>Ga0209398_1000001_pt1 | contig 703667 bp, 648 predicted proteins | sample AshMeaBigSpring_FD_184125 | JGI IMG/M metagenome (GOLD analysis project Ga0209398, IMG submission 184125) | Groundwater microbial communities from Big Spring, Nevada to study Microbial Dark Matter (Phase II) - Ash Meadows Big Spring (SPAdes)... | ecosystem: Environmental > Aquatic > Deep...
TTCGCATTGGGGTTATTACTGAATGCAAGTGGGCAGCAAAAAGCCCCTTGGGCGGGGGTTGATGGTGAGCATGGCGGAAGAGGTGAGATTCGAACTCACGGACCCTTGCGAGTCGACGGTTTTCAAGACCGTTGCAATCGACCACTCTGCCACTCTTCCCGGGTCTGCTGGCTTGCATTGTAACGGCAAGATCGACTCTATCCGTCCCGCCTTCAAGTCGCGTTCAGTAAGCCCTTGCGCTCGATGTAGGAGACCACGTTCTGCAGACCGTCCAACGTCTTGAGGTTGGTCATCACCCAGGGGCGGGTGTCGGGATTGGGGCGCATGCGGTCGGTGTCTTGCTTCATGATGTCCAGGTTGGCACCCACGTGCGGGGCGAGGTCGGTTTTGTTGATGACGAACAGGTCGCTCTTTGTGATGCCGGGCCCGCCCTTGCGCGGGATCTTTTCGCCTGCGGCCACGTCGATCACGTAGATCGTCAGGTCACTCAGCTCGGGGCTGAAGGTGGCCGCCAGGTTGTCGCCGCCGCTTTCGATGAACACGATGTCGGCATCGGGGAACTTCTCCAACATGCGGTCGATCGCTTCGAGGTTGATCGACGCGTCCTCGCGGATCGCGGTGTGCGGGCAGCCGCCGGTTTCCACACCCATGATGCGCTCGGCAGGCAGCGCGCCGCTGATGGTCAGCAGGCGCTGGTCTTCCTTGGTGTAGATGTCGTTGGTGATGGCGATCAGGTCCCATTTTTCGCGCATGTGCTTGCACAGCATCTCCAGCAGGGTGGTCTTGCCAGAGCCCACAGGCCCGCCAATGCCCACGCGCAGGGGCGGCAGTTTCTTGGTGCGATTCGGAATGTGATGCAGTGCAGTCATGATCGGAAGAGTCGTGAATATTGGGTTTCGTGGCGCGACGAGAGGATGGCCAGCATGGGGCTGAAGGCCTGACGCGTCTCGTCGGTGCGGGTGAGGGCGGTGTGCACCGCCTCTGGAATGGTGCGGGCCAGCACCGCCAGCATGCGCTGGCCGCTGCTCTGGCCCAGTGGCACGGCTTTGAGCGCGGCCTGGGTCATGTTTTCGGCCCAGCCAAAGGCGTAGGCCTGCAGGGCCTGGTCCAGCGGGGCCTGGCTGCAGGCCAGGGCCAGGGCGTAGGCCAGCGGGTAGGTGGGGGGCAGGTCGGCCAGGCAGTGCAGCGCTTCGGGGCTGGCCGGGCAGTGGCCCTGCAGGTTGCGCAGCCAGTCCAGCAGGGACTTGCCCATCTGCACCGTCTGCAGCCGCATCTCGCTGCTTTCGCGGGTGGCCAGCACCCAGGCGTTCAGCTCTTGCAGCCGCGCCGTGTCCATCGCCCGCCAGGCGGGCACCGCCTGGGCGATGGCGGCCATGTCGCCACGCGCCTGCGTGATCAGCAGCTGGTCAAGCAGCCATGCCGTGCAACTGGCTTCGTCGTGCACCAGGCCGTGATCGATGGCGGCTTCCAAGCCTTCGGAATACGAAAACCCTCCCACCGGCAAGGCAGGGGACGCGAGCCAGATCAGCTGCAGCAGTGCCGGGGTGTCAGTGGCCATGCGTATGGTCGTGTCCGCAGCCGCTGTGACCGTGGTGGCTGTGCCCATGCCCATGGTCGTGGCCCATCATGGCGTTGTCGCCATAGGCGCCGCCTTCGGGCTCGAACGGTGCCTGCACCTCGGACACTGTCATGTGCATGGCGCGCAGCATCTCGGCCAGCACATGGTCGGGTTCGATCTTGAGGTGGTCGGGCCGCAGCTCGATGGGGACATGGCGGTTGCCCAGGTGGTAGGCGGCGCGCATCAGGTCAAAGGGCGAGCCGTGTTCAGCACAGACGGTGATGCGCAGCACCGTTTGCGGCGCGGCCTCGACACGCACCAGAGAACCGTCTTCGGCCACCAGCACATCGCCACCGCGCACCACGGTGCCGCGCGGCAAAAACACACCCAGCTGGCGACCCGTGCTGTCGGTGGCGTCAAAGCGGCTTTTGCAGCGCGTGTCCCAGTCCAGCGTGACCGAAGCGGCGCGCTGGACCAGGACTTTGGCCAGGCCCTTGGCCTGGGGCATGCGTTTGGAGCAGATCAGCATCAGAACAAAAAGTAGCGTTGGGTCATCGGCAGGCTGGCTGCGGGTTCGCAGGTCAGAAGCATCCCGTCGGCGCGCACCACATAGGTCTGGGCATCCACCTCCATGCGCGGCGCGTAGGCATTGTGGACCATGTCCTTCTTGCCCACGCTGCGAATGTTCTTGACGGCAGAGAGCGTTTTGGCGAGGCCGTAGCGCTCGCCCACACCGGCCTGCAGCCCGGCCTGCGACACAAAGGTCAGCGAGCCCTTGGCCAGCGCACCGCCAAAGCTGCCAAACATGGGCCGGTAGTGCACCGGCTGCGGGGTGGGGATGGAGGCGTTGGGGTCGCCCATGGCCGCCAGCGCAATGAAGCCGCCCTTCATGACGATGGCGGGTTTGATGCCGAAGAAGGCGGGCTTCCAGATCACCAGATCGGCCCATTTGCCCACCTCGACGCTGCCCACCTCGTGGCTGATGCCGTGCGCAATCGCGGGGTTGATCGTGTACTTGGCGATGTAGCGCTTGACACGGGCGTTGTCGTGGCGATCGCTGTCCCCATCGAGCTTGCCGCGCTGCACCTTCATCTTGTGCGCCGTCTGCCAGGTGCGGATGATGACTTCGCCCACGCGGCCCATGGCCTGGCTGTCGCTGCTCATCATGCTGATGGCGCCCAGGTCGTGCAGGATGTCCTCGGCCGCGATGGTTTCCTTGCGGATGCGGCTTTCGGCAAAGGCCAGGTCTTCGGCGATCGCCGGGTCCAGGTGGTGGCAGACCATGAGCATGTCCACATGCTCATCCAGCGTGTTGACGGTGTAAGGCCGGGTGGGGTTGGTGGAGGACGGCAGCACATTGGCCTCGCCCACCACCTTGAGGATGTCGGGCGCGTGCCCGCCGCCTGCGCCTTCGGTGTGGAAGGTGTGGATGGTGCGGCCCTTGAAGGCGGCCACGGTGTCTTCCACAAAGCCGGACTCGTTGAGCGTGTCGGTGTGGATGGCCACCTGCGTGTCGGTCTCTTCGGCCACGCTCAGGCAGTTGTCGATGGCCGCGGGCGTGGTGCCCCAGTCTTCGTGCAATTTGAGGCCGATGGCCCCCGCGCTGATCTGCTCGCGCAGGCCGTCGGGCAGGGCGGCGTTGCCCTTGCCCAGAAAGCCCAGGTTCATCGGAAAGGCATCGGCCGCCTGCATCATGCGTTCGATGTTCCAGGGGCCGGGCGTGCAGGTGGTGGCAAAGGTGCCCGTGGCAGGTCCTGTGCCGCCGCCCAGCATGGTGGTCACGCCGCTGGCCAGCGCCTCGTCGATCTGCTGCGGGGCGATGAAATGGATGTGCGTGTCCACGCCCCCGGCGGTCACGATCATGCCCTCGCAGCTGATGACTTCGGTGCCCGGGCCAATGACGATGTCGACCCCCGGCTGCGTGTCGGGGTTGCCGGCCTTGCCAATCGCCGCAATGCGGCTGCCCACCAGACCAATGTCGGCTTTGACAATGCCCCAGTGGTCCACGATCAGGGCGTTGGTCAGCACGCAGTCCACCGCGCCTTGCGCACGGGTGCGCTGGCTTTGTGACATGCCGTCGCGGATGGTCTTGCCACCGCCGAACTTGACCTCTTCACCGTAGCCACCGGCCTGCAAGGTGAAGTCCTTTTCGACTTCGATCACGAGTTCGGTGTCGGCCAGCCGCACACGGTCGCCCACGGTGGGGCCGAACATCTCGGCGTAAGCGCGTTTTCCAATCGTTGTCATATCAAAGCTTTCCTTGAACCAAAGCACGGAAGCCATACACCAGGCGTTCACCCGCGTAGTCCACCAGCTCCACGGTGCGTTGCTGTCCGGGCTCGAAGCGCACGGCCGTGCCTGCTGCGATGTTCAGGCGCATGCCGCGCGCGGCGGCGCGGTCAAAGTCGAGGCCGGCATTCGTCTCGGCAAAGTGGTAGTGCGAGCCGACCTGAATGGGCCGGTCGCTGGTGTTCTTGACCAGCAGCGTCACTGCGCGCCTGCCGGTGTTGAGGGCGTGTTCGCCCGTATCAATGAAGAGTTCGCCGGGTGTCATAAGGCCTCCTGCCGAGCCGCCTCAAAGGAGGCCTCGCCCCCTCGGGGGGCAGCGATGACACAAAGTGCAGAGCGTGGGGGTTTCATTTCACTTGCCTTTGCCTAGAAACCAGGCTACAGCCACGATTGCAGCCATGCCGACAAAACCCAAGGTGTCCGAGGCGTGCCAATGTGCACTGCCTTCGATCCCGTGGCCTTCGTGAGCGAATGCGCCCAGGTGCGTCGTGGCGGCCAGAATCACAAGTGCGATGTGTCGGGTTTTCATTTGAGGAGTCCTGAATATCAAACAATGGGTTGGTGCACAGTCACCAATTTGGTGCCGTCGGGGAAAGTGGCTTCGACCTGGATGTCCGGAATCATTTCGGCTACGCCTTCCATCACATCGGTGCGTGTCAAAACGGTGCGGCCTTCGCTCATGAGTTGCGCCACGGTGTGGCCATCGCGAGCGCCTTCCATGACGGCGGCACTGATCAAGGCCACAGCTTCGGGGTAATTGAGTTTCAGGCCACGGGCTTTGCGTCTTTCAGCCAGCAAGGCCGCTGTGAAGATCAGCAGCTTGTCTTTCTCGCGGGGTGTGAGTTCCATCTTGGTGCGTTCCGTTCAATTTCGGGCGTTGATGCACTGAGTCAAGCAATTCCCGTGCCGCGATGGGGCGTGCGGCGCAGGATGAGGCGCTCTTATTAGAGCGGGTCCAATTTCTCTGGAAGCTGACGTGGGGTGGAAGGCCTGATCGCAGCAGTTTTAAAAATTGGCACGGCCTTTGCTCAAGAGGGTTGAGCGTGAACACAACGCTTCTTCCAACAACCTTGATCCTGACTGGAGTGCTTTCATGATGAACCGCCGTGGCAACCTCAAAGCCCTGTCCCTTGCTGCAGCCATCGCTGCTGGCAGCTTGTCCTTTTCCCTGCAAGCGCAAGCTGCCGACACCATCAAAGTCGGCGTGCTGCACAGCCTCTCGGGCACCATGGCCATTTCCGAGACTGTGTTGAAAGACACCGTGCTCATGGCCATCGACGAGATCAACGCCAAGGGTGGCGTGCTGGGCAAGAAGCTCGAACCCGTGGTGGTCGACCCTGCGTCCAACTGGCCGCTGTTCGCCGAAAAAACCAAACAGCTTTTGGGTCAGGACAAAGTCTCCGTGATCTTTGGTTGCTGGACTTCGGTGTCGCGCAAGTCGGTGTTGCCTGTGGTCGAAGAAATGAACGGTCTGCTGTTCTACCCGGTGCAATACGAAGGTGAAGAGCTGTCCAAAAACGTCTTCTACACTGGTGCTGCGCCCAACCAGCAGGCCATTCCCGCTGTGGACTACCTGATGAGCAAGGACGGCGGCGCCGCCAAGCGCTGGGTGCTGCTGGGTACCGACTACGTGTACCCCCGCACCACCAACAAGATCTTGCGTGCTTACCTCAAGAGCAAAGGCGTGGCCGACAAGGACATCGACGAGAAGTACACCCCGTTCGGTCATTCTGACTACCAGACCATCGTGGCTGACATCAAGAAGTTCAGCGCCGGTGGAAAGACCGCTGTGGTCTCCACCATCAACGGTGACTCCAACGTGCCTTTCTACAAAGAGCTGGGCAATGCTGGTCTGAAGGCCAAAGACGTGCCGGTGGTCGCTTTCTCGGTCGGTGAAGAAGAGCTGCGCGGTGTGGACACCAAGCCACTGGTGGGCCATCTGGCTGCCTGGAACTACTTCATGAGCATCAAGAACCCGGCCAACGACGAGTTCACCAAGAAGTGGGCCGCCTACGCCAAGGCCAAGAACATCGCCGGTCACAAGGACAAGCCCCTGACCAACGACCCGATGGAAGCCACCTACATCGGCATCAACATGTGGAAGCAAGCGGTTGAGAAGGCCAAGACCACCGATGTCGACGCCGTCATCAAGGCCATGGCCGGCCAGACCTTCAAGGCGCCGTCGGGCATCACCAGCAAGATGGACGAGAAGAACCACCACCTGCACAAGTCGGTGTTCATTGGTGAGATCAAGGCCGACGGCCAGTTCAACGTGGTCTGGAAGACCCCCGGCCCCGTCAAGGCCAAGCCCTGGAGTCCCTACATCGCGGGCAACGAAGGCAAGCCTGATGAGCCTGTGAAGAAGTAATTTCGAAGCACGCGTCCTGAGGGGGGAGGGCGCCAAGGCCTCCCCCTTTTTTCTGGGCTGAACATAGCCGTTACCGGACAAGACAATGAGACGATGGATGACAAAATGGGTGCTGTGGATCGGCCTGCTGCTGGCCAGTTCTGCACACGCATTGACTGCCGAGCAAGCCCTGGCCATAGCCCGTGGTGAAACCGACGCCCGTATTGAAGCCTTGGGTCAGGCGGTAGCCGAAGGTGATGACAAAACTGCCGCTTATTTGCAAGCCTTGGCTGACGAGGCCGTGAAGATCAAAGATGCGCAGCTGTTTGTGCTGCGTGATGACAAAGTCACTGACCCCGTCACTGGCGTAGCACTGAACCTGCCCGACGACGTCGAAGATGTGATGCTCAACAACCGCCTGCGCGGCGAGCTTGACACCGCGCTGGCTGCTATGCGTTTGTTCAGTACAGATGTGCAGCAGCGCCTTCAATCGGCACAGGCCCTGCTCAAGGAGCCCCAGGCCGCTCAGCGTGCATTGGTTGAAAAAGCGCTCGCCGCAGAAAACGATCCAGCTGTCCGCGCTGTGTTGCAACAAGCGCTTGCGGCTGTGGATCTATCGAGTCCCGAAGCTGCACAACGCAGGGCGGCAGCACAAGTCCTGGCAGCCAGTGCACAACCTGATGTACTGCTCTTGCTCAACCAACAACTTGCGCAGGAAGAGGATGTCAGTGTGAAGTCTGCCCTCAAGATCGCCATTGAACAGGTCAAGCGCGGCCTGCAGTTGGGCGAGAACCTGGGCACCCTCTTTACCGGCTTGAGTCTCGGCTCCATCTTGCTGCTGGTGGCCTTGGGTCTGGCCATCACCTACGGTCTGATGGGCGTCATCAACATGGCGCATGGTGAGTTGATGATGATCGGCGCCTACGCTACCTATGTGGTGCAGGGGCTGTTTCGCAGCCACCTGCCCGGCCTGTTTGACTATTACTTGCTCGCCGCCTTGCCGGTGGCGTTTGCGGCGTCTGCACTGGTGGGCGCATTGATGGAGCGCACCATTCTCAAGCACCTGTATGGCCGCCCGCTCGAGACGCTGTTGGCCACCTGGGGCATCAGCCTGATCCTGATGCAAACCGTGCGCAGCCTGTTTGGCGCGCAAAACGTCGGTGTGGAAAACCCCTCGTGGATGAGCGGCTCGATCCAGCTCATGAGCAACCTGCAACTGCCCTGGAACCGCGTGCTCATCATTGGCTTTGCAGCGGCGGTGCTGCTGGGCATGTCGCTGCTGATCGCCAAAACGCGCCTGGGCCTGTTCGTGCGTGGCGTCACGCAAAACCGCCCCATGGCCTCGTGCATGGGCATCAACACCGCCCGCATCGACACCTACGCCTTTGCGCTGGGCTCAGGCATTGCGGGGTTGGCGGGCTGCGCGCTCAGCCAGATCGGCAACGTTGGCCCCGATCTGGGGCAGAACTACATCGTTGACGCCTTCATGGTGGTGGTGCTGGGTGGCGTGGGCCAGCTGGCTGGTACGGTGTATGCAGCACTCGGCCTGGGCCTGGTCAACAAATTGCTGGAAGGTTGGACCGGTGCGGTGCTGGCCAAGATCGCGGTGCTGGTCTTCATCATCGTGTTCATTCAGAAACGTCCTCAAGGCATCTTTGCCATGAAGGGCCGCAGCGCGGAGGCATGAACATGAGCCACAAACTACAACTCCCCGCCGCACCTGCCTTGCTCACCCGCAAAGCCTGGACGGCATTTCTTGTGTGCTTGCTCGCCGTGGGCGTGCTGGCCCCCGTACTCAATCTGCTGGTGCCAGCCGGCACCGTACTGCACCTGAGCGACTACGCCATTGCCTTGATCGGCAAGATCATGTGCTACGCCATCTGCGCGTTGGCCATGGACCTGATCTGGGGCTACACCGGCATTCTGTCGCTCGGCCACGGCCTGTTCTTTGCGCTGGGCGGCTATGTGATGGGCATGTACCTGATGCGTCAGATCGGGCGTGACGGCCAGTACCAGAGCGACTTGCCAGACTTCATGGTGTTTCTGGACTGGAAAGAACTGCCCTGGCACTGGGCGCTGTCCGACAGCTTTGTGGCCACGCTGCTGATGGTGGTGCTGGTGCCTGGCGTGATTGCAGGCGTGTTCGGCTTCTTTGCCTTCCGCTCGCGCATCAAGGGGGTGTACTTTTCCATCATCACCCAGGCCATGACCTTTGCGGCCATGCTGCTGTTCTTCCGCAACGAGACCGGCTTTGGCGGCAACAACGGCTTTACTGACTTCAAGCGGATTCTGGGCTTGCCCATCGCCACCCCCGGCATGCGCATGACGTTGTTCGTGCTCACCGGCCTGACGCTGCTGGGCTGCTTTCTGTTTGCCCGCTGGCTGGTCACCAGCAAGTACGGCCGCGTGCTGCAAGCCATCCGCGACGCGGAAAGCCGCGTCATGTTCTCGGGCTATTCACCGCTGCCCTACAAGCTGAGCATTTGGGTGATTTCGGCGGTGATGTGCGGTGTGGCTGGCGCTCTGTATGTGCCGCAGGTCGGCATCATCAACCCCGGTGAGATGAGCGCGGCAAACTCGATCGAGATTGCGGTCTGGGCAGCGGTGGGCGGACGGGCCAGTTTGATTGGGCCCATCGTCGGTGCCTTCCTGGTCAACGGGGCCAAGAGCTGGCTCACGGTGACCGCGCCCGAGTTCTGGTTGTACTTTTTGGGAGTGCTGTTCATTGCGGTGACGCTCTACATGCCCAATGGCGTGGTGGGCTTGCTGGCCAAATTCAAACACAAAGGAGGTGTGGCATGACGCCTGACCTCATGAAGCATGGCGCCCAGCGCTTGCAACACCATGCCGAACTGTTGGCGCATGCCACCGAATCCGGCGGACGCGATGCAGGCTACGGTCGCGTGCTGCACGACCGTAATGAAGTGGACGTGAGCCACGGCCGCATCCTGTACCTGGAAGACGTGAGCGTCAGCTTTGACGGCTTCAGGGCCATCAACAAGCTCTCGCTCGACATTGCACCCGGCGAGCTGCGCTGCATCATCGGCCCCAATGGTGCGGGCAAGACCACGATGATGGACATCATCACTGGCAAGACCCGGCCCGACGAAGGCACGGTGTACTTTGGCAGCACCATCGACCTCATGCGCCACAACGAGCCCGAGATTGCCCAGCTGGGCATTGGCCGCAAGTTCCAGAAGCCGACGGTGTTCGAACAGCTCACGGTGTTCGAGAACCTCGAACTCGCGCTCAAGACCCACAAGGGCGTCAAGGCGTCCATGTTCTTCAAGCTCGACTCGGCCCAGAGCGACCGCCTGGCCGAGGTGCTGCACACCATCCACCTGGCCGACCAGGTGGGCAAGCAGGCGGGCCTGCTGAGCCACGGCCAGAAGCAGTGGCTGGAGATCGGCATGTTGCTCATGCAAGACCCCAAGCTGCTGCTGCTCGACGAGCCCGTGGCCGGCATGACCGACCACGAGACCGTGCGCACGGCAGAGCTGTTCCTCAGCCTCAAGGGCAAGCATTCGCTGATGGTGGTGGAGCACGACATGAGCTTCATCCGCACCATCTCCGACATCGTCACCGTGCTTTGCGACGGCTCGGTGCTGGCCCAGGGCACGCTCGACCAGGTGCAAGCTGATGAGCGTGTGATCGAAGTTTATTTGGGGCGTTGAAGATGCTGACCGTTCAAAACATTCACCAGTACTACGGCGGCTCCCACATCCTGCGCGACGTGAGCCTGAGCGCTACCCAGGGCCGCGTGACGGTGCTGCTGGGCCGCAACGGCGTGGGCAAGACCACGCTGCTCAAAAGCCTGATGGGCCTGGTGCCCATCAAGAGCGGCAGCGTTACGCTGGCGGGTCAGGACATCACCAAAGCCAAGCCCTACGAACGCGCGGCGGCCGGCATTGGCTACGTGCCCCAAGGCCGTGAAATCTTTGCCCGCCTCACGGTCGAAGACAACCTGCGCATGGGCTTGGCCACACAGCCTGGCGGCACGCCCATCCCGCCCGAACTGTTCCAGCTTTTTCCGGTGCTCAAGCAGATGCTGCACCGCCGGGGTGGAGACCTGTCAGGCGGCCAGCAGCAACAGCTGGCCATTGCCCGCGCACTGGCCGCCAAGCCGCGCCTATTGATATTGGACGAACCGACCGAAGGCATCCAGCCCAGCATCATCAAAGACATTGGCCACGTGATCCGCCAACTGGCCGACGTGGGCCTGCAAGGCCAGCGCATGGCCATCTTGCTGTGCGAGCAGTACTACGACTTTGCCGAAGAACTGGCCGACGACTACCTGGTCATGGAACGCGGCGAGGTGATCGCCAGCGGGCCAGGCAGCGAGATGAAGGCGAAGAACATTCAGCAGTTGGTGGCCATCTGATCAAAGGTTCCACAACCTCGGCACAGTCCCCGGTAACCCCCACAGCACCTGCCGCCATGCCGCCCAGACGGGTCGCAGCAGTTGCATGGCTGGCTCCACCACCGGGGCCAGCACGCGCAGCACGATGACCTGCGGGTGCGGCTGCGTGGCCCCGGCCTGCAGGCGCAGGGGGCTGGCTTCCAGGGCTGTACGTGCGGCATCGAGCGCGGCTTCAACCCGTTCAGGCGCGATGGCGCTGCCCGCTGCAAACACCAGCGTGGCCATGCAGCGTTGCCCAGCCAGGCCGAGCGATCCGTTCATCAGGCGTTCGTCCTGTGCGTCCACCGTGCCGCGTTCCAGCCAAATGGGGCCGTTGGGGCCGGGAATCTCCAGATGCTGCTGAAACCGCCCCGCCACAAACGGTTGCTGTGCGTTGGGCAGGCCCAGGGCGGTGATGTCCCAGGTCATGAGTTCTGCCGTGGGTGCGAGTTCAAAGCGGGCCAGGTTGAGCGCATCGCAGCCGCTGTAGGCAATGGCTTCCAAAGGCAACCATTCCAGTCGCGCGCCTTCGTCCAGCGTGGCGTGCACTTGCTGCGTGGCCAGGCTGGCTTCGCTTCTGTAAAAGCGCGTGGCGCCGGGCGTGGTCACCAGGCCGTGTGCGCCTTGGCCCACCGTCACGTGCATGTCCAGCGTGTCACCGCCCACCAGCCCGCTGGGCGGGTGCACCAGCACGTTGTGGCAAATGGCATCGCCTTCGGGATAGAGGCTTTGCAAAATGCGCAGCGGACCCTGGTGTGAAAAACGGGCGACGCTGCGCCCGTTTTCCTGTGTGTAGTCCAGCGAGAGTTGGGCCAGCCAGCTCATTCGCCCTGCGAGCCGCGGTGTGCCCAGGCGGTGGTGTGTTTTTCGATGTAGCTGAACAGCTCGTACATGACCATGGCCATGGCCCCCACCACCAGTAGACCGGCAAAGGCCAGGCCCATTTGCATGGCTGAGCCAGCCGAGATCAGCAAGTAGCCAATGCCTTCGTTGGCGGCGGTCATCTCCGACACGGTGGTGCCCACAAACGCCAGCGTGATGGCGACCTTGAGCGAGCCGTAAAAGTAAGGCATGGAGCGGGGCAGGCCGACTTTGACCAGCACGTCCCAGCGCTTGGCGCCCAGCACGCGCAGCACGTCTTCAAGCTCGGGCTCCAGCGTGGCCAGACCGGTGGCGATGTTGACCATGATCGGAAAGAAGCTGATCAGGAAAGCCGTCAAAATGGCCGGGCCAATGCCGATGCCAAACCACACCACCAAAATCGGCACAAAGGCCGCTTTGGGCAAAGCGTTGAAGGCGGTCATGAGCGGGTAGACCGCCGCGTAGGCAATGCGTGAACTGCCGATCACAAAGCCCAGCAGCACACCCACCACAATCGCAATGCCAAAGCCGGCCATGGTGACCCAGAAGGTGCGCCAGGCGTGGCCGGCGATCACTTCCTTGAACTCCATGAACTGTTGCCAGATGCGTGAAGGGCTGGGGAAGACGAATTCGGAGACGTTGAAGGCGCGGCACAGACCTTCCCACACCACCAAAGTGATGACCAGAAGGACCCAGGGGGACCAGCGTTCCAGTGTTTTCTTGTTCATGTCTATCCCTTACTGGTTGATGGCGGCGCCGTCTTTGCGCATGGCGCCGATGTGTCCGCGCAGCTCATGCACGATTGCGGTGAATTCGGGGGTGTAAGTCACCTCCAGATCGCGCGGGCGCGGCAGGTCGATTTCGCGCTTGACCACAAAGCGGCCTGGGCTCTTGCTCATGACATAAACCGTGTCGGCCAGGAACACCGATTCGCGCAGGTCGTGCGTGACCAGAATCACATTGAAGCGTTGTTCGGTCCAGAGGTCGCGCAGCGTGCACCACAGCTCTTCGCGGGTGAAAGCGTCAAGCGCACCAAAGGGCTCGTCGAGCAACAGCATTTTGGGTTCGTGAATCAAGGCACGGCAAATGCTGGCGCGTTGCTGCATGCCGCCTGACAGTTGCCAGGGGAACTTGTCTTCGTAGCCGCCCAATCCTACGGTTTGCAGCAGCTTGCGGGCGCGGGCTACGTACTCGTCTTTCTTTTGCTTGAAACTGGAGCGGTAGGGTTCCACAATTTCGAGCGGCAACAACACATTGTCCAGCGTGGTGCGCCAGGGCAGCAGCGAAGGCGCCTGAAACGCCATGCCGCTGATCTTGAGCGGGCCCGTCACCGGTTGGCCATCGACCAGAATTTGCCCCTTGCTGGGCATCTTCAGGCCGGTGGTGAGCTTCATGAAGGTAGATTTGCCGCAGCCCGACGGACCGACGATGGCGATGAACTCTCCCTGCTTGACCTGCAGGTTGATGTCTTCTACCGCAAAGTGGTTCTGTGCCAGCAACTCTTCGTTGTAGGCGAGCCAGACGTTCTGGAAATCGACAAAGGCTTCGGACATGGTCCTGTTTCCTGTGGTTTGTGTTCTGGGGTGTATACAGAATCGAATCAAGAAAAGCCGGGCAGGGGCGCTGTGCAGCGCCGGCCGGCCCGGCATCAGGTGGCTTTGAAGTTACTTCTTGGCCTTGGGCAGGATGTCCAGCTCTTTGCTGGAGGGCAGGAAAGAGCCGTTCCAGATGTCATCCACCTTGACGCGGGTCTTGGTGTTGAAGGCGTCAGACACTTGGGAAGCCATCAGAGACAGGCGACCGGGGTTGACCTGGCCAAAGCCTTCGGCGCGGGCCGAGGGGCTGTTGATCACGGTGTCAATCGCCAGTTGCAGGCGGCGGGTTTCGAGGGCGGTGTTGATGATGCCGTCGCGGGCCTTGACGGTGTCAATGGCTTTGGCGGGGTCAGCGATCACATCTTTGGCGCCTTTGGTGAATGCGCTCAGGAAGGCTTTGACTGCGGCCGGGTTTTCCTTGAGGATTTTGGGCGAGGCGATGATGGCGTTGCCATACAGTTTGACGCCGAAATCGGGGTAGGGCAGCACGGTCACATCTTCAGCCTTGACGCCGCGCGCCTCGATGTTGAGCAGCGAGGTGAAGGTGAAGCCAGTGATGGCATCCACATCGCCGCGCACCAGCATGGTTTCGCGCAGTGGGGGGTCCATGGCGGTCCAGGCCACGTTGCCGATGCTGTTGGCTTTCTGGAAGATGGGGAAGGCGCGGCGGCCTGCGTCAAACACCGGGGCGCCCAGTTTTTTGCCGGTCAGGTCGGCGGGGGTCTTGATTCCGCTCTTCTTGAGAGCCATGACCGAGGCGGGGGTGTTGTTGTAGACCATCATGATGGCTACAGGCTTGTTGGGGGCGTCGGGGTTGTTGGCGTGGAACTCCATCAGGGCGGCCAGATCGGCAAAACCCAGGTCGTAGGAGCCCGAAGCCACGCGGGTCACGGCGCCACCGGAGCCGTTGCCGGCGTCCACGGTCACGTCCAGGCCGGCGTCCTTGAAGTAGCCCTTGGCAGTGGGCACCAGGAACAGTGCAGATGGGCCCTCAAAGCGCCAGTCCAGCTGGAATTTGACGGAAGTGGCGGCCTGGGCTGTGCCCATGGCGGCCACGGTGGCCAGCGCTGCGGTGGCCTTGAGGAAAAAACGCTTGTTCATAAGGGCTCCTGAAACGGATAAACGGTAAATTTGCTCAAGCAAATTCGGTGCCATTATGAGTCAGGTGCCTGACGCTGCGTGTCAGGTGCATCCCCTAGATAAATGCCCCTAAAGTGTGCAAAATGCACTCTTTAGGGGAGTGTGTTCAGGTGTATGCACCAGCTGCGGCCACAGCCGTCATGTTGAACACCCGACGCACGGTAGCCGCTGGGGTCAGAATGTGGGCGGTACCCGCCACGCCCATGAGCACCGGGCCCACCGTCACGCCACCGCTGGTGGTGGTTTTGAGCACGTTGTACAGAATGTTGGCCGCGTCCAGGTTGGGGCAGACCAGCAAATTGGCTGAACCGGTCAGGGTGCTGTCTTCCATGTACACGTTGCGGATTTCGGGTTCCAGCGCGGCGTCGCCGTGCAACTCGCCATCGCATTCAATGTCAGGGTGCTGGGCCACGAACAGGTCGCGGGCCAGACGCATCTTGCGGGCGCTGGCGCGCTTGGACGAGCCATAGCTCGAATGCGACAGGAAAGCCACTTTGGGCACGATGCCAAAGCGCTGGATTTCGGCGGCAGCCATGGCCGCGATCTCCGCCAACTGTTCGGCGCTGGGCTCTTCGTTGACATAGGTGTCAGTGATGAACAGCGGGCCACGTGGTGTCATGAGCGCATTGAGGGCAGCGAAGTTGCTCACACCGGGCTTGCGGCCCAGGATGGACTCGATGCGCTCCAGATGGGTCATGTAGCTGCCGGCCAGGCCACAGATCATGGCGTCGGCATCGCCCAGTGAAACCATGAGGGAGCCAATGATGGTGTTGGAGCGACGCACTGCCGCTTTGGCCACGGCGGGGCTGGCACCGTTGCGCTTCATGAGCTGGTGGTAGTGCTCCCAGTACTGGCGGTAGCGCGGATCGTCTTCGGGGTTGACGTTTTCCACATCCACGCCCAGGCGCATGCGCAGGCCGGCTTTCTCGATGCGGGCCGCAATCACGGCCGGGCGACCGATCAGGATGGGGCGAGCTACATGTTCGTCAATCGCCATTTGGGCGGCGCGCAGGGCGCGTTCGTCTTCGCCGTCGGCATAGGCCACGCGTTTCTGGCCTTTGGCGCCGATCTTGGCGGCGTTGAACACCGGGCGCATCAGGATGCCGGTTTGCGTCACAAAGCTTTGCAGTTGCTGGCGGTAGGCGTCCATGTCGGTGATGGGGCGTGTGGCTACACCCGACTCCATGGCCGCCTTGGCCACGGCCGGGGCAATGCGCAAAATCAGGCGGGAGTCAAAAGGCTTGGGAATCAGGTAGTCGCTGCCAAAGCTCAGGTCCTGGCCTGCGTAGGCGCTGGCCACTTCTTCGCTGATGTCGGCTTTGGCCAGATCGGCAATCTGGCGCACGCAGGCGAGCTTCATGGCTTCGGTGATCTTGGTCGCGCCGCAGTCCAGCGCGCCCCGGAAGATGTAAGGGAAGCACAGAACGTTGTTGACCTGGTTGGGGTAATCCGAGCGGCCGGTGGCGATGATGCAGTCCGGCCGTGCGGCCTTGGCAATCTCGGGGCGGATTTCGGGCTCGGGGTTGGCCAGGGCCAGGATGATCGGTTTGTCTGCCATGGTCTTGACCATGGCTGCAGTCAGTACGCCAGCGGCCGAGCAGCCCAGAAACACATCTGCACCATTGACGGCATCGGCCAGCGAGCGTGCTTCGGTCTTTTGGGCATAGCGGGCTTTGGACTCGTCATAGCCGCCAGGGCGGCCTTCGTAGATCACGCCCTTGGAGTCGCACACAAACACGTTCTTGGGGTTCACGCCCAAGCCCACCATCACGTCCAGACATGCCAGGGCGGCAGCGCCTGCACCCGAGACGGCCACTTTGACCTTGCCAATGTCTTTGCCGACCAGCTCCAGACCGTTGAGCATGGCCGCCGCCGAGATGATGGCGGTGCCGTGCTGGTCGTCGTGGAAGACCGGAATGTTCATGCGCTCGCGCAGTTTTTTCTCGATGTAGAAGCACTCGGGCGCCTTGATGTCTTCGAGGTTGATGCCGCCCAGCGTGGGCTCCATGGAGGCAATGATCTCCACCAGTTTGTCCGGGTCGCGTTCGGCCAGCTCGATGTCAAACACATCGATGCCGGCAAACTTCTTGAACAGACCGCCTTTGCCTTCCATGACGGGCTTGCTGGCCAGCGGGCCGATGTCGCCCAGGCCCAGCACAGCGGTGCCGTTGGTGATCACGGCCACCAGGTTGCCGCGGCTGGTGAAGTCGTACGCTTTGCTGGGGTCGGCAGCAATGTCCAGGCAGGGATAGGCCACGCCGGGTGAGTAGGCCAGCGACAGGTCGCGTTGGTTGGACATGGGCTTGGTGGGGTTGACCGAAATCTTGCCGCGTGTGGGCAGACGGTGGTAGTCGCGGGCGGCATCGCGCAGGGCTTGTTCGGCGGGGGAGAGATTCTGGTCAGACATGGTAAGCAGGCGAATAAGTGTCTAGAGAAGGAGATCTAGCGTAACCGATTTGTAACGCCCAACAGCCTGTGGATTACCACCATAAAAAGCAAAAGGCCAGGGACTGCCTGGCCTTTTGTGGGGAAGGTCACTCAGTGCGCTTCAGCCTGCTTGGCAGCTTCAATTGCATCGCGGCTGTCACCGCTGGCACCATTGAAGAACAGGTTGAGCAGCACTGCGCTGAGGGAGGCCAGCAAAATGCCCGACTCGATCAGCGGGTGCAGTCCATGCGGCATCCACTGTTTGAAGTTGGGAGCGATCAGCGGGATCATGCCGATACCGATGGAGATGGCCACGATCAACGAGTTGAAACGGTTGTTCTTGAAATCCACACCACCCAGGATGCGGATACCGGTGGCAGCCACCATGCCGAACATGACCAGACCCGCGCCGCCCAGCACCACGGTGGGCAGGGACTCGACCAGAGCCGCCATTTTGGGCAGCAGGCCCAGGGCGATCAGGATCAGGCCACCGGCCACGCACACAAAGCGGCTCTTGACGCCGGTGACGGCAACCAGGCCCACGTTCTGCGAGAAGCTGGTGTAAGGGAAGGTGTTGAAGATGCCGCCGATCAACGTGCCCAGACCGTCGGTGCGCAGACCGCGTGTCAGTGCGGCCTGATCGACTTTCTTGTCGGTCATTTCGCCCAAGGCCAGGAACATGCCGGTGGACTCGATCATTACCACGATCATGACCAGGGTCATGGTCAGAATCAGCACAGGCTCGAACACCGGCATGCCGAAGTGGAAGGGCGTGACCACATCAAACCAGGCGGCTTTCCCGACTTTGTCGAAGGTCATCAGGCCCATGGCCGTGGCCACCACACCGCCAATCACGATGCCCAGAAGCACGGAGATGTTGGCCACAAAGCCTTTGGCATAGCGGGAGATCAGCAGGATGGAGACCAGCACCAGGGCTGCGATGCCCACGCCAGTCAGGTCTGCATATTTGGGGTTGGCCATCTTGGGCAGCAGTGCAAGGCCTTGCGGCACGGGTGGCACCACGGAGCCAGGAGCGGCAGCAGCAGCGGCAGCAGCATCCAGCCATTGTTTGTGCTCTGGAGACACGATGCTGGGAGCTGTCGGACCAAAGGGGTTGCCAAAAATCCAGTTGATGCCGATACGCATCAGGCTGATACCAATGACCGCAATGATCGTGCCGGTGACCACGGGCGGAAAGAACCGCAGCATGCGGCTGACCAATGGCGCGATCAAAATGGAGATGACCCCTGCGCCAATGATGGAGCCAAAGATCAGCTGTGCGCCTGCACCGCCGGGGTTGGCGTTGGCCATGGCGACCATGGGGGCCACGGCGGCAAAAGTCACGCCCATCATCACGGGCAGACGGATGCCGAACCACTGGGTCGCGCCCAGCGACTGGATCAGGGTGACCAGACCGCAACAGAACAGGTCGGCAGAGATCAGGAAGGCGACGTCTTCTGGACTGAGCTTGAGGGCCCGGCCAATGATCAGGGGGACGGCCACAGCGCCGGCATACATCACGAGCACGTGTTGCAGGCCCAGGGCGGCGAGCTTGCCCGAGGGCAGGTGCTCATCGACCGGATGAACGGTAGAACTCATGGAGAGGCTCCTTGTAAACGGTTGTGCATGAGACAAGAAAGCTAGATGTGTGCGATCTTGTGTTCTAAACTGTATACAAAATAAAAGAGCCTGCCGATTCGGAAAAACCCTGCCCTGAGCTCCGGGCAGGGCGGGAACAGATTCAGCTGAGCAAATCCAGCAGCGTGCGTGCGACCACTTTGGTCGCACGGCGCACGTCGTCCAGCATCACGCGCTCGTCGTTGCGCTTGGCGTGGCTTTCCAGCACGGTGCGGGGGCCTGCGCCGTAGATCACGCCGGGGATGCCGCGCTCCACGTACAGGCGCACGTCGGTGTAGAGCGGGGTGCCCACGGCGGGGATGGGTTCGCCGAAAAGTTCGCTGCCGTGTTTCTGGATGGCGTTGACCAGCGGCGCGTTGCCGGCCAGCGGCACCATGGCGTTGGCCAGCAGCATGCGGCGGATGCTGACCTGCAACTGCTTGCCGCCGCGTGGCGGGTTGAAGGTCCTGGCCGCGTCTTCAATCGTTTTGCGGATGGACGCTTCGACTTCGGCCGGGTTCTCTTCGGGGATCATGCGGCGGTCGAGCTTGAAGACCACCTTGCCGGGCATGACGTTGGTGTTGGTGCCGCCACTGATCTGGCCCACGTTCAGATACGGGTGGGTGATGCCCTCGACCTTGGAGGTGAACTTTTTGTAGTCGGCATTGAGTGCGTGCAGGGCGTTCAGGATGTGCACCGCACCCTGCAGCGCGTCGGTGCCGGTGTCGGGAATGGCGGCGTGGGCCATCTCGCCTTGCACCGTCACTTCCATTTGCAGGCAGCCGTTGTGCGCGGTGACCACCTGGTAGCTGAAGCCGGCGGCGATCATCAAGTCAGGCTTGGTCAGGCCTTTGGCCAGCAGCCAGCCGGGGCCCATCTCGCCGCCAAACTCCTCGTCGTAGGTGAAGTGCAGTTCCACGCCGCCTTTGAGCGGCAGGCCCAGCGATTCGAGGGCACGCGTGGCAAAAGTGAAAGTGGAAAAGTCACTCTTGCTCACTGCGGTAGCGCGGCCGTACATGGCACCGTTGTCGATCTCGCCACCGTAGGGGGCGTGCGTCCAGCCCTCGCCGGGCGGCACCACGTCGCCGTGGGCGTTCAGGGCAATGGTTTTGCCTGCGCCGTACTTGCGGCGCACGATCAGGTTGGTGATGGATTCCAGACCGTAGGCCTTGACCTCGGCTTCGGGCACGGCGTGCTTTTCTGCATCCATGCCAAAGGCTTTGAGCAGGTCTGCGGTGCGCTCGGCGTGGGGGGCGTTGTTGCCGGGTGGGGTGTCGGTGGGTACCTGCACCAGGGACTGCAAAAACTTGACCTGCTCGTCAAAGTGGGCGTCGATCCAGGCGTCGAGCTGTGCGTATTGTTGGGCGGTGGCGGTCATGCGGTCTCCGTCGCGAGTTGGTTCAGAACGTGGGTGAAGGCGTCAACACACAGTTGCATGTCGTCGCTGGTGGTCGATTCGAGCGGGTTGTGGCTGATGCCGGCGTTTTCGCCGCGCACAAACAGCATGGCCTGCGGCATGACTTCGTGCAGCTTCATCGCATCGTGGCCGGCGCCACTGGGCAGTTTGAACAGCGGCACGCCCAGGGCGCTCACGGCACGTTCCCAGCGGGCCTGCCATTCAGGAGCGCTAGGGGCGGCGGCGGCACGCATGGTTTCCTCGCAGGTGTAGCGCACACCGCGGCGCTCGCAAATGGTTTGCAGCTTTGCCAGGATGTCGCGCTCCAGTGCATCGCGCTGCGCATCGGTGGGAGCACGCAGGTCCAGGCTGAAGTTGCACTGGCCGGGCACCACATTGATCGAGCCATTGGGAACATGGAGCTGGCCGATGGTGGCGACGCTGTCGCCGTCCTTGGCAGCGCGCTGCTCCATGTACAGCGCCAGTTCGGCCACCGCGCAGGCGGCGTCGCGGCGAAGGTTCATCGGTGTGGTGCCCGCGTGGCTGGCGGTGCCCACCACCTGGCCCTGATAGCGCACGCTGGCGTTGATGGACGTCACCACGCCCAGGGGAATGTTGGCGGCGTTGAGCACCGGGCCTTGCTCGATGTGGACTTCGATGAAGCCCAGGTACTTGGCGGCGTCGCGCTGGATCTTGGGGATGTCGTCCACGCACAGGCCCGCGTGCTGCATGGCGGCGCGCATGGTGATGCCGTCCGCGTCTTTCTGCTCCAGCCATTCGGGTTTGAAGTCACCGATCAGCGCACCCGAGCCGAGGAAGGTGGCCTTGTAGCGCTGGCCCTCTTCTTCGGCAAAGGCGACGACCTCGATGCCAAAGTGCAAGCGCTGGCCCTGCTGGTGCAGTTGCTGCACGCAGGCCATGGGCACGAAGATGCCCAGACGACCGTCGTACTTGCCGCCGTTGCGCACGGTGTCGTAGTGCGAGCCGGTCAGCAGGTATTTACCGTTTGCAGTCGAAGAGTGGTAGCGGCCCACCACATTGCCCACGGCGTCGATCTCGATCTCGTCAAAGCCGCAGTCCTTCATCCAGTGGCTGATGCGCTGGGCGCACGCCCGGTGGGCGTCGGTCAGGTAGGTGACGGTGAGCTGGCCATGTTCGGCAAAGCCGGGGTCGCTGTGCTCGGCCAGTTTTTCCTGCCAGTCCCAGACCCGGTGGCCCAGCGTCGGCTCCACACCAAACTTGTCGTTCAGGCGGATCTCGACGATGCGGTGGATGTTGCGCAGGCACTCTTGCAACTCAAATTCGGGGTGGCCGTGCAGGCGGCGCTCGAAAGCGTCAATGATTTGCTGCTTGTTGTAGCCCACGCCACGCGGGCCGCGCACCGCCAGGATGAAGGGCCAGCCGAACTTGGCGTTGTAGTCGGCGTTGAGCTTCTGGATCTTCGCGAACTCCTCGGGCGTGCAGTCGGTCAGGCCCGCCTTGGTCTGCTCGTTGGTCGATTCGGCCGTCAACGTTTTGCTGACCATGGCCTTGCCTGCCAGCTCGGGGTGGGCGCGGATCAGGCCCAGTTGCGCGTCACGCCCGGCGTGCGCCAACACTTCGCACATCGCGTGCTTGAGATGCGCCAGCGATGTGAAGGGGCGCTGTGCCAGAGCCTGTTCGGCGATCCAGGGCGAATGTTCGTACAGACCGTCGAGCATCTGCGCCGCGTCTTCGCGGCTGGCACTGTTGAGTTGTTCCAGAGTGATGGCCATGTTTATTCCTTGAACGGATGCACGGTCTTCCAGTGCCGCGCAATATCAATGCGGCGCGCCACCCAGACCTTGTCGTGCGACTGGATGTGGTCCAGAAAGCGCTGCAGTGCGGTGATGCGGCCCGGGCGACCCAGCAAGCGGCAGTGCATGCCGATGCTCATCATCTTGGGCGCGTTGTCGCCATTCGGGTCACCCTCGGCATAAAGCGCGTCAAAGGTGTCCTTCATGTACTGGAAGAACGGGTCGGCGTGCGAGTAACCCTGCGGCAGCGCAAAGCGCATGTCGTTGCAGTCCAGCGTGTAGGGCACGATCAGTTGCGGCACCACGCTGCCATCGGTCTTGCGGACCCTCATCCAGAAGGGCAGGTCGTCGCCGTAGTAGTCGCTGTCGTATTCAAAGCCACCGTAGTCGGCCACCAGACGCCGGGTGTTGGGGCTGTCGCGGCCGGTGTACCAGCCCAAGGGGCGTTCCCCGGTCAGCTTTTGCAGAATCTCCATCGCCTCGGCCATGTGGGCACGCTCGGTGGCTTCGTCGACATTTTGGTAGTGGATCCACTTGAGGCCGTGGCAGGCGATGTCGTAGCCCAGTTCCTTGAAAGCCGCGGTCACATCGTCGTGCTTTTGCAGCGCGGTGGCCACACCAAACACGGTGAGCGGCAGGCCGCGCTTCTCAAACTCGCGCAGCAGGCGCCACACGCCCGCACGCGAGCCGTATTCGTAGATGCCTTCCATGCTGATGTGGCGGGCCTCGAACGCGGCAGGGTTGAACATTTCGCTCAAAAACTGCTCGCTGGCCTTGTCGCCGTGCAGTACGCAGTTTTCGCCGCCTTCTTCGTAGTTCAGCACAAACTGCATGGCCACACGGGCGCCATGGGGCCACTGCGCGTGTGGCACATGGCGGCCGTAGCCCTTGAGGTCGCGCGGGTAGGGGAGGGTGGTGTCGTAGGTGCTCATGGGAAATCAGGACAAAGCGATGGAAACGTCGTGCGATGGAATCTTGCGGTCAAACGTCAGGCTCTCTTCCACATGGGTCAGGTGTTCCTGCATCAAACGGGTGGCCAGTGCCGTGTCTTTGCGCTCGAAGGCATCGATCAAACCTGCATGTTCGTGGGTAGAGGTTTGCGCTTCGTTGCGGGACTGGTACATCAGCGTGATCAGGGCGCAGCGCGAAATCAGTTCGCCCAGCACTTGCGCCAGAACACTGTTGCCCATGAGCTTGGCCATGAGCACGTGAAAGTCGCCCAACAGCTCCGTGCGGCCCGGCACGTCTTCGGCGTTCAGCGCCTGCTCTTCCATGCGCACATGTTCGCGCAAGGCGGCAATCTGTTCGGGAGTGGACTGGGCAATGAAAGTACGCGTCATCTCCAGCTCCAGCATGCGGCGCACCGCAAACACCTGCTTGGCCTCTTCGACGGAGGGCGCCGCTACAAAGGCGCCACGTGCGGGCTCCAGACGAATCAGCTTATGCTGGGAGAGTTGAAACAGCGCTTGCCGCACCAGCGTGCGCGAAACGCCAAACAAATCGGCCAGCTTTTGCTCGGCCAGCTTGGCGCCGGGCAGCAAGCGGTGCTCCACAATGGCGCGGGTCAGGGCTTCGACAATGGTGTGGGTGGCGGTGGTTTCCATACCGGCTCCTTCTTTTGGCGAATGATAGCCAGAAAAACCAAAACTGTATACACTTACGTAAACCAATCCTCCAAACAATCTCTGAAAGCGCATCATGGGACTGAGCACACACGTTCTGGACACCATGCACGGTTGCCCCGCTGCCGGCATGCAAGTCGCCCTGTACACCACGCAAGGCGAACACGCCACCTTGGTCAAAAGCTTCACCCTCAACGCCGATGGCCGCAACCCGGACGGCCCGCTGTACGACAACGCCAGCCTGCGCAAAGGCACATACCGTCTGGTGTTTGATGTGAGCGGGTACTTCCAGGCCAAAGGCGTTGAGCTGCCTGAGCCCAACTTCCTGAACCGCGTCGCGCTGGACTTTGGCGTCGCCCATGAAGATCAGCACTACCACGTACCTTTATTGGTCAGTCCCTGGAGTTATTCCACCTACAGGGGGTCCTGATTCCTTAAAATCGGGGTCTACCGTTTATTACCCCACCCGCACCATGACCCAAGTCACCAACACCGTGCGCTTTGTGCTTGACGGCAAAATCGTCGAAGCCCAGGGCGAGCGCCGCACCACCACCGTACTCGACTACCTGCGCGAGCAACTGCACCGCACTGGCACCAAGGAGGGCTGCGCCGAGGGCGACTGCGGCGCCTGTGTGGTGATGGTGGGTGAGCTGAACGCCGCAGGCACGGCGATCGACTACAAGCCGGTCAACGCCTGCATCCAGCTGCTGCCTTCGCTGGACGGCAAATCGGTCAAGACGGTCGAGAGCCTGAAAAAGGCCGACGGCACGCTGCATGCGGTGCAGGACGAGATGGTCAAGTGTCATGGCTCTCAGTGCGGTTTCTGCACCCCCGGCATCGTGATGAGCCTGGTCAACCTGGTGCAGGTGCTGCCCCAGCCCAGCCGCCAGCAGATCACCGATTCCCTGTCTGGCAACCTCTGCCGTTGCACCGGCTACAAGCCGATCATCGATGCCGCCAGCAAGGCCTGTGAACGTCAAAGCGAACTCAAGGTGGACGACAAAGCCGATGTGCCGCTGCTCAAGGAAATCCAGCGTGCCAAGACCCCCACGCTGAGCCTGGAAGGGGACATCATTGTGCAGCCCGTGGTGCGCACCCGCAAGGGCAACGAATTCGTCTCGCCAGCCACCATCGCCGAAGTGGCCGACTACCTGCAAAAGAACCCGACCACCACGCTGCTGGCCGGCAGCACCGAGATCGGTCTGCAGGTCAACAAACAATTCAGTCGCCCCGACCACATCATGTACCTGGGCAATGTGGCCGAGTTGCGCCAGATTGCCGAGACGCCCAAGGCCTGGCGCATTGGCGCTGTCGTGTCGATCACCGAAGTGGAAGACCTGGTGGCCCAGGCTTACCCTGACTTCGCTGAGGTGCTGCGCCGCTTCGGTTCGCCGCCGATCCGCTCCACCGCCACGCTGGCGGGCAATATCGCCAACGGCTCACCGATTGGTGACTCCATGCCTTGCCTGATGGCTCTGGGCGCCTCGCTGGTGCTGCGCCGTGGCGACAAGACCCGCACCGTGGCGCTGGACCAGTTCTACACCGGCCAGAAGCAGAACGTGCTGCAAGCGGGTGAATTCATCGAAGCGATCGAGTTGCCCAAACCCGTGGCGGGTCAGGTCTTCCGCGCCCACAAGGTCAGCAAGCGTTTCGAGCAGGACATTTCTGCCACCTGCGCCGCCATCAGCTACACGCTCAAGGACGGCAAGCTCAGCGGCGTCAAGCTGGCCTACAACGGCCTGAGTCCCTTCCCGGCGCGTGCGCCCAAAATCGAGGCCGTGCTCGAAGGCCAGACGCCCGCCAGCGTGACCGAAGCCGCGCTGGATGCCGCCGTGGCCGCCAGCTTTACTGCCCGCGATGGCCTGCGCGCCACCTGGGCTTACCGCTCGCTGGTGGCCCGCAACCTGGTGCTTGAATTCATCGAAGAACAGAAAGAGGTGGCCTGAATGAATGCGCCTACGCCCATCAAGAATCTGCTGCCCGCCACCGGCGTTCAGCAAGGCACCGACATCGTCCACGAGTCCGCCCACCTGCATGTGACCGGTGGCGCCACCTACATCGACGACATCCCCGAAGTGGCCGGTACGCTGTATGCCGCCATCATCAAGTCGCCCGTGGCGCACGGCGAGCTGATCGGTGACGGGATCGACCGCGACGCCATCCTGGCGCAGCACGGTGTCGTGGCGGTCTACACCGCCAAGGACATTCCCGGCGAAAACAACTGCGGCCCCATCGTCCACGACGACCCTTTCCTTGCCGATGGCAAGGTGGAGTTTGTCGGCCAGGCCGTGGCCGTGGTGGTGGCGCGCAGCATGCTCTACGCCCGCGAAGTCGCGGCCAAGGCCAAGGTGCTGGTCAAGGAACTCAAGCCCATCCTGACGGTGGAAGAAGCGCTGGAAGCCCAGAGCTTTGTGATGCCGGCCAAAGGCATTGTGCGCGGTGATGCTGCAGCAGCCATTGCCGCGGCGCCCCACAAGATCAAGGGCACCACCCGCACCGGCCAGCAGGAGCAGTTCTACCTCGAAGGCCAGATCACCTACGCCGTGCCCAAGGAAGACGGCCAGCTCACGCTGTACTGTTCCACCCAGCACCCCGACGGCAACCAGCGCGAAGCCGCTGCGGCGCTCAACCTGTCGACCAACGACGTCGAGGTGATCTGCCGCCGCATGGGTGGTGGCTTTGGCGGCAAGGAAGGCAACGCCAGCATCTTCAGCCAGAGCGCGGCGCTCGCGGCGTTCAAGCTGCAAAAGCCGGTCAAGCTGCGCGTCAACCGCGACGACGACATGACCATCACCGGCAAGCGCCACGACTTCCGCATCGACTACGAGGTGGGTTTCGACGCCAACGGCCGCATCCTGGGCGCCGACATCATGCTGGCCTCACGTTGCGGCTACAGCGTGGACTACTCCGGCCCGGTCAATGACCGCGCCTGCCTGCACATCGACAATGCGTACCACATCCCCGCGCTCAAGCTGGTCAGCCACCGCTGCAAGACCAACACCCAAAGCGCCACCGCCTTCCGCGGCTTTGGCGGCCCGCAGGGCATGTTCGGCATCGAGACGGTGATCGATGAGATCGCCGCCACCCTGGGCAAGGACCCGCTGGAGGTGCGCAAGCTCAACCTCTACAAGGACCCGGCCGTCAGCGGCACGCCCGACACCATGACCACCCAGTACAACCAGCTGATCGAAGACTGGGTGGGCGACAAGGTGATCGCGCAGGTCGAGCAGGAATCGAAGTACGCCGAGCGCCGCGCAGCAGTGCAGGCCTTCAACGCCCAGAGCAAAACCCGCAAGCGCGGCATCGCCTTGGTTCCGCTCAAGTTCGGCATCAGCTTCACCGCCACGCACCTCAACCAGGGCGGCGCGCTGCTCGTGGTCTACATGGACGGCTCAGTCAGCTGCAACCACGGTGGCACCGAAATGGGCCAGGGCCTGAACACCAAGATGGCGCAAGTCTGCGCCGATGGTTTGGGCATCACGGTCGACAAGGTGCGCATCACCGCCACCGACTCGCAAAAAGTGCCCAACGCCTCGGCCACCTCGGCCTCGAGCGGCGCCGACATCAACGGTGCGGCCATCATGAACGCCACCGCGCAGATGCGCGAGCGCCTCAAACCCGTGGCTGCGCGCATGCTGGGCTGCGCAGAGGGTGATGTGACCTTTGCCAACAACCAGCTGCATGGCGGCGGCAAGTCGGTCAACTGGTCGGACGTGACCAAGCAGGCCTGGCTGGACCGCGTGGGCCTGTCGGTCACGGGCTTCTACATGACGCCCGAGATCAAGTACGACTTCACCACGCTCAACGGTCGCGCTTTCTATTACTACTGCTACGGCGCCGCCGTGAGCGAAGTGGAAATTGACACACGCACTGGCGAGTGGTGGCTCAAGGGCGTGGACATCGTGCACGACGTGGGCCGCAGCATCAACCCAGCCTTGGACAAAGGCCAGATCGAGGGCGCCTACATTCAGGGCATGGGCTGGCTGACCATGGAAGAGTGCATCTGGGACAAGAAGGGCAAGCTGCTCACGCACGGGCCGTCGACCTACAAGATCCCGGTGGCTGGCGATGTGCCCGAACACTTCAATGTGAGCCTGTTTGACAACGCCAACCTCAAGCCCACGCCGTTCAACAGCAAAGCCACCGGCGAGCCGCCGCTGATGCTCGGCCTGTCGGCTTTCTTTGCACTCAAGGACGCGGTGGCGGCCAGTGCCGGCCACAAGGCGGTCGTGCACATGGACGCCCCGGCCACGCCCGAGCGCATCCTGCTGGCTTGCGAGAAGGCCAAGGCCGACGCAGCGGCAGCCTGAAAAGCAATTTTCATCTCCGCAATCACAAAGGGCCCTGAGTCATCAGGGCCCTTTTTTCATTTTGTGAGCGCTTGATTCAACGCTGCCCTTCGGTCAGCGTGTCGAGCTGAAAACGTCCGCTCTTGTCCCACAGCCACACGTCGGTGTACGTCACGTGGCCCATTTTCTGGGGCGCTGGGTAGGGGGCAGCAGCGAGCACGGTGCGCTCGATCTCTGCAATCACTTCCGGGGCATGTCTGGGGGCGCGTGTCCAGTGCAGGTGCGAAACCTGGCCCTGCTTGTCGATGTCTACATTGAGCACGCCCACCGCGTAGAGCAAAGGCGGCATCTTGCCTTTGAAAATGCGCTGGCCGTTTTGCTCGTAGAGATGGCGTGCCGCATCACCCCGGTATTGTTTGGGGGTGTTGGCGTTGGATGTGACTTTCGGCACTGCTTCCTGCACCGGAAGATCGGGCCACTGCATGGCCTGTTCTTTGCCCGGGCCTGTGGCGCAACCCGCCAGTCCCAGGGCAACGGCGATGAGCAGCAACTGGACCAGTCGTCGCCATGCAGCAGGCGCAGCCCAAATTGGAAAGTGCGTTGGCGTATTCATAATACGGATTGTGGCATTGGCAAAGGTTTTTGCACAGCCGATGAATCAAAAAGAGGATTTGTGGACGATCTCGAGCGGGGTTTGATGCGCTTGGCCAATGAGCCAGCCGTTTGCGTCAGCGTGGTGGGCACGCGTGGCTCGGTGCCGCGCGAGACGGGCACGCACATGCTGGTATTCGCCGATGGCTTCGCAGGCACCATTGGCGGCGGCCATCTGGAGTTTGTTGCCATTGCCCGTGCCCGGCAGTTGCTGCAATCTGGAGTCACCCCTGAACAGCCCGAGCGACACGTTTTAGGGCCCAGTCTGGGCCAATGCTGTGGCGGCGTGGTGGAGCTGGGGTACGCCCTTGTCCATGCAGCGGATGTGACCGCTATGCAACAACAACTGCAGCAAACCCGAATACCGGTGGCATTGTTTGGCGGTGGGCATGTGGGGCATGCGCTGGTGCGGGCGCTGGCCCCTTTGCCTTTTGCAGTGCACTGGATTGACAGCCGCGATGAGGTGTTTCCGGTCGATGTTCCTGCACAGGTTTTGTGCGAACACTCCAATCCGGTGCAAGCAGCGGTGCAGGATGTCTTGCCCCAGTCGCGGGTGCTGATCATGAGTTTCAGCCATGCTGAGGATCTGGACATTGTCGTGGCCTGCCTCAAGCGCCTGCGCGAACGCAACGACTTGCCCTTTGTGGGCCTGATCGGCAGCAAGACCAAATGGGCCAGCTTCAGCCACCGCCTGCTCGAGCGCGGTTTCACGCAAGACGAAATCGACCGCATCACTTGTCCCATTGGCCTGCCCGGCATCAAAGGCAAGGAGCCCGAAGTCATCGCCGCATCCGTGGCGGCACAACTCTTGCAAACTCTGGGCTGAACATCCCGGGTTTATCCGGGGGTAGGGCACTGGTAGAGTAGACAAAAACTGTATACACTTCAGTGCACTGGCCGCAGCGGCGCAGGTGTGTTGAGTCCAACACCTTGTTCGCGGCCCATGAAACTGCTCACAGAGCCCGCGGTGGTGAGCAGGTTGGAGACCCCTCATGGAAGCTTATTTGCTTGATTGGGCCAACCTGCTGCTCAGGTGGCTGCATGTGATCACGGCGATCGCCTGGATCGGCTCGTCGTTTTATTTTGTCTTTCTGGACAACAACCTGCAAAAACCCACCTCGCCCGACTTGCTCGAAAAAGGCGTGGACGGGGCCATGTGGGCTGTGCACGGCGGGGGGTTCTACAACCCCCAAAAGTACATGGTCGCCCCCAAGAAGATCCACACCAAACTGCACTGGTTCTACTGGGAAAGCTACTCCACCTGGCTGTCAGGCTTTGCACTCTTTACCGTGCTCTATCTCTGGAACGCCGGCACCTTCCTGATTGACAAATCACTCATGGACTGGGCGCCTGCCACTGCAGGCTTTGCCGCCGTGGGCTTTCTGGTCGCCTTCTGGTTCATTTACGACACCGTCTGCCGCGTCTTCGGCTTCAAGAAAAATGGCGAACTCATCGTCGCCGGCCTGATGATTGTGGTCGTGGCCTTGGCATCATGGGCTGCCAACCAGCTGTTTGCAGGCCGCGCCGCCTTCTTGCTGGTCGGTGCCATGATCGCCACCGCCATGAGCGCCAATGTGTTCTTCTGGATCATCCCCGGCCAGCGCAAAGTTGTGGCGGCCATGACCAGCGGCGAGAAATACGATGCGGCGGCTCTCGCCATTCATGGCAAGCGCGGCAAGCAGCGCAGCGTGCACAACACCTACTTCACGCTGCCCGTCATCTTCGCGATGCTGAGCAACCACTACAGCTTCCTGTACACGCATGAACACCGTTGGGTTCTGCTGTTCGTGATGATGTTTGCTGGCGCCCTGATCCGTCAGTTTTTCGTGCAACGCCACGGCTACCACCTGGGCCGTGCCAAGAACCCGCTGCCTTTCGCTGTGGTGGGCGTGCTGTTGTTGGTGAGCGTGATTGTTGCACTCAAACCCGCTGCACAGCCGCAAACTGCAGTCAGCCAAGCGCCAGTGAGTTTTGCGCAAGTGCAAAACGTGCTCGCTCAACGCTGCTACATGTGTCATGGCGAGGCAGCGCAAATGAAGGGGGTTCGCCTGGATCAGCTCGATGCTGTGAAGTTGCATGCACAAGGCATTTACCAACAAGTGGCTGTGACCCGGCAGATGCCGCTCAACAACGCTACACAAATCACCGAAGACGAGCGCCAGCTCATCAAACGCTGGTTTGAAGGTGGCGCACCGCTGCAATAAAAACACGCGGGCCCAGGCCCGCGCTCAGCCCCACAATCCTGCCAAGTATGGAATCAGCACGGCACCCACAATGCCGTGCAGGCCCATGCCCAAGCTGGCGTAAGCCCCTGCCTCCGGGTGCACGCTAAAAGCGCGAGACGTCCCAATGCCGTGCGCGGCCACACCCAAGGCGAAACCGCGTTGCCACCAGGCCGTGACCTTCAGCGCGTTGAGCACATAACGGCCCAGCACCGCGCCCAAAATCCCCGTTCTTACCGCAAACATCGCTGTCAGCGTGGGCGAGGCCTGTACCCGTTCGGCGATGCCCATCGCAATCGGTGCGGTGACCGATTTGGCCACCAGCCCGCGCACCAGCGAATCATCCACCCCCAGGGCGCGCGCCACGCCCACAGCCGTCAGAACCGAGGTGACGCCACCCGCCATCAGCGCCAGCATCAACATACCCATGCGACTTTTGAGTGAGGCAAAACCCTTGTAAATCGGAATCGCCAGCGCCACTGTGGCCGTGCCCAGCAGGAAGTGCACAAACTGCGCGCCCTCAAAGTACTTGGCATAAGGCATGTCCAGCAACCCAATGCTCACGGTGACCAGCACCACCGCAATCAACACCGGGTTGGCCAAGGGGTTACGCTCGCTGCGCTCATACACCGTCAAGCCCAACCAGTAAGCGCTGAGCGTGAGCACCAGGGCCAGCAGCGGGCTGCCCGAGAGATAAACCCAAATCTCGGAAATAGGGGGCAAACTGGTCTGCATGGCTCAGTCCTTCGGGCTCAGCGCCTTCAGCAAACCCGCCGTCACCGCCACCGTCGCCCCCACGCTGATGACCAACGCCGTGCTGATGGCCCAGGCATTGGCCTGCAACAGCGGCAGATACAGCACCACGCCGACCGAGGCAGGGATGAACAGCAAACCCAGGTGCTGCAAGATGGTGCTGCCCACCGTGTCAATATGAACCGGCACACGGCCGCGAACAGCCAAAAAGACCAGCAATGCCACCAGGCCCAGCACCGGGCCGGGAATGAAGGGGAGGGCAAAGCGCGACAGCAACTCCCCCAACGCCTGGAAAATGAACAGTTGTACGAGACCTTGAATCATGGCCCCAGTGTAGGCACAGCCGCTGTGCCTGGCCAGTGCAAGCAGTTTTGACACAGGGTGGGGCAATCCCTGCGCAACGATTGTCAGCGCGCCGCCAGCGCCAGTTGCAGGGCCAGCTGGTTGTGGCGCTCGATCAAGGGGCCCAGGTCCACCGTTGTCAGCTGCCCTTCGCGCACCACCACACGGCCGTTGACGACGGTGTAGTCGGCGTTCTGGCTGGCGCACAGCATGAGTGCGCCCAAGGGGTCGTGGATGGCGCCGCCCGCCATGGCCAGGGTGTCGGTACGGAACAGGGCCAGGTCGGCGCAAAAGCCTTCCCGAATCTGGCCAATGTCGTGTGCACGACCGAGCACCTGTGCGCCGCCACGGGTGGCGACGCGCAGGCTGTCGCGCGGGGTCATCTCTGCGGGGCCGTGGTTGCAACCAAAGTCGTCCAGCGCGCGGCCCACGCGGGCCAGCAACATGGCCTGGCGAGCCTCATTGAGCATATGGGCGGCATCGTTGCTGGCGCTGCCGTCCACACCGAGGCCAATCGGCACACCGGCATCGAGCATTTTGCGCAGCGGCAAGATGCCGCTGGACAAGCGCATATTGCTGCAGGGGCAGTGGGCAATGCCGGTACGGGTTTTGGCGAACAGATAGGTGCCTTCGTCGTCGAGCTTGACGCAGTGGGCGTGCCACACATCGTCACCTACCCAGCCCAGGTCCTGTGCATATTGGGCTGGGGTGCAGTTGAACTTTTCGCGGGTGTAGGCAATGTCATGGTCGTTCTCGGCCAAGTGCGTGTGCAATCGCACCTTGTACGCGCGTGCCAGCTTGGCCGACTCGCGCATCAAATCCTGGCTCACGCTAAAGGGTGAACATGGCGACAGCGCTACCTGCAGCATCGCGCCATGGCTGGCGTCGTGATAGGTCTCGACCAAACGGCGCGATTCCTGCAGGATGAAGTCTTCCTTTTCCACCACGCGGTCCGGTGGCAGGCCGCCCTGGCTTTCGCCTACGCTCATGCTGCCGCGGGTGGCCGTAAAACGCATGCCAATCGTGTGGGCCGCTTCAATGCTGTCGTCCAGACGGATGCCGTTGGGGTAGATGTAGAGGTGGTCGCTGCTGGTGGTGCATCCGCTGAGCAGCAGCTCGGCCATGGCAATCTGGTTGGACACCAGCACCATCTCCGGCGTCAGCCCTGCCCAGATGGGGTAGAGCCCCTGCAGCCAGGAAAACAGTTCCGCGTTTTGTACACCGGGAATGGCCCGCGTCAGGCATTGCACCATGTGGTGGTGCGTGTTGACCATGCCCGGAATCACTACGTGCTTGCGGGCATCAATCACTTCGTCTGCTGCGCCCGGGGCCAGCCAGGCGTCGAGCGGCTCGTCCGCTTTGAAGATGCGCTCGATCAGCCCATCCCGGATCAGGATGGAGGCGTCTTGCAGTTCGGTCTGGGCATCGTCCTGGGTGGCAATGCAGCGGGCGCGGTGGATCAACAAAGTGCTCATGGGCGCCATGGTACGTCACTGCGGCGGTTGCCCATGGGTTGATGTGCATCAAAACTGCGAGGGGTCTGGCGTGGCACATTCAGTCGCATGGCACGACTTGCAACATCCCCACAAGCCGACACAGCGCTCATCCTGCCGGCGGGCACGGTGCTGATTCACCGTGGCCAAACGGCCGATGGGGTCTGGCACCTGCAAGAAGGCCAAATTCGCCTGGGGCTGATGGATGAGACTGGCATGGTGCACCAGTTGGGCCAGCAAGAAGGCCCGCTGTGGATCGAGGCCGCTTCTGTGGTGCTCGATGAGCCCTATTTGGTGGATGTGGTCGCGGATACCGATGTGAAGGTCGAAAAAATCGCCCTCAAGGATTTTCAGTCCCGCTGCAAAACCTGGCCTGCAGCTTCGCGGGAACTGATGCGAGATCTGGCCCGCTCCCAGCGCCAACAGGTGGAACTTGCCGTCAGCCGCCTGGCCAAGAATGCCGATGCCCGTTGCGCTGAATGGTTGCTTCGCCATGCCGAGCAGGATCCGGCGACCAAGCGTTTGCAGGTTTACTTGAACGAGCGCAAACGCATCATTGCAACGCAATTGGGCATCGCTCCCGAAACCTTTTCGCGCATCCTTCGCCAGCTGCGTGAGAGCGAACTCATCAGCGGCCGAGGCCGCATCCTGCAGCTGACCAATCCGGACGCACTGCGCTCACTCGCGGGCGCCTGAGCGGAGCTCACGCAAGCAGTTCTCCGCCTTCTTCATACCACCAGGTCAAGGCGGCTTCGTAGCCTTCCCAGACGCAGCCATGGCAGCCGCGGCCGCAGCACGAAGTGGGTTCTTCAGGCGGGTCGCGAAAATCGAGTCCCGCCTCCTGCAGGCGTTGCTGGAACTGGGCAATGGCCTTGCGTACCGACTCGCGCTGGCTGGCAGCAGGGTCGTGAATGAGGCCCGTGACGGAAAACGAAGTCATGCCATATTGTCGGTGATGGCAGGGTTGACCGGTCTAAAATCTGGCAGTGAACTTGCTAGTCAGTTGTTGGGCCGCCTGTGCAGGCCCTGCCAAGGAGTCCGATGTTAGCCAACCCCACGCCGCGCCTGTCGCTAGCCCATGTCACCAAGCGCTACCCCGGCGTGGTGGCCAACCGTGATGTGTCGCTGACCGTATTGCCAGGGCAGGCCCATGCCGTGCTGGGCGAAAACGGTGCGGGCAAGTCCACCTTGATGAAAATCATCTACGGCTCGGTCAAGCCCGACGAGGGGCAGGTGCTGTTCAATGGCCAGCCGGTGCACATACGCAATCCACAACAGGCGCGTAAATTGGGCATCAGCATGGTGTTCCAGCACTTCAGCCTGTTTGACACGTTGACCGTGGCCGAAAACGTGTGGCTGGGCCTGGACAAGTCCATGGCTTTGGCCGAGGTCACGCGGCGCATCGAAGCCAAGGCGGGCGAGTACGGTTTGGATATTGATCCGGCGCGTCCGGTGCATACCCTGAGCGTGGGTGAAATGCAACGCGTCGAAATCATTCGCGCTTTGTTGACGGACCCCAAGCTGCTGATCCTCGATGAGCCCACTTCGGTGCTGACGCCGCAAGCTGTTGAGAAGTTGTTTGTGGTGCTCCATAGACTGGTTGAGCAGGGTTGCAGCTTGCTCTACATCAGTCACAAGCTGCACGAAATTCGTGCGCTGTGCAGCGCCTGTACGGTCATGCGTGCCGGGCAAGTCACTGGTGTGTGCGATCCCCGAGAAGAATCGAATGCCAGCCTGAGCCGCTTGATGATTGGCGCAGAGCCACCCGCGCTGGCCCCAGTGCCGCGCGAGGCTGGAGCTGTTGTGCTGGATGTGAAAGCGCTGAGCCTGCAAACCGAAGATCCTTTTGGCGTGAACCTCAATGGCATCGACCTGCAGGTGCGCAGCGGCGAAGTGGTGGGTCTGGCCGGTGTGTCTGGCAACGGGCAGCGAGAGTTGATGTGGGCTTTATCGGGCGAGGACACCCGAGCACCGCAAGGCAGCATTCGCATGGATGCCCAAAACGTTGCCGACATGGGACCTGCGCACCGTCGCAAACTGGGCTTGCACTTTGTGCCCGAAGAGCGTCTGGGGCGTGGCGCTGTGCCCAGCATGAGCCTGGCGGAGAACCTGCTGCTCACCCGGACCGAGTCGGTCAGCAAAAGCGGATGGATCCAGGGCGGCAAGTTGCAGGCGCAGGCGCAGGACATCATTGCACGCTTCAAGGTCAAGGCCGCTGGAGCACATGCCCCCGCCCGATCTTTGTCTGGTGGAAATTTGCAGAAATTCATCGTGGGCCGCGAGATCAGTGCTCAACCCCGGTTGTTGATTGTTTCGCAGCCCACCTGGGGGGTGGACGTGGGCGCAGCGTCGCAGATTCGGGCCGAAATTCTGGCGCTGCGCGATGCCGGCTGTGCTGTGCTGGTGGTCAGCGAAGAGCTGGATGAGTTGTTTGAAATTGCGGATCGTCTGCATGTGATTGCCAAGGGTCGCTTGTCCCCCAGTTTGCCGCGCAGTCAGGCCAGCACCGAAACGATTGGAGAGTGGATGAGCGGTTTGTGGGAGGGTGATCATGTTGCGGTTTGAACCACGCGCTGAGCGCTCACGTTTGTGGACCTGGGCATCGCCCCTGTTGGCGCTGGCACTGACCGTCGTTGTGGGCATGATTTTGTTTGCTGCATTGGGCAAGGACCCGGTGCGCGGCTTGCAAATGTTTTTCTGGGAGCCTGTCAAAAGTTCTTACGCCCTGGGTGAACTGATGGTCAAGGCCACGCCGCTGTTGATCATTGCATTGGGGCTGGCAGTGTGCTTCCGATCCAATGTCTGGAACATTGGTGCCGAAGGGCAATTCGTCATGGGCGCCATCTTCGCTTCGGGCGTGGCGCTGATGGCCGATCCGCAGTCCAGTCGGTTCATTGTGCTTGCTGTTTTGCTCGCGGGCACAGCTGGCGGCATGCTCTGGTCAGGCCTGGTGGCCTTGTTGCGTGACCGCTTTCATGCCAGCGAAATCCTGGTCAGCCTGATGCTGGTTTACGTCGCGCAGATGGTCCTGGGTTACCTGGTGTATGGCCCCTGGAAAGATCCTGCCGGCTACAACTTCCCTCAAACCAAGACCTTCGAGGCCGTGACGCTGGTGCCTCGTCTCATGAGTGGCTCCCGTGTCAGCATGGGCCTCTTGCTCGCACTTGCAGGTGTCGGCCTGCTGTGGGTGTTTTTGTTCAAAACCCGTGCCGGTTTTGCCCAGCAGGTGGGCGGGCTGGCGCCCGATGCCGCGCGCTACGCGGGCTTCTCTTCGCGCAAAGCCTTGTGGACGGCGCTGCTGGTGTCTGGCGGTGCGGCGGGCCTGGCTGGCGCGCTGGAAGTGGCCGGGCCCATAGGGCAGCTCACGCCCTATGTGCCGGCAGGCTATGGCTTTGCCGCCATCATCGTGGCTTTTGTCGGGCGTTTGCATCCGGTGGGCATGGTGTTCTCGGCCATCTTGCTCAGCATGTTTTATATCGGCGGTGAGCTGGCGCAATCGCGTATTGGCTTGCCCAAATCCATCACCGGTGTGTTCCAGGGCTTGTTGCTGTTTTGCCTGCTCGCCTGCGACACCTTGGTGATGTACCGTCTGCGCTGGGTGCGCAAGCAAGGAGCACAGTGAGATGGAAACCTACGCACTCCTCATGGCTTCAACCCTCAACGCCGGCACTGTGCTGGCGCTGGCGGCCCTGGGCCTGTTGATCAATGAAAAAGCGGGCATCGTCAACCTCGGAGCCGAGGGCATGATGCTGTGCGCCGCCATTGCCGGTTTTGCCACCGTGGTGCACACCGGCAACGACTGGCTGGGCTTTGCCGCAGGCATGGGGGCGGGCGCTTTCATGGCTGCCATTTTTGCTGCGCTGGTCATTTGGCTGGGCACCAACCAGTACGCCACGGGCCTGGCCCTGAGTTTGTTTGGTGTTGGCTTCTCGGCTTTTGCAGGTATTGCTTATGTGCAGGAAAAACTGCCTGAGCGCTCCCATTTTTCAATCCCTGTTCTGGGCGATCTGCCGTGGATCGGGACGGCCGTGTTCAAGCAGCATCCGATGGTGTACGTGGCCATGGCCTTGGCTTTGGGGTTGATCTGGTTTTTGTACAGGAGTCGTGCAGGCCTGGTCCTGCGTGCGGTGGGCGAATCGCCCGAATCGGCGCATGCACTAGGCTATCCAGTGCGCCGCATCAGGCTGTTGGCCGTGGTCGTGGGGGGGGCGCTGTGTGGTCTGTCCGGCGCCTATATCTCGGTGATCTACACGCCCTTGTGGGTTGAAGGCATGGTGGCAGGAAAGGGCTGGATTGCCCTGGCGCTGACCACCTTTGCCACCTGGCGCCCGGCACGCGTTTTGCTTGGTGCTTACCTGTTCGGCGGCGTCACCATGCTGCAGTTTCATTTGCAGGGCCAGGGGGTGGACATTCCCAGCCAGGCATTGACGGCCATGCCCTATGTGGCCACCATCGTGGTGCTGGCGCTGATTTCGCGTAACCCGACCTGGATCCGGATCAATATGCCGGCCTCTTTGGGGAAACCGTTCCATCCCGGTTCATAATGCGCCGGTTGTCTGCTTTTTTTACTTCGTTCTCAAAGTAACTGACATGACTGACTTTTCCAAGCGTTCCATCATCAAGATGGTGGCCCTGACAGCAGTGACCGCTGCTGCCCTGGTGGCCTGTGGCAAAAAAGAAGAGGCGCCTGCTGCTGCAGCGCCCGCCAAGGCCGAGCCCCTGAAAGTGGCCTTCGCCTATGTGGGCCCTGTGGGTGACGGTGGCTGGACCTTTGCACACGACAACGGCCGTAAAGCCGTGGAAAAAGAATTTGGTGACAAAGTGGTCACCAGCTTTGTGGAAAACGTCCCCGAGAGCGCTGATGCCGAGCGTGTGATCCGCGACATGGCCTCCCAAGGCAACAAGCTGATCTTTGGCACCACCTTTGGTTACATGGAGCCGATGCTCAAAGTCGCAGCCGATACCGCTGACGTCAAGTTCGAGCACGCCACCGGCTACAAGCAAGCCGCCAACATGAACACCTACGACAGCCGCACCTACCAGGGCGCCTACATGGCTGGCGTGGTGGCTGGCAAGATGACCAAATCCAATACTCTGGGCGTCGTCGCATCCATCCCAATTCCCGAGGTGATCCGTAACATCAACTCCTTCACCCTGGGTGCCCAGTCGGTCAACCCCAAGGTCAAGACCAAAGTGGTGTGGGTCAACGAGTGGTTCAACCCACCAAAAGAAACAGAAGCCGCTACCGCTCTGATCAACGGCGGTGCTGACGTGCTGATGCAAAACACCGACTCCAGCGCCGTGCTGCAAACCGCCGAAAAAATGGGCAAGCGTGCCTTCGGCTGGGACAGCGACATGAGCGCCTACGGTCCCAAAGCCCACCTGGGCTCTGCTGTGATCAACTGGGGTCCTTATTACGTCAAGGCCGTGCGTGAAGCGCTTGAAGGCAAGTGGGCGGGTAACCAGGCCGCCTGGTGGGGCGTCAAAGAAGGTGCGATCGACTTCGTGTCCGTCGCTGCCGATGTGCCCGCTGACGCCAAGGCCAAACTCGACGAAGTCAAGGCTGGCCTGAAAGATGGCAGCTTCGAAATCTGGAAAGGTCCGATCGTCGGTCAGGACGGCAAGGAAGTGCTGGCCAAGGACGCTGTGGCTGATGACAAGTTCCTCGGTGGCATCAACTTCTACGTCAAGGGCGTGGAAGGCAAGATCCCCAGCGGCAAGTGATCTGCCTCTGAGTGTCTGTGCAAGGGCTGCTTCGGCAGCCCTTTTTTCTGGAGTGCCCCATGTTCAAAGTCCACGCCATTGACCCGCGCCGCATGCCCGAATTGCTACGGGCGATGCCCAAGGCCGAGTTGCACATTCACATTGAAGGTTCGCTCGAACCCGAAATGATTTTTGCGCTGGCCAAGCGTAATGGTGTGCAGCTGCCCTACACCAGCGTTGAGGCGCTACGTGCGGCTTACGCCTTCACAAATCTGCAGAGTTTTCTGGACCTGTACTACGCCGGGGCCAGCGTCTTGCTGCACGAGCAGGACTTCTACGACATGGCATGGGCCTATTTCGAGCGTGCCAAGGCCGATGGCATTGTCCGTGCCGAGCTGTTCTTTGACCCGCAAACCCATACCTCGCGTGGCGTGGCCATGGGCGCGGTGATTGAGGGACTGAGCCGTGCCTGTGCACATGCTCATAGTCGGCTGGGCATCAGTGCAGACCTGATCCTGTGTTTTTTGCGTCACTTGTCCGAAGAAGATGCGCTGGAAACCCTGGAGGAAGCCTTGCCCTGGCGCGAGCACTTCATCGGTGTGGGGCTCGATTCCAGCGAGGTGGGGCATCCACCCGAAAAGTTTGCCCGCGTCTTTGCACGTGCCCGCGAACTGGATCTTCATGTGGTGGCGCATGCGGGCGAGGAGGGGCCGCCCGCCTATGTGTGGAGCGCTCTGGATGTGCTTCAGGTCGAGCGCATCGATCACGGTGTGCAGTCTATCCACGACGCTGCGCTCATGCAGCGTTTGGTCGACACGCAGATGCCGCTGACCGTGTGTCCTCTGTCCAACCTCAAGCTGTGTGTGTTCAAGGATTTGTCCGAGCACAACCTGGGCCAGATGTTGGAGACGGGCGTGTGTGTGACCATCAATTCTGACGACCCTGCGTACTTTGGCGGTTACCTGCTGGAGAACTACCTGCAAACCTTTGCCGCCCTGCAGCTGGGCGCTCCTCAGGCCTATCGTCTGGCCGCTAACAGTATCGAGGCCAGCTTTGCGTCTGAGCCAGACAAGTACCGATGGATGCACGAGCTCAAGCAGGTGTTTGAACGCTTCGCCGAGCAGGATTGATCCGCGTCCGTTAAAATCAAGCAAAACCCGCGCCCCGGCGGGTTTTGTTTTGTCCAACCACCGGGGCCATGTAGAGGACTACCATGTACAAAAACCTCGCAGCCGCGCTCGCGGTCGCCTGTTTTTCCTTTTCCCTTTCCACCACCAGCCAGGCTGCCGAGCCCGTCAAGGCCGGCTTTGTCTATGTCTCGCCCATCACTGAGGCGGGCTGGACCAAACAGCACGACGAGGGCCGCAAAGCCGTTGAAAAGGCCTTGGGTGACAAGGTCAAAACCACGTTTGTGGCCGATGTGGCCGAGGGTGCAGACGCCGAGCGCGTGATCCGCGATTTGGCCGCGCAGGGCAACCAGATCATCTTCACGCCCAGCTTTGGCTATATGGAGCCCACGCTCAAGGTCGCCAAGGATTTTCCGAACGTCAGGTTCGAGTCGGTCACCGGCTACAAGACGGCTGCCAACGTGGCGGCTTCCAATGCACGCTACTACGAAGGTCGTTATCTGGCGGGTATTGCGGCCGGACGCATGACGCAGACGAATGTGGCCGGTTATGTAGCAGGCTTCCCGATCCCGGAGGTGCTGCAGGGCATCAATGCGTTCACTTTGGGCATGCGCTCGGTCAACCCCAAAGCCACCGTCAAGCTGGTGTGGCTTAACGCCTGGTTCGACCCGCCAAAAGAGCGCGAGGCGTCCATGAGTTTGTTTGACCAGCAAGCGGATGTGGTGGCTTTCCACACCGGTTCGACCGCTGTGATGGCGGCAGCGCAAGAGCGCGGCAAGATGGCTGTGGCCTACCACTCGGACATGCGCATGGTGGCGCCGGACGCGCAAATTGTGGCCGTGACGCACCAGTGGGGTGACTACTACACCCGCCGTGTCAAGGCCGTGGCAGATGGCAGCTGGAAGAGTGGCAATGTCTGGGGCGGTGTGCGCGAGGGCATGATCCGCGTGGGCGACTTTGGTCCCAAGGTGCCTAAAAAGGTGCAAGCCGAAGTGCTGGCGCGTCAAAAAGACATTGGTGCCGGCAAGCTGCAGCCTTTCACAGGCCCGATGGTGGACAACGAAGGCCGTGAGGTGCTGGCCAAAGGCCAAAAGCTCAGTGACGAACAAATCCTGAACATGAATTACCTCGTTGCCGGGGTACAGGGGCGCATCAACAAGTGATGGACCAGCCCCGGTTTGCGCCGGGGCTTCAGGGCAGACATCAAGCCTCGGTGTGCACCTTGATCTTGGCCGCAGCAGCGCGGGCGCGAGCCAGTGCATCCGGGCCTTTGGCCAGGGCCACGGCCATGCGGCGATAGGGGCGGGTGGTAGGTTTGCCAAAAATCCGCACATCCACACCGGGTTCACTCAGGGCGGCTTCCACACCTGTGAAAGTGGGGTTGTTGCCAGCGCCTTCGGCCAGCACCACGGCGCTGGCGCCTTCGACGGCTTCAATCAGCGGGATCGGCAAGCCCAGCACGGCGCGGGCGTGCAGGTCAAACTCGCTCAGGTTCTGGCTGATCAGTGTGACCATGCCGGTGTCGTGCGGGCGAGGGCTCAGTTCGCTGAAGATGACCTCGTCTTTGGTGACGAAAAATTCCACCCCAAAAATACCCGCACCACCTAGGTCTGCAGTGACCTTGTCGGCCATGGCTTGCGCGGCCTGCAAGAACTCGGGTTTCATGGGCTGGGGTTGCCAGCTGTACTGGTAGTCGCCTCGTTCCTGCACGTGGCCAATCGGTGTGCAAAACAGGGTGGGGCCTTTGCGCTGACGCACGGTGAGCAGGGTGATTTCGTAATCGAAGGCGATGAACTCTTCCACGATGACTTTTTGGCGGTCGCCGCGCATGCCGGCGCAGGCATAGTCCCAGCTGGCCTGGATGTCGGCCTCGGTCTTGGCCACACTCTGGCCTTTGCCCGAGGAACTCATGACCGGCTTGATGACCACCGGAAAGCCAATGGCGCGGGCTTCGGCCAGCAGGCCTTCGCTGGATTCGGCGTAGGCAAAGCGGGCGGTACGCACGCCCAGGCCGACGGCCACGTCGCGGATGCGGTCGCGGTTCATGGTCAGGTTGGCGGCGCGGGCGCTGGGGATGACTTCAAAGCCTTCTTTTTCCACGTCCAGCAGCACTTCTGTACGGATGGCTTCAATCTCGGGAACGATCAAGTCGGGCTGGTGCTTGGCAATGGCAGCGCGCAGTGCGGCTTCGTCGAGCATGCTGAACACTTCGTGGAGGTCGGCCACCTGCATGGCGGGGGCGCCCGCGTAGCTGTCGCAGGCGATCACATGGCAGCCCAGTCGCTTGGCGCTGATGACAAATTCTTTGCCCAGCTCGCCCGAGCCGAGAAGGAGGATTTTTTTCATAGGAAATAGCGTTTAAAGGTTAGGGGTGGCCGGATTATCGATGGGGTGGCTGTCCGATTGCCTACAATGCCCCCAACTGGAGCAATTTTCATGAGCATCAAGAGCGACAAGTGGATCCGCCGCATGGCCGAGCAGCACGGCATGATCGAGCCCTTTGAACCTGGGCAAATTCGCCAGAACGCCGCCGGCCAGAAAATTGTCAGCTATGGCACCAGCAGCTATGGCTACGACATCCGTTGCGCCCCCGAGTTCAAGGTCTTTACCAACATCCACAGCACGGTCGTGGACCCCAAGAACTTTGACGAAAAAAGCTTTGTCGACATCAACAGCGATGTCTGCATCATCCCGCCCAACAGCTTCGCGCTGGCCCGCACGGTGGAGTACTTCCGCATTCCCCGCAATGTGCTGACCGTATGCCTGGGCAAAAGCACCTATGCTCGCTGCGGCATCATCGTGAATGTGACGCCCTTCGAGCCCGAATGGGAAGGCTACGTGACGCTGGAGTTTTCCAACACCACGCCGCTGCCGGCCAAAATTTACGCTGGCGAAGGTTGCGCACAGGTGCTGTTTTTCGAGAGCGACGAGGTCTGCGAGACCAGCTACAAGGACCGGGGTGGCAAGTACCAGGGGCAAGTGGGCGTGACGCTGCCCAAAACCTGAAATCCCAAAATGCGACAATAGAGGGCAATGACTACCCCTTACTCCCAATTGTCGCTGGCGCCCTCGCTGGCTAAAGCCGTGGCCGAAATGGGCTACGAAAACATGACGCCCATCCAGGCACAAGCCATTCCCGTGGTGCTCACGGGCAAGGACGTCATGGGCGCGGCGCAAACCGGCACCGGTAAAACAGCTGCTTTCTCGCTGCCGCTGCTGCAGCGTTTGCTCAAGCACGAAAACGCCTCCACCTCGCCCGCGCGCCACCCGGTGCGCGCCCTGGTGTTGCTGCCCACGCGCGAACTGGCCGACCAGGTGGCGCAGCAGATCAAGCTTTACGCCAAGTACACCCAGCTGCGCAGCGCTGTGGTGTTTGGCGGCATGGACATGAAGCCCCAGACGGCCGAGCTGAAAAAAGGCGTTGAAGTGCTGGTGGCCACGCCTGGTCGTTTGCTCGACCACATCGAAGCCAAGACCGCCGTGCTGAACCAGGTGGAATACGTGGTGCTGGACGAGGCCGACCGCATGCTGGACATCGGCTTTCTGCCCGACCTGCAGCGCATCCTGTCCTACCTGCCCAAGCAGCGCACCACGCTGCTGTTTTCGGCCACCTTCTCGCCCGAGATCAAGCGCCTGGCGGGCAGCTATTTGCAAGACCCGGTCACCATCGAGGTGGCGCGGCCCAACGAAACCGCCTCGACGGTCGAGCAACGTTTTTTTGCCGCCGCTGACGACGACAAGCGTCGCGTGATCAAAAAGGTGTTGGGCGACCGTGGCTTGCAGCAGGCCTTTATTTTCAGCAACAGCAAGCTGGGCTGTGCCCGTCTGGCGCGTGCGCTGGAGCGTGATGGTTTCAAGACCGGCGCCTTGCACGGTGACAAGAGCCAGGACGAGCGCCTTAAGACGTTAGAGGCGTTCAAGAAAGGCGAAGTCAACCTGCTTGTCTGCACCGATGTGGCTGCGCGCGGCCTGGACATCAAGGATGTGCCGGCGGTGTTCAACTTTGATGTGCCGTTCAACGCCGAAGACTATGTGCACCGCATTGGCCGCACGGGGCGTGCCGGGGCCAGCGGCTTGGCCGTGACACTGGTGGCGCCTTCGGACAAGCGTCTCGTGGCCGAGATCGAAAAGCTGACCAAGAAAACCATCGAGGTCGAGGCTTTTGCGCTTGAAGAGGAGCGCCGGGGGCGCTATGGCGATCGTTCCGAGCGTGGTGACCGTGAGGGTAGCTATCGCCGTCGTGAAGACCGCGATCCACGCAATGTGCTCGATGCGCCCGGTGAACGCCGCAGCGGCGGCTACCGCCCGGCAGTGGTGAGCCGCGATCCGTTTTTTGACAAACCCTACGAGGCCAGCTCTGCCGAAGCGCAGACGCCCGTTTGGGAAAAACAGACGGCTCCAATGCCCAGCCGTTCGGGCTTGTCGGCCAACATCAAGCCCAAGCGCAAGGTGGCTGCGCTGTTCAAGTCTGGCGAATAAGCGTCTTTGCTGGTTTGCAGCCCCTGCTTGACAGGGGCTTTTACGTTTCGGGCAAAAACGCATTGCGCTCGCCTGCCAGAATGACGGCCATGCAAGCCTTTGATTTTGGGATACGTTTTCGCAGGCCGCTCACATCGGTGGCGCTGGCCTGTTTTTGTGTCGGCGCCTGGGCGCAGACCAGTACCGACCTCGGGCAGGTGGAGGTTCGTGCCGAACGTGACAACATCAGTCGCGAGCGTGAGGAGTCGACAGCCTCCAAGATCGTGATCGGTCGTGAAGAACTGGAGCAACAGGGTGATGTGACCGTCGGCGAGGTGCTCAAGCGCCAGCCGGGTGTGACCGTCATGGGCGCGCCAGGACGCGGTGGCGCGATTCGCATGCGTGGTTTGGGTGGCGGGTACACACAAATTTTGCTGGATGGCGAGCGCGTCCCGCCAGGGTTCGATGTGACATCCTTGCCGCCCAGCCAGGTGCAGCGTATCGAGATCATGCGTGCGCCAACGGCAGAAACCGGCGCTCAAGCCATTGCAGGCACCATCAACATCGTGTTGCGTGAAGCGCGCAAAGCCAGCGCTGACGAGCTCAATCTGGCTCACAACCAGGAACACGGCCAAGGCAGTCAGCAACTGCAGTGGGTTCACCCCCTGCCGGACGGGCCGATGCCAGGCTCCATCACGGTCTCTGCATCGGATGGCGATCGAAGCGATCAAAGTCGTGTCTACACCTCGGGTACAGCTGGCGAGCGCTGGCGTGATGATGTGAGCACCGGCCACCGCCGAGGTCTGCATCTGAACGGGCGCTTTCAATGGAAGGGCGAGGGAGGCAAGAGCCTGACCTTGATGCCTTTTGTGGTGTATTCCGAGTCTTCCGGCCAAGGCTTCAGCACAGTCAACAATGGCGTCAGCACCGACCGTGCCACGCAAAACCGCTACAGCCATTTCGCGATGGCACGCCTTAACAGTGTGTGGAGCCAGCGTTTATCGGCCGATGACAAGCTGGAGCTGCGCTTGGGCGCTGGGCAGTCGCGCTATGCCTATCGTATGGATCAGACGGGAGGCAGTACCTTGCTGCCGAACGTCACGCTGGATCAGGATTTTCTGGACCAAAGCGCCAACCTCAGCAGCAAATGGACGCGGGTACTCGACAGCGGACATCAACTGGTCAGTGGCGTGGAGTATGAGCAGGTCCAGCGCCGCGAGGCTGGCAATACTGCTGTGGTGACCGAGGGGGGGACACTGTCAGCCCGGACCCAGCGTTGGGCCTTGTATGGCCAGGATGAATTCACGATCAACCGGCAATGGTCGGCTTATGGCGGTTTGCGCTACGAGACCTTGCTGACCCAAGGCGAGGCGGGTGACAGTGGCAGCCGTAACCGCAGTGGGGTGTGGACACCTTTGTTGCATGCAGTGTTCAAGCCTGACCCGGACAAGCGTGACCAGATCCGCATGAGCCTGACGCGCAGCTACAAGACGCCGTCCATGTACAACCTGATTGGCTTGTACCAGCAAAGTACGGGCGAGAACAGCCCGACCAACCCGGACCGAAGCGGTAACCCCAGCTTGCGTCCGGAGTTGGCCACGGGGGTAGACATCACGTTTGAGCGCTATCTCGCACAAGGGGGTGTGCTCAGCGCCACCGTGTTCCGGCGCAATGTGCAGGATTTGATTCGCTACCAATTGAACGACAGCTGCGGCTTACCGCAGCAGGTGTGTGTTGTACGACCTGAAAACATAGGTAACGCCATCACTCAGGGGCTGGAGCTGGAGGCGAAGTTCCGCCTCAACCAGTGGTGGCCTCAGGCGCTGCCGGTGGACATTCGCAGCAATGTGAGTTTTTTCAACTCGCGTGTGGACGGGGTTCCGGGGCCGGACAACCGGCTGGACCGTCAGCCTGACATGACCGCCAACCTGGGTGCAGACTACCGCATGCGCAGCTGGCCGCTGACGGTGGGCGGCAACCTGAACCTGAACCCAGCCTACGGTACCCGTGTCAGTGCTGAACAGGCTGCATGGATAGGCTCCAAGCGCGTCCTGGATGTGTATGGACTGTGGCGCATCAACGAGCGCACAGGTCTGCGCTTGACGTTGTCCAATGCGCTGGGGCGTGACTATGTGAGCAGCAGCCGGTTTGACAATGGTACGGTGACCGAAGCGGCAACGACCACTGCCCCGAGCTGGCGCAGCCTGCAGCTGCGCCTGGAAATGAAGCTCTGAATCCCGTTCACGCCATGCCGTTGCGGCGGGCCAGTTCCAGGAAGAGCCCGGAATGGTCTTTGTCGGCTAGGCCGTGTTCGATGCCCTCGCTGTAGAGCTGCTCGAACAGTGTGGTGATGGGCGCCTCAAAGCCCAGCTCTTGCGCGGTGGCCAGGGCGTTGCGCATATCCTTGCGCTGCACCGTCATGCTGCCGCGGGGAGCAAAGTCCCGATCGATCATGCGCTGACCGTGCAACTCCAGGATGCGGCTTTGGGCAAAACCGCCGCCAATAGCCTCGCGCACCTTGGCCATGTCGGCGCCGCCTTTGGCGCACAGCAACAGCGCTTCGGCCACGGCACCAATGGTGATGCCCACAATCATCTGGTTGGCCAGCTTGGCCAGTTGCCCAGCGCCGTGTGGGCCTACATGTACTGTTTTGCCCAGGTGCTGCAGTACGGGTGCGGCCCGAGCCAGGTCGGTCGTTTCCCCACCGGCCATGATGGCCAGGGTGCCCGCCTCGGCGGCCACTGTACCGCCAGACACCGGTGCATCCACATGCTGCACGCCAAGCGCCTGCAGCCGGGCCGCATGGTCGCGGGCCTCGGCAGGTTTGATGGAGGCCATGTCCACCACCAAAGCACCTTGTTTCATGGCCTGTGCGGCGCCTTGGGCAAACAAAACGTCCTCGACCACCGGGCCGTTTTCGAGCAGGCTGATGACGATGTCCGCCCCGCGCACGGCGTCTTGCACCTGGGCATGAACGCTAGCGCCCAGTGTGGCCAAGGGCTGGGCTTTGGCCGGGGTGCGGTTCCAGGCGTGCACAGTGAAACCTGCCTGGCAAAGGCGCGAGGCCATGGGCAGGCCCATGCGGCCAATGCCCAGGACGGCAACGATGGGAAGGGTAGAGGAGTTCATGCGCGGATTGTCACGCGTTTTGCACAGACTTGCTGCTGGACGTGACATCATGGCGACTCTTGCAAAGGAGCCCTTCATGGCACACAAGGACGCTGCATGGCACGAGCGCATGTACAACAACCGGGCGCTGGTGCCGGACTATGCGCAGCACTTCGAGCGCTGGCGCAGCGCGTCGGCTGCGGTGCGCGCCCAGCGGCGGGTGCACCTGGATGTGGCCTATGGCACTGGCGTGAATGAAACGCTGGACATATTCCCTGCAGACCAGCCCAATGCGCCCGTGGTGGTGTTCATCCATGGCGGCTATTGGCGCAGCCTAGACAAGAGCGAGCACAGTTTTGTGGCCGAGCCCCTGTTGCAGGCCGGGGCTTGCGTGGTGGTCATCAATTACGCCTTGTGCCCTGGCACGTCGCTGCAGCCTGTGACGGTGCCTTCGATTGCCCTGCAATGTGCGCAGGCGCTGACCTGGGTGTGGCGGCACATTGGGGCCTATGGCGGGGACCGCGATCGCATCCGCTTGATGGGACATTCGGCAGGTGGGCATCTGGCCGCCATGCTGCTGTGCTGCGACTGGAAGCGACTGGGCAAGGACTTGCCCACCGGACTGGTCCAGCAGGCCTTGGCCTTGTCGGGGGTGTACGAGCTGGCGCCCTTGCGCCATGCGGCCTTTGTGCAGGCCGATCTGCGCCTGACGCTGGCCGATGCGCAGGCCTGCAGCCCCACGCGCTATGCTGCGCCCAAAAGCCGGGTCTTGCAGGCGCTGGTAGGGGGAGACGAGAGTTACGAGTTCATTCGCCAGACCCAGGCCATTGGGCAGGCCTGGGGCAGGGCGGTGGTGCCGGTGTGCGAGGCGCTGCCGGGCTTGAACCACTTCAGCATCCTCACACAGCTGGCCGAACCGGGCTCGCGCGTGCAGCGCTACGCACAGGCCCTGGCAGCCCTGTGAAGCACCTCGGCGGGTTTACATCAGCAGGTGTTCGCCCGCGTTGTCCCCGCCCAAAATGACGTAGTTGACCTTGCGGATGTCCATCAGCTTTTTGCCACCGGCGTAGCTGATCGAGCTTTGTACGTCCTGCTCCATCTCGATCAGGGTGTTGGCCAGCTTGCCTTTGACGGGCTCCAGAATGCGCTTGCCTTCGACGTGCTTGTACTCGCCTTTGTTGAAGTCGGAGGCGGAGCCGTAGTACTCCTTGAACAGCTCGCCGTTGACCTCGACCGTCTTGCCGGGCGATTCTTCGTGGCCTGCAAACAGCGAACCGATCATGACCATGCTCGCGCCAAAGCGGATGCTCTTGGCGATGTCGCCATGGCTGCGAATGCCACCGTCGGCAATGATGGGCTTGGTCGCCACGCGGGCGCACCACTTGAGGGCCGACAACTGCCAGCCGCCGGTGCCAAAACCGGTCTTGAGTTTGGTGATGCAGACCTTGCCCGGGCCCACGCCCACTTTGGTGGCGTCGGCACCCCAGTTTTCCAGGTCGATCACGGCTTCGGGCGTGGCCACGTTGCCCGCGATGATGAAGCTGCTGGGCAGCTTGGCCTTGATGTAGCCGATCATGTCGCGCACGCTGTCGGCATGGCCGTGGGCGATGTCGATGGTGATGTATTCGGGCGTCAGGCCCTCGGCGGCCAGCTGGTCCACCGTGGCGCGGTCGGGGGCTTTGACGCCCAGGGAGATGGATGCGTACACGCCCTTGGCATGCATGTCGCGCACGAGTTTGACGTTGTCGATGTCAAAGCGGTGCATGACGTAGAAGTAGCCATTTTTGGCCATCCATTCGCAGATCGACTCGTCCACCACTGTTTTCATGTTGGCCGGCACCACTGGCAGGCGGAAGGTGCGGTTGCCTAGCTGCACGCCGGCGTCGCACTCGGAACGGCTCTCCACGCGGCACTTGCGTGGCAGCAACAGGATGTTGTCGTAGTCAAAAATTTCCATGAGAAAACCAAGCTCCAGAAAAGGATCGTTGAAAGAACGAGTGAGCGCTTGGCCTGGCCGGTTTTTTGAATAAAAAAACCGGGCGCAAGAAACTTGGGCCCGGTGTCTGATTCTACCGGGTTTTGGCAGCGGCGGTTTTCTACAATGCTGCACATGCTTTTTGAAGACCTGTCCTCCCACGCCTCCCCCTTGCTTGACCAGCTCAACGAGGAGCAACGTCGCGCTGTGGCTTTGCCGCCTGAACATGCGCTGATTCTGGCGGGGGCGGGTTCGGGCAAAACGCGGGTGCTGACCACGCGCATCGCCTGGTTGTTGCAGACTTCGCAGGTGTCCCCCGGCGGCGTGCTGGCGGTGACCTTCACCAACAAGGCCGCCAAGGAAATGCAGCACCGCCTCTCGGCCATGCTGCCCCTCAATGTGCATGCCATGTGGATCGGCACGTTTCACGGTCTGTGCAACCGTTTTTTGCGGGCGCACTGCCAGCTGGCGCAGTTGCCGCAGACGTTTCAGATTCTGGACACGCAGGACCAGCTGTCTGCCATCAAACGCTTGTGCAAGCAGTTCAACGTGGACGAAGACCGTTTTCCGCCGAAGCAGTTGCAGTGGTTCATTGGCGGCTGCAAGGAAGACGGTCTGCGCCCTGGCGATGTCGAGGTGCGCGACGACGAGACCCGCCGCAAAGTGGAGCTGTACCAGCTGTACGAGGAGCAGTGCCAGCGCGAGGGCGTGGTGGACTTTGGCGAGCTGATGCTGCGCTCCTATGAGCTGTTGCGCGACAACCAACACGTGCGCGAGCATTACCGCCGCCGTTTCCGGCATGTGCTGGTGGACGAGTTTCAGGACACCAACAAGCTGCAGTACGCCTGGCTGAAATTACTGGTGGGCTTGCCGTCTGAAGGCGGTACAGGCGCCATCATGGCCGTGGGCGATGACGACCAGAGCATCTACGCCTTCCGTGGTGCCCGCGTAGGTAACATGGCCGACTTTGTGCGCGAGTTCGCTGTTCAACACCAGATCAAGCTGGAACAGAACTACCGCAGTTACAGCAATATCCTCGATTCGGCCAACCACCTGATTGCGCACAACAAAGGCCGTCTTGGCAAGAACCTTCGCACTGACCAGGGGGCAGGCGAGCCTGTTCGCGTCATTGAGCAGGTCAGCGATTTTGCAGAAGCGCAGTGGCTGGTGGACGAGGTGCGTAATCTGGTCAAGGCCGATGGTTTTGCGCGCAAGGAAATTGCCTTGCTTTACCGCAGCAATGCGCAAAGCCGCGTACTCGAAACAGCGTTGTTCAACGCGGGGTTTCCTTACAAGGTGTATGGCGGCCTGCGCTTTTTCGAACGTGCCGAAATCAAAAACGCCCTGGCCTATTTGCGCCTGATGGAGAACCCGCATGACGACACCAGCTTTTTGCGGGTGGTCAACTTTCCGGCGCGAGGTATTGGTGCGCGCAGCATCGAGCAGTTGCAGGACGCGTCGCGTGCGGTGGGGTGCTCGCTGCACGATGGCGTGAGCGCCGTGCCGGGCAAAGCGGGTGCAAACCTGACCGCTTTTGTGGCCATGATCGATGTGCTGCGCGAGCAGTCGCAGGGCATGACGCTCAAGGAAATCATCGAGCTGGTGCTGGACAAAACCGGTTTGGTGCAGCATTACCGCACCGAAAAAGAAGGTGCAGACCGGGTGGAAAACCTGGAGGAACTGGTCAACGCGGCAGAGAGTTTTGTCACGCAAGAGGGCTTTGGCCGCAGCGCCGTGGCCCTGCCCGAGTTGTCGCAAAGTCCTGCCAGTCAGGGGCTGAGCGCAGATGGCGCTGCGAGCGCAGCGGCGCAGTCTTCCCTCGAAGAATTTGATGCCGATGGGGTCACCATGAGTCCCCTGGCAGCTTTCTTGACGCATGCCTCATTGGAGGCGGGTGACAACCAGGCGCAAGCGGGCGATGACGCCATTCAGCTCATGACAGTGCACGCCAGCAAGGGCCTGGAGTTCGATGCGGTGTTCATTACCGGGCTGGAAGAAGGCTTGTTCCCCCACGAGAACGCGATGAACGACTACGATGGACTCGAAGAAGAGCGCCGCCTGATGTATGTGGCCATCACGCGTGCGCGCAAGCGCTTGTACCTGAGCCATTCGCAAACGCGCATGTTGCATGGCCAGACCCGCTACAACATCCGCAGCCGTTTTCTGGAGGAGTTGCCAGAGCCGTGCCTGAAATGGATCACCCCCAAAACGGGCGCTTTTGCTTCAGGCCTGGGGGGCTGGGCCAGCACCCCGGCCAGTGTGCGCCCGGCTTGGGGCAACAGCGGCTTGGGCGTGAGCGCCAGCACCTATGCGGCAGCGCCCGTGCCCGTGCAAAAGGCCGAGCCCGAACACGGTATTCGTACTGGTTTGCAGGTGTTTCACGCCAAGTTTGGCGAGGGCAAGGTGCTGTCGGTGGAGGGCTCTGGGTCCGATGCACGTGCGCAGGTCAACTTCCCGCGCCACGGCATCAAATGGCTGGCCTTGTCAGTGGCCAAGCTCACCGTGGTGTAAGAGGCTTTCCTGAGCCGCTCAGGCGCGCAGGCAGTCACGCACAGTGAAGGTCATGGAGGTGAAAAACATGGCTGCTGCCACCAGCATGAGGGGCAGCAGCGTGGCGCCCATCAGCCCGGGGTTGCCCAACAGGCTGGAGATGGACAGGGCCAACAAACCGGTGCCCACAAAAATAGCCGACCAAGCCACCACGTACATGCCAAAGGCCTTGAGGTTTTTCCAGCAAGCCACCAGACTGAAGAACAGGCTTTTGACAGGCGAGACGCCATGCCAGTACACCAAGGCAGGTGCATGCCAGAACATCATGGCCAAAGGAACGTACAGCAAGGTGGAGATCCACATGGCGCTTTGGAAGCCCTGGCCGGTGATGATCTCGGGCGTCATTTCTGCCTGACCCAGGTACACCTTGGCAAAGTTGCCACCGTCCACCGCCATGGACAGGGCCAGCACCAGGAAAAAGCTGACCGCGTACCAGCCACCCAGCTGCAGCAAGGGCATGCGGGCTTTGGCGTCACGCAAGCCTACAAACAAGGTGGGGGGCAGAGGGAAAGTGCCCTTGTCTGCCGTGTCCGCAGCGACCATCATGCCCAGGGTCAATGTGGGCAGCAGAACCAGCGCCAATGCACCACCGATCACAGGGACCATGGACACCATGGAAATGGCGGCCATGAGCATGAAAAACAGGCCACCCATGGCCAGAGGTTGGCGCCAGAAAGTTTTGACCCCCATCAGGGCCCATTGCCAACCGGCGCGAGCAGGAACGATATTGAGTTTCATGACATGACTTTACAGGTTGACCGGGTGAGCAATGCGTTGGCGCAGTACACGCTCGAAATGCGTAGGGTCATGCGGCACCAGCATGGAGGCTTCGCGCGGAAGGTGGTAGTCCCACAGACGGGAGATCCAGAAGCGCAGGGCGCCGGCGCGCAACTGGGCGTTGAGCAGCTTGCGTTCATGTGCGTTCAAGGGGCGTACCGCTTGGTAGGCCTGTAGCATGGCCTGCAAGCGAGCCGTGTCAAAAGCACCGGTGGCCAGATCGATACACCAGTCGTTCAGGCACACGGACAGGTCAAACAGCCAGGTGTCAACGCCGGCAAAGTAAAAGTCGAAGAAGCCTGTCAAACGTTGTCCCTCGAACATGACGTTGTCTCGGAACAAGTCGGCATGGACCGGTCCGCGAGGCAGGGCACTGTAAGCCGGGCTTTGCGCCACATGGTTCTGGTAGGCCAGTTCGCTGCTGAGCAAGGCGGCTTGGTCTGCGTCCAGGTAGGGCAACACCACAGGTACCGTGTCGTTCCACCAGTGCAGGGCGCGCAAGTTCGGCTGGTGACGGCTGTAGTCCTGGCCGGCCAAATGCATGCGCGCGAGCATGTCACCCACGGCTGCACAGTGCACGGCCTGCGGTGCCAGCTGGCTTTTGCCTGCCAGTTTGTTGACCACAGCGGCTGGCTTGCCACACAGCGTTTGCAGGATGTCCCCATCCGGATTGGCCGCGGGGTCGGGCACCGGAATGCCTTTGCCGGCCAGGTGCTTCATCAGGTACAGGTAAAACGGCAGCTGCTGATGCGTCAGGCGCTCGAACAGGGTCAGCACATACTCGCCTTGGTCGGTGGTGACAAAGTAGTTGGTGTTTTCGATGCCGCCTTCAATACCGCGCAAAGCCGTCAGCTCGCCCAGCTTGAGCAGGTGCATCAATTCGCCCGCTTGGGCTTCGGAAACTTCGGTGAAAACCGCCATGGCTACGTTCATGGCCGGGCGGGTGACCCGGCAAAAAATAAAGTGGATTTACGTCAACTGCCCATTGTAGGAGGCTCGGGCAGTGGAAAATGCACAAATGAGCGATTCCACCGAAGTCAAACCGAAGCTGTTGCTGGTCGACGGCTCCAGCTACCTGTACCGCGCCTTTCATGCCATGCCCGATCTGCGGGCCGTGCCGGGCGACCCCAGCAGCCCTGCCACTGGTGCCATTCGCGGCATGATCAACATGATGGAGCGGCTGCGCAAGGACTACCCGGCGCCGCTGGCGGCCTGCGTGTTTGATGCCAAAGGGCCGACCTTCCGCGACGAGATGTACCCCGAGTACAAGGCCCACCGCAGCCCCATGCCTGATGACCTGCGTGCGCAGATCGAACCCATTCACGAGCTGGTGCGCCTGATGGGCTGGACAGTGCTGGACGTGCCCGGGGTGGAAGCCGACGACGTGATCGCCACGCTGGCTCACACGGCGTCCAGCCAGGGGGTGGATGTGGTGGTTTCCAGCGGCGACAAGGATTTGAGCCAGCTGGTTAACGAACACGTCACGATCGTGGACACCATGAACGGCAAGGTGCGCGATGTGGCGGGTGTGACAGCCGAGTTTGGGGTGCCGCCCTCGCTGATGATCGACTACCAGACCTTGGTGGGTGACCCTGTGGACAACGTGCCGGGCGTGCACAAGGTGGGGCCGAAGACGGCTGCAAAGTGGCTGCTGGAATACGGCTCTCTGGACGCGCTGGTGGCGCGTGCGGGGGAAGTCAAGGGCGCCGCTGGCGAAAACCTGCGCAACGCGCTGGACTGGCTGCCTAAAGGTCGCGCGCTGGTGACCATGAAGACCGATTGCGACCTGACGGCCTGGGTGCCGGGCTTGCCTGCGCTGGATGCGCTGCACCTGCATGCGCCCAACGAGGATAAATTGCGCAGCTTTTACGAGACCTATGGTTTTCGCTCGCTGGCCGCCAAGGCCGGCGGTGCAGTGCCGCCGGCGCCCCGCGCTGCTGCGGTCATGGGTGACCTGTTTGGACAAGCGCCTGCGGCCGAAGCGGCACCGGTTAGCCGCGTGCAGGGACCGGTGAACTACACCACCATCACAGACTGGGGGACGTTTGATCAGTGGCTCGCCCGCATCGAAGCTGCCGGTCTCACGGCACTCGACACCGAAACCACCTCGCTGGACGAAATGCGCGCAGAGATTGTGGGCATTTCGCTGTCGGTGCAGCCGGGCGAAGCCGCCTACATTCCCTTGGCCCACAACGGACCGGATGCGCCAGTTCAATTGCCGCTGGCAGAGGTGCTCGCCAAGCTCAAGCCCTGGCTCGAAAACCCCGCTCACCACAAGCTGGGCCAGCACGTCAAGTACGACCGCCACGTGTTTGCCAACCACGGCATCGAGGTGCGCGGCTATGTGCACGACACCATGCTGCAAAGCTATGTGCTCGAAGTGCACAAGCCCCACGGCCTGGCGAGCCTGGCTGAACGCCATTTGGGCCGCAAAGGTATCAACTACGAAGACCTGTGCGGCAAGGGTGCGCACCAGATTCCGTTTGCCCAGGTGGATGTGGCCAAGGCAGCCGAGTATTCCTGCGAAGACTCTGACCAGTGTCTGGACGTGCACCTGACCCTGTGGCCGCAGATCGAAGCGAACGCCGGACTCAAACGCATTTACGAGTTGGAGATCGCCACCAGCGAGGCGCTGTTTCGCATCGAACGCAACGGTGTGCTGATCGACGCGCCAACGCTGGCTGCGCAAAGCCAGGCTTTAGGTGAGCGCATTGTGCAGCTCGAGCAGGAGGCGTATGAGATAGCCGGTCAACCCTTCAACCTGGCCAGCCCCAAACAGTTGGGTGAAATTTTCTTTGACAAGCTGGGTTTGCCTGTTATCAAGAAAACCGCCACCGGCGCGCGTAGCACCGACGAAGAAGTGCTCGAAAAACTCGCCGAAGACTACCCGCTGCCCGCCCGCATCCTGGAGCACCGCAGCCTGTCCAAGCTCAAGGGCACCTACACCGACAAACTGGCGCAGATGGCCTTGCCGCGCACGGGCCGGGTGCACACGCACTATGCGCAGGCGGTGGCCGTGACAGGCCGTCTGTCGAGCAACGACCCGAACCTCCAGAACATCCCGATCCGCACGGCCGAGGGCCGTAAGGTACGCGAGGCCTTTGTAGCACCCACGGGCTGTGTGATTGCGAGTGCCGACTATTCACAAATCGAGCTGCGCATCATGGCGCACCTGAGCGGTGACGAGGCACTCTTGCGCGCCTTTCATGAAGGCATGGACGTGCACAAGGCCACGGCGGCCGAGGTGTTTGGCCTCACACCCGATCAGGTGTCGAGCGAACAGCGCCGGTATGCCAAAACCATCAATTTCGGCCTGATTTACGGCATGAGCGCGTTTGGTTTGGCCAAAGCCTTGGGCATCGACAACACGGCGGCCAAGAACTACATCACGTGCTACTTCGAGCGTTTCGCAGGTGTCAAGCGCTACATGGACGAGACGCGCGAGCAGGCCAAGGCGATGGGTTATGTGGAGACCGTATTCGGCAGGCGCCTGATGCTGCCCGAGATCAACAGTCCCAATGGCCCGCGCCGCGCCGGTGCCGAGCGCGCGGCCATCAATGCGCCGATGCAGGGCACTGCCGCCGATCTGATCAAACTTGCCATGGTGGCGGTGCAGCACGCCCTGGATGCGCAGGGCAAGGCGACCAAAGTGATCATGCAGGTGCACGACGAACTGGTGTTTGAAGTGCCGCAGGCCGAGGTGGACTGGGTGCGCTCTGAGGTGCCGCGCATCATGGCCGAGGTGGCGCAGCTCAAGGTGCCGCTGCTGGCCGAAGTGGGCGTGGGCCCCAACTGGGAGCAAGCGCATTGATCTGCCTTCTGCAAGGTTTGAGGCTTTATGACAAGATTCAACGCCCATCAACCAGAGGAGTTCCGTATGCGTGAAGACCTGTTCAAGGATGCCCATTCCCTTTTGGCTGTCAACGAAGGGGGCGTGGATCGGCGTTTTGCCCTGAAAGCCGCTCTCGGGGTGGGGTACGCGGCAGCGGCAGGCAGCGTGATGAGCCAGACCGCGATCAAGACTTCTTCTGCTGGGTTGGTGTCCGGTGAGGTCATGATCGATGTCAACGGTTTCAAAATGCCCGCTTACCGCAGCATGCCGGCTGGCAAAAGCAACTTGCCCGTGGTGTTGGTCATCTCGGAGATTTTCGGGGTGCACGAATACATTGCTGACGTCACGCGTCGCCTCGCGCAGGCTGGCTACATGGCCATTGCACCCGAATTGTTTGTTCGCCAGGGCGACCCCAGCGAATACGGAGAGCTGGCCAAACTGATGAGCGAAGTGATTTCCAAGGTTCCGGACGCACAGGTCATGGCCGATCTGGATGCGACCGTGGCCTGGGCGCAAACCCAGGGTGGAGATGTTTCCAAACTGGCCATCACGGGCTTCTGCTGGGGCGGGCGCATCACTTGGCTGTACGCACAGCATCAGCCCAAACTCAAGGCGGGTGTGGCCTGGTATGGCCGTCTGGTCGGTAAGGCCACGCCAGAGACGCCCTGGCATCCTCTAGACCGGGCGTCCGAGGTGAAGGCGCCTGTGCTGGGTCTTTATGGCGGTGCGGACACGGGAATCCCTCTTGACACGGTTGATAAGATGAAAGAAGCCTTGCAAAAAGCGCCCTCTGCAGCAGCACGAGCTTCACAGTGGGTGGTGTATCCGGATGTTCCGCATGCTTTCCATGCCGACTACCGGCCCAGCTATCGCGAGGCTGCAGCCAAGGATGGCTGGGAGCGGATGCTGAACTGGCTTTCGGCCCACGGCGTGAAGTAAAGCTGACGCCTGATGACTGTGTGGCCGCCCCTTTTGGGGCGGTTTTTTATGAAATGAACGAAATGACAACCTTGTTTTTGATTGTGCTGGCGACCTTGATGGCCGGTGTGGGCAGTGTCTGGCTGGCAGCATGGTTGAGTTTCGGCGTACTCTCACGGTTCACGCAGCACATGCTCAGTCTCGCAGCGGGCGCACTGCTGGCGACGGCCTTCATGAATTTGCTGCCCGAGGCTTTCGAGAGTGGTGTAGAGCCGCACCAGTTGTTTCTGACTTTGCTGGCGGGCCTGGTGTTCTTCTTCTTGCTCGACAAGGCTGAGCTTTGGCACCACGGTCATGAGCATCACCACGAAGAGGAGCACCCACATGGACACCATCACCATGCCAACGATGCACAGACGGGCGGCTGGTCTTTGCTGGCGGGTGACAGCCTGCATTGCTTTGGCGATGGTATCCTGATCGCCTCAGCCTTCATGGCTGACTGGCATCTGGGCGTGGTGTCGGCTTTGGCGGTTTTAGTGCACGAGATTCCCCATCACATGGGCGATCTGAGTGTCATTGCACGTGGCAAGGTTTCCAGCCGGGCTGCCGTGATCAAGGTCTCGATCGCTGGCACGTTGACAGCGCTGGGAGGACTCGTGGGTTATGTGCTTGTGGATGCTTTGCACGAACACTTGCCGTATTTTCTGGTGGTGGCCAGCAGCAGCTTTGTCTATGTGGCGCTGGCGGATCTGATTCCGCAATTGCAAAAACGCTTGTCACTGCAGCAAACGCTGGCACAAGTGCTGTGGTTGGCCTTGGGCATGGGCGCGGTGTGGGTGGTGGGCATGAGCGTAGGAGGCCATGCCCACTGAGCACTGAGTGGGTCAAGACCTTTCGCAAGGCAGCCCGGGTGTGCGGCTCCACTCGCTCCAGCTGCCTGCATACAGACGCGTCACGCCCAGGCCTGCGAGCTCCATGGCGACGATGTTCGGTACCGCACTCACGCCGCTGCCGCAGTGGTGCACAACGCTGTCCGGGTTGCGGCCAGCCAGCAATTGCAGCCACTCCTGGCGTAACACTTCGGGTGATTTGAATTGCCCCTGGGCATCAAAATTGTCGGTAAAGGGCCGGTTGAGTGCGCCCGGAATGTGGCCTGCAATGGGGTCCAGTGGTTCGACTTCGCCCCGATAACGAGGTGCACCTCGTGCATCCACCAAGGTTTGGGTGGTGTGTCCAAGCTGGTCGCGAACCTCTTCTGTGCTCAGCCATTGGCGCAGTGCCGGGCGGATGGCAAATGTAGTGGCTGTCGTGCTCGCGCTGGCGCCCTGAGCGAGGTTGCCGCCCGCTGCTTTCCATGCCTGCAAGCCACCGTCCAAGATGGCTACGGCATCGTGTCCCAACCACTTGAGCATCCACCACAGGCGGCCACAGTAATTGTTGCCGTTGCGGTCATACACGACGACCTGCATGCCTTCATGAACACCACATTGGCCAAGCCATTGAGCTACGTCTTCAGCGCGGGGAAGGGGGTGGCGCCCGCCATTGAGTGCCTGGCTGCTGTTGTGTGCGCTCAGGTGCCGGTCCAGGTGGGCTTGCTGTGCGCCGGCAATATGTTCCTGGGTAAAGGTGGCATCCACCGTACCCGGGTTCATCAAATCAAAGCTGCAATCGAAAACGACCAGGGGTGCGCCCGTGGCTTGTCGTTTCTGGAGTTCTTGCGGGGAGATCAACAAGGTGTAGGTCATGGATGCTTTCAATGTTCTTCAACAGGTGCGCTGGGCATGGCGCGGTGTCGCAGTGCAGTGGCGGCGAGGCCACTGGCGATGATCATGGCAATACCTGCCCAGCCAGACAGGGCAATCTGGTCACCAAACAAAACCAGACCATAAAGAGCGGCAAAGACAATGCCAGAGTACTGCAAACTGGCGACCAGCAAAGCAGAACTGCGGCTGTAGGCCCGAGTCAGCGCCAATTGACCCAAAGTTGCCAGGACCCCAATGGGCAGCAGCCACAGGGCCTGAGGCTGCCACCAGCTGTGCATGCCCATCAGCAGCATGCCTCCCAAACCGACAGCGCTTGTGCCCAGCGAAAAATAAAACACCGTGCGGGTTTCGGGCTCGCCCACGCGGCCCAGCGCGGCCAGCTGGATGTAGGCCAGCGAAGCGCTCATGCCGGAAATCAATCCCACCAGACCAGCCAGGAACTGGTCTTGATCGAGGGTAGGGCGCAACAAGAGCACCACGCCTGCAAAGCCTGTCAGAACAGTCAAGATCAGGGGGCCTTGACGGCCCAAGTCTGTACTGCGGCCCAGCAGCACCGTGCCACCAACCAAGAAAGCAGCCACCCAGATGCCACTCATGTAGTTGAGCGTCATGGCCGTGGCCAGAGGCAAGTGGGCAATGGCATAGAACCAGCACGACAGTGCTGTGGCGCCTACAACCGAGCGCCACACATGCATCATGGGGACAGGCGTACGCAAGGCGACTTTGCCGTGACGGCAGATGGCACTCATGACCACCATGCCGATCAGGCCGCGGGCCAATACGATTTCAAAAACAGTGAAGTCTGCCGCAGCCAGCTTGATGCACACGCTCATGGTGGCAAACAGCAGCGCGGCGAGAACCATCCATAGAGCTTGCATGTGCCTACGGGGCAGGGTGCATTTGCTTGCGATACCACTCGTGGAAGTGCTGCATGCCATCTTCCATGGGGCTTTGGTAGGGGCCGACTTCGTTGTCGCCTCGCATCATCAGGGCTTTGCGGCCTGCATCCATGCGTTCGGCAATTTCGTCGTCTTCAATGGCCGTTTCCATGTAAGCCGCCCGCTGGGCTTCGACAAACTCGCGCTCGAACTCGACGATTTCTTCAGGGTAGTAAAACTCCACCATGTTGATCGTCTTGTCCACGCTGATGGGGTGCAGGGTGGAGACTGTCAGTACATGCGGATACCACTCCACCATGATGTGGGGGTAGTAAGTCAGCCAGATAGCGCCTTGTTCGGGCAGCTCGCCATTGCGGTATTTGAGCAGTACCTCGTGCCACTTTTTGTACACGTCAGAACCCGGCTTGCCAAAGGTGCTGGCCACGCCCACGGTTTGTACCGAGTACTGGTCCTTGAATTCCCAGGCCAGATCGTCGCAGGTGACAAAGTTGCCCAGGCCAGGGTGGAAGGGCCCCACGTGGTAGTCCTCCAGGTAGACCTCGATGAAGGTCTTCCAGTTGTAGTTGCACTCGTGCATCTCGACGTGGTCGAGCTTGTAGCCTTCAAAGCTCAGTTTGTGCTGCGGGCCCATGCCGGCCAGGTCGGCGGCAATGTCGCGGCCGTTGTCTTCAAACAGAAGACCATTCCATTCGCGCAGCTTGTAGTTGTTGAGGTTCAGGCAGGGGTCGTGCGCAAAGTGCGGTGCGCCGATCAGCTCGCCCTTGGGCGAGTAGGTCCAGTGATGCAGGGGGCAAATGATGTTGCCTGCACCATGGCCTTTGCCTTGGTTTTGCAGGTTGCCGCGCCCTTTGAGCATGACAGCCTGGCGGTGACGGCACACATTCGAGACGAGCTCCACCTGGCCTTGCGCGTTGCGCACCAAAGCGCGCCCCTCGGCTTCTTGCGGCAGGGCGAAATAATCCCCCGGCTCGGGCACCGACAAGGCATGACCCACATAACGGGGGCCGTTGGAAAACAGCACTTCACGCTCCCGCTGCAGGAGCGAGGCATCAAAGTAGGATGAAACTGGCAGTTGGCTTGCGGCCTGCTGTAGCTGAAGACTTAAATCAGACATGGGTGACCTGACCTAGAGACTCCCCCTATGAAGGGGCAGGGACAAAGCGCTGTACTCCGAAGAAACCGGCGCAGACGAAAAAGGCAGTCTTGAACTGCCCAAAGCGCTGATTGTACCCTCTGGGGTGTCATGGGTTTGAGTCCTTGCAAGTTTGGGTCAGCCAGAGCTTCTAAAATCAAGGCTTTTGTGGAAATGCAGATGTCCAAAACACGTACTTCGGCTGCGGTCGATCCGCTGGCCGCAACGCCCGAGAGCTACGAATCCGCTGTGGCCGAGCTGGAGACGCTTGTGGCCCGCCTGGAGTCTGGACAAATGCCTTTGTCCGAGCTGCTCAGCGGCTACCAACGTGGGGCTGTGTTGCTGGCTTTTTGTCGCGACCAGCTCCAGGCTGTCGAGAACCAGATCCAGGTGCTGGAAAACGGGCAGCTCAAACCCTGGGATGAAGCATGAGCCTGTCGCCTGCCTTGTTGGAGTGGATGCAGCCGCGCCTGAACCAGGTCGAACAGGCCCTGAACCTCTGGATCGACGCTGCGGCGCCAGCCCAATTGGGTCAGGCCATGCGCTACGCCGTGCTCGACGGTGGCAAGCGCTTGCGCCCGCTGCTGGTCATGGCCACAGCGCAAGCTCTCGGGGGTGACCCTTCAGACGATGCTGTCATCCGTGCTGCCTGCGCTTTGGAGCTGATCCACGCTTATTCGCTGGTGCACGACGACATGCCCTGCATGGACAACGATGTGCTGCGTCGCGGCAAACCCACGGTGCATGTGCAATTTGGTCAGGCGCAAGCACTGCTCGCCGGCGATGCGCTGCAGTCACTCGCGTTTGAACTGCTGACGCCAGAAGAGGGCGATGCGGCTGTCCAGGCCCGCTGCTGCGCTCTCTTGGCTCGCGCCAGCGGTTATTGGGGCATGGCCGGTGGGCAGGCCATTGACCTGGCGCACGTGGGCCAGCGCATGACGCTGGAGAACCTGCAGCAGATGCATCGCCTCAAAACCGGTGCGTTGCTGCTTTGTGGTGTTCAAATGGGCGCTGCTTGTGCCGGTTTCAGTCAAGGCCCGGTTGGGCACGCACTCGAGCGCTTTGGTCAGACCCTGGGTTTGGCTTTTCAGGTGGTGGACGATGTGCTGGACGTCACCTCGGACTCGATGACTCTGGGCAAGACGGCGGGCAAGGATGCTCAAGCCGACAAACCCACTTACGTCAGCGCCCTCGGCCTGGATAAAGCCCAAGCCTGGGCCGATGAACTGGCCGTGCAGGCACACCAAGCATTGACCGATACCGGATTACCTGAAGAACCTTTGATCACGCTGCGGGAACTGACCCGTTGGGTGGTGCAGCGAAAACACTGATAAGACCATGACGGGATTACTCCAAGCCATCGATTCGCCACAGGACCTGCGCAAGCTGCCACGTCATGACCTGCACCGTGTGGCAGACGAAGTGCGCCAGTGCGTGCTCCATAACGTCTCCAAAACCGGTGGCCACCTGAGCTCCAATCTGGGCACGGTGGAACTCACGCTGGCTTTGCACTATGTGTTCAATACACCTGAAGACCGGATTGTCTGGGATGTGGGGCACCAGACCTACCCGCACAAAATCCTGACCGGCCGGCGCGAACGCATGCCCACGTTACGCCAGCTGAACGGCCTGTCGGGCTTTCCGCGCCGTGACGAGAGCGAATATGACACCTTTGGCGTGGGCCATTCGTCCACCAGCATTTCAGCCGCGCTGGGCATGGCCCTGGCTGCGCGCCAGAAGGGCGAAAACCGACATGCGATTGCCGTGATCGGTGATGGCGCGATGACCGCGGGCATGGCTTTCGAGGCCCTCAACCATGCGGGGGTGGAAGACTGCAAGCTCTTGGTGATCCTCAACGACAACGACATGTCGATCAGCCCGCCGGTGGGGGCGCTCAACCGCTACCTGGCCCAGCTGATGAGCGGACGCTTTTACGCTGCCGCCAAAGAGGGTGCCAAGCAGGTGCTCAAGGCCGCACCGCCGCTTTTTGAGCTGGCCAAGCGCTTTGAGGAGCATGCCAAAGGTATGGTGGTGCCAGCCACGCTGTTTGAAAAATTCGGCTTCAACTACATCGGTCCGATCGACGGACACGATCTGGACTCGCTCATTCCGACGCTGGAAAACCTGAAGCACCTCGATGGCCCGCAATTTCTGCATGTGGTCACCAAGAAAGGTCAAGGCTACAAGCTGGCCGAGGCCGATCCGGTGACCTACCACGGCCCGGGCAAGTTCGATCCCGCCGTGGGCATCGTGCCGCCGAGCACACCGCCCAAGACCACGTTCACACAAGTGTTTGGTCAATGGCTGTGCGACATGGCTGAAAAAGACGAGCGCCTGGTGGGCATCACGCCCGCCATGCGCGAAGGCTCGGGCATGGTGGCTTTTCACAAGCAATTTCCCAAGCGCTACTACGACGTGGGCATTGCCGAGCAGCACGCGGTCACGCTGGCGGCAGGGTTGGCTTGCGAAGGTGTCAAGCCAGTCGTGGCAATTTACTCCACCTTTTTGCAGCGGGCCTATGACCAGCTGATCCACGACGTGGCGCTGCAGAACCTGCCCGTGGTGTTTGCGTTGGACCGTGCGGGGCTGGTCGGGGCAGACGGCGCCACGCATGCTGGTGCTTATGACATTGCGTTTGTTCGCTGCATTCCCAACATGAGTCTGGCGTGCCCGGCTGACGAGCGCGAATGCCGCCAGCTGCTGAGCACTGCGTATGCACAGAATCACCCTGTGGCTGTGCGCTACCCGCGCGGTGCAGGCGTGGGGACTGTGCCCCTGGCCGATCTGGATCCCTTGCCTATTGGCAAGGGCGAGGTGCGCCGCACAGGAGGTAAGGTCGCCATCCTCGCTTTTGGCAGCATGCTGTACCCGGCGCTGAAAGCGGCTGAAGTGCTCGATGCCACAGTGATCAACATGCGTTGGGTCAAACCGCTGGACACCGAGCTGCTGGCGCAGGTGGCACGCGATCACGAGCGTATCGTCACGGTGGAAGAAGGCTGCATCATGGGCGGTGCAGGCAGCGCGGTGGGTGAGGCTCTGCAAGCCATGGGTCTGATGCGCGACTTGCTGCAACTTGGATTGCCTGATGTGTTCATCGAACACGGTGATCCGGTCAAACTGCTGTCCATGCAGGGGCTGGACGCTGAAGGCATCGAGCGTTCGGTGCGTCAACGCTGGCCAGATTGAAAGCTTTTCAAACGGTTTTTTAATCCGCCTCAAAAACGCTTCAATTCCTGGAAATTATTCGCTTTCTGAAGGGTAAACCCGCCCCATTTCAGGCGCCTGAAGTTCCTAAAATGGCAAGTGACCAAGGTCCTTGTCCGGAAGTCTCGGACATGTTCGATACCTTTTGAAGGAGTTTTTCTATGGATCGTCGTTCCGTCATCAAGAACGCTGGCGTCGCTGGTGTTCTGGCCGCTGGTGCTGCACCTGCCCTCGTGCAGGCGCAAACCAATATTCGTTGGCGCCTGACCTCTGCTTTCCCCAAGGCACTGGACACCATCTATGGTGCTGCAGAAACCTTTGCCAAGAAAGTCAAAGAGCTTTCGGGTGGCAAATTTGAAATCACCGTGCACGCTGCGGGCGAGCTGGTGCCTACCGCAGGCTTGGTGGACGCTGTTCAAAACGGCACCGTGGAAATGGGTCACACCGCGCCTTACTACTACTTTGGCAAGGATGAGTGTTTTGCCCTGGGTTGCGCCATTCCTTTCGGCCTCAACAGCCGTCAGATGACCGCCTGGATGTATGACGGCAACGGCCTCAAGCTCATGCGCGAGTTCTACGACGGCTACAACATTGTCAACTTCCCCATGGGCAACACTGGTGCCCAGATGGGTGGCTGGTTCCGCAAGCCCATCAAGTCGGTTGCCGATTACAAAGGCCTGAAGTTCCGCGTCGGCGGTTTTGCCGGCAAGGTCATCCAGCGTCTGGGCGGTGTGCCCCAGAACATCCCCGGTGGCGAAATCTACCAAGCTCTGGAAAAAGGCACGATCGATGCAGCCGAATGGGTCGGTCCTTATGACGACAAAAAGCTGGGCTTCTACAAAGTCGCCAAGTTCTACCACTACCCAGGCTGGTGGGAAGGTGGTCCTCAGCTGGATCTGTTCATCAACAAGAATGCCTACGCTACCCTGTCCGCAGAGAACAAGGCAATTGTTGAAGCTGCAGCAGCTTACGCTCACACCGAAATGCAAGCCAAGTACGATGCTCGCAACCCGGGTGCCCTCAAGGAACTGGTGGCCGCTGGTGCCAAGCTGACACCTTTCCCCACCCCCGTGCTGGAAGCTGCTTACAAAGAAGCCATGGCACTGTACGAAGAGATCGGTGCTGCCAACCCCCGTTGGAAAAAAATCTACGCCGACTACAGCAACTACCGCAAGGAAGCCAACCTGTGGTTCCGCTTCACCGAAGCCCGATTTGACGGCTTCATGCAGGCGGCCAAGCTCTAAACAGCTTTCAGGCTTTGCCTCCAACCGCGCCCCAGGGCGCGGTTTTTTTTATAAAAAAACCACCTGCGTATTGCAGGTGGTTTTTCAGGGGGTGCTCCGTGCTTACTTGGAGGTTTTCAGCAACTCCTTGAGTGCATCCTCATCCGACTTGGCATTGGCAGGGGTATCGGCGGGTGCGGCCTGAAGGTCGCCAGCACCGTCTTTCTTGTCATCGGCACCGCTAGGTTCCTGCGCATCGCTGTCGTCCTCAGAGGCCGCCTCCAGTGCGCTCATCACATCTGCACTGCTCAGTCCTGCATCCTTGCTGATGCCGCCGGTCACCAGTGTCGGCATGGCTATCACTGCGGCGACCATGATCAGTTGCAGGACGATGAAGGCGATCGAGCCTTTGTAGATCTCGGTGGTTTGCACAGCCTTGATATTTTCACCCGTCACACGGTCGGTGTAATCTTTTTTAGGGGCCACGCTGCGCAGATAAAACAGCGCAAAACCGAATGGGGGGGTCAGGAACGAGGTCTGCAGGTTCATGGCAATGATCACGCCAAACCAGATCATCGCTTGGTCGGGTGTCATCCCTGGCACCATGCCGGGCAAGATTTTCTCGGCCACCGGGGCCAGCAACGGGATCACGATGAAGGCAATCTCGAAGAAGTCAATGAACATGCCCAGTACAAAGATCAGTACGTTGACGATGATCAGGAAGCCCAATGCGCCACCGGGCATCTTGTCGAACAGATGCTCCACCCAGATGTGACCATCGGCTGCATTGAAGGTGAAGCTGAACACCGTCGAGCCAATCAGGATGAACAACACAAACGAAGCGAGCTTGGCTGTGTTGTCCAGTGCTTGTTTCATCAGCGGCATGGACAGCTTGCGCTTGATCATGGCCAGAATCATGGCGCCCAAGGCGCCCATGGCACCACCTTCGGTGGGTGTGGCTACACCCAGGAAAATCGTGCCCAGCACCAGGAAGATCAGGATCAGCGGTGGCATCAGTGAGAACGTGACTTGCTCGGCCAGACGTGACAGCAGACCGATCTTGAGCTGGCGGTTGACCATGGAAAGCCCCAAACCGACCAATGAAGCCACAGTCATGGACATGATGAACACTTCATCACTCGCAGCCGCCTGTTCACGACCAAGCCAGGCATGCATGATGCTGTCATGCATTTGACTCCAGCCGTAACCTACGCCCAGACACAGCACAAACAAAGCCAGCAAGGAGCGGTGGCCCGATGCGCCGTTCTCTTCACGGTAAATGCGTGCTTCGGGCGGCAGTGCAGGCACCATCGAAGGGCGGAAGATCGCCAGCGCTACCACAAACAGGACATACAGCCCTACCAGCAGCAAACCGGGGATCAGGGCGCCCGAGTACATGTCACCCACGGATCGGCCCAGCTGGTCAGCCAGAACGATCAGCACCAGGGAGGGTGGAATGGCCTGCGCCAGAGTGCCAGAGGCCGTGATCACGCCTGTAGCAACCACACGGCTGTAGCCGTAGCGCAGCATGATGGGCAGAGAAATCAGACCCATCGAAATCACCGCCGCAGCGACCACACCTGTGGTGGCTGCCAGCAGTGCACCCACCAAAATCACGGCAATGGCCACGCCGCCACGCACCGGGCCAAACACCTGGCCCACGGTTTCCAGCAGATCTTCGGCCATGCCTGAGCGTTCGAGAATGATGCCCATGAAGGTGAAGAACGGAATGGCCAGCAGCGTATCGTTTTGCATGATGCCAAAAATACGCAGTGGCAAGGCCTGGAACAGGCTGGGCGGAAACAGTCCGATTTCCATGCCCAGAAAGCCAAAGCCCAGGCCGGTCGCTGCCAGTGCAAAGGCAACTGGAAAGCCCGTGAGCAAAAACGCCAGCAAACCGGCGAACATGATGGGCACAAATTGTTGTGCAATGAATGAGGTTTCCATGTGCTTCAGTCTCCGTGGGCCATCAGCTTGATATCTTCGTCGTCAGCGTCTTTGGTGTGCTCAGCCAGGCTGTCACCTGCTTGGCCCTTCAAAAAAGCCAGACGTTTGATCATTTCGGAAATGCCTTGCAGCATCAGCAGGAAAAAGCCTGCAGGAATCAGGGCGTAAGCTGGCCAGCGAATCAGGCCGCCGGCATTTTGAGACATTTCCCCGGACTGATAGGCTTGTACAAACAGCGGCCAGGACAGGTAGATGCTGAGCATGCAAAACGGAATCAGGGCGACCACAATGCCCACGACATCGATCCAGTTGCGCGTGCGTGCGCTCAGTCTGGAGGAGAGGAAATCAATGCGCACATGGCTGTTTTGCAGCAGGCCGTAAGCGGCCCCCAGCAAAAAGACGCCAGCAAAGATGTACCACTGCACTTCAAGCAAGGCGTTGGAGCTGGTGTCAAACATTTTGCGGACGATGGCGTTACCTGCGCTGATGAGGGTGGTGATCAAAATCAGCCAGGTGGTGAGCTTGCCGACCTTGGTGTTGAGGGTATCAATCCAGGTGGACAGCTTCAAGAGAAAAGACATGGTGGTCTCCTTTACGAATCACGCGGCATTGTAAGTGTCATGCAGCTGCAAGGTGAGCCCGGCATGACAGCAGCGATTGATATTTTTCAGGACCAGGGTTGAGAGGGTTTCAAGCTCAAGGGTTAACCCAGGGTAAAAACAGGAAGCTGTTCAAAGCCGTACCGGACCCCAGAACAGGCTGACGGTTTGCAGTCCCAGCCATGTCAGCACAAGGGATCCGGCCAGGTGCAGGCTGGCGGTGAGGGCCGCCATTGCCAAGCGTCCTTGCATGAGCTGGGTGATGACTTCGCCGGAAAAGCTGGAAAAAGTGGTCAATGCACCCAGAAAACCAGTGACCAGCAGTAGACGCCACGCTGGATCCAGGTCGGGCAGATGGTGGAACACGCCCAGAGCCAGGCCCACCAAATAGCCGCCGATCAGGTTGGCGGCCAGAGTCCCCCAAGGCAGCCAGCTGCTTGCAGTGGGCGCCGGGTTCAGCCACAGACCCAACTGCCAGCGGCACAGGGCACCAGCGCTGGCACCAATACAAACGGCGAAGAATGGGCTCATGCAATGACTCCGGACGAAGCCTCGATCTTAACGCTACAGATCAATTCTGGAGCTCACCGCCCAGCACCTCGATCAGACTGTCCAGCAATGGCGAGAGCATGCCCGTGCTCAGTGCGACATCGGCATCGAAACGTTCGTCGCTCGTTTCAGGCAATGTTGCATCCGGGTCGCCATCGAGAAACTTGACCTTTTTGAGCTGAAGCGATTCGGTCAGGGTAAAGCCAACACGTCCATCCCAGCTCAGGGCCAGCTGGGTCGGCAGCATACCGGTTTGAACATGATGGCGCACCTCGTCATTGCGTAAGGGGTGGCGGGTGTAGCGAATGCTGGAGACCTCTTCGGCCATGGCTTTGAGCACACCTTCGCGCTCAATATGGAAGGAGGCGAGCTCCGGTACATCGGTTTCAGCAGACAAAAGCCAGCCCGTCATGGCTGCCTGCGGTGACTGGGTGGTTTGCACCAAGGTCATATTGAGTTGCGGCAAACACTTCATCAACAAAGCCAGGGCCTCGTCGGCTTTGGCCTGACTGCCCGCATCCAGCACCAGTCGCTGCTTGGCCCAATCCAGCCAGACCCAAACTGTGGATTGTTTGGCAAAAGCCTGCGGCAGCAGCGACAGCAAAACATCGTCTCGCAATTCGCGCATCTGCTTCTTGCCGGGGCGGCGACCGGTTTGTGCTTCGATGTTTGCAGCTTCTTCGTCGGCTTTGCGACGCACCAGGTGGCCGGGAACGGACTTGGATTCGATCAGCAATTTCAAAATCCAGTGCCCCTGCACCGACTCGATCAGTGGCCCATGCGCTTGTCCGCGCGGCTCTACCCAGCCCACCGATTTGTCCTGGGTGGCTGTGCACTCCACAAAACGAGCACCGCTCACCGCCGCCTCGGCTTGCTCCAGTGGCAAGGCACTGGTACCGAGACGGTACACCATCACATTCTTGAACACGAACACATTCCTTGTATGAAGTCAGTGTCCAATGATAGTGGATGGTCCTGCTTTATTTGGTTTGAACCCAGGCTTTGCCTTCAATGCGGGCGCCTTGCTCGGACAGGCTTTGTGACAAAGCAGGCCCTACGCCTTTGACCCGTTGCTGCAAGTCTTCCCAGTTGTTGAAAGGACGCACGTCCCGCGCTTTGAGGATGCGAGCTGACAAGGCGGGGCCAACGCCTTTGAGGCCGTCCAGATCCATCTCGCGTGCGCGGTTCAGGTCCAGTTCGGCGTGTGCGTGCAGGCAGGCCAATGCCAACCCGAGGGTGGTGAGAATTCTTTGCATGATGTGCTCCCTGAAAACAACCCACTTCTGCGGTGGGTGACGTTCATTTTGCGCAGACTGCCAGGTTTGCGCATCAGGGCTAGCCCTGTGTGCAGGCGGCTCAGAGTTCTTCGACCCGGCGTGGCGGGTAGGTGTCCCAGCCTTGGCAGCCAGGGCAATGCCAGAAGTAGTTCTGGGCCTCGAATCCACATGCGGCGCATCGGTAACGCGAGAGCGGGCGCGAGGCTTGTTCAAGCGCCTTGTGCACGGGGGCGGGCACACGCGCCTGGCTTTGGGCGTCTTGTTCCAGCCAGCGTTTGGCCGCCAGCAAAGAGGGGTGTTTTTGCAGGTGCTGCTCGTAGGCACCCAGTTTTACCGGTACATCCTGGGGCGCTAGGTCGAGCGCGGCTTGCAGAATGTCCAGATTGCCTTCTTGCGCATACAGCGATTGCAGCCACTGCCTGGCCCGCTCTTGCTGCTGGCTGGCCAAAGCTGCCTTCACCAGGACAGGTGCGGCCAGTGCCGCTGCGCCATGGCGCTCTTCAAACAAAGGCGCCAGGACCTCCAGCACTTGCAGATGTTGTCCTTGGGACTCCAGCAACTGGGCCAGCAAAATACGCGGGCGTGGGGCCTGAGGGTATTTGGACAGGGTCTCTTGCAGCGTACGCAGCCCCCCGGCCTGATCGCCTTGGGCAATCGCTTCGCGAGCCTGCTCGCAGCCGTAATGGGCGCGTCGGGAGTCAAACTGCGCTTCTCCAGAGGCTTCGAGCAGCTGCGCCACTTCGGTGGCCTGCGGCCACTCGCGTGATCGCTCGTAAATGGCCAAGCGTGCCAGACGGGCCTGACCGGCGTAGCTGGTGCCTTCAAGCTTGCGCAAGGCCTCCTCGGCGCGGTCCAGCAATCCAGCCTTCAAGAAGTCCAGGGCTAGTGCATGCTGAGCACGCTGGCGGTCTGCCTGGCTCAAGTCCGCGCGCGAGAGCAGATGCTCGTGCACGCGCACGGCGCGGTCGTACTCGCCGCGACGGCGAAACAAGTTCCCCAAGGCAAAGTGCAGCTCGGAGGTGTCGGGGTCGTTTTGAACAGCTTCAATGAACGCATCAATGGCCTGATCCTGCTGCTCATTGAGCAGGTAATTCAAACCCTTGAAGTAGGCACGAGGCGCTTGCAGGTTGTTGATGCGCATCTGGCGCAGATCCAGTCTGGACGCCAGCCAGCCCAGGCCAAAAGCCACAGGCAAGGCCACCAGAATCCAACCCAAATCCAGTTCCATAAGAAAGTGCTCTCCGCAATCAGATGCCGATGGGGGTGTCCAAGGGACTGGATTTTCCAGGGGCTTTGTCGCTTGTGGGCGCTGCTGTGGAGACACGCACACCGCGCGCCAGCTGACGCTGACGCCACCACAAGGGCAACATGCCCAGCACGCCAATGATCAGGCCCAGTGCAAATACGCTCAGCACGATGAGCGCGGTAGGCGCTTCCCAGAAAGTGCCGAAGAAGAAAAAAAGTTTGGTGCTTTGCTGATTGTTCAGGGCAAAGGCAAACAGCGTGAAAAACACAGCGGCCTTGATCAGCCACAGGGCGAGGCTCAGAAGTTTTTTCATGGGCGCGTTCCGATGAGCATGGTGCTCATTCTAACGAGCGGGCAGGCGAGCGCTGCTCAAGCCTGGGGTGTTTGGGTGTTGCCTGCGGGCAGTTTCTCAACGCTTTCGCGCAGGGCCTTGCCGGGCTTGAAGTGAGGGACGCGTTTTTCCGGAATTTCCACCCGCTCACCAGAGCGCGGGTTGCGCCCAATGCGGGGCGGACGACGGTTGATGGAAAAACTGCCGAAGCCACGGATCTCGATGCGGTGTCCGCGCTCCAGTGCATCGCTCATCGCGTCCAGCACCGTTTTGACCGCAAGCTCGGCGTCGCGGTAGGTGAGCTGGTGAAAGCGGGTGGCCAGCGCTTCAACAAGGTCGGATCGTGTCATGGCGATAGGGGTGGCGTCAAAACAGGGCTTTTCAAACAATCTGCCCGGCGCAAAGCCGGGCAGATGTTTTACTCAGACGAGCTGATCAAACAAGGTTGATCAGTTGTTGTCCAGCTTGGCGCGCAGCAGGGCGCCCAGGCTGGTGGTACCAGCGTTGCCGGTGTTCTGAGTCAGGGTGGCCATGGCTTCTTGCTGATCGGCCTGGTCCTTGGCGCGAATCGACAGGGAGATGCTGCGGCTCTTGCGATCCACATTGGTCACCACGGCGGTCACTTCATCGCCTTCTTTCAGAACGCTGCGGGCGTCTTCCACGCGGTCAGCGGAAATTTCCGATGCGCGCAGGTAGCCCACGATGTCGTCGCCCAGGTCGATTTCAGCGCCCTTGGCGTCCACGGTCTTGACCTTGCCGGTCACGATGGAGCCTTTGTCGTTGACAGAGGTGAAGGTGCTGAACGGATCGCCGTCGAGCTGCTTGATGCCCAGGGAGATGCGCTCGCGGTCCACGTCCACGGCCAGCACGATGGCTTCCACTTCCTGGCCCTTCTTGAACTCGCGCACGGCGTTTTCGCCGGACTCGTTCCAGGACAGGTCGGACAGGTGCACCAGGCCGTCGATACCGGCAGCCAGGCCCACGAACACGCCGAAGTCGGTGATGGACTTGATGGGGCCCTTCACGCGGTCGCCGCGCTTGGTGTTTTGAGCGAATTCCTGCCAGGGGTTGGCACGGCACTGCTTCATGCCCAGGGAGATACGACGCTTGTCTTCGTCGATTTCCAGAACCATGACTTCGACTTCGTCGCCCAGGGACACGATCTTGGAGGGAGCCACGTTCTTGTTGGTCCAGTCCATTTCAGAGACGTGCACCAGACCTTCGATGCCGGGTTCGAGTTCCACAAATGCGCCGTAGTCGGCGATGTTGGTGACCTTGCCGAACAGGCGGGTGCTGGTGGGGTAGCGGCGAGCCACGCCCATCCAGGGATCGTCGCCCATCTGCTTGAGGCCCAGGGACACACGGTTTTTCTCGGTGTCGAACTTGAGGATCTTGGCAGAGATTTCCTGACCAGCGGTGACCACCTCGGAGGGGTGACGCACGCGGCGCCATGCCATGTCGGTGATGTGCAACAGGCCGTCGATGCCGCCCAGGTCCACGAACGCACCGTATTCGGTGATGTTCTTGACCACGCCCTGAACGATGGAGCCTTCCTTGAGGGTTTCCATCAGCTTGGCGCGCTCTTCGCCCATGGAGGCTTCCACCACGGCGCGGCGGCTCAGAACCACGTTGTTGCGCTTGCGGTCGAGCTTGATGACCTTGAATTCCAGGGTCTTGTTCTCGTAGGGGGTCAGGTCCTTGGTGGGACGGGTGTCGACCAGCGAACCGGGCAGGAAAGCGCGGATGCCGTTGACCAGAACGGTCAGGCCGCCCTTGACTTTGCCGCTGGTGGTGCCGGTGACGAATTCGCCGGATTCCAGAGCTTTTTCCAGCGACAGCCACGAGGCCAGACGCTTGGCGGTGTCGCGCGACAGGATGGTGTCGCCGTAACCGTTTTCGATGGAGCCGATGGCCACGGAGACAAAGTCGCCGACCTGGACTTCGATTTCACCCTGGTCATTCTTGAACTCGTCGATGGACACGTAGGACTCGGACTTGAGGCCGGCGTTGACGACGACGAAGTTGTGCTCGATACGCACGACTTCAGCAGTGATGACCTCGCCCGGGCGCATTTCGGTGCGCTTGAGGGATTCTTCAAAGAGGGCGGCAAAAGATTCAGACATTGAGTTTCCTTGTCCACAGATCAGGATGTACGTGCGCGACATGCGCCGTTTCTAAATAAGCTGACTGTGGCGGTTTGCGGCAGGGCCGCGGTTGGTTGAACAACCCACACCACCAATGCGCATGCTGCGCGGAAGGGAGCGGCGTGGACCGGGTAGAGCCTTGGCTTTGGCCTTAGCTCCTGCTTTGCCACCAATCCAACACTTGCTGCACCGAAGCTTCGATGGACAGTTGCGAGTTGTCGAGTTGCAAAGCATCTTGCGCGGGCTTGAGGGGCGCAACCGCGCGGGAGCTGTCCCGTGCGTCGCGCGCTTCCAAATCAGCGCGAAGACTATCAATATTAGCCGAAAAACCCTTTGAAATCAACTGCTTGTACCGTCTTTCGGCGCGCTGGGCGGCGCTGGCGGTCAAAAACACCTTCAGAGGTGCCTCTGGAAAGATCACTGTGCCCATGTCGCGGCCATCGGCCAGCAGGCCCGGCAGGCGCTGAAAGCTGTGCTGCAGATCGACCAACGCCTCGCGCACGGCAGGCAAAACCGAGACTTTGGAGGCATTCATGCCGCCTTCCTCGCTGCGGATGGCGTCGGTCACGTCCACGCCACCCAGCAGTACCTGTTCGCCCTCAAAGCGTACCGGCAGGGTGCGGGCCAGTTGGGCAATTTGGGCTTCGTCGTTGGCTTCCAGCGTCAGGCCGGCTTGCAGCGCGGCGTGGGCGGTCACACGGTACAGCGCGCCCGAATCCAGGTAGTGATAGCCCAACTGGGCGGCTACGCGGCTGGCCAGTGTGCCCTTGCCCGAGGCGGTAGGGCCGTCGATGCAGATGACCGGAATTTGCCCCGTGTCGGTATTGGCGACTTCGAACAAGGTCTCGAAATAGTCCGGAAAGGTCTTGGCCACGCACTTGGGGTCTTCGATGCGCACCGGCACGGTGTCAGCGTTGAAGGCCGCCAGTGAGAAACACATGGCCACTCGGTGGTCGTCATAGGTGTGGATGCTGGCACGCTGCCATTGCCCGGCGGGCAGCGGGTGCACCGTGATCCAGTCCGGGCCTTCTTCTACCGTGGCACCGAGCTTGCGGCATTCGGTCGCCATGGCCACGATGCGGTCGGTTTCTTTCACCCGCCAGCTGGCAATGTTGCGCAGTGTGGTCGGGCCGTCGGCGTAGAGCGCCATCACGGCCAGCGTCATGGCGGCGTCGGGGATGTGGTTGCAGTCAAGCGTGATGCCCTTGAGCGGCCAGGCGCCGCGTTCGATGTGCAGCCAGTTGGGGCCGCTGGTGACTTTGGCGCCCATGAGTTGCGCGGCTTCCACGAAGCGGATGTCGCCTTGAATGGAGTCCGCACCCACACCGTTGACGCGGATGCCGCTTCCATTGGCGATCGCTCCCAGCGCGATGAAGTAGCTGGCCGAAGACGCATCGGCCTCGACGTGGATGCTGCCCGGGGACTGGTAGCGGCTGCCTGCGGGAATCACAAAGCGCTCCCAGCCTTGACGTTCCACGGCAATGCCGTAACGGGCGAGCAGGTTGAGTGTGATCTCGATGTAGGGCTTGGAAATCAGCTCGCCCACCACCTCAATGGTGATGGCGCGGTCAAGAGCTGCCAGCGGCAGGGCCATGAGCAGGGCGGTCAGGAACTGGCTGGACACATCGCCGCGCACGGGAATGGGCTTGTCCAGCTTGAGCGCAGGCTGGCGTACGCGCAGAGGCGGAAAGCCTTCGTTGCCCAGGTAGTCGATGGCGCAACCCAGCTCGCGCAGGGCGTCCACCAGGTCGCCAATCGGCCGCTCGTGCATGCGTTGCACGCCTTTGAGCGTAAAGTCGCCGCCGTGCACCGCCAGCGCTGCCGTGAGCGGGCGCATGGCTGTACCCGCATTGCCCATGAAGAACTCAATCGCTTCGGTGGGCCAGGCGCGGCCCCCCAGACCTGTGATGGTGACCGTACTGCCTTGCACGTCTACGCCGCAACCCAACTGGCGTAGCGCGGCCAGCATGACGCGGGTGTCGTCAGAGTCCAGCAGGTCGTGAACTACGGTGGTGCCTTCGCACAGGGCAGACAGCAGCAGGACGCGGTTGGAAATGCTCTTGGAGCCAGGCAAAGTCACCGCGCCGGATGCGCCAGTGAGCGGGGGCAGGTCGAGAAAAGGAATGGCGTACATGATTAATTTTCAGATGCAGGCGAGCACGCATTGCCTGCTTGCAGTGTCCAGGCCGCGCGCGTGCTGCTGGCTTGCTGGATGAGGGCTTGCAATGTGGCAACGTCACCTGCTTGCATGGCTTGTTCAAATTTAGCCAGTGCCTGGCGAAAGTGCGCCACCTGGGTCAACACCTGCACCTGGTTGGCGCTCAGGATGTCGCGCCACACAGAGGGGTCACTCGCAGCAATGCGCGAAAAATCGCGAAAGCCTGGTCCCGCCATTTCCAGAAATGCTGCACCTTGCGATTGCGATGTCAGCGCATTGATGGCTGCAAACGCCAGCAAGTGGGGCAAGTGGCTGACGGCGGCGTACGTGGCGTCGTGCGCCTCGGGCGTCATGGTGCTGACCTGGCTGCCTACGGTGGTCCAGACCTGGTGCGCGGCTTGGGCGCGATGAATGCTGGTTTGCGGCATCGGCGTCAGGATGGTGCGGCGGCCCTGGTAGAGCTGCGCATCGGCATGGTCGATGCCCGCCACTTCTTTGCCCGCAATCGGGTGTGCGGGCGCGAAACAGCTCAAGCGCTCCCCCAGCGTGGCTTGGGCGGCCGCAATCACATCGCATTTGGTCGAGCCCACGTCCATCAGCAAGGCGTTGGGCGCCAGCACGTCGCGCATGGCTTCAAAGCTGGCATGCATGGCGCCTACCGGAACAGCCAACAGCACCAGGTCGGCCCCTTGCACGGCTTCGGCCACGCTGGTGGCGATTTGGTCGATCACGCCCAGCTCGAGCGCACGCTGGCGGGTTTTGTCGGAAGCGCTGAAACCCACAATGTGCTCCACCGCCTGGGCTTGCCGCAAGGCCAGCGCAAACGAGCCGCCCATCAGGCCACAGCCAATCAAAGCCAGACGCTGAAATTTCATGGGGCTGTTACTCGGACACCGGATAGGAGCCCAGCACTTTGTAGAAAGCGCACAGGCCCTGCAGCTCTTTGAGTGCGGCCGCCACATGCGGCTCGCTTACGTGGCCGGCGATGTCGATGTAGAAGTAGTACTCCCACTGACCCGACTTGGCCGGGCGCGATTCAAAGCGCGTCATGGACACGCTGTTTTGCTTGAGCGGCACCAGCAGGTCGTGCACAGCGCCGGGACGGTTGGGTACCGACACCACCAGGCTGGTGCAGTCCTTGCCCGAGGCCGGTGGCGTGGCCATGGTCTGGGGCAGGGCAATGATGGCAAAGCGGGTGCGGTTGTAGGCCTCGTCCTGGATGGCGTGGTGCACGATATGCAGGCCAAATTGCGCGGCTGCGCGTTCGCTGGCCAAGGCCGCCCACTTGGGGTTGGTGGCAGCGAGGCGTGCGCCTTCGGCGTTGCTGGAGACAGCGCGGCGCTCGGCCAGTGGCAGGTGCTGACTGAGCCAGCCCTGACACTGGGCCAGCGCTTGCGGGTGAGCCAAGACCACTTCAATGCCTTCGTCGCCGGGTGTTTGCCGCAACAGGTTGTGGCGCACCAGCAGGCTGACTTCGCCCACCACATGTACGGGCGAACGCAAGAACAAATCGAGCGAGCGGGCAATCACACCTTCGGTCGAGTTTTCCATGCCCACCACACCGTACTGGGCGGTGCCTGCAGCGGTGGCGTGAAAGACCTCGTCAAAGTTGGCGCAGTAAATCAGGTTGGCGGCGCCGCCAAAAAACTCAATCGCAGCTTGCTCGCAGAAGGTGCCTTGTGGGCCCAGCACGGCGACGCGCTGCGGCGCTTCCAAAGCCAGGCAGGCGGACATGATTTCGCGCCAGATGGAGGCGATATGCTCGCTGTGCAAAGGCCCAGGGTTGGCGCTGGTGATCTTGTCGATGACTTGCGCGACGCGGTCCGGGCGGAAGAAAGGCGAGCCTTCGGCGCGCTTGATCTCACCGACTTTTTCGGCCACCCTGGCGCGGTCGTTGAGCAGCTGCAGCAGCTGGCGATCCAGGCTGTCAATTTGCACACGCAGCTCGCCCAGGGCTTCTGACTGGATAGGTTGTTGACTCATGGTCTCAAGCCTGTGTTTTTTCAAAGTCGCGCATGCAGGCGATCAGGGCCTGCACACCGTCAATAGGCATGGCGTTGTAGATGCTGGCGCGCATGCCGCAGACCGATTTGTGGCCCTTGAGTTGCAGCAGGCCTGCGGCTTGCGTCGCTTTCAGGAAGGCTGCATTGCGCGGATGTGTGGGGTCCAGCAAGGGCTGGCCATCGTCACCACGCAGAAAGAAAGGCACGTTCATCCGCGAGCGGCAGGCCTTGTCCACCGGGTTGGTGTAGAGCTGCGAGCCGTCAATGAAGTCGTACAGCAGCTGGGCCTTGGCAATATTGCGCTGCTCCATGGCGGCCACCCCGCCTTGCTGCTTGAGCCACTGGAACACCAGGCCAGCGATATAGATGCTGTAGGTGGGCGGCGTGTTGTACATGGAGCCGTTGTCGGCCACCAGTTGGTAGTCAAACGCGCTGGGGCAGGCTTTCAAGGCATGGCCCATCAGGTCTTCACGCACGATCACCAGCGTCAAGCCTGCGGGGCCCAAATTCTTTTGCGCACCACCAAATGCCAGGCCTATACGCGACCAGTCCACCGGGCGCGAGGCCACGTTGGACGAAAAATCGACCACGAGTGGTGCGTCGCAACCCAGCGTTTTCAGGTTGGGCAGCTCGTGGAATTCGACACCATGAATCGTCTCGTTGCCGCAGATGTGCACATACTGGCTGTCTGCGCCAATTTGCCAGGTGGCCGGGTCAGGCAGGGAGGTGAAGCCGCTGACCTGCGCTGTGGCGGCGACGCGGGCGGCGCCGTATTTGCCGGCTTCCTTGTGCGACTTCTGGCTCCAGCTGCCGGTCAGCACGAAATCCATCGCGCCGCCACGGCTCAGGTTGAGCGGCACGATGGCGTTTTCAGCCAGGCCGCCGCCCTGCATGAACAGGATGCGGAAGTTGGCGGGTACCGCCAGCAGCTCGCGCAGATCAGCCTCAGCCTTCTCGTAGATGCTGATGAACTCCTTGCCGCGGTGGCTCATTTCCATCACGCTCATGCCCGAAGAGCGGCCTTGTGCATCGTGCCAGTCCAGCATTTCGCTGGCGGCTTGCTGCAAAACCGCTTCGGGCATGGCGGCCGGCCCGGCCGAGAAGTTGTACGGGCGCGTCATTCCGTGGCCTCGGCCTCTCCGTTGTCGTTGCCTTCGGCATTGCCACCTTCGGCCGATTCGTTGGCGTCGTTTTCGACGATGCGCTGCAGACCCGAGAGCTTGGCGCCTTCATCCAGGTTGATCAGCGTCACGCCTTGGGTGGCTCGGCCCAGTTCGCGGATTTCGGCCACGCGGGTGCGCACCAGCACGCCGGTGTCGGTGATCAGCATGATGTCGTCATCGGTATGCACCAGCGTGGCGGCCACAACCTTGCCGTTGCGCTCGCTTTGCTGGATGGCGATCATGCCCTTGGTGCCACGGCCGTGACGGGTATATTCGCTGATGTTGGTGCGCTTGCCGTAACCGTTTTCGGTGGCCGTGAGCACGCTGGTGCGTGTAGCGCCTTCTTCGGCAGGAGCAGCAGGGTCTTCCTGCTCGGCCACCAGCATGGCGATCACGCTCTGGCCCTCTTCGATCATCATGCCGCGCACGCCGCGTGCGTTGCGGCCCAGCGGACGCACGTCGTTTTCGTCAAAGCGCACGGCTTTGCCGCCGTCGCTGAACAACATCACATCGTGCTTGCCGTCGGTCAAGGCGGCGCCAATCAGGTAGTCGCCCTCGTCCAGGTTGACGGCGATGATGCCGCCCTTGCGCGGATTGCTGAATTCGTCCAGCGAGGTCTTTTTGACCGTGCCCATGGAGGTCGCCATGAACACAAACTGGTCTTCGGGGAAGGTGCGGGCTTCGCCAGTCAGCGGCAACACGACGTTGATCTTCTCGCCCTCTTGCAGTGGGAACATGTTGACGATGGGGCGACCGCGCGAGTTGCGCGAACCGGCCGGCACTTCCCAGACCTTGAGCCAGTACAGGCGGCCACGGTTGGAGAAGCACAGGATGTAGTCGTGCGTGTTGGCGATGAAGAGCTGGTCGATCCAGTCGTCTTCTTTGGTGGCAGCAGCTTGCTTACCGCGGCCACCGCGCTTTTGCGAGCGGTATTCGCTTAAAGGCTGGCTCTTGATGTAGCCGCTGTGGCTGAGCGTGACCACCATGTCGGTCGGGGCGATCAGGTCTTCGGTGGACAGGTCCTGCGCGCTGTGCTCGATCTCGCTGCGACGAGCGCCGACCTTGGTCTGGCCAAATTCCTGGCGCACAGAAGCGAGTTCGTCACCGATGATGATGGACACGCGCTCGGGCTTGGACAGGATGTCCAGCAGGTCTTCGATCTCGGCCATGACCTCTTTGTATTCGGCCACGATTTTGTCTTGCTCCAGGCCGGTCAGGCGTTGCAGACGCATTTGCAAAATTTCCTGCGCTTGCGTTTCGGACAGGCGGTACAGGCCGTCCTGGCCCATGCCGTATTGACTCTCCAGTCCTTCGGGACGGTAGTCGTCGGCGTTTACCACCGAGCCGTCATCGCGGGCACGGGTGAGCATGGTGCGCACCAGCTGGCTGTCCCAGCTCTTGGTCATCAGCTCGGCCTTGGCCACCGGCGGAGTGGGGGCGTTGCGGATGATGGCAATGAACTCATCAATATTGGCCAGCGCCACAGCCAGGCCTTCGAGCACGTGGCCACGGTCGCGGGCCTTGCGCAGGTTGTAGACCGTGCGGCGGGTCACCACTTCGCGGCGGTGCTCCAAAAACACCTGGATCAGGTCCTTGAGGTTGCACAGCTTGGGTTGGCCGTCAATCAGGGCCACCATGTTGATGCCGAAGGTGTCCTGCAGCTGCGTCTGCTTGTACAGGTTGTTGAGCACCACCTCGGGCACTTCGCCGCGCTTGAGCTCGATCACCACGCGCATGCCCGACTTGTCGGACTCGTCCTGGATGTGGCTGATGCCTTCGATCTTCTTCTCGTGCACCAGCTCGGCAATGCGCTCGAGCAGGCTCTTTTTGTTGACCTGGTAGGGGATCTCGTCAACGATGATCGCCTGGCGTTGGCCTTTGTCGATGTCTTCGAAGTGGCACTTGGCACGCATGACCACGCGGCCACGGCCAGTACGGTAACCATCTTTCACGCCGGTGATGCCGTAGATGATGCCGCCCGTCGGGAAGTCCGGCGCCGGAATGATCTCCATCAGCTCGTCAATGGAGGCCTCGGGGTTGCGCAGCAGATGCAGGCATGCATCCACCACCTCATTGAGGTTGTGCGGTGGGATGTTGGTGGCCATACCGACCGCAATACCGCCCGAGCCGTTGACCAGCAAATTGGGCAGGCGGGTCGGCATGACGAGCGGTTCTTTTTCGGAGCCGTCGTAGTTGGGGCCGTAGTCCACCGTGTCCTTGTCGATGTCCGCCAGCATCTCGTGGGCGATCTTGGACATGCGGATTTCGGTGTACCGCATGGCTGCGGCATTGTCGCCGTCCACCGAGCCGAAGTTGCCCTGGCCATCGACCAGCATGTGACGCAGCGAGAAATCCTGCGCCATGCGCACGATGGTGTCGTACACCGCGCTGTCGCCGTGCGGGTGGTATTTACCGATCACGTCACCGACGATACGGGCCGACTTCTTGTAAGGGCGGTTCCAGTCGTTGCTCAGCTCGTGCATCGCGTACAGCACGCGGCGGTGCACGGGCTTGAGGCCGTCCCGCGCATCGGGCAGGGCGCGCCCCACGATCACGCTCATGGCGTAGTCAAGGTAGCTGCGGCGCATTTCCTCTTCAAGGCTGATGGGCAGTGTTTCTTTGGCAAACTGAGTCATGGAAAAGCCTTGCTCGGCGCAGCAATCAAAACCTCTGATTCTAGGTGCAACAAACTGTGGTGGACATGCAACAAATAGTTTGAATTTGCGAAATTAATGCATCTTGTTTCATCTGTGCATTTGTTCCAACACAGCTGTGGCACAATAATTGGTAACGCCACAGGTCGAGATTGGCTTGTACCGTTGTAATTTCGCGCAGCGTAGCTGCCGCTCAAACCGAAGGAAGATCATGAAAAAAGCAATCCTGATTGCATCTGCAGTTCTGGCAAGCGCTGCCGCTGGCGCGCAGACCATCGACAACTGGCGCAATGCCGCTGGCGACCTGGTCTGGAAAAACGGTACCAACGAATACTGCTGGCGCGACGCCAACTGGACACCCGCCACCGCCGCTGCCGGCTGTGACGGCGCCATCGTCGCCAAGCCCGTGGCTGCTCCCGCACCCGCTCCCAAGGCTGCTCCCGCACCTGCTGCTGCGCCTGCTGGTCCCGCCAAGGTCACCTACGCTGCTGACGCCTACTTCGACTTCGACAAGTCTGTGGTCAAGAAAGAAGGCAAAGCCAAGCTGGACAAGCTGGTTGACAACAGCAAGACCATGAACCTGGAAGTCATGATCGCTGTGGGCCACACCGACTCCGTGGGTACCGACGCTTACAACCAGAAACTGTCTGTGCGCCGTGCAGAAGCTGTGAAGACCTACCTGGCTTCCAAAGGCGTTCAAAAGAACCGCATCTACACCGAAGGCAAAGGCGAGAAGCAGCCCGTGGCTGACAACAAGACCTCTGCTGGTCGCGCCAAGAACCGTCGCGTGGAAGTGGAAGCTGTCGGCACCCGCTGATCGCTCACACCCCGTGTGAACAAAGGCCCCGGCAACGGGGCCTTTTTTATTTGACAATACGTTCCATGAACAACACCAATGTCGACCCCGCTGAGCTAAGCAAGTTCTCCGACCTGGCCCACCGCTGGTGGGACCCTGAAAGCGAATTTCGCCCCCTGCACCACATCAACCCGCTTCGCCTGGAGTGGATCCACCAGCAAGCTAACCTGACCGGTAAGCGGGTGGTTGATGTGGGTTGTGGCGGCGGCATTCTGGCCGAGGCCATGGCCTCCAAGGGTGCCGATGTGCTGGGCGTAGACCTGGCCACCAAATCTCTCAAAGTGGCGCAGCTGCATGCGCTGGAATCCGGTGTGCAAAACGTGCGCTACCAGGAAATCAGCGCCGAAGCGCTGGCTTCAGAGCAAGCTGGCCAGTTTGACGTGGTCACCTGCATGGAAATGCTCGAGCACGTGCCCGACCCCGCCTCCGTGGTGCAAGCTTGCGCCAAACTGGTCAAGCCCGGTGGCTGGGTGTTTTTCTCCACCCTCAACCGCAACCCCAAGTCTTTCCTGTTCGCCATCGTGGGCGCTGAGTATGTGCTCAAGCTGCTGCCACGCGGCACGCACGAATATGCACGCTTCATCAAGCCTAGCGAGCTCAGCCAATGGGCACGCGAGGCGGGCCTCAATGTTCAAGGCTTCAAGGGCATGGAATACAACCCCCTGAGCCGCCGCTACTGGCTCAGCCAGGACACCAATGTCAACTACTTGGTGGCTACACGCCGGGAGGCCTGATGTTCCAAGCCGTGCAAGCCGTGCTGTTCGATCTGGACGGCACCCTGATCGACAGCGCACCCGACCTGGGCGCTGCTGCCGACAAAATGCGCACCGACCGTGGCCTGCCCGGCTTGCCGCTGGACGACTACCGCCCCATGGCTGGCGCTGGTGCGCGCGGCATGCTGGGCGTCGCCTTTGGCATGACGCCCGAGCACCCTGAATTTTTAACTTACCGCGAAGAATTTTTCGTCAACTACGAAAACGCCATGACCGAGCGCACCGTCATCTTTGACGGCGTTCATGCCATGGTGCAGGCGCTGCAAGCCATGGGCATGCCCTGGGGCGTGGTCACCAACAAATCACAACGCTTTACCTTGCCGCTGACAGCGGGTATGCCTTTGTTCGCTTCGGCCAGCGTCGTCATCAGCGGCGACACCACCGCACACAGCAAGCCCCACCCCGAACCCCTGTTCGAGGCCGCACGCCGTCTGGGGTTTGAGCCGCATCGCTGCGTGTACGTGGGCGACGACGAACGCGACATCGTGGCTGGCCGCGCAGCCGGCATGGGCACCGTGGCGGCCACCTACGGCTACCTTGGCGCCACCGATATCAGCCAGTGGCAGGCCGATGCCCATATCGATTTACCCCTGCAGCTCTTGAAACTGATTGAAACAGCCTAAAATAGGGCGCACTGGGGCTGCATTGGTTTCGACATGGGTTCGGGCACGCAGCAGGGCATGTCGAGGTTCTGTCACCTCGTAAAACCGCAGAAAAAAACTAACTGCAAACGACGAACGTTTCGCACTCGCCGCTTAATCCGGTGAGCCTTGCAACAGTTGGCCGATAGGCTGGGCAAGGGCGGTCGCAAGACTGTCCAGGCTGCAAGGGAATTCATATCGGCTGGCATCTGTCCGGGTACCTTGGGCGGGTGCGAGATTCAAGGGTACTGGCCGGTTGCGTAGCGTGTCGCTGCGCGGCGCAGCTGGCGAGACTCAAATCAGACGACTACACATGTAGAACTGCGCGAAGAAGGCTTGTGGACGGGGGTTCAAATCCCCCCAGCTCCACCATATGCAAGTTTAAAGGCCGCCAAGGATGACCACTTGGCGGCCTTTTTCTTTGGGAAATCAACTACTTGCACTTTAAAGACAGGTAAAGAAGGACATTGACAGCCAAGGCAAGGTCGGGGAACATATCGGGGAACAAGACCCCATTTGACCCTTTGATCGGGGAACAATTTCCCGAAATTTCGGGGTCATGGGCCTGAAATTCACCCCATACCGGGGAACGAAGAACTGGAAAAGCTCATGCTGACCGATGCTCAATGCCGAAACGCCTCGTGCCCATCTGACAAGAAACGGGTGCGTCTGACCGACTCTGGAGGACTTTATCTGGAGGTTTCGCCAGGGGGGTCGAAGCGTTGGTTTCAAAAGATCTATCTGAACAGCAAAGAGACCCGGCTGGCCTTGGGTGGCTATCCAGCGGTAGCGTTAACAGCAGCCCGAAGGGCTCGGGATGCAGTGAAGATTCAAAAGGCCGAAGGCACAGACCCTGTACAGGCGCGTAAGGTGGAGAGACTCAAGTCGAGAAACCCAGCGGGTGATACCTTCAAAGTGGTTGCCTTGGAATGGTTTGAAAGACAAGAGTCTCAATGGAGCGAGGCGCATGCTGTACGTGCTAAGCGGCAACTAGAACGAGATTTGTTTCCTTGGCTGGGGGAGCGTCGATTGGCAGAAATCGAGCCCGTCGAGTTATTGGCAACTGTCCGTAAAGTGGAAGAGCGTGGTGCTGTGGAAACGGCCAATCGAGGATTGATGCTTGCGAGCCAGGTGTGGCGTTACAGGGTTGCTACCGGCAGGGTGAGCCGTGATATCACGACAGATCTCAAGGGCGCGTTGTCCCCATATCGAGGAAAACACTTCGCTGCCATTACTGACCCGGTGCGCTTGGGGGAATTGTTGCGGGCCATAAAGGGCTACAAGGGTGGGCCGATTGTCCGTGCTGCGTTGCAACTGGCTCCGATGCTGTTCCAGCGTCCCGGTGAGCTCAGGGGGGCAGCATGGGCTGAAATCGACCTGGACGCTGCAATGTGGACGATTCCGGCCGCGCGAATGAAACGCAGCAAGGACGGCAAAGAGAATGGGCAACCACACTTGGTACCTCTGCCTACCCAAGCAGTGCAATTGTTGGAAATTTTGAAACCCTACACCAAACCCACCGGGTTGGTGTTCCCCGGTGAGCGCCAGCGGGATAAGCCTATTTCTGAAAACTCGGTGCGAACAGCGCTGATTGCGATGGGGTACACCCCGGACATTCAGACATGGCATGGGTTTCGCGCTACTGCGCGAACGATGCTGGCTGAAAGATTGGAGTTTGAACCGCTATTGATTGAGGCCCAACTGGCCCACGCGGTCCGAGATGCTAACGGGCGTGCCTACAACCGGACCACTTACTTGACCCAAAGGCAAGACATGATGCAGCGTTGGGCAGACTACCTGGACAAGTTGGCTGCTGGTGCAGATGTGATTGAACTGAAGCGGGCATGATGGCTTGGAAGCACGTGTGATCAACAGGTTTTTGCGAGGTTGCCGTTCCTGATTGTGTTGTGCATACAACACAGGGCAGGATCAATTGATCGAAATAGTGAACAAATATCCGTAGCCCCTTGACGCTCGCCTGAAACTTCTCCTATCCAAAACAAAAGCGGCTAACGCCGCACTAGGAGAAGTAACGATGGCTATTTGGCGAATTGAAGCCTGCAAGGCTGAGGCAGGCTACCGCTCTAATGCTTCCATTTACAACTTGATCCGGGACGGGCTTTGGACAAAGCCTGTATTCATCGGTCAACGCTCTGTGGGGTGGCCGGACTATGAGGTTCGAGCTATTTGCTCTGCTCGTATTTCAGGAAAGACAGAAGTCCAAATTCGCGATCTGGTTGAGTCATTACATACCAATCGAGATTCAATCGTTTCCCCTTGAGGAGACGAGGTATGTCATCAAAAGGCTTTAAGGCGACCAAATACAACGAATCGTTTGTAGGAGTCGTGCGCAGTGCTCTTGATGCCCCAGCACTCTGTGAGTTGACCCCCCATGCCTGCAAATTGTTGTTTGAATTAATAAGGCAGTATCGAGGGGATAACAACGGTGACTTGACTGTGGCTTGGTCAGTTATGGCAAAACGTGGCTGGCGATCCCGTACCACCCTCTGGCGGTGCAAGGCAGAGTTGATAAAAGCAGGGTTTGTGTATGTCACTCGGAAAGGACATATGCCTAGTACTTGTGAGCTACTAGCGCTAACGTGGTTCCCTTTGGATGTCTCACACAAATTTGATCCAGAGGCGCTTGCTTGTTTCCAACCCAGGGCGTATTTGAAATGCGTTGCGTTACCTATTCCGAAAATCAAGCAAAAGACAGATTGGACGCTTCCAAATGGGGGGCGAAACAATGCGAAAAAAATGGAAGGCTTAGTCCACTAGCGGAACAATCATTGCGCTGCAAGTCCATTACTGGAACAGTGAAATCTTAAAAATTCTTTTACTGTTTCTCTGGTGGACTTGTAGATGGCTTTTGAAGGGGGTGGATTGTTTCGCAGGTGGACATCTTTCTAGAGTAGCCATCTCCATAGCGTTCTTGTCAGATTGAGATGGAGGGTGGTCGTTGGGTTCGAACCACTACGCTACATCGGAGTTAAGTAGGAGTATGGAATGGCTGAATCTATTCAAAAGAAATCAATTCGTGGCGGTCAACGGCCTGGTGCCGGTCGTCCTGCGGGTGCGGCGAACAAAAAAACACGCGAAATTGCCGATCGTGCTGCAGCGCAGGGCATCACCCCACTTGAGGTCATGATCGAGGCCATGCGGGACGCCTATGCCCATGGTGGGGCTGCTGCCGCGTTCATGTATGCCAAAGACGCTGCACCCTACATGCATGCAAAACTGAGCAGTGCTGAAATGACGGGGAAAGGCGGGAAAGATCTGATGGGGACGCATCCAACTGGGGTGTTGGTTGTGCCTGGGGTGATGTCAGAAGAAGCATGGGAAAAAATGATGGCAGATCGGCATGCCTTACTCAGACCGCAACGATGAAAAATAAGGGCTTTGTGCGATTGGCGGAAGATGTCTGGCGGTGCTGCTTGTATGGGAAAATGGCTCGAAATTCTTCAAGCAACGGTCATGCAATTACTCGTGCATGGAAGAACAAGTGAATGCAATTTTTGATGAGTTGGCTGCATAACTTTAGGGCAGGACACCGTACGGCCAATTGGCGGTTATGGCAAGGGACAGCACCTGTCCGCTATGTATCAGTAGGCGATTCTTCGATTGCTCCGAAATGGGGTATTGGTTTTTTCCATGCATCGAATACCCCGAAAAACAAGGTGAATGCTGATGCCATTTTCAATCTCACCTCAAAACACCAAGGGAACAGCAGTGTCTCGACTTACTGACCTACTTGCCAAGGCTAAATTTAAAGATGCCCAATTGGGAGCTGATTTAGAACGCGAGTTCAGATTGCTCTCGTCAAGATTGCCATTCGGTCTTAACTTTGAACGTCACAGCCCGGAGGCGGTGGAACTGCCGCTACGCTCCGTCCGCAAAGGCGACAAGGTGCGCGTGCTGCCTGACCGTGGCTCGATCAAAAAGGGTGATCAACGCTTGTGGCAGGTCAAGGCCATTCACAAGGCCACGAAGGTTGCTGACTTAGAACTGCTGGATACCGCAGAGCCAGAAATGCAATCGGTACCGCTTGTCGATCTGATCGTGGTGGCCGAGTTCCGCGACACGATTTATCCCGGCCTGGTTAGTACCGGCAAGGTAGAGCGCGGCGGCGACAAGCCCTTTCATACCGTCATCAATGGCGAGAACTACCACGTGCTGAAGGCGTTGACCTACACGCACAGAGGCAAAGTGGACGCTATCTACATTGACCCGCCCTACAACACCGGAGCGAAGGACTGGAAATATAACAACGATTACGTCGAGGGCGACGATCTCTATCGCCACAGCAAATGGCTGGCGATGATGGAACGGCGTTTGTTGGTAGCTAAGGAGCTGTTGAACCCAGCGAACTCGGTCCTGATCGTGACTATTGATGAAAAGGAATATTTGCGTCTTGGTTTGTTATTGGAACAAACGTTTCCTGAAGGACGTCTTCAAATGGCGAGCGCCGTCATTAACCCTTCAGGCGCGGCACGAGCTTCAGCTTTCCGTAGAACTGATGAATATCTTTATTTCGTGTTTTTGGGAGATTCCTGCCCTCAAGCTCTACCACTTCCTATTGAATGGCGTATCACACGTGATAAACGAGCAGAAACTTTGCGGTGGGATGGTCTCATCAGATCAGGTAGCCACACAAAGCGAGAAGATAGTCCTAATCAGTTTTATCCAATTTATGCCAAGGAAGTTAACGGCGTTGCCATAGTTGACTCGATTGGTGATTCATATTTTGGTAGTGACTTTCGTAGTCTTCCCTGCTCTCCCAATCTATCCGCGATATGGCCAATCAGAAGTGATGGATCGGAAGGAAACTGGCAAATCAGTCCCGTTAACGCGAGAGCTTTACTCGCCAAAGGTTATCTAAAGTTGGGCAAGTGGCGTAAGGAGGCCACAACTGTTTCGTACATCAAGCGTGGAGGTCAAATCAAAATCGAATCTGGCGTATTTCCTGTAACTGGTCGCGGCCCAGACAATGCCGTCATCGTGGATGACTCTGAGTACGAGTCGTTGTTCATCCCAGGAACCCAGTGGCGAATTCCGTCTCACAGCGCAGAACAGGGCGGAACAAAACTCTTGAGAGCTTTCTTGCCTGATAGGACTTTCCCATTTCCCAAAAGTCTTTATGCTGTAGAAGATGCCCTTCGATTCTTTGTGGCGAATAAGCCAAACGCTGTTGTTCTCGACTTCTTCTCCGGCTCTGGCACCACAGCCCATGCTGTGATGCGGTTGAACAAGCAAGACGGCGGTCGCCGTCAGTGCATCTCCGTCACCAACAACGAAGTAGCTGCAGACGAGCAAAAAGACCTTCGTAAGCAAGGGTTGCGTCCTGGCGACCCTGATTGGGAAAAACACGGCATCTGTGATTACATCACCAAGCCGCGCGTGGCGGCTGCGATTACTGGCAAGACGCCAGCTGGTGAGCCGATCAAGGGCGATTACAAGTTCACCGACGAATTCCCGATGGCCGATGGGTTCGAGGAAAACGCAGAGTTCTTCACGCTGACCTACGAGGCTAAGAGCGCTGTCAATCACAACCTGGCCTATGCGCGCATCGCGCCGATGCTATGGCTGCGGGCGGGTGCCTCTGGCCGCAGCATCGACAAATTACCAGTCGAGGGCTGGGCGGTAGCCGATACCTATGGTCTGCTGACTGAAGTGGATCAGGCTACCCCATTCATCCATGCCGTGAGTCAAACCGGCGGTTTGCGCATTGCTTACATCGTCACAGACGATGACCGGCGCTTTCAGGCCATTGCCAAGCGCTTGCCGGATGGCGTAGAGCCAGTGCGGCTGTATGAGTCGTATCTATCCAATTTCAGCTTCGCGAACGGGGAATAAAGATGAAGTTCACCCTCAAGGACTATCAACGTGACGCTGTGCGCGATGCATTGAACAACCTCAAAGATGCGCAGGATGACTGGCGGCGTAAATCACGCAAGTGTGCGTTCTCTCTGACCGCTGTCACGGGTGCGGGTAAGACCGTGATGGCCGCAGCAGCATTTGAGGCACTGTTTCACGGTGATGATGAATTTGATTTCGATGCCGATCCTGGCGCGGTGGTGATCTGGTTCAGTGATGACCCGTCGTTGAACGAGCAGACACGTTTTCGCTTGATGGAGGCCAGCGACCGCATCAACCATACCGATCTGGTTGTGGTGGAAAACACCTTCAACCGTCCACGGTTCGAGGCGGGAAAGATTTACTTTCTCAACACACAGAAATTGGGCAAGAACAGCCTGCTGGTGCGTGGCCACGACCCGGAAGAACTGGAAGCCAAGGCGGGCGCACTGTTGCCGGAAACCCGACCTGATCTGCGGGCCTACACCATTTGGGACACGATTCAGAACACCATTGAAGACCCCGAGCTGACTTTGTATCTGGTGCTGGACGAAGCGCATCGCGGCATGGGCAATGCTACTGTGAAAGAAAAGGGCACCATCGTCCAACGACTGATCAACGGTTTCGGTAGCGTGCCGGGTATTCCGGTGGTGTGGGGAATTTCGGCAACCGTAGAGCGTTTCAACAAGGCCATCGAATTTGCGGGCAAGCACATCAAGCTACCGAACGTCGTGGTGGATGCTGTAAAGGTGCAGGAATCCGGTCTGATCAAAGACACGATCCTGTTGGACATTCCCACTGAGACTGGCGACTTCGATGCTGTGCTGGTGCGGCGCGCTACAGACAAGCTGAAAGAGTCCACCATTGCTTGGCACGAATATGCCAAGCAACAAGAGGAATCCCGCGCGGTTGTGCCGCTGATGGTGCTGCAGGTGCCCAATACGCCCGACCCGAATGAAATCGGACGGGCGCTGGACACGATCTTTGATCGCTATCCTGAGTTGCCTGCTGCCTGCATAGCGCACGTTTTTGGTGACCACACCACGCAGCAATTCGGCAACCACAATGTGCCGTACATTGAACCGCAACGGGTGCAGGACTCTACTTGGGTGCGGGTCCTGATCGCCAAGGATGCTATCAGTACCGGCTGGGACTGCCCGCGCGCGGAAGTGATGGTGTCGTTCCGCGCTGCCAGCGACCGCACCCATATCACCCAATTGCTGGGACGGATGGTGCGTTCGCCGTTGGCCCGCCGCATTCCTGGCAATGATCGATTGAACGCAGTGGATTGCTTGCTGCCGAAGTTCAACCGCAAGACGGTTGAAGAGGTGGTTGATGCCTTGATGAAGGGCGATGACTCAGCACCACCTACCGGGCGCATCCTGATCGACTACCTGGAAGTCAAGCCACACCCCGAGGCCAGCGTGTCCGTTTGGGATGCGTTTGAATCTCTGCCGTCGCAGACTCGCCCACAGCGTGGTGCGAAGCCGGCAAAGCGCCTGACCGCGCTAGCTCACGAATTGGCGTCTGACGGCATTCTGGCGGGTGCCGGCAGGTTGGCGCACGGCGTGATGCACAAAGCGCTGGATGTATTTCAGGAGTCCCAGAAAGAGAAGATTGAGGCCAAGCGCAAGTCGGTGCTCACTGTGGATGGCAAGACAGTTGTCGCTGACATGAAGGGCAAGGAAAAGACGTTCAATGAGTTTTGGGAGGATGCGGACGTCGCAGTGATCGACGACGCCTACCGGCGAGCGGCGCGCATCTTCAGCCCGGACATCGCGAAAACATATGTCGAACATCTTGCCCAGCAGGTGGCAAGCGTAGACGACGATCCGGAGGAATTTCTTGAGGCTATTGTCGAGGCTCGGGTCACCGTCGCGGGGCTGGGCTTGGTCACCGAGGTGGAAAGCTATTTCGATGCGGAAGCTGACAAGCTTGCGAAAGCGTGGTTGTCTGAGTACGCGCCGCAGATCAAGGCTCTGTCGGACGACCGTAAGGAGTCCTATCGGCAGATCGTAGAGATGAGCACCGAGCCGCAGAGCGTGGATTTGGCAAAGCCTGAATCACGGTATGAAGCTACCAAGGCACGCGAGAACGATAAGGAAATCACCTTTCCGACGTGGAAAAACCATCTGCTTGCCGACAAGGATGGCAAGTACCCAGCCGAATTGAATGAATGGGAGCGCACAGTCGTTGAGACTGAATCCAAGCGCGCTGGTTTCCGGTTCTGGTATCGCAACCCGGAGCAACCAGGGCAGTCCTCGCTGGGTATTGCTTATCTTGAAGATGAGCAATTCAAGATCGTTCGTCCGGACTTCATCTTTTTCGCAGAGCAAGATGGAAAGGTCGTGGTGGATTTGGTCGATCCGCACGGACTCTTTCTAGCCAACTCGCTAGAGAGATTGCAAGGTGTGGCCAAGTATGCGAGCGAGCACGCTGATGCCTACCGCCGTATCGAAGCTGTAGCCGAGGCCAGTGGCAAACTGCGTGTGCTCGATTTAACTCGTGCAGATGTACGCCAAGCGGTGGCGGATACATCGAGCGCGAAGAGCTTGTTTGATGGGCTGTTGGCCAGCGACTATGCGTGAAAATTTCACGCCGCCTGCCCATTCCATGCGGTTCCGCGAGTATTCGCGGAGATGCGGTATCTCAAATAAATGCATGGATTCACACTACAAATTGAACCAACACTCATGAGTTGGGGAATCCAGCAGGCGTGCGTTCTACTTGGAAATGCTGTTTGAGAGGACTAAAACCAGATGTTTGAAAACACGGTCTACTATCTACCTGGATTCGGTGGAAGACTCCATATCGGACTTGGAGAGGGGCTGACTGGTCGTGGTTTTCATGTTGCTGGTCGTGAAACAAGAGATGAGTTCAAGCTGCTTTCCTTTCAGCAACAAATTGACACTGTCGCCTCTGATCTCAAAGAGTATTTCTGGTCAGAAAGGGCTCATGTTGTTGTGAATTCTTTTGGCGGATATCTTTTCCTCCATGCTCAAGCTCAACTACCTCCATACCCTGGCAAAGTACTCTTGCTTTCTCCAATTGTTGGAGACTTCGAGAATGACGATATCAGAATGGGATTCGTTCCCCCACGTGCGGAAGTCTTACTCGAATTGGCACAGTTGGGTCGATTTCCATGCCCACTTCAGGCGGAGATTCACGTCGGTTCTGAAGACTGGCAGAGTCAACCCACCAATGTCACCGCATTCGGTGTGGCAGTAGGCATCCCTGTTGAGGTTGTCCCCGGTGGTGGGCACATGTTAGGCAAGGAATATGTGGGTAACCTTCTTGATAGATGGTTACCGTGATTTGCGACTATTAACTCGGGTCGTTCATGTTCGGGTGATATCCACGCACAAACGACGAAGTGCTGGTAAGGACTGCGCCTGCATGGAGATTCCCACTTGCGAGTAACTCCCTGAGGAAGCGTTCGCCAAGATAGCGTGTCAGTTCGGGCTTGGCTTTCCTTAGTTCTGTGGCCTCATCGGTGAGGTAGAACTTCATCGCCTCTTCAATTGCCCAGAATTCCTGCTCGCTCAGCGATAACTCAAATCTGTACGTGGTCATGACATTGGTCTCCTTTTAAAAGGTTTAGCCATATGGATTGCCAGAATTTCATTGGGAAAGCTCCCGATCGATGAGAGATTTCAGTTGTTCGAGTCCTGCTCGATCAATACAAGCTCTGAATCTGTATTGCTCTTCCTCTGGATGTGCAGCTGTCTTCCACTGACTTGTGATGGCCAGGGAATAGCCGCCTGCCAGTGAATGAATCTTTTCAATGGAGACGAAATATTTGAAGTCACCGTTGTCGAAAAGAGTGGCACGTTCACCAGGGTTAGTCTTCCCGGTATTGAACTCTTGAACCTCAAGACGACGTAGCGCATCAATCTTGAGCAGTTCAGCGGTCAGCCGGTCACGATCAATCCCAGATGATTGAGGCTTGAATTCCAATGCATCTTGTGCGTCGAAATACCTCTGCCGATCCGGATCAAAGATAAATTCTTGACCAGTACCAGTTTGGACCTTCATCCGAGCCGAACCGGGAACGGTGTGAATGTCCAAACGCTGACCGTCAATACGAAGTGAGGCGTGCCCCATAATTTTCTCCTTCCCGCAGGGTTTCGAACTTTGGCGTTCGCTGCGTGCGGGTTGGGGCGCAGACGACGCTTTAGCAGCACTTGTGAGACGCCCTGCAAGTTGTCCTTAAATCGGCGTCGCGTACTAACCGTACGCAGGTGTTTTTTACTTCGTCATATTCCTGACGTGAGCCTCTGAAGGCTGCAGAGGTGTTACATCACTTACCTCAACAAAATAAGCTGTGGCACTCCATCAGAGCCATTCCAGACAATCGCGTTTTGTTCCAGTCGCGCTCCGAGCGTCTTTGCCGCCTCCAGGGTCAGTCCAAATACCAAGTAACTTGGCTCCCCAGGCCATTGGTTTGAGGGGTGTTGACCAATGCCTTCTACAAACTCTAGGCTACGAGAGGCCAGCTCTCGTGAAAGGGCTAGTTGACGTGCATCGTTGTCATTGGCGTTGAGTTCTTTGCTGAAAGGGTTGCAGGCGGTCAAGAATGCGCTGCACTCAACCCTGTGCGCTTTGTGCGTCTCAAGCAGCTCGTTGCTAGGGGTAGCAACTCGAAGCGTAAATGACACTCCACCAAGCACATGGAAGTCGGTCTCCATGTAGGCTTGGATGAGATCTGGATGAATGACTGATGCAGAAAACAAAAAACCCTCCGTTCAAGGAGGGTCGACGCTACTGCCCATTTGGTTGCTTCCTAGGAAGCCACATTTGCTTTCGCGGTCCACCTTGCCTGGGTAGGCAGGTTGGCGTGGGCGTCGACCCATCTCTAAATGCTTGACGCTATTGTAACTACAGATTCTGAGTTTGCCTAGCCTCTTGCGGTCAGTTCGGTTGACGTCCGGCTTCCTTTGCCGCATCTGCCTCTCGTTGAGCTTCAGCAGCTTCGGCAATGTTGGCCAGATGCATGCCGAACCGTCGCACGATGTCACCGGTTGCCTGTGGGCCATAGTAGTGCGCAATATCCGCGAGCTTCCACGACACCGTGTTAACGAGCACACCTATCGCATCATTTTTTTGGGCGTCTTCGAGCAACAAGTGCATTGCATCCAGATAACGGCGCTCCAATTCATCCGCCGGCACAGATACAAATTCGCTTGTTTTGTCTGTAGGGGTGGGGCCTGGGCAGGGCGGCTGTGCCTCGGCATTCTTGCGGGTAGGCGCGAGTATGCGCTCTATAAAACTCTTGAAAACATTCATGATGGATTTACTTTCGCCCCCGGTTGGTTTCACCGTTGGGCAGGTTCCAGGGGGATTAGGAACTGCCAACGCTTTAGCGGCATTTGTGAGTCGCCCGCAAGCTGATGCTCAAATCGGCGACGCGCACATTGTGCGCAGCAGGGCAGTATCACTTCATGAGACTGTCCGGTCGTGCGTGAAGAAAATTTTCAAGATGCGCCAACAAAAAACCCTCCGTTCAAGGAGGGTCGACGCTTCCCGATTAGTTGTCCCCGAAGGAACCGCATCCGCTTTCGCGATCCACCTTGCCCGGGCGGGCAGGTTGGCTTGGGCGTCGACCCATTTCTTAATGCACGATGTTATTTTAACAATCGATTCTGACTCTGCAAAGGCCTTGGGTATTTGTGCGGATTTAAACTGCTGCCGTGTGCACCAACTTCACCCCGACCAAACGCGCCCAGTGGGTGAAGGAGAAGCTCGGCATTGAATTGCCAACGGACTTCCCAGATGAGTCCTACCCAGGGTTTGCTTCACCAGTCGTAGTCAAGAGTCATCAGACTGGCCGTGTTGCCTGCGGCTTGGCCCGGTTTGGCTTGATCCCGGCCTGGGCCAAGGATGAAAAAATCAGCCGCCACACCTACAACGCCAGGAGCGAGACGGCGGCAGATAAGCCGAGCTACCGTGCTGCTTGGAGGCATCGTCAATATGGCCTTGTGCTGGTCGACAATTTCTACGAACCCAGCTACGATACGGGCAGAGCAGTGCGCTGGAAAATTGAACTGACCTCGGGTGATCCGTTTGGTATCGCATGCCTGTGGGACCGGTGGACCGATCTTGCGTCTGGCGAGTTGGTAGTCAGCTTCTCCATGCTCACGGGCAATGCTGACGATCACCCAGTGATGCGCCAGTTTCACAAGCCAGGAGATGAAAAACGCACCCCTGTGATCATTGCCCCGGAGTTGCACGACACTTGGTTGAGCGCTGACCCTGCGCAAGCAGCCGAACTGATGACCTGGTCACACATGCCCGAACTTCGGGCGATGGCTGCGCCGAGAGCTTAGGCCCTTAGTGTACTTGCATAGCTGTATTTATATACAGTATATTCGGCTGCATGAAATCCGCCGTCTTTTCCAACCCTCTGCCTGTATTCGTCCCTGAGCAAAAGGTCTGGCTGTCTATGTTTGACTGGAAGGTACCCGCAGGTTTTCCGTCACCAGCCGCAGACCACACGCGTAAGCGCATCGACCTTAATGACCACCTGATCCGCAACGGAGAGGCCACCCACATCTTCAAAGTTAAAGGCGACTCCATGATCGACATCGGCATCTACGAGGGTGATGCCTTGCTGATTGATCGATCCATCGAGCCCAAGCATGGCAACGTGGTGTTGGCAGTGCTAAACAACGAATTCACCGTTAAACGTCTGCACAAGCGTGGCGGCGTCATCAAACTGGTGCCCGAGAATCCTCGTTACCCGACCATCGTCGTGAAGGAAGAAGAAGAGTTCTCCATCTGGGGCGTTGTGACCTATAACTTGCACAAACTCTACTGAGGCCATGGCGCAGACTGAGTCAACCTCTTTGCCGCACCAGATTGATCCAGACTCACTGGCGGCTTTGCCACGTACCTCTGGGGTCTACATCTTCAAGGGCGAGGGCACCTTACCCATCTACATCGGCAAGAGTGTGGACATCCGCAGCCGGGTGCTGGCGCACCTGCGCGCTGAAGATGAGGCAGAAATGATCGCTCAGTCACGGCACGTGGAGTTCATCGAGACAGCGGGGGAGATCGGTGCCTTGCTGCTAGAGGCCCGGTTGATCAAGCAGCAAAGCCCGCTGTTCAATATCCGACTACGCCGTTTGCGCAACCTCTGCTCCATCCATCTTTTAGAAAAGCCGGAAGGGGTTACGCCCGAGGTGGTATCAGGCAGGGATGTCCCTGTGGGCCAGGTCGATGACCTGTATGGCCTCTTCAGTTCTGTCCATGCCGCACAGAGCAAGCTCCGAGAACTGGCCGACCAGCAGCGGCTGTGCCTAGGGCTGCTGGGGCTGGAGAAGGTCAGTAAACGGGGCTGCTTTGGCTTGCAGGTCAGAACTTGCCTGGGAGCCTGTGTGGGTAAAGAAGACCGGCAAGAGCACGACCAGCGGCTCTTCTCGGCCCTGATGGACTTGAAAGTGCATGCCTGGCCATTCCCCGGAGCAGTGGAACTGGTGGAACAAATCGGTGACTGGATGCAGCGGCACCGGATTCAGGATTGGCGTTATCAAGGCACTTGGTGCTCCAGAACCCAGCAACTGAGCGTGCACGAGCAGCAGGCCTTTGACCTGGATACCTACAAGATTCTGGTCAAGCCGATCATGAAGGGTACAGCCAGGGTGGAGTTGGTATGACCCAGCAGTTGGCCTTGGTCGATTGCAACAACTTCTACGTGTCTTGTGAGCGGGTCTTCCGACCAGACCTGGCACGGGTGCCAATGGTGGTGCTCTCCAACAATGATGGTTGCGTAGTGTCTCGTTCCAACGAGGCGAAGGCTCTCGGCATCAAGATGGGGCAGCCTTGGTTCGAGTGCAAAGAGATGGCCGAAAACCATGGAGTTCTGGCCTTTAGCAGCAACTATGCGCTTTATGCCGATCTGTCGAACCGGGTCATGAGCATCCTGAGCGTCTTTGCTCCTCGGCACGAGGTCTATTCGATTGATGAGTGCTTCGTTGATCTCACCGGCATCCCCAAATTACGTGAGGTGAGTTATGCGATGCGTGAGCGGGTGGGCAAGTGGACGGGTATCCCCGTCTGTGTGGGAATAGGGCCAACCAAGACCCTGGCCAAGTTGGCCAACCATGTGGCCAAGAAACACCCGCGCTCCAAAGGTGTCTTCAACTACAACGCTCTAACCGCAGACCAGAAGGCCTACTTGCTGCAACACATTCCCGTGGAGGAAGTTTGGGGCGTTGGTCGCAAGCTGACTAAAAGGCTGGAGCCCCACGGCATTCGCACCGTGCAGGACCTCAAAACCGCGCATGTACCCACTTTGCGCGCAGAGTTCGGCGTGGTCATGGAGAAAATTCAGCGCGAATTGCAGGAGGTGCCTTGCATCGAGTTGCAGGAAATCCAGCCTGACCGCCAGCAGATCATCTCGAGTCGGTCATTTGGCAACATGGTCACGGAATTACCAGTTTTGCAGGATGCGCTGTCCACGTTTGTGGCCAATGCCTGTGCCAAGCTGCGGGGGCAGGGGAGTCATGCTGCTGTGATTCAGGTGTTCTTGCAAACCAACCGTTTCCGCAAAGACCTGCCGCAGTACATGCCTAGCCTAGCGGTACCGTTGCCGTATCCCACCAATGACAGCTTGGAAGTCAACCGATGGGCCAGCCACCTGTGTGCCCGCATGTTCAAACCCGAGTACCAGTACAAAAAGGCTGGGATCATGCTCAGTGAAATCAGCCCGGTGACGCACAGTCAGGGGGATCTTTTGGAGGGCAGCATTTCCAGCAACGACAAATTGATGCTGGCGCTGGACTCCCTGAATCAGCGCTTTGGGCGGGGCACAGTCAAAGTGTCAACGCAGGGGGCATACCAAGACTGGCAGATGCGACAGGAGCGGAAGTCGCCGAATTACACAACCTCGTGGGATGAAGTCCCTGTTACGTGAAATATGCGATTCAATCGAAAGTAACAACCGTAGATGTCCAGTTCGATTATGTCCAGAGTCTCCCATCTAAGCTGGATACCAATTTTCCATCATCACATTCGATATCGCATGGGCGTAGTGTCCCTTTGGGCGATCAGTCGTTGTATCAATCGAGCAGTGACCATGTTGTGATCATTTTCTTCTGATCGGATGTGAGGCTGTGCTTCTTCAAAGCGGCCTTGCTCGCGGTACAGCTCTGCCAGTTCTAAGGCGTGGGTTCCTTGCTCAGCCTGATTCCATCGCAGCAATATTCCACTCAGACGATCCATGTTTTCTATTTGCTCGGTAGAAGGCTGAAAGGCTGGATAGGTGAAAGGGCTATCAGAGGGCCTTTTGTAGTCCGGTGGATTTTTGCCCCGAAATTTATCCCACCAATTGCACGTGTTTGGATGCTCGACCTGCCATTGAGCTTTGATTACATCCTCCTCAGCGTCGCGGTGCTTTCGGTAAATTTCTCGATAGGAGTGGTTGAGATGGTGCCAGTAGCTCCGGCGTGCAGCCACTTCCATTTTTTCATCGGTTGCTTGGGCGATGCATTGAGGCAGGAGATTACTCTTGACATATGCCATTGGTGGCAGATTGCTGTCTTCTGCGATGTCTATCGGAATCATGTCCGCTACTCTGATAAATCGCCCGCACTGACAGTGACGCAGGCCTTCATCATTGGGCATCAAGGAGCCCTCACGCCATCCATCAGTCCAATATTCAAAAGCTGAGAAGTTGGCTGATACATAACGAGGGAAGGCATAACGCTTTCCACAGCAGGGTGCCTTGAGAATCTGAACTCCGTGAACGATGGTCATGGTCTAAATAGTATCTTGCATAACAAGAAGCCGTGTTTTTTTGAGCGGCTGTAACAGGCTGGGAGCTGCCCCACACATGGTTCATGTGGACGGCCGCATTGCGACTCATATCGGACGTGCATGACCGCAAGAGCGAAAAGCTCACTGATGACTTCCAACCCATCCTTTGTTAGCAAAGAAGTCAGCGAAAATGACAAAATGTCCTAGCAGTAGCAGCCCGCTCTTGCTGTGCTTAGCAGGTTGGGTGGCGCAGATCCGGTACGTGCTACGCTTTAAGCTTACGATCCGACCACATTAATATCTCATGACCGACCCTGAACGTATTGGCTTCTCCAGTGTCAGCCTTGTCCGTCAAGGCGAACATCGCTTCTACTCACTTACGCTGCCCAGCGAGCTGTTGGCAGAAACCAGCTTCGTAATTGCGCGTGACGAAGATCCGATTAAAGGCTTTCAGCGCGAGCTCGACGAGAAGCGAGCTAGAGAAATTGCGGCCTATATCGACAGCGGTCTCGGAACCATCCCAAGCGCAATCATTCTGTCTGCGCAGCTCGATGCGGAACTGGAATATGACAGTTCCCGAAAGAGTCTGAGCTTTAAACCGATCCGAAAGGCGTTCCTCATTATTGACGGTCAACATCGCGTCTATGGATTCATGCTTGCTGAAAAAGCGTTTCGCGTCCCAGTGATCATCTACACAGGCCTGTCTAGGCGGGACGAGACGAGATTATTCATCGACATAAACTCCAAACAGAGGGGCGTACGAGCGGAACTCCTGCTCGATATCAAAAAACTTGCTGAGTACGAGAAAGACGAGGAAGCGCTTCTTCGAGAGATATTCGACACCTTCATGCAAGAGCCTTCTAGCGCGTTGTACGGCAAACTCTCACCCGCATCGAAGGCACAGGGAAAAATTTCCCGCTCCGTCTTTAACACAGCACTCAAACCACTGGTTCGCGTCTTCGGCGAAAAGAGCCAAGAAGAGCTGTACGAAATCCTTAACGCATATTTTGTTGCGCTCTTAGAGGGCGTGCTTCGTCGACACCAGCAGGTCGACCTACTCGTCAATGCGATGTTCTTTCGCGCAGCGTGCGCCTTCTTTCTTATCGTCGCACCAAAAGTGAAGGACCGATTCGGCGCAATTTATACCGTCGACAACTTTCACTACTTTCTCGAACAGGTCGGAGGAAACGTCAAAATCACTAAGCTGAAGGGCACAGGCAGCGCATACAAACCGATCGTTGACGCCTTGGAAGACGCGTTAAAGGGCACCTTCCAACTCTAATGACAGCTGTACGCGTCCTATTGCAAAACGCGCGATTGCCGCTGTTTCGGTCAGGTTTAACTTCTGCACTGGACGTTAAGGCATGGGTGGCAAACCAGAACTATTACTTCAGTCAGGACATAACTGGGGCATCTTTCACCCTTCGCGCTTCTGATCCTGACCAGCTTAAGCAAGCACTAGCGAATGATCTCAATCGCCTCGCTTCTGCTGCATTCGAGAGTGCTGCAGGAATCGGACCGGACCCTGCCTTACCCCGAAGTCTTGCTTGGGGTTCTGTACGTTCCTATTACTCGGCATTCTTCGCGGCTCATGCGTTTATGCGTCTGTTTGGCACAGCTTGCGTTCAACTGGATAACGAGCATGTCAATCAAGTCCTCAAGGCTGCCCAAATTATGGGCAAATCTGGTGGTCTAACGGCACTCGACGCAGGCTTCTTCGCTGCCTCGATTGATCCCAAATTCGAAAATATAACGTTTAGCCGTCTCAAAGAGTCACATCGGGATACCTGGGCGACATTAGTGTTGGTAATTGATTCGTTAGAGATGTCACTCCCTTTCACAACCGCACTCAGCAGCCACAAGATCGAGGCGTCAGCGCTGCTTTCAAACCTCAAGGGGCAGCTAACCCGTTCGGGGTCAACGAAGGGTAATTGGCTATCGAGCATGAGGAACTCTATCAACTATCGCCAATCGCACGGAACTTGGTTTCCACACAGCAAGCTCGCAGACCCTGCCATACTGGAGTCCGCTGCTCGTGCGTGGAAGTCCCAACCTAGCCTCGGACCAAACACGTCGCAGAGCGAATTGGACTGCTTTTTCCAAACGTCCATTGGGTTGGTGGCACTCGTTCGTGAGTTAACTTCAGTGGCAGCCGAACTGAATTCACCCATTAATCCAATATTCGCAAACGGTTGCCTCAAGCTTCTTAACGAAGCGAAAAAACCGAGGAGCGCGACCAAACAGTAAATCTGAACCCTAATCCTATACATCGAAAAGGAGGTACGTTCAGGTCGAGTCGCATACATCTACTCTAAGCTGGTTGCGTCCCTGGCTACCATGACTGACTGGCCGCTCCCGCTGCGAAGATTGCATTCACTTCGGTTCGGACATTTAAAAACCGGGGAACAAATAGGGGAACAATTAGTAAAGCCTAATTGGTGAAATCATTAAAAATCAATTGCTTAAGAGAATGATTCAGTAGACCCCAGCCCCATATGCACAAAAAAAGGGGACAGAATTTCTGTCCCCTTTTTCTTTGATGTGCTTTACAGCCCCGCAGCTGCACGCAGCGCGGCGGCCTTGTCGGTGCGCTCCCAGCTGAACTCGGGCTCGTCACGACCAAAGTGGCCATAGGCAGCGGTCTTGCTGTAAATGGGGCGCAGCAGGTCCAGCATCTGGATGATGCCGCGTGGGCGCAGGTCAAAGTGCGCACGCACCAGCTCGGCAATCTTGTCGTCGCTGATGACGCCCGTGCCTTCGGTGTAGACGGTGATGTTCATCGGCTCGGCCACGCCAATGGCGTAAGCCACCTGCACCTGGCACTGTTTGGCCAGGCCCGCAGCGACCACGTTCTTGGCCACGTAGCGCGCAGCGTAAGCGGCTGAACGGTCCACCTTGGTCGGGTCTTTCCCGGAGAACGCGCCACCGCCGTGGGGGCAGGCACCACCGTAGGTGTCCACAATGATCTTGCGGCCGGTCAGGCCGCAGTCGCCCTGCGGGCCGCCAATGACAAAGCGACCGGTGGGGTTGATCAGGTAGCGGGTGTCCTGCAGCCACTCTTTGGGCAGCACGGGCTTGATGATCTCTTCAATCACCGCCTCGATGAAGCTGTCCTTCATCTTGGTGGGCGTTTCGCTCTGGTCGGGGCTGTGCTGGGTGGACAGCACCACGGTGTCGATGCTGTGGGGCTTGCCGTCCACATAGCGCATGGTCACCTGGCTCTTGGCGTCCGGGCGCAGGAAAGGCAGACGGCCGTCCTTGCGCAGCTGGGCCTGGCGCTCGACCAGACGGTGGGCGTAGTAGATGGGGGCAGGCATCAGCTCGGGCGTTTCGTCGCAGGCGTAGCCAAACATGAGCCCCTGGTCGCCCGCGCCGATGTTGAGGTAGTCGTCAGAGGCGTGGTCCACGCCCTGGGCGATGTCGTTGCTCTGCTTGTCGTAAGCCACCAGCACGGCGCAACCTTTGTAGTCGATGCCGTACTCGGTGTTGTCGTAGCCGATGCGCTTGATGGTGTCACGCGCCACCTGGATGTAGTCCACATGGGCATTGGTGGTGATCTCGCCAGCCAGCACCACCAGACCGGTGTTGGTCAGGGTTTCGGCGGCCACGCGGCTGCGGGGGTCTTGTTCGAAAATGGCGTCCAGAATCGCGTCAGAGATCTGATCAGCCACCTTGTCGGGATGGCCTTCAGAGACGGACTCGGAGGTGAAGAGGAAGTCGCTGGACATGAAAAAAGCTCCTGGTTCAAAAAGGTTTGTCGGCGTTGCCGACCCTGTGAACCCGGAGCCCGGCGAACGCTTTAGCAGGATTTGTGAATCGCCCTGCAAGTAGTTCAGTAACTCGGCGATGGTGTGATTATACGAAAATACGGCAAATGGACATTCCCCAAGCCATCGAAGACCGTTTGGTCGATCTGGAAGTGAAGGCGGCTTATGCCGAGGACACGCTCGACCAACTCAACGCCCTGGTGTACCGCCAGCAGCAGCAGATTGACGCACTGCTGGCCGAGTTGCGCCAGCTGCGCGACCGTATGCCCGAAGGAGGCGGTGGTGCCGAGGTGCGCAACCTGCGCGATGAAATCCCCCCGCATTACTGAACATCATGACGTTCTGGAGCGTGAGCGATGTGCGGGCGCGGTTGCGTGCTCTGGGCGCCAACCCCAAGCATGAAATGCGTGTGTTGCGCCTGTGGTCGCAGGCGCTGCCGCAAACGCAAGGGCGCAGGCCGCTGGAGAGCTTCATGCCGCTCGCTGTGCGCGAGGCTTTACCCGACATTGAAGCAGAACTCCAAGCCCTGACCACGCTGCGCGAGCAGCACCCGGGCGAGGATGGCTCGGCCCGTTTACTGGTGGGGCTGCACGACGGCCAGTCGGTCGAGAGCGTGCTGCTGCCGCGTGATGGTTTATGCGTGTCGTCGCAGGTGGGCTGCGCGGTGGGCTGCGTGTTTTGCATGACCGGGCGCGAGGGCCTGGTGCGGCAGGTGGGCAGTGCCGAAATGGTGGCGCAGGTGGCGCTGGCGCGCAGCTTGCGACCCGTCAAGAAAGTGGTGTTCATGGGCATGGGCGAGCCTTCGCACAATCTGGACCAGGTGCTTGAAGCCATCGACCTGCTGGGCACGGTGGGAAATATTGCGCATAAAAATTTGGTGTTTTCCACGGTGGGTGACGAGCGGGTGTTTGAGCGTTTGCCGCAAGAGCGCGTCAAGCCGGCGCTGGCGCTGTCGCTGCACACCACGCGAGCTGATCTGCGTGCGCAGTTGCTGCCGCGTGCCCCGCGTTTTGACCCTCAGGACCTGGTGGAGGCGGGCGAGCGCTATGCCCGCGCCACCGGCTACCCGATTCAATACCAGTGGACCTTGATGGAAGGTGTGAACGACAGCCCCGAGGAGTTGGATGGCATTGTGCGTTTGCTCAAGGGCAAGTACGCGTTGATGAACATGATTCCGTTCAACAGCGTGCCAGGCCTGCCCTACCAGCGCCCGAGCTGGGAACGTGCTGCTGAAATTGCACGCACCCTGCACCGGCGTGGCATCCTGACCAAGTTGCGCCAGTCTGCCGGGCAGGATGTGGACGGCGGCTGCGGGCAATTGCGCGCACGCGACGTGGTGCAACGCGTGAAAGTGGTGCGGTCGTTCAGCGCTTTGGAAACTTGACCAGTCCGCTGGACAGGGCTGTACCCGCCAGCACAACCAGGCCGCACATCAGCATCCACGCCGTGACGTGTTCGCCCAAAAAGATCACGCCATAAGCCACGGCAAACACCGGGATCAGGAAGGTGACGGTCAGCGCGCGCGATGGCCCTGCATGGTCAATCAAACGGAAGTACAGAACGTAAGCGACGCCTGTGCACAGCACCCCGACAATCAGCAGTGCAAACCACGCCTGCGCGCTGGGCAGGTGTGTTGGCGCAAACCACAATGCAGGCACCAGCAAGGCCAGCAACGCGCCCAACTGGCTCCCCGTAGCCGTGACCAAAGCAGGCATGGCGGGGATGTATTTTTTGGTGAAGCTGGCGGCCAGGGCATAGCAGGTGGTGGCGCCCAGGCAGGCTGCGACTGCCCACAGTGGCGAAAGACCAGAGTCGTTACTCTTGAAGCCCACTTGGCCACCCGCCAGCAGCACGATGCCGGAAAAACCAATGGCCAGGCCCACCGTGCGCAGCCAGCCCGGTTTGTCACCCAGCCAGACCCAGGCCACCACCGCGCCAAACAGGGGCACAGTGGCGTTCAGAATGGACGACAGGCCGGTGCTGATGTGCATGACCGCAAAGGCATACAGCGCAAATGGAATGCCCGAGTTGAAGATGCCCACAAACAGCACGGGTTTCCAGTGCTTGCGCAGGTAGTGCGCTTGCCCCTTGGCGAGCAAGATGGGCATCAAGAACAAAAAACCAATCGCCACACGCGCTGCCGCGGTGGGAAGCACGCCCAGCTCGACGGCAGCCACATGGGTGAACAAGAACGAAGAGCCCCAAATGGCGGCCAGCAGCACAAACTCGATGTGCCAGAAACGGGAGGTTGTGGTGTTCATGAAGCAGAAAAAAGATCGTGGCCTTCAAGCGCCAGAAGTACTTGTTTGCGAGACAGACCTCCAGCGTAGCCGGTGAGTGAGCCATCTTTGCCCAGCACGCGGTGGCAAGGCACGATGATGCTCAACGGGTTACGCCCCACAGCAGCACCAAGAGCGCGCACAGCTTGCGGTTTTTGCAGTTGAGCCGCCAGTTGGCCGTAGCTGGTGGTCTGCCCAAAAGGAATTTGCTGCAAAGCCTGCCATACGGCGAGTTGAAAGCTTGTCGCCTGTGGCCATTGCAAGGGCAGGGCAAAGCGCTGTAATTGCCCCTTGAAATAGGCTTGTAGCTGTTCTTGCGCGGCGTTCAATATCGGGTTGGCGGTAGTGAAGGTCCAGTTGCTTTGCTCGTCGGCAGTGGGGCCGTGTTGTTGGCCTTCAAACCACGCGCCGCACAGACCTTGAGGCGCACAGGCCAGCAGCATGGGTCCCAGAGGGCTGTCTGTGCGAAGGGCTTGTACGGGGAGGGCCAATGTCATGAAGCCATGGTAGCTTGCCTTTTACAATCGTGCTGATTACCAGAAGAAATTTTTATGCAACTGAGTGCTTCCATTTTCAAGGCCTACGACATTCGTGGTGTGGTGCCCTCTACCCTGAACGAACAAGTGGCCGAAGGCCTGGGCAAAGCCTTTGGCACGATGGCGATGGCGCAGGGCCAGACCACGGTGGCTGTGGGGCGTGATGGCCGTTTGAGTGGCCCCTCACTGTCTGCAGCCTTGACGCGTGGCCTGGTGGCAGCAGGTGTGCATGTGATTGATGTGGGTACGTGCACCACGCCAATGCTGTACTTTGCGGCCAGCACGCTTTGCAACAGCGGTATTCAGGTGACCGGCAGCCACAACCCCAAGGACTACAACGGCTTCAAGATGGTGTTGGGTGGCAAGGCTATTTATGGCACCGACATTCAAAACCTCCGCCAGACCATGGAGGCCGAGAGCTGGACGCTCCAAGCCGGCGGTCGAGTAGAGCAAGCCGATGTGTTGCCTGCCTACACCGCACGCATTGTGGGCGACATCAAGCTGGCTCGCCCGATGAAGATCGTGGTGGATTCGGGCAACGGCATTGCGGGGGCTTCTGCACCCGGCATCTTCCGCGCCTTGGGTTGCGAAGTCATTGAATTGTTTTCCGAGGTGGATGGTGACTTTCCCAACCACCACCCTGACCCCAGCAAGCCCGAGAACCTGCGCGATTTGATCCAGGCGCTCAAGGACACCGATGCCGAGCTGGGCCTGGCCTTTGATGGCGATGGTGACCGTTTGGGCATCGTTACCAAAGATGGCCAAAACATCTTCCCCGACCGCCAGATGCAGTTGTTTGCGCAAGACGTACTCACGCGCGTGCCGGGCGGCACGATTTTGTTCGACGTGAAGTGTTCCCAGCGCTTGGCCCCGGCCATTGAGGCCGCTGGCGGCAAGCCGCTGATGTACAAAACCGGCCATTCACTGATCAAGGCGCAGATGCGCGCCATCGAGGCGCAAGGCGGGCAAGCCCCGCTGGGTGGCGAGATGAGCGGCCACATCTTTTTCAAAGAGCGTTGGTACGGTTTTGATGACGGCACCTACGCAGGCTGCCGCTTGCTTGAAATTCTGAGTCGCCACGCCGACGCCAGCGCTGTGCTCAATGCCTTGCCCACCAGCTTCTCCACACCCGAGCTCAATGTGGCTTGTGCCGAGGGTGAGCCGCACAGCGTCACGCAGGCGCTGCAGATACTGGCGGGTGACCACTTCAAAGCTCCGGCCAAAGTGTTCACCATCGACGGTCTTCGCGTGGATTGGCCCGATGGCTTTGGCCTGATCCGCGCCTCCAACACCACGCCGGTGCTGGTGCTGCGTTTTGAAGGACAGACCGAAGCGGCGTTGCATCGCATTGAGGCGGACATGCTGGCCTTGCTGCGCTCCGTCAAACCTGATGCGCAAGTGGGCGCTTCTGCCCACTGATTACACGCATCACCGACCAACGTTATGAGCAGCTTTCACCACGCGGTCTATAACCTGCTGGTACGTGCTGCGCAGCCTTTGTTGCGTCGAAAGCTGGCGCGCCGTGCCGTTGCCGAGCCGGGTTACGGTGTGGCCATAGAAGAGCGGTTTGGTGTTTATGCGCAGCCTGCAGAGTCGCGCAGCGAGCTGGTGTGGGTGCATGCGGTGTCGCTGGGCGAGTCGCGTGCAGCGGGTGTGCTGCTGGCTGCTTTGCGCGAGGCCATGCCGGGCGTACGTGTGCTGCTGACGCACGGCACAGCCACAGGGCGTGCCGAAGGTGCGCGTTACCTGCACGAAGGCGATGTACAAGTGTGGCAGCCGTGGGACACGCCTGCGGCGGTGCAGGCGTTTTTGCAGCACTTCAAGCCCCGTGTGGGCTTGTTGATGGAAACCGAGGTCTGGCCCAATCTGGTGTGGCAAGCACAACGTGCAGGGGTGCCGCTGGCGCTGGTCAATGCGCGAATGAGCGACAAGTCCATGTCCTCAGCCTTGCGCTGGGCCGGTTTGATGCGACCGGCGTTTGCCAGCTTGACGGCAGTGTGGGCGCAAACCGATGCCGATGCCCAGCGCTTGCAGCAGCTGGGTGCCAAAGTTCAAGCCGTGACCGGCAACCTCAAGTTTGATGCGCAGCCCGACGCCATACAGGTGGCCCGGGCGAAGGGTTGGCGTGAACGTATACCACGCCCTGTGGTGATGCTGGCCAGCAGCCGAGAGGGGGAGGAGGCCTTGTGGCTTGAGGCTGTGAAGGCTCAGGCCAGCGGCGGGGTGCAAGTGTTGATTGTGCCGCGGCACCCACAGCGGGTGGACGAGGTTGAACTGGCTTTGCAGCAAGCAGGTCATCTGGTTTCACGCCGTAGCCAGTGGGGTGATGGCGGTCCTGTGGCCTTGGATTCTCCAACGGTTTGGCTTGGTGACAGCTTGGGCGAGATGGCGCTGTACTACAGCCTGGCCGATGTGGCCTTGCTCGGGGGGAGCTTCGCTCCCTTGGGGGGACAGAACCTGATCGAGGCCGCTGCTTGTGGCTGCCCCGTGTTGATGGGGCCGCACACCTTCAATTTTGCCGAGGTGGCTGAGCAAGCCTTGGCTGCCGGCGCTGCCTGGCGGTGTGCGGACATGCAGGGTGCATGGCAGCAGGCCTTGCAATGGACGGCCCCTGAACAGGCCACCGCTTTGGTCAGCGCCAAAGAAAAAGCCCGTGTCTTTGCACGGGCTCATCAAGGGGCCGCAGCCAAGACCGCAGCTTTGGTTCGCGATTTACTTGCTCAGTAAGTCGTTCACGTTTTTAAGGTCGTCTGCCACCAAGGTGCCTGCGGCCTGGCGCAGCTTGAGCTGGCCCAGAAGAACGTTGTGGCGGGCCGCCGTCAGGTCGCGCTGGGTTTGTGCCAATTGGCTTTGGCTGCTGAGCACGTCCACGTTGGTGTTCACGCCCACCTGGTAGCCCAGCTTGGTGGCGTCTACCACGCTTTGAGCAGATGCCAGCGCAGCCTCCAGCGCTTTGACCTGGCTCAGGCCGCTGAGCAAGCCAAAGTATGCGGTGCGGGTGCCTTGCTCGACGGAACGTTGACCGGCTTCCAGGCTGGAGCGGGCTTGCTCTTCCAGAGCGACGGTTTCCTTGACGCGGTTCTGAACAGCAAAGCCTGCGAACAGGGGAATGTTGAGCGACAGGCCGACCGAACGGACGTTACTGTCGGTAGTTGATCCTGGTGTCGCCGGGTTGGCAGTTGGTCCGGAATAACGGTTTTGAGCCACCGAAGCGGTCAAGTCCAGTGTAGGCATGTGACCGGCCTGAGCCTTGGTGGTTTCGAGCTTGGCCACATCGTAGGCCACTTGCAGTTGCTTGAGGTTGGTGTTGTTGGCCAAAGCCTGTTGCACCCATTGCTCGGCATCCGCAGGCATGGGGGCTTGCAGGGGCTTGGCCGTGTTCAGGGGTAACGGTTGTTGGTTGTTGGTGCCCACCAGTTGATCGAGCGCCAGCTTCTTGGTGCGCAGGTCGTTTTCGGCGTTGAGCTCTTGTGCAACCACGAGGTCGTACTGGGCTTGTGCCTGTCGGGTGTCCACAATGGTTTTGGTACCGACTTCGAAGTTGCGCTTGGCAGCGGCCAGCTGCTCGGCCACAGCCTTCTTCTGAGCCTGCACCGAGGCCAGGGCTTGTGTGCTGGTGAGCACATCAAAGTAAGCCTGTGCGGCGCGCACGATCAGGTCCTGCTCGGCAGCGCTGAGCTGGGCAGCCGCCAAAGCAGCCGACTTTTGGCCCTGCTGGAAGCTCGCGATGTTGCCCATGCGGAACAGGGGCATGCTGGCGCTGATGGCGGTTGTTTTGCCGGTGTAGTCGGCCATGGTCGCGCCGTTAGTATCTCTTTCGCTGTTGACTTTGGATTGGGTGTAGCCCGCACCCACTGTCGGCAGCAACGCGGCCTTGGCCTGAGCAGCCTTGGCCTGGGTGGCCTCGGCCTGCGCTTTGGCTGCCGCGTAGGTGGCGTCGTGGCCTTTGGCAGTTTCGTACATCTGCAGCAGGCTTTGCGCTTGGGCCGAGCCTGCAAAGGCCCATGCCAGGGCCAGAGAGAGATGAAGGGGGCGCAGTTTCATGAGGCTTCCTTTGGTCGGAAAAGAGCGTTCTTGTGGGCGAATCAGTAAGTCGGGATGGACGGGTCCACCTGGGCGGCCCAGGCATGGATGCCACCCGAGACGTTGATCACGTTGTAGCCGTGGTGTTCCAGAAAGCCAGCCACTTGCATGCTGCGACCGCCGTGGTGGCACAGGCAGGCCACGGGGCGGGTGCGGTCAAGCTCGTGCAGACGTGCGGGAACGGTGTGCATCGGCATGTGCACCAGGTCCAGATTGCCGGGTTTGGCGCTGGCTTGTTGCAGCTCCCAGGCTTCGCGCACGTCCAGCAGAACGGGGCGTTGTTCCTGGGTGCTGGCCCAGGTTTCGACTTGTGAGGGGGGCAGGTGTTGCATGGCGATCAGAATTCGAAACGGGTGGGTTCCACAAAGCCGGTCAGGCGCGGGGCGTTGGCGTCCCAGGGTTGCTGGGTGGACCAGCTGTGATCGCTCACGCGGGTGATGATGGTGGCGCGCATGATGGGCTCCTGGCCGACGATGGCGACCAGGCGCCCGCCCACCTTGAGTTGGTCGAGCAGGCTCTGCGGCACTTCGGGCACTGAGCCGCTGAGCATGATGGCGTCAAAGGGGCCGTCAGCGGCGGCGCCGTGGCTGCCATCGGCCTGGCGTACCTGGACGTTGTGGATGTTGGCGCGGGCCAGATTGGCGCGGGCTTGTTCGGCCAGTTGGGCGTCGGTTTCCAGGCTGAGCACTTGCTCGGCTTGCTGGGCCATCAGGGCGGCGGTAAAGCCGGTGCCGGTGCCCACTTCGAGCACCTTGTCAGTGGATTGCAGGGCAAGCTCTTGCACCATGCGCGCTTGAACGCGTGGCGCGAGCATGACTTGCCCCTGGCCCGTACCGACGGGCAATTCCATGTCCACATAAGCCAGAGCTTGCTGACCGGCGGGCACAAACAGGTCGCGATGCACGGTGTCCAGCAGTTCGAGCACATGCGCATCCAGCACTTCCCACGGACGCACTTGCTGTTCGATCATGTTGAAACGGGCCTTGTCGAGATCCAGATTGGCTTGCATTAGGTACTCCTGGGGGTATATTAACGGATTCTGTCCAATTTTACTGTTCGGCACCCGCATGACCCTGACGGACTGGGGGTAAACCGGCTTTTTTGCGCATCCATTGGGCCAGATCGTCCATGTAGCAGTACACCACCGGCACCACCACCAGGGTGAGCAGCGAGGAGGTGATGACGCCGCCAATCACGGCCTGACCCATGGGGGCGCGTTGCTCTGAGCCCTCGGTCAGGGCAAATGCCAGAGGCACCATGCCAAAGACCATGGCCAGTGTGGTCATCAAAATCGGACGTAGACGTACTTTGGCGGCCATGAGCAAGGCTTCTGTGCGTTCCATGCCGGCTTCGCGTGAGCGAATGGCGAAGTCCACCAGCAAGATCGCGTTTTTGGTGACCAGGCCCATCAGCATGACCACGCCAATGATGGAGAACATGGACAGGCTGGAGCCAAACATCATGAGTGCCAGCACCACGCCAATAAGCGTCAGCGGCAGCGAGGTCATGAGTGCCAGGGGTTGCAAAAAGCTCTTGAACTGGCTGGCCAGGATCATGTAGATGAAAATCACTGCCATGGCCAGCGCCGACATGGCGTAACCAAAGGATTCGGCCATGTTCTTGGTCGAACCGCCGAACTGGTAGCTGTAACCAGGGGGCAGTTGCATGCCATCGAGCACTTTTCGGATATCGCCGGACACTTCGCCCACCGAACGGCCATAGGTGTTGGCGTTGATGGCGACTTCGCGCATCAGGTCGCGGCGGTTGATTTGCGTGGAGCCGGTGGATTCGGACACGTGGGCGACCTGACCGAGTTGCACCACACGGGCGGAGCCGTCAGCCTGGCTGCCGATGACCAAGGGCAGGCGTTGCAGATTCTCGGGGTGGCTGCGAACCTCTGGGGCCAGACGAACGTTGACATCGTAGGTCTGGTCATCGGGGGCGCGCCAGTTGCCTACCGTCTGGCCTGCAATCAGGGTACGCAGCGGTCCGGCGATTTGTGCGGTGCCCAAGCCGACGTTGGATGCCGAGTCGCGCAACACATCGACGCGGATGGTGGGCTTGCTGTCCTTGACGCTGGAGTCCAGATCGACCAGACCTTGAATGCTCCGGACCCGGCCCATGACGTCTCGGGCGATACGTTCGAGCTCTTTTTGGTCGTTGCCCAGGATGGAGAACTCGATTTGTTTGTTGCCCCCCACAGCGTCGAGCAGGCCCACATGGGTCACAGTGATGCCCGGAATGTGTTGCAGTCGATCGCGCAGGGCGGCAGACAACTGGTCCACATTGCGGCTGCGGTCTTTGCGGTCGACCAGACGAACGTAGACATTGGCGTTGTTTTTGCCTTGCGCGTTGGCGGTGTTGAGGCTAGCCACGGTGTAGCGGACCTCGGGCATCTCGCGGATGATTTGCTCGACCTGGCGTGCCTTGGCTTCGGTGGCTTGCAACGAGGAGCCCACTGGCGTCTGGAAAGTGACCGAGGTTTCCGAGTAATCGGCCTTGGGCACAAACTCTGTTCCCAACATGGGGACCATCACGATACTCAGTACAAAAATCGAGAAAGCGGCCAGCAGCGTTTTGCGCTTGTGCACCAGCGACCACGAGAGGATGGATTGGTAGCCCTCGCTCATCCGGTCGGTGGCACGTTCAAACCAGGCTGTGATGCGGCCAAGGGTGCGGTCATACAGCGTGACTGGTTTGCCATGTGCACCATGGGCATGGATGGCAGGGTCGTGCCAGATGCTTGAGAGCATGGGGTCCAGCGTGAAGCTGACAAACATGGAAATGGACACCGCGGCCACGATGGTGATGCCGAACTCGTGGAAGAACTTGCCGATGATGCCTTGCATGAAGCCAATGGGCAGGAACACCGCCACGATCGACAGCGTGGTGGCCAGCACGGCCAGACCGATTTCCTGCGTGCCTTCCATGGAGGCGGTCCAGGCGTTCTTGCCCATTTGCACATGGCGCACAATGTTTTCGCGTACCACGATGGCGTCGTCAATGAGCAGGCCCACGCACAGCGACAGCGCCATCAGTGTGATCATGTTGATGGTGAAGCCGAACATCTGCATGAACATGAAGGTGCCGATGATCGAGATCGGTAGCGTCAGACCGGTGATGACCGTGGAGCGCCAGGAGTTGAGGAACAAAAATACGATCAGCACCGTCAGCAACGCGCCCTCGATCAGGGTGCGGCGCACGTTGTCCACCGCCACGCGGATGGGGCGTGAGGCGTCGGTGATGGGCTCCAGGCGTATGCCGGGTGGGGTTTGCTTTTGCATTTCGGCCAGGGTTTTGGCCAGGCCATTGATGACCTCGATGGTGTTTTCGTCCTGCGCCTTCTGAACTGACAGCAACAAAGTGCGCTGGCCGTTGTAAAGGGCCAGGCTCTCTACTTCTTCTGCCCCATCATGGACTTGCGCAACTTGCGACAGGCGAATGGGCGTACTGCCCTTTCGGGCCACGATGATGTGGCCAAAGTCTTGCGGGCGTTGCATGCGGGCATCGATCTGGACCATGCGCTCTTGCTCGAGGGAGCGGATGGCGCCCACGGGCAGGTCCTGGTTTTCGGCCTTGACGGCGTTGACGACTTGATCGGCCGTGACGCCCAGGGCCTGCATGGCTGCAGGTTGCAGGTAGAGGTTGATTTCGCGTGCCGTACCGCCGACCACCGAAACCGAACCTACCCCCCGCACATTTTCGAGTCGTTTTTTGAGGGTTTGCTCGGCCCAGTTGGTCATTTGCACTGCATCGGGCACTATGCCCTGGCTGGCATCGGGCAACACCGCCAGTGACCAGATGGCTCGGCTGGCCGGGTCAAAGCGCAAGACCTTGGGGTCTTTGACTTCGTCACGCAGACTGGGGCGAATGGCGGCGACTTTCTCGCGCACATCGTCAGCAGCTTTGCGGCCATCGACGCTGAGCTGGAACTCAAGGATGACGACCGATTGGTTTTCGTAGCTTCGCGAGGTCAGGCTGTTGATGCCGGAGATGGAGTTGACACCTTCTTCAATTTTTTTGGTGACTTCGCTCTCCACAATTTCGGGGGCAGCACCAGGGTATTCGGTGCTGATCACCACCACAGGAAAGTCGATGTTGGGGAACTGGTCGACTTTGAGGCGTTGGTAGGCAAATAAGCCCATGACGACCAAGGCCGCCATGAGCATGGTGGCGAAGACCGGGTTTTTAAGGCTGACGCGTGTGAACCACATGGTGCGCCCCTTACTTGGCTGGTGCAGGGTTTGCGCCAGTGAACTGGACCGTGGTGCCCTCGGCCACGGTGCCTGCGCTGGCCAACAGCACCTGAGCACCTTCGCTCAGGCCCTCTACGCTGGTCCATGCCTGACCATCGACCAGGGCGCGGGCGCCAGGCTTGACCGCGATATGTGCCACTTTCCCTCCTTGCACCACCTGGACATAGGGCTCGGGCTTGTTGGTGCGCACGGCGCTGACAGGTACGGCCATGGTCTTGACAGTTTGCGTGCCGAGCTCGCCTTGCGCAAAGACGCCATGGCGCAAGCCTGCCTGGCCCTGCATACCCAGGTAAACCAGCACACTGCGGCTACCGACTTGCGCGCTGGGGTTGATACGCAAAACGCGAGCTGGAATGGGCGCGTTTACGCCTTCGGCGTGTAGCTGCGCCTGCATGCCGACCTTGACTTGGGAGGCATCTTCAGCCGAGAGGGCTGCCTGTAATTCGAGCTGGCTCAGGTTCACCACTTCGGCAATGCGTGCCTCGGGTGCGACGCGCTCACCAGGCTGCATCAGGCGTTGCGAGACGACGCCCGCGATCGGGCTGGTCAGCCGGGCGTCTTGCAAAGATTTGCGGGCAATGTCCAGCGCGGCCACAGTGGCCGCGTGGTTGGCCTGGGCGGTTTGCAAACTGGCCAGCGAGTTTTGCAGGGCAGTGGAGGAGATAAAGCCTTGCTGTACCAGTGCGTTGTTGTTGTCGTATTGGCGCTGGGCAATGCTCACCTGTGCCAGGGCTGCATCAGCTTGTTGCTGAGCCTGGCGAACGCGGGCCTGGTATTCGGTGGGGTCTACTTCGGCGATCACTTGTCCGGCGTGGACCGCATCGCCTTCACGCACATGGACCTTGAGCAGCTCACCTGTGACTTTGGCCTTGATCATGGCCGTGGCCGTGGCCTGTACCGTGCCCGAAATGGGCAGGCTCAGGGTCAGGTCACGAACGTTGGCAATGAGCACATCGTTTTGTGCCAGTTCAACGCGGGCTGTTGCGCTGGCCGTGGCCGGGCTGGACAGGGCAGCAGCTTTGCGTTTGCTCAAGAGGCGAGAGCCGCCAACGACCAGCACGGCCAGGGCTACAGCAGACAAAATCCAGACGCGTTTGTTTTTCATGGTTTTCTGACGTATGAAAGCGCTCAAGGGCGCATGCCACGCAGCAACAAATCTGCATGGTGTTGGATGAATGTTTCAGGATCAATACGCTGATCGCTGGGACAACAAGGCGCCATGGAGTGTTTCCAGGTCACCAGAAAGAGCAGGGGGGCAATAATGGATTGGACGGTCAAGTCCACATCAACAGCGCGGAATTCCCCGCGTTCAATGCCACGATGCAGCACAGAGCGGATCATGGCGTGGCCTGGGGAGACCACCTCTTCCTGAAAAAAACGCGCAAGGTCAGGAAAATTGCTGGCCTCGCTCATCAGGAGCTTGGAAATGCCGGAAGCTTTGGTGGCTCCGTAACGCCGCCACCACTCGAGCATCAGATAGGTGAGCAGTTCCCCGGAAGGCCCTTCAAAACGTGCAACTTCTTGCGCGCCCTCGGTCTGGGGGCGCACCACGTTTTCTCGCACCACAGCCTTGAAGAGTTCTTCCTTGCTGCCGAAATACAAAAACAGCGTTCCTTTGGAGACGCCAGCGCGGGCCGCAACTTCTTCGGCGCGGGTGGCGGCGTAACCTTTTTCAACGAACAGGTCCAGCGCCGCCTCCAGCAATTCGCCGGGGCGGGCCTCTTTTCTGCGTTCGCGTTTAGGACTCGGTGTGGCGCACATGCCCATAGTTTAATGACTGACTGGTTATTAGTTTAACCAGTCCAGCCACCAGCCGTGCACACTGTTGTGTAATGCCGAGGTAAAGGCCAGGCCTTTCAGTTGGCAAAAGCAGGGATGCCCGTGATCGCGCGGCCCAGGATCAGGGCGTGCACATCGTGGGTGCCTTCGTAGGTGTTGACCACTTCCAGGTTGACCAGGTGACGCGCCACGCCGTACTCGGCGCTGATGCCGTTGCCGCCCATCATGTCGCGGGCCATGCGGGCGATGTCCAGCGCCTTGCCGCAGCTGTTGCGCTTGAGAATGGACGTCACCTCGACCGGGGCGTTGCCCGCGTCCTTCATGCGGCCCAGTGCCAGACAGCCCTGCAGGCCCAGGCTGATCTCCGTCAGCATGTCGGCCAGCTTCTTCTGGATCAGCTGGTTGGCGGCCAGCGGGCGACCGAACTGCTGGCGGTCCAGTACGTACTGGCGGGCGCGCAGGTAGCAGTCTTCGGCGGCGCCCAGGGCGCCCCAGGCGATGCCGTAGCGGGCGCTGTTCAGGCAGGTGAAGGGGCCCTTGAGGCCGCGCACTTCGGGGAAGGCGTTTTCTTCAGGCACGAACGCCTCGTCCATCACGATCTCGCCGGTGATCGAGGCGCGCAGGCCCACCTTGCCGTGCACGGCAGGGGCGGACAGGCCTTTCCAGCCTTTTTCCAGAATGAAGCCGCGGATCTGGCCGCCATCGTCCTTGGCCCAGACCACGAACACGTCGGCGATGGGGCTGTTGGTGATCCACATCTTGGCGCCCGTCAGGCTGTAGCCGCCGTCCACCTTTTTGGCGCGGGTGATCATGCTGCCGGGGTCGGAGCCGTGGTTGGGTTCGGTCAGGCCGAAGCAGCCGATCCACTCGCCACGGGCCAGCTTGGGCAGGTATTTTTGCTTTTGCGCTTCGGTGCCGAATTCGTTGATCGGCACCATCACCAGGGAAGACTGCACGCTCATCATCGAGCGGTAGCCGCTGTCCACGCGCTCGACTTCACGCGCCACCAGGCCGTAGCAGACGTAGTTCAGACCCGCGCCGCCGTACTGCTCGGGGATGGTGGGGCCCAGCAGGCCCAGCTCGCCCATCTCGCGGAAGATGGACACGTCGGTGGTCTCGTTCAGGAAGGCGTCCTTCACGCGCGGCAGCAGCTTTTCCTGGCAGTAGGCGCGGGCAGCGTCTTGCACCTGGCGTTCGTCTTCGGTGAGTTGTGCGCTCAGTTGAAAGGGGTCTTCCCAGTTGAAGATGTTCTTGTTTGTGGCCATGGCGGGTTCTCTTGCGATTGCGGCTAAAGGGTTTTAAATATTATGAAGCGTTCTTTTGATGAGTTTTGCGGCAAGATGTCGCTATGGCGATTCATGAAACACACGCACTGGTTCTGGGCGGCGGTTGCTTTTGGTGCACCGAGGCGGTTTTTGTGCGTGTCAAAGGCGTGCTGGATGTGGAGTCGGGCTATGCCAACGGCCACACCGAGTCCCCCACGTACGACGATGTTTGTACCGGCACCACGGGTTACAACGAAGTCGTCAAGCTGGTGTACGACCCGAAGCAAATTGACGTGCGCCAGTTGCTCGAAATCTTTTTCCTGATCCACGACCCCACTACGCTCAACCGCCAAGGCCATGACGTGGGCACGCAGTACCGAAGCGGTATCTACTTCACGCGACCCGATCAGGAGGTTGTCGCCCGTAAGGTGCTGGCCGAGGTGCAACAGGCCCTGTCCTCAACGGTGGTGACAGAGCTGCAGCCGCTGGGCAACTATCACGCGGCAGAGGACTACCATCAGGACTTTTTTGAGCGCCATCCGGGCCATGGCTACTGTCAGGCGGTGGCTGCGCCCAAGGTAGACAAATTCCGCAAGACTTTCAGCCAATGGCTGCGCGACTGAAATGCATTTTGACCACCCTGTTGTTTCGGCCTTGCTGCCGGTGGCTTTGTTGATCCTGGTGGGCTTGGTCGCGGGGCGCTTTCGCTGGGTGCGACCGGAAGCGGTCAAGGATTTGTCGAATCTGGTGTTTCTGGTGCTGACACAGGCACTGCTGTTTCGCACCATGAGCAGCGTGCACCTTGAGCAGCTGGACCTGCGTCCGGTGTTTCAGTATTTCGTGGTGGTGGGCGTGCTGTTTTTTGGCTGCGTCTACCTTTATGGGCGCACAGCGCGAGCTTCGGTGCTCTCGTTGGCCAGCGTGTTCAGCAACACGGTCATGATCGGGGTGCCTTTGGTGGGCTTGGCCTTTGGACAAGAGGGGCAAGTGCTCTTGCTGTCCCTGATTGCCTTGCACGCGCTGGTGCTGTTGACGGTGGCCACCATCGTGATTGAAATGCAGCTGGCGCACGAACAAGCGCAGATGGAAAGTCAGCGCACATCGCTTTGGCGAATGGTTCTGCAAGCGGTGCGCAGCACGGTGCTGCATCCTGTGCCCTTGCCCATCATTTTGGGCTTGTTGTATGCGCAAACGGGCTGGGGCTTGCACCCGGTGATCGACAAACCTTTGCAGCTGCTGGGCAGCGCTTTTGGTCCTGTCGCCTTGTTGTTGGTGGGGGTGAGTCTGGCGCAAATTCCGCTGGGCCATCACCTGAAGACGGCACTGAAGCTTGCTGCCGTCAAGACCCTGGTGCATCCCTTGCTGATGTTCGGTGCCGGCTGGCTGCTGGGCTTGCGTGGCTTGCCGTTGTCGGTCATGGTGGTGGCCGCAGCGCTGCCAATGGGCGCTAATGTATTTTTGTTTTCGCAGCGTTATGCGCTTGAAGAAGATGCGGTGACAGGGGCTGTGGCTTTGTCTACAGTGCTGTCGGCTGTCAGTGTGACCGTTGCGTTGGCTTTGCTGCCACACTGAAGCGCTTAAGGTGCCAGGCGTTCGCGTATCCACTGCCCGTTGTCCAGCCGGTAACGCAGCCGATCATGCAAACGGCTCTTGCGGCCTTGCCAGAATTCCCAGCGATCAGGTACCAGTCGGTAGCCGCCCCAGTGTGGTGGCCGCGGCGGCTGAAGCAAAAACTGCGCGCCGTATTTGGCGGCGTTGGTGACGAGCACGGTACGACTGTCAATCACCTGGCTCTGTGGCGAGGCCCAGGCTCCAATGCGTGAGTCCAGTGGCCGGCTATTGAAATAGGCATCACTTTCCTCATCGCTGACTTTTTCGACTCGGCCTTCAATGCGGACCACACGCTCGAGTTCGACCCAGTGAAACTGCAGCGCGGCAAACGGGTTGCCCGCCAGCTCCTGCCCCTTTCTGCTGCTGTAGTTGGTGTACCAGACGATGCCGCGTTCATCGAAGTCCTTGATCAGCACCACACGTGTGCTGGGGCGCATATCGCTGTTGACGGTGGCCACCGTCATGGCGTTGGGCTCGGGCACTTCAGACTTGAGGGCTTCGTTGAACCACTGCTCGAATTGATGCAGGGGCTGGGCGTGTGAAGCGTGCTCGCTGAGTTCGGCTTTTTCGTAACTTTTACGCAGGTAGGCGATGTTCATGCTTGAAGTTTACGCCTCTCGCCAGGGGGCTTGATTTTGTACCTCGCCTGTAACTAACGGCTCTTCCTCTGACCATGGAAACCGGTTACCATTGGTTATGTAATTTTGTTACCAAACGGATCTTCCCTCCATGAGTCTGCACCCCACGTTGCTGGCTGTGACCCAGCGTATTGCACAGCGTAGCCAAGACACCCGTAGCGCCTACCTGGCCCAGTTGGATGCCTATGCCAGCCGCACACCTGGGGCGCAGCGTCTGGGCTGCGCGAATGTGGCCCACGCGTTTGCGGCCATGCCCGAGACGGACAAACATAAGGCAACCGGCTTGGGTGCCATCCAGGTGGTGGCGCCGCGTGCACCGCACATCGGCATCGTCAACGCTTACAACGACATGCTCTCGGCCCATGCGCCATTGCAGCATTACCCGGACATCATCAAGGACGAGGCGCGCAAGCTGGGTGCTACCGCGCAGGTGGCCGGTGGCGTGCCCGCCATGTGCGATGGCGTGACCCAAGGCACACCGGGGATGGAGCTGAGCTTGTTCAGTCGTGATGTGATCGCCATGGCCACCGCCGTGTCGCTCAGCCACGATGTGTTTGATGTGGCGTTGATGCTGGGTGTGTGCGACAAAATCGTTCCGGGCCTGTTGATTGGCGCTTTGCAATTTGGCCATTTGCCCACCGTGTTTGTGCCGGCGGGCCCGATGAGCAGTGGTTTGTCCAACAGCGACAAAGCCAAGGTACGCGAAAAAGCCGCATTGGGCCAGGTGGGGCGCGAGGAGCTGCTGGCGGCCGAGTCTGCGGCCTACCATGGCGAAGGCACCTGCACGTTCTACGGCACGGCCAACAGCAACCAGATGCTGCTCGAGGCCATGGGCCTGCATGTGCCGGGTACGGCCTTTATTCACCCCGGTGAGGGCGCACGCGCCGAGCTCACCCGCGAAGCGGTGCGTACGGTACTGAAGAAGCCAGCGCCTATCGGTAAAGTGGTGGACGAGAGATGCATCGTCAACGCCATGGTGGCCCTGCTGGCCACGGGCGGCTCGACCAACCATTTGATCCATTGGGTGGCTGTCGCACGGGCGGCGGGCATCGTGATTGACTGGGATGATTTTTCTGCCCTGTCCGAAGTGGTGCCCTTGCTGACCCGCGTGTACCCCAATGGCAGCGCCGATGTGAACCAGTTTCAGGCCGCGGGCGGCCCGGGCTACGTGATCCGAGAACTGCTGGACGCTGGCCTGATGCACGAGGATGTGCTGACGGTTCGCGCTGGTGGTATCCGTGAATTCACGCGCATGCCTTCGCTGCAGGGCGCACAACTGGTCTGGGAAGATCCGGGTGCGAGCAAGGACGAAAGCGTGGTGCGTCCCGCTTCCAATCCTTTCAGCACCACTGGTGGTTTGAAATTGCTGCAAGGCAATCTGGGCCGCAGCGTGATCAAGATTTCGGCTGTGCCTGAGGCCAGCCACATCATCGAAGCACCGGCGCGTGTGTTTGATTCGCAGGATGCGCTGCATGATGCGTTCAAGGCCGGTGAACTCGAGCGCGATGTGGTTTGTGTGGTGCGCTGGCAAGGTCCACAGGCCAATGGCATGCCCGAACTGCATAAGCTCACGCCGCCGCTGGCGGTGCTGCAAGGCAAAGGCTTCAAGGTGGCGCTGGTGACCGATGGTCGCATGAGTGGTGCTTCGGGCAAGGTGCCCGCCGCCATTCATGTCTCGCCCGAAGCGGCTGCCGGTGGTCCCCTGGCCAAGGTGCAGGATGGAGACCTGATCCGCCTGGACGGCGTGGCCGGTACCCTGCAAGTGCTGGTGAGTGATGCCGAGTGGTCTGCCCGTCCGCTGGCCTCCATGTCTGCCCAGCAAAGTGCTGCCAACGGCGCAGGCATGGGCAGGGAATTGTTTGCAAACATGCGCCGCAATGCGCTCAAAGCCGAAGAAGGAGCCTGCACATGGCTGTAAATCTGACTGCCCTGCAAGTGATGCAGGACGCCCCCGTGATTCCGGTCATCGTTCTGAACGATGTGGCGCATGCTGTGCCCATGGCTCGTGCTTTGGTGGCCGGTGGTATCCGTATGCTCGAAGTGACCTTGCGCACACCGCAGGCGCTGGCCTGCATGGAGGCCATTGCCAAGGAAGTGCCTGGTGCTGTGGTGGGGGTAGGCACAGTGCGCAGCGCCGCTGATGCAGCCGCTGCGGCCAAGGCGGGTGCACAGTTCGCGGTGAGCCCGGGTTACACCAAGGCCGTGGGGCAAGCCTGTCGTGACAACGGTTTGTCGCTGTTACCCGGCGTGGCGACGGGGAGTGAAATCATGATGGCGCAGGAAGACGGCTATACCGAACTCAAGTTCTTTCCGGCCATGCAGGCGGGCGGCCCCAACATGCTCAAGGCCTGGAGCGGCCCGTTTTTTGATGTGAAGTTCTGCCCGACGGGCGGCGTCACACAAGTCAATGCACTCGAACTGTTGGCCTTGCCCAACGTGGCCTGTGTGGGCGGCTCCTGGCTGGTGCCAGCCGACGCGCTGGCCCAAGGTGACTGGGCTCGCATCGAGGCGCTGGCCCGCGAGGCGGCTCAGCTGCCGCGCTGAATCAGCTCTATCTTGTAGCCATCGGGGTCGGTCACAAAAGCGATCACGGTGCTGCCGCCTTTGACCGGGCCGGCTTCGCGGGTGACTTGACCACCCGCAGCGCGAATCTTGTCGCAGGCCGCATAGGCATCGGGCACGCCAAGCGCGATGTGGCCATAAGCGGTGCCCAACTCGTAACTTTCGACGCCCCAGTTGTAGGTCAGCTCCAGCTCGGCCTGGCCGGGGTTGCCGCCTTCAAAGCCCAAAAACGCCAGCGAGTATTTGTATTCGGGGTTCTCGGAGGTGCGCAGCAGTTGCATGCCCAGCACCTGGGTGTAGAAATCGATCGAACGTTGAAGGTTGCCAACGCGAAGCATGGTGTGCAGGAATCTCATGAGGCATGATGATGCCTGAACAAGAAAAACCTGACACGCATGCGCAATTTTCCTCTTCACACCGGCCTCAAAGGTTTTCCTACGCTGCACACGGACGTACCTGTTGAGGCCGTAGCTCAGCAGGGTTGGCATGTGCTGGGCTCGGCATTGCCCACCCCGCTGGCCACTTTGCGCCAATCTGCTTTGATGCACAACATGGCCTGGATGCAGGCTTGGGCAGACCGCAAGGGCGTCGCCTTGGCGCCGCATGGCAAAACCACCTTGTCGACCCAGATCATGCGCGATCAGCTGCAGACCGGTGCTTGGGGGCTGACCTTTGCCAATGTGCACCAGCTGCAATGGGGTCTGGAGGCGGGGGCGCAGCGCTTCATCATCGCCAATCAGGTGTTGGCCGATGCGGATTTGAGTGCGCTCGATGCCATGCTGTCGCAGCGTCCGAACATCGAGGTGTTTTTTCTGGTCGATTCGCTGGCGCAGTGGCGGGCCATTGAAGTCTGGTCGCAACGCAGCGCCTGCACGCGGGTCTGGCAGGTGTTGGTGGAGATGGGGACTGATGGTTTTCGCACCGGTTGCCGCAATACCGCACAAGCGCTGGCCTTGGCGCAGGCGATTGCGGACAGCCCGGTGGGCAGCCTGGCGGGCGTGGAGTGCTACGAGGGTGGCTTGGCGAATGTCCAGACAGACCCGTCGCCAGAGGCTGTGACCGCACTGGTGCGGCGGGTGCATGGCACTGTGCAGGCGATTGACCAGGCTGGGCTTTGGGGGCGTGAGCAGGTCTTGCTGTCAGCAGGAGGCTCCGCCATTTTTGATCTGATCTTGCCCGTGATCCAGGGGCTGACGCTGTCGCGCCCGGTCTTGGGCGTGTTGCGTTCGGGATGCTATGTCACCCATGACCACGGCCATTACGCGCGCTACCTGACACGGGTCCTTGAGCGAGAGGGTTTGACCGAGGGTTTGCAGCCTGCTCTGCAGGTGTGGGCCATGGTGCAATCGGTGCCTGAACCCGGCTTGACTATTTTGAATGCGGGCCGCCGCGATGTGTCGTTTGACCAGCAGATGCCTGTGCCCTTGTTGTGGGCCAGTGCAGGCCAGCAGGAGGCGAAGTCTGTACCCGCAGGCTGGCAAGTGCAGGCCCTGAGCGATCAGCATGCGCACATGCGTGTGCCTGTCGATGGGCCACAGCCGGCCGTGGGTGACAAGGTAGCACTGGGCATTTCGCACCCCTGCACCACGTTTGACAAATGGGCCTGGATGGCCGTGGTCGATGATGCGGGTGCCGTTACCGGTGCCATCACCACCGGATTTTGAATTTCAACAGGAATGACGATGGAAACTTTTACCAAAGTGGTGCTCTACACCGATACCGATGGCCGCGCGCGTTTTCGCGAAGAACAAGTACCGTTGAGCGAGGGCACACCCATGAGCCAGCTCTCGGCATGGCAAGGCGCTCAAGGCCTGCAGCTGCGCATGAGCCCGGTGGGATTTCGCAGCCAGTTTCATTGCACGGGCATTCCTCAATGGCTGTTTGTGCTGCAAGGACAGATGGAAATTGGTCTGCAGGATGGCAGCGTGCGCGTGTTTGGTCCTGGGCAGCACTTTTACTCGGCTGATGTGCTGCCCGAGGGTGCCACGTTTGACCCCGCGCTGCACGGGCACTGCAGCCGCCAGCTGGGTGATGAACCGCTGGTGACGGTGTTTGTGCGCGGCTAAGACGGCCTGAATGAAGAAAGCCCGCATCAGCGGGCTTTCACACTTAACTTGCTCAGCGGAAACGGCCACCACCACGGTTGCCACCGCCGCCGTAGCCACCACCACCGTGGCGCTTGCCACCTGCGGCCAGGCTGTCAATGCTGGTGCGGGTGGGGTCGGGCTGACCACCGGTCTTGATGGGCTTGCGGCGCGGCAAATCCAGCTTGGCAAACTGCGTGGTCTTGAGCGGGTCGATGTGGCGTGGCAGTTCGTCGTGGTCACGTGGACGGCGATCACGGTTTTGCTCGCGGTTGGGGTCGCGCTCGCGGCGCGGGCCACCCTGGCCTTGACCCTGACCTTCCGGGCGCGGGCCACGTGCGTGTTGCGGGCGATCCTGGCGCTGGCCTTGGCCGTCGCCGTGGCGACGTGAAGGCTGGTTGCCGCTGCGTGCAGGACGCGGACCGCGGGCTTGCTGGCCTTCGCCTTCAAAACCTTCGGGGCGATCACCGCGATCACCACGGTCACCACGCGGCTGACGGCTACCTTCGCTGGATTTTTTCTCGCGGATGCGGGTCATCATTTCCTGGCGTGCGGCTTTGGCAGCAGCGGCCATGACGTCGCGGCTGGGCGGCTTGCCCGCGCCACCCCACAGGGTCTGGCGACCCATGGCGATGGGTTCGGCCCGCTCATCGGGGGCGGGTCCAAAGCCTTCGAGCAATTGAACAGGAATCTGCTGCTTGGTGAAGCGCTCGATTTCCATCATGAAGCCTTCCTCGTCCATGCAGACCAGGTTGACGGCTTCGCCACTGTTGCCCGCGCGGCCGGTGCGGCCAATGCGGTGGACATAGTCTTCCGAGATGTTGGGGATCTCGTAGTTGACCACGTGTGGCAACTCTTCAATGTCGATGCCACGCGCAGCAATGTCCGTGGCCACCAGAGCGCGGATATCGCCGCTCTTGAAGCCGGCCAGCGCCTGGGTGCGGGCGCTCTGGCTCTTGTTGCCGTGCAGGGCCATGGCCTTGACGCCGTTTTTGGTCAGGTAGTCGGCCACATTGTTGGCGCCAAACTTGGTGCGGGTGAACACCAGTACCTGGCTCCAGTTGTGCAGCTGGATGATGTGCAGCAGCGCCTCTTTCTTGCGGGCACGGCCCACGGGGTGAATCACCTGCGTGATGCGCTGCACCGTGGTGTTGCGCGGTGTGACCTGAATGCTTTGCGGATCCTTGAGCAGGCCGTTGGCCAGGTCACGGATCTCGTCGCTGAAGGTGGCGGAGAACAGCAGGCTTTGCTTGTTCTGCGGCACCAGGGCCAGCACTTTCTTGACATCGTGGATGAAGCCCATGTCCAGCATGCGGTCGGCTTCGTCCAGGATCAGGATCTCCACGGTGGACAGGTCCATGTGGCCCTGGCCTTGCAGGTCCAGAAGACGGCCCGGTGTGGCCACCAGGATGTCCACGCCTTTTTTGACCCGATTGATTTGTGGGTTCATGCCCACACCGCCAAAAATCACGGCGGAGTCGAGCTTGAGGTATTTGCCGTAGTCGCGCACCGACTCTTCCACCTGGGCCGCCAGTTCGCGGGTAGGGGTGAGCACCAGGGCGCGGATGGCCTTGCCGCCAAAGCGGTTCTGGCCGGGTTCGCTCTGGCTGAGCTTGTGCAGCACGGGCAGGGTAAAGGCGGCGGTCTTGCCGGTGCCGGTCTGGGCACCAGCGAGCAGGTCGTGACCCGCCAGCACGGCGGGAATGGCCTGGGCCTGAATGGGGGTAGGGGTTTCGTAGCCTTGCTCACGCACGGCTTGCACAATGGCCGGGGCCAGGTTCAGTTCTTCAAAGTTCATGAAAGGAGCGCCACACTGGCGCAGGTGATCGGCCAAATCCATTGTGGTTAACAACGGCCAGTTGGAGCCAATCGGTCTCAAGGGAGTGGGCATGGCATCGCGGGATGAATGTCCCGGATCAGGCCCCAGCAAAATGCTGATGTTGCGGCAACTGGTGGCGGCAACGGATGTGATTGTCGCACAAAGACAGAACGGCTCCTTTTGCGCAGGCAACACCATAGAATGGATGCATGGTTCTAAAAACGAAGATTTAGCTTAAGAATGACTTCAGAAGCCTGTACCTCCCCTGAGCATACAGGCTGAGTGTGAAGCAGCATACCCTTTGAAACTTCACAAAGCTGATGCTTGATTTCCTGGAGACGTCCATGTAGGGGATGTCTGCTTGTAGTTGTCTTTGTTCACAGACAAATTACACTCGAATTCAATTGGAAGCTCATTTCAGATACGAACCAGTCAAAAAATGAAAAGATATCGCTATCACCTGACATCGCACGCGAAAGATGAAACTATTCCTTTGCGAACTGGAGTTATTCCAAAAGGAAATAAAGTATTTTTGGATGAGATTGAGATCGATGATGATGGCACCGCGCAGCAGACCAAAGGCCAGCGCGATGCAGGCAACTATCACATCCTCGCGAATGTTTGGTTAAGTGAGTTTGGGCAAGAAAGATTGCCCGGGCGTTGGCGGCTAGTCACGGTCAAGCCTGATCAAGATTTCCAAGACCCTCCGATATTTACGTTATTACCTCCTGATCGAAGTAGTGCCAGATCCGAGGCAAATTTGACGGACTACTTGAAGAAGGAGAGAAAGAAGGATGATCGGACTTGGTTGAGCCCCGAGTACATCGCTAAAACACTTCATCCTTTGTTGATGGCTGGGGCCATCCGCGACCATAACGATTTAGCGAGTCATATTAATGAACGGATGATGAAGCCCGTTCTTGAAGCCAAGGATGCAGCAGAACGAAAGAGACATGAAGAGTTCGAGGCTAGGGCAGCCGCTGAACGCGAACGAGATTTAGCTAAAGCAGAAAAAGACAAAGCAACACAAGCCAAAGAAGAGGCTGAGCGTCATCGGTTGAATGCACAGCAGGAAAAGAATGCAGCCGAGCTTCAATGGGAAGAAGAATTCCGGGCAAGAGAAGCGGCAGAACGTGCGCGTGATGTGGCCAAAGAAGAGAAGCAGGAAGTGGTGAATCGCCTTGCTGAAGTCACCAACGAACGCGATCAAATGGCTCAAGCGCTTGCCAAAATTAGAGAAGGCTCATCTTCTGGAGAGGCGTCGAAAATCTCCTCGCTCGAGGCGGCAAGGCAAGTTACCAAGCCATGGCCGTCAAGGACAGGCTCTGACTACATGAACATTGGTATCGAGGCCACAATTGATGATGTTCGCCAAATCGGCTCGAAAATTTCACTGACTTACTTAGATAGGTCGGGGAACAAGCAAACCGTGACAGACTTCGGATATCACGGCTTTGTGCAATTGGTGTACGACTATCTAATGTCTTGCAAGACTGAAGGCCGTAGAGCAGTTTTCATTCTCACCTATCGGCCGGATATGAAGATGCGTTTGGCCGCTGACACGATGATGTTGGCGAATTACGTTAATCTTTGGCGGAAATAGTGACTAAGCCTGTGCAGAAAAAAAGCCATTGGTTTATTTCGTGGATTGGTGCTGCAGACCACGAGTCTTCTGAATTGATGCGGGGTTCTGATATTGGACCAATTGCAACGGCCTTATGTGGTGACACGCGATACGACCGCATCTATTTATTAACTAACTACGATTTCGATCGGAGCAAAAAATATTGCGAATGGTTGGAGTCAAAGTCAAACTACAGTGCTAGCGCGACAGATCTGTATAGGGTTGATCTCAGCAGTCCGATTGACTATGCGGATATCTACTCTGAGGTTAGTGCAAATCTTCGCCAAGCAGGATTGCCTAAAGATGACGTAGAACTCACTTTCCATGTGAGCCCCGGGACTCCGGCAATGGCTGCAATCTGGATCATCTTGGCAAAAACAAGATTCCCAGCGAAATTGATTCAAACATCAAAAGAGCGAGGCATTGAGTCGATAGATTTCAACTTTGACTTGGCAGGCGATTTCCTCCCTGAATACCTACAGCGTGTAGGTGCTAGGGTTGACCGTCTTGCAGGCGCCGTTCAGGCGACTTTCCCGGAGTTCGAGAAGATCGTCCATCAATCTGCGGAGATTGATCGTCAGATTGGCCTTGCTAAACGGATCGCAGCCTATGAAGTTCCCGCGCTGATTTTGGGGGAAACGGGTACGGGAAAGGAGTTGTTTGCGGAGGCAATACATGAGGCGAGTTCGCGTGCAGAAAAGCCGTTTATTGCAGTGAACTGTGGAGCGCTTTCCCCGGAGTTGGCTAATTCAGAGCTCTTTGGCCATAAGAAGGGCGCATTTACAGGGGCAATTTCAGATCAAAAAGGTCTGTTTGTTGAAGCTTCCGGTGGAACTCTATTTCTCGACGAAGTCGGAGATCTTCCCATCGACACTCAAGTCAGATTGTTAAGGGCCTTGCAGGCTAAGGAGGTAACTCCTCTGGGCCATTCAATGCCAGTCAAGGTCAACACGCGGATCATCGCCGCAACTCATCGGAATCTTGCGCAAGAGGTTGCAGCGGGGAGATTCAGGGAGGATCTGTACCACCGTCTGGCTGTAGGCATTGTGCAATTGCCTCCTTTGCGCGAGAGGGTTGGTGACGTTGAGTTATTGGCGGACTATTTTTTAGGCCTGATTAACGCTGATGCAGCGGGTAAGCCTGAGGCTCAACACAAGCATCTTTCGGTAGGAGCCGTTGACGTTCTTAAAGCGCATTCATGGCCAGGAAACGTACGTGAGCTGTATCACACGTTGCTTCGGGCTGTGATTTGGTCAACGGCTACAGAGATATCAGGCGAAGATGTGCGCAGTGCATTGCTTCCCCTGGCTGATGTGCAGAGTTCGGAGCAAGCGTTTGTTCCTGCTGATGGGTTCAATCTTCAGGGTCATCTTGACCAGACTGCGAAGGCATTTATCGTTCAGGCCATGCGCCAGACTGGCCATCGGTCTTCTGCTGCGGCCAAGATTCTCGGTTTTGCAAGTCATCAAACCCTTGGTAATTGGATAAAACGTTTGGGCATCACAAATGTTTCGGGCAGTTCAATCGCAGGCGATTGATGTAATTTAATTTACATAAATGTAAAATATATTCCGTTCTCGATGCTGGTGTAAATCGTAACTTATTGATTTTTATAGGGAAAATATCGAATTCGGTCTGGCACAAATCTGGCATAACAAAGAGACACAACAAGGAGTGCCATATGTCCACTATCGACTTTAACCGCATTGCAAGTGACGCAATTGCATCCCATGGCGGCCAAATTGAGAGCAGATGCTGCCCTGATCAATACGTGGGGAGACTCAGTCAAATCGTTGGAAGACAAGATTTTCCAGAAAGATTGCCTGCAGTGATGCGCCCCAATTTGCCATGCATCATCATGGTGCTCGAGTCGCCTCACATTGACGAATACATCGGGACTCCTGGTCCAGCCAAAGGCTTCACGGGCGAAATGATTCGCTTGCATCTGCAAAAGGCTTTACCAATCGAAGAGATTAGTGGGTATGGCCTCATCGTGATGAATGCTATTCAGTACCAATGTTCGCTTGGAGTTAGTACAGATTTTTTCCGTGACCGAGTCTTTCGGGCATCTTGGAATTTTGGGGGGCGTGAGAGTCTGGGCACTCGGGTTGAACGGCTATATCGACATGGAGACATTCTCGTCAACTGCTGTACAAAAGGGAAGGACTATGACGTCAATACTCCTCTGCGTCTGCTGGTTGAAGGGGAGTTAAGGCGTGTTCTCCCGGGAGTGCGCTCGATACGCAGGTTGCATCCTTCATCATGGAGAAAGCCAACGCTAGCTTCTGTTGAGTGGTCAATAGTTGGGTTGGAAAGTCATGATGAGGAGCAACAAGCTCAAAAAATCAACTCGCAATCCATGGCGCCCACATCGATTGCGAAAAGTGGGTTGCATTTTGGGAAAAGCGAAATGGACGCGGTCGCGGTAGGTGATAAATCTAATCCGGATGCTCCTCAGGCGTTGGAAAAAAACAGGCTTGTTGAAGTTCAAGAAGATGTACTCGTGAGTGGAGCAAGCTGCACAGTGTTAGTTTTTTCAAATGGCAGCCGGCAGTATATGAAGACTGCAACGTTTGATCCGCAGGGTTTAATCACTGCGAAGGCAAAACGCATGCTGGGGATGGTAGTTAAAACGACGTGCTGGAACCCCAAATCAGCCCCAGGCAGATGGTCTAGCCTTGGATATTTCAACGATGTTTTCCCGGCCTGAAGGAGAAGTGACTATGGAAGAACAACGAGAGCAAGCAAAGCAAACATTTGTCTCTGGCGTGAATTCCGCCAAAGAAATGGCAGTGAGAACTAGGAATAATGATGGATTCCTGATCACCGTACTGGCTGATTTGATGCAAATTCAATGCCTCAAGTCCGAGGATACAAATCTATTGCGATTTGTGCTTCCGTCAGCTATCGGTGGAGTAGTTCACCAAATTGCCAAATATCAGAATGCGAGTGCTTTCACGTGGTCTGATCAAGGTGGCGGTGTGTCTGAACTGGTCTTTAAGAATGAGGATGAGCAAGATAAATTCATCCAGGTTTTCGAGATGCTTTCCTTTCGCGGGCAGCGGTCGTACCCCACGCCTGATATCTATCTTGGGAAAGGTAACCCAGATCAGAAGCTCTGTAGTGATCTTCTGGAGTTCCTGAACGGAACAGTTCAAGGTGCAGATGTAGCCACTGCCAGAGCAGTATCCACCCATAAAAATGAAAATGAGATCACTGCAGTGTTTGTGGGTGCGATTCACATGCAAGCAAAGATTTCTGATATCTCGGATTTTGGTGTCGTTCCTCAGTTTGCACCGTTGACACAACCAACGCGGTGTTACTTGGTGGGCTATGGAAATGGGTATTGGAAATTTTTCTGGAGTAAGCCAGGTCAGTTTGGTGACGATGCAAATTTCATCACGCGAACGATGAAAGAAGATCCCTCTCGAAATGGCGAGCGGTACTTCAATGATGCTACTGAAGATGCCTACACCTACTCGACGACACTCACACTGACAACTAACCAAGTATTTGATGGTCGCGGGTTTATGTACAAGCAAGTTTTCAGCGGTTGGACTGGCGCATTCATGGGGGCAATGAATCCGGTAGATGTGCAGTCAGTGCCGCAAGGTTGGTTAGGCTTGCTTTTGAAGCACGCTCCTTGCTGAGGCAAGTTAATGTTGGATCCCCGGTCACCTTCAGTGGTGAGTACTCATTGATCTCGAAGTGATCATGAAAAAGCAAATCGAAATGGATTTCTCGTTGGAATTGATGATTGTTCATGAGTAGGCATATGGTGATGAATAATCACGCTTATGAAAGCCACTGACCAAATGAGCCTGGGCGATTGGGATGCACTGTCTGACCAAGATGTTCCTGCTACTGATCCCCAAACTTGCATTGATCTTCTGGAGGCGAGTGAAGAATACCGTGTGCTGCGTCGGCTAGTTCCGCAGCTCAGCTGGCCTTTGCATGATGGGGCAAAGACTGCATGCGTGTTGATTCTGGATACCGAAACTACGGGGCTCGATGCACGCCAGGAGAAGATCATCGAGTTGGCGATGCTGTCGGTGCGGGTGGACTGCGAAACTGGTTTGCCAGTGGGTGATGCCACGGTGTTTGAGTCTTTTGAAGATCCTGATCGTCCAATTACCGAAGAAACCACTCGTCTTACGGGCATTACCGACGAGATGGTGCGCGGCCATCGTATTGACGATGCTCAAGTGGCCGCGCTGGTGGCCCAGGCAGACCTGATCGTGGCGCATAACGCCGGCTTTGACAGGCCCTTTGTGGAAGCACGTCTGCAGTTGTTTGCGCAAAAGGCGTGGAACTGCTCGTTTGCGGGCATTGATTGGAAAAGGACTGAAAAAGTGGAGTCGGCGAGTTTGCCTTTTTTAGCTTGTATGAAGGGAAAGTTTTTCTACGACGCCCACCGTGCCCTGACCGATTGCCACGCGCTGCTGCAAGTGCTGATCGCGCCGCTGTCCGACGGGCGCACGGGGCTGAAAACCTTGCTCGAAGGCGCGCAGTCGCTGCGCTACAAACTCAGTGCCACAGGCTCGCCCTTTGAGAGCAAGGACAAACTCAAGGCCCGTGGCTACCGTTGGGACGGCGAGCAAAAAGCGTGGTGGTGTGCGCTCAAGTCGCCCGAGGCGCTGGAGGAAGAATGCACCTGGCTCAAGGCCGAGGTGTACGGCGGGCGCGCTGCGCGCGTGGCGCTGGAAGTGCAGGACAGCAAGGTGCAGTTTTCCGGCAGGCCGGGGCAGCTCTCGCAGCGCACTTTGTAAGTGACCTTTCCTGGCCATTGACCCCAGGCTGGGCGTCTGGCGCGGTGGCCTCTGGGATAATCACGGGCTATTCAGATATTTCAGGGTGTTTCTCCCATGGCTCAATACGTTTTTTCGATGAACCGGGTCGGCAAGATCGTGCCGCCCAAGCGTCAGATCCTCAAGGACATTTCGCTGTCCTTCTTCCCGGGTGCCAAGATTGGTGTGCTGGGCCTCAACGGCTCGGGCAAGTCCACGCTGCTCAAGATCATGGCGGGCATCGACAAGGACATCGAGGGCGAAGCCACCCCCATGGCGGGCCTGAAGATCGGATACCTGCCGCAGGAGCCGCAGCTCGACCCCGAGCACACCGTGCGCCAGGCCGTGGAAAGCGGCATGGGCGAAGTGGCCTCCGCCAAGCAGCGCCTCGAAGAGGTCTATGCCGCCTACGCGGAAGAAGACGCCGACTTTGACGCCCTGGCCGCCGAGCAGGCCCAACTCGAAGCCATCATCTCGGCTGCTGGCGCCGAGGGCGACTCCGAGCACTTGCTGGAAATCGCCGCCGACGCCCTGCGCCTGCCGCCCTGGGAGGCGGTCATCAAGAACCTGTCCGGCGGTGAAAAACGCCGTGTGGCGCTGTGCCGCCTGCTGCTGTCCAAGCCCGACATGCTGCTGCTCGACGAACCGACCAACCACCTGGACGCCGAATCCGTGGACTGGCTGGAACAGTTCCTCTCGCGCTTCTCGGGCACCGTGGTGGCCATCACCCACGACCGTTACTTCCTGGACAACGCCGCCGAGTGGATTCTGGAACTCGACCGCGGCCACGGCATTCCCTACAAGGGCAACTACTCCACCTGGCTGGAGCAAAAGGAAGCCCGACTGGAGCAGGAGCAGCGCACCGAAGACGCCCGCACCAAGGCCATGAAAAAGGAACTGGAATGGGCGCGTCAGAACCCCAAGGGCCGCCAGGCCAAGAGCAAGGCCCGTCTGGCCCGCATTGAGGAACTGAGCGATTTCGAATACCAAAAGCGCAACGAGACCAACGAGATCTTCATCCCGGTGGCCGAGCGTCTGGGCAACGACGTGTTCGAGTTCAAGAACGTCAGCAAGTCCTTTGGCGACCGCCTGCTGATCGACAACCTGAGCTTCAAGGTGCCCGCAGGCGCCATCGTCGGCATCATCGGCCCCAACGGCGCCGGTAAATCGACCTTGTTCAAGCTGATCGCGGGCAAGGAAACGCCTGACAGCGGTGAGGTGCACATTGGCCAGACCGTGAAGATGGCCTTTGTGGACCAGAACCGCGACGACCTGGCCAATGACAAGACCGTGTGGGAAGACATCTCTGGCGGCCTGGACATCATCACCGTGGGCAAATTCCAGATGCCCAGCCGTGCGTATTGCGGCCGCTTCAACTTCGGCGGTGGCGACCAGCAAAAGAAAGTCGGCATGCTCTCCGGTGGTGAGCGCGGCCGTCTGCATCTGGCCAAGACCCTGATGCAGGGCGGCAACGTGCTGCTGCTGGACGAACCGTCCAACGACCTGGACGTTGAAACCCTGCGTGCGCTGGAAGACGCGCTGCTCGAATTCGCCGGTTCCGTCATGGTCATCAGCCACGACCGCTGGTTCCTGGACCGCATTGCCACCCATATCCTGGCCGCCGAAGGCGACAGCCAGTGGGTGTTCTTTGACGGCAACTACCAGGAATACGAGGCCGACAAGAAGAAGCGTCTGGGTGAAGAGGGCGCCAAGCCCAAGCGCGTGCGCTACAAGGCGCTCAAGTAAACACTTGGCGGTCTGCCCTTTATGGGGCAGTCAGATCCGAAGCGGCGGGCCATTCGTGCTCGCCGTTTTTCATGGTGCTGGCGGCGAGCACGGCGCGCACCGTGGCGCGGGCCACCGCTTCGGCGGCCATCACGCAGAGCACCGTCATGGGCGGCTCTTTGTCGATACAGCCTGTGGCCAGCGCAAACAAGGTGTCGCCGTCGGATGTGGTGTGGACGGGCTGGATGCACCGCGCCAGGCCGTCGTGCCCCACCTGGGCCAGGCGTCTGGCTTGGGCCTTGTCGAGTTTGGCATCGGTGGCAATCAGGCCGATGGTGGTCTGTGTGCCGGGCAAAATTTGCCCCGGTGTGCGGCCCGCCAGCAGTTGGGCTGTGGTGCCTGCCAGGGTGTGGCTGCTGTCGCGTGCGCCCGCCAGGATACGCCCTGTGTCAGGATTGATCACATCGCCCAGCGCGTTGCAGGCCACGATGGCGCCGACCGTGAAGTCGCCGACTTTGACCGAGGCCGAACCGATGCCGCCCTTCATGGCCCCGGCCATGCCAAACATCTTGCCCACCGTGGCGCCAGCGCCTGCGCCCACATTGCCTTGGGCGGGTGTCTGTGCACTGGCCGCTTCACAAGCGGCGTAGCCAGCTGCGGCGTCTGGTCGGATACGGTGGTCGCTCACGTGCAGGTCAAACAGCACGGCCGCTGGCACGATGGGCACCCGTGCTGGACCGACTTGCAGGCCGATGCCTTGCTCGTCCAGCCAACGCATGACACCGCCTGCTGCGTCCAGCCCCCAGGCGCTGCCACCAGAGAGCACAACGGCATGAACGGTTTGCACGGTGTTGCCGGGTTCGAGCAGGTCCGTCTCGCGCGTGCCTGGGGCAGCGCCCCGTACATCTACACCGCCTACCGCACCTTCGCGAGCCACGATGACGGTGCAACCCGTGGGACGGCGTGTGTCGGTGTAGTGGCCCACTTCGATACCCGCCACATCGCACAGGCTGTCCTTGCCCAGCAGCGGGTTCATGGCTGTTCCTTGGACAGCTGGGCTTGCGCCTTCTCGGCCCAGACCTGCAAGCTGGCCAGCAGGTCTTTTTGGCTGAAGGAGCAACTTTCTTCGCTGAACAGGGCGCCAGACTCCAGGCGGTCGAGCACGTTGCCCAGCACCTCGCCAAAACGTGCAGGCAGATCCAGCTGATCTGCCTTGTTGCGCCATGAGGCCGTCAATTCGGTCACAGACAGCGTACCCTGCTGGCAGGCTTGCAGCTGCTCAGTCATGTGGGTCAAAGTGGCAATAGCGCTCATGGGTCATGTCTCCTGTAAAACGCGGGCGTTTCAAGGCGACAATCATGCCCCATGAAAGCCAAGTCCCTCAAACCCATGCGCCTGGAAGACATTTTGTTCAGCCAGGGCTTTGGTACGCGCCGGGTGTGCGCCGGTCTGATCCAGCAAGGGCACGTGGCGGTCGATGGCCAGGTGCAGACCGATGCGGGCGAATACTACGCACCAGAGGGCTTGCAGTTTTCGGTGCAGGGCACGCTTTGGGCCTTTCATGAGCATGCCTATGTGCTGTTGCACAAACCCGCTGGCACAGAGTGTTCGCAAAAACCCTCGGCGTGGCCCAGCATTTACACCTTGCTACCCGCACCTTTGCGCCAGCGGCCCAACAAGGGAGCGGTGCAGGGCGTGCAGGCGGTGGGCCGGCTGGATCAGGACACCACGGGTTTGCTGTTGCTGTCGGACGATGGGGCGTTCATTCATCGCATGAGTTCGCCCAAAAAACATGTGCCCAAGGTGTACCAGGTCACAGCGTGTCACCCCATCACGGATGCCATGGTGCAGCAATTGCTTGATGGTGTGGTGCTCGATGATGACCCCAAGCCAGTGCGCGCTGCTGCCTGCGTACAAACGGGTGAGAACACATTGGATCTGACGCTGACTGAAGGTAAATACCACCAGGTCAAGCGCATGCTGGCCGCGGTAGGCAATCGTGTGGATGCCTTGCACCGCAGTCGCATCGGTGGCTTGACGTTGCCAGCCGACCTGGCACCGGGCCAGTGGCGGTTTTTGTCAGAGGCCGACCTGGCCTTGATCAAGCCTTGAGTGTGGCCAGAAAGGTGCCGATGGCTTGCATAACCACCGCACTTTGATCGCGGTGCGGTGAGTGGCCACAAGCGGGCAGCTTGAGCAACTGGGTCTGCGGTGCAGCGCGGGCAATGTCTTCAATCTGGGCCAGGGTGCCGTAGGGGTCATCTTCGCCTTGAATGGCCAGCAGCGGGGCCTGTATGCGTCCCACCTCCCGGCGGATGTCATAGCTCCGAAAAGCGGGGGACAGCCAAATGTCGTTCCATTGCCAAAAGGCGGTGTCCACATGCGTGTGGTAGGGCGCCAGGCGCTTGCGAAGGGGACCATGCAGATACGCCTCACGTGCGGCTTCAATGGCCTGGATGGAGATGTTTTCCACCATCACGTGCGGGGCCATGACGATGCAAGCCTCGACCGGGTGTTGACTGGCGTGTAGCAGGGCAATGGTGCCGCCATCAGAATGGCCGAGCAGCACGGGGCGTTTAATGTTCAGCTGGCGTAGCAACTCGGGCAGCACCTGCAAGGCCTCCTTGTGCATGTAGTCCGGTTGCAGACGCTGTGCGCCGCGCACATCGGCGCGGTCTGCTGACTGGCCATACCCCTGGCGCGAGTACACCAGGCCAGGGCGGCCCAGTTTTTGGCAAAGCTGACGGGGCCAGTCACGCCACATGGACACACTGCCCAGGCCTTCATGCAAGAACACAACAGGGCTTGGGCGCGAGTCTGGGTGGTCGGGACCGGAAATGGTTTCAATTTCCAGATCGACACCATGAACACGCCATCGGGAAGGGCTTGTGATCTTCATCAGGAAGTTTTAAGTTTTCAGCGGGTACACTTGCCCCCGCTTTTCGGAAAGTCTGATCTTGTATTCATTTTTGCATCGATTGTGGCGCGGGGTGTTCTTGTGGGCTGCGCTGTGTGTGACAACGGCGTGGGCGAGTCCGACCACGCCCGTGTTTGTCCTCAACTCGCTGGACGGTAACGTCAGCGTCATTGACCCCATGACCTGGACTGAGGTCAAACGCATCCCCACGGGCAAGGAGCCCCACCACTTGTACCTGACGCCCGATGAAAAATCGGTGATTGTGGCCAATGCCCTTGGGGATTCGCTGACCTTTATTGACCCGCGCACAGCCACTGTGCAGCGTACGGTGTATGACGTCCTTGACCCTTACCAGTTGCGCTTTTCACCGGACATGAAATGGCTGGTCACGGCTGCCAACCGCCTTAACCACGTGGATATTTATCGCTGGGATGGGCAAGACCTGAAGTTGGCCAAACGTATTTCCACGGGCAAAACGCCCAGCCATGTGTGGATCGATACCAAAAGCACCACGGCCTGGGTGACGATGCAGGACTCGGATGAGCTGGTGTCCATTGACCTGAAGACGCAGACGCTGCGTTCCCGCGTGAAAACGGGATCCTTGCCCGCCGATGTATTTGGCACGCCAGACAACCGTTACCTGCTGGTCGGCTTGACGGGGGGTGATGGTGTAGAGGTGTATGACGTGTCTTCGGGTGAGCCCAAATTCGTCAAGAAACTGCTCACGGGCGCAGGAGCTCACGCCTTTCGTGCATATGGGGACCGCAAGCATGTGTTTGTGAGTAACCGGGTGGCGAACTCGATCAGCATGATCGACTACCAGAGCATGCAGGTGGTGGCTCAGTTGCCGGGGCCCTCGGGACCGGACTGCATGGAGATATCCTCGGACGGCAAGCTTCTACTGGTGGCTTCGCGCTGGTCCAAGAAACTGACGATCATTGACATTGCTGCGCGCAAAGTGGTGCGGCAAGTGGGTGTGGGCAAGTCGCCCCACGGGGTGTGGACCCTGGACCACGCAGGGCGGTTCTGAGCGGAGGCTTGCGATGTACAACTGGCGTGTGCTGATGTACGTTTGCTTGTTGCTTGGGGGTGTGGCCAGGGCAGACACCTGCAGCAAACCGGTTTATCTGACGTTTGACACAGGTCACATGGGCGTGGCCCCCTTGGTTGCTGAGGTGCTCAGACGTCATCGTGTCCCGGTGACGTTTTTTGCTGCACAGGAAAAAACACAGCAGGGTGATGGCTCCTTGGGTGAATACTGGCGCCCGTGGTGGCAGGCTCGTGCGCTCGAAGGGCATGAGTTTGCTTCGCACACCTGGGGGCATGCTTACTGGCTGTCTGACGTCAAGGCCGCTGACGGGTCCGTGCAGTTCAGGATGCGTGCTTCGGGGGGGGAAGAACCAGGGCAGATTCAACTATGGAGCGAGCAGCGTTATTGCCAGGAACTCGACCGTGCGAGTGCACGCCTGAAACTGTGGTCCGGTCGGGATCCCTTGCCCCTGTTTCGTGCCCCAGGGGGACGGCATTCTGCGGCTTTGCTCAAGGCTGCGCAGGCTTGTGGTTATGCACATGTCGGCTGGTCAGAGGCGGGCTTTCTGGGTGATGAGTTGCCAAGCGATCGTTACCCTAATGCACAATTGCTGAAAAGGGCCCTCAACAGCATTCGCCCTGGTGACATATTGATGGCTCATTTGGGGATCTGGTCTCGTCAGGACCCTTGGGCTCCTGATGTGCTGGAGCCCTTGATTGAAGGATTGCAGGCCAAGGGCATTTGTTTTGCCTCGCTTCAAGAGCATCCGGCTTATCGTCAATGGGTTCGTGCACACGAGTGGAGGGGCGGGCGTTTTGAGCGCCGCAAAATTCAATGATCGATGGCATGCTTGAGTTATGGACGATCTGGCACGACTTGCTGTTCGAGTGGGTCGTACAGCCAATCGCCTTTGGCCTGGGCTTTGGCCAGTTGCTTGAAGTGGCCTACGAGGGCACCGGTCTCTTCATGGTCGGGGTGCTTGAGGTCTTGATCATGCTGGTATTGATTGCGCCTATGCAGCGCTGGCGTCCGGTTGAACCCATCACGGACAGGCAGTCCATTCGGATCGATGCGATCTACACCCTGGTTCACAAGCTGGGTGTATTTGAATTGTTCATGTACTTCACCTTCGCCAATTGGCTGGAAAAGGCCATCGCGTATTTGCGCGGATGGGGTATGCCCACTTTTCACATTGACCAGTTGTGGCCTGGTGTCACGGATGTGGCCTTTGTCAGTTTCCTGATTTATCTGGTGGTATTTGATTTCGTGAACTACCTCATTCACCGTGGTCAGCATGAATTTGAGTGGTGGTGGAAGTTACATGCGCTGCATCATTCCCAGCGTCAGATGACGATGTGGACAGACAATCGCAATCACCTCATCGACAGTATTGTGGTGGCCACCATCATTGCTTCGGTGGCGGTGCTTGTTGGGGTTGGACCTGGGCAATTCGTGGCGTTGATGGCTTTGGGACGTTTGAGCGAGAACCTGCAGCATGCGAATGTGCGTTTGAGTTTTGGGCCCGTATTTGAGCGCGTGTGGGTGAGTCCGCGTTTTCATCGAAGGCACCACAGTATTGGCGTTGGGCACGAGTCCTTTGAACACGGTCGTGTGGTGTTGGGGGGGTGTAACTTTGGCGTGTTGCTGCCAGTGTGGGATATGTTGTTTCGCACCGCAGATTTCCAGCTTCGCTTTGATCCGACAGGTGTTCGCGATCAGGTCGAGCAAGGGCGTGACTATGGCCGCGGATTCTGGGCGCAGCAAAAACAAGGCGTGTTACGACTGCTCGGGCGTGCTTGACTCGTCTTTCTTTGGCCAGGGTGCTAAGCTCGCTCCATGAGATCGATTCTTGATGCCTTCATGCGGGCCGGGCTGTACTGCTTGATGCCTCGCGTCATCGCCCTGTCTTTCCTGCCTCTGATGCTGATGGTGGTGTTGGCGTGGGTCTTGGGCTATCTGTACTGGGATCCTGCAGTGTCCGGGGTGCGCCAGTTTCTCGAGCAGTTCAGTCTGCTTGCGTCCCTGTGGAGCTGGATGGAGCAGCTGGGTGTGCCTGACCTGAAAACCGTGGTCGCTCCTTTGCTGGTGATTTTGGCCGTCACCCCTTTGGTGGTTGTGGTCTCGCTGTTTTCTGTTTCAGCTTTCATGACGCCGGGCTTGACGCGCATGGTTGCCGAGCGCCGCTTCCCGACCCTGGAGCGTAAGCGTGGTACCAGCATGTTGCAAAGCTTGCTCTGGAGTCTGTTGTCCTTGCTTCTTGCCTTGGGAGCTCTGCTGTTGACCTTGCCGCTCTGGTTGGTCCCGCCTTTGGCATTGGTTTTGCCTGCCTTGATTTGGGGGTGGCTGACGTACCGGGTCATGGCTTTTGATGTGCTCTCGGACATCGCCGATGGTTCTGAGCGCCAGGCACTCATGGCCAGACACCGCCTGAGTTTGCTGGGAATGGGCGTGGTTTCGGGTTTGATGGGGGCGGCGCCAGGTGTGGTGTGGGCCTCTGGAGCTTTGTTCGCCGCAGCTTTCGTGATTCTGGTGCCGGTGGCCATCTGGATCTACACCTTGGTGTTTGTATTTTCTTCCCTCTGGTATGCGCACTACCTGCTCGACGGGCTCGCCCAACTCAGGCAGCCGAAGTTGCCGATGAGCAGCGATGTGTCAGAGGCGACGGTGTTGCGAGAAGAGGCTGTGGAGTCTGCGCTGCCACAGCGGTTGACGTTTGACCCCTCAGACGATGAGGGGCACCGGCCCGGGCATACTGGCCAGTCTTGAGGGATTTTGAGGGGTTTTGAATGGCGGTGTTGCCGATTGGCCTGATCATCATTGGCGATGAAATTCTTTCGGGCAAGCGCGAAGACAAACATCTGCAGCAATTCATCCGCATTCTCAACGCTCGGGGCTTGAGTTTGGGGTGGGTCGAGTATGTGGGAGATGACCCCGTTCGGATCACTGCACTGCTGCAGCGTGCATTGGCCAGTGGCGATGTGGTGTTCTCATGTGGCGGCATCGGTGCCACTCCCGACGATCACACGCGTCAATGTGCAGCGCGGGCTTTGGGGGTGCCTTTGACCTTGCATCCGCAGGCAAAGCTCTGGATTACTGAGCGGATGCGGGACATGGCCCTGGAGCAGGGGGTGCCCTTGGATGAAAGCAGTCCTGAAAATCAACGCCGGCTCGAGATGGGGGTGTTTCCTCTGGGTGCCGATGTGATTGCCAACCCTTACAACAAAATTCCCGGCTTTGCGTGTGCCAGCACCCATGCGCAGCCTGCACATCCTATGGCGGGTGTGTATTTCGTGCCTGGCTTTCCTGTCATGGCTTGGCCCATGATCGAGTCGGTCCTGGACCATCGTTTTGCAGATGCTTTTGCGACAGGCTCCCACCAAGAATGCTCCGTGATTGTTCTGGGGGGCATGGAATCCGCTTTGGCGCCATTGATGCAGCGCATCGAGGCTGACCACCCAGGCATCAAGGTGTTCAGTCTGCCCAGCGTGGACCACCCGCAGTGGGGCAGGCATATTGAATTAGGGGTCAAAGGCCAGCCCGATGTTGCTCAGCGGGCTTACGGTGATTTGCTCCATGCTCTTCGCGCTATGGCTGTATCTCTCGGCCCCGAATTGGTGCGCCATCACTGAATGCACCAAAATAATCCATTAATGCATTAAAATGGTGCATGACGGATGGGCTAAAAATTGTGCTTCGTTCACAGTAAGGGCTTGCAGTAAGGGCACAATCTAGGATTGATCAGCTCAGCATGGGCAGCCACAAAGATTGGCACAAAACCTGCAGAGGCTGAAGACCTGTTTTTCAATACCTATCCAACCAGGAGAATCTGATGGCCAAGACCGTCGCAGACGTGATGAAGATGGTGAAAGAAAACGAAGTCAAGTTCGTTGACTTCCGTTTCACCGATACCCGTGGCAAGTGGCAGCACATCACTGTGCCCGTTTCCCAGTTCGACGAGAGCAAGTTCGAAGACGGTCAGGCATTTGACGGCTCTTCGATTGCCGGCTGGAAAGGCATCGAAGCCTCCGACATGCTGTTGATCCCTGACGCCAACAGCGCCTTCATCGACCCCTTCTTCGAAGAAGTCACCCTGGTGCTGATCTGCGACGTGATCGAGCCCACCGACGGCAAGGCCTATGAGCGCGATCCCCGCTCGATTGCCAAGCGCGCCGAAGCCTACCTCAAGCAAGCCGGCCTGGGCGACACCGCCTTCTTCGGTCCTGAGCCCGAGTTCTTCCTGTTTGACGACGTGCGCTGGAGCACCGAGCCGAACAACACTTTCTACGCCATCGACGAAGCCGAAGCACCGTGGAACAGCGGCACCAAGGTTGAAGGCGGCAACAGCGGCCACCGCAACCGCGTCAAGGGCGGCTACTTCCCCGTGCCCCCGGTCGACAGCACGCAAGACATGCGCAGCGAGATGTCCCTGATCCTCGAATCGATCGGTATTCCCGTTGAAGTGCACCACCACGAAGTCGCAGGCGCTGGCCAGTGCGAAATCGGCACCAAGTTCAGCACGCTGGTCGAGCGCGCCGACTGGACGCTGATGCAAAAGTACGTGATCCACAACGTGGCCAATGCCTACGGCAAGACCGCCACCTTCATGCCCAAGCCCTACGCCGGTGACAACGGCTCCGGCATGCACGTTCACCAGTCCGTCTGGAAAGACGGCAAGAACCTGTTTGCTGGCAACGGCTACGCTGGTTTGTCCGAGTTCGCCCTGTACTACATCGGCGGCATCATCAAGCACGCCCGTGCCCTGAACGCCATCACAAACCCTGGCACCAACAGCTACAAGCGCCTGGTGCCCCACTTCGAAGCCCCGGTCAAGCTGGCTTACTCCGCCAAGAACCGTTCCGCTTCGATCCGTATCCCGAACGTGGCATCTGACAAGGCCCGTCGCGTGGAAGCCCGCTTCCCCGATCCGCTGTGCAACCCCTACCTGGGCTTTGCCGCACTGCTGATGGCCGGTCTGGACGGCGTGGAAAACAAGATCCATCCGGGCGAGGCTGCCACCAAGGACCTGTACCACCTGCCGCCTGAAGAGGACAAGCTGGTGCCCACCGTGTGCTCGAGCCTGGACCAGGCCTTGGCCGCTCTGGACGCTGACCGCGCCTTCCTGACCAAGGGTGGCGTGTTCACCGACGCCTGGATCGACTCCTACATTGAACTGAAGATGCAGGAAGTGACCCGCTCGCGCGTGGAAGTCTCCCCGGTCGAGTACGACATGTACTACTCGCTGTGATCGTACAGCGCGAAAGTGCTTCTCGAAAGGACGGCTTCGGCCGTCCTTTTTTTTCAGTGTTGGAGTGGTGATGACTGAACGGTTTGGCGCCCTGGATTTACTGGCTACCCCGATTGCTGTTGTGGCGATGGATGGACATATCCGTTTCGTCAACGCAGCGTTTGAAGATGTGACCGGGTTATCGCGTCGAATTTTGCGTGGATTGCGTTTGCCCGATCAGTTTGCAGATGCCAAACCCTTGCTTAATGCCCTGGATGGTGCCCGAGCTCAGGAGTTTGCAGCATTGCGCTATGAGGCCCTTTTGCGACGTCCGCACCATCAGGATGCATTGCCTGTGCACGTGATTGTGGCGCCATCGGACCAAGCCGATGAAGTGATTGTGGAATTGTTGCCAGTGGAGCAGCAAACCCGGCAGGAAAAAGAAGAGCGCCTGCTCGAGCAGACGCAGGCCAACAAAGAGCTCATTCGCAATCTGGCGCACGAAATCAAGAACCCGTTGGGTGGAATTCGTGGTGCTGCGCAGCTGCTGGAGATGGACCTGGAGAGTCGCGAGCTCAAGGAGTACACCCGCGTCATCATTCATGAGGCAGATCGCCTGCAAACCTTGGTCGATCGCTTGCTCGCCCCGCATCGCAAGCCCCATGTGGTCTCGGATGTGAACATCCATGAGGTGTGCGAGCGAGTGCGTTCCCTGATTCTGGCGGAGTTTCCTCGTGGCCTTAAGGTGCGACGCGACTATGACATTTCCATTCCGGAGTTCAGGGGGGATCGTGAGCAACTGATCCAGGCTGTGCTCAACATTGCGCACAACGCTGCACAAGCACTGCACGAACGCATTGCAGAAGGGTCTGGCGAGATCGTTTTGCGGACACGCATTCTGCGCCAAGTCACTTTCGGCAAGCAACGCTACAGGTTGGCATTGGAATTGCATGTCATGGACAACGGCCCGGGCATTCCCGAGGCGATCAAGGACCGGATCTTCTTTCCGCTGGTTTCCGGACGGGACGGTGGATCAGGTTTGGGGCTGACATTGGCACAAACTTTTGTCCAACAGCACCATGGCTTGATCGAGTGCGAGAGTGAGCCGGGACGTACGGATTTCAAGATCCTGATCCCTTTGCCTTGAAGGCCTATTGATACGCAGTTGAAAGCTCGCCCATGAAACCGATCTGGATCGTTGACGATGACCAATCCATCCGCTTTGTGCTGGAGAAGGCCTTGCTGCGCGAGGGCTTGCCGACCCGCAGCTTCACGACGCCGCGTGAGGTCCTCAAGGCCTTGAGTGAGGCTGCTGAACACGAGGGCCCGCAGATTCTGGTGAGCGACATTCGCATGCCTGGAGGCTCAGGCCTGGATTTGCTGGGCGAGATCAAGAAGCGCTTGCCTGGTTTGCCGGTCATCATCATGACGGCGTTTTCCGATCTGGACAGTGCGGTATCGGCTTTTCAGGGCGGGGCGTTTGAGTACCTTCCCAAACCCTTTGATTTGCCCAAAGCCATTGAGTTGATTCGACGCGCTGTGGACGAAAGTCTGCGTGAAGAGGTGGCTGAGGAGAAACTGGACGATACGCCCGAAATGCTGGGGCAGGCACCTGCGATGCAGGATGTTTTCCGTGCGATTGGTCGTTTGTCACAAAGTCAGGTGACGGTATTGATTACCGGCGAATCCGGTGCTGGCAAAGAGCTTGTGGCTCGAGCCCTGCACAAGCACTCGCCACGTGCGCATGGACCATTTGTCGCGATCAATACGGCTGCCATTCCCAAGGATTTGCTGGAAAGCGAGTTGTTCGGGCACGAGCGTGGGGCGTTCACTGGAGCGCAGGCCTCGCGTCGCGGACGCTTTGAGCAAGCCGAAGGGGGGACGCTGTTTCTGGATGAAATTGGCGACATGCCGTTTGATCTGCAAACCCGTTTGTTACGTGTGTTGTCGGATGGGCACTTCTACCGTGTGGGTGGACACAGTGCTGTCAAAGCCAATGTCCGCGTCATCGCAGCCACGCATCAGAACCTTGAGCAACGCGTCAGGGAGGGCGGATTCCGGGAGGACTTGTTCCACCGCTTGAATGTGATTCGCCTGCGTTTGCCGGCATTGCGCGAGCGGCGTGAGGATATCCCCATGCTCACGCGTTACTTCCTGCAGCGCAGCGCAGCGCAGCTGGGTGTCGAGCCTAAACGCATCGCAGACGCTGCCATGCAGTTGCTCTCACAATTCCAGTATCCCGGCAATGTGCGTCAGCTGGAAAATATTTGTCACTGGTTGACCGTGATGGCACCAGCGCAGGTGATTGATCTCAAAGACCTGCCTCCTGAAGTGTTACCCCTTCAGGCCACATCGGTGTTCAATGAGGAGGGAGTCTCTGGTGATCCATTGTCCTCCTCGCTTGCAGGCTCCAGTGCAGGCTTGACGGCTGCAGTTGTGGCGAGCTCGCCAATGGTCTCGGCGGATTGGGAGGCGGGTCTGGAAAAAGAGGCGCTGGCGCTGCTTGGGACAGATCGTCAGGATGTCTGGGATGTGCTGAACAAGCGTTTTGAGGCAAGGCTGATTCTCGCGGCACTTTCAAGCACACGCGGCAGGCGCATCGAGGCGGCCTTGAAGCTTGGCATTGGCCGCAACACCATCACCCGCAAGATTCAGGAGCTGGGCCTGGAGGACTGAGGGTCCTGGGCCCGAGATGCTCAGGCAGGGCCTTCAAAAACAATTTTCCAGGCGCCGTTTTCATGCACCCAATAGGTGCGCCAGAATTCCGAGTTGCCCCAAGCCGGGTGCCTGGAGTGCTTGAAAGTGATCACAGCAAGGTCTTCCTGATCCTTCCAGAGCACTGCAGATGTGACTTGAAGGGCCTCCTCATGAGCCGTGCTTTGAGCGACGCGCAGCAAGGGCTCCCACCACCGCCCGATGTCCAGGCCATCTCGTTCAAAGCGGTTGCTGTAGTGCTTGCGCAGGGTAAGCTCGTCATTGACTGATTTCGCGCGTGCCTGCAGCCAGTTGCCCAGTGTCTCCTGCAGGCTCGATTGAAGTGCACTCAAGGGCGCTTGCGCATCAACCCACTGCATATGCTCGGTGATGATGACCGGGGTCATTCGACTGTCTGCAAGTTGCAAAAAGCGTTCCATTTTCGGGTTGGCCACAACAACGCAACCATCCGTCGCCAGAGGCGCGCGCGTGTATTGCGCGCGTGGAGTGCCATGCAGCCAAATGCCCGTTCCCGTGCGGCTACGCCACAGATCAATGGCATTGGGGTAGTTCAGCGTGATGGCGCCCGCACCAAACAAGTCTGGCAGGGTGCTGCCAGGCAGGTTGCGTTGGGTGAAATACACACCCAGCGGGGTTTTCCCGTCACCTTCCTTGTTTTTGCCAACCCCGTTTTGACCCACAGAGGCATAGGTGCTGCTAAGCAGTTCCAGTTGAGTTTGCCCGTCTGCCAACGACTTGTTGGCAAACCAGTAAAGACGTGAGGTACTGGCGTCGACCACCACCAGATAGGGGTGCTCCTTGCCCAACATCAACAGTTGCGCCGGTTTTTTGCCCTGAACCTGGGTGAAAGAAGGGTGGGTCAAGCGCCGCTTTGCCTCCAACACCAAGTCCTGGAGCCGATCGCGCATCCCAGCTTGCTCTGGAATGAGCAGGGATTCATTTTGGGGCTGCGCGGCGCTGATGTTGAGCAGGTCAGCATAGATCAAGTGGCCCAACTGAAAGTTGGGAAACGCAAGCGTCAGCTGCTCGGCCTGTTCCAAGGCGCGCTCGCGCTGCCCCTCGCCCAAGGAGTTATAGACCAATCTGAGCTGTGTTTCCGGGTCTTCAATGTGTGTGGCAGCCGGGGCGTGCTCCGCTTCGAACACCAGTTTCCAGTTGAGTGCGAGGCGGCGAGTTTCTCCGGAAAGCATCTGTGGCGAACGGTTGTCGTACGCATGCCATGCCACGATGCCGATGGCCAACACCACAAAACTGGGAAGCGTCCAACGCCAGCGCACGCCCAACCGTTCCAGAAGACTGAAAAACGAAAACTTCATGGGACCATCAAAGCGGCTTGGCGCTTTCGCTGCTGATCAGCCAGTGGCCCTTTTCCTTGAGCAGGGAGAGGGTCTTGGTGCTTGTGCCTTTGAAACTGTCAGAGTCATATTTCTGCACGAATTGGGCTTGAGCCTGTGTGCCTTTGATCCGAATACGGAATTGACTGAGTTGCACTTGAATGCTTCGTTTGCCCACAATGCGCAGGCGTCGTTCTTCTTCCCATGCTTTGCGACTCATCTTGCCAGGCGGATCGAAGCTGGTGGCGTAGGCAGCAAGGTATTGGGACATGTCTTTCTTGCTCCAGGCCCTGGCCCATGCGAGCAGAGCTTCTTCGATCTGTTTGCGATCTCCTTCATCAGATTCTGGCTTTACGGGTTTTACGGGCTCACGTGGTGCCGAGGCGCTGTCAGGTTCGGCCTTGGGTTTGGCTGGAGCGGCTATGACAGGTGTGCTTGGCACCGCCTCAGGCGTCGCAGGCACTGTGGCGGACTTGATGGGCTCAGCCGTTTTGGGCGGCGCAGAAGTCTTGACGGTAGCTTCTGTTGAGGCAGGAGGCTTGGCCGCAGACGAGTTGATCGCAGGAGCCGTTTCGGAAGCAGCAAAGAGTGAAGTCGATGCCAGCATGCTCAGTTGTACGGTGGCAGGCTTGTCTTTTGAATCCACCATCAATGCTTTGCCGTACGCGGCTTTGGCAAGCTGGCTGTTCACATCACCCAAATTTTTGTGGACTGCTGCATAGCTGGGGTTGGTGCGAAGTGCTTTTTCGAAAAAAGCGCGTGCTTCGCCGAGCTGGCCTTTGGCAGCTGCCAATACGCCCAGGTTGTTGTAGGACTCAGCATGTTGAGGGTGTGCTTGCGTGATTCGTGTAAACGTTGCAACAGCTTTGTCTGTTTGACCCGATTGGGCTTGCACTACTCCTTCGAGGAACCAAATATCAACGTCTTTGGGGTTGGTTTTGCGCTCGGCCGCAACCAGTTTGGCGGCTTGCCCCAATTGCCCTTCCCGCAGGTGGTTGGCAATTTCCTGCTGAGGTGATGCGTGGCTGGCGCAGCTCAGTCCTACGAGTAAGACCCCGATGATGTGTGTTTTGAATGAAAACAGAAAATTCCGCATGCTTGATAAATGACTAAATGTCCACTGCGGAATCGAATTGAGCACCATTGAATACATAGTCCCGGATTGTACCGGCCGCAGACAAGCTCATGAATCCAGAAACTCACATGTCTGGCGGGTTTGGGCATACCCAGTTGACGGGGGCTGAAAAACCCATCTCTTTCAGGCTGAAAGGGTGCGCAAAAGCGAGCGTATGGGCGTGCAGCATCAGTCGGGGGCTGATGGCCACAATCGCAGCTGGTGCGTACAAGCTGTCTCCCAGCATGGGGTGGCCGATGCTCTGCATGTGGACTCGTAACTGATGGGTGCGCCCGGTGACGGGTTCAAGCTCGATCAAAGTGTTGTCCGCCCCCGCTTGCATCACACGCCAGCGACTGCGGCTGGGTTTGCCGTCCGGGTGGATGATGTGAATGGGGCGACGCTCCCAATCGAGCAGGATGGGGCCGTCAATCGTGTACCAGCCCTCGGCATCGGCTGCGCCGGCCAGCGGCGATTGTTGGGGCTGTCCAACCACCACGGCCAGATAGCGCTTGTGCACCTGACGGGTTTCAAAGAGTCGGCTCAAGCGACGCTGCGCCTCCAGGCTGCGCGCCATGAGCAGCAGCCCCGAGGTGTCCTGATCCAGTCGGTGGACGATCAGCGCCTCAGGATATACCGCCTGAATCCGCTTGGACAGGCAGTCTTGCTTGTCAGGACCACGACCCGGTACGGACAACAGGCCGCTGGGTTTGTTGAGCACCAGAAAGTGCTCATCGGCATGCACGACCAGCTGGGCGGCCAGTTCTTCCGGACTCATTTGCCCCAGCTGTCCTTGAGACCCACTGCGCGGTTAAATACCGGCTTGTCTTGAGTGTGGTCGATACGATCGGCTACAAAGTAGCCGAAGCGCTCGAACTGGAACTGCTGGCCCGCTTGCGCGGCGGCCAGTGAAGGCTCTACATAGGCGGTCACGACTTTGAGGCTGTCCGGATTGAGCGACTGCAAGAAGTCCTTGCCGCCCGCGTCAGGGTGCGCTTCGGCAAACAGGCGGTCGTAGAGGCGCACTTCGGCCTGCACGCCATCCATCATGCCCACCCAGGTGATGGCAGCTTTGGCCTTGACGCTGTCGGCACCGGGCGTGCCGCTCTTGGTGCCGGGAATGACTTTGGCGTGCACCTCGGTCACCTGGCCCGTGGCGTCGCGTGAACAGCCGGTGCATTCGATCACGTAGCCGCCTTTGAGGCGCACCACGTTACCGGGGAACAAGCGCTTGTATCCCTTGGGCGGCACTTCTTCAAAGTCTTCGCGTTCGATCCACACCTCTTTGCCGATCTTGAAGACGCGATCTGCTGGCAGGGTTTGGCCCTCAAGCAAGGCGCTGTGGGGCAGGGCGGGTTGGGTGCAGGCCTCAAGGTAGCTGTCGCTGCCAAAAGCCTCTGCCCAGTTGGTCAGCACCAGCTTGACGGGGTCGAGCACGGCCATGCCGCGGTGGGCCTTGTTTTCCAGGTCTTCGCGCAGGCACCCTTCGAGCGTGCTGTAGTCGATCCAGCTGTCGCTTTTGGTCACGCCAATGCGGTCGGCAAACAGGCGCAGGCTCTCGGGCGTGTAGCCACGACGGCGCAGGCCCACGATGGTCGGCATACGGGGGTCGTCCCAGCCGCTGACGCGCTTTTCATTGACCAGTTGCGCCAATTTGCGTTTGCTGGTGATCACATAGGTCAGGTTCAGGCGGGCAAATTCGTATTGTTTGGGGCTGGGCGCGGCCAGCAGGCCGCATTCGCACAGACGCTCCATCAGCCAATCGTAAAACGGGCGCTGGTCTTCAAACTCGAGCGTGCAGATGCTGTGGGTGATTTGCTCCAGCGCATCTTCGATCGGGTGCGCGAAGGTGTACATCGGGTAAACGCACCATGTGTTGCCGGTCAGGTGGTGTTCGGCATGGCGGATGCGGTAGATGGCCGGGTCGCGCAGGTTGATGTTGGGTGAGGCCATGTCGATCTTGGCGCGCAGCACGGCGGCGCCGTCATCGAGCTTGCCGTCGCGCATTTCGCGGAAACGCGCCAGGTTTTCTGCCACGGTGCGGGTGCGGAACGGGCTGTCCACGCCGGGCTTGCCAAAGTCGCCCCGGTTGGCACGCATGTCCTCTGCGCTTTGTTCGTCCACATAGGCGTGACCGGCTTCGATCAGCGCCTCGGCGGCGCGGTACATGAAACCGAAGTAGTCGCTGGCCTGGTAGGGTGCGGCACTGCCCGGTGCCTGGCCAATCTGGGCCCAGTCAAAGCCCAGCCATTTGACGGCGTCGATGATGCTGTTGACGTACTCCTGGTCTTCCTTTTCGGGGTTGGTGTCGTCAAAGCGCAGGTGGCAAACGCCACCATAGTCTCGTGCCAAGCCAAAGTTCAGGCAGATGCTTTTGGCGTGGCCCACATGCAGGTAGCCGTTAGGCTCGGGCGGAAAGCGGGTGCGAATCTTGGCCGGGTCGGGCTCGCCCTTGAGGTGGTGCGCGGCGTCGCCAGGGCTGCCCGCCCAGCGGCGGCTGGCGTAGATGCCTTGCTCCAGGTCTTTTTCGATGATCTGGCGCAGGAAATTGCTGACTTTGTGCTCGCCAGCGTCGTTGCTGGCCGGAGTGTGGGCGGGGGAATTCATGAGAGTGATTTTAGGCGGTGCGGCCACGATTTCGATGGCGTTTGCTTGCCAAATGACGGCCAGGCTTTGCACAACCCAGCCGCTGCGGTCAGGTCAATTGCCAAAGGCGATAATGCAGCCTACTTTTTGCAGGAGAGTGCATGGATGCCTTGTTGATGGTCAAAGCAGCGGTCATGGGTGTGGTCGAGGGCTTGACCGAGTTTTTGCCGATTTCATCAACCGGGCATTTGATTCTGACGGGCAGCCTCCTGGGTTTTCATGACGACAAAGCCAAAGTGTTTGAGATTGCGATCCAGACTGGGGCGATTTTTGCGGTCATCCTGGTTTATTGGGACAAGATCTGCACCACTTTGCGCCAGTTGCCCTACAAGCAAGAGGCTCAACGCTTTGCCATGAACGTAGGCATCGGATTTTTCCCGGCAGTGTTGTTGGGTTTGTTGTTTGGCAAGGCCATCAAGGCGAACTTGTTCACGCCTGAGGTCGTTGCAACGACCTTTATTCTGGGCGGATTGATCATTTTGTGGGCTGAACGCCGCCCGCCATCGACTGTCCGCATTCGTGCGGTGGAAGACATGCGAGGGCGTGATGCCCTCAAGGTGGGGCTGGTGCAGTGTCTGGCCATGATCCCGGGGACCAGCCGCAGTGGCGCCACCATCATTGGTGGCATGCTTTTGGGGCTGTCGCGCAAGGCGGCGACAGACTTTTCTTTCTTTCTTGCCATTCCGACCTTGATCGGTGCAGGCGCGTACAGCCTTTACAAAGAACGTGCCTTGCTCAGCGTAGCCGATGTACCCTTGTTTGCTGTGGGATTGGTGGTGTCTTTCTTGAGTGCCTGGGTGTGCGTGCGCTGGTTGCTCAGGTTCATCTCCAGTCACAGTTTTGAGGTCTTTGCCTGGTACCGGATCGTGTTTGGTCTGGTGGTGCTGGCCACCAGCCACTGGGGGCTGGTGCACTGGGTCGACTGATCAGGCGCCGAGGTTACGCAGCGCAGCCTCGATGGCCGCTGCTGTAGCCAACGGTTTTTCCATCGGGAACAGATGTGAGCCGTCAAGCATCATCACCCGACCTTTGGTGATGCGTTGTGTCAGCTCCATGCCGACCTGGCGCATTTCCACCGAGTGGGTGCCACCGATGAAAGCCACAGGACATTGCAGGGGATGTTTACGAAGCAACTCTCCCAGGTTGTGTGGAAGGGTGTTGTAGATGCGCGTTTCCACATCACGATCGAAGCTCAAATAAATCTGGCCATCAAGTTCAGTCGTGCCGTGCTGAATGTAGTCTTGCAGCACCAGTGGGTCCCATTGCGCAAACGCTTTTTTGTGCTGAAAGTGTTCAAGAGCAAGTTCCCGACTGGCCCAGTGGTTGCGCCGTTTGCTGCTGATGCGCCCGGGTGAGAGCGATCCCACCAGTGGCGTGCGTTTGGCCAAACCCAGAGTGGTGGCTTTCCAGCCGGCCAGAATAGGGGAGTCCAGCAGCAACACACCGCGGGCCAGCTCGGGGTGTTTGGCAGCGCACATCAGACTCAGGATGCCGCCCAAGGAGTGGCCCACCAAAAAGGGGGCAGGCCCATCACCATGCTGGGTGCGAACAAAGTCAGCCAGTTGCTGTACCAGGTGCGGCCAGTTGTCGCTGACAGGGTATTGGCTGTCGTGACCAAATTTCTCGACGGCTTGAACGTCAAAGCCGCGCGAGTTCAGGCTGTTGAACACCTGGCGGTAGGTGCAGGCAGGAAAGCTGTTGCCGTGTGAAAAAACAATGGGCGTAAGCATGGCGCTCAAATCAGTTTTTCGTCGGGAGTACTGATTTTTTTGAGCAAGGTGTTGCGCGCAGCGGGCACCATCAACGGCACAGCTGTGCTTTCGCCATGCCACATCGGGTCTTCAATGCTGTCGAACATCTGGCGCAGTTTGTCGCCCCAGCTGCTGCGCAGCATTTTGAAGTAAGGGTTGTTTTCGTCGATGCACATGATGCGATCGGTGTGCAAGCTGCCCGCTTCATACACCACCATGTCCAGCGGCAGGCCCACCGACAGGTTGGACTTGAGGGTGGAGTCCATCGACACCAGGGCGCATTTGGCGGCTTCGTCCAGCGGGGTTCCCGGGGTGATGACGCGGTCAAGTACGGGCTTGCCGTATTTGGATTCGCCAATCTGGAAGTAGGGCGTCTCGTCAGTGGCTTCGATAAAGTTCCCCGGCGAATAGACCTGGAACAGGCGCATGCCCTCGGTGCCGATCTGGCCGCCGAAGATCATGGAGACATTGAACTCGACGCCCGAGGCGCGCAAGGCGGCGGCGTCACGCTCGTAGACGCGGCGGATGGCCGAGCCCAGGACGCGGCAGGCGTCGAACATGCTGGTGGCGTTCCAGATGGTCAGGGGCTCGTTCTGACCGGGTTCCACCAGTTTTTCGATTTGCAACACCTCGCGCACCGACTGCGAAATGCTCAGGTTGCCAGCCGACAGCAGCGTCATGAAGCGCTCGCCGGGTTTCTCGTAAATGATCATCTTGCGGAAGGTGCTGATCTGATCCAGACCCGCATTGGTGCGGGAGTCAGACAGGAACACCAGGCCGGCGCGGGTTTTGATGGCAACGCAGTAGGTCATGTTGATTTCTTGGGCAGCAGACGCTGCAAACTGTACAGGGCATCGAGCGCTTCACGTGGGCTCAATGCGTCGGGGTTGATCTGGGCCAAAGCGGCTTCCACAGCGGTGGGGCCAGTGACTTCGGCTTCCGGTGGCGGTGCGAACAGGTCCACTTGGGCGCGGGCGTCTTGTGCGCCGGATTCGAGCGCTTGCAGGGCATGACGGGCGTGGTTGAGCACAGCCGCAGGCATGCCTGCCAGGCGGGCGACTTGCACGCCGTAGCTGCGGCTGGCGGGACCGGGCTGGATTTCGTGCAAAAACACGATGTCGCTGCCCGACTCGGCGGCGCTCACATGCATGTTGACGGCGGCGGTGTGCGTGGCCGGGAACTCGGTCAGCTCGAAGTAGTGCGTGGCAAACAGGCCAAAGCACTGCACCTTGTTGTGAAGGTGGGTGGCGATGCCGCTGGCCAGCGCCAGACCATCAAAGGTCGAGGTGCCGCGCCCGATCTCGTCCATCAGCACCAGGCTGTGGGGTGTGGCGCTGTGCAAAATCTGCGCGGCTTCGGTCATCTCCAGCATGAAGGTCGATTGTGCATTGGCCAGGTCGTCGGCCGCACCGATGCGGGTGTGGATCGCGTCGATGGGGCCCAGGCGGCAGCGGCTGGCGGGCACATGGCTTCCGATGCTGGCCAGTAGCACGATCAGTGCCACCTGCCTCATATAAGTCGATTTACCGCCCATGTTGGGGCCGGTGATGATCTGCAGCCGCTGTCGCGGTCCCATCACCGTGTCGTTGGCGATGAAGCTGCCGCCCGAGAGTTCTGCCAGACGCGCTTCGACCACCGGGTGGCGACCAGCGCGGATGTCGATGCAGGGCTCGCGGGTGAACTCGGGCGCGCACCAGTTCAGGGTGATGGCGCGCTCGCTCAAGGTGCACAGCGCGTCCAGCCCGGCCATGGCCTGGGCCAGGGCGGTGAGGGCGGGCACAAAGCTCTGCAGCTGGTCGAGCAGGCCTTCGTAGAGCCACTTCTCGCGGGACAGCGCCCGCTCCTGCGCCGACAGGGCCTTGTCTTCAAAGGCCTTGAGTTCGGGGGTGATGAAGCGCTCGGCGTTTTTCAGGGTCTGGCGGCGGCGGTAGTCGTCGGGCACCTTGTCCAGCTGGCCCTGCGTGACCTCGATGTAAAAGCCGTGCACCTTGTTGAACTGCACGCGCAGATTGGCGATGCCCGTGCGGGCCCTTTCTCGGGTTTCCAGTTCCAGCAAAAAATCGTCGCAGTTGGTCTGGATGGCGCGCAGTTCGTCCAGCTCGGCGTCCAGCCCCGGGGCGATCACGCCGCCGTCGCGCACCAGCGCGGCGGGTTCTTCGAGCAGGGATTGCGCCAGCAAGGTCTCACAACCAACGGGTGGCGTGAGCCAACGGGCCAGGCGAGCCAGAAGCGTGCCTTCAGTGGGCACCAGCGCTTGCAACGTTTGCGCCAGGTGGTTGGCCCGTTGCAATGCAAAGCGCAGCGCCACCAGTTCGCGCGGGCGCACCTGGCGCAGCGCGGTGCGGGCAGTGATGCGCTCCACATCGCTGGCGCCTTTGAGCTGTTCGCGCAAGGTGTTCCAGGCACCGCTGGTCTGCAGTTGGGCGATGGCGGCCAGCCGCTCCTGCGCCTGCGCACGGTCGCGTTGGGGGCTGAGCAGCCAGCCCTTGAGCATGCGGCTGCCCATGCCGGTCATGCAGGTGTCCAGCAGGGAAAACAGGGTGGGTGAGTCTTCGCCGCGCAGGGTTTGCACCAACTCCAGATTACGACGGGTGGCAGGCGGCAGGTCAATCAGCGTGTCCGAGCGCTGCACGCGGATGCTCTGCACATGTGGCAGGTTGCGGCCCTGGGTGTGTTCGGCGTAGGTCAAAAGCGCACTGGCGGCTGCGTGGGCGTCGTGCAAGGTGTCGGCGTTCCAGGCGGCGAGACTTGCGGCCTGCATTTGCTCTTGCAGCTTGCGCTGGCCCAGGCCGGCGTCGAACTGGAAGTCGGGGCGCAGCGCCAGCGACAGGCCCACGCCGCGGTGCTGGGCACGGATCTGGCGCAGGCGCTCTTCAAAGGTCTGGGTCATGCCCGCACTGGCTAACAACTCGGCCGGGGCGATGCGGTCGATCCAGTCGGCCAGCTCGTCGTGCGCGCATTCGGCAAGATGCACAACGCCTTGCGTGACGCTCAGCCAGGCCAGGCCACAGCGGGCTTTTTTGCCCTGGTGCACGGCCAGCAGCAGGGCTTCGGATTTTTCACTCAACAGCTCGCTGTCGGTCAGGGTGCCGGGGGTGACCACGCGCACCACCTTGCGCTCCACCGGGCCTTTGGAGGTGGCCACATCGCCGACTTGCTCGCAGATGGCGACCGATTCGCCCAGCTTGATCAAACGGGCCAGATAACCCTCGACCGAGTGAAAGGGCACACCGGCCATGACCACCGGTTGCCCGGCCGATTGGCCACGCTGGGTGATGGTGATGTCGAGCAGGCGCGAGGCTTTTTCGGCATCGCCGTAAAACAGCTCGTAGAAGTCGCCCATCCGGTAGAAGACGAGCGTATCGGGGAACTCCGCCTTGATGGCCAGGTACTGGGCCATCATGGGGGTGTGGGCGCTGACGGGGGTGCTGCTCATGCCGGGCGCTGTGGGCTTGATTTAGAAGGGGGCTTGATCGCCTGCTTCGCTGGACTCAGCGTTGGTTTCTACGGCTTCTTCGCTGCCATCGTCCGAGCGCTTGAGTGCGCCGAGTTTACGAGAAGACTCGCGCACGGTGGCTTTGTCGCCTGCACCGGCAAACTTGCTGTATTTGCTCAAAATGGTGACCAGCTGGCCGTAGATGCGCGGCGTGCCGGCCAGCATTTCGCGCTGCTCCAAGAAGTCGGATTCGCCGGTGAAGTTGCCTACCAGTCCGCCCGCTTCTGTGACCAGCAGTGAACCGGCAGCCACGTCCCAGGGGGAAAGACCGGTTTCAAAGAAGCCTTCGGTAAAACCGGCGGCCACATAGGCCAGGTCGAGCGCAGCAGAACCGGGGCGGCGCAGGCCGGCGGTTTTTTGCATCACATCGCCCATCATCACCAGGTACTGGTTGAAGTTGTCGCCCTTGCGGAAAGGGAAGCCGGTGGAGATCAGCGATTCCTGCAGGCGTACGCGCTTGCTCACGCGGATACGGCGCTCGTTGAGGAAGGCGCCACGGCCTCGGGTGGCGGTGAACAGGTCGTTGCGGGAGGGGTCGTACACCACGGCCTGCTCGATGCGGCCGCGCACTTGCAGTGCGATGCTGACGCAGTACACCGGGAAGCCGTGAATGAAGTTGGTGGTGCCGTCCAGCGGATCGATGATCCAGATGTGGTCAGCGTTGGGGTTGCCGTGCTGGCTGCCGGACTCTTCGGCCAGGATGCCGTGGTCGGGGTAAGCCGTCAGGAGGGTGTCGATGATGGCCGCCTCACTCGCATGGTCCACTTCGGTCACGAAGTCGTTGACCTGCTTTTGCGAAATGCGCACGGCTTCGACGTCGAGCGCAGCGCGGTTGATGATGGCGCCAGCGGCGCGTGCGGCCTTGATGGCCACGTTCAGCATGGGGTGGAGTGAGGAGGACATGAATTGTTAAGAACCGTTGAACGCCAAGGCACGATCACCCAGGCAATGGCATCTATTTTCTCATGAATCGCCGGCCACCGCTGGATCGGCCCTTTGCAGGTGGGAAAATCGGGATCATGCGTACCCGATTCATCCTGATAGAAACCAGCCACGCCGGTAATGTGGGCGCGGCCGCCCGTGCCATGAAAGTCATGGGTTTTGACGATCTGGTGCTGGTCAATCCCCGTTGGTCCAATGTGCTGCGCAAGGAAGAAACCATCCAGCGTGCCAGTGGTGCCAATGATGTGCTGGCCAAGGCGCGGGTGGTGAGCACACTGGACGAAGCCTTGGAGGGCGTGACCCACCTGTGCGCCACAGCCATGACGCCGCGCGATTTTGGTCCGCCCACGCGCTGCCCTCGTGCGCACTTCGAGCAACTTGACACAAGCGAAGGCTGTATCGGCTTCCTGTTCGGTTCCGAGCGCTTTGGCATGAAAAACGAGGACGTGTACCGCTGCCATGTGGCGCTGTCCATCCCCACCGCGCCCGACTTTGGCTCATTGAACCTGGGTGCTGCGATCCAGGTCATTGCCTACGAGTGGCGCCAGGCCTTGGGGGGCTTTGGTGTCCAACCCGCCACATCAGAACCCCAAGCCGCGGATGCCCAGCAAGTGGTAGGCATGCTGACGCACTGGGAGCAGGCCCTGACCGAGATTGGTTTTTTGGACCCTGCAGCACCCAAAAAGCTGATGCCGCGTCTGAACCAGTTGTTCAACCGTGCAGGCGTTCAGCAAGAAGAAATCCACATTCTGCGCGGGGTGGCCAAGGCCATGATCGAGGCCGCTCGCGACAAGCGCTAGACTACAAACATGTTTGCCCGACTCCGATCCGATATCCAGTGCATTCTTGAGCGCGACCCGGCTGCCCGCAGCACCTGGGAAGTGCTGACTTGCTACCCCGGCTTGCACGCCTTGGTGCTGCATCGGCTAGCGCATGCCTGCTGGACGCTTGGTTTCAAATGGCTGGGACGTTTTGTCTCGCACATTTCTCGCTGGCTGACCGGTATCGAAATTCACCCCGGCGCCAAGATTGGTGAGCGGGTGTTTTTTGACCATGCCATGGGCGTGGTCGTGGGTGAGACCGCCGAAATTGGTGATGGTTGCACCATTTATCAGGGTGTGACCTTGGGCGGCACCTCGCTGTACAAGGGCACCAAGCGCCATCCGACACTGGGCAAGAACGTGGTGGTCAGTGCAGGCGCCAAGGTCCTGGGTGGCTTTGAGGTGGGCGATAACGCCAAGATCGGCAGTAATGCGGTGGTCATCAAGCCTGTTCCTGCGGGTGCCACGGCGGTGGGTATTCCTGCGCGCATCATTCCGTCCAAATCGGGCGAGAGCGCAGATGTGACCGATGCACAGCCCAAATTCAATGCTTATGGCATTACGCAGGAAGACGATCCTCTGTCGCAAGCCATGCGCGGCTTGATCGACAACGCAGCATCGCAAGAGCATCAAATCGCGTTGCTGTGGCAAGCCCTGGAGCAATTGGGCTGCGCCCAAAAAGTGAAGGTACCGGGTGAAGCGCACACCCACGAGACCTTTGAAGCCAGCAAGCTCAACGATCTGGTGGGTAAGTAAGCGGCCTTAACTTGCGGCGATGCTGGTGGTCTGCGCCATCAGTTCGCGGCGCCGTTCGTGCAGGCTGCGCCAACGTGCCAGCGCCTCGGGGTCTTGCGCAATCTGGGCTTGCTCCAAGGCCTCGGTCTCCAGCTGTTTGAGCCGGTCGATGTGCATCAGATTGAGCAGGCGACGCAGCTCCTGCTGCGCTTCTTGGGGCACGATGGCTTCTGATGCATCGGCGGGCAGGCTGGCTGCCTGTGCCCAAGTTTGGGCTGTCTCGGCAAAGGGCTGATCCTGCATCAATTCCAGCAAGGCGGACACCCCCAAGGGGCCGTGCTCATGGAATTGCGTCTCCATCCAGGCAAACAAGGAGCCATGAGGGTCGGGCAGTGCGCACAGCATGGCTTGGTCTTCGCTGGCCAGGCCGTCCCACAAGGACATATTGGTCAACAGCAATCGCGCGGCATGGTCGGCGCGGCTGGCGGGCAGGCTTCTGGGGCCACTGGGGCGCCAGGGCGTGGCCGGTTTGCTGAAAGGCTTGTTGCCCCAGGGCTTGCGTGGTTTGCCGCTGGGGTAACTTTGTGTGGGTGTCGTGTAATGCTGCACCTCCATGCCCGCGTGCTCTTGTGCATGAGGCTCCGGGGCGGCCAGCGGCGCGGGGGGAATATCGCGTTGCAGCTGTTGGCGCCAGAGTTTGTCCAGCTCCTCGGTGGGCAGTTGAATGTGCTGCGCCAGTTCGGCCAGCAGTTGGCGCTTGAGGGCGCCATCGGGCAGCAGGGCCCACAAAGGGCGCGCCTGGCTGGACAGGCGGGCACGGCCTTCGGCGGTGCGCAGATCGCAGTCCGCGCTGGCGGCTTCGACCAGAAAGCGTGACAAGGGTTCGGCCTGACGGATTTGCTCTGCAAAGCCCTCGCGGCCATGGGCGCGGATGTAGCTGTCCGGGTCGTGCTCGGCAGGCAGGAACAAAAATTTGATGCTGCGCGTATCTGTGGCGTAGGGCAGTGCGCCTTCCAGGGCCTTCCGTGCGGCGCGGCGGCCAGCGGCGTCGCCGTCAAAACTGAAGACCACCGCATCGGTGAACTTGAACAGCTTTTGCACATGGTCGGGCGTGCAGGCGGTGCCCAGTGTAGCCACGGCATTGGGAAAGCCCAATTGCGCCAGAGCCACCACGTCCATATAGCCTTCAGTCACCAGCACGTAGCCGGCGCTGTGCAGGGCTTCGCGTGCTTCAAACAAGCCGTACAGCTCACGGCCTTTGTGGAACACCGGTGTCTCGGGTGAGTTCAGGTATTTGGGCGTGCCATCGCCCAGCACGCGGCCGCCAAAGCCAATGCATTCGCCTTTGACGTTGCGGATGGGGAACATGATGCGGTCGCGAAAGCGGTCGTAGCGCTTGTCGTCATCGCCTTGAATGACCAGGCCGCTTTCGGCCAACAAGGGGTCGTCGTATTTGGGGAACACGCTGGCCAGGTTGCGCCAACCGTCGGGGGCGTAGCCCAGGCCAAAGCGCTTGGCAATCTGGCCCGACAGGCCTCGGCCTTTCAAGTAGGCCACTGCACGCGGGGTTTCCTTGAGGTGTTTGCGCCAGGACTCGCCCGCTTTTTCCAGAATGTCGGTCAGGGTGTCCTGGCGTGCTTTTTGGGCGGCAGCGCGGGCGCGCTCTTCGGGCGATTGCTGTTCGTCGGGCACTTGCATACCCACTTGTTGGGCCAGGTCTTTGACAGCCTCGACAAAGGTCATGCCGGTGTGCTCCATCAGGAAGCCGATGGCATTGCCGTTCTTGCCGCAACCAAAGCAGTGGAAAAATTGTTTGCTGGGGCTGACGGTGAAGCTGGGGGATTTTTCGCCATGGAAAGGGCACAAGCCCATGAAGTTGGCCCCGCCCTTTTTGAGTTGCACATACTTGCCCACCACATCGACCACATCGATGCGGGCTAAGAGCTCTTGAATGAAGGACTGGGGAATGGCCACGGCTTATTTTCCCCGATCTGCGTGGGTTGCAAGCTGCCTGGTGTGCAATATCAGCTCAAGGAAAAGTGGTGCGTGTTGCGCTGCTGGCGGTCCAGATCATCGAAGAAGCGTTCCAAAGTAGCACGTACAGTCTGAAAGGCCAGCTCGTCCCAGGGAATGTCATGGCGGCTGAACAGGCGTGCTTCCAGGGTTTCGTGACCGGGATCAAAGATGTCTGAAGTCAGTCGAGCACGAAAGTACATGTGAACCTGACTGACTTTGGGCACGCTGATGACCGTGATCAGGTCTTCCATTTCGAACTGAGCGCCTGCTTCTTCCATGGTTTCGCGGGCAGCGCCTTCTTGCACAGTTTCGCCCAGCTCCATGAAGCCGGCAGGTAGCGTCCATTTGCCCCACCGCGGTTCAATATTGCGCTTGCAAAGCAACACCCGCCCCTCAAGATGGGGGATAGTGCCCACCACATTCAAGGGGTTTTGGTAGTGGATGGTTTTGCAGCTGGCGCTGGTACAAATGGCGCGTTCACGCGTGTCGCCATCGTCGGGCAAAGCCTGCGCGGTAGGCGCACCGCACGAGCGGCAAAACCGGATCGCAGGGTGCGCTGCTGAACTCATTTGAGCATCTGAAGGGCTATCAGGGCCATACTTGGGAAGAACACCAGTGCCACGATACGCAAGATGTCAGATGCCAGGAAGGGCATCACGTACTTGAAGGTCTCCTTCATGGGCACGTTTTTGGCCATGCTGTTGATGATGAAGACGTTCATGCCCACAGGGGGTGTGATCAGGCCGATTTCCACGACCATCAAAGCCAGAATACCAAACCAGATGGCTTTGGATTCAGCATCCATGCCCCAGATGTCAATGCCCATGATGATGGGGAAGAACACCGGAATGGTCAGCAGCAGCATCGACAAGCTGTCCATGATGCAACCCAGGAACAGGTAAATGATGATGATGGCAAACACCACCATCAGGGGCGGCCAGTTCATCGACACCACCCACTTGGCCAATTCGGTATTGATCTGAGTCAGCGCCAGAAACACGTTGAGTACGTCTGCGCCGAGCAGAATCAAAAAGATCATGCCTGTCGCAGCGGCGGCGCCATACATGCACTCCATGAAACCCTTGCCACGCAGGCCACCGGATGTCCAGGCCACAAAAGCCGTGGCCACGGTGCCAATGGAGGCAGCCTCAGTCGGGGTGAAGAAGCCACCGTAGATGCCGCCAATGACAACAGCAAAAATCAGCAGCACTGGCCAGGTCTCAAGCAGGGCTGTCAAGCGCTGGCTCCAGGTGTAGCGATCGCCACGTGGTGCATCCATGGGTTTGACGCGAGCAATGATGCCGATGACCAGCATGTAACCCATGGCGGCAATGATGCCTGGAATGAAGGCTGCAACAAACAATTTGGCGATGTTCTGTTCCGTCATGATCGCGTAGATCACCAAGGGAACGGACGGAGGAATCAAAATGCCCAGCGTGCCGCCTGCTGCAATCACCGCTGTGGACAGACGCTCGGAGTAGGCATGCGCCTTGAGCTCGGGCAAAGCCACTTGACCCATGGTGGCTGCCGTGGCCAGCGAGGAGCCGCAAATCGCACCAAAGCCAGCACAGGCCGTGACACCGGCCATCGCCATGCCGCCGCGCCAGTGGCCAATAAAGGCGTTACCTGCCTTGAACAAGGCGCGGGAGAGTCCACCATGGGTAGCGAACTGACCCATCAGCAAAAACAAGGGCACCACTGACAGGTCGTAGACCGAGTAACGCGCATAGGCTGCTGTCTTGAAATAGTTGAGCATAGGTGCCAGACCGGCTACAGCGGTGTAGCCAATCGAGCCGGCCAGCAACATGGCAATGCCGATATGAACGCGCAAAGCGAGCAAGGCCAACAGCAGCACGAAGACGAGGACGCCCCATTCAATTCCGGTCATGCTTGCTCTCCTCGTTCGGGGTGGGTGATGGCGTACAGCGCTGTGGCGCACAGCACAGCGAACGCTGCAGCGATAGGACCATAAGTCCACCAGGTCGGGATTTCGAGCAGCATGGATGCATCACCCGTGCTTTTGAGATCAATCAGACCACGCAAAGTGTTCCAGCACAGGACGGCGGAAAACACGGCAATCAAAAGTTGGGCAACGCCATCGAGCCAGCGGTTGAGGCTGGCGGAGGCTTTGGCCGTGAAGAAGTCCACGATCACATGGCCTTTGACCCAATTGGCGTAGGGCAAAGACAGGCTGACTGCAATCGCACTGAACATCTGTACCAGTTCGTAGTCCCCAAGCAGAGGGGCATCGAAGAAAGATCGCCCGACAATGCTGCGAAGCGACATCAGTGCCATGGCAATGAGGGACAGGCCCGAAGCGACGGCCATCGCTTTGCTGGTTTTGTCGAGTAGCCAACCTGCACCCGTATAAGTGCGGTTGTCTTCAGAAAGGATGAGGTCTGCCACGGAGCGCTTTCAGCTTTTATGATGAGGTACCAGCATTAAAAGTTTGGGGGCACGAGGCCCCCAAACTCATGGGACAGCTATTTTATTTGCTGTACTTGTCGATCAGCGCCAGGGCATCGGCCAGCATGGCCTTGCCGTCCATGCCGCGCTTGTTCATGTCTGCCACCCAGGCATCGTCAAGAGATTCCGAGGCTTTCTTCCAGCGCTCGAGCTCGGAGGCCGGAATCTGGCTGATTTTGTAGCCGGGGGTGGCTTCAAACACTTTTTTGGCTCCGACGTCAGCGCCTTCTTGCTGGGAACCCAGAGTTGCAGAGGTTTCGCGGCCAGAGTTCTTGTCGATCACGGCTTTCAGGTCGGCCGGCAGGGAGTCGTACTTGGCCTTGTTCATGGGCATCACGAACACGGTGGTGTACAGCGCCTTGTACTTGCGGTCTGGCTCGGCCACGAACTTGGTCAGCTCTTGAACCTTCAGGCCAGGAGCAACTTCGTAGGGAATCACGGCGCCATCGATCACGCCCTTGGACAGGGCTTCAGGCACTGCAGGCACGGGCATGCCCACGGGCGTGGCACCCATCATGCCCAGCATTTTTGCGATGGTGGCGGTTGGGCCGCGCAGCTTCATGCCTTTGAGGTCTTCGAGCTTGGTGATTTGCTTGTCGCGGGTGTAAATATTGCCTGGGCCGTGTACGTGGATGGCCAGCAGTTTGACGTCCTTGAATTCGTCCTGGGCGTACTTCTGAGCGAAATCCCAGGCCGCACGGCTGGTGGCGCCGGCATTGGTCATCATGAAAGGCAGTTCAAACACTTGCGACTTGGAAAAGCGACCGGCAGAGTAGCCAGCCACGGTCCAGACCACATCGGCCACGCCATCCTTGGCCTGGTCGAACAGCTGAGGGGGGGTGCCGCCAAGCTGCATCGAAGGGTAGATCTGGCACTGCAGACGGTTCTTGGAGTCCTTGGCAATCGCATCGCACCAGCCATTGAGCATGACTGCTTGCTGCGTTGATTGCGGGCCCAGGAAGTGGTGCACCTTCAGGATGATGGGATCGGCCGCTTGGGCACTGAGGCTGGCACCGGCCAAGGCTGCTGTAGCGACTGTCAATTTCAGGATGTGCTTCATTCATGTCTCCTCATGGTTGCACACATTGTTAACCAACCGGTCGGTTGGTTTTAAGGCTTGTGTCTAAACTGGGCCTCGGGAAAATACATTATGTTGCAGACTGGACGTGTTCTCAATGCTTGTGCATCAGGGTTTGCACGGGTATGGCCACACATCTGATATATCAAGCTGCGATGGCAATCCGCAAACTGGGCAATCCGGTGATATGAGCGGTCATCTCGTCTCCAGGCACAACCGCGCCGACGCCCTCCGGGGTTCCAGTAAAAATCAGATCGCCGGGCATCAATGTCCAGGCTCTGGACAGGTGTGCGATGGTTTCCGGTATGTTCCAGATCAGCTTGTTGATCTGGCTGTGCTGGCGGGTGATGCCGTTGACCTCGAGCTTGATTTCGGCCTGAGTGATCCCGGCAAGCTGTGATGCTTGCACAATCGGACCGATGGGGGCTGAATGGTCGAAAGCCTTGCCGATGCACCAGGGACGGCCCTGTTTTTTCATCTCGGCCTGCAAGTCCCTTCGGGTCATGTCCAGGCCTACTGCGTAACCGTAGACATGGCTCAAGGCTTGGTCGACAGGAATGTCGCGTCCGCCCTGACCAATCGCTACGACCAGCTCGACCTCGTGATGCAGGTCCTGTGTCAGGGGTGGATAAGGCATGGTGCCGGTCTGGTCCGTGGGAACCACCACCAACGCATCCGCAGGTTTGAGAAAGAAAAAGGGAGGCTCGCGCCCAGTGAAACCCATTTCCTTGGCATGTTCGGCGTAGTTGCGGCCTACGCAATACACGCGATGAACCGGGAAACGATGCGCTTGGTTGGTGATGGGCAGACTGACGAGGGGTGAGGGATCAAACGCGTAACTCATGATTCATGCTTTTGCTCAGTGAAAACTCAGTATGCCACCTCATGAGCGCAAAAAGGTGGCTGACACAGGGAGGTTTTCCCTTGGGCGCGGTACGATCACAGCACTATGACCAAAAGCTACGATTTCGCTCAGGCTCCAGGGCATCTGATTCGACGTGCTCAACAAATTGCAGTGGCCTTGTTTGCACAAGAAGCAGCTGGCGTGGAGGACATCACACCGGTTCAGTTCTCGATTTTGAACGCCCTCATGGATCAGCCGGGAGTCGATCAGGTCACGCTTGCCGCTGCGGTGGCTTTTGATCCGGCCACGTTTGGCTCAGTCATTACCCGCCTGGAGGCCAAAGCATGGGTGAGACGCGAAGCGGATGTAAACGACCGTCGTCGCAAGCTTCTGTTCATCACTGAAAAAGGCATCCAGGCGGTACAGGAGCTCAAACCCGTGGTGGTCAAAGTTCAGAAAAAAATCATGGGACCCTTGTCTGCGACGGAGCAAAAGCAGCTGGTCGAGCTGATGGTCAAACTGGTGCGAGGGCATGAGCGGGGCTAGCAAGGCATCGTCATGAAAGTTTCACGAAATCTGCACAAATTCGTCATGAACGCTGTGCACCATGCATGCATCAAACAAAGGATGCATGACCATGAAAGAGCTGCCCAACCCCACCTTGTCTTTGTCCCCCGTCAGTCCGCTTGCACGGAGGTCACTTCATCGCGGTGATCAGCCTTCATCCTCACCGCTGGCTGCGTCCGCTGCTACAGCCCAAATCAAGGTTTCCTGGGCGCACCACCTCGATGAAGTAAGGCAAGCACAGCGTTTGCGCTACCAGGTGTTTGCGCAGGAAATGGGCGCACGCTTGTCGAGCAAGCTGGCTGACCACGATGTGGACCTGTTTGATGATTACTGCGAACACCTCTTGGTGCGTGATGGCCAGACCGATCAGGTCATTGGTACCTATCGGGTGCTTACGCCTGAGCAGGCCAAGCGTGCGGGATGTTTCTACAGTGACACCGAATTCGACTTGACCCGCCTGCGTTCCGTGCGTTCGCGCATGGTGGAGCTGGGGCGCAGCTGTGTGCATCCGGATCATCGGCATGGTGGCGTGATCATGGCTTTATGGGGTGCGTTGGCTGAATTCATGTTCCGCAACCAGCTCGACATCATGGTGGGTTGCGCCAGCATTCCCATGCTGCACAACGGTGTGGTGTCTGGCGATGTGGCTGCCAGCATTTGGCGTCAAGTACAGGAAAAGCATATGGCTCCCTTTGAGTTCCATGTGCGTCCACGTTTGCCTTTGCCTGTGGAGGAGTTTGACCAGCATTTGCAGGTGGAGCCGCCAGCGCTGATCAAGGGTTATCTGCGCCTGGGTGCCAAGGTGTTGGGTGCACCGGCCTGGGACCCGGATTTCAACACGGCAGATTTGCCGATGATGATGCGCATCGAAGACTTGCCTGCGCGGTATCGGAAACATTTCCTGGGATAAGCGGGATGAGCAATCAGCTTGTAGATGAATCTATCAAGCCTGCAGTACGAGCCATCTTCATTTCGGATTTGCACATCGGTACGCCCGGTTTTCAGGCCGCAGCTTTGTTGGACTTTTTACGAAACCATCCCAGCGAAAAGTTGTACCTGGTCGGAGACATCGTGGATGGTTGGGCTTTGCGCAGACGGTGGCATTGGCCACAAGCACACAACGATGTGATCCAGAAGCTGCTTCGCAGGGTTCGCAAGGGTTGTCATGTCATCTACATTCCGGGCAATCACGACGAGTTTGCACGCCACTTTGTAGGCCATGCCTTCGGGGGTATTGAGGTAGTGCGTGAGGCCGAGCACATCACCCAGGACGGCAAACGTTTGTGGGTGATTCATGGCGATGATTTCGATAGCGTCATCCAGACAGCGAAATGGCTTGCCTATGTCGGGGACTGGCTTTACGAATTCTCGTTGCGAATGAACACCTGGCTTAATCGTTTGCGCAGTCGCTGGGGCTGGTCGTACTGGAGTCTTTCTGCGTACCTGAAGCTGAAGGTCAAGAAAGCAGTCAACTTCATTTCCGACTTTGAGTTGGCAGTAGCGGAGCAGGCTAAACAGCGTGGATTTGATGGCGTGGTTTGTGGGCACATTCACCATGCCGAGATTCGAGATATCAATGGTGTGCTTTATTGCAATGATGGCGATTGGGTGGAGAGTTTGAGTGCGCTTGTGGAGTGGCAGGATGGACGTCTTGAGGTCATCCATTGGCGCGAACAGGCCCACTCGGCGGTGAGCTCTGTGCAGGTGCTTGCCGCATGAATCGCTTGCTGTTGGTCACCGATGCCTGGAAACCTCAAGTGAACGGGGTGGTGACAACGTTGGTGGAGTTGGTGGCTCAGCTCCAGCACATGGGTTTGAATGTCCTGGTTGTCCACCCGGGCTTGTTCAAGACACGTCCTTGTCCAGGTTATGACGGCATAGACCTGGCCATTCAACCTTATGCGGAACTCGCCCGACTTGCTGATGATTTCCGGCCGGACTGGATCCATCTTGCCACCGAGGGACCTCTGGGGTGGGCTGCCCGCAGGTATTGCAACAAGCGTGGTTTCAATTTCAGCACGGCATTCCACACCAAGTTCCCGGAAATCCTCAACGCTGCCTTGAAGATTCCCTTGTCCTGGGGGTATGCGCTGTTTCGGTATTTCCACTCGGCATCCTCGGCGTTGATGGTGCCGACCTCAGGTGTTCAGAGCATGTTGCATGACCGCAAGTTCAAGCGTTTGAAGGCCTGGACACACGGGGTAGACATGGAGTTGTTTGAATATGCAGAGAAGCCAACTGAATTGGGGATGTTTCAAGGGTTGCCGCGACCCCTCTCCTTGTTCGTAGGTCGGTTGTCTTATGAAAAAAACATTCAGGCGTTTCTGGAGATGGATGTGCCGGGAACCAAGGTGGTTTGTGGCGTAGGTCCGCTGCAAGCTCAGTTGCGAGCTCGTTACCCGCAGGTGTGTTGGTTGGGTGTGCTCCCGCGCGACGAACTCGCAACGGTGTATGCGGCAGCCGATGTCTTCGTTTTTCCTTCACGCAATGAAACCTTTGGCTTGGTCATGCTGGAAGCCATGGCTTGCGGGACACCCGTGGCTGCATACCCCGTTGATGGTCCTTTGCAGGTATTGGGACCGAACTCGCACGGAGGTGTCCTGGACCAAGATTTGACGCAAGCCACCTTGCAGGCGCTGACCTATCCAAGGTCTGCAGCACGAGTCCGTGCAGAAATGTTTGGTTGGCCTGCAGTGGCTGAGCAATTTGTAGGTAACCTGGTTTTGGCGCAATCACATTGAGGTTTTTGTCACACGGCTGTCACAGTCAATGCTGACAATCTTGGGATTGTGAGTGCAATCATTCAATCGAGCCCAGTCATTACTTCCGATATGGAGAGCGTATCCTTGCTGGACAGGGATCTGAGCATTCTTTCCTTCAATGAAAGGGTGTTGAGTTGGGCCAGTCGCGACGGGGTTCCTCTATTGGAACGTTTGCGCTATCTGGGCATTGTGTCGTCGAACCTTGATGAATTTTTCGAGGTGCGATACGAGCCCCACGCCAATGGACTTCATGGTTCAAAAGCCGATAGCAATAGCGATGAAGATCATGTTGTTACCCGCCAAGCTCGCGCCTTGGTGGACAAGCAATACGCTCTCTACAACAACGCTTTGTTGCCTGCACTCAAGCGGCGCGGCATTCGTTTGCTATCCCACAGTGATCGTGACCATGCCCAAAAGCAATGGGTTCATACCTACTTTCAAAAAGAGGTGCGCCCCTTGCTGATGCCTGTGGGCCTGGATCCAGCCCATCCCTTTCCTCAGGTTGCCAACAAGTCACTGAACTTCATTGTCCATTTGGGTGAAGCTGTTCAACGCAAGCGCAAGGCCAAAGAGACGGAAATCGCAATTGTGCGCATTCCACGCAGCTTGCCACGGTATATCCGTTTGCCCGAAAACCTGTCAAAAAGTGGGCAAAACTATGTCTCCATCTCCAGCGTGGTCCGAGCTCATCTGGCTGAACTCTTCCCTGACAGGCAGGTCTTGCAGTTCTCGCAATTTCGCGTGACGCGTCGCTCGGATCTGGCTGTTGATGAAGATGATATCGAGAACCTGCGCACGGCGCTTCGTCGTGGCTTGCAAGTGCGCAATTACGGTCAGGCTGTGCGGCTGGAAGTCTCTGCTGGATGCTCCAGCAAGCTGGCTGAATTTTTGCTGCAGCAATTTGGCTTGCCGCAGCAAGCTTTGTTTCGGGTCAATGGTCCGGTCAACTTGGTGCGGTTGATGCAGTTGATTGACATGGTGGATGACCCCAAACTCTTGTTTGCACCCTACAAACCCAGCATGCCGGCGGTACTGCAGCGTCATGGCTCGATTCTCCAGGCGCTCAAGCATGAAGATGTCCTGATTCATCAGCCTTTCGAAAGCTTTGATACGGTCCTGGCTTTTTTGCGCGAATGCGTGAACGATCCACAAGTCCGTGCCATCAAGCAAACCATCTACCGTACGGGCAGCGATCCGACCATGCTCAAGCTATTGCAAGAAGCTGTGCGCCGTGGGATTGAAGTGACTGCAGTGGTAGAGCTCAAAGCGCGTTTTGACGAAGAAACCAATATCAATTGGGCAGAGCGCCTCGAGGCTGTTGGGGTGCAAGTGGTTTATGGCGTGGTCGGCCTCAAAACCCATGCCAAGATGCTGCTCGTCACTCGTCAGGAGGGGCGCACGCTCAAACGTTATGGACACCTGTCGACTGGCAACTACAACCCGCGTACCGCACGACTGTACACAGACATCAGTCACTTGACTGCTGACCCGGTCATCACAGCCGACATGGACAGGGTCTTCCTGTATCTGGCCAATCCTAGCCGGGCACCGCGTCTGAGCAAGCTGCTCATGGCTCCAGAGCGTCTCCATCCTGCCATGGTGAAATACATTCGCCTGTGCGCTGATACTGCTGAGCGAGGGCAGGATGCCCGCATTGTGGCCAAGATGAATTCGCTCACGGATCCTGCATTGATTCAGGAGCTCATGGCCGCTTCGGCGCGTGGGGTGTTGATTGATTTGATTGTGCGTGGTGCCTGCATGTTGCCTGTGGGCATACCTGGCAAGACCGACAGGATTCGTGTGCGTTCTGTCATTGGCCGCTTTCTGGAACACTCACGCGTGTTTTATTTTCGGGCTGGTCCGCAGGAGCAGCTGTACCTGAGCAGCGCGGACTGGATGAGTCGCAACATGTTCCGGCGTGTAGAAGTGTCCTGGCCTGTTGAGGATCCCGCGGCACGGCGAAAAATCATTGATGAATGCTTACTGGCCTACATGCACGACGGTCAGGATGCCTGGGAGATGGATGGCCAAGGCCACTATGCCAATGTACGCGATGCATTGCGTGGGCACAGCGCACAGCAGGCCTTGATGCTGCGTTACGCAAGCCGCTAAGGAGGCTGCTGGCATGGATTTGCTGTTATGGAGACATGCTGAGGCCCATGAGCTGATGGACGGCCAAACCGACCTGGAGCGGGCCTTGACCAGCAAAGGCGAGAAGCAGGCACATCGCGTCGCCAAATGGCTTGACCAGCAATTGCCTGAAGGTGCCCGGATTTATTCAAGTCCTGCCACGAGAACAGTGCAAACGGTCCGGCATTTGCAACGCAAGTACAAGGTCCGTGATGCTTTGGCACCAGGGGCCAGTGTGGCAGATGTGCTCGAATGTGCACAGTGGCCTTCTGCGCGACACCCGGTGTTGATCGTCGGTCATCAGCCTGTGCTGGGTGATCTGATTGCGTCTGTCCTTGGCATGACCGGTGAGCCCATGTCTGTGCGCAAGGGCAGTCTGTGGTGGTTGCGTTGCCGACAGCGCGAAGGTCATGTACAGACCACCGTCATGACGGTGGTCTGTCCTGAGTACCTTTGATCAGCCTTTGGCGGGTCGACCTGTCTTGATGGCAGGCACTTGCGAGAGGCTGGTTTTCAGCTGTATATCGTTTTGCTTGGCGAGCAGCAACAGTCCGGCACGGATCAGCTCGCTCTTTTTGGCAGCCACGCCTAAACTCAGGGTACGTTTCTTGAGCTCACCCAACTGACCGTATTCCGATTTTGGAATGGTGTAGCTGTCACGCACAACTTTGACTTTCTTGTCTTTGGGTGCAGCTGCGGGTGTCGCGCTCTTGGCTGGAGTTGTTGGCTTGGAGGTCTCTTTAACCGGCGCAGCGACCGCTTTGCGAGCACCTGTTGAGACTGATTTTTTCGCACTACCGCTGCGTGGACGTGCATTGCTTGCAGGTTTGCGAACGGCTTTGTTGGGGGCGACCGGGGGTTTTGCAGTTGTACTCATGACAGGAATCCTTCAAAAGAACAATACTGTATATACCGTTAAAAGATTTTTCAAATTAAGTTTTTGTGAAAAAAAAAAGCTCCCAACCTGTCTTTTGCCAGGCGGTGATCTCTTCGTTCAGCAGGTGTGCCGACTGCGGCCACTGTTCAGTCCACGATTTGCTGACCGCAAGGTCAAAGCGTGAGCGAGTCGGATTGCACTCAATTTGCAAGCTGGAAATATCAGGGTCGCGTCGGGCGTGACAAAGTGCAACGGCAAGTCTTAGCGCCATGAGTTGTTGCACAAAAAGCAGGTCATCAAAGGCTTCTCCCAGTTTGCGCAATTTGCCTCTGTGTCCAAGAATCAACAGGCCCAAGCGATGTAATTCATCGAGATTGAAGCCCGGCATGTCGGTGTTGTCCAGAATATAGGCGCCATGCTTGTGGTAATCGCTGTGTGAGATGCGAATGCCGACTTCGTGCAAACGCGCGGCCCACTGCAGTTTTCGTAACCCGCGCGAGCGCTCTTCGGCATCCTGATGACTGACCATGGGTGCAAACAGGGCCTGGGCGGTGCGTGTGACGCGTTCTGCTTGTTTGTTGTCCACGCCAAATCGCTGACTCAGTCCCGTCACCATGCGTGTCCGAATGTCGGCCTGAGGGCTTTCACGGTCGAGCATGTCAAACAAGGCGCCGTGACGCAATGCGCCTTGCGCTGCTTGCATCGAATCGATGTGCAGCAGGTCAAATACAGCCATCAGCACCGCAAGGCCTCCGCCAATCACGGGTTTGCGGTCTTCGCGCAGGCCGTTCAGCTTCAGGTTGTCGGCGGTATGGGCCTTGATCAGCTTGTCCTTGAGCCACTGCAGTCGCTCGGCCGTGATCAGCCCATCATTCCAGCCGGCAGCGACCAGCATGTCTGCAACAGCTCCAATGGTCCCTGAGGTGCCGTAAGCACGGTCCCATTTCTCCCGTGTGTAGAGGGGTTGAGCTTCGTCCAGAATGGCTTTGGCGGCAATCTCGGCAGCCTTGAAGGCCGAGGCGGTCCAAAGTCCATCCTTGAAATATTTCATGGACCAGGCCACGCTGCCCAGGCGATAGGATTCCAGTGTGTTGGCTTGCAGGCCTTGCCCCAAGATGAGTTCGGTCGAGCGGCCGCCAATATCCACCACCAGTCGATTTTCCTGCGAGTCTGGTAATAAATGCGCTGCTCCCAGGTAGATCAGGCGAGCCTCTTCACGACCAGCAATGACCTCCACAGGAAAACCCAGCATGTCTCGTGCGCGGCTGACGAACAGATCCCTGTTTTTGGCTTCGCGCAAGGTTTGAGTGGCTACAGCGCGCACATGGTCAGGCTTGAAGCCGGCCAGGCGCTCGCCAAAACGGGCCAGGCAGTCCCAGCCGCGCTGCATGGCCTCTGACGTCAGGTTGCGGTCGCTGTCCAGGCCGTTGCCTTGGCGGACGGTTTCCTTGATGTATTCAACGCGACGAAGATGGCCGGATTCGAGTTCGCCAATTTCGAGTCGAAAGCTGTTGGAGCCGAGATCGATCGCGGCAAAGAGGTTTTTCGCTTGCATAAAGGGGCAACTGCTGAGTTGAACCGATTATGTGACTTGAATTTGACAATGCTGTGACGCGGGCGTGAAACTCAATGGACTTCGGGCACAAACATGTTGTCGGGCACCGGGTGCCGTATGTAGTCAGGGTTACGCACGCGAGCAGGAAGCGCGACGGATGGGTGTTCAATGTCGTGATAATCAAACTGTGCCAGCAAATGTTCGATGCAATTGAGGCGAGCCCGCTTCTTGTCCACCGCTTGCACAATCCACCAGGGCGCTTCAGGAATATGGGTGCGTTCCAGCATCGTTTCCTTGGCCACCGTGTAGTCTTCCCAGCGGCGGCGGCTTTCCAGATCCATGGGGCTGAGCTTCCACTGTTTGAGCGGGTCCTGAATCCGGCCTACAAAGCGCAGGTGTTGCTCGTCGTCGGTGATCGAAAACCAGTACTTGATGACCTTGATGCCGCTGCGAACCAGCATTTTTTCGAATTCAGGCACCGTACGGAAAAATTCTTCGTATTCGTCGTCTGAACAAAAGCCCATGACGCGTTCGACGCCCGCGCGGTTGTACCAGCTGCGGTCAAACAAGACGATCTCGCCAGCAGCGGGAAGGTGAGCCACATAACGCTGAAAGTACCACTGGGTTTTTTCGCGGTCGTTGGGGGCGGGCAGGGCTGCGACCCGGCAGACACGGGGGTTCAGGCGTTGGGTGATGCGTTTGATCACACCACCTTTGCCCGCAGCATCGCGCCCCTCAAACAAAATCACCACGCGCTGACGCGAGTGCACGACCCAGTCCTGAAGCTTGACCAGCTCGGTTTGCAGGCGCAGCAATTCCCGGAAATAGCGGATGCGCTGGCTGGAGGGTTCGGCGGTGCGTTGAGCGTCTTCACCCAGACGATCTTCCATTTCCAGTTCGAACTCTTCGTCCAAAGAGTCCAGAAGATCTTCGCGCAACTGCGCCAGTTGGTGTTCGGTGATTTCGTGTTTGGCAGTCATGGCTTGAGCTTGCACTCCAAGTGTGACTTTTTTGTGTCACGGTCATGAAAAAGCCCTGCCACTTTGGGCAGGGCTTGGTCGCAGTTCAGTGCTAAAAGCCGACTCAGCTTCCGATCACGCCACCATCGTTTTTGGTGATGATGACCGTGGCCGAGCGAGGCATGGCCTTGCCACCATCGGGCCAGCTGCTGCCACCTGTACCGCCTTCACCAGGGTGCTGGATGTTCACGAACATGGTTTTACCATCTGGTGAGAACGCAAAGCCCGTGACTTCGCACTCCTTGGGGCCCACCATGAAGCGCCGGATTTCTTTGGTGACAGGGTCGGCGCACAACAGGGTGTTGTTGCCCTGACCAGCAAAAGCACCTGAGTTGGAGTACTTGCCGTCCGTCTGGATCCACAAGCGGCCGAAGCGGTCAAAGGCCAGTCCGTCAGGGCTGTTGAAGGTGTTGACGGCGTTGATGTTGGCCGATCCTGCGTTCAGATTTCCTTTGTTGGCTTCGACCGTAGGGTTGCCGGCCAGCACAAAGATATCCCACTCAAAAGTGGTTGCGGCAGCATTGTTACCCGCTTCGCGCCAGCGAACGATCTGGCCATAAGCATTTTTGGCGCGAGGGTTGACATCGTCAGTCACGCTGCGCGAGGTGTTGTTGGTCATGGTGCCATAGACCTCACCAGTGCCAGGGTGGACAGAGACCCATTCAGGGCGATCCATCTTGGTGGCACCGAGTTTGTCGGCAGCCATACGGGCATGGATCAGGACGGATGCCTGGTCGGGGAAGCTGGGGTCTGCTTTGAGCACGGGATTGGCTTCTTTGTCGAGCAGCAGCCATTCGCCGGTGCCCATGAAGTCGCCTTTGGTGTTGCCGTCGTTGAAACGGGCTACATACAGTTTCCCGCTGTCGAGCAGCCCCTGGTTGGAGGCCTTGTCGCCTTCGACATAGGCTTTGTCGGACACAAACTTGTAGACATAGTCATTGGCCTGGTCGTCGCCCATGTAGATCACCACACGTTTGTCGGCGGTAAAATTCCAGGCGGCGCTTTCGTGCTTGAAACGGCCCAGGGCGGTGCGCTTGACAGGGGCGGATTCAGGTGCAAACGGATCGATTTCAACAATCCAGCCGAATCGGTTTGATTCATTGGGTTCTTTTTTGTAATCGAAACGGTCATGGCGTGTTTCCCAGCCGTATTCAGACAGGCCAGCCGTGATGCCGTAGCGTTTTTGTGCAGGAGTGCGGCCATCCACTTTGGGTTCGATGGTGGTACCAAAGTTGTTGTTGAAGTTTTCTTCGCAGGTCAGGTAAGTGCCCCATGGGGTGAAGCCATTGCCGCAGTTGTTGAGCATGCCCAGCACGTGTGTGCCGCTTGGGTCTGCCTTTGTTTTGAGCAGGCTATGCCCTGCAGCTGGACCGGAAATCGCCATGGGGGTGTCGGCTGTGATGCGGCGGTTGTACTTGGAATCCAGCACCACAGCCCATTTGCCAGCGCTGTCTTTGCGAATATGGATGATCGAGCCGCCCCAGGCCTGCATGGCCTTGTTCACCCGCTCCAGGCTGTCCGCAGCCGCGGGAGGCAGGCCGAACAGGGTGATGTATTTGCCTTTTTCAACGGTGGTGTATTCGTGGTTCATGACCAGCAAACCTTCGTTGTTGGATTTGCCGTCGATCGGGAAAAAGTGCATGCCGTCATGGTTGTCGCCTACCTGGCGAGCCTGATCGGCGGCGCTTTCGCTCCCGTCGCCTTTCCAGCGCGATCCGGCGCCGGAGCTGAACAGGGGCGTACCCCAGGGCACGAACGGCGTGGCTGTGTAGCCCTTGGCGATGGTGATGGTGTCGGCGCTCGAGGCGGCAATGGACTCAAAGCCCATCAGCGGACCAGAGCTCTTGGCGAAGTTGGCGCAGCCAGCCAGAGGTCCTGCCAAGAAACCTGCAGCAGCGAGCCCACCGCCAGTTTTCAGAAAGCCACGACGGTTGACGGCGCGGTTGACAACGGCCTGGAAATGTTCGTTATTGCTGGTGTTGGTGGGCAGGTCTTCGCTGTCGATGGTGGTGATGTGCATGAAAAACTCCAAAGTGGTTGATGCACTCGCCATGCTCGTCATGGTCCGTGACAATCGGATGAAGTTTTGATGACGATTCGTATTTCAGCTTGAGCAGCAAGTTTTGGTAAATTTGACATCAAAGTGTCACAATCGGAACATAAAGTCTGACCTGTCTACGGACAAAGCGTGCATCCACTGTGTTGTGCTCTCCCTCATATGTGTTTCAGACTGGAGCTTTCATGAAACTCAAATCTCTTTTTGTGGCTGTCGGCTTTGGTGCGGCAGTTCTGACGTCTTTTGCGGCCGATATCACGGGCGCTGGTGCGACCTTCCCTTATCCGATCTACGCCAAGTGGGCTGAGGCTTACAAAAAGCAGACCGGCAATGGCCTGAACTATCAGTCCATCGGCTCTTCCGGTGGTCTCAAGCAGATCCGCGCCAAGACGGTCACTTTCGGCGCCTCTGATGCGCCGGTCAAGGGTGAAGATCTGGACAAAGACGGCATGGTGCAGTTCCCGGCCATCATTGGCGGTACCGTGCCTGTGGCCAATCTGGATGGCTTCAAGCCCGGCGAATTGCGCATTTCCGGCCCGGTGCTGGCCGAGGTCTACATGGGCACCATTGCCAAGTGGAACGATGCCAAGCTCGCAGCTCTGAACCCTGGCAAGAAACTTCCTGACCAAGCCATTACCGTGGTGCACCGTGCTGACGGCTCTGGCACCACCTTCAACTTTACCGATTACCTGAGCGCCATCAGCAAAGACTGGGCTGACAAAGTGGGCAAAGGTGCTGCTGTCAAGTGGCCTGCTGAATCCTCTGTGGGCGGCAAGGGCAACGAAGGTGTGGCGGCCAACGTCAACCGTGTCAAAGGTGCCATCGGCTACGTGGAGTACGCGTACGTCAAGAAAAACAACATGACTTTCCTGCAGCTGCAAAACGCTGATGGCAAGTTTGTGAGCCCTGATGATCAGACCTTTGCTGCTGCTGCTGCGGGTGCTGACTGGTTCAGCGTCCCGGGCATGGGCATCTCCATGGTCAACGCCAAAGGCGCAACCAGCTGGCCCATCAGCACCGCTTCCTTCATCCTGATGTACAAAGAGCCGGGCGACAAAGCTGCTTCGCAAGAAGTGGTCAAGTTCTTCGACTGGGCGTTCAAGAATGGCAAGCAGATGGCAGCCGAGCTGGATTATGTGGCCTTGCCTGACGCGCTGACTGCACAGATTCGCCAGAAAGTCTGGACCCAGATCAAGCACTGATCAACTGTCCGAAACCCGGAAGTCCCAAGGTCAATCGATCTTGGGACTTTTTGAAGTGAAAGAGATGCAGGGATGTCCAACGCCCACGTCATCACCCAAGGAACAGACATGAACATGACCACTACCAATATTGCCGATGTATCTGCCGAAGCGCAGGTCATGGCGGTGGTGAGGCGTCAACGTCTGCAGGATTTTTTCTTCCATAAACTGACCTGGCTGTTTTCGATGCTGGTGCTGGTGGCTTTGCTGGGCATCATTGCCTCGCTTTTCATCACCGCCTGGCCAGCATTGTCCAAGTTTGGTGCGCACTTCATATGGCGTGTGGAGTGGGACATTGTCAATGAGGAGTTCGGTGCTGCCATAGCCATTTTTGGCACTGTCATCAGCGCCGCCATTGCTTTGCTCATAGCTGTCCCGTTGTCGTTCGGTATTGCACTGTTTTTGACCGAAAACTGTCCCGTCAAGTTGCGCCGCCCTCTGGGTACAGCCATTGAATTGCTTGCCGCGGTGCCCTCCATCATTTACGGCATGTTCGGCTTGTTCATTTTTGCGCCGCTGTTTGCGCAGTACGGTCAGCCGGCCTTGCAGTCCACGTTGGGCCAGATGCCTATTGTGGGCACTCTGTTTGGTGGTGCCATGAATGGCATCGGTATTTTGGCCGCAGGCATTGTGCTGGCCTTCATGATCTTGCCGTTCATTGCTGCCGTGATGCGCGATGTGTTTGAAATCGTGCCACCAGTGTTGCGCGAGTCGGCTTATGGGCTAGGGTGCACCACTTGGGAAGTTGTGCGCAACATCGTGTTGCCTTACACGCAAAAGGGTGTGATTGGTGGCGTCATGCTGGGCTTGGGGCGAGCGCTGGGTGAAACCATGGCCGTGACCTTTGTGATCGGTAACTCGCAACGCATCACCGGATCCTTGTTCTCGCCTGGTTCATCGATTGCTTCGACCCTTGCCAACGAATTTGGTGAGGCGGCCGACTTGCACATGTCTGCCTTGTTTGCGCTGGGCCTGCTTTTGTTTGTCATTACTTTTGTGGTGCTGGCGCTGGCCAAGCTCATGATCAGCCGAGGCGAAAAAGCCAAGGGTACCCGGACCTGAAGAAAAGAGAAGTTGTGATGGATCTCGCTATTTATCGCCGCCGCAAGCTGGTCAACCGCATTGGCTTGATGCTTTCAATGGCCGCCATGGCTTTGGGGCTGGTGGTGCTGCTATGGATTTTGGCGGTGCTGTTCAAAAACGGTTTTTCTGCCATCGACTGGGCCATGTTCACCCAATCCACGCCAGCACCGGGCTCGGAAGGTGGAGGGCTGGCCAATGCGATCGTCGGCAGTGTGCTGATGGTGGTTCTGACGGCGCTGGTGGCGACACCCATCGGCATTTTTGCCGGGGTGTACCTGGCTGAATATGGCGATCAGAGCAAGACGGCCAGCTTGACCCGTTTCGTCACTGACATCATGCTTTCTGCGCCCTCGATTGTGCTGGGTTTGTTTGTCTACGCCATTTTGGTGGCGCAGGTGAAGCACTTCTCGGGTTGGGCGGGCACGATGGCCCTATCGCTGATCGCCATTCCAGTGGTGGTGCGTACGACGGAGAACATGTTGCGCCTCGTGCCCGGAAGTTTGCGTGAGGCGGCCTTCGGTCTGGGCGCGCCACGTTGGAAAGTAGCCACTTTTGTGACGCTTCGCGCCGCCAAAGCAGGTGTCATGACAGGCCTGTTGCTCGCGCTGGCCCGTATCAGTGGCGAGACTGCACCCTTGCTCTTTACGGCGCTGAACAACCAGTTTTTCTCGACCAACATGAACGCGCCCATGGCCAACTTGCCGGTGGTGATTTTCCAGTTCGCCATGAGCCCATACGACAACTGGATTCGTCTGGCCTGGGGTGGGGCATTGCTCATCACCCTGACAGTTCTGGTTCTGAACATCATTGCCCGCGTGTTCTTCCGTGACACCACGGCACGCTGATCTGCCTCTTTCAATGACAACACCATGACATCGAACACACTGACTCCCTCTGGCGTGAAGAACGCGATCGAAGTCCGGAATCTGGACTTTTTCTACGGTTCGTTCAAAGGCCTCAAGGGCATTAATCTGGACATTGCCGAGCATAAGGTCACGGCCTTCATTGGTCCATCCGGTTGCGGCAAGTCCACATTGCTGCGCACGCTCAACCGCATGTACAGCCTCTACCCAGGTCAGCGCGCTGAAGGGCAGATCAACCTTTATGGTGACAACGTACTGGATGCCAAGCAGGATCTGAACCTGCTGCGTGCTCGGGTTGGCATGGTGTTTCAGAAACCTACGCCGTTCCCGATGTCGATTTACGACAATATTGCTTTTGGCGTGAAGCTATACGAGAAGCTTTCGCGCTCCGAAATGGATGATCGTGTGGAGTGGGCGCTTTCCAAGGCCGCCATCTGGAACGAAGTCAAGGACAAACTGGGGCAAAGCGGTTTGTCCCTGTCGGGAGGGCAGCAGCAGCGTTTGTGCATTGCGCGCACTGTGGCTGTGAAGCCCAAAGTCATCTTGCTCGATGAGCCCACCTCTGCGCTCGATCCGATTTCCACGGCCAAGGTTGAAGAGCTGGTGCACGAACTCAAGAGCGACTACACCGTGGCCATTGTGACCCACAACATGCAGCAGGCTGCACGTGTTTCGGATTACACAGCCTATATGTACCTGGGTGAGTTGATGGAGTTTGGCCAGACCGAACAGATCTTCATGAAGCCTGCACGCCAGGAGACAGAAGATTACATCACTGGCCGCTTCGGCTGATCCTGCGACTGTACAAGGAACAAGAAAATGGATAAACACATTTCAAGCCAATTTGATGCCGAGCTGGCTGGTATTTCTTCTCGTGTGCTGGAGCTGGGCGGCATGGTGGAGTCGCAAATTCGACATGCGGTATATGCCTTGTCTCAGTTCAGCGTGGAAGTGGCCGATCAGGTCATCACGACGGAGCGTCAAGTCAATGCACTAGAGGTCGAGATTGACCGCGAGCTGTCATCCGTCATTGCCCGCCGTCAGCCCACTGCGCGCGATTTGCGCCTGCTGATGGCCGCCTCCAAAATCACGGGCAATCTTGAGCGCGCTGGTGATGAATCCGAACGCATTGCGCGCATGGTCAAACTGATTGTGGAGCAGGGCAGCAACCGTACCTTGCCTGCATCCGAGTTGCGCATTGCCTCTGATTTGGCCTCTGGTCTGCTGCGCAAGGCGCTTGATGCGTTTGCACGCCTGGATGTCACGGCTGCACTGAGCATCCTGAAGGAGGATGACCTGATCGATGCCGAGTTCGACGGCTTCCTGCGCAAGCTGGTGACCTACATGATGGAAGACCCGCGTACGATCTCTGCATCGCTGGATCTGCTGTTTGTGGCCAAGGCCATTGAGCGTATTGGTGACCATGCCAAGAACATTGCCGAGTTCATAATTTACGTGGTCAAGGGTGCGGACGTTCGTCACACTGCTTTGTCGGACATTGAATCTGCCGTCAAATGAGAAATCTCCCTCGTGTTCTGATTGTTGAAGACGAGCCAGCCATTGCCGAGCTGATGGCGGTCAACCTTCGGCACAACGGGTTTCAGCCGATTTGGGCCATGGATGCCGTTACCGCGCAGAAAGAGCTCGACGAGATCTTGCCGGATGTCATCTTGTTGGACTGGATGCTGCCAGGCGAAAGTGGTTTGAGTCTGGCCAAGAAGTGGCGTGCATCAGCCCGTAGCCAGGCGGTACCGATCTTGATGATCACTGCTCGTGGTGATGAGGCCGATCGTGTGGCTGGGCTGGAAACTGGTGCAGATGACTACATCGTCAAGCCTTTCTCGCCGCGAGAGTTGCTGGCGCGTATTCGTGCCGTGTTGCGGCGACGTGCGCCAGAGCAGTCAGCCGGCGTGGTCACGATTGGCGACTTGACCCTGGATGCAGACACCTACCGTGTCAGTTGGCGGCAACAAGCCCTGAAGGTGGGTCCGACCGAGTTCAAGCTGCTGCAATACCTGATGCGCCACCCCGAACGTGTGCACAGTCGTGGTCAGCTGCTGGACAAAGTCTGGGGTGACCATGTCTTCATTGAAGAGCGCACCGTAGATGTCCACGTCAAGCGTTTGCGCGAGTCGCTGGGTGATGCGAGCGGTCTGATCGAGACGGTCCGCGGCGCCGGCTATCGCCTCAAGGCCACAGGCCTGTAATATCCAGGGCATGTGGTCCGCGCTGTTTCCTTTGAGTCTTGGTGCCTTGATCGGTGCCCTGATCGGTCGTTTTACGCATCCTCTGCTCAATATGGGAACGGGGGCATTTGTAGGGCTGACCCTGGTCCTGTTTTGGTACCTCGCCCAGGGCGCCCGGTTTGAGCGTTGGCTGAAGTCGCCTTCTTCTGATGCGCTCAGTCGTTTGCGTGGTCCGTGGCGTGAACTCGGTGAGCGTGCCTACAGGCAGCTGCGTTTGCGCGAGCAGCAAGCGAGCAGCCAGGAAAAACGCCTGCAGGATTTTTTGTCAGCCATACAAGCCTCGCCTAATGGCGTGGTCTTGCTCGACGAGGAGGGCAAGATCGAATGGATGAACCAAACCGCGTGTGATCACCTGGGCATGCAAATTCCACGCGATCTACAGCAACACATCGTGCATCTGGTGCGTGCGCCCGCTTTCACTAAATTCTTTGCGCAGGAGCGGCACGACAAGGAGATCCAGTTTGACGCCCCCGGAACAGTCTGGGGGAAAGCTCGTCATCTGAGTTTGCACCTTCATCATTACGGGCAGGGCAAGGAACTGATGCTCACGCGCGATGTGACGGCGCTGGTGTTGGCAGACGCCATGCGGCGCGATTTTGTGGCCAATGTGTCCCATGAAATTCGTACCCCACTGACGGTCCTCGCTGGTTTTGTCGAAACCCTGCAATCCTTGCCTCTGGATGCCAGGGAGTCTGCACGATACCTGGACTTGATGGCGGTACAGGCCTCGCGGATGCAAACCTTGGTGGCAGATTTGCTGACGCTGTCCCAACTTGAAGGCAGTCCGGCCCCCGGGGCGCTGGATCTGGTGGACATGCAGCCTTTGCTCGATCAGATCGAGAGTGATGCCAAGGCTTTATCGGCTCTGCAGGCTCACAGCGAGTCACCAGTGCATCGCTTGGTGTTTGAGGCGCCTGAGGTGACTCAGGTGGAGGGCTCACGTCACGAGTTGCTGAGTGCATTCTCGAATCTGGTGAGCAACGCTGTGCGTTACACGCCTGCAGGTGGGGAAGTGCATGTGCGTGTTCGCAGAACACCTGAGGGCGGAATGGTCTTCAGTGTGCAAGACACGGGCCCAGGTATTGCCCCAGAGCACCTGCCACGGTTGTCTGAACGCTTTTACCGTGTGGACCGCAGCCGATCACGTGAAACAGGCGGGACGGGCTTGGGCCTGGCCATCACCAAGCATGTGATTCAACGCCATGGCGGTAGTCTGCACATCGAGAGTCAGCTGGGCAAGGGCTCAACCTTCAGTCTTCAGATGCCCGCTTCGCGTGTGCGTTGATGGCTCACTCGCATCAAAAGTATCACCAACAACACTGACACCACGGCCAAGGCCAGGGTGCTGCTGATCCAGAAGGTGTCCACTCTTGGTCGCGCAGACAAAGGCCCCAGACCCTGGTAAGCCCAGCGATAAGCCAGGCCAACCCCCACACCCCACAGCAACAGGGTATAGACCAGCAAAGGTGCAATCGTTTGACGATAGCAACGCAGCACAAAAGCGCTGATGGCCTGTAAAGCATCGCTCACATGGTAGAGCGCCACCCAAACCAGCCAGACAGCCGCCAGGGTTTGTACCTCAGGCTGTCCTGAGAAAAGGCGACTGATGGGCTCGCGGCCCAACCACAAAGCCAGAGCACACAACAACGATAGCGCCAAGCCCAGGCGCAGGCCGGTCAAGGCACTTTTCCTGGCGCGCGAGGCCTGGCCCGCGCCCAGCCAGTAGCCCGTGCGGGCGCTGGTTGCGATGCCCAAAGACAAGGGCACCATGTACAGGACGGCTGCCAATGTGGCGGCAATCTGGTGACTGGCGGAGGCCAGAGCGCCCAAGCGGGCGATGAACAAGGCCATCAAGGTGAAAGACGTGACTTCAACCATGATGGACAAACCTGCGGGCACGCCCAAATGTAAAAAACGTTTGAGTTGTGTCCAGTTGGGCGGGGATAAATGTTGAAACAGCCGATAGGGTTTGTACACGTCCAGTCGCCATAACCACCAGACACCACAGGCGAGCATGAACAGGTTCACAAACAGTGTGGCCCAGGCGCAGCCCTGTGCGCCCAATTCCGGCAAACCCATCACACCAAAGGTCAGGGCCCATGACAGCGGCACCTTGAGCGCGAGACCTGCTGCTTGAAGCCAAGTGACCAGCCTGGCATGGCCCAGGGCCTGGTTCAATGTGCCGTAGAGCCGAAACAGCAAAGAGGGTGCCAGAGCGACAGACAAAATGTTCAGATAGCCTTCAACCTGCAGCCATAACTCAGGGGGTACCTGAGTCCATTGCAGCCACAGCTGGGGCCAGAACAGGCAGGGAAAACCTATGCCGAAAGCCAGCGTGGCAATGTACAGGGCTTGGCGTACCGAGGGGCCAATCTCTTGGTCTTTGCCAGCACCTCTCAACTCCGCCCATACGGGCAGCAGAGACTGCAGCATGCCGTTGAGGCCCACGTACACGCTGATGTAGATGGACGTCGCCAAGGACATGACCGCCAGTGCCTGGGCAGAATACTGTCCGGCGATGATGGTGTCGGCCACACTGAAACCCATGACCGCCCACTGGCCGACCAGCACCGTGCCGGCGTGGCGGGCAATCGCCCGCAGGTCCGTTCGGTTCATGGGCCTCGGCGACGGAACACGGCAATCCATTCGTTGCCATCGGTGGGGCGCTGCACGTTGCTGACCAGCTCCCATTGTGTCAAGAGATCATCGGTGACGGCCAGGTCTTGCACGCGGGAGTTCATGAACATCCAGGCGCAAGTGGCTTGAGATGCGATGTGGGGTTTGAGCTCGTAGCCGGCGTGAAGCCTCAAACCCGTGACCTGGGCTGGCGTCAGGCCAATGTACTGAACACAGCCATTGGGTTCGACCAGGGCCACGAGCTTTCGACTGAGTGGCGCATAGCTGCGGGCGTAGTCCAACAGGGGCAGCCATAGCGTCATCAGCAGCAACCAGCACAAGGCTGCGCCTCCTGCGGGCAGGGCCATGCTTTTCCAAAGAGCGGCGCGATGGCGTCCAATGCGCCAGCGCACCAGAGCGATCCAGCACAAAGTGGCGATCACAGCCAGGGCAAAGGGGATGAGCGAAAAACCAGGTTCAAAACCAGGGGCCAGGCGTGCGACGTTGGCCGCAGGTTGTTTCGGGAAGCCGGTTTGCATGGCGAACCACACCACCCAGATGGTCAATACGCAGACCGTGAAAAAAAGCAAAGTGAACCAGTCTATGAAGGCGCTCAGGCCTCGGTTGAGTGTGGGTAATGCAAAGGCGGCCAATGCAGCGAGGGCAGGCAGACTCAGGAGCAAAGCGCGATCGGACAGGCCGGTCAGCCAGGTGGTGCCGACGGTGACCAAGGCAAACCACAGCGGCAATGCCAAATGCGGTGTGCGCCAAGGCTGGCGAAGAGCATGGCGCCAGCGCCACAAAGACCAAAGCACCAGGGGCCAGGCCGGCCAAGTGAACCACAGCAGCAGTTTGGACCAGCTGACCAGTTCGGCCCCGCGGTCTGCTTGCAGGCGCCAACGCCAAAGATCCAGACTGCCTGCCAAGGTGACGCACATCAGGGTAATGAGGAGCATCAGTCCCAGATCAAGAGCGCGTGCGCGTGTACTGGCCGCCAGCACAGCGGTGCCCCCCAAGCCCAGAAGCAAAGACATGGTGGGGCCACCTGAAAGAGTCAGGCCCAACATGCCTGCTGCCATGGCCAATAATGCAGCCTGTCTATGGCGTGTGTGGTTGCTGAGCGCAAAAAACACCAGGCTGGCGCAGGCCAGTTGACTCAGGGCGGCGGTGGTTTCGTGGCCCAGGCGAGCCAGGCCAAGACAGGCGATCAGGGCAAGCAGCCCACCATCGGCCAAGGCGCGGGCATAGTCCGCTGGCCTTGCTTCACCTCCAAAAGCAAAAGCCACAGGCTGCGCCTGCGGGTGACGTGCCAACGCGTAAATGGCGTACCAAGTGCACACCAATGTCAGCAACAGCAATCCAGCAAAGGGAACGCGCGCTGCCAGTTCAGGCGAAAGCCATGGCATGGCCTTGATGGCTATGGCGCCCAGCCAGTAAGGCAGCAAAGCCAGATCGGTATCTGTTTGTCCCAAAAGGGTAGGGCGTAACCAGTAGGCATTTTCGCCTGCTACGGGCGATGCCAGCTGCCAGATGAAACCGAAGGCTTGCAGGTCGTCCGTTTTCCAGGCAGTACGTCCCACAAAGCCTGAAAGCACATAGGCCAGGCTCAGCAGCCACAGGGCGGCGCGGGGTAGCCTGCGTACAGCATGCTGTGCAACGATGGCGGGGCTAGGGGCGTTCACGGGCGTAACGATAGCAGTTTGGCGGGTTCAAAACAAAAGGGCAGGCCGGTTGCCCGGGCTGCCCTTTGCGAAAGGAAGAACGCCTTATTTGGACAGGGCGGTCTTGCCGAAACGGTTGCGGAAGCGCTCCACGCGGCCGCCCATGTTGTCCACCGACTTTTGGGTGCCGGTGTAGAAGGGGTGCGATTCGCTGGTGGTATCGAGCTTGAACAGCGGCAGTTCGCGGCCTTCGAATTCGATGGTTTCCTTGGTGTTGACGCAGGAACGGGTCACGAACTTGAAGCCGTTGGACATGTCCTGGAAGCACACTTCACGGTAGTTGGGGTGAATGCCCTCTTTCATGGTTTTTCCTTTTAAACCACGGTAGCCACGCCCCGGACCATTCCCGGACGCACTTTCCGCAAAACCTGTGATTATAGGGGATTAACCCCCGCGGCGCATCATGTCGAAGAACTCGGAGTTGTTCTTGGTGGCCTTCATGCTCTTGAGCACCATTTCCATCGCCTCGATTTCGTCCATGTTGTACATGAACTGACGCAGGATACGCGTCTTTTGCAGCACTTCGGGCTGCAGCAGCAGCTCTTCGCGGCGGGTGCCGCTGCGGTTGAGGTTGATGGCCGGGAACACGCGCTTTTCGTAGAGGCGTCGCTCGAGGTGGATTTCGCTGTTGCCGGTGCCCTTGAATTCTTCAAAGATCACCTCGTCCATGCGGCTTCCGGTGTCGACCAGCGCGGTGGCGATGATGGTCAGGCTGCCGCCTTCTTCCACATTGCGTGCTGCGCCAAAGAAACGCTTGGGACGCTGCAGGGCGTTGGCATCCACACCGCCAGTCAGCACCTTGCCGGAGCTGGGCACCACGTTGTTGTAGGCGCGGGCCAGTCGGGTGATGGAGTCCAACAGGATCACCACGTCTTTTTTCAGTTCGACCAGGCGCTTGGCGCGCTCGATCACCATTTCGGCCACGTGCACATGGCGGGCAGCGGGCTCGTCAAAGGTGGAGGAGATGACTTCGCCGCGCACGCTGCGTTGCATCTCGGTCACTTCTTCAGGGCGCTCGTCCACCAGCAGCACCATCAGGTGTACATCGGGGTAGTTGGCGGTGATGGCGTGGGCAATGTTTTGCATCATCACCGTCTTGCCCGACTTGGGCTGAGCCACGATCAGGGCACGCTGGCCACGGCCGATAGGGGCAATGATGTCAATCACGCGGCTGGTGATGTTTTCCTCGCCTTTGATGTCGCGCTCCAGACGCATCTGCTCTTTGGGGAACAGGGGCGTCAGGTTTTCGAACATGACTTTGTGTTTGTTGTTTTCGGGCAGGCCATCGTTGACCTTGTCAAGCTTGGTCAGGGCAAAGTAGCGCTCGCCGTCTTTGGGGATGCGCACCTCGCCTTCGATCATGTCGCCGGTGTGCAGGTTGAAGCGGCGCACCTGGCTGGGGCTGATGTAGATGTCGTCGGTGCTGGCGGTGTAGCTGGTGTCAGGGCTGCGCAAAAAGCCGAAACCGTCGGGCAGGATTTCCAGCACGCCATCGGCGAACACTTGCTCACCGGCTTTGGCGCGTTTTTTGATGATGGCAAACATCAGCTCCTGCTTGCGCATGCGGCCTGTGTTCTCGATTTCGAGTTCTTCGGCTTGCTTGAGGAGTTCCGACACGTGTTGTGCCTTGAGTTCATTCAAATGCATGGAATTTGACCTGCGGTGAGTGGCTGCGGTAAGCAGTCACGTGAATAAATAACCAGGGGGAAAGCGATGTTCAGGTCCGGAAAGCCAGTTTAGGGTCCGGCGGAACTGACCCGGTGATAACCGAGTAAGAAGAATTATGACAGGTTTTTGAGCCCAAACAGGCAGAAAAAACGGGGCTCAAGCCCCGTTTTTGAGTCCAGATCCGGCGAATCAGGCCAGTTGCTGGTCAATGAAGGCGGTCAACTGGGCCTTGCTCATGGCGCCCACCTTGGTCGCAGCCAGCTGACCGGCTTTGAACACCATCAGCGTAGGAATGCCACGGATGCCGAACTTGGCCGGAATGTCACGGTTTTCGTCCACGTTCATCTTGGCGATCTGCACCTTCCCCTGGTAGGCGGTGGCCACTTCGTCCAGGATCGGAGCGATCATTTTGCAGGGACCGCACCATTCGGCCCAGAAGTCCACCACCACGGGTTGTGCGGCTTGCAGGACGTCGGCTTCGAAGCTGCTGTCGGAAACGTGTTTGATCAGATCGCTGGCCATGGCGTTAATACCTTGTCGAAAAAGGGAGAGTGAAATGAAAATTGATGGTTTATTTTGACAGAAACCACCGAGAGTGTCTGGCGAGCCATGGGGCAATTTTCTTGATCACAGTGAAAAGGTTACAAATGGTGTAACAAATGGCTGTAACAAATGCTCACAAGCAAAGCCGCCATCCCCTCCACAAAACGGGGCGAAATCAGTATCTTACGAACCATCCCGACTTGTGGAAATGACATGAAACACATTCAGACTGACGCTTATCAGCAAGCCTTGGCCCAAGCCTCAAAAGCCTTTATGGTGGCCATGGGGCAGCAGGGCTACGCCGTCAGGGATTATCCGGAAAACTTTATCGAAGCCCTGCGCAGCCAAACGCAACTGGCTTTTGAGCCCAATGCTCGTGCGCAACGCAGCGGTGTGATGGGTGATGAGGGTGTTCGTAAAGCCAAAGTCACCCGTTTGCCCGTCCGTGGCGTGGGCAGGGCGCGCGTCGCGGCCTGAAATGTTCTCGGGGGATGGGTGACGAGCCTTGACCCCGGCACTGGATTCACGGTTAGGGCTGCTCGGTTCCCCGCCTGACCCGGTTGGCCGCTTCACCATGCGGGAAGGCCCGTCGAGAGTTATTGTAGGGCAGGATCGAGCCTCGGCAGCACTTATCCCTCATGTAAAACTGTTTTCAGGGCAAACGGCGCATATTGCTTTCTGCGATGTCAGCAGCCGATAGAATGCCCGGATGTCTTATCTCGTCCTGGCGCGCAAATACCGTCCTCAAAACTTCACCGAAATGGTGGGGCAAGAGCACGTTGTTCAAGCCTTGACCAACGCTTTGGTGCAGCAGCGTTTGCATCATGCCTATTTGTTCACTGGTACGCGAGGCGTGGGCAAGACCACGGTGTCGCGCATTTTGGCCAAGTCGCTCAACTGCCAAGGCGCAGACGGGCAGGGGGGCATCACCGCCGAGCCGTGTGGCGTGTGCCAGGCTTGCCGCGACATTGATGCCGGGCGTTTTGTGGATTACACCGAACTCGACGCGGCCTCGAACCGGGGTGTGGACGAGGTGCAAAGCCTGCTGGAGCAGGCGGTGTACAAGCCGGTGCAGGGTCGCTTCAAGGTCTTCATGATCGACGAGGTGCACATGCTCACGAACACCGCGTTCAACGCGATGCTCAAGACACTGGAAGAGCCGCCCGAATACCTCAAGTTTGTACTGGCCACGACCGACCCGCAAAAAGTGCCTGTCACCGTGTTGTCACGCTGCCTGCAGTTCAATTTGCGGCCGATGGCACCTGAGACTGTGCTTGAGCACTTGACCCGGGTGCTGGCGCAGGAAAACATCGAAGCCGAAACCGGAGCGCTGCGTTTGCTGGCGCGCGCAGCACGTGGTTCCATGCGTGATGCTCTAAGCTTGACCGATCAGGCCATTGCCTACGCCAGCGGTGCTCTGCGTGAAGCCGCAGTTCGCCAAATGCTGGGCAGCGTAGACCAAGGACATGTGTACGACCTGATTGAGGCATTGACGCAGGCGCAGGCCGCCCAAGTGGTTGCCTTGGTGGGCGCTTTGCGTGTGCAGGGCGTCTCTGCCGCCGCAACGCTCGAAGACATGAGCCTGGCGCTGCAGCGCATGGCTGTGGCACAGTGGGCCGGACAGCCTGCCTCGTTGGATGATGATCCCGATGGGCATCGCTTGATGGACCTGGCAGAACGTATGGATCCGCAGGAAACACAGCTGCTCTATAACCTGTGCTTGCATGGACGCCAGGAGCTGGGGCTGGCACCTGACGAATACGCAGGGTTGACCATGGTGCTTTTGCGCTTGCTGGCTTTCAAGCCTGCAGCAGTGGCGCAACTGGCTCAAAAAAAAAGTCCTGAAAACCGCCTGAGCGCGCCTGCAGTTGCTGTTGTTTCTGTGCCGGTAGTGCATGCACCATCGCCGGTGCAGCGTACCGATGCGGTTGTCAACACTGCAGCCAGGATACAGTCGATTCCCGTACGCGAGCAAGATGCGCCCTCTTCGCGGGCTGATCGTCCAAGCGCAGAGCAAGCGCCTGCAGTGCAGGAAACCGCATTGGGCACGCTCTGGTTTGAGCTGATTCGCCAGCTGATGGCGCAAGAACAGATCAACGCTTTGCCACGGGAACTGGCTTTGCAGTCGCAGCTGGTGGAGCAAACCGATGGGCTTTGGCGTTTGTGCCTGGAAAAAGAATCCTTGAACACGCCCAATGCGCGCGAAAAACTGCAAATGGTGGTTCAGGCAGCAGGTCATGCTGTTCGTCTGGAGTGGATTGCCGGTCCGGTGGTCGATACACCAGCCAAGCGGCTTGGCGTGCTGGCCGCTGAAAAAATGCAAGCTGCTCAGGACTTGATTGGCCAAGACCCGCTGGTGCAAAACATGATCAACAACTACGGCGCAAAAATTGTGCCGGGCTCTCTCCAACCCATTTGATAAAAAAGGAACGATGATGTTCAACAAAGGACAACTGGCTGGCTTGATGAAACAGGCGCAAGCCATGCAGGACAACCTCAAGCGTGCGCAAGACGAGCTGGCTAATGTGGAGGTGCAGGGTCAGTCCGGGGGGGGGCTGGTGCAGGTGTTGATGACATGCAAACACCAGGTCCGTCGTATCACCATTGATCCAACATTGCTGGCAGATGACAAAGATATGCTCGAAGACCTTGTGGCCGCAGCTTTCAACGACGCTGTTCGCGCTGCAGAAGAAGTCTCGCAGCAAAAAATGGGCAAGCTCACTGCTGGCTTGCCAGCTGGCATGAAGCTGCCTTTCTGAACGTTCAGGACACTGGAAAAACGCAGTGGCGCAAACACACGCTCTTCAAGCCTTGGTTGAAGCTCTCAAGGGTTTGCCGGGTGTAGGCAGTAAGTCCGCCTCGCGCATGGCCTATCACTTGCTGCAGCACGACAGGCAGGCGGCGACCGTGCTTGCAGGGGCTCTTACTCAGGCCGTAAGGGATGTGCGGCATTGCAGTCAGTGCCATACCTTTACTGAGCTGGAGGTGTGTGAAACTTGCTCGGATGCGTCGCGAGATGGTGGGCAATTGTGTGTGGTCGAAACGCCTGCAGATCAGTCTGCCATTGAGCGCACCGGGACCTACAAAGGTCTTTATTTTGTGCTCATGGGGAAACTCAGCCCGCTCGATGGTGTTGGCCCCAAGGATATCGGACTGCTCAAACTCAAACAGCGAGTGCAGCTGGGCAGGGTTCGAGAGGTGATTTTGGCGACCAACTTCACCGCAGAAGGAGAGGCGACCGCACACGTTATTTCGGAAATGTTGCGCGCCTTCGGTATTCGCGTGTCGCGTCTGGCGCGTGGCGTACCCGCAGGTAGCGAGCTTGAGTACGTTGACTTGGGCACGATCGCGCATGCACTGGTGGACAGGCGTTAAGCGCTTGTGATGTGAGCCGGGCAGGCTCAACGTTTTTTTCGTTTGCTGGCGACTCGGGTAGAAGTACGGGCGGGTGCTTTCTTGGCTGCGCGGTAGGGGGCGTACAGTGTCAACTTTTGTCCAGCGTGCAGTCGTGCATTCAGGTTCAGGTTGTTCCAGTTGGCCAGGTTCCCGGCCGATACGCCATGGCGGGCAGCCAATCGAGCCAGGGTATCGCCTTTGCGCGCACTGACGGCAATTTTTCGCAACACAACTTCGGGCATGAGCGAAAGCTGTGCTGAGGTGGCCAGGTGTTCTGACACATCGCTATCGAGTTCGCCTTTGCGCTGAACGATGAGGGTTGACCCCGCACGCACCAGCATACGAGGCGGTATGTTGTTTGCAGAGCGCAGGTCATTGATGTGCATGCTGACTTCTTTTGCGGCCTCCTCAAGCTTCATGTTGCGCGGCGCAACCCAGGCCGTCCAACTGGCCAGTTTTTTGCCGGGGTGCCTTTCCAAATTGCGAGCGAAGGTCTCGGCATTGTCCCAAGGCAGCAGAATTTGCGGGGTGCCCGCTGCAAGAATGACCGGGTGCTTGAAGGATGGATTGAGCATCCTGAAGTTGTCTGTGCTGATTTCAGCCAGGCGCACGGCCAAGGCCACATCAATATCGCGGTCGATACTGACGGTTTTGAAATAGGGGTGGTTTTTGATCTCCGGCAATTCTGCGTTGAATGCCTCAGGGTTGGAGATGATGTTTTTCAGGGCCTGCAGTTTAGGCACGTAGTAACGCGTCTCTTCGGGCATGCTCAGGCTGTCGTAATCAGTGTCTTTTCCTCGTGCCTTGTTGCGGCTGATGGCTCGTCCGACATTCCCCTCTCCCCAGTTGTAGGCAGCCAATGCGAGATGCCAGTCTCCAAACATGCCGTAGAGCTTTTGCAGGTAGTCCAGTGCTGCGCGTGTGGATTCCAGCACATCACGGCGCTCATCCATGAACAGGTTTTGTTTGAGATCAAAGTGTCGCCCTGTGGCGGGCATGAATTGCCACATGCCCGCAGCCTTGGCGGTAGAGACCGCCTGAGGGTTGAAGGCAGATTCGACAAAGGGCAGGAGAGCCAGTTCCATGGGCATTTGCCGTCGTTCGAGCTCCTGAACAATATGGAAAAGATATGGGCGTGAACGTTCGATCATGCGCAACATGTAGTCCGGGCGGCTGGCGTACCAGGATTCGCGACTGTTGACACGTGCATTAACGAGGTCGGGCATGGCAAAGCCCTTGCGGATACGCTCCCAGATATCCTGCTCTTCTGGAGCCTTCAGGCCCAGTTGGGATGCTGGGCGCAGCTTCGCGGAAGAATCGACTTGCACCAATGTGGCGTCATTACTGGAAGCCTCGGCTGTCGCTTTGGTTGAGGTATTGGTGATGGGAGTGACGCTGGCGCAGCCGGACAAAATGACCAGTGCGAACAGGGGCAGCACCATGAGGATGCGGCGCAAGGATATTCGAATGAATGGGAAGTGCATGGGACGATTCAAAATTCGTTTTTCCACTCACGCAAGGTGGCAAAAACTTCGGTGTCGGAGTTCAGTTGAGGTGTTCGCTGCAGTGCACTTTGCCGTACCGCTGGCTGTTGAACACGCAAGAAGGGGTTGATCTGTAACTCAAGCCCAATCGTGGAGGGCAGAGTCGGTCGATCGTTTGCACGCAAGGACTGGCAATGGATCGTGTGGCGTGCAATATCTGTGTTTTCCGGTTCCACGGTTTGCGCAAAGCGCAGATTGGATAGGGTGTACTCGTGAGCGGGACAGACCCGTGTTTGTGAAGGCAAGTGGGCCAGTTTTTGTAAAGACGCGTGCATTTGCGCTGCGGTGCCTTCGAACAGTCGACCACAGCCCGCGCTGAACAGGGTGTCGCCGCAAAACAAGATCGGGTCTTGGCCTGGGATGTTGGCGATCCACGCTATATGCCCAGCGGTATGGCCAGGCACTTGCAACACGTGCAAACGCACGCCCTGCCAAAGCAGCCCGTCATTGTCACGAACAGCATGGTGGGCGTAATTTGCCGGTTCGGACGCCGGAGCATGGACTTTTGCTGCTGTGGCGTTCAGCAGTTGTTTGATCCCGCCAGTATGATCGCCATGGTGATGGGTCACCAGAATATGGTCAAGAGCGATGCCGGGGTGTTGCGCCAGCCACTCGAGCACCTCATGGGCGCTGCCTGGGTCGACCACCAAAGCGTGCTGATCGTCGTGCAGCAGCCAGATGTAGTTGTCGGTGAATGCGGGTAAAGCAACAAGTTTCATGAAGACTTCTATTATAGAAAATGTGCCTCCATTGATGCCTTGGTTGCCGTGGCTGACCGTGTCGCAACGTCAGGTTTTGCAACAATGGGAGCAGTCCGAGCTGGATGCTGCAGTGGTGGACGCTTTTGGTTTCCATGCTCTGCAATTGGCCGGTCTCGATTTGGAGGCTTTGCGCGTCAACCGTATGCCTCACCGTTGGGTAGTGTCTACCGAGTTCGAAACTTCGTCGGGGTCTGCTGATGTGCAGGCCTGTGTAGATACGATGGCTTGGCCTTGGGCTCAGGACAGCCTGGACTTGGTGTGTATGCCTCATGTCCTGGAGCGTTCACACAACCCGCATGCCACCTTGCGTGAGGCGCATCGGGTCTTGATGCCCGAAGGGCGGCTGGTGTTGACAGCGATCAACCCCTGGAGCGTCTGGGGGGGGAAGTACAAAAATGGGCGCAGGCAGCACACGGCGGGTGTAGATGGCACGCCGGTGCAGTTGTTGAGCGCTGGGCGACTGAAGGACTGGTTGCGCTTGCTGGGTTTTGAAATTGAGCGATGCAGCTATGGCTTGTGGTTGACTGGCGCCGGTCATCAGTCAGCCCATCGGGTGACGCGCTGGCTGGATCGGCGAATGGCGAGCCTGGCCGAGCCGTTGGGCAGTGTGTACTGCATGGTGGCGATCAAGAAGGTGCAGGGCATGAGGCTGATCAAGGGTGCCAGCTGGAGGCCTGCAGCTGCCGGGCAGGTGGCTGCAGTGCCCATGGCTCGCGTGTCCGTCAGCACGGATCCTGCTTCAAACTATCAAAAAGAAAGCGCGCAAGATGCTTAACCATGTTCAGATTCATACCGATGGAGCGTGCAAGGGTAACCCTGGCCCCGGCGGTTGGGGGGTTCGCCTGCAGTCAGGTACCAATGTCAAAGAGTTGCACGGCGGCGAAGCTCAGACCACCAATAACCGAATGGAGTTGATGGCGGTCATCGAGGCGTTCCGAGCACTCAAGCGTCCTTGTCGGGTCAGCCTCTATCTGGACAGTGAGTACGTGCGCAAAGGCATCACGGAGTGGATTCATGGCTGGAAGGCCAGAGGCTGGAAAACGGCGGCCAAACAACCTGTCAAGAATGCTGAACTCTGGCAGACCCTGGACACTCTGGTGCATGGTTCCCAGCATCAAATCGAGTGGCATTGGGTCAAGGGGCACGCGGGCGATCCTGGTAACGAGCGTGCTGACGAGTTGGCCAATATGGGCGTGGCGCAGGTTTTGCGCTGAACGGCGCAAATGCTCAACGCGAACCCAGTTGGCTCAACTCGTCAGCTGAATTGACGTTGAAAAAAGCCATGGGGTTGTCGCCCGACTGGTCGAAACACACCACGCTGTGAGGGTGGCGTGTAACCCAGGCGCCAATCTTGCGTTCGCCAGCCAGCATAAAAGCTGACAGATCTTGCGCCAACCTGGCGCGCATCAGGCAAAACACGGCTTGCTTGCGTTGTTCGCCTTGGCTGCTGCGGTCTGCGGCAATCACGATGTCGGTGCTATCGCGCATGGCTTGCACCAGCAAACGCTCGGCCAAGTCTTGTGGAAAATTGGGGCTGTCGCACGGCACGCTCAGCAGCCAAGAGGTTTTGCAATGCTGCATGCCCGTCAGAAAACCGGCCAGTGGCCCAGGGTAGTCCTGCATGCTATCGGTCAGCACGGGTAACCCTAGCTTGGCATAGGTCGATACATTTCGATTAGCGCTGATCAAGATTGTTTGTGGTGCCAGTGTTTGAGCTTGTAGTCGTGCCAGCGCATGGTCGATCAACCGTTTTTTGCCTGCTTGGACCAGGCCTTTGTCCTGGCCCTGCATCCGGGAGCCTTGCCCCCCCGCGAGGACGATCGCGGTGTAAGCTGGCAGTGCGTCACCCACCGATGTAGCTCATCTCAACCCGGCGCGCAGGGGCGCTGCCCGCCGGAGCCTGGCTGCGCATTTGGGAGTAGCGGTCGCTGCGTTGGCGCCAGATGGCGTCCACCTGTGCGCGCAACTGTTCGTCATTGAGGGATTGTTCACGCAAAAGTTGTCGCAGGTCGTAGCCTTGTCCAGCGAACAAGCACAGGTACAAGCGGCCTTCGGTGGAGAGGCGGGCACGGTTGCAGTCGCCGCAAAAGGCTTGCGTGACGCTGCTGATCAGGCCAATTTCTCCGGCCTCTTTGTCGTGCAGGCCCGCTGCGTTGGCATATCCCCAGCGCTGGGCGGTCTCGCCCGAGGCGCTGTGTTCCAGCGCCACCATGGGCCATTCCTGTTGCAGCAGTTCAAGCACCTCGGCGCTGGGCAGCACCTCGTCCATGCGCCAGCCGTTGGTGGCGCCGACATCCATGTATTCAATGAAGCGCAAACGCACACCACTGCCACGGAAATGGCGCGCCATGGGCACGATTTCCTGCTCGTTGGTGCCTTTCTTGACCACCATATTGACCTTGACCGGTCCCAGGCCCACGTGCTGGGCGCGCTCGATACCTCGGAGCACATCGCGCACAGGGAAGTCCACATCGTTCATGCGGCGAAACACGGCGTCATCCAGGCCATCCAGGCTCACGGTGACGCGCTGCAACCCAGCGTCCTTGAGGCTTTGTGCCTTGCGTTCCAGCAAAGAACCGTTGGTGGTCAGCGTCAGGTCAAGTGGCGTGCCGTCAGGTGTGCTCAGGCTGGCCAGTTGCTCGATCAGGATTTCGATGTTTTTGCGCAGCAGTGGCTCGCCGCCGGTCAGGCGAATTTTTCGCACGCCCAGTGCCACAAAGTTCTTGGCCAGCCGGGTGATTTCTTCGAAACTGAGCAAGTCCTTGTGCGGAAGATAGGCGTAGTCGTTGTTGAATACCTCTTTGGGCATGCAGTAGCTGCAGCGAAAGTTGCAGCGGTCTGTGACGCTGATGCGCAAGTCGTGCAGTGGCCTGGCATGGACATCATGCAGCGCAGTGCCAAGCAGCGATGCTTCGGATGGCTGAGGCAAGGGCAGGGCATCTGCTCTGAGGTCTATCAGGGGGTAAACGCTTTCCGACATGCGTCTATTTTGCCCCAGCGGGGCCACTTGATTGGAAGTCCGCAAGCCCGGTGAAAGTAAAATCAGGGGTAATCCCGATGTTGTACCCCTTTCTTTTCATTTCATAGCAGAGACGCGAACATGGCCCTCGATAAAGTGACCCCTGGCAGCAAAGCCCCTGAAGCCTTCAACGTGATCATCGAAATCCCGATGAATTCCGACCCCATCAAATACGAGGTGGATAAGGAAAGTGGTGCCATTTTTGTGGACCGTTTCATGGGCACCGCCATGCACTACCCCACCAACTATGGCTACGTGCCTCAGACCATCGCTGGTGATGGCGACCCGGTTGACGTGCTGGTCATGACGCCTTTCCCGCTGCCCGCTGGTGTGGTGATCACCTGCCGTGCCATTGGCATTTTGAAAATGGAAGACGAAGGCGGTGTGGACGGCAAGGTGCTGGCTGTGCCGGTGGACAAGCTGCTGCCTATCTACGCCAACATCAAGACGACCGCTGACCTGCATGAGTTGCAGCTCAAGCAGATCGCTCATTTCTTCGAGCACTACAAGGACCTGGAAAAAGGCAAGTGGGTCAAGGTGCTGGGTTGGGAAGGCGTGGACGAAGCCAAAAAGGAAATCACTGACGGCATCGCCGCCTACAGCAAGGCCTGATTCTTTCGGTCCTGACCAAGGCCTGTTGCAGCTGGGCTGCAGCAGGCTTTTTTTTGCCAGTACAGAGGCGATGAGATAATGAATCCATCCACTCGATTGCATCGTATGACTCTGAAAATCAGTGTGGCCCAGCTCAATTTGGTGGTGGGCGACATGATGGGCAATGCCCAAAAAATCATTGAAGCGGCCCGTGCAGCCTACGCCAGTGGCGCGCGACTGGTGCTCACGCCTGAACTGTCCATTTGTGGCTATGCCGCTGAGGATTTGTTGTTGCGCCCGGCTTTTATCCAGGCTTGTGACGAAGCTGTGACCGCACTCGCGCAGACTCTTGCTGGCTTGTCGGGCTTGCATGTGGTGGTGGGTCACCCGGTAGGAGGCGGCTTGCGCAGTCGCAGCGTGAGCCAGGTGCAACGCTACAACAGGGCTTCTGTGTTGTCCGAAGGACGCGTTGTGGTCAGTTATGACAAGCAGGAGTTGCCCAATTACCAGGTGTTTGACGAACGACGCTATTTCACACCCGGAAACAAGGCCTGTGTGTTCGAGGTGCAGGGCACCCGTGTCGGCCTGCTGATTTGCGAGGACGCATGGTTTGCTCATCCCGCACGGCAAGCCCTCGAAGCGGGTGCTCAGGTGTTGGCTGTGCTCAATGCTTCACCATTCCATTTGGACAAAGGGTACGAACGCGAAGCACAGATGCGCGAACGCGTACAGGAAACGGGGCTGCCCCTGGTTTACGCTCACCTGGTAGGTGGGCAGGACGAAGTTGTGTTTGAAGGGCGCTCGTTTGCTTTGGATGCACAAGGTCAGGTTGCTGCACGCGCCCCCGGCTTTGTCGAAGCGGCGCTTTCTGTCACATTGGAGAGCGATGGCCAACGGCTGCAAGGTGAGGTGTGCCCGCATGATGACGAAGACGCGCAGCTGTGGCACGCCCTGGTGCTGGGCATTCGCGACTACATTGGCAAAAACGGTTTTCCTGGCGTCATTTTGGGTTTGTCGGGCGGCATCGACTCTGCCCTGGTCTTGGCGCTGGCCGTCGATGCGCTGGGCGCTGACAAAGTGCGGGCAGTGATGATGGCCTCGCCCTACACGCAAGACATCAGCTGGATCGATTCGCGCGATATGGTGGCTCGCCTGAAGGTGCGCTACGACGAAATTCCGATTGCCGAATTGTTTGCTCAGTTTCGCACCGCGCTGGCTGCGCAATTTGCGGGTCTGGCCGAAGACACCACCGAAGAAAACCTGCAAGCGCGTATTAGAGGCACCTTGCTTATGGCGCTGTCCAATAAAACGGGCTCGTTGGTGCTGACGACCGGCAACAAAAGCGAAATGGCCACGGGCTATTGCACGCTTTACGGGGATATGGCTGGAGGCTTTGCAGTCATCAAGGATGTACTCAAAACACGGGTGTTTCGCCTGGCACGCTGGCGCAATGCGCATGACCCCTATAGTACGGGTACTGCACCGATCCCTGAGCGCATCATCACCCGTCCACCCAGTGCTGAACTGCGACCGGACCAGAAAGACCAGGACAGCCTGCCCGAATACGAAGTCTTGGATGCCATCATCAGCCGTTACATGGAAAACGATGAGGGCCTGCAAGCCCTGATGGCCGATGGTTTTGAGCGCGCCGATGTCGAAAAAGTGGTGCGCCTGATTCGTCTCAACGAGTACAAACGTCGACAGTCGCCAGTGGGCATACGGGTGACCCATCGCAGTTTTGGCAAGGATTGGCGTTATCCTATTACCAACCGTTTTCGATCCTGATTTACCCAGAGGTATTGCACATGAAACAAATCACTGCCGTCATCAAGCCCTTCAAACTCGAAGAAGTCCGCGAGAGCCTGGCCGAGTGTGGCGTGACCGGGTTGACCGTGACCGAGGTCAAGGGCTTTGGTCGTCAAAAGGGCCACACTGAGCTGTACCGTGGCGCCGAGTATGTGGTGGATTTCCTGCCCAAGGTGAAGGTGGAAGTGGTCGTCAAGGACGACGATGTGGAGCGCTGTGTGGACGCCATCGTCAAGGCCGCTCGCACGGGAAAGATCGGCGATGGCAAGATTTTTGTCACCTCCGTCGAACGCGTCGTGCGCATCCGCACTGGCGAACAGGACGAAACCGCGATTTGATCGTTTTAAAGTTGATCGGCACGTGGGGCGGTGGACAATCCCGCCTCGTTGATCAACAAGGGCAATAGTTCGCTTGCCTTGGGGGCGCTTCGAATGAGTTCGTTTTGCCATTCGCCCATGAAGCCCGCCTGCGTGCTTTGGCGGGTAAAGTCCAGCAGGCTGTCGTAGTAGCCCTTTGTGTTGAGCAAGCCCACAGGCTTGTCGTGGTAGCCCAGCTGGCGCCAGGTCCACACTTCAAAAAATTCCTCAAACGTGCCAATGCCGCCGGGCAGGGCGACAAAGGCATCGGCGCGCTCCATCATCATGCGCTTGCGCTCGTGCATGGTGTCCACGATGTGAAGCTCGGTGCACCCATCGTGCGCCCACTCGCGCTCTTGCAAGGCTTTGGGAATGATGCCCACCACTGTGCCACCAGCCTCCAGCGAGGCTTGTGCAACTTCTCCCATGAGTCCATTTCGCCCGCCCCCATAGACCAGTTGGCCTCCGTGAGTGCCAATCCAATGGCCGACTTCTCGTGCCACTTGTGTGAACACAGGGTTGTTACCGTGCCGCGAGCCGCAGTACACACAAAGTGAAAAAGCAGGTTTTTTCGAAGGCATGAGCATTCAGTGGGTGTGAGCGAATTGCCAAATGGCCGTGATCCAGATGCCGCCGCAAAACAGCATGGCCAGCAGCACCGCAGCACTGCCCATGTCCTTGGCGCGTTTGGACAGGTCGTGCCACTCGGGGCCGACCCGGTCCACCACCGATTCGATGGCGGTGTTGAGCAGCTCCACCATCATGACCAGCAGGACGGAGCCCGCCAGGAGGGCGACCTCTACCCAACTCTGGCCAAGCCAGAAAGACAGGGGCAACATCACGATGGATGCGAGCACCTCCTGGCGAAAAGCCGCTTCATGCCAGCCCGCCTGCAAGCCCGCCCAGGAGTAGCCCGCGGCATGGATCAGTCGGTTCAAGCCGCGGCGCTCTTTCTGTACATTGTGATGGGGGCTTGGGGGGGTATTCATGATTTGTTCTTGGGTAATGGCTTGACCGAGATCAGGCGGGTACCCGCAAGTTGGTCGTGCCAGAACTGCTGTTGGGGGTGAAAACGGCTGAGCAAAGCCCAAACGGCAACCCAGCCTGTACTGAGAACCAGAACCTGGACGGCAGGCAGCTCAAACAGCCATTGCATGGACAAGGGGGGCAAGAACCAAACCCAGCTCAGCAGATAGCGTGCCAGGGCATGAGGCTGGCTCAAGGGTTGACCTTGAGTGTCCGTGATGCGGATGTGCCAGGTTTTCATGGCCAGGGTCTGGCCCTTGGACCAGAACCAGGTGAAGTAAATGCCCAGTACGAGAAATACGAAAAACTGCAGTGGGTGGCGGTTGTCCATGGCGTTGCGGGTCTGGCTCAGGGTTCCAAACAGGTAGCCAGCAATGAAGACCACACCAAACAACAGCATGCCTTCGTAAAGCCAGCAGGCCATGCGGCGGCGCAGTCCGGGCGCTTGCAAAGAGGTTGGGGGGCTGGTGTTCATGCTGCTGCAGAGGGGGCAATCGGCTGGCATTATCGCACCCCGCTTGAGGGTTGGCGTCGTCGGGCCAATTGGTGCGATAATGCGCGATTGCAACTGAAAACGAGCAAACGGATCAACATCCGGCCCGGTCACGAATTGTGGGTCCATGGTGTTGGTCTCAAGTCCCGAAGCCACCTCACGAGGGTCGATGCCAAGGGGCACCCAAGGTTTTTCGTCAGAGAAATTCACAAAGGTTGAAAATGGAAATGTCCAAAGCCGAAATGGCCTCCGCAGCACACGCCGCCCAAGGGCAGGAATTGCGTGGCGCAGAAATTCTGGTCAAGGCACTGCAAGCCGAAAACGTCAAGTACATCTGGGGCTACCCAGGCGGCGCCGTCTTGCATATTTACGATGCCTTATACAAACAAGACACCATCCAGCACGTGTTGGTACGTCATGAGCAGGCCGCTGTGCATGCTGCCGACGGCTACGCACGCGCCACCGGCGATGTGGGCGTGGCCCTGGTCACCTCCGGCCCCGGCCTGACCAATGCGGTCACCGGCATTGCCACAGCCTACATGGACAGCATTCCCATGGTGATCGTGTCCGGCCAGGTGCCCACGGCTGCCATCGGTCTGGATGCCTTCCAGGAGTGCGACACTGTCGGTATCACCCGTCCCATCGTCAAGCACAACTTCCTGGTCAAGGATGCGCGTGACATGGCCGATGTGATGAAAAAAGCTTTCCACATCGCACGCAGCGGCCGCCCCGGCCCGGTGGTAGTGGACATTCCGAAGGATGTGTCCTTCAACAAAGCTCTTTACACTGGTTATCCAGAGTCCGTCGAAATGCGCTCGTATAACCCGGTGCGCAAGGGTCACAGTGGACAGATTCGCAAGGCCTTGCAGCTGCTGATGTCGGCCAAGCGCCCCTACATCTACACCGGTGGCGGTGTGCTGCTGAGCAATGCCAGTGCCGAGCTGCGTACCCTGGTAGACATGCTCAATGTGCCGGTCACCAACACCCTGATGGGCTTGGGCGCTTTCCCGGCGACCGACCGCCGTTTCCTGGGCATGCTGGGCATGCACGGTACGCTTGAAGCCAACAATGCCATGCAAAACTGCGACGTGCTGCTGGCTGTGGGTGCTCGTTTTGACGACCGCGTGATTGGCAACCCCAAGCACTTTGCTTCGGTCGAGCGCAAGATCATCCACATCGACATTGATCCTTCGAGCATCTCCAAGCGCGTCAAGGTGGATGTGCCGATCGTGGGCGATGTCAAGGATGTGCTGACCGAGCTGATCGCCATGATCCGCGAGTCCAACCTCAAGCTCGATGCGGAAGCGCTCAAGAGCTGGTGGAACACCGTTGAAGGCTGGCGCTCGCGCGATTGCATGAAGTACGACCGCGCCAATACGACAGTCATCAAGCCCCAGATGGTGGTCGAGACCTTGTGGAACATGACCAAGGACGCTGACGCCTACATCACCTCCGATGTGGGCCAGCACCAGATGTTCGCCGCCCAGTACTACAAGTTTGACGAGCCGCGCCGCTGGATCAACTCTGGTGGCCTGGGCACCATGGGCGTGGGCATTCCCTACGCCATGGGGATCAAGCTGGCCAAGCCCGAGAGCGAGGTGTTCTGTATCACCGGCGAAGGCTCGGTGCAGATGTGCATTCAGGAGCTCTCTACCTGCTTGCAGTACAACACCCCGATCAAGATCCTGTCGCTCAACAACCGTTACCTGGGTATGGTGCGCCAATGGCAGGAAATTGAATATTCCGGCCGCTACAGCCACAGCTACATGGATGCGTTGCCCGACTTCGTGAAGTTGGCCGAGGCCTATGGCCATGTGGGTATGCGCATTGAACGTCCACAAGATGTCGAAGGCGCGCTCATCGAAGCCCGTAAGCTCAAGGACCGCACCGTCTTCATTGACTTCCAGACTGACCCCACCGAGAACGTGTTCCCGATGGTGCAGGCCGGCAAAGGCATCACCGAAATGCTGCTGGGGTCTGAAGATCTCTAAACCCAACAACTGTTGAATCTATTGCCTGCCAAGCCTGTGCATTACCGTGCACAGGGGAGGGCAGCGAAAAGAGGAAGCTGAAAAATGAAACACATCATTGCTGTTCTGATTGAAAACGAAGCCGGCGCGCTGTCGCGCGTAGTCGGGCTGTTTTCTGCACGTGGCTATAACATCGAGTCCCTGACGGTGGCCCCCACCGAAGACCCGAGCCTGTCGCGCATGACCATTCAAACCACCGGTTCTGACGAGGTGATCGAGCAGATCACCAAACACCTCAACCGCCTGATCGAAGTGGTCAAGGTGGTGGACCTGACCGAAGGCGCCTACACCGAGCGCGAGCTGATGCTCGTAAAGGTGCGCGCCGTGGGCAAGGAGCGTGAAGAAATGAAACGCATGGCCGACATTTTCCGTGGCCGTGTGATCGACGTGACCGACAAGAGCTACACCATCGAGCTTACCGGTGACGCATCCAAGAACGATGCTTTCCTGGAGGCGATTGATCGCAGCGCCATCCTGGAAACCGTACGCACAGGCGCTTGCGGCATTGGCCGCGGTGAGCGCATTCTGCGTGTCTGATTTTTGACCTCACATTGAACTTATTCCAAAGGAGAAACCCGTGAAAGTTTTTTACGACAAAGACTGTGACCTGAGCCTGATCAAGGGCAAGACCGTGGCCATCATCGGCTACGGCAGCCAGGGCCACGCCCATGCCCAGAATCTGAACGACAGCGGCGTGAAAGTCGTGGTCGGCCTGCGCAAGGGTGGCGCTTCCTGGGACAAAGTGGCCAAAGCTGGCCTCACCGTCATGGAAGTCAATGACGCTGTCAAGGCTGCTGACGTGGTCATGATTTTGTTGCCCGACGAAAACATCCCCGAGGTGTACAACAACAACGTGGCCCCCAACATGAAGCAGGGTGCGACCCTGGCTTTTGCTCACGGCTTCAATGTCCACTACAACCAGGTGGTGCCCCGCGCCGATCTGGACGTGATCATGGTCGCCCCCAAGGGCCCGGGTCACACCGTGCGCTCCGAATACCTCAAGGGCGGCGGCGTGCCTTCCCTGATCGCTGTGTACCAGGACATGTCTGGCAAGGCCCGTGACGTGGCCCTGTCTTATGCCATGGCCAACGGCGGCGGCAAAGGCGGCATCATCGAAACCAACTTCAAGGAAGAGACCGAAACCGACCTGTTCGGCGAGCAAGCTGTGTTGTGCGGCGGCGCTGTTGAGCTGGTGAAGATGGGCTTCGAAACCCTGACCGAAGCGGGCTACGCTCCTGAAATGGCCTACTTCGAGTGCCTGCACGAGCTGAAATTGATCGTGGACCTGATGTATGAAGGCGGTATCGCCAACATGAACTACTCCATCTCGAACAATGCCGAGTATGGTGAGTATGTGACCGGCCCTGAAGTCATCAACGAGAAGTCGCGCGAAGCCATGCGCAACGCCCTCAAGCGCATCCAGACCGGTGAATACGCCAAGATGTTCATCCTGGAAGGCCGTACCAACTACCCAAGCATGACCGCTCGCCGCCGTCTGAACGCTGACCACTCGATCGAGCAAGTCGGTGCCCAGCTGCGCGCCATGATGCCCTGGATCGCCAAAAACAAACTGGTGGACCAGAGCCGCAACTGATCAGACTGATCTGCCTGAACGATAAGGCCACCTTGTGTGGCCTTTTTCTTTGGCTGAACTCTGGCTTACACTTGGAGCCCCAAGGCAGGCCAGTAGTCGTGCCTTTTGACACAAGGATATTCATGGATTCGCAACCGGTTCGTCGCAAGCCTTCCAAAGGCATTTATGTGTTGCCCAACCTGTTCACATTGGCAGCGCTTTTTGGCGGTTTCTACGCCATTGTGATGGCCATGAATGGACGCTACGACCTGTCGTGCATCGGTGTGTTTTGTGCCATGGTGCTCGATAGCCTTGATGGGCGTGTCGCGCGAATGACCAACACCCAAAGCGCATTTGGTGAACAAATGGACTCCTTGGCTGACATGGTTTCCTTTGGCGCAGCGCCCGCCTTGATTGCCTACGAGTGGGCCTTTCGAGGCCTGGGTCGCTGGGGCTGGATTGCTGCGTTTGTGTATTGCGCCTGCGCGGCTTTGCGGCTGGCGCGCTTTAACGTGAATACGGCTGTGGTGGACAAGCGCTATTTCCAGGGCTTGCCTTCACCGGCGGCAGCGGCCCTGGTGGTGGGCTTTATCTGGATCATGACAGATCTGGAAATGAATCCGTCCGATCTGGCCTGGCCCATGTTTGCCCTGGCGCTCTACGCTGGCCTGACCATGGTGACCAATGTGCCGTTCTACAGCTTCAAGGACTTGCAGATCAAGAAGAGCGTGCCTTTCGTAGGGCTGGTACTGCTGGTATTGTTGATTGCTGTCATCAATATTCATCCGCCTTCGGTGTTGTTCGGTCTTTTCATGGCTTACGGAGTGAGTGGCTATGCGATGTATCTTTTGCGCAAATTCAGGGGCGAACCGGTCAGTTTGATCAGTACTTCTACCGATGAGCCCGATGAACGCGGCTTGCATGTAGACGACTGAGCGGCGCTTTTTAAACTGTGCTACATTCATTGACATGAATTTGTTTTCGCTTGCTCTACTGCTAACGCCCTGCGGGCGGGATATGTAGCGCAAGCCAACAAAACCCAAAAGGCCCGCATGCAACCCGCAGCGGGCCTTTTGCTTTGTTTTCAAACCCTGCGGTGATTTCGATACTGGAGTGAACATGGCAGACAAGTTGATCATTTTTGACACCACTTTGCGTGATGGTGAGCAGTCTCCTGGTGCGTCGATGACGCGTGACGAAAAGCTGCGCATTGCGCGCCAGCTGGAGCGACTGCGTGTAGATGTGATCGAAGCCGGCTTCGCTGCCAGCTCCAACGGTGATTTCGAAGCGGTGCAGACGATTGCCAATGCGATCAAGGATTCGACGGTGTGTTCCTTGTCCCGAGCCAATGATCGTGATATTTCTCGTGCAGCTGAGGCGCTCAAAGGAGCCAACAGTGGTCGTATTCATACTTTTATTGCCACATCTCCTCTTCACATGGAGAAAAAGTTGCGCATGACGCCAGAGCAAGTGCTTGAGCAGGCCAAACAGGCGGTGCGTTTTGCGCGCAACCTGTGTGGCGATGTCGAGTTCAGCGCCGAGGACGGTTACCGCAGCGAGATCGACTTTCTGGCCCGCGTGGTCGAAGCCGTGATTGCCGAAGGCGCCACCACCATCAACATTCCCGATACCGTGGGCTACGCCATCCCCGAGCTGTACGGCAACTTCATCAAGACCCTGCGTGAGAAAGTGCCCAATGCAGACAAAGCCATCTGGTCCGTGCATTGCCACAACGATCTGGGGATGGCCGTGGCCAACTCGCTGGCCGGCGTGAAGATCGGCGGTGCCCGCCAGGTGGAGTGCACCATCAACGGTCTGGGTGAGCGCGCCGGCAACTGCTCGCTTGAAGAAGTGGTGATGGCAGTCAAGACGCGGCGTGATTATTTTGGTCTGGATGTGAACATCGACACCCAGCACATCGTGGCCGCCAGCCGCATGGTCAGTCAGACCACCGGTTTTGTGGTGCAGCCCAACAAAGCGGTGGTGGGCGCGAATGCGTTTGCCCACGCATCGGGGATTCACCAGGATGGCGTGCTCAAAGCCCGCGATACCTACGAGATCATGCGCGCCGAAGATGTGGGCTGGAGCGCCAACAAAATTGTGCTGGGCAAGCTGTCGGGTCGCAACGCCTTCAAGCAGCGTTTGCAGGAATTGGGCGTGGAGCTGGACAGCGAAACCGAAATCAACAACGCTTTCACCAAGTTCAAGGAATTGGCTGACCGCAAGAGTGAGATTTTTGATGAAGACATTCTGGCCTTGGTCAACAGCGAAGGTGCCGCAGCCGAGCAGGACCAATACGGTTTTGTGTCCTTGTCCCAGCGCAGTGAAACCGGCGAGCAACCGCAAGCCGCCATTGTGTTCACCGTGCAGGGCAAGGAAGTCAAGAGTGAGTCCACGGGCAACGGCCCGGTCGATGCGTCCATGAAAGCCATTGAAGCCCATGTCAAGAGCGGTGCTGAAATGGTGCTCTACTCGGTCAACGCCATCAGTGGCTCGACCGAGAGCCAAGGCGAGGTGACGGTGCGTCTGCAAAACAGCGGCCGCGTGGTCAACGGTGTGGGAGCAGATCCAGATATCGTGGTCGCTTCCGCCAAAGCCTACTTGAGCGCTTTGAACAAATTGAGTAGCAAAGCTGAAAGAGTCGCTGCACAAGGCTGAACTTTACAAAAAAAGATGCGCTTCAACAAAGCCATGCAAGTGTTTGATCTTGCATGGCTTTTTTTATTCAGATAAACTAGAGTCTGTTGTATTCCTGTTTTCAGTATTTTTTGATGAAATTCACAAAAACTCCATCTTTGGCAGCAGTTTTGGCCAATACCCCGCGGATGAGCCGCTGGAGTGGAGTATTGCTGGCTTTCGCTCTGTCTGTGGGTATGGTCGGCATGACGCCTTCTGTGCATGCTGCAGAAAAAACCACTCAAATCAAGAAGAAGCGCGTTGCCAAATCAGTCGCCCGCAAGGTCAGTCAGAAAAACCATGCAGCCAAGCGCTCCCTGAAGGCGGCGCCTGTAGACCCCGCCTCTTTTGGACAACAGGCAGGTTTGCATTCGGCTCGAGATCCTTTGTCACTGCGCTCCAGCGTGGCTTTGGTGATCGACCAGGATACCCGTGAAGTCCTGCTCAGTAAAAACGACCATGCCGTGCTGCCGATTGCGTCTTTGACCAAGCTCATGACGGGCTTGCTCGTGTCCGAGGCTCAATTGCCGATGGACGAGATGATCACCATCACCCAGGATGATGTGGACACGGAAAAAGGCAGCTCTTCGCGACTGGTCGTGGGTGCGCGCCTGAGTCGTGGGGACTTGCTGCATCTGGCCTTGATGTCCAGCGAGAACAGGGCTGCGCATGCTTTGGGACGTACTTACCCCGGTGGCCTGGATGTGTTTGTCCAGAAAATGAATGCCAAAGCCCGAGAGTTGGGAATGAGCGACAGCCGTTATGTGGAACCCACAGGCCTGTCAAGCCAGAACCAGTCCAGCGCTCATGATTTGACCCGCTTAGTGGCGGCCTCTTCGCGACAGCCTCTGATGCGTGAGCTGTCCACGTCCCACGGGTATGAGGTGGCTGTCGGAAGGCGTACCTTGCAGTTCCACAACACCAACCCCTTGGTCAAGAGCCCTAACTGGGACATCAGTCTGCAAAAAACGGGTTATATCCGTGAGGCAGGACGTTGCCTGGTCATGAGGGCGGAAGTATCGGGCCGTAACCTGATCATGGTATTCCTCGATTCGGCAGGCAAGCTCAGCCGCATTGCAGATGCCGAGCGTGTGCGTCGCTGGATCGAATCACAAGGCGGCCGCTCGGCAGCCCTGAAGACTTTTGTCAACGAGCGCAGCAGCTGATTTGAAAGCCTAGCCTTGCGAGTGCGGGTGATAACCCAGCTCTTGCGAGATCGTGTCTGCTGTGCTTTGCAGTTTGGCTAGCCATTCATCGTCCATCCGATCGGCAGGGGCTGAAATAGACAACCCCGCCAGCAGTTTGCCCTGGTCATCGTAGATGCCCGCAGCAATGCAGCGGACCCCCAGTTCCAGCTCTTCGTTGTCACGCGCTACGCCGCTTTGCTTGACCCTGGAGAGCTCGCGTTCCAGAACGGGTAGTTGTGTGATGCTGTTTCGGGTGTGACCCGTCAATCCCGTGCGTGTCGCATAGCCACGCACGCGCAGAGGGTCGTCCTGCGCCAGAAAAAGCTTGCCCACCGATGTCAGGTGCAAGGGTGCGCGACCGCCTATGGCTCGAACCACTTGCATGCCCGAGCGCTCGCTGTAGGCACGCTCGACATACACAATCTCGTCACCCTGACGCACGCTGAGGTTGACGGGTTGCTGAATGAGTTTGTGCAAGGCCTTCATGGGTTCCATGGCAGCGTCGCGCACATTCAGGCGACCTTTGACCATGTTGCCCAACTCCAGCAGTCGCATGCCAAGCCGGTAACTGCCCGCTTCGGGACGATCCACAAAGCGGCCCAGTGTCAGGTCGTTGAGGATGCGGTGAGCCGTGGAGGGGTGCAAACCGGTCTTTTCACTGATTTCCTTGAGGGTGATGGCCTCTTCGCGCGAGGCCAGCACATCAATCAGGGTGAACATGCGTTCCAGGACCTGGATCGTGGGTGTGGCCGCAGCTGCAGCGTCTGCTTTTTTCATGGTCAACCTCTCACAAAGCAAGCTTGAATTTTATACTGCGAAATTCAGATTGGCTTGTCTTGCCACAGGCCGTGTTTCAAAATCTGACAGGGTTGAAATTTGCTTTTGTAAGCCATTTTCGGGCTCTCGCTGATCCAGTAACCCAGATAGACATGAGCTGCCTGCAGTTGGCGTGCCTGCTCAATTTGCCACAGTACATTGAAAGTGCCCAGGCCCTGCTTTTGACCGGGATCGAAAAAAGTATAGACCGCTGACAAGCCATCATTGAGCACATCGATCAGGCTGATCATCAGAAGCTGACCGGATTCGGGTGTCCTGAATTCGACCAGCCGTGAGTTGACCCGGCTCTGGAGCAGAAACTGCTGGTATTGCTCCACATTGTCATCGTCCATGCCGCCGCCAGGGTGACGTGAACGTTGGTAGTTCAGGTACAGCTCGTAATGTTCTGGATTGAAGTGCAGCCTCATGATCCGCACCTGTAAATGCTGATGGGCTTGCCAGCAGCGACGCTGGCTACGGCTGGGCTTGAAGCGATCAACCGGAATCCGCAGCGCTATGCATTGCTGGCAACCATCGCAATAAGGGAGATAAATGAATAAACCGCTGCGGCGAAATCCCTGTGTCACCAGATCCGAGTAAACCTCGTTGTCGATCAGGTGGCTGGGGCTGGCCACTTGCGAGCGTGCCATCCTGTCAGGCAGGTAACTGCATGGATAGGGCGCTGTCGCATAAAACTGCAGGGCCTTGAAGGGGAGTTCCTGAATGCTGCTCACGGTCAAAGGTTCAAGAGTTCATCCCAGTATAGGTGTTGCTCAGGCCAAGGGATGGCGCTTTTACGCTGAGCTTGCGAGATGATATGGAGGAATTGACAGCGGCTGATTTCATGGGCGCCCAGACTCGCCAGGTGGGCCGTGTTTTGCTGACAGTCAATCACAGGAATCTTATGGCGCAAACAGGTGCTGACCAGCAAACTCAGAGCCATTTTGGATCCATCACGCACGGATGTGAACATGGATTCGCCAAACACGGCATGTCCCAGACTCACAAAATACAGCCCCGCCATCAGTCTGTCATCTTGCCAAAGCTCTGCGCTATGGGCCAGGCCCATCTGGTGGAGTTCGGTATAGACCTCGATCATCCTCGGAACAATCCATGTCCCGCTTTGTCTCTGTCGCGGGCTGTCGGCACAGCGTTGCATGACTTGCACGAACGCTTGGTCAAAGCACAGGCGAACGCCAGGCATCTGCAGCTGCTTTTTCAGGCTTTGCTGGAGCGAGCGATGAAAGCGAAAGGCTTTGGGCTCGAGCACCATACGTGGGTCGGGTGACCACCACAAAACGGGTTGGCCACGGCTGTACCAAGGGAAGGTTCCTTGTGCATAAGCTTGTGCCACTTGCACAGCTGTCAAGTCTGGGCTGACTGCCAACAGGCCAGGTGCGGAAGTCTCCTGGGACCAGGCGAGATCTGCCGCAGGCAAGGCTTGACCGGCTTCAATCCATGGCAGAGGGGGCTCAGACGTCGACATAAGGTGATTAGAACGCAAGTCGCGACAAGTCACGCTAGCCAGGGGTTATGCTCTTGCGATGAACACAGATATTTCCAGCAGGCCTGATTTCGAAACCCTGCCCGGCGGTACTCGTATCCTCGTGCCACGCTGGGCGGTGCCTGCCCATGTGAAAGCTTGCATGTCCACACGAGTCGGAGGTGTTTCCAGAGCCCCATGGGACAGCTTGAATCTGGGTGATCATGTGGGTGATGCTCCCGAGCACGTACGAGAAAACAGAGTGCGTTGGCAGCATACGCTGGGACGCAGGCCCGTGTATTTGACTCAGGTCCATGGTACCCAGAGTGTGGTCTTGTCTCAAGACAGCCCTGATGGTTTGCAGGCTGATGTATGTGAGTGTACGGACGCCTCAGTAGCGGCCACCATCATGATCGCGGACTGTATGCCCGTGCTCATGAGTGATGCTCAAGGGCAGTGGGTGGCTGCAGGTCATGCCGGATGGCGGGGGCTTGCAGGCCATGACGGACAAGGTGTGCTTGAGGTCATGGTGCGCGCAGCCATCGCCCGAGGGATTGCAGCCCATGATCTGCGTGTCTGGCTGGGCCCTTGCATCGGGCCTTCCGTCTTCGAAGTGGGGGATGAGGTTCGGTTGCTTTTTGTGGCGCAGAGTCAGGACGCCAGAGCCTGCTTTGTAGAGGCCGCCCATTCGGGCAAATGGTTGGCCGATCTGGCGGGCTTGGCCCGTCTACGACTGCATCAATCGGGTGTGCTGTCCATTGATGGCAATGACGGCGGGCAGGGGTGGTGTACCTTTACGCAGTCATCGGTTTTTTTCTCCCACCGCAGGGACGCTCGCTTGTTCGGAAACTCCGGGCGAATGGCCGCCAGCATCTGGCTGGGCTGAGCGAGATGCGGTTTCGAGTTCCTCCTTGGCGCGCCTCGCTTTGCGTCTGGCGGGGGTACCCATGAGGTAAACCACTAGAGTGATGGGAGCGATTCCATACAAAAACAAGGTCACAATGGCTCCAAGGATGCTGCCTTGTGTGCTGAATGCTTCAGCCAAGCTCATCATCAAAGCGACATATAACCATGCGATAACAACAAGATAGATCATTTGTGAAATTTGTAATTTCGGTGACAACTTTGGGATTGATACTGATTCTGACCTGAATTTATTCATAAGGGTCAAGATTGTTCGGAGACGATGTAATGAATACGAATATGCCCGAGTTCTGGTCTCAGATGACTGAACAATTTCAACAAAATCTGACAAAGGGCTGGGGCCAGGCCATGCAGAATTTTCAGAGCATGGATCTTGGCGGAGCAGGGGCATTGCCTAAACACCCGGCTCCTCAGTTGAAACTTGATCCCCAAAAAATCCAGAAAATCCAGACGGACTACTTCAAGGATGCAGCTGAGCTCTGGAACCAGAGTCTGCACAACAGTCTTCAGGTCAAGGACCGTCGTTTTTCTTCGCAGGCCTGGTCTGCCAATCCTTTGGCGAGCTTCAATGCCGCTGCCTATTTGCTCAACGCCCGCACCTTGATGTCGCTGGCCGATGCGGTAGATGCCGATGCCAAAACCCGCGCGAGGGTTCGCTTTGCGGTGGAGCAATGGGTGGCAGCATCAGCGCCCAGCAACTACCTGGCCATGAACGCCGAGGCTCAGCAAAAAGCAGTGGAGACCAAAGGCGAGAGCATTGCCAAAGGTATTCAGAATCTGGTGCACGACATGGAGCAGGGCCATGTGTCCATGACGGATGAAAGTCTTTTTGAAGTCGGCAAGAACGTGGCCACCACCGAAGGCGCGGTGGTGTTTGAAAACGAATTCTTCCAGCTGATCGAATACAAGCCCTTGACGGCCAAGGTGTACGAGCGCCCCTTTCTGTTGATTCCACCGTGCATCAACAAGTTCTATATCCTGGACCTGCAGCCCGAAAACTCCTTCATCCGCTATGCCGTCAGCAAAGGCCATCGCACTTTTGTGGTGAGCTGGCGTAACCCCGACGACTCCATGTCCGGCAAGACCTGGGATGACTACATCGGCAATGCTGCAATCGAGGCTATTCATACAGTCAAGGCCATTACTGGGGCCCCGAAGATCAATGCCTTGGGTTTTTGCGTGGGCGGCACCATCTTGTCCAATGCGTTGGCGGTCTTGGCCGCGCGCGACGACGACTCGGTGGCCAGCGCAACCTTCCTGACCACATTGATCGATTTCACCGATACCGGTGTGCTTGACGTGTTCATCGATGAGAACTTTGTCAAGTTCCGTGAAATGCAAATGGGCAAGGGCGGACTGCTCAAGGGTCAGGACTTGGCCTCTACCTTCAGCTTCCTGCGGCCCAATGACCTGGTGTGGAACTATGTGGTGGGCAACTACCTCAAGGGCGAAACACCACCTCCGTTTGATCTGCTGTACTGGAACAGCGATTCGACCAACCTGCCAGGGCCTTTCTATGCCTGGTACTTGCGCAACACCTATCTTGAAAACAACCTTGTCAAGCCTTGCAAGGTGCAAGTGTGTGGCGAGGGCATTGATCTGCGCAAGGTGGATTTGCCTGTGTATCTGTATGGCTCGCGTGAAGACCATATCGTGCCGATCGGCGGCGCTTACGCCAGCACGCAGGTGCTGCCAGGCAAAAAGCGTTTTGTGATGGGCGCCTCGGGGCACATTGCAGGGGTGATCAATCCGCCCGCGTCGAAAAAACGCAGCCACTGGGTGCGTGAGGATGGCAAGTTTCCGGCCGACGTCAATGACTGGATCGCCGGCTCGACCGAGCTTCCCGGCAGCTGGTGGGACGATTGGGCGGGTTGGCTCAAGACACACGCGGGCAAGCAAATTGCTGCCCCTAAAACTTATGGCAAAGGTGCCAAATACAAGGCCATCGAGCCGGCACCTGGCCGTTATGTGAAGGCGAAAGCCTGATTCTTTATTTAGCAGGAGACTCTCAAGATGGAAGACATCGTCATCGTTTCGGCCGCACGCACGGCAGTCGGCAAGTTTGGTGGTTCGCTGGCCAAGGTGGCCGCCCCCGAGCTGGGCAGCATCGTCATTCGCGAGGCCATGGCCCGAGCAGGCCTGCAGCCTGACCAGATTGGGGAAGTCATCATGGGTCAGGTGCTGGCCGCTGGCAGCGGTCAGAATCCTGCGCGTCAATCCCTGCTCAAAGCCGGTATCGCCAAGGAAACTCCGGCGCTGACCATCAACGCCGTGTGTGGTTCGGGTTTGAAGTCGGTCATGTTGGCCGCTCAGGCCGTGGCTTGGGGCGACAGCGAAATTGTGGTTGCCGGTGGTCAGGAAAACATGAGCGCTTCGCCGCACGTATTGATGGGCAGCCGCGACGGCCAGCGCATGGGCAACTGGAACATGGTGGACTCCATGATCGTCGATGGCCTGTGGGATGTGTACAACCAGTACCACATGGGCATCACCGCCGAAAATGTGGCCAAGTTGCACGGCATCACGCGAGACATGCAAGATGAGCTGGCACTGAACAGCCAGCGTAAAGCCGCTGCGGCTCAGGATGCTGGCAAGTTCAAGGATGAAATTGTCGATGTGCTGATCCCTCAGCGTAAGGGTGATCCGCTGGTGTTCAATACCGACGAATTCATCAACAAGAAAACCAATGCTGAAGCTTTGGCTGGCCTGCGCCCCGCCTTCGACAAGGCCGGTTCCGTGACGGCAGGCAATGCCTCGGGCATCAACGATGGTGCTGCTGCGGTGGTCGTCATGACGGCCAAGAAGGCCGCTGCCTTGGGCCTCAAGCCCATGGCCCGCATTGCCGCTTTCGGTACCTCCGGTCTGGATCCTGCCACCATGGGCATGGGCCCGGTGCCTGCAACCCAAAAAGCTCTGGCCCGTGCTGGCTGGAATGTGCAGGACGTGGATGTGTTCGAACTCAACGAAGCTTTTGCAGCGCAGGCCTGCGCCGTCAACAAGGTGCTCGATATTGATCCCGCTAAAGTCAACCTCAACGGTGGTGCCATTGCCATCGGTCACCCCATTGGTGCTTCGGGTTGCCGTATTTTGGTGACGCTGCTGCACGAAATGCAGCGCAGCCAAGCCAAGAAGGGCGTTGCTGCTTTGTGTATCGGTGGTGGCATGGGTGTATCCCTGGCCATCGAGCGCGTTTGATCATTTTCCATTTCACAAAACTCATTACAAGGAGACAAACATGAGTCAAAAAGTTGCTTACGTCACCGGTGGCATGGGCGGTATCGGTACTGCCATTTGCCAGCGCCTTCACCAGGAAGGTTTCAAGGTGATCGCTGGTTGCGGCCCGACCCGCGACTACAACAAGTGGCTGGACGAACAAAAAGCCCTGGGCTACACCTTCTACGCCTCGGTGGGCAACGTGGCCGAATGGGATTCGACGGTGGAGGCCTTCTCCAAAGCCAAGGCTGAGCACGGTCCCATCGATGTGCTGGTCAACAACGCAGGCATCACCAAGGACCGCATGTTCCTGAAAATGAGCAAGGAAGACTGGGATGCGGTGATGAGCACCAACCTGGACTCCATGTTCAACGTGACCAAGCAGGTCGTGCCCGACATGGTCGAGCGTGGCTGGGGTCGCATCATCAACATCAGCTCGGTCAACGGTGAAAAAGGCCAGGCCGGTCAGACCAACTACTCCGCTGCCAAAGCGGGCATGCACGGTTTCTCGATGGCCCTGGCCCAGGAGCTGGCCACCAAGGGTGTGACGGTGAACACCGTGAGCCCGGGCTACATAGGCACCGACATGGTCAACGCCATTCGCCCCGATGTGCTCGAAAAGATCGTGGCCACCGTGCCGGTCAAGCGCCTGGGCAAGCCCAGCGAAATCGCCTCCATCATCGCCTGGCTGGCCAGCGAAGAGGGCGGCTACGCCACCGGCGCCGACTTCTCGGTCAACGGCGGTCTGCACATGGGCTAAGCCAATCCAACTTGTGCTTTGCAACCCCGCCTCGGCGGGGTTTTTGCTTGGGTGCGGGGATAATCGGCGCCATGTCTGAAGTTTCTACCGGGTTCAGTCCCTGGTGCCTGTCTGTGGCGCCCATGCTCGATTGGACCGACCGCCATTGCCGCTACTTTCACCGGCTGCTGACGCGCCATACCCGTATGTACACCGAGATGGTGACCACGGGTGCGCTCACGCATGGATTTGTGGAGCGCCATTTGCGCTTCAATCCCGAAGAGCATCCAGTCGCCTTGCAATTGGGGGGCAGTGATCCGATCGATCTGGCGCAAGCGGCGAAGCTGGGCCAACAGTGGGGTTACGACGAGATCAACCTCAACTGTGGCTGTCCTTCAGACCGGGTGCAGCGCGGGGCGTTTGGCGCTTGCCTGATGAATGTGCCACAAACCGTGGCCGATGGTGTCATGGCCATGCGTGATGTGGTCGACATTCCGGTAACGGTGAAGCACCGCATTGGTATCGACCGCATCGAGAGCTATGACTTTGTGCGCGATTTTGTGGGCACCGTCAGTGAGGCTGGGTGCGAGGTGTTCATCGTCCATGCCCGAAATGCCTGGCTCGACGGACTCTCGCCCAAGGAAAACCGCGAGATCCCGCCGCTGCGCTACGAATTGGCGTATCAGCTGAAAAAAGACTTCCCGCAGCTGACGTTTGCCGTCAACGGGGGTATCAAAACCAATGACGAAATCGCGCAGCACCTGCAACACCTTGATGGCGTGATGATTGGGCGCGAAGCGTATTACAACCCCTGGTTGCTGACCACTTGGGATGTGCAGTTTTTCGATGATGCACACGAAGCCCCCACCCGCGAGGCCATAGAAGAAGCGATGGTGGCTTACATGGAGCGCGCCCACGCCGAAGATGGGTGCCCTTGGTACGCTATCGCACGGCACATGCTGGGCCTCTACCACGGTCAACGTGGCGGGCGTTTGTGGCGCCAGGTCTGGAGCAACCACAAGCTCAAGCCTTTAGCGCCGCGCCAGGTATGGCAGCTGGCGCGCGAGGCTTTGGCGCGAGGGGCCGAAAAGCCTGCAGATCAGGACTCTCATGTCGCATAAGGTTTACACCGTTCGTGCCCAGCGTTGGGCCATGGTCTTGATTTGGCTGGTGCCCTTTTTATGGACTGTCAACATTGTGGCTTCACGCCAAGCGCCGGGTGTGGTGTCGCCCAATGTTCTGGCCTTGGGGCGGTGGGCGTTGGCGGGCAGTATTCTGACCGTGTTCAGTGCCCGAGAGCTTTGGCAGCACCGTTGCGTTTTGTGGCAGCAGCGTTGGCGTTACCTTTTGCTCGGCGGCTGCGGGATGTGGATTTGCGGAGCCTGGGTGTATCTGGCAGGTGAGAGCACCGTGAGCATGAACATCTCGCTCATCTATGCGTCGTCGCCCGTGCTGATCGCCATGGGTTCGGTTTTGTGGCTCAAGGAACATTTCTCCATGCGTCAGCTTTGGGGCGTGGTGTTGGCCATGTCGGGCGTCGTTCACGTGATCGTGCAAGGGCAGTGGGCCAATCTGTCGGCTGTGAACTTGGTGCCTGGCGACTTGTGGATTGTGGGGGCGGCCGTCGCATGGGCGGCATATGCCTTGCTACAGCGCCGATGGCCCAGTGTCATGAGTTCTACAGCACAGCTGGCGGCCATTTGCTTAGGGGGCGTGCTCGTGATTCTTCCGTTTGCCTTGTGGGAGTTGGCTTCTGCGCACACCCCCAGCATCGGCGCAAACGCTCTTGGTTTGATGGTGCTAACAGCTCTGCTGCCTGGCGTGATGGCCTATTGGATTTATGGCTGGGCCCAAAAAGTGCTGGGTGCAAGTCGTGTGGCTGTGACTTTGTATTTGGGGCCGCTGTACACGGCGGTGGTGGCGTGGGGTGTACTCAACGAGCCTTTGGGCGGCTTCCACCTGGTGGGCGGTCTGCTGATTTTGTCGGGGGTGGCCTTGGTGATGATCAGCAAGACTCGAACAGACTGATTTTCAGCTTGCGGCCTCGAGGCCGTTGGCAAAATGTTCCCGCATGCGCTGAGCACTCAGTTGTCCATCACGAGCGAGCAGGGCGTCCATCAGGGCCTGGTGTTCATGCAATGACTCCTGTACCCGTCCCGTTTTGAACAAGGAGTGGTGGCGGTTGAGTTTCATGACCTTGCGCAGGTCTGTCACCATTTGCTGGCGCCAGCGGTTGTCTGCTGCCGAAAGCAGTTGGACATGAAACTGCTCATTGATGTCAAAAAACCGCTCACGGTCGTTAACAGCGGCGCACAGCTGCTGGTGCAAGTCTTGTAAGGCCTCAAGCTGTTCATCGCTGGCATGTTTGGCCACCGTGCCGGCACCGTCCGATTCCAGCAGAGCGAGCAGGTGGTAAACGTCACGCAGGTCCTTGTCACTGACTTCGGTGACGTAGGCACCGCGGCGTACTTTCATGGTGACCAGGCCTTCCGCGGCCAGAACCTTCAGGGCTTCGCGCATGGGCGTACGGCTGATGCCCAGCTGCTCTGCAATCTTGAGCTCATCAATCCAGCTGCCGGGCTCAAGCTCACGGGTAAAGATCTTTTGCCGCAGCAATTCGGCAACTTCTTCATACAGGGCGCGAGGAGCGAGGGACAAGGCTGACATGGCGTGATTGTAAGCAGGTTAGAATATTTTGCATCAATAATTATGAATCATGACGTGTCCATGTGTCATGGTTCAGGGTTAATACTGTCAAAATGGGGCCCCGTGCCCGATCAAAACAAAAGGTCAGACCATGTCTAACAAGTCCTTTGAATTCAACGCTTCCAACATCGAGGCTTGGCAAAAAGCAGCCGCCAAGTCCCTCAAGGACAAGCCGCTGGAGAGTCTGAACTGGCTCACGCCCGATGGCATTTCGGTCAAGCCGCTTTACACCGCTGAAGACACGGCCAACTTGCCCTACGCCAACACGCTGCCGGGCTTCGAGCCTTTCTTGCGCGGCCCGCAGGCCACCATGTACGCGGTGCGCCCCTGGACGATCCGCCAATACGCGGGTTTCTCCACCGCCGAAGAGTCCAACGCCTTCTACCGCAAGGCGCTGGCCGCAGGCGGCCAGGGTGTGTCGGTGGCTTTTGACCTGGCCACGCACCGCGGCTACGACTCTGACCACCCGCGCGTGACGGGCGACGTGGGCAAGGCTGGCGTGGCCATCGACTCGGTCGAAGACATGAAGATCCTGTTCAACGAGATCCCGCTGGACAAGGTCAGTGTGTCGATGACGATGAACGGCGCGGTGCTGCCGGTGCTGGCGGGCTATGTGGTGGCCGCCGAAGAGCAGGGCGTGTCGCAAGACCAGCTTTCCGGAACGATTCAGAACGACATTCTGAAAGAGTTCATGGTGCGCAACACCTACATTTACCCACCCGAGCCGTCGATGAAGATCATTGGCGACATCATCGAGTACACGAGCAAGAACATGCCCAAGTTCAACTCGATCTCGATCTCGGGCTACCACATGCAAGAAGCCGGTGCCAACCAGGCGCTGGAAATGGCGTTTACGCTGGCCGACGGCAAGGAATATGTGAAGACTGCGATTGCCAAAGGCATGGACGTGGATGACTTCGCCGGTCGCCTGTCCTTCTTCTGGGCGGTGGGCATGAATTTCTATCTGGAGATCGCCAAGATGCGTGCGGCGCGCCTGCTGTGGTGCCGCATCATGAAGGGCTTTGACGCCAAGAACCCCAAGAGCCTGATGCTGCGCACGCACAGCCAGACCTCGGGCTGGTCACTGACCGAGCAAGACCCCTACAACAACGTGGTGCGCACCACCATCGAAGCCATGGCCGCCGTGTTCGGCGGCACCCAGTCGCTGCACACCAACTCGCTCGATGAAGCCATTGCGCTGCCCACCGAGTTTTCTGCCCGCATCGCCCGCAACACGCAGCTGATCATTCAGGAAGAGACCCACATCACCAACGTGATCGACCCCTGGGCGGGTTCTTACATGATGGAGAGCCTGACGCAAGAGATGGCCGACAAGGCCTGGGCGATCATCGAAGAAGTGGACGCCATGGGCGGCATGACCAAAGCCGTGGACAGCGGCTGGGCCAAGCTCAAGATCGAAGCGGCCGCCGCCGAAAAGCAGGCCCGCATCGACTCCGGCAAGGACGTGATCGTTGGCGTCAACAAGTACAAGCTGGCCAAGGAAGACCCGATCGAGATCTTGGACGTGGACAACGTCAAGGTGCGTGACGGTCAGATCGCCCGCCTGCAGGCTATCCGCGCCAAACGCGACAACGCCGCCGTGCAGGCCGCATTGGCGGCGCTCACGGCCGCTGCTGAATCGGGCGAAGGCAACCTGCTGGATCTGTCGATCAAGGCCATCCGCCTGCGCGCCACCGTCGGCGAAGTGTCCGACGCGCTGGAAAAGGTTTACGGGCGCCACCGCGCCGACACGCAAAAGGTGACTGGTGTGTACGCTGCCGCTTACGACTCCGCCGAAGGCTGGGCCCAACTGCAAAAAGAAATCGCCGAATTTGCCGACCAGCATGGCCGTCGCCCCCGCGTGATGATCGCCAAGCTGGGCCAGGACGGCCACGATCGTGGAGCTAAAGTGGTGGCCACCGCCTACGCCGACCTCGGCTTTGACGTGGACATGGGCCCGCTGTTCCAGACGCCCGAAGAATGCGCACGCCAGGCCATTGAAAACGATGTGCACGCTGTGGGCGTGTCCACGCTGGCCGCCGGCCACAAGACCCTGGTGCCCGCCATCATCGCCGAGCTCAAGAAGCAGGGCGCCGACGACATCATCGTGTTCGTGGGCGGCGTGATCCCGCGCCAGGACTACGAGATGCTTTACGAGGCTGGCGTCAAAGGCATCTACGGCCCCGGTACCCCGATCCCGGCCAGCGCCAAGGACGTGCTGGAGCAGATCAAGAAGGCGCAGGGCTGATTTTTGCCAGCGCTCGGGACCAAGGCGTGACCCCTGACCAATTGTTGCAAGGCTTGCTGCACGGCACCGCGCCGTTGCAGCGCCGCGCCATGGCCAAAGCGATCACGCTGCTCGAATCGACCCGGCTGGACCACCGCGCCCTGGCAGACGAATTGCTCACAGCCCTATTGCCGCACACGGGCAAGTCATTCCGACTGGGTATCAGCGGTGTGCCGGGCGTGGGCAAGTCCACCTTCATCGAAGCCTTGGGCCTGTACCTGATCGGGCAGGGACACCGGGTGGCGGTACTGGCGGTTGATCCGTCAAGCACCGTCTCGGGCGGCTCGATCCTGGGCGACAAGACCCGCATGGAGCACCTGTCGGTACACGCTGACGCCTACATTCGCCCCAGCCCATCGAGCGGCACGCTGGGCGGTGTGGCCGAGAAAACCCGCGAAGCCATGCTGGTCTGCGAAGCCGCAGGCTACGACGTGGTGATCGTCGAGACCGTGGGCGTGGGCCAGAGTGAAACGGCTGTGGCCAACATGACTGACATGTTCTGCCTGCTGCAACTGCCCAACGCGGGCGACGACCTGCAGGCCATCAAGAAGGGTGTGATGGAAATCGCCGACTTGGTGGTGATCAACAAGGCCGACATCGATGCCAATGCCGCGACACGCGCCGAAGCCCAGATCACCAGTGCCTTGCGCCTGCTGGGACTGCACGGCAACCCGGATCACGCGCACTTTGATGAAAAGCTCTGGCATCCCAAAGTCGTCAAGATCAGCGCCTTGCTGGGTCAGGGCGTAGATGCCTTCTGGGAAGCTGTCACCGAATTCAGGACACTGCAGACCGCAAATGGCAAGTTTGCGCTGCGTCGAGAAAAACAGGCCCTGGCCTGGATGTGGGAACGCATCGAAGCCGGGCTGCGCCAGAGCTTTCGGGCTCAGGCTCAAGTCAAAGAGTTGTTGCCAAAACTCAGCGAGCAAGTCAGTCAAGGGTATGTGGCTGCGTCCACCGCTGCCCGCCAGTTGCTTGGCGCCTATAGAGACCTCTAAGGCGCTGGGCTGCAATATTTTCCATGGAGAAAAGAGAGAACCACCATGCATGACATCATTGAACAACTGGAAAAAAAGCGTGTTGCGGCACGCTTGGGCGGTGGGCAAAAGCGCATCGACGCCCAGCACAGCAAAGGCAAGCTCACCGCGCGTGAGCGCATCGAAGTTCTGCTCGATGAAGGTACTTTCGAAGAGTGGGACATGTTTGTTGAGCACCGTTGCACTGACTTCGGTATGGAAGGCGACAAGATCCCCGGCGACGGCGTGGTCACTGGCTACGGCATGATCAACGGCCGTCTGGTGTTCGTGTTCAGTCAGGATTTCACGGTTCTGGGGGGCTCGCTGTCCGAGACGCATGCCGAGAAAATTTGCAAGGTGATGGACCAGGCCATGAAGGTCGGTGCTCCCGTGATCGGTCTGAACGATTCGGGTGGTGCACGTATTCAGGAAGGCGTTGCTGCTCTTGGCGGTTATGCCGAGGTGTTCCAGCGCAATGTGATGGCTTCAGGTGTGGTGCCGCAGATCAGCCTGATCATGGGGCCTTCCGCCGGTGGCGCGGTGTATTCGCCGGCCCTGACTGACTTCATCTTCATGGTAAAGGACACCTCCTACATGTTCGTGACCGGCCCCGATGTGGTCAAGACCGTGACCCACGAAGAAGTGACATCTGAAGAGCTGGGCGGTGCATTGACGCACACCACCAAGAGCGGTGTAGCCGATATGGCTTTCGAGAACGATGTGGAAGCGCTGCTGATGCTGCGCCGCCTGTTCAACTACCTGCCGCTCAACAACAAGGAAAAGGCGCCTGTCCGTCAAAGCGGTGACCCGATTGACCGTGTGGACATGAGCCTGGACACCCTGGTGCCCGACAACCCGAACAAGCCCTACGACATGAAGGAGCTGATCGTCAAAACCGTGGACGATGGCGACTTCTTCGAACTGCAGCCCGACTACGCCAAAAACATCATCATCGGTTTTGCACGCATGGATGGCCAGACTGTAGGCATCGTGGCCAACCAGCCGCTGGTGCTGGCTGGCTGCCTGGACATCAAGAGTTCCATCAAGGCCGCGCGCTTTGTGCGTTTCTGTGATGCCTTCAACATTCCTGTCATCACTTTCGTAGACGTGCCCGGCTTCATGCCCGGTACCAGCCAGGAATATGGCGGCATCATCAAGCATGGGGCGAAGCTTCTGTACGCCTATGCCGAGTGCACCGTGCCCAAGATTACCGTCATCACCCGCAAGGCCTATGGTGGTGCCTACGACGTGATGGCTTCCAAGCATCTGCGCGGTGACGTGAACTTTGCCTGGCCCAATGCAGAAATTGCAGTGATGGGTGCCAAGGGCGCTGTCGAGATCATCTTCCGTGAAGACAAGAACGACCCCGAAAAACTCGCTGCTCGCGAAGCCGAGTACAAGGCCCGTTTTGCGAACCCCTTTGTGGCAGCTAACCGTGGCTATATCGACGATGTGATCATGCCCCACAACACTCGCAAGCGCATTGGCCGCTCCCTGGTCATGCTCAAGGACAAGCAAATCGAGAATCCGTGGCGCAAGCACGGGAATATTCCTCTGTGATCGCCTAGGAGAAAAAGAACATGTTCAAGAAAATCCTGATCGCCAACCGTGGCGAAATCGCCTGCCGCGTCATTGCCACCGCCCGCAAAATGGGCATTGCCACCGTGGCCGTGTATTCCGAAGCCGATAAGGACGCACGCCATGTGCTGCTGGCTGACGAGTCCGTCCTTTTGGGCCCGGCACCAAGCCGTGAGTCCTACCTGGTCGCTGACAAGATCATCGCCGCAGCCAAGCAAACCGGCGCACAAGCCATTCACCCCGGCTACGGCTTCCTGTCCGAGAACGAAGAGTTTGCGGCCCGCTGCGAAAAAGAAGGCATCGCCTTTATTGGTCCCAAGGCCCACTCGATCGCTGCCATGGGCGACAAGATCGCTTCCAAGAAGCTGGCCAATGAAGCCAAGGTCAACACGATCCCCGGCTACAACGACGCCATCGAGACGCCCGAAAAAGCCGTCGAGATTGCCAAAGGCATTGGCTACCCCGTCATGATCAAGGCTTCGGCCGGTGGTGGTGGCAAGGGCCTGCGCGTGGCTTTCAACGACAAGGAGGCCTTTGAAGGCTTCAGCTCCTGCCGCAACGAAGCGCGTAACAGCTTTGGCGACGACCGCGTGTTCATCGAAAAATACGTGCAGGAACCCCGTCACATCGAGATCCAGATTCTGGGCGACTCGCATGGCAATGTGGTGTACCTCAACGAGCGTGAATGTTCCATTCAGCGCCGCCACCAGAAAGTGATTGAGGAAGCGCCTTCCCCCTTCATCTCTGATGCGACCCGCAAGGCCATGGGTGAGCAGGCTGTGGCTCTCGCCAAGGCTGTGAAGTACCAGAGCGCCGGTACCGTGGAATTCGTGGTCGGCAAGGACCAGGACTTTTACTTCCTCGAAATGAACACCCGCTTGCAGGTGGAGCACCCGGTGACCGAATGCATCACCGGTCTGGACCTGGTCGAGCAGATGATTCGCGTAGCCGCTGGCGAAAAACTCGCCATCACCCAGGCTGACGTCAAGCGTGATGGCTGGGCCATCGAGTGCCGTATCAACGCCGAAGACCCCTTCCGCAACTTCCTGCCTTCCACGGGGCGCCTGGTGCGTTTTTCAACGCCCGAGACCAGCATGGAGCAGGGCAATACCGATGCGCTGTTTGGCGTGCGTGTGGACACGGGAGTGCAAGAGGGCGGCGAGATCCCGATGTTCTACGACTCGATGATCGCCAAGCTCATCGTGCACGGCAAGGACCGCAACGATGCCATTGCCAAGATGCGCGAAGCCCTCAATGGTTTCGTGATCCGTGGCATCAGCTCCAACATTCCGTTCCAGGCAGCATTGCTGGCGCACCCCAAGTTTGTCACTGGCGAGTTCAACACCGGCTTCATCGCCGAGCATTACGCCAAGGGCTTCAAGGCCGAAGATGTGCCGCACGATGACCAGGACTTCCTGGCTGCGCTGGCGGCCTTTGTGCGCCGCAAATCGCGTGAGCGTGCAGCGGGCCTGAGCGGCCAGCTGCCTGGCTACGATGTCAAGATCGGTTCGGACTACACCGTGGTCATTCTGGGAGCCGAAGGCAAAAACGTCCATGTACAAGCGCATGTGGACGAGGCGCGTGGACGTACGGGTGCTGCCACGATCCGCGTCAATGGCAAGTTCTATGACATCGTGAGCCATTCGCGCCTGAATGATGTGAAGATTGCGGGTACCGTCAATGGCCAACCCTTTGTGGCACAGGTCGAGCGCGGCACGGTCAAGAACCCGCTGGCCTTGCAAGTGCAGCACAACGGCACCCGTATTGAGGCGCTCATCATGTCCCCACGCATGGCTGAGCTGCACAAGCTCATGCCTTACAAAGCGCCGCCGGACATGAGCAAGTACGTCCTCTCGCCGATGCCTGGTTTGCTGGTGGATGTGGCTGTGCAGCCTGGCCAGAAGGTTCAGGCTGGCGAACGCGTAGCTGTGATCGAAGCCATGAAGATGGAAAACATCCTCTTTGCGGCACAAGACGGCGTGGTCAAAAAGGTTGTGGCCAACAAAGGCGAGTCCTTGACGGTCGACCAGATGATTGTGGAGTTTGAGTGATGGCCATGCAGCGACCTTTCAAGGTGCTGGGCATCCAGCAGATCGCCATTGGCGGGCCTGACAAGACCCGTTTGCAGAAACTCTGGGTCGACATGTTCGGCCTGGAGGTCACCGGCACGTTCAAAAGCGAACGCGAGAACGTGGACGAGGACATCTGCGCCATGGGTACTGGCCCTTTCAAGGTCGAAGTCGATTTGATGCAGCCGCTGGATCCCGAGAAAAAGCCAGCTGTTCACACGACACCGCTGAACCATGTGGGCCTGTGGATCGACAAGCTGCCCGAGGCTGTAGATTGGCTCACGGCCAACGGCGTACGCTTTGCGCCGGGCGGTATTCGCAAGGGCGCTGCTGGCTTTGACATTTGTTTCCTGCACCCCAAGGGCAACGATGAGTTCCCGATTGGTGGAGAAGGCGTGTTGATCGAGTTGGTGCAGGCGCCGGCTGAAGTGGTCAACGCTTTCGAAAAGCTGGCGGGCGCCTAAAAAGGCGTTTCGTCACTGCGAGGTGCGTAGCGCCGCGGCAGTCGATGGATTGCCGCGCTTCGCTCGCAATGACCGGTTTCAGTGGTCTGTTTGGCGCGCTTTGGCTTTGGCCAACACGGCTTCAATCACCGCGCGTTTGCGATCCAGTTCGGCACGGGCAGCGTCGGGCTGGTCGGGAACCTTGGTCAGATCCTGCAGGTGCTCAAGCTTGTGTTGGGCTTTGAGCGCCAGAGCCGCGTCGTGCTCAACGACTTCGCGCTCCGTGCGTACCTTGTGCTGCTCGTAGCGGTGCAGTGCCATGCTGGCCTGCTGCGGTGACCAGGCCGACCAGCCTGTTTTCGAACCAGTCACGTTTTCCAAAGCAATGCAGTCGACCGGGCAGACCGGAATGCACAGCTCGCAGCCCGTGCACCAAGGCTCAATCACGGTATGCATGCGTTTGTTGCTGCCCACAATCGCGTCAGTAGGACAAGCCTTGATGCACAAGGTGCAGCCAATGCACCAGTTCTCGTCGATGATGGCCACATGGCGCGGACCTTCTGTGCCATTTTCCGGGTTCAGGGGCAGTTCGGTCTGACCGGTGATGGTTGCCAGCCGCTGCACGCCCGCTTGGCCGCCGGGTGGGCATTGGTTGATGGCGGCTTGTCCTTGCGCCATGGCCAATGCATAAGCAGCGCAATCCGGGTAGCCGCAACGGGTGCATTGCGTCTGGGGTAACGCATCGTTCAGGCGAAGAAAAAGCGCCTGGGTCTCAGGCGCTGTTTTCGGGTTCATGGTGTGCGCGCCTCAGGCAGACTTTTTGGATACCCATTGGGTTTTCACTGCGGGCTTGGCTTTGGCTGTGACCCCTTTACGGGCAGGTGCCTTTACACCAGACGCTTTCTTGGTCACCACAGACTTGCTCTTGGTCGCTGCTTTTTTTGCGGCTGTGGGCTTTGAGGTGGCAGGAGCGGCCGCTTTGCTTGCTTGTGCAGGCTGATGACTCAGGATGAACTGGACCACCTGCGGATACACCCGCTCGCGCCAGCGTCTGCCGCTGAAAATGCCATAGTGACCGGCGCCTTCGACTTCAAGGTGTTGGCGCTGGTTTTGGGCAATACCCGTGCACAGATCGTGCGCGGCTTGGGTTTGGCCGGAGCCCGAAATATCGTCGAGCTCACCCTCAACGGTGAGCAAAGCCGTGTTCTTGATGTCCTGGGGTTTGACGCGCTCAATGCGTCCATCCACGCCCTTGACGTCCCAGGTGCCGTGAACCAGTTTGAACTCCTGGAAAACGGTGTTGATCGTTTCCAGATAGTAATCGGCGTCCATATCCAGTACGGCGTTGTACTCGTCGTAGAACTTGCGGTGTGCCTCGGCACTGGCGTCGTCACCCTTGATCAGGTCCTTGAAGTAGTCATAGTGGCTGGTCGCGTGGCGATCGGGGTTCATGGCCACAAAGCCGGTGTGTTGCAAGAAACCGGGGTACACGCGACGACCCGCGCCAGGGAAGTTGGGCGGGACGCGGTAGATGACATTGTTCTCAAACCATTCGTGGCTCTTTTGCACAGCCAGGTTGTTCACGGCGGTGGGCGATTTACGGGCATCAATCGGGCCACCCATCATGGTCATGGACAGCGGGCTTTTCTCGCCGCGGCTGGCCATCAGCGACACAGCTGCGAGTACCGGCACCGTGGGCTGGCACACGCTCATCACATGGCAGTTGCCGTATTGCGCTTGCAGGTGACGAATGAATTCCTGCACGTAGTTGACATAGTCGTCCAGGTGGAACTCGCCTTCTTCCATGGGCACCAGGCGGGCGTTTTTCCAATCGGTGATGTAGACCTTGTGGTCTTGCAGCATGGTGCGAACGGTATCGCGCAGCAAGGTGGCGTAGTGTCCGGACAGTGGCGCCACGATCAGGACAACAGGCTGTTTTTTCAGTGTGGTGAGGGTGTCGGGATCGTCCGAAAAGCGCTTGAAGCGACGCAGTTCGCAAAACGGCTTGTCGATTTCGACACGTTCGTAGATCGCAACATCGACGCCTTTGACGCTGACAGTGCGGATGCCGAATTCAGGCTTGACGTAGTCTTTGCCCAAGCGGTGCATGAGTGCGTAGCCAGCGGACATGCGCTGTGCCATCGGGACTTGAGCCAGCGGGTTCAGGGGGTTGCTGTAAAGCTTGGACGCGGCCTGAGCCAACTCAGCAAAGGGCTCCATGATGGAGCGTTGCGTTTCATAGATCTGGTACAGCATCTGAAAACCTCTTCCCGAAAATATTGCGCTGCAACAATATTACAAGACATCACCAGTTTTTTATTGAGAGTTGACCCTAATTAAGTGTCGCACAGTGGACGGAGGCATTAAAAAACGCTCCCAAGGGAGCGTTTTGTCTAGGGCAGCTATGAATCAGCAGACTTTGGCAATCGCCTGGCAGACGTAATCGATGTTCTTGCTGTTCAGAGCGGCTACGCACATGCGCCCGGTGTCGGTGCCGTACACGCCGAATTCGGAGCGCAGGCGCACCATCTGGTCCTTGGTCAAGCCCGAGTAGCTGAACATGCCGATCTGGCTGGTGATGAAGGACATGTCCTGCTGCACGCCAGCTGCTTTGAGGCCGTCGACCAGCTTCTGGCGCATGGCCTTGATGCGCACGCGCATTTCGGCCAGTTCTTCTTCCCACTGGGCGCGCAGCTCGGGGTTGCCCAGCACGGCAGCCACCACCGCGCCGCCGTGGATGGGCGGGTTGGAATAGTTGGTGCGGATGGCGATCTTGAGCTGGCTGAGCACGCGGCTGGCTTCTTCCTTGTCGGAAGCGACCACCGACAGGGCGCCCACGCGCTCGCCATACAGGCTGAAGCTCTTGGAGAACGAGGTGGACACTAAGATGTTCAGGCCGGCGGCCACAAACTTGCCGATCACAGCGCCGTCTTCGGCAATGCCATGGCCAAAGCCCTGGTAGGCCATGTCCAGGAAAGCGGTCAGGCCCTTGGCCTTGACCACTGCAATCACCTGGTCCCACTGGGCGGCGGTGATGTCGTAGCCGGTCGGGTTATGGCAGCAGGCATGCAACACGACGATGGTGCCAGCGGCAGCGGCGTTCAGGTCGGCCAGCATGCCTTCGAAATTGACACCGCGCTTGGCCGCGTCGTAGTAGGCGTAGGTGCCGACTTCAAAACCGGCGTTCACGAAGATGGCGCGGTGGTTTTCCCAGCTGGGGTCGGAAATCAGCACTTTGGCGTTGGGCGTGACCTTTTTCAGGAAGTCAGCGCCGATTTTCAGGCCGCCTGTGCCGCCGATGGCCTGCACGGTGGACACGCGGCCGGATTTGACCACGTCGGAGTCGGCGCCAAAGACCAGGCCCTTGACCGCATTGTCATAGGCCACGATGCCGTCGATAGGCAGATAGCCACGGGGCGCAGGCTTGTCCATCATGGCTTTTTCAGCGGCCTGTACGCACTGCAACAAAGGCAGCTTACCGTTATCGTCGAAGTACACGCCCACGCCCAGGTTGACCTTGTTGGGGTTGGTGTCGGCAGCAAATTGCTCGTTCAGACCCAGGATCGGGTCGCGGGGGGCCATTTCGACGGCGGAAAACAGAGACATGAAAAAGTCCTTGAATCAAGAGTGGGTGGGTGGCAGAGCAGGTCAAGCTGGGTTACGCTTGCCCGTTGGTCGCAATTTTAGCGGCCCCTGAACTGATTTCCGTCCATGACCGAGCTCGTTGCTGTTGCTACCCCCACCCTTGAGGGGCAATTCGTCCAATACCCGAATTCGCCCTTCGAGCTGTTCCAGCCCTATCCACCCGCGGGCGACCAGCCCACGGCGATTGCCACGCTGGTCGAAGGCGTGCAGGACGGCGAGGTGTTCCAGACCCTGCTGGGCGTGACCGGCTCGGGCAAGACCTTCACCATGGCCAACGTGATCGCCCAGCTCGGGCGCCCGGCCATCGTGTTTGCGCCCAACAAGACGCTGGCGGCGCAGCTGTACAGCGAATTCCGCGAGTTCTTTCCGAAGAACGCGGTCGAGTACTTCGTCAGCTACTACGACTACTACCAGCCCGAGGCCTATGTGCCGCAGCGTGACCTGTTCATCGAAAAAGACAGCGCGATCAACGAGCACATCGAGCAGATGCGCCTGTCGTGTACCAAGAGCATTTTGGAGCGGCGCGATGTGGTGATCGTGGCCACCGTGTCGGCCATCTACGGCATTGGCAAGCCCGAGAGCTACCACCGCATGATCATGACGCTGCGGGTGGGGGACAAGATGGGCCAGCGTGATGTGATCGCGCAGCTGATCCGCATGCAGTACCAGCGCAACGACCAGGACTTCAGCCGCGGCAAGTTCCGGGTGCGCGGCGACACGATCGACGTCTTTCCGGCAGAACACTCCGAGCTGGCGATCCGCATTGAATTGTTTGACGACGAGATCGAGAGCCTGCAGCTGTTTGACCCACTCACTGGCCGCATCCGCCAGAAGATCCCGCGCTTCACCGTTTACCCGTCCAGTCACTATGTCACGCCGCGTGACCAGGTGCTGGCCGCCATCGAAACCATCAAGATCGAGCTGGACCAGCGCCTGAAAGAATTGGTGGGTATGGGCAAGCTGGTCGAAGCCCAACGGCTGGAGCAGCGTACCCGCTTTGACCTGGAAATGCTGACCGAAGTGGGGCACTGCAAAGGCATTGAGAACTACACCCGCCACCTCTCGGGTGCGGCGCCCGGTGAGCCGCCCAGCACGCTGACCGACTACATGCCGAGCGACGCGATCATGTTCCTCGACGAGAGCCACCAGATGATCGGCCAGCTGAGCGCCATGTACAACGGCGACCGCTCGCGCAAGACCACGCTGGTCGAATACGGCTTTCGTCTGCCCAGCGCGCTGGACAATCGGCCGCTCAAGTTCGAAGAGTTTGAAAAGCGCATGCGCCAGTGCATCTTCGTGTCGGCCACCCCGGCCGACTACGAGATTCAGCACGCCGGGCAGGTGGCCGAACAGGTGGTGCGTCCCACCGGCCTGGTGGACCCGGAGGTGGAGGTCCGCCCGGCCACCCACCAGGTGGACGATGTGCTGCAGGAAATCCGCATCCGTGTTGAAAAACAGGAGCGGGTGTTGATCACCACGCTGACCAAGCGCATGGCCGAGCAGTTGACCGATTACCTGAGCGACAACGGTGTGAAGGTGCGCTACCTGCACAGCGATGTGGACACGGTCGAACGCGTGGAGATCATCCGCGACCTGCGTCTGGGCGCCTTCGATGTGCTGGTGGGCATCAACTTGCTGCGCGAGGGGCTGGACATTCCCGAGGTGTCTCTGGTGGCGATTCTGGACGCTGACAAGGAAGGCTTTTTGCGTGCCGAGCGCAGCCTGATCCAGACCATTGGCCGAGCCGCCCGCAATGCCTCGGGCAAGGCCATTTTGTACGCCGATGTGATCACCAAGTCCATGAAGAAAGCCATGGACGAGACCTTGCGCCGCCGTGAAAAGCAGATCGCCTACAACGAGGCGCACGGCATTACGCCGCGCACCATCATCAAGCAGGTCAAGGACCTGATCGACGGCGTCTACAGCGAAAAGTCCGGCCAGGAAGCCGAACGCCTGGAGCAGGCCGCGCTGCAGCGTGCCAAGGTCGAGGACATGAGCGAAAAGGACATCGCCAAGGCCATCAAGCAGCTTGAAAAGCAGATGATGGAGCATGCCCGCAACCTGGAGTTCGAAAAAGCCGCCCAGGCACGCGACCAGTTGGCCATCCTCAAAGAACAGGCTTTTGGCGCTGTCGGTGCAGACCGCCTTGTTGGATAACCAAGTGCATTACTCGGGTTTAAGGTATACTTGAGTCGTTTAGTCGGGTTATCAACTTTCCAAGGAGCCTGCCATGCGATTAACGACGAAAGGACGGTTTGCCGTCACAGCCATGATCGATTTGGCTTTGCGCGAGCAGGCTGGACCCGTCACGCTGGCCGCCATCAGCCAGCGCCAGCACATTTCCCTGTCTTATCTGGAGCAGCTGTTTGGAAAGCTGCGTCGTCAGGAGCTGGTGGAGTCCACCCGAGGCCCTGGCGGTGGCTACACGCTGGGCAAGAAAGCCGTCGACATTTCGGTGGCTGACATCATTTTGGCGGTCGATGAGCCGCTAGACGCCACCCACTGCGGTGGCAAGGAAAACTGTCAAGGCGATGGTGATGGCCCCTGCATGACACACGATTTGTGGGCAGCCCTGAATGCCAAGATGGTTGAATTTTTGCAATCCGTCTCGCTCAAAAAGCTGGTGGATGACCAGGTTGCCAAAGGCGTGGTGGTGGAGCACAAACCCATGATCAAGCGCGCCATCTCCAGTACTCCGGTGGTCAAACCCATTCGCGTGACCGGCCCCAATTCCGTTTTTGACCTGGGCAAGGTCTTGTCCAAATCCTGAAGAAGTCACAAGCATTACCATGGACACAACACCTCATTTTCCCGTTTACATGGACTACGGCGCGACCACGCCGTGCGACCCGCGCGTGGTCGACGCCATGATCCCCTGGTTGCGCGAGCATTTTGGCAACCCGGCGTCGCGCAGCCACGCCTGGGGCTGGGAAGCCGAAGAAGCGGTTGAAAAAGCCCGCAAGGACGTGGCCGACCTGATCGGCGCTGACCCGCGCGAAATCGTCTGGACCAGCGGCGCGACCGAGTCCAACAACCTGGCGCTCAAGGGTGCGGCGCAGTTCTACAAGTCGCGCGGCAAGCACCTGATCACCGTCAAGACCGAGCACAAAGCGGTGCTCGACACCATGCGCGAACTCGAGCGTCAGGGTTTTGAGGTGACCTATTTGGATGTCCAGGAAGACGGCTTGCTGAGCATGGACGCGCTCAAGGCTGCCATCCGTCCCGACACCATCCTGATCAGCGTGATGTTCGTGAACAACGAAATCGGCGTGGTGCAGGACATTGCCGGCATCGGCGCACTGTGCCGCGAGAAGGGCATTGTTTTCCATGTCGACGCGGCGCAGGCCACGGGCAAGGTCAAGATCGACCTGAACACCTTGCCGGTGGACCTGATGAGCCTGGCCTCGCACAAAACCTATGGCCCCAAAGGAATTGGCGCCCTGTACGTGCGTCGCAAGCCGCGCGTACGCCTGGAAGCGCAGATGCACGGCGGTGGCCACGAGCGCGGCATGCGCTCGGGCACCCTGCCCACGCACCAGATCGTCGGCATGGGCGAGGCTTTCCGTTTGGCCCGTCTGGAGATGGACCAGGACAATGCCAAGGCCGCCGCGCTGCACAAGCGTCTGATTGACGGCCTGTCCGACTTGGAACAGGTGTTCCTGAATGGCCACGCCACCCAGCGCGTGGCGCAGAACATCAACATGAGTTTCAACTTCGTCGAAGGCGAGTCGCTGATCATGGGCATCAAGGGTCTGGCGGTGTCGTCCGGCTCGGCCTGCACCTCGGCCAGCCTGGAGCCCAGCTACGTGCTGCGCGCCCTGGGCCGCAGCGACGAGCTGGCCCACAGCAGCCTGCGCATGACGATTGGCCGCTGGACCACCGAAGAAGAAATAGACTTTGCCATCCAGACCATCCGCGAGAACGTGGCCAAGCTGCGTGAACTCAGCCCGCTGTGGGAGATGTTCAAGGACGGTATCGACCTGTCGACCATCCAGTGGGCTGCCCACTGACAGCTAAGGAGAAGATCATGGCTTATTCAGAAAAAGTGGTTGACCACTACGAAAACCCCCGCAATGTTGGCTCCTTTGACAAGGGCGACGAAGACGTGGGCACGGGCATGGTGGGCGCGCCCGCCTGCGGTGATGTGATGAAGCTGCAGATCAAGGTGAACCCGCAGACGGGCATCATCGAAGACGCGCGATTCAAGACCTACGGCTGCGGTTCGGCCATCGCGTCGAGTTCGCTGGTGACCGAGTGGGTCAAGGGCAAGACGCTGGACGAGGCCGCTGCGCTCAAAAACAGCGAAATTGCCGAAGAGCTGGCGTTGCCACCTGTCAAGATTCACTGCTCCATCCTGGCCGAAGACGCCATCAAGGCTGCGGTCGACGACTACAAGAAAAAACACGCGAACTGAGCATGGCCATCACCGTCAGCGAAGCCGCCGCCCGGCACGTCAACCGTTACCTCACCAAGCGCGGCAAAGGCCTGGGCGTGCGCTTGGGCGTCAAGACCACAGGATGTTCCGGCTTGGCGTACAAGCTCGAATACGTGGACGAAGCCGAACCCGAAGACGTGATCTTCGAGGCGCACGGCGTCAAGGTGCTGGTTGACCCCAAGAGCCTGGCCTACATCGACGGCACCGAGCTGGATTTTGTTCGAGAAGGCCTGAACGAAGGGTTCCGCTTCAACAACCCCAACGAGCGTGACCGCTGCGGCTGCGGCGAATCGTTCCGCGTGTGAAGTCCCTGCAGGCCAACGACTTTGAGTTGTTCGAGCTGCCGCAGCAGTTCGCGCTGGACCGCGCGCAGCTCGACGAACGCTGGAAAGCCCTGCAGCGCGAAGTCCACCCCGACCGTTTTGCGGCCCAGGGCGCTGCCGCACAGCGCGTGGCCATGCAGTGGTCGGTGCGCATCAATGAGGCCTACCAACGCCTCAAAGACCCGCTCAAACGCGCTGCGTATCTCTGTGAGCTGCGAGGACAACCGGTCAATGCCGAAAGCAACACCACCATGCCGCCTGCCTTTTTGATGCAGCAGATGGAGTGGCGCGAAGCACTGGAAGACACCAGCGACGTCGCAGCGCTTGAGTACCTGGCTGACGATGTGGCTGCCGAGTGCAGCCGTGTGCAGCAATCGCTGGGACAATTGCTGGATGTGCAGCAAGACGTCCAGGCCGCTGTAGGGCAGGTGAGGGCGCTGATGTTCATCGAGCGTTTCACCACTGAGGTGAACGCCAAACTGGATCAACACTCATAAACCATGGCGCTATTGCAGATTTCCGAACCCGGCCAGTCACTGGACCCGCATCAGCGGCGTATTGCCGTGGGTATCGACCTGGGGACGACCCATTCTTTGGTGGCGTCTGTACGTCACGGTGTGGCCGAGTGCCTGCCCGATGGCGATGGGCAGGTGATCCTGCCCTCGGTGGTGCGTTACCTGCCGGGTCAGGGCCGCCAGATTGGTATCGAGGCCCAGGTCAACGCTGCGCAAGACCCCGCCAATACCATCGCCTCGGTCAAGCGCTTCATGGGCCGTGGCTTGAAAGACGTGGCGCACCCCGAAAAGCTGCCCTACCGTTTTGTCGATCAGCCCGGCATGTTGGGCATCGAGACGGTGCAGGGTGTCAAGTCGCCTGTGGAGGTGAGTGCCGAGATTCTGGCCACGCTGCGTTTTCGGGCTGAAGACACTTTCAACGATGACCTGTATGGCGCAGTGATCACCGTCCCCGCCTACTTTGACGATGCTCAGCGCCAGGCCACCAAGGATGCTGCCCAGTTGGCCGGCATCAACGTACTGCGGCTGATCAATGAGCCCACCGCTGCGGCGATTGCCTACGGCCTGGACAACGCGGCCGAAGGCATCTACGCCGTGTTTGACTTGGGCGGTGGCACCTTCGACATTTCCATCCTGCGCCTGACACGTGGTGTCTTCGAGGTCATGGCCACCGGGGGCGATTCAGCCCTGGGCGGCGACGACTACGACCGTGCCCTGGCCGATTGGGCTTTGGCGCAGATGAGTGGTGTACAGACCGAAACGGCGCAAGACAAAACGCGGCTCAAAACCGCAGCACGCGTTGCCAAAGAAGCGTTGACCGACAGCGCCAGTACCAGCTTGAATGTGGAACTGACTTCGGGCCGTTTGAGCGTGCCAGTCGCCAGGGCCGACTTTGAAGGCGTGACTGCCGCGCTCACGCAGCGCTGCCTGTCCGCCGTGCGCAAGGCTTTGCGTGATGCAGGCCTCTCGAAAGAAGAAGTCAAAGGCGTGGTCATGGTGGGCGGCTCGACCCGCATGCCGCAAATCCAGAGCGCCGTGGGTGACTTTTTTGGCCAAGCCCCGCTCAACAACCTCAACCCTGACGAGGTGGTGGCGTTGGGCGCTGCCATCCAGGCCAACCAGCTGGCGGGCAACGACAGCGCTGGCGACCTGCTGCTGCTGGATGTGATCCCGCTGTCCTTGGGCATCGAGACCATGGGCGGGCTGGTCGAGCGCATCGTGCCGCGCAACCAGACCATTCCCACCGCCATGGCACAGGACTTCACCACCTATCAGGACGGCCAGACGGCACTTGCGCTGCATGTGGTGCAGGGCGAGCGCGACTTGGTGCAGGACTGCCGCAGCCTGGCGCGCTTTACGCTGCGCGGGATTCCGCCGATGGCTGCCGGTGCGGCGCGTATTCGTGTCACCTTCACCGTGGATGCCGATGGCTTGCTGCAAGTCAGCGCCAAAGAGCAACTCAGCGGCGTGGAAGCGCGTATTGACGTCAAACCCTCTTACGGTTTGAGCGATGATCAAATTGCCACCATGCTGCAAGACAGTTTCGCCACCGCGCAAGAGGACATGCAGGCGCGCGCCTTGGTTGAAGCCCGTGTGGACGCCGACCGCATGCTGCTGGCCACGCGCAGCGCCTTGCAGGCTGATGGCCATCTGCTCAGTCAGGACGAGCGCGCTGCGATCGACGCCTTGATGGACGCATTGCAGCAAGCCATCGCTACCGAAATCAACGCCAAGGCACTCGAAGACCAGACGCTGGCTTTGGCCAAAGGCACCGAGGCTTTTGCCGCCGAGCGCATGAACCAGAGCATCCAGAAGGCCCTGGCCGGGCAAAGCATTCAGAACGTTTAAGAGGCGAGACCATGCCTGTCATCAAGATTCTTCCCCATGCAGAGTTGTGCCCCCAAGGCGCCGAGATCACCGCCGCTGCTGGCACCAGCATTTGCGAAGCGCTGCTGGAAAACCAGATCAACATCGAGCATGCCTGCGACATGAGCTGCGCTTGCACGACTTGCCATGTGATCGTGCGCGAGGGTTTTCGCAGCCTCAACGAGATGGAAGAGACCGAGGAAGACCTGCTCGACCGTGCCTGGGGCCTGGAGCCCGATTCGCGCCTGAGCTGCCAAGCCATTGTGGGGCGCGAGAACCTGGTGGTCGAGATTCCCAAGTACACCATCAACCACGCCAAAGAAAACCACTAAGATCGGTGTCATGAGACAAATCGTCCTCGACACTGAAACCACGGGCCTGTCTGCTGAAGGCGGAGACCGCATCATCGAAATTGGCTGCGTGGAGCTGGTGGCCCGAAAGCTCACGGGCAACAATCTGCATTTCTACATCAACCCCGAGCGCGACAGCCATGAAGACGCGCTCAAGGTGCACGGCATCAGCAACGAGTTTTTGCGTGACAAGCCCAAGTTTGCCGAGCTGGTCGATGAAATCCTGGCTTATGTGCAGGGCGCGGAAGTCATCATCCACAACGCACCCTTTGACCTCGGTTTTCTGAACAAAGAGCTTGAGCGTCTGGGACGCCCCGCTTTCAAGACCTTCACCGATGGGGTCATCGATACCCTGGTCATGGCCAAGGAACTGTTCCCTGGTAAACGCAACAGCCTGGACGCGCTGTGCGACCGACTGGAAGTGGACAACTCCGGACGTACACTCCACGGCGCTTTGCTCGATGCCGAACTGCTGGCGGACGTGTATATCAACCTGACGCGTGGGCAAGAAGCGCTGTTGATGGATGCACCTGTAGAGGCTGAGTCCGGACCAGCACTTGGACAAGGCATCAAGCTGGATTTGTCGACATTCAAATTGTCTGTCGTGATGGCCAACGCCCAGGAAGTAGAAGAGCACCAGAATGTGCTGCTCCAAATGGACAAAGCCAGCGGGGGGAAAACGGTCTGGCGCAGTCTCGAGTCTGAGCAACTCTGAAAAGTTGTGGCATAATAGTGGTCTTCGCTGCTACAGCAGTGACGGGTGATTAGCTCAGCGGTAGAGCACTGCCTTCACACGGCAGGGGTCACATGTTCGATCCATGTATCACCCACCAATTTGACAACCCTGCAAGTTTGAAGCTTGCAGGGTTTTTTATTTTGGGTATCAAGTTAATTGAATTTGAACAAAATTAATAGCGCTCTTTTCTATCGCATTGACTCGTTTTATTTAGGGTTTGTCCTTAAATAAATTAATTTATAAAAATTATTTAAAAGTTAAAATTTCGAAAAAATTAAACCTGTTGTTTCAACAGTTTTGATTTGTCAGTATTATTTCTCACAGAGTTTTATGCCTCTCTTTGCATTGCTCGCTGGCTGGTTTCAGCGTGTGCCTCACCCAGGCAAGAAGCAGCGTTTTGCGCTGCTTGAGCTTGGCATGGGGCTCTTGTTGCTGTTACTTGTGCATGTTGTGGCAATGCACTACCTGGAAGGCTTCGACTGGTGGACATCCATCTGGCTGACCTTCATCACGGTTGCTACCGTAGGCTATGGCGATGTTTCGGCCAAAACCGTCTGGGGACAAGTTGCAACCCTGGCACTGCTGGTGATTCCCGGCATTGTGCTTTTCTCAAAACTTCTCAGTGAAATTGTCGATAGAAACGCAGTGCGCAGAGAGCGACAGCTCAAAGGCGCGTGGAGATGGCCCATGAAAGAACATATTCTGGTATTCAATGCACCTCAAAACGTCGAAAACTACATGTCTATTGTGGTGAGCGAATTTGTGAAATATCCCCAGTACGAGCACGCGCCTGTCCAGGTGGTATCAACACGCTTTCCCAATGGCTTGCCTACCCGTTTGCAGGACATGAATGTTCTTCTTTACACAGGCTCAGGTAATTCTGATGAAACACTGGCTGCAGTCAATGTGGCTTTGGCCAAGGTGGTGATTGTTCTTGCTCCGGACCCAGAACAAGAAGACTCTGATGCGGCCACCTTTGACTTGGTCCATCGCATACGTGATACCGGCTCAAAAGCCTATATCGTTGCTGAGTCCATTCGCGATAGCAACCGCCGACGTATTCGTGCTGCTGGTGCAAACGCAACCATGAGACCCATACGTGCTTATCCTGAAATTGCAGTTCGTGCTGTATTGGCTCCGGGTTCGGAGTTGGTCATCGAGGAGTTGTTCGACAGCGCTGGCAGTGAGTACCGCCGCATCGATGTGCCAAAGACACAAATGCTGTGGGGGGAGGTGACCTCACGTTGTATTGGTGCAGATCTCGGTACTCCCTTGGCCTTCGTTGATCTTGAAGGCAATATCGTCATCAACCCTTTGGGCTCAAAGCCTGCAGAGTTCACCGGTTTGATACTTGCTGTGCTGGATACGGCGACTTGGCAAGATGAAGATTTGATCCGAGCCCTCAAAGATTGATGTGTTTTTACAAACCAGTGTCTGACGTGGTTGTCGGGTGTGTCCTATGAACGTCTTGTGGGCGGTGTTGTTGCTGGTGTGCTCGAACGTTTTCATGACGTTTGCCTGGTATGGACACCTGAAAAGTCTGTCGGCAGCTCCGCTGTGGACGGCCATTGTGGTCAGCTGGGGAATCGCTTTTTTTGAGTATCTTCTGCAAGTGCCAGCCAATCGCATAGGTTTTCAGACCCTGAGTTTGGGGCAGCTCAAGGTCATGCAGGAGGTCATCACACTTCTGGTCTTTGTCCCATTCAGTGTTTATTTCATGCAGCAACCGCTCAAGCTGGACTACGTTTGGGCTGGGCTGTGTCTGGTCGGCGCGGTGTATTTCGTGTTTCGCGCTTGAGGGCGTAACGTCCCATGTCCAGACCCTCGGTGTTGATGGCGGGTTGTACGCCCATGATCTGATCGGCGAGTACCTGTGCACTGCCGCAAGCCATGGTCCAACCCAGCGTGCCGTGGCCAGTATTGAGGTACAGATTGCTCAAGGGTGTCGCGCCAACCAAAGGCGTGCCATCGGGTGTCATGGGTCGCAGGCCGGTCCAGAACTCTGCCTGGCTCAGGTCGCCGCCCGCGAACAATTCGCGTGTCACTTTTTCCAATGTCTGGCGGCGTCTGGGGTTCAGGCGCAAATCAAAGCCGCCAAGCTCTGCCATGCCACCCACACGGATGCGGTCGCCAAGACGGGTCACGGCGATCTTGTAGGTTTCATCCAGCACGGTGGACTGGGGCGCCAGCGTTTCGTTGGTGATGGGCAGCGTGAGGGAATAGCCTTTGACCGGATAGACCGGAATGTCCAGGCCCAGGGGCAGGAGCAAATCGCGTGAATAGCTGCCCGCGGCCAACACATAGCGGTCCGCATGCAGCGTGGTTTGATCAGCGAGGGTGATGCCTTGCAGGTGCTGACCATCGTGCTGCAGATGGCTCACGCTTTGGCCGTAAAGAAACTTGACGCCCAGCTCAGTTGCCTTGGTTGCCAGTTGCGACGTGAATTGGTGGCAGTCCCCTGTCTCGTCGTTGGGCAGGCGCAGGCCACCGCAGAAACTGGCGCTGGCGTGGGCCAGGCCGGGCTCGGCGCGAATCACGCCAGCACGGTCCAGCAACTCAAAGGGCACGCCACAGGCTTGCAGCACTTCCACATCGCGTTGTGCAGCGTCCAATTGGGCTTGGCTGCGGAACAGTTGCAGGGTGCCTGCGCTGCGCTCGTCATAGTGCAAGCTGACCTCAGCGCGCCAGTTGCGCAGGCAATCGCGGCTGTACTCGGACAGGCGCATCATGCGTTCCTTGTTGATGGTGTAGCTTGATGCCGAGCAGTTGGCCAACATGTGCGCCATCCAGCGCATCTGGAACCAGGAACCGTCCAGGCGGATGGCCAGCGGTGCATGGCGCTGGAACAGCCATTTCATGGCTTTTAAAGGAATGCCGGGGGCGGCCCAAGGCGTGGAGTAGCCTGGCGAGACTTGTCCCGCGTTGGCATAGCTCGTTTCCAGTGCCGCACCAGGTTGGCGTTCAATCACGGTGACCTCTGCGCCCTGGCGTGCCAACGCCCAAGCTGTGGTGGTGCCAATCACGCCTGCGCCGAGAACAACAACTTTCATGAACAATTCCTCAATGAATCAATGTTTTGTGATGTTATGGATTCATTGCAGAAATAAATCTTGAAAAATTTGCTGATCAAAGCAAAAATCACTGTTTTGGACTCTTGATGTGCAAGGCGGCAGCAAATGTTTGAACTGGACACCATAGACCGCAGAATCCTGGACGTTTTGCAGCGCCAAGGACGTATCACCATGACCGAGTTGGGCGAGCAAGTGGGCTTGTCCACATCGCCGTGTTCGGAGCGGGTCAAGCGCCTGGAGCGTCAGGGGTTGATCAGTGGCTACCACGCCCACGTGAACCCGCAAGGCCTGGGGCGTGCGTTGCTGGTGTTCATCGAGATCACGCTCTCGCAAAAGTCGCCTCAGATTTTTGAGGCCGTGCGTAAAGAGGTCGGGGCGATGCCCGAGGTGTTGGAGTGCCATCTGGTTTCAGGCAGTTTTGACTACCTGCTCAAGGCGCGCTTGCGGGCGATGACCGAATACCGCGACTTGCTGGGAAAAATCCTGAAAAAAATCCCGGTGCCTGCGCAATCCAACAGCTATGTGGTGATGGAAGAGATCAAGGAAACCCTGGTCCTGCCGCTGGACCGTTAACGTTTGGGTTTCAAGTGATCAAGATTGCCCTGAAGTCGTTGACGTTGGTGTGCGTGGGACCGGTAAACACCAAATCGCCCAAAGGCTCGAAAAAACCATAGGCATCGTTGCGTGCCTGGTAGATGGACAGCTTCATGCCCAGGCTTGCGGCGCGTTGCAAAGTATCTGGCGATACACGGGCCCCGGCGTTGTCCTGCACACCGTCAATGCCGTCGGTGTCGGCAGCAAGCGCCCATACCCCAGACTGTCCCTGCAGACCTTCGGCCAGTCCCATGCAGAACTCGCCTGCACGGCCTCCGCGTCCCTTGGCTGCGCCTGCTGGCAAAGGCTTGACCGTCACGGTGGTTTCCCCGCCGCTGAGCAAAACGCAAGGTCGCTGGAAGGGGCCTTTGCCCTGTGCAATGGCGCGGGCGAGGGCCGCATGCACTTTGCCCACGTCGCGAGATTCACCTTCGATCTCGTCACTCAGAATGTAGGCGGGCAGACCTGCTTGCCCGGCGAGCTCCGCTGCCGCTTGCAGGGACTGCATGGGCGTGGCGATCATGTGCAGCTGTTGAGTCGCAAACACGGGTGCACCGGGCTTGGGTGTTTCCAGCTGCCCCTCATTCAGTGCCTTCAAAACAGGTGCAGGCAGCTCAATACGGTAACGCTCCAGAATGGCCAATGCGTCTGCACAGGTGCTGGGGTCCGCCACCGTAGGGCCGCTGGCAATCACGCTGGGGTCATCGCCCGGCACATCGCTGATCATCAGTGTGACCACTTGCGCCGGGGCGCAGGCCGCGGCCAGGCGGCCACCCTTGATGCGCGACAGGTGCTTGCGCACGCAATTCATTTCCACAATGTTGGCGCCGCTGTCGAGCAACTGCTGGTTGATGCATTGTTTGTCCTGCAAAGTCAGCCCTTCTGCAGGCAGCGTCAGCAGGGCAGAGCCACCGCCTGAAATCAGGCACAGCACCAGATCGTCGGGCGTCAGGTTTTGTGTCAGCTCCAGCATGCGCTGGGCTGCTTGCAAGCCTGCTGCGTCCGGTACGGGGTGTGCAGCTTCCACAATGTCGATGCGTGCAGGCACGCCAGCGGGGTGCGCGGGTGTGTGGTCATAGCGCGTGACCACCAACCCAGACAAGGGGGCATCAGCTGGCCATAAAGCCTCGACCGCATGCACCATGGCACCAGCGGCTTTACCCGCGCCCAGTACCAGTGTTCTGCCTTTGGGAACAGGCGGTAAAAAAGCCGCCGTGTTGTGAGCAGGCAAAGCGCGGCGCACAGCTGCATCGTAGAGCTTGCGCAAAAAGTCTTGGGGGTGGTTTGCCTCTGTGCTCATGCAAGGTGCCCGAGTCAAAAAGCTAATTATTGACTCAACCAGCCTTTGATGCGTTCGGACATTTTTTCGGCAGAAATGCCATAGCGGTCATGTAACGTTGGCAAAGCTCCGGCATCCAGAAATGCATCTGGCAGGGCCAGCATACGGAACTTGGTGGGGGCGGCGCCTTCGCGCAGCAGCAGGCTGGCCACGGCCTCACCCAGACCACCGACGACAGAGTGGTTCTCGGCAACGACGACCAGACGACCCGGCTTACGCACTTCGGCCAGGATGGTGGCTTCGTCCAGAGGCTTGATGGTCGGGCAGTGCAGCACAGCTACATTCACGTTGTCGGCTTCGAGCTGCTTGGCCACTTCGAGCGTGCGCATGGTCATGAAGCCGCTGGAGATGACCAGCACATCGCTGCCTTCGCGCAGCATCTTGGCTTTGCCGAGTTCAAACTTGTAGTTGTATTCGTCCAGCACCAGCGGCACGTTGCCGCGCAGCAGGCGCATGTAGACCGGGCCCTGGTGAGCGGCAATTTGCGGTACGGCCTGCTCGATATCGAGCGCATCGCAAGGGTCCACCACCGTCAGGCCGGGGATAGCGCGCATCATCGCCAAGTCTTCGGTGGCCTGGTGGCTGGGGCCATAGCCGGTGGTCAGGCCGGGCAGGGCGCAGCAGATCTTGACGTTGAGGTTTTCCTCGGCGATCACCTGATGGATGAAGTCATAGGCGCGTCGTGTGCCGAACACGGCGTAAGTCGTAGCAAATGGCACCAGGCCGGTCTTGGCCATACCGCCTGCAGCGCCCATGAGTAATTGCTCGGCCATGCCCATCTGGAAAAAGCGCTCCGGATAAGCCTGCGCGAACAGATGCAGGTCGGTGTATTTGGCAAGATCCGCAGTCATGCCCACCACTTCTGGGTGCTCAGCCGCGTAGGCCACCAGGGCTTTTCCGAATGGGGCGGCTTGAACACGCTGGCCTTCGGATGCGATTGAGGCAATCATGGCCGATGTGGTCAGCCGGGGTTTTTTGTCAGTCACAGCATTCATTTTCATCAGGCCTCAGGGTTGGGTCGCGTCCAGAATGTCGAGCGCTTGTTGCCACTCTGGCGGGTCGACACGGATGAAGTGGTTTTTCTCTCGTGTTTCCAGGAAAGGCACGCCTTTGCCCATCAGCGTGTCGCACAAGATCACGCGAGGTTTGGGGTCAGTCAGTGAACGTGCGGCATCGAAAGCCCGCAGCACGGCGGGCATGTGATTGCCATCGACGCGTTGCACGTGCCAGCCAAACGCAGCCCATTTGTCGGCCAGTGGCTCAAAGCCCAACACCTTGCTGGATGGGCCGTCGGCCTGCTGGTTGTTGATGTCCACCATGCAGATCAGATTGCCCAGCCCGTGGTGGGCCGCAGACATGGCCGCTTCCCACACCGAGCCTTCATCGAGCTCACCATCGGACATGGAGTTGTAAACAAAAGCGGGACTGTTTTGATGACGCAGGCCCAACGCAATACCCACGGCAATCGGCAGCCCTTGACCGAGAGATCCACCTGAAATTTCCATACCAGGCGTATACGTGGCCATGCCGCTCATGGGCAAGCGACTGTCATCGCTTCCATAGGTTTCCAGCTCTGATTCGGGGATGATTCCGGCCTCGATCATGGCCGCGTAGTGTGCAATGGCGTAGTGGCCGTGCGACAGCAGGAAGCGGTCGCGATCCGCCCAGTCAGGATCGTTAGGGCGGAAATTCATGGCATGACTGTAAGCCACAGCCAGCACATCTGCGTAGCCCAAAGCCTGGCCGACATAGCCTTGGCCCTGCACTTCGCCCATGCGCAATGCGTAGCGGCGGATGCGCCAGGCACAGCGTGCCAATTCGGCAAGTTTGGCTTGCGGGTGGGACATGGAAACTCCTTGAAAGCGAAGAGGGGGTGTTATTTGAGAATGACAGCTGGCACGTACGAGACCAGCATCAGCACCCCAAAGGCCACAATGTAGAAAGGCGTCATGGCGCGGACTGTTTGCCCGACTTTTACCTTGGCTAACGAGCTGGTGATGAACAATGTGGTACCAACAGGCGGGGTGTACAGACCAATGGCCAGGTTGACGACCATCATGATGCCCAGCTGAACGGGGTCCATGCCTATGGACTGGGCCATGGGCATGAAGACAGGGGTCAGAAGCAAAACTGCAGCGGGTAAATCAATAAACATCCCGAGGAACAGCATCATCGCGTTCATCAACAAGATCACTAGCCATTTCGTTGAAACATTTTCCTGGACCCATAAGGCAATGTTTTGCGGCATCTGGTCGAAAGTCAGAAGCCATCCGATGGCGGCAGATGCCATGATGACCATCAACACAACACCTGTTGCCACGCCAGCTTCGATAATCGCGTGGTGCAGCCGTTTGATTGACAAGTCTCGATAGAGGAATGCCGAAACCAAGCCGGAAAACAGCGCTGCCAGCACCGCTACTTCAGTCGGTGTAGCGATACCAAATCGTAGAAACACTACGATCAGAACAGGCAAGGCGATAGCCGGCAGTGACATGATCAAATCGCGTCTGAATTTGGCTCGATCAGCAATTGCAGTTTCACGAGGAAGGTTGTCTCTATTACCCACGTACCAGCAGGCAAACATAAACCCGCCGCAGAGCAACAGTCCCGGCAGAATCCCTGCATAAAACAAAGCGGCAATGGATGTGTTGGAGCTCAGGGCATAAAGGATGAGCGGGATTGAGGGGGGAATGATGATGTCAATTGTTGCTGCCGAAGCCAGTGATGCAGCAGAAAATGCCATTGGGTAACCAAGACGCCTATGCCATGGCATGATGAGTGAGCCAATCGCTGAGGCGTCGGCAACTGCAGAGCCAGAAACGCCTCCAAACAATGTGGATGACAACACGCTCACTTGCGCAGGACCACCGTGCCAGCGTCCCACCAACGCCGTTAGTACGCCGACGATCGCTTGTCCAAGCTTGCCGCCCATCATCAAAGAGCCCGTCAGCATGAAAAACGGGATTGCAATCAATGGAAAGCTTTGAACCTGGGCAACCATCTGCTGTACCAACAGATCCAGCGGCACACGTTCGTTGCTGAAAGTTGCAGCCAAGGCAGCCACCAAGATCGCATGTGCAATTGGTATGGCCAGAGCTGCTGCGCCCAGAAATGTAAACAAGATCAAGTAAGTCATTGCATCACCCCTGTGCCACTTGCGCGTTCGTGTCGGATTCGTCTTTGCAGACCTGCTCGTATCGCCAGGCGCGTAAGGCTGAAAGTAAGGCCAATATTCCAACGAAACCCATGCCAATCATTACGCATGCATAGGTGACGGAGCCTGGGACTTGAAGAATGGGCGTTCTTTCGTCATGTACGATCTCAAGCATGCTCCATGTGGCTTTGACCAATGAGGCATACAACATGGCGACCATCACCCAAGAGAAGATAGCGATGATGCGTCGAGTTTTTTCGCTGACAGAGTCAACCAAAAAGACGGTTGCAATGTGTGAACCTTTCTCAGTAGCCAACACAACACCTGACATGACCAGCCAGGGAAAAAGAAGTTCCGGAACTTCGTTCGCCCATTGAAGGCTCGAGCCGTTAACGTAGCGTAGCAGTGTGTTGGCCGAAAGGATCGAAAAAATCGCAAGAGTCGTGATCCATAAAACAGCACTGCAAACGATCACGATCGACTTCTCGAGCAAGCTGCGCTCGACGATTTTGTAATTCATTGAGTGTCTCCAATCCGACCTGCCGCGTGGCAGGCCGGATATCTGGCGGAATCAACCTGAAGTCAGGCTTTTATTTGGCGCGTGCGGCAGCGACAACCTTTTTGACGAATGGACCAATTGGGCCTGATTCCCATTTGGCAATCACAGGAGCCGTGGCTTTCATGAAAGGCTCTTGATCGACTTTGTCGATCTGCACACCCTTGGCCTTGAGTTGGTCAAACATTTGCCCATCTGCCTCTTGTGCCAATTTGCGCTGAAGGGCCGTTGCTTCCGAAGCAGCTTCTTGAACAACTTTCTTGTCTGCGTCAGTGAGCTTGTCCCATGAGCGTTTGCCGATCAGGAATGGTGTCAACTCATACTTGTGCCCAGTCAGCGAAATGTGTTTCTGAACCTCGTAGAGTTTGCCAGCCCAGACGTTGACAAGAAGATTTTCTTGTCCATCGACAACACCCTGTTGCAGCGCTACGTAAAGTTCCGACCATTTGATTTGCTGGGCTTCAGCACCGACGCTTTGCATGATGTCGACAGTCACAGAGTCAGGTGGGGTGCGCATCTTCAGGCCTTTGAGGTCTTCAGGCTTAAGCAATGCACGCTTGTTGTTGCTCATGTGGCGGATCCCGTTATCCCAGTATCCAAGAACAACCAAACCCTTTTCTGCGGACTTTTCAGCCAGCTCCTTGCCGGTAGCGCCATCCAGGACTTTCCACGCGTGTGCTTGGCTTGAGAAGAGGAAAGGCATGCCGAAGGCGGCGTATTCGGGTACCACGTTAGCCACTGCGCCTTGCGAGTTGGCCGACATGTCAAGAGCACCTGTGCGAAGAGCAGTGACCATTGCAGCATCGTCACCCAACTGTGATGCGGGAGCCACAGTGACTTCGATGCGACCATTGCTCTTTGCTTTGGCAACTTCCGCGAATTTGACAGCAGCCACGTGACGTGGGTTGTCAATGGCTGTGCCGTGACCCAGCGTCAATTTGACAGTTTGGGCTTGAGCCATGCCAGAGGCGGCCATTAGCGAGGCGAGCAGTAATGTGCGGCGCAGGTTGTTGATTTTTTTCATGTTGTCTCCTAGTAGTGAAAATCCACGGTTGTTCCGTGGGGTTGGGGGGAACGATCAGTGAATCAGCATGCCGCCATTGATGTCTAGCGTGATACCGGTGCAGTACTTGGACAGGTCACTGGCCAAGAAGACCAGGCAACCAGCGACGTCGTTGGGCTCACCAATGCGGCCCAAGGGGATGCTGTCAAGGATTCCCTGGCGTTTATCGTCAGGAATTTTTCCTTTGTTAATGTCGGTGGCAATCAGGCCGGGTGTGACGCAGTTCACACGTATGTTGTTGTTGCCATATTCGCGCGCCATCGCGCGAGCCAAACCCAGTACGCCAGCTTTTGCAGCAGAGTAGTGTGGGCCACCCAAGATGCCACCGCCACGCTGTGCAGAAACAGATGAAATACAGACGATGGAGCCGCTGTTTTGGGCAATCATCATCGGCAAAACAGCTTGAGATGCATAAAGGGTGCCGCGCAGACTGACATCCATGATGCGGTCATAGTCGCTACCCGTGATGTCCAGGAATTTCACAGGCTGGGTAATGCCGGCGTTGTTTACAAGCACATCAATACGACCATACTTGGCTTTGATCTGAGCCACTGCCGCCTCGCAGGAGGCTTTGTCCGTCACGTTAGCCACCAATCCCAAATGCTCACTGCCCAATTTGGAAGCAGCGGCTTGCGGGTTGGCAACCTCCAGGTCAAGGATCACGACTTTGGCGCCATGCTGAGCCATCATGGTTGCAGTGGCGAAGCCCAGACCATTGAGGCCAGCGCCTCCGGTAATGACTGCGACCTTATCTTTGAGCAGCATTTGAGTCTCCTTTGTATGTCTGCTGTTTGTTGACTGTGGCGTGATTCTGATCATCTCGGCAATTTAGAGCAAACGACATAAACTCAAGATAAATGTATTTTTTTTCATGTTGCAGTGCGGTATGAGACGGCAGCGTATTGCGATGCACCCAGGGCTTCGCAAATCGCATCAACCAAGGTGGCTATGGGGTCATGAATGTTGAGCACAAGTGCGTTTTCTTCTGGTGAGGGCATTTCAAGGGTATTGAGTTGGCTCTCGAGGAGTGAAGTCGGCATGAAATGTGATGGCCGTCCTCGCATGCGCTCAAGGAGCAAATCTTTGCTGCCGTGCAAGAGAACAAACAAGACATGCTGCCCTGCGATGTCGCGGATTTTTTCGCGATAGACCCGCCGAAGAGCAGAGCAGGCTATAACGGCCATGCCATGATGAGCTCTATGTTGAATCAATTTCTCGCCGACTCTTTCCAGCCATGGCCAGCGGTCTTCGTCCGTCAGAGGGACTCCCATCTTCATTTTTTGTGTGTTCGTCCACGGATGTAAATCATCAGCATCAACATACGGCAGTTTTAGTCGGTCGGCCAATGATCCTGCAACTGTGCTTTTGCCGCTGCCACACACCCCCATCAGCACAACAGCTTGATTCGCTTGTGCGTTGCTGAGGTCTTGGTTGAAGTTCTGCATGTTGTTATGGACTCAGGCTGTGTGACCTAAGCATCAGAGCTGGTTCAGGCGTCTGAGTTCCAAGATCAGAGCGCTATGGTCGAGCTCGCCATGGCCATGGTCAATCAGGTCGCGAAACAGCGCATCTGTGAGCCCAAGCATTGGCAGCTTTAGATCAAGTGACTCGGCAAGTTTGAGAGCGGCCTGAGTGTCTTTGACTTGGTTGATTGCTGTTCCTCCAGGGGTAAAGTTCTCTTCAATCATCCTTTTGCCGTGCAGTTCCAAAATGCGCGAACTTGCAAAGCCTCCAAGCAATGCTTCGCGTACTTTATTGAGTTGAGCGCCCCCCTTCTCGGCCAATAGAAGAGACTCCGCTACGGTCACAATGGTGCTGGCGACGATAAGTTGGTTTGCTAATTTGGTGAGTTGGCCTGTACCAATAGGGCCAATGTGAATAGGCCTTCCCATGACTTGAAAAAGCGCCTGGCACGATGCCACCGCTTCATCCTTACCACCCACCATGATGGAGAGATTTGCAGATTGAGCGCCCACCTCCCCTCCGGAGACTGGTGCATCCAGGTACTGGATACCTGCCGACTCTGCCAGTTGGGCGTGAGCTTTGGCCGTGCTCACAGGTATGGAGCTCATCACAATCAACACGCTACCGGGCTTCATTTGCCAAGCTGCCCCGTTTGGTTTCGAAAAGAGCACATCGTCACACACGGGTCCAGAGCTCAGCATAACGACCACAGCGTCATTTCCGGATGCCGCTTCCGCCGCGCTCTCCACAACCCTCACGCCATGTTCTGCAAGAACTTCGGCTTTGGAAGTACTGCGGTTGTAGGCGGTGACCTTGAACCCTGCACTTGCCAAATGTTTGGCCATTGGCAAACCCATGATGCCGGTACCAATGAAACCAACAGACTGAATTGGTTGTTCGCGCATATCCATCATTCGTTTGAAGCGTTCAGTGTCGACCCAGAAACTTTACTGGGCGCTCGGTTTGAATGTGTTCTGGCAATGCTTGCCTGAACCTCTCTACATGCGCGGTTTGCAAGTGATCATTAAAGGCCTGCTTGTTCGTGTAGACCTCGTAGAAGACGACAGTACTGTCGTCTTCTACTGATCTGAGAACGTCAAACTGCAAACAACCCGGTTCTGTAGAGGTCGAGTTGTGAGCATCGTCGTATGCATGCTCCAAGAATGAATTCATCTTTGCTGATTTGACGACGAATTCGGCAATCACGACAAAAGCACCGTACGTTGAATTTTTTGGGCTCATGAAAGAACCTTTATCGGATGTTTTTGCCCAGCGTCTGTGTGTACTCCTTGCGGAATTCAACCACGTCCAGGTTGTCAACCAACTCAACATCCGAGAAGCAAACGGGCATGTCTTTTGCAACCGGTTTGACCAGCTTGACCTTGTGAGCTAAGCCAATAGGCAAAGCATCGAGTGCCAGACTCTTTTTGGCAGGAATGGCATTGGCCCAAACGGCAAATCCACCTTCACCATCAAGCATTTCGCCAGCTTTGAGATCTTTCTTCGCAGTGGCGACCGCGTCTGCTCGGAATTCCTTGGAGGAGCCTGTGGCTTCTCCGCGCAATACTGCAGACATCGCGCTCACGCTGGTTTCAAGGCCAATTAAGTGGAACGGTCGCCACATGGATGCGTACCAGCCTGTCTTGTCTGTGAGCAGACCGTATTGTTTAAAGCAGGCGCGGGTATATTCATCGGGCGCCTTGAATGTCACAAACATTCCATAGCGAATGTTGTTGAAAACTTCGCGCCCATCAGGCTCTTGACTGGCTGCGATGTCGATGAGGCCTTTGCGTTCCAGTCTGCCGCCATCCGAGGCCGGCTTGAATACGTTTGCGAGATCGTGCAAGCCGGAGGGCAGAAAGGCCAAACCGTTTTCGGGGCAGTCCAGTCCGGTGCCATTGGCGACAGCAGCCATTTCAATGGCTGCTTTGGTGCCATCTGTGAAGGAGTTGTACATCTGAGCATTGAAGTCGCCAGCTTTCACTTCTTCTTCAGTCCAGCCGAAATAGCCCCAAACCGTGTCTGGTGTTGAATAGCGGTAGCGCGGTTCGTAATTCATGCCCTTGCCTGCCGCGATCAATTCAAAGCCGCAAGCGCGAACCCAGTCGATCAATTCGCAGATAAAGGCGGGTTGATCGCCATATGCCATGGAATAGACCACCCCTTTGGCTTTTGCGCGTGCGGCAAGCATCGGGCCGCACATGACATCTGCTTCTACGTTGACCATGACCACATGCTTGCCGTGATCTATAGCCTTGAGTGCGTGGCGTACGCCGGCGATGGGGTGGCCTGTCGCTTCAATGATGCATTCAATGCCTTCAAATTCTGCCAACGCGGCTGCGTTGTCAACGATGCAGGTTTTCCCTGTTTTGTAGGCTTCTCCTAAGGTCTTGGCGTTGTATTGATCTTCTTCCCATCCCACCCGCTTGAGGGACTCTCTAGCCTTTGCAACGTTCAGGTCCGCAACGCCGACAACATGGTATCCGGAGATGTATTTGGCCTGCGCCAACATCATCGAACCAAACTTACCTGCGCCAATGATGCCCACGCGCAAGGGGCCTTTTTCTGCGACACGTTGCTGCAAAAGCGTATATAAATTCATTTTCAATTACTCCAAAACATTTTGATTGAAATTAAATTTATTCAAAATATTAAGTCCCATAAAATGGAAAATAAATTTATTTGAATAATCTAATTTTTCAAATTCTAGGCTTGGATTCGGAGAAAATAAATTTATTTATTCTCTTTTTGAGTTTAGAAAAACTAAACGGATGGGGCGTGTGGCGTGGTTGCTGATTGGAGCCGAAGTGGGGCAACTTCCTGCTCCCAAAGTTCACGCTCGTGCCTAAGCCATTCGAGAAACCTGAGGACTTTTGATTTGCGTAAGTGATCGTATGGGCAGACGATCCACTGAGTGGTGAGCTTGAAGTGGGGAGGGGAGTTAACTGGACAGATTAGTTTTCCTGCTCGCAACTCTTGCGACATCATCAAGTTACTTTCAAGCGCAACCCCTAAGCCATCAACTGCAGCATCAATGGCCATGTGACTTCGATCAAATTGCAAGCGAGACAAGTCAAGGGACGTTTTGATGCCCAACGAGGCAAACCAATGTGCCCACTGAAGTTGTGCTTTGACGGAGTAAATCAGGCGATGACTTTGCAAGTCCGAGCAACGGAGGCTGTGGGCTGCGCGATAGCTGGGAGAACATACCGGGAAGAAATCTTCTTGCGCCAGTCCTTCAATGTGAACGCCCGGCCATTTGCCTTCTCCATGACGTATTTCCACATCGACTGATTCGCGACTGAAATCCGTGATTTCGGTCGTGCCGTTGATGCGCAGCTCCACGTCAGGATTGACTTCCATGAAACGATGCAGGCGCGGCAGTAGCCATTTGGTGCCGAGTGTTGGAGTGGTGCGCACGGTCAGTGTCGAGCGTGTTCTCAGGCCGCGGATCCTGTTTGTTGCCTCTGTGATTGATTGCATGTTTTCTGCAATCATTTCGAAGTAACGTTCGCCAGCCTCTGTCAGTGCAATGCCTCGTCCAACCTTGGTGATCAGCGTGGTTCCCAGATGCAGTTCCAGGGCGTGAATTTGCTGGCTGACAGCTGACGGCGTGACATAAAGCTCTTCTGCAGCTTTGGATAAACTGCAGCAGCGGGCTACTGCATCAAAGACGGCAATTGCTTTGAGGGGAAGGGCCATTGGCGTGCTGAATGAAGATGGGCCAAGAAAAAAAACAAATATAGCCTACCTCATCGGTCGCGACTGTTTAATTGGCCTACATAGGGCGACAATTGAATCCGCCCAGCAAAATTTTTGTGCTAAGCGTATCTATCGCTCTATACAAAGAAGTTCATCAATGATTCCACCTCTAACCGCCTTGCAAGCCTTCGAAACCATTGCGCGCCGCAAGAGTTTTACGCTGGCTGCTGAAGAATTGCACCTTACGCCTTCGGCCGTGAGCCACCAGGTTGCCAAGCTCGAAGGTTTATTGCACGTTCGCCTGTTTGAGCGGTCAACTCGCGGAGTAGAGCTCACGCCAGCCGGGCAGCAATACCTGCAGCGTGTGGGGAGTGCGCTGGGAGCCATCAACACCGCCACTGAAGATCTGCGCCACGGTGTGCAGGACACGCTGTATGTGCACAGCAGCCCCAGTTTTGCCAGCTTGTGGCTGATGCCGCGCATTGCGCGTTTCACGGCTTTGCACCCGAACATTTCGCTGATGCTGTCGGCCTCGCACGTGCATTCGGATTTCCAGCTGGGTCAGATGGACATTGACATCCGCTATGGGCTGCCCAACTGGCCTAACCTGGAGGTGGAGCCCATCTTCACCGAAAAAATCATGCCCCTGGCCAGCCCTGAGTTCATTCGAGCGCATGCCTTGCATGAGCCCAAAGACCTGCTGCGTGTGCCGCTGATTCAGTCCAGCGTGAGCGTGGTGCAATGGGTCGACTGGTTTGGCCGTTATGGCGACGGCCTGCGCCCCGAACGCATGGGTCTGCGGTTTGATCGCGCCATGATGAGCCTGGACGCGGCAGTGCAAAAACTTGGGGTGGCCTTGGAAAGCCGCAGCATTGGCCAGTCCTTGATTGGCAGCGGAAAACTGCAAGCCGTGTTTGCCGAAAGCATGAGTGTGGAGGTGCAAGCCCACTTCATGGTCTACCCGGCCAGGCACGCATCGCGCCCTGAGGTCAAGAGCTTTGTGAAGTGGCTGCAGGACGAGGCGATGTCTTCAGCTTAAAAGTGAAATAAGTTCATCAAAACCTGAATATTCATCGCTTGAATTCATGTGGCTGGGTCGCAAGAATGGCGGCACATTGACCACAAACAGGAGACCGCGCTCCGTGCACAAGCAAGGACGCGAACACGATGAGCACCACTTTGCCCGCAGGCATGGCCAACGCCATTCGCTTTCTTTCCATTGACGCTATCGTCAAAGCCCAAGAGGGACACCAGGGCGTCCCTTTGGGCATGGCGGAAATCGCCACAGCCTTGTACACCCGCCATCTCAAGCACAACCCACTGGAGGCGGGCTGGTTTGACCGCGATCGCGTGGTGTTGTCCAACGGGCATGGGTCCATGTTGCTGTATTCGCTGCTGCACCTGTCGGGTTACCCCAAGTTTCCGATCGAGGAAATCCAGCGCTTTCGCGTGCTGGGTTCGGTTTGCGAGGGGCACCCCGAGCGCCCGCACGGCGCTGCACACGAGACGGCCAACGGCATTGAAGTGACCACTGGCCCGCTGGGGCAGGGTATTGCCAATGCCTTTGGTATGGCGGTGGCCGAAGCCTATTTGAACGCTCGCTTTGGCAGCGATCTTGTTAATCACAATACGTATGCATTTGTGGGCGACGGTTGCTTGCAAGAAGGCATTGGCCAGGAAATGATTTCTTTGGCTGGCCATTTGCAGTTGGGCAAACTGGTGCTGCTGTGGGATGACAACCAGATCACAGACGATGGCAGCACCGACTTGTCGATCAGCGAAAACGTCGCCGAACGCTTTCGTGTGGCCGGCTGGCATGTAGTGGAAGTGGATGGCCACAACCTCGAAGCAGTCTCGAATGCTCTTGCTGCGGCCAAAGCCGACCCGCGCCCATCCATGCTCGCTTGCCGCACTGTGATTGCGAAAGGTATCGCACGCCTGCAAGGCTTGCGCGGAGGCCACAGCGGTCGCTTGTATGAAGAAGACGCCCAAGCCGCACGCGAGCTGCTGGACTGGCCGCATGCCCCTTTTGTGCTGCCCTGCAATGTGGCGCAAGCCTGGCGTGATGCGGGTCAGCGCAGCCAAGGCGAATACGCTGCATGGAAACAGCGTGTGGCGGCATTGCCGGCTGCAGACCGCGCCGAATTCCAACGCGTCATGAAAGGCGAACTGCCCGCCAACTGGCAGCAAGTGTTGCTGGACTACAAGCAGCAAGCCTTGAGTGCGCCGCTGGCGCCCAGCGGCATTTTTATTTCGGGCGAGATCAACGATTTGCTCACCCCAGTGTTGCCGGAACGCATGGTGGGGTGTGCTGACCTGGAAGCGCCCACCAGCCACAAGCGTGGTCTGCAGGCCTTTACGGCGCAGGACCGCGCCGGTGCGTATGTCCATTGCGGTGTGCGCGAGCATGTGATGGGCGCCATGGCCAACGGCATGGCTGCGCACGGCGGCGTGATTCCCTTGTCTGTCACCTACCTGGCGTTCTCGGATTACGAACGACCGGCCATGCGCATGGCGGCGCTCATGGGGCTACCTGTCAAGTTTGTGTTCAGCCATGACAGCATTGGTATTGGCCGCAATGGTCCCACGCACCAGCCAGTTGAAATTTTGGCTTCGCTGCGTGCTATGCCCAATATGTGGGTCATGCGTCCGGCCGATGCCATTGAAGCTGCTGAATGTTGGGAGCTGGCGTTGCGGCACCAGGATGGCCCAGTCAGCATGGTGTTTGCACGACAGTCGCTGCCTTTGGTGCGTCAGGACGCCACCCGTGAGAACCTGACGAGCCGTGGCGCCTATGTGCTCCACGAGGCTGCCTGCGGGATGCGCCAGGTCACACTGCTGGCTACGGGGTCGGAGGTGTTGCTGGCGGTGCAAGCCCGCGAACAGCTGGAAGCGCAAGGCATCGCCACCGCCGTGGTCTCTATGCCTTGCTGGGAGCTTTTCCATCAGCAAGATGCGGCCTACCGCCAACATGTCCTGGGGCAGGGTGTTCGCATCGGCATCGAAGCTGCAGTGCGCCAAGGATGGGACGCGTATTTGGGGCTGGAAGGTGGCTTTGTCGGCATGAGCGGTTTTGGTGCCAGTGGCCCGGCAGATGAACTCTACAAACTCTTTGGCATCACGCCAGAAGCCGTGGTGGTTGAAGCGCACCGCCTGTTGGGGCACTGATCATGAACATTGTTTTTCTGGATAGCGACACCATTTCGCCTGAAACCACCCTGCGTTCCCCCGCGTTTGCGCACCAGTGGCATCAATACGATCGCACCACATCAGACCAAGCCGCTGAGCGCATTGCAGATGCTGACATCGTCATCGTCAACAAGGTCAAGCTCAGTGCAGAAACGCTCGCGAAAGCGCCCCACCTAAAGCTGATCGCTGTGGCCGCCACCGGCACCGACAACATCGATTTGGCCGCTTGCCAGCAGCGCGGCATTGTGGTGAGCAACGTGCGCAACTACGCCAAGCACACCGTGCCTGAACACACCTTCGCGCTGATCTTTGCCTTGCGCCGAAGCATCTGCGCCTACCGGGATGCCGTCAAGGCGGGGCGCTGGCAAGAGGCCGCGCAGTTCTGTTTTTTTGACCACCCCATCCGCGATCTGGCCGGCTCTACCCTCGGCATCATTGGCGATGGCGTGCTGGGGCAGGCCGTGGCCACAATTGGCCGTGCCTTGGGTATGCGGGTGCTGTTTTCTGCGCACAAAGGCCGCAGCGGGCAAGGCCGTCTGTACACCCCGTTTGAGGATGTGCTTAAGCAGTCTGACATCCTCACGCTGCACTGCCCACTCAATGCCAATACACGCAACATGATTGGTGCCCCCGAGTTTGCGCAAATGGCACGCAAACCTTTGCTCATCAATACGGGCCGTGGTGGTTTGGTGGATGAAGCGGCTGTTGGACCTGCGCTGAAAGCAGGGCAAATTGCTGGCGCTGCGTTTGATGTGACCAGCGTGGAACCACCGCCAATCGATCACCCGTTTATGGCTTTACTCGACCGCCCAGACTTCATTCTGACGCCGCATGTGGCCTGGGCCAGCGCACAGGCCATTCAAGCCCTGGCCGATCAGTTGATCGACAACATCGAGGCTTTTGTGGCTGGAGCGCCAGTCAACACGGTGTTGCCGAAATAAAGTTGCCGTCAGCCCAGCCACGAAGCCCCTGCGCCCAGGGCCGTGGCTACACCCAGCGCCGCAAAAATACCTGCTGCAATGCGGTGCACCCATTTCATGGGAATGCGTGCAGCAAAACGGTCGCCTACAAACACGGCGGGCACGTCGGCAATCAACATGCCCAGCGTGGTGCCTGCGACTACCATGAGCGCGTCTGCGTAGTGTGCGGCCATGGCAATGGTGGCAACCTGTGTTTTGTCGCCCATCTCGGCCAGGAAGAAGGTGACCAACGTCGTGCCAAACACGCCCAAGCGCTGGGCGATGGCGGTTTCTTCCTCTTCAATCGCGTCCGGAATCAAGGTCCAGATGGCCATGCCCAGGAACGATGCAGCCAGAATCCAGCGCAACACGCTGGGTTCGATGGCAGTAGTGATCCACGCGCCCAAAGCCCCGGCCAGACCATGGTTGACCAGTGTGGCAGCCAGAATGCCCAGGATGATCGGCACGGGTTTCTTGAAACGTGCCGCCAAAATAAAGGCCAGCAATTGCGTTTTGTCGCCCATTTCGGCAAGGGCCACAACGCCAGTAGATGTGAGTAAAGATTCCATGATCACAGCATAAGACAAGCAGGCAAAGAAAAAGGCCTTGCATTTCTGCAAGGCCTTGTCTTTTTTGGCTCCCCGACCTGGGCTCGAACCAGGGACCTACGGATTAACAGTCCGGCGCTCTACCGACTGAGCTATCGGGGAATAGAACGAGATTATAGACAGAAAAAACGCCTCTTTTCAAGAGAGAGAAATTTTTTTGGCATCAACTTCTCATGCCCAAGGTTCGGGTTGTCTGGCTGCTGCATGAATGGCGCTATCCTCACACGCAGTTGTCGAAATTGTTCTCATGTCGGATCACACCATTGCCCCCGGCTGGGCCGCCTTGCACGGCAACCAGCCCGAGACCCTGATGCACACGCTGACTGCGTGGTTGCAGCGCCAACCTTTGTCGACGCTGCAGCCCGAGGTGGTGCTGGTGCAGAGTAACGGCATGGCCGAGTGGGTCAAGATGTCTTTGGCTCGTGCGCACGGGGTGTGCGCCGCGGCGCAGGTGGAGTTGCCTTCGCGGTTTTTGTGGCGCACCTATCGGCAGGTGCTGGGTGCAGGCGTTGTGCCCTCGGATTCGCCGCTGGACAAACTGCCCATGACCTGGCGCCTGATGGCCTTATTGCCGCAGTGCGTGGATGAAGAAGTCTTCAAGCCTGTGCGCGGTTTTTTGCAAGGCGATGAGCCTGACCGTTTGCTGCAGCTGGCCAGTCGTCTGGCTGACCTGTATGACCAGTATCAGATCTACCGACCGGACTGGTTGAACGATTGGGCCGCGGGTGCCAATGATTGCCGCCAGATGAACGGCACTGTGCCTTTGGCGCAAGAGCATTTGTGGCAACCCGAGCTGTGGCGACGTGTGCTGACCACGCTGACCGAAGCCGAGCGACACAACACCCGTCCCGCCGTGCACCAGCGTGTATTGGCGCGGCTGCGATCGGGGCAAGGTCCTGCACAGGCGGTAGCACCGCGCGTATCGGTGTTTGGCATGAGCCACATGCCCATGCAGCTGCTGGAGTTGCTGGCGGCGCTGTCTGATCACAGCCAGGTCTTGCTGGCCGTGCCCAACCCCTGCCGCTACCACTGGGCCGACATCATGGATGGGCGCGAGTGGCTGCGCAGCCAGCAACGCAGGCAGCGTGACAAGGGCGAGCCGCTGGCCAATGTGGACCTTTCGCAAATGCATGCCCACGCTCCTACGCTGCTGGCCAGCTGGGGCAGGCAAGGGCGCGACTTTGTGCGCATGCTCGATGCCTTTGACGATGCCCAAGCCGCCAGCGAGCGCATGCAGCTGCCCACATTGGACTTTTTTGACGATGCCCCCATCACGCAGGGCACGCCTGCATTGGCGCAGCTGCAGCGGCGCATTCGCGATCTGGTGCCGTCCACGGCTGAGCACCCAGCCGCCCCGCGGCCCGAGGGCGATGGTTCGCTGCTGTTCAGAATTGCGCACAGCCCGGTGCGCGAGCTGGAAGTTTTGCACGACCAGTTGCTTGACTGGTTTGCGCAGCCGCCCGGTGGGCAGGCCCTGTCTCCGCGCGATGTGGTGGTCATGGTGCCCGACATCGAGCGCATGGCCCCGGCCATCGAAGCCGTGTTTGGGCAGTACCCACGCTCGGATGCGCGATACATTCCCTACGCCATTGCCGACCTGGGGGCGCAGGCCAACAGCGCCCTGATTCATGCGGTGCAGTGGCTGCTGACTCTGCCACAAGAGCGCTCGCACATGAGCGACCTGGTGGCCTTGCTGGAGGTGCCTGCATTGGCCCGGCGCTTTGGCGTCAGTGAAGAAGGGCTGCCGGTGCTGACCCGCTGGATGGCGGGTTCGGGCATTCGCTGGGGTTTGTCAGCCGAGCACCGCGCTGGCTTGGGGCTGGATGCCTGTGGCGAGGTCAACAGTGCCTTGTTTGGCGTGCAACGCATGCTCATGGGCTATGCCTGCGGGGCCGACCCGGTGCCGCTGGACGCGGGCGTGATGCCCTACGACGAGGTGGCCGGTCTGGACGCTGAGCTGGCCGGGTCCTTGGCGCAGTTGCTGCAGGTGTTGATGGACTGGTGGCAACACAGCCAGACGCCCGCCACGCCTTTGGTCTGGTCACAGCGGGCCAGGGCCTTGCTGGCGCAGTGTTTTGAGGTGCACACCGAAGCCGACCGCCAGGCCCTGCAGGCCTTGCAGCAGGCACTGGACGACTGGCTGCGCGCCTGTGACGGTGCCGAGTTTGAACAAGAGGTTGCCTTGCCCGTCATGCGCGAGGCCTGGCTTCAAGCCCTGCGCGTGCCTCGGTTGGAGCAACGCTTTCGCGCAGGTGGGGTCACGTTCTGCACGCTCATGCCCATGCGTGCGATTCCGTTCAAGGTGGTGTGTTTGCTGGGCATGAACGATGGCGACTACCCGCGCCGTGCGCAGCAGGCCGACTTTGACCTCATGGCCTTGCCCGGCATGGCCCGCCCTGGCGACCGTTCCCGCCGCGATGACGATCGTCAGCTCATGCTCGAAGCGTTGCTGTCCGCGCGCGAAGTGCTCTACATCAGCTGGTGTGGCCACAGCGTGCGCGACAACAGCGAGCAGCCGCCTTCGGTGTTGGTCTCGCAGTTGCGTGACGAAATCGATGCCTTGTGGGGGCAGGGCAGTGCCAAGGCCTTGACCGTGGCGCATCCGCTGCAGCCCTTTGGCAAAGCGTATTTCACACCAGGCAGCGGTGTGAGCACTTATGCGCAGGAGTGGCAGACGCAGGAGAGATCGCTTCACCGTGTTCGCGATGACTTGGGGAGGGCGCAGCGAAACGATCTCGAAACCCAAGCCAACATCACCCTAGCGCAACTGGCGCGTTTTCTGCGTCGCCCGGTTGGCAGCTATTTCCGCGAACGCTTGCAGGTGCACCTGGACGCGCCCGAGACGGACTGGCTGGACGAAGAGCTGTTCAGCCTGGGTGGCCTGGACCACCACAGCCTGCTCGATGAAGCGCTGGCCCAACGGCCCGCAGACCTGAGCACGCAAGACCTGCCGAACTACACCCAAGCGGTCGTCCAGCGCTTGCGTGCCCGTGGCGCCTTGCCCTTGGCGGGTGTGGGTCAACTCGAAGCCGCGCAGTTGCAGGGGCTGCTGCAAGCGATGCTGCAGGCCGAGATCAACGAGCGCAGCGCCTGCAAGAGTGATGCTCCCCGCGTGACGGTGGAGCAGGCTGTCGAAGGGGTGCAGCTGCGCGACGCCATCTCGGGTCTGCGTCAAAGCCCGTCTGCCGACCAGGCGGACGTGCTGGTGCTCATGCGGGCATCGTCCTTGGCCAGTGGTTCAGACAAAGCCAAGGTCAAGCCTGACAAATGCCTCGATGCCTGGCTGCACAGCCTGGCTGCAGCCAGCATGGGCCGAGCCGTTCGGGTGGTTCTGGTGGGGCGCAATGCCATCGTGCGTGCGCCTGTCATGGCGCAAGAAGACGCCCAGGCCGTGCTGCGCGTGTTATTGGCCACCTGGGTGCAAGGCATGCAATCACCTTTGCCCTTGCCACCGGCCTTGGCGGTGGAGTGGCTCGCCAAGCAGGAGTGGACGGACGATCTCTACAAGCGTTACGAAGAAAAGGGCTTTACCGGCACCCCCGCCATGGCCCGCCAGGATGCCGCCCTGTACCGCTGCTACCCCACGCTGGACGCCTTGTTGGCCGATGGCCGGTTCGAAACCCTGGCCGAGCAGGTGTACCGGCCTTTGCTGGAATGGGCTGATCAGTGCAGCGTCGAGCCCTTGGGCCACGAGGCGCTGGCAGCAGAGGAGGAGCAGGCATGAGCGCTCAAACCCTCGTGGCGCAACGCTTTCCCTTGCGCGGCAGCCATTTGATCGAGGCCAGTGCAGGCACGGGCAAGACCTGGACCATTGCCGCGCTGTACGTGCGCCTGGTGCTGGGTCATGGCCACGACGACACGCGCCCCGTGCGGCCGCTGATGCCGCCCGACATTCTGGTCATGACCTTTACCCGCGCCGCCACGCGCGAGTTGTCGGACCGCATTCGCAAGCGCCTGAACGAAGCCGCGCAAGTGTTCCGGGGCACGCTGCCCACGCAAGAAGAGTTCCTGTTGGATCTGCTGATGGATTACCCGGAAGGCACAGCACGCGAGCAAGCCGCACACTGCCTGGCCCTGGCTGCCCAGACCATGGACGAAGCGGCGGTCTACACCATCGATGCCTGGTGCCAGCGCATGCTGCGCGAGCATGCGTTTGACAGCGGCAACCTGTTTGAAGAAACCCTGGTGGCCGACGAAGCCGCTTTGCGGCTGGAGGCTGTGCAAGACTACTGGCGTCAACAGCTCTACCCCCTGGACACTGAAACGCTGGTGCAAGTGCGCAGCATCTGGCGCGATGTCGATGCGCTCGAAGCGGACGTGCGTGCCCTGATGGACAAGGACTTGTCCGCTGGTGAGCCCGGCAGTCTTGCGCAAGTGCTGAGCGCTTCGCAAACACAACGCCAGGCACAGCTGCAGCAACTCAAAGCGGGGTGGTTACAGAGGGCTGATGTCTTGCTGGACTGGCTGTTGGGCCAACTGGCCGACAAACAAGCGGGCTGGGATGGCCGCAAGCTGCAAGCCGCCAAGTGCACGCAGTGGCTGGGTGCGTTCAAGGTGTGGGTGCAAAGTGAAGGCGCTTTGCCCGAACTGCAAGCGGTCATGAAAACCGGCTGGGACCGCTTTACTCCGGACAACCTTCGCGCCTGCCGCAAGCCCGATGCAGGCGCAGCTGATCTGCCCCCCGTGTGTTCGGACTACGCGCAACTGCTGGCCGATCTGGCAAAGTTGCCTGATGTCAGCCACGCCGCACGCCTGCACGCCCGCAGCACCGTCAGCGCACGCTTGCGCGAGCTCAAGCGCCGTACGGCCCAGTTTGGTTTTGCCGACATGCTGCAGCGCCTGGCCACGGCGTTGGCCCGTCCCGACAGCGGTGAGCGTTTGGCGCAGCGCCTGCGCACGCAGTTTCCGGTGGCCTTGGTCGATGAATTTCAGGACACCTCGCCGCTGCAGCTGCAGTTGTTTGACGCCATCTACCAACTCGCAGACAACCGGCAGGACACGGCTTTGCTTTTGATTGGCGACCCCAAGCAGTCCATTTATGCGTTCCGTGGGGCTGACATTCACAGTTACCTGCGTGCACGCCGCGCCACCGAAGGGCGCCACCATGTGCTGGGCACCAACTTCCGCTCGACCCAAGCGGTGGTGGATGCGGTCAATGGCTTTTTCAAACTGGGTGACGCCTTGCCCGGTGGTGTGTTCGACTACCGCACCAGCCAGGAAGACCCGGTGCCTTTTGAGCCCGTCAACGCGAACGGTTTGGGCCAGGTTCTTGAAACCTCTCAAGGCCCCATGCGCGCGCTCACTTGGGTGCACGACGGCACGCTGCGCAACCAGCGCCAGGCCATGAAGCATCTGGCGGGTTTGTGTGCCGAACATGTTGTTGCCTGCCTGTCCGACCCGCAGGCCCGCTATGTGGAGCCCGGCCAGCCCGAGAAACCGCTGCAGCCCAAAGACATTGCCGTGCTGGTGCGCACCGGTGCCGAGGCCGATGCCGTGCGCAAAGCCTTGCGCGAGCGTGGTGTGGCCTCAGTGTATCTGTCGGACCGCGACTCGGTCTTTGCCAGCGACGAAGCGGCAGACCTGTGTCTGTGGTTGCAAGGCGTGGCCCATCCGCAGGATTTGCGCGCCGTGCGCGCCGCGCTCGGTACGGGCACCGTGGGCTTGAGCCTGACCGAGTTGCAGGCCATGGCTGAGGATGACAGCTTGCTCGATACCCGTGTGCAGCAGCTTCGCGAACTGCGCCAGGTCTGGCAGGCCCAAGGCGTGCTGGCCATGCTGCGCCAGTCGCTGCACCGTTTGCAGCTGCACCAGCGTTGGCGCGCCCAGCCCGATGGCGAGCGCCGCTTGACCAATGTGCTGCACCTGGCCGAGCTGCTGCAAAACGCCAGCCAGACGCTGGACGGCGAACAAGCCCTGATCCGCTGGTTGGCCCAGGCGGTGCACGAAGCTGGGCAGGGGCAAGACGCAGACGAACAAATCCTGCGCTTGGAAAGTGACGAGGCACTGGTGCAAGTCATCACCATCCACAAAAGCAAAGGGCTGGAGTATTCAGTGGTGTGTGTGCCGTTTGCGCACGCCTTGCGCCAAGTGGAGCGCAAAAACACGCGGTTGCTGCAACGGGAAACCGCAGACGGCCAGCGCGAATGGTCGCTGGCGTTTGATGACGCCGATGTTCAGCATGCCGACCGCGACCGCCTGCGCGAAGACTTGCGCCTGTGGTACGTGGCCCTGACGCGTGCGCGGCATGCGCTGTGGTTGGGCTGGAGCCCGATCCGCATTGGCAACAGCAAGGAATGTAAAAACCACCTCAGCGCCGCAGGTCACTTGCTCGGCGGTGAAAAACCGTACGAGGCCGAAGCCTGGCCCCAGGTCGCGCAGCAAGCGCTGGCCGCTTGTGGAAGTGGGGTGCAGCTGCGCACGGTGCCAGAGCGGGTGCCCGTGACCGGCTGGTCCAAACCTGCATCAGGGGCGCAAGCGCAAGCTGCCAAAGTGTTTGGCGCTACCTTTGACCGCAGCTGGACCATTGCCAGCTTCAGCCGCCTGGCGCGAGACCTGAAACACGATGCATCAACCGCGCTGGATTTGCCCCTGGCCTTGCAGTTGCCGCACCCCGCAGACGACGAACCCGTGGTGAGCGAGCCCGTAATGAGCGAACCCGCCACCACCTCGCGCCAAGTGCAGGCCTGGCACCGCTTTGCGCGTGGCCCCTCGGCAGGTAACTTTTTGCACGACCAGCTGGAATGGTTGGCGGCAGAAGGTTTTGCGCTGGAGCCCGGCACCAGCCAGGCGCGCCGCCTGCAACGTGCGTGCGAACGCGCCGGCTACGAAGCGCAAGCCGACGATGTGCAAGCGTGGCTCATGCGCGTGGTACGCCAGCCCCTGGCGGGGCCGAACGCACCTTTGCAGGCCCTGCAAAGCGTCTTGCCCGAAATGGAATTCTGGCTGCCCGCACACCAGCTGGACGCCCCGGCCATTGACCAGGCGTGCCGCGAATATTTGATGCCCGGCGAGCCACGCCCGGCGCTGCCGCAGTCTCAGCTGCACGGCATGCTCATGGGCTTTGCCGACCTGGTGTTTGAGCACCAAGGCCGCTACTGGGTGCTCGACTACAAGTCCAACCACCTGGGCGCGGACGATGCCGCCTACACCCCCCAGGCGCTGCAAGCCGCCATGGCCATGCACCGCTACGACGTGCAAGCTGCCTTGTACCTGCTGGCACTGCACCGCTTGCTGCGTGCCCGTCTGGGGCGGAGTTATGTGCCCGAGCAGCACCTGGGCGGCGCGGTGTACCTGTTCTTGCGCGGTATTGACGGCCCGGCAGGCGGCTGTTGCACCTTGCCCGCGTCCTTGCCCTTGCTGCAGACGCTGGACGCCATGCTCGACGCGCAGGAGGTGTCATGAGTCAAAAAACACTGCAGTGGCTGCAGGCCTGGATGCAAGCGGGTTGGTTGCGCAGGCTGGACGTGTCGCTGGCCGCCCAGCTGCTGCGCCTGGACCCGCAAGCCTCGCCTCCCTTGCTGGTGGCCACCGCCTTGCTGGCGCACATGGAAGGGCGGGGCCATACCTGCCTGCCCTTGCAGCAACTCTTGCAAGCGCCTGCCGCATGGCTGGCTTGGCCCGCGCAAGCGGTGCAGGGCGAGCAAGGCCTGCAAGCCCTGTGGGCGCACATGCCCGCCACCGTGTCGGCGTGGCAGCAAGCGCTGCAGTCCAGTGTGCTGCGCCATGTCGACGCGCCCGACGAAGGCCAGCCCCTGGTGCTGGGGGGCAGCCCAGAAGAGCCCTTGCTGTACCTGCGCCGCTACGCCGCGTATGAACAGCGCGTAGGGCAGGGCCTGCGCACGCGTGCATTGGAGCGCCTGCCGGTGGACGAAGTGCTGGCCGCAGAGTGGCTGGGCCGCCTGTTTGGCCCGCCACCGCAAGACACAGATTGGCAACGCCTGGCCTGCGCGGTGGCACTGCGTGCGCCCCTGGCTGTGATCACCGGCGGGCCGGGCACCGGCAAAACCTACACCGCCGCACGGCTGCTGGCCCTGCAACTGGCGCTGCACCCCGGCCCCGCGCCCCTGCGCGTGGCGCTGGCTGCGCCCACGGGCAAGGCCGCTGCGCGGCTCAAACAATCCATCAACGCTGCACTGGTGAGTCTGAAAGACAAAGTGCCGCTCGAATTGCTGGACCTGGAGCAGCTGATCAAGACCATGCCCCCTGCACGCACTTTGCACGCGCTGCTGGGTGCGCGGCCCGACACCCGCCGCTTCAAGCACCACGCCGCCAACCCGCTGGATGTGGACGTGCTCATGGTGGACGAAGCCTCCATGGTGCATCTGGAAATGATGGACAACCTCTTGGCCGCACTACCGTCCAAAGCGCGCCTGATCTTGCTGGGCGACAAAGACCAGCTCTCTTCCGTCGAGGCCGGGGCCGTGCTGGGCGATGTGTGCCGCCACGCCGCGCAAGGCCTGTACGACGCCGACACCGCCGCCATGGCCCAACGTGTCAGCGGGCAAAACCTGCCTGCCCACTGTTTGGCCACCGGGGCCGCGCCCGTGTTGGCGCAAGTCACGGTCATGCTGCGCCACAGCAAGCGTTTTGAAGGTGCCATTGGTGCGCTGGCCCAAGCCGTGAACCTGGGTGATGCCAAGGCCGCCCGCGCTGTATTGGCAGCAGGCCAAGAAGACGTGGCCAGCCTGCAAACCCACCAGCCCCAAACCGTGTGCAACCTCGCGCTGGACGCCGCCTGGGGCTGGAAAGACTATGCCGCTCTGGTCCGCCAAGGCGCGCCCGCAGGCGAGGGGTACCAAGCTTGGGCCCTGCAGGTGCTGCAGGCCTTTGACCGCATGCGCGTGCTCTGCGCCGTGCGCGAAGGCGCCTGGGGCGTGCAGGGCCTGAACGATGCCATCGAAAAAGCGCTTGCGCAGCACGCGGGCCTGCCGGTGGCGGCGGGCGAATGGTATGCCGGTCGCCCCGTCATGGTCTTGCGCAACGACGCGCAGGCAGGCGTGTTCAACGGCGACGTGGGCGTGGCCCTGCCAGCACAAGACGGCAAAGGCTTGCGCGTGTGCTTTGCCGAAGGCGAGGCCTTGCGCTCCGTGGCCGTGATGCGCCTGCCCGACGTGCAAACCGCCTTTGCCATGACTGTGCACAAAAGCCAGGGCTCCGAATTTGCCCACACCGTGCTGGTGCTGCCGCCCGGCGGCGGCGAAGTGCTCAGCCGCGAATTGGTCTACACCGGCATCACCCGCGCCCGCCAGCGCCTGACTTTGGTGGAGGCCGAAGCCGGTTTGCTGGAAGCCGCACTGGTCCGCCCGAGTGCGCGGGCCAGTGGCTTGGGGCAGTGGTGGGGGTGAGTCTGACCCCACGTGAGTCCAAAAACGCTATAATAGCTAGGTTTTGCATGGTGCAAAGCGCACGTCAGTAGCCCTTCCAGCCGCTGGCGCAAGTCAACAAACGCTGTCCGCAAGGGTGGCGCAACAAGGAAAAATCATGATCGCTGCTTCCAAAAAAGCCGAAGTTGTCAAAGACAACGCCCGTGCCGCTAACGACACTGGCTCCCCCGAAGTGCAAGTCGCTCTGCTGACTGCACGTATCAACGAACTGACGCCCCACTTCAAGCAACACGCCAAAGACCACCACGGTCGTCGCGGCCTGCTGCGCATGGTGAGCCGTCGTCGCAAGCTCCTGGACTACCTCAAGGCCAAGGATGCTGACCGTTACATCGCGCTGATCGCCAAACTGGGTCTGCGCAAGTAATTGCCCGACAAGATGCAAAGCGCCTGAGTTCACAGCAGTGGCTCAGGCGCTTTGTACTTGAAACATCGGAAAACGAGCTGATCGAACCCGCGCTGTGTCATTCCACAAGCCCTGCCAGGGCAGGTTTTATGGAATGGCATGGTGTTCAGAGCAGTCGCAATCCGGGCCAAAGGCGCTGCCTTAAGCGCCGCAAATGTTCCCAAGGAAACTGAACATGTCCATCTTCAACAAAATCACCAAGACCTTCCAGTGGGGTCAACACACCGTCAAAATGGAAACGGGCGAAGTCGCTCGCCAGGCCAGCGGAGCCGTGCTCCTCGACATGGACGGCACCGTGGTGCTCGCCACCGTGGTGGGCTCCAAGCAAGCCAAAGCCGGCCAGGATTTCTTCCCCCTGACCGTGGACTACATCGAGAAGACCTACGCCGCCGGCAAGATTCCTGGCTCGTTCTTCAAGCGTGAAGCCAAGCCCAGCGAACTCGAAACCCTGACCAGCCGCCTGATCGACCGCCCGATCCGCCCCTTGTTCCCCGAAGGCTTCTACAACGACGTGCACGTGGTCATCCACACCGTGTCGCTGAACCCCGAAGTTGATGCCGACATTGCCGCCATGATCGCCGTGTCTGCCGCCCTGTCGATTTCCGGCATCCCGTTCAACGGTCCCATTGGCGCTGCCCGCGTGGGTTACGTCAACGGCGAATACGTGCTCAACCCCGGCCAGACCCAGCGTAAAGACAGCCAGCTCGACCTGGTGGTCGCTGGCACCGAAGCCGCCGTGCTGATGGTCGAATCCGAAGCTCACCAGCTGTCCGAAGAAGTCATGCTGGGCGCCGTGGTTTATGGCCACGAGCAGAGCCAGACCGCCATCAACGCCATCCACGAGCTGGTGCGCGAAGCGGGCAAGCCCGTGTGGGACTGGCAAGCGCCTGCCCGCGACACCGACTTCGAAGCCAAGCTCGCTGCTTTGGCTGAAGAACCCCTGCGTGCCGCTTACCAGCTGCGCAACAAGCAAGCCCGTACGCAAGCTTGCCGCGAAGCCTACGCTGCCGCCAAGGCTGGCCTGACGGCCCAAGGTGTGGAATTCGACGCCATCAAGGTCGACGGCCTGTTGTTCGAAATCGAAGCCCGCATCGTGCGTGGCCAGATTCTGGCGGGCGAGCCCCGTATTGACGGTCGCGACACCCGCACCGTGCGCCCGATCGAGATCCGCAACAGCGTGCTGCCCCGCACGCACGGTTCGGCCCTGTTCACCCGTGGTGAAACCCAGGCTTTGGTGGTGACCACGCTGGGTACCGAGCGTGACGCGCAGCGCATCGACGCGCTGGCTGGCGAGTTTGAAGACCGCTTCATGTTCCACTACAACATGCCTCCCTTTGCCACCGGCGAAGTCGGTCGCATGGGCAGCACCAAGCGCCGCGAAATCGGCCACGGCCGTCTGGCCAAGCGCGCCCTGGTGCCGCTGCTGCCCTCCAAGGACGAGTTCCCCTACACCCTGCGCGTGGTGTCCGAGATCACCGAATCCAACGGCTCTTCGTCGATGGCTTCCGTCTGTGGCGGCTGCCTGTCGCTGATGGACGCTGGCGTGCCGATGAAAGCCCACGTGGCCGGTATCGCCATGGGCCTGATCAAGGACGGCAACCGCTTTGCCGTGCTGACCGATATCCTGGGTGACGAAGACCACCTGGGTGACATGGACTTCAAGGTGGCCGGTACCACCAACGGCATCACCGCCCTGCAGATGGACATCAAGATCCAGGGCATCACCAAGGAAATCATGCAAGTCGCTCTGGCCCAGGCCAAAGAAGCCCGCATGCACATTCTGGGCAAGATGCAAGACGCCATGGGAGAAGCCAAGACCGAAGTGTCCAGCTTCGCGCCCAAGCTCTACACCATGAAGATCAACCCCGAGAAGATCCGTGACGTGATCGGCAAGGGCGGCGCCACCATCCGTGCGCTGACCGAAGAGACCGGCTGCCAGATCAACATCGAGGAAGACGGCACCATCACCATCGCCGCCACGGACGGCGCCATGGCTGACATGGCCAAGCAGCGCATCGAACAGATCACCGCCGAAGTCGAAATCGGCAAGGTCTACGAAGGCCCGGTCACCAAGATCCTGGACTTCGGCGCCCTGGTCAACCTGCTGCCCGGCAAGGACGGTCTGCTGCACATCAGCCAGATCGCCCACGAGCGCGTCGAAAAAGTGACCGACTACCTGAGCGAAGGCCAGATCGTCAAAGTCAAGGTGCTCGAGACCGACGAAAAAGGCCGCATCAAGCTGTCCATGAAAGCCCTGCTGGACCGTCCTGCACAAGGCGCTCAGCAACAGCAGCAACAACAGCAGTGATCTGAACGCAGCGGGCCTTCGGGCTCGCGGCCTGTGCTGACATGAAGCTCATTCACATTTCCAGCTTTGGTGGCCCGGAGGTTCTGGTGCCAACGCAAGGTCCTGACCCGGTGGCCGGGGCAGGGGAGGTGCTCATTCGCGTGCACGCCAGCGGGGTGAATCGCCCCGATGTGCTGCAGCGCACGGGTGCTTACCCGCCGCCGCCCGGTGCACCGGCGTGGCCGGGGCTGGAAGTGGCGGGCGCCATAGTCTCGGGCGATGCCCAGGCCATGGCGCAAGCCGGTTTGAAGGTCGGCGATCGGGTGTGTGCGCTGGTCGCAGGCGGTGGTTACGCCGAGTTGTGCGTGGCCCCTGTGGCACAGTGTTTGCCGGTACCTGCAGGTCTGTCGGATGTAGAGGCGGCTTCGCTGCCCGAAACGTTCTTCACGGTCTGGAGCAATGTCTTTGACCGTGGCCGCCTGCAAGCGGGCGAGACCCTGCTGGTGCAGGGCGGCACCAGCGGCATTGGCGTGACGGCCATTCAACTGGCGAAAGCTGCAGGCGCGAAAGTGATCGTGACCGCGGGCTCGGATGACAAATGTCAAGCCTGTCTGGCTCTGGGTGCGGATCATGCAATCAACTACCGCACACAAGACTTTGTGGAAGAAGCCAAGCGCCTGACCGACGGTCGTGGCGTGGATGTGATTCTGGACATGGTCGCGGGCGACTATGTGGCGCGTGAGGTCGAGGCCTTGGCAGAAGATGGCCGCCTGGTCATCATTGCCGTCCAAGGTGGCATCAAGAGCGAGTTCAACGCCGGTCTGGTGTTGCGCCGTCGCTTGACCATTACCGGCTCGACCTTGCGTCCGCGTCCCATTGCATTCAAGGCGGCGATTGCGCAAAAGCTGCGCGAAAACGTCTGGCCTTGGCTGACCGAAGGTCGCATCAAGCCTGTCATCCACAGCGTGTTTGAGGCATGTGAGCCGGTAGATGGCTTGCCCAGCGGGGCGGCCAAGGCGCACGCGCTGATGCAGTCGGGTCAGCACGTCGGAAAAATTGTTCTGACCTGGGGAGACAAGACATGAGCCAGAAACTGATTGTGGGCAACTGGAAGATGAATGGCGGCCTGGCTGCCAATCAGGCGCTGCTGGACGGCATCAAGTCTGGTCTGGGCGCCATGCGCTGCCGCGTCGGTGTGTGTGTGCCGTTTCCCTATTTGGCTCAGGTTCAACTGTTGTTGGTGGGCACGCCGGTGGGTTTGGGCTCGCAGGACCTGTCTTCACAAGTTGCGGGTGCGTATACTGGCGAAGTGTCGGCTGCGATGCTTCGTGACTTTGGTGTGCGCTACAGCATCGTGGGCCATTCCGAGCGTCGCCAATACCATGGCGAAAGCGACGAATTGGTCGCGCTCAAGGTCAAGCAGGCTTTGGCGCATGGCATCACCCCCATTGTGTGTGTAGGCGAAACCCTGGCGCAACGCGAAGCAGGCGAAACCGAAGCCGTGGTCAAACGCCAGCTGGCTGCCGTGATCCACGAAAACGGGCACTGTATCAGCGAGATTGTGTTGGCCTACGAGCCGGTCTGGGCCATTGGCACAGGCCGTACCGCAACGCCCGAACAGGCGCAGGCCGTGCACGCGGTCCTGCGGGCGCAAATCAAGGCCGCTACGCCGCATGCCGACCGTGTGTCGATTCTGTACGGCGGCAGCATGAACGCCGCCAACGCCGCCGAGTTGCTGGCGCAAACCGATATTGATGGCGGCTTGATTGGGGGTGCGTCCCTCAAAGCCGCTGATTTTCTGACGATTTTGCAATCCGCGCATCGCTGCGCGGCTTGAAGTTTTATTTGAATTGGAGAACGCAATGAGCATCATGATGACTTTGATTTTGGTGGTCCAGATCCTGTCGGCCCTGGCCATGATTGGCTTGATTCTGGTTCAGCACGGCAAAGGTGCTGACATGGGCGCAGCCTTTGGTAGCGGCGGTTCGGGCAGCCTGTTTGGTGCCACAGGTGGTGCCAACTTCCTGTCGCGCACCACGGCTGTTCTTGCTGCTGTGTTTTTTGTGTGCACGCTGTTGCTGGCCTACATTGGCAATGCAGGTCGTAACGTGTCTTCGGGCAGCGTGCTTGAAGGTTCTGTGGTGCCGGTTTCTGCGCCTGTAACGGCTCCCGCCGACACCAGCACTGCCGCTCAAATTCCGGGCGCAGCAACCGTCAATACCACGCAGGGTATTCCCGCGAAGTAAGTATTAAACGAAGCTTACGGAAGGCTTCAGCAAGACTGAATTTTTTCCTGATTTTTGTCAGGTCAAGGTACGGTTTCAGAGTAGAATTAGGGATTATCCAGAGAGCGATAAACAGCCGACGAGCTGTACCTCAAGCGAACCGGAAAACATTCCCGCCGTCGTGGTGAAATTGGTAGACACGCTATCTTGAGGGGGTAGTGGCGAAAGCTGTGCGAGTTCGAGTCTCGCCGACGGCACCAGACAACGAGAGGTCTGCAGGGTTCAGTCTTTGCAGGCCTCACCGGTGAATGGCTGAGACCTCATGAACCTCGATCAGTACCTCCCCATCCTCCTGTTCATTCTGGTCGGCATCGCTGTCGGCATTCTTCCCCAGGTTATTGGCTACATTCTTGGCCCCAACCGACCTGACGCGGAAAAAAACTCCCCTTATGAGTGCGGCTTCGAAGCCTTCGAAGACGCCCGCATGAAATTCGATGTGCGTTACTACCTGGTCGCCATCTTGTTCATTCTGTTCGATCTGGAAATCGCATTCCTCTTCCCCTGGGCTGTGGCCCTCAAGGAAGTGGGCGTTGCCGGCTTTGTGGCTGTGTGCGTTTTCCTGGCCATTCTGGTCGTGGGCTTTGTCTACGAGTGGAAAAAAGGCGCGCTCGACTGGGAATGACCCGTCCCCGTTCATCCTTTTAAGGACAACACGATGATTGAAGGCGTGATGAAGGAAGGCTTCATCACCACGAGTTACGACTCGGTGGTGAATTGGGCCAAGACCGGATCGTTGTGGCCCATGACCTTTGGTCTGGCGTGCTGCGCGGTTGAGATGATGCATGCGGCCACGGCTCGTTACGACCTGGCCCGTTTTGGTGCCGAGGTGTTTCGCGCCAGTCCACGTCAGTCCGATCTGATGATCGTGGCCGGCACCTTGTGCAACAAGATGGCTCCGGCCCTGCGCAAGGTGTATGACCAGATGTCCGAGCCGCGCTGGGTGATCTCCATGGGTTCATGCGCCAACGGCGGTGGTTACTACCACTACAGCTACTCGGTGGTGCGCGGTTGCGACCGTGTGGTGCCGGTGGATGTGTATGTGCCCGGTTGCCCGCCCACGGCGGAAGCGCTGATCTACGGCATCATGCAGCTGCAGCAAAAAATCCGTCGTGAACACACGATTGCTCGCGTTTAAGGAGGCATGCAGATGACTGACTTTGCCATCCGTGCGGAAGACTTGCAAGACAAGCTGGCTGCAGCCCTGCAAGACCATGTGTGCAAGATCACTGTCGCCCTGGGCGAGGTGACGGTGCATGTGACCGCCGACCAGTACGTGGGCGTGATGAAAACATTGCGCGACGCCGAAGACTGCAAATTTGAACAACTGATCGACCTGTGCGGTGTAGACTACAGCGCCTACCGCGAAGTGGGTACCGAGGGTCCGCGCTTTGGCGTGGTGGTGCATCTGTTGTCGGTGAGCCTGAACCAGCGCGTGCGCGTCAAGGTGTTGTGCCCCAATGACGATCTGCCCAAGGTGGACTCGGTCAATGCGCTGTGGAACTCGGCCAACTGGTACGAGCGCGAAGCGTTTGACCTGTACGGCATCGTGTTCGAAGGCCATGCCGATCTGCGCCGTATCCTGACCGACTACGGCTTCATTGGTCACCCCTTCCGCAAGGACTTCCCGCTGTCGGGCCACGTGGAAATGCGCTACGACGCCGAGCGTCAGCGCGTGGTCTACGAACCTGTCACGATCGAGCCGCGCGAAATCACGCCGCGCGTGATCCGCGAAGAAAACTACGGAGGCCTGAACTGATATGGCCGAGATTAAAAACTACACGCTGAACTTCGGTCCCCAGCACCCGGCCGCGCACGGTGTGTTGCGTCTGGTGCTTGAGCTTGACGGCGAGGTCGTGCAACGCGCCGATCCGCACATTGGCCTGCTGCACCGCGCCACCGAAAAGCTGGCCGAAAACAAGACCTTCATTCAGGCGCTGCCCTACATGGACCGCCTGGATTACGTGTCCATGATGTGTAACGAGCACGCCTACTGCCTGGCCATCGAAAAGATGCTGGGCATCGAAGTGCCACTGCGCGCGCAGTACATCCGTGTGATGTTCTCCGAGATCACTCGTATCCTGAACCACCTGATGTGGCTCGGCTCACACGGTAACGACTGCGGCAGCTCCACCATCCTGATCTACACCTTCCGCGAGCGCGAAGATCTGTTTGACATGTACGAGGCCGTCTCTGGCGCCCGTATGCACGCAGCCTACTTCCGTCCGGGTGGTGTGTACCGCGACCTGCCCGACAGCATGCCGCAGCACAAGGTCACCAAGGTGCGCAATGCGCGTGCGATTGCCCGCTTCAATGAAAACCGCAAGGGCTCCCTGCTGGACTTCATTGACGACTTTACCCAACGCTTCCCCAAGTGTGTGGACGAGTACGAAACCCTGCTGACCGACAACCGTATCTGGAAACAGCGTACGGTCGGTATCGGCGTGGTGCCGCCCGAGCGCGCCCTGAACCTGGGCATGACCGGCCCCATGATCCGTGGCTCCGGCTTTGCCTGGGACCTGCGCAAGAAGCAGCCCTACGACGCTTACGACAAAGTCGAATTCGACGTGCCTGTGGGTAAAACCGGTGACAGCTACGACCGTTACCTGGTGCGCGTGCAGGAAATGCGCGAGTCCAACAAAATCATCCAGCAGTGCGTGGCCTGGCTGCGCGCCAACCCTGGGCCGGTCATCAATGACACCGCCAAGGTGGCTGCGCCCAAGCGCGAGGACATGAAGTCCAACATGGAAGCGCTGATCCACCACTTCAAGCTCTTCTCTGAAGGCTTCAAAGTGCCCGAAGGCGAGGCCTATGCCGCTGTCGAACACCCGAAAGGCGAGTTCGGCATCTACATGGTCAGCGATGGTGCCAACAAGCCCTACCGCATGAAGATCCGCGCACCGGGCTTTGCCCACCTTGCAACCCTTGATGAAATGGCCCGTGGCCACATGCTGGCCGACGCTGTGGCCATCATTGGCACCATGGACATTGTGTTTGGAGAGATTGATCGATGATCTCTGAAGCCACCAAAGCGCGCTTTGCGCGCGAAGTCGCCAAATTCCCGGCGGAGCAAAAACAGTCTGCAGTCATGCCGATCCTCTCGATCGTGCAGCAAGAGCAGGGCTGGGTCAGCCCCGAGAGCGAGCAGCTGGTTGCCGACTACCTGGGCATGCCTGTGATGGCCGTGCACGAAGTCACGACCTTCTACAACATGTACAACCAAAAGCCAGTGGGCAAGTTCAAGCTGAACGTCTGCACCAACCTGCCTTGCCAGCTGCGCGGCGGCCTGCAGGCCCTGCAGCACCTCGAAAGCAAGCTGGGTGTGCACGCTGGCGAAACCACCGCGGACGGCTTGTTCACGCTGCAACCCAGCGAATGCCAGGGTGCCTGCGCCGATGCGCCGGTGATGCTGGTCAATGACCGCCACATGTGCAGCTTCATGAGCCACGACAAGCTCGATCAGCTGATCGACAGCTTGCGTGCTGCAAAGGCCTGAGGACGCGAAGATGAACATTGAACAGATCCTCAACAGCTACAAGGCCACCGGCGTGGAGACCTGTTTCCACGGTCGCCACATCAACCCCCAGATCTACGCAGACCTCAACTGCAGCAACTGGCGCCTGAAAGACTACGAAGCCCGTGGCGGCTACGCAGCCCTGCGCAAGATTTTGGGCAAGGACGGCGGTGAAGGCCTGACGCAAGACCAGGTGATTGCCACCGTCAAAGAGTCCGGCCTGCGCGGTCGCGGCGGCGCGGGCTTTCCCACCGGCCTGAAGTGGAGCTTCATGCCTCGTCAGTTCCCCGGCCAGAAATACCTGGTCTGCAACTCGGACGAGGGTGAGCCTGGTACCTGCAAGGACCGGGACATCATGATGTACAACCCGCACACCGTGATCGAAGGCATGGCGATTGCCGCCTACGCCATGGGCATCAGTCAGGGTTACAACTACATCCATGGTGAAATCTTCCAGGTCTACGAGCGCTTCGAAGAAGCCCTCGAAGAAGCCCGCGCAGCTGGCTACCTGGGTGACAACATCATGGGCAGCGGCTTTAACTTCCAGCTCAACGCCTCGCACGGTTTCGGCGCCTACATCTGCGGCGAAGAAACTGCGCTGCTCGAATCGCTGGAAGGCAAAAAAGGCCAGCCGCGCTTCAAGCCACCGTTCCCAGCCAGCTTTGGTTTGTACGGCAAGCCCACCACCATCAACAACACCGAGACCTTTGCTGCGGTGCCCTGGATCATTCGCAACGGTGGCCAGGCCTACCTTGAAGCGGGTAAGCCCAACAACGGTGGCACCAAGATTTTTTCGATCAGTGGTGATGTGGAGCGTCCGGGCAACTACGAAATCCCGATGGGCACTCCCTTTGCCAAGTTGCTCGAGCTGGCTGGTGGCGTGCGCGCCGGTCGCCAGCTCAAGGCGGTGATTCCTGGCGGTTCGTCTTCGCCTGTGATTCCGGCCGAGATCATGATGAACCTGACCATGGACTACGACAGCATCGCCAAGGAAGGCGGCTCCATGCTGGGTTCGGGCGCCGTGATCGTGATGGACGACACCCGTTGCATGGTCAAGAGCCTGCAGCGCCTGTCGTACTTCTACGCCCACGAGTCCTGTGGTCAGTGCACGCCGTGTCGCGAAGGCACAGGCTGGCTGTCTCGCGTGGTAGACCGCATTGAAAACGGCGAAGGCCGCATGAGTGACCTGGACCTGCTCGACAGCGTGGCCGGCAACATCATGGGCCGCACGATTTGTGCACTGGGTGACGCAGCGGCCATGCCGGTGCGCGGCATGCTCAAGCACTACCGCCACGAATTTGAACACCACATCGCGCACAAGACCTGTGTGGTCGGTGCTTACGCTTGAGGTTGAACCGACATGGTTGAAATCGAACTCGACGGCAAGAAAGTGGAAGTGGCTGAAGGCAGCATGGTCATGCATGCTGCTGAAAAAGCCGGTCACTACATTCCGCATTTCTGCTACCACAAGAAGCTCTCCATCGCCGCCAACTGCCGCATGTGCCTGGTGGACGTGGAAAAGGCCCCCAAACCCATGCCCGCCTGCGCCACACCCGTGACGCAAGGCATGATCGTGCGCACCCGTTCCGACAAGGCCGTTTCGGCCCAGAAGTCGGTGATGGAATTCCTGCTGATCAACCACCCGCTGGACTGCCCCATCTGTGACCAGGGCGGCGAGTGCCAGCTGCAAGACTTGGCCGTGGGCTATGGCGGCACAAAGTCGCGCTACGAAGAAGAAAAGCGCGTCGTCTTCCACAAAGAGGTCGGCCCGCTGATCTCGATGGAAGAGATGAGCCGCTGCATCCAGTGCACGCGCTGCGTGCGCTTCGGTCAGGAAATCGCCGGCCAGATGGAGCTGGGCATGTCCAACCGCGGCGAGCACTCCGAGATCGAGACCTTCCTAGGCTCGACCGTGGACTCCGAGCTGTCGGGCAACATGATCGACATCTGCCCGGTCGGTGCGCTCACCAGCAAGCCTTTCCGCTACAGCGCCCGTACCTGGGAACTGTCGCGCCGCAAATCGGTGGCCGCCCACGATTCGTCGGGTGCCAACCTGATCGTGCAGGTCAAGAACAACCAGGTCATGCGTGTGGTGCCTCTCGAAAACGAAGAGGTCAACGAGTGCTGGATTGCTGACCGCGATCGCTTCTCTTACGAAGCCCTCAACAGTGAAGAGCGTTTGACCGCCCCCATGATCAAGCAGGGCGGCCAGTGGAAAGAAGTCGATTGGCAGACCGCGCTGGAGTACGTGGCCAATGGCCTCAAGAACATTCAGCGTGACCACGGTGCTTCCAGCATCGGTGCGCTGGTCAACCCGAGCAGCACGGTGGAAGAGGCCTACCTGGCCGGTAACCTGCTGCGCGCCCTGGGCTCTGACAACATCGATGCCCGTCTGCGTCGCGCCGAGTTCGTGGCAGGAGAGGGCGTGCAATGGCTGGGGACCAGCATTGCGTCGCTGTCCACGCTGCAGCGCGTGTTGGTCGTGGGCTCCAACCTGCGCAAAGACCACCCGCTGTTCGCGCAGCGCATTCGCCAAGCTGCACGCCAGGGCGCACAAGTCAATGCGATTGCCTCTGCCAAGCAATTGGCCAAGGCAGACGCCTGGGCCATGCCGCTGAGCACGGCTGTGGTGAGCGAGGCTTCCGACTGGGCGCTGGCACTGGCCGATGTGGCTGCCGCCATCGCTGTTGCCAAAGGCGTGACAGCGCCTGTCGCTGGCGAGGCATCGGAGCAGGGCAAAGCCATTGCCAACTCGCTGCTGAGCGGCGAACGAAAAGCCGTGTTGCTGGGCAACGGTGCCGCGCACCACGCCAATGCATCGAGCCTGCTGGCCCTGGCCAACTGGATCGGTGAGCAGACCGGTGCCAGCGTGGGTTACCTGACCGAAGCCGCCAACACCGTGGGCGTGCAGTGGGCCAAAGCCCAGCCGCAGTCTGGCGGCAAGAACACTGCCCAAATGCTGGACGGCAGCCTCAAGGCCGCGATCCTGCTGAACACCGAACCCGAGTTCGACACGGCTGCAGGCGCTGCTGCCGTGGCTGCTCTGGACAAGGCCGAGATGGTGGTCACCCTCAGCCCGTTCAAAGCCAACATGGCGTTCAGCGATGTGTTGCTGCCCATTGCCCCCTTCACTGAAACCTCGGGCAGCTTTGTCAACGCCGAAGGTCGCCTGCAAAGCTTCCACGCCGTGGTCAAGCCCCGTGGCGAGACCCGTCCGGCCTGGAAAGTGCTGCGCGTGCTGGGTAACTTGCTCGACGTGCCGGGCTTCAATTTCGAAACCTCGCAAGAGGTACTGGCCAAAGCCACCGCTCAGCCTTTGCAGTTGTCCAACGCCATTCGCGCCGATGTGCGTCTGGGTGGTTCGGTCAGCGAGCCGGTGGTGGCTGCCATTTACCAACTCGACGGCATCGTGCGCCGCGCTGCATCGCTGCAGCAAACCGCAGACGCCCGCAAGGAGGTCGCATGATCGACGCGCTGTACAACGCCGGCCTGAACCTGCTGGCCGATGCCTGGTGGACCACGATGGCGTGGCCAGTCATCTGGATCTTGCTCAAGATCGTGGCCGTGCTGGCTCCGCTGATGGGCGCTGTGGCTTACCTGACGCTGTGGGAGCGCAAGCTGCTGGGTTTCATGCAAGTGCGCATGGGGCCTAACCGTGTGGGCCCCTTTGGTCTGTTGCAGCCGATCGCTGACGCGCTCAAGCTCTTGACCAAGGAGCTGATCAACCCCACCGCCGCTAACCAAGGATTGTTCCGTCTGGGTCCGGTCATGGCCATCATGCCGGCCCTGGCCGCCTGGGTGGCTATTCCCTTCGGTCCCGAAGTGGCGCTGACCAACCTCAACGCTGGCTTGCTGCTGGTGATGGCCATCACCTCCATCGAGGTGTATGGCGTGATCATCGCGGGTTGGGCCTCCAACTCCAAGTACGCCTTCCTGGGCGCGCTGCGTGCCTCGGCGCAGATGGTGAGCTACGAAATCGCCATGGGCTTCTGTTTCCTGGTGGTGCTGATGGTCACTGGCAGCATGAACCTCACGGACATCGTTCTGGGCCAGCAAAAGGGCCAGTTCGCCGACATGGGCCTGAACTTCCTGTCCTGGAACTGGCTGCCGTTGTTGCCGATCTTCATGGTCTACCTGATCTCTGGCGTGGCCGAAACCAACCGTCACCCGTTTGACGTGGTGGAAGGCGAAGCTGAAATCGTGGCAGGTCACATGGTCGAATACTCGGGCATGGGCTTTGCCATCTTCTTCCTGGCCGAATACGCCAGCATGTGGCTGGTGTCCATTTTGGCCGTGGTCATGTTCCTGGGTGGTTGGGACTCGCCGGTGGCGGCGCTGTCCTTTATCCCGGGCTGGATCTGGTTGGGCATCAAGACCTTTGTGGTGGTGTCCATGTTCATCTGGATTCGTGCCACTTTCCCGCGCTTCCGTTATGACCAGATCATGCGTCTGGGCTGGAAGATTTTCATTCCGGTCACCCTGGTGTGGCTGCTGGTGGTGGGCGCATGGCTGTTCTCGCCCTGGAACATCTGGAAATGAGCGGACACAACATGACTGCTACTTCTTTCTCGATCAAGGACTTCTTCAAGAGCTTCATGCTTGTGGAGCTGTTCAAGGGCATGGCCCTGACCGGCCGCTACGCATTTGCACGAAAAGTCACGCTTCAGTACCCTGAAGAAAAAACGCCGCTGTCGCCCCGTTTCCGTGGCTTGCACGCGCTGCGTCGCTACGACAACGGCGAAGAGCGCTGCATTGCCTGCAAACTGTGCGAAGCCGTGTGCCCTGCGATGGCCATCACCATTGAGGCGGGGGAGCGCGCCGACGATGGTTCGCGGCGCACCACACGTTATGACATCGACCTGACCAAGTGCATCTTCTGCGGTTTCTGCGAAGAAAGCTGCCCGGTGGACTCGATTGTCGAAACCCACATCTTCGAGTACCACGGTGAAAAACGTGGCGACCTGTACTTCACCAAGGACATGTTGCTGGCCGTGGGTGACCGCTATGAAAAAGAGATCGCAGCCAACAAGGCGGCTGACGCTCCTTACCGTTGAACGAGCCTGCTTGAAAAGATAACTCTATGGACGTCAAGACTGGTTTCTTTTATCTGTTCTCGGTGGTGCTGCTGTTGTCGGCCTTCCGGGTTGTGACGGCGCGTAACCCCGTGCACGCCGTGCTGTTCCTGATGCTGGCATTTTCGCAAGCCTCGGGCATCTGGTTGCTGCTTAACGCTGAATTCCTGGCCATTGCCCTGGTGCTGGTGTATCTTGGTGCGGTGATGGTGCTGTTCCTGTTCGTGGTGATGATGCTGGACATCAACGTCGACTCCATGCGCCAAGGCTTCTGGAAACACTTTCCTCTGGCCGCTGTGCTCGGAGGTGTTGTTGCTGTTGAAATGGGCGCTGTACTGTTGCACGGTTTTGGTCAGACTGAAGCCATTGAAGGTGCCGCACAAGCAGCTGGCGTTCCTAACAGCAAGGCCCTGGGCATCTTGCTCTACACCGAATACCTGGTGCCGATCCAGGTGGCTGCGGCCATCTTGCTGGTGGCCATGGTGGCCGCGATTGCCCTGACCCTGCGCAAACGCAAGGACAGCAAGTTTGTTTCTCCCAGCGAGCAGGTGCGTGTGCGCGCTGCTGACCGTCTGCAGGTGGTGAAAGTGGCTACCACCCAGCCCGCACCCGCCATCCAGGAAGCTGCCCAGGAGGCCCAATCATGATGACCCTGACCCTCGGACATTACCTGACGCTGGGCGCAATCCTGTTTGCGCTGGCGGTGGTGGGGATTTTCCTCAACCGCAAAAACCTCATCGTGTTGCTCATGGCCATCGAATTGATGCTGCTGGCGGTCAACATGAACTTCGTGGCGTTCTCTCACTACCTGGGTGACATGCACGGACAAGTGTTCGTGTTCTTCATCCTGACGGTGGCAGCCGCCGAGTCTGCGATTGGTCTGGCCATTCTCGTGCTGCTGTTCCGCAACAAGAACAGCATCGACGTGCAGGACCTCAACACGCTCAAGGGTTAAGAACAACATGGAACAAACCCTCAACGCAACAACGCTACTGGCGGTGCCCTTGGCTCCGCTGGTGGGCTCGGCTTTGGCCGGCTTGTTTGGCACCAAGTTTGGCGGCAATCGCATTGGTCGTACCGTCTCGCACACCCTGACCATTTTGGGCGTGTTCGTGGCTTTCCTCATCTCGGCGTTCACGCTCAAAGATGTGATGGCCGGTGCCCGCTTCAACGAAACCCTCTACACCTGGATGACCGTGGGCGGTCTGAAGATGGAAGTGGGCTTCATGATCGACGGCCTGACCGCGATGATGATGTGTGTCGTGACCTTTGTGTCGCTCATGGTGCACATCTACACCATCGGCTACATGCACGAAGACGAAGGCTACAACCGCTTCTTCGCCTACATCTCACTGTTCACCTTCTCCATGCTGATGCTCGTCATGAGCAACAACTTGCTGCAGCTGTTCTTCGGCTGGGAAGCCGTGGGCTTGGTGTCTTACCTGCTGATTGGTTTCTGGTTCAACAAGCCCACGGCCATCTTTGCCAACATGAAGGCCTTCCTGGTCAACCGTGTGGGTGACTTTGGTTTCATTCTGGGTATTGGCCTGATCGCGGCCTACACCGGCAGCCTGAACTACACCGGGATCTTTGCCAAGGCGCAAGAGCTCTCGACCATCGAGTTCCCCTGGTATGTGTTTGGTCAGGACGCCATGCTGATCACCGTGATCTGCATTTGCCTGTTCATTGGCGCCATGGGCAAGTCGGCACAGTTCCCACTGCATGTGTGGTTGCCCGACTCCATGGAAGGCCCGACCCCGATTTCCGCGCTGATCCACGCCGCCACCATGGTGACGGCCGGCATCTTCATGGTCTCGCGCATGTCGCCGCTGTACGAACTTTCCGACGCCGCCCTGAACTTCATCATGGTGATTGGGTCCATCACCGCGCTGTTCATGGGCTTTCTGGGCATCATCCAGAACGACATCAAGCGCGTGGTGGCTTATTCCACGCTGTCCCAGCTGGGCTACATGACCGTGGCGCTGGGCGCATCGGCCTACTCGGTGGCGGTGTTCCACCTGATGACGCACGCTTTCTTCAAAGCGCTGCTGTTTCTTGGCGCGGGCTCGGTCATCATGGGCATGCACCACAACCAGGACATCCGCTGGATGGGTGGCGTGCGCAAGTACATGCCCATCACCTGGCTGACCTCTTTGCTGGGCTCTCTGGCCCTGATCGGCACGCCTTTGTTCTCGGGTTTTTACTCGAAGGACAGCATCATTGAAGCTGTGCATGAAAGCACATTGCCCGCAGCTGGCTTTGCCAACTTTGCTGTGCTTGCTGGCGTGTTTGTGACGGCCTTCTATTCTTTCCGCATGTACTTCCTGGTCTTCCATGGCAAGGAGCGTTACGACCAGAATCCGGACGCGCATCACGACGACCATCACCACGACGACCACCATGGTCACGGTGACGGTAAGCCGCACGAATCCCCCTGGGTCGTGACGTTGCCGCTGGTACTGCTGGCCATTCCTTCGGTGCTGATTGGTTATTTCACCATCGAGCCGATGCTCTACGGTGATTTCTTCAAAGACGCCATTTTTGTCAACGCCGACAAGCATCCTGTGATGCATGAACTGGCTCAAGCCTTCCATGGTCCGCTGGCCATGGCAGAACATTCGGTCAGTACATTGCCGCTGTGGCTGGCGTTTGCGGGTGTGTTGGTGTCCTGGTACATGTACCTGATCAACCCCAAGGTGCCTGCCTTCTTTGCCAAAGTGTTGCGCCCGCTGATCGTGATCCTGGAGAACAAGTACTTCATGGACTGGATCAACGAAAACATCCTGGCCCGTGGTGCCCGATTGCTGGGCACTGGTTTGTGGAAAGGTGGCGACCGCGCGCTGATCGATGGCCTGGTCGTCAATGGCTCCTGGAAACTCGTGGGTTGGATTGCCAGCGTTGCACGCCACTTCCAGTCGGGTTACCTGTACCACTACGCCCTGGTCATGATTCTGGGTGTGTTTGCACTGATGACGTCTTTCGTCTGGCTGGCCTGACGCTTTAGAGGAATACAAAAATGGGATTGTTAAGCCTTGCCATCTGGACGCCAATTGCTTTTGGTGTCATCTTGCTGGCCCTCGGGCGTGACGAGCAGGCTGGCGCTGTACGCTGGGTCGCGCTCATCGGCGCACTGGTCAGTTTCCTCGTTACCTTGCCGTTGTATACCGGCTTTGATGCGTCGACTGCGCAAATGCAGTTTGTCGAGAATGCCGCCTGGATCGAAGCCTTCAACATCAACTACCACTTGGGTGTGGACGGCATTTCGCTGTGGTTTGTGCTGCTGACGGCGTTCATCAACGTGATCGTCGTGATTGCGGGTTGGGAAGTCATCGAGCGTAAAGTCAACCAGTACATGGCCGCTTTCCTGATCCTTTCGGGTCTGATGATCGGCGTGTTTGCTGCCTTGGACGGCATCTTGTTCTATGTCTTCTTCGAAGCCACGCTGATTCCGATGTATCTGATCATTGGTATCTGGGGTGGCCCGAACAAGATCTACGCTGCGTTCAAGTTTTTCCTCTACACGTTGATGGGTTCTTTGCTGACCTTGATCGCGTTGGTGTACCTGTACAACGTGTCCGGCGGCAGTTTTGACATCCAGAGCTGGCATCAGTTGCCGCTGGGCCGTACCGAACAGACTTTGCTGTTCTTTGCATTCTTTGCTGCGTTTGCAGTGAAGGTCCCGATGTGGCCGGTGCACACCTGGCTGCCCGATGTGCACGTCGAAGCGCCTACCGGTGGCTCGGCCGTACTGGCCGCCATCATGCTGAAACTGGGTGCCTACGGCTTCCTGCGTTTTTCCATGCCGATTGCCCCCGATGCCGCCCATGAGTGGGGCACTTTCATGATCGTGCTGTCCCTGGTTGGCGTGATCTATGTGGGGCTGGTCGCCATGGTCCAGCAGGACATGAAAAAACTGGTGGCCTACTCGTCGGTGGCGCACATGGGTTTTGTGACTCTTGGCTTTTTCATGTTCAACCCGCTGGGCGTGTCCGGCGCGATTGTGCAAATGATTGCGCACGGCTTTGTGTCTGGCGCCATGTTCCTGTCGATTGGCGTGTTGTACGACCGTGTGCATTCGCGTGAAATTTCCAGCTACGGTGGTGTGGTCAACACCATGCCCAAGTTCTCTGCTTTTGCCTTGCTGTTTGCCATGGCCAACTGTGGCCTGCCGGGGACCGCTGGTTTTGTGGGCGAGTGGATGGTGATTCTGGGCGCTGTCCAGTTCAACTTCTGGATCGGCTTGCTGGCAGCGACTGCCCTGATTTTTGGTGCCGCCTACACCCTGTGGATGTTCAAGCGCGTGTACCTGGGCCCGGTGGCCAATGACCACGTGCGTGAGCTGACCGACATCAACGGCCGCGAATTCCTGATGCTGGCCCTGCTGGCTGCTGCCGTGCTGTACATGGGCGTGTACCCCAAGCCTTTCACCGATGTGATGGATGTCTCTGTGGCCGAGTTGCTCAAGCACGTGGCCATGAGCAAGCTGCCGCAGTAACGAACTCAAGAACTGAAAGAACACCATGATGGACTCCACCAGCTGGATGACGATCTATCCTGAAATCGTGCTGTTGGTCATGACCTGCGTGATCGCGCTGATTGATCTGACCGTGAGCAGCCCCAAGCGCACGCTGACCTATGTGCTGACCTTGCTGACCTTGGCCCTTGTGGCCTTCCTGAACGTGAGTGCAGCCGGTATTGGCCAGACCCTGTTCGGTTTTGGGGGCCTGTTTGTCAGCGACACCATGGGCCACTGGCTCAAGGCTTTTGCGGCCGTGGCCACCATGGTCACCTTGGTGTATGCACGTCCCTACGCCAAAGACCGCCAGATGTTGGGCGGTGGCGAGCTGTTCAGCCTGAGCCTGTTTGCCTTGTTGGGCATGAGCGTGATGATCTCTGGCCACCATTTCCTGGTGCTGTACCTGGGCCTGGAACTGCTGACCTTGTCGAGCTACGCGCTGGTGGCCATGCGCCGCGATGACATGCGCGCCAGCGAGGCGGCCATGAAGTACTTTGTGCTGGGTGCGATGGCATCGGGCTTCTTGCTGTACGGCATGTCCATGATTTATGGCGCAACTGGCAGCCTGGAACTGTCGGCTGTATTCCAGTCCATCATGTCTGGCAGCTCGCATCCGCAGGTGCTGATTTTTGGATTGGTGTTCGTCGTTGCAGGGCTGGCCTTCAAACTGGGGGTGGTGCCTTTCCACATGTGGATACCCGATGTCTACCACGGTGCTCCCACTTCGGCCACGCTGCTGATCGGTGGTGCCCCCAAGCTGGCCGCCTTTGCCTTGGTCATGCGCTTGCTGGTCGAGGGCTTGTTGCCCCTGGCCATCGACTGGCAACAAATGCTGGCCCTGCTGGCCATTGCTTCGCTGCTGATTGGTAACCTGGCGGCGATTGCCCAGACCAACCTCAAGCGCATGCTGGCTTTCTCCACCATTGCCCAAATGGGCTTTGTCCTGATGGGTCTGATCGCTGGTGTCGGTTTCGGTGGTGCACCGCAAGCTGTGGGTGCCTACGGCGCATCCATGTTCTATGTGGTGGCGTATGTGTTGACCACATTGGCCTCGTTTGGCGTGATCATGCTGCTGGCCCGCGAAGGCTTTGAGAGCGAAGAGATCTCAGACCTTGCTGGCCTGAACCAGCGCAGCCCGCTGTATGCCGGCATCATGGCCATTTGCCTGTTCTCGTTGGCAGGCATTCCACCGATGGTGGGCTTCTATGCCAAGTTGACCATCTTGCAGGCCTTGATCGGTTCGGGTAACGCGTTCTATCTTGCCTTGGCCATCTTTGCCGTGCTGATGTCGCTGATTGGCGCGTTTTATTACCTGCGTGTCGTCAAGGTCATGTACTTTGATGCTCCGCAAGAGCCTGTACAGCCGGTGGTTGCTGGCGCGCAAGAGCGTGTGGTGCTGAGCATCAATGGCTTCCTGATTCTGGGCTTGGGCATTGTGCCCGGTGGGCTGATGGCGCTCTGTGGCGATGCCATCGCACGCATGCTGATGGGCTGATGGTCATGAACGCATCTGTTCAGGTCTGGGTTTTGATTGCGTTGGCTGTTTTGGCGGCCAACCTGCCGTTCCTGACCCGGCGCGTGTTGGGCGTGTGGTCGGCACGAGCCGACAAACCGCTGAGCTGGCGTTTGCTGGAACTGCTGGTGCTGTACATCGTGGTGGGCGGCATCGGCATGGCCATGGAAAACAGCCTGAGCCAGAACGCACCGCAAGGGTGGGAGTTTTACGCTGTCACCCTGACCTTGTTTGTCACGCTGGCGTTTCCTGGTTTTGTGTACCGCTACCTGGCGCACCGTCACTGATCGCAGACTGCCACGGCCTTCGGCCCTGCAGTGACGTGATTCACCCATGTCCGACCAGCACCTCAAAGAACACCTGCACGAGCGGCAGGAACTCTTCAAAGGCAACTTTCTGCATGCCTTGCGAGACACGGTGCGCTTGCCCGATGGCAAGCTGGCCACTCGCGAATATGTGATTCACCCTGGTGCCGTCGTGGTGGTGCCGTTGGTGCAAGGCGAAGATGGTCAAACCCGTGTGGTGCTGGAGCGCCAATTTCGCTTCCCCGTAGGCCAGGTCATGGTTGAGTTGCCCGCTGGAAAGCTGGAGGTGGGCGAAGACCCTTTGCTTTGCGGCCAGCGCGAACTGCTCGAAGAAACCGGCTACACCGCCAGCGAATGGGCGAGGGCAGGGCAGATGCACCTGGCCATTGCCTACTCGACTGAAGTTATCCATGTGTACTTCGCCCGGGGTTTGACCTTGGGTCAGCAGCAACTGGACGCAGGCGAGTTCCTGGATGTCTTCACGGCCACGCCGCAAGAACTGGTGCAGTGGTGCCGCAAGGGCACCGTGACCGATGCCAAAACACTGAGTTGCATGGTCTGGCTGCAACAATGGCTGGAACAGCCGGAGTCTTTGGACTGGCAAGCCAGCAAGGGTTGATGCGATGAAAGTGCTCGACCTTCAGTGCAGCCACGGCCACGTGTTTGAGGGCTGGTTTGCTTCGCATGACGACTACGAATCGCAGCGCGAACGCGGTTTGCTGACTTGCCCGGTGTGCGAAGACGCGCAGGTCAACAAAATGCTTTCGGCCCCAAGGTTGAACCTGGCGCAAACGCCTCCGCAGCAAATACAGGCCGCCATGCTCAAGATGGTGCGCCACGTCATGGCCAACACCGAAGACGTCGGCAACCGCTTTGCCGAAGAGGCCCGCAAAATTCACCATGGCGAAGCCCAGGAGCGCAGTATTCGCGGCCAGGCCAGCCGCGAAGAAACCGAAGCCTTGCTTGACGAAGGCATCGACATTCTTCCTCTGCCTGTGCCCGCAGGACTCAAGGAACCCCTGCAGTGATCTAATGCGGATCATGACCCGTGTTCATATCCCTGACGATGAAGTTGCGCTGACAGCCATCCGCGCCCAAGGGCCTGGTGGGCAGAACGTCAACAAGGTCTCCAGCGCGATTCAGCTGCGTTTTGATGTGCGCGCCAGCACCCTGCCCGAAGACATCAAAGCCCGTTGGCTGCAGGCGCCGGGCAACCACCTCACGCCAGACGGGGTACTCATCCTGAAGGCCCAGCGGTACCGCACGCAAGAGGCCAATAGGCAAGATGCCTGGGCGCGGCTTTATGAAATGCTCGAACGCTATGAGCGGGCACCCAAGGCGCGCAAAGCGACGCGACCCACACGGGCTTCTGTGCAAAAACGACTGCAGTCCAAGGCCCGGCACGGCGTGTTGAAAGCCAATCGCCAATCGCCGGTGTAGGAGTGGCTTCTGGCAGCGATTCTGGGTTTATTCGCGGCCAGAGGCCGCTCCTACGGTGATCTTGTTGCTATTGAAAATTTGGATTGTTTATGATCCAATAAAGGCTATTTGATCTATTAAAGAGCCATTTTGGTCAAGCCTGCCACCCGTCCTTATTCTCAATACAGCCTTGATGCACTGGTGTTGCTGGGGCAGCTCGTGCGCGAAGCGCGACTGGCCAAAGCCCTGACCACCAGTGATCTGGCAGCGCGGGCTGGCATTTCCAGGGCACTGCTCCAGCGCATTGAGCGGGGGGATCCTGGTTGTTCTATTGGTGCTGTGTTTGAGGTCGCCGCTGTGTGTGGCGTGCCCTTGTTCGAGGCGGATTCACGCCAATTGGCCGCCCATGTCGCCCGGCAGAGCGAAAAAATGACGCTGTTGCCCAAAGCGGTCAGGGCCGCAGTCGCAGGAGTAAAAGATGACTTCTGAGTCCACAGGCATGTGCCAGGAAGCCTACGTTTGGGTCTGGCTACCGGATGCTACCGAGCCTGTGGTCGCCGGTCTGCTGTCCGGACAGGGTCAACAGCTGCTGTTCAACTACGGACGCAGCTACCTGGCCCGCCAAGATGCAATGGCCCTGTATGCCCCCGAATTGCCGTTGCGTGCAGGCGCGATTGCTTTGCTGCCGGGGCTGAACATGCCCAGTTGCATCCGTGACGCCTCACCCGATGCCTGGGGCCGTCGGGTACTGATCAACCGCAAGCTCGGCGCACACGCTCAAGACACGGCGGGATTCGAGCTTGATGAACTGACGTACCTGCTCGAATCAGGCTCCGACAGGATTGGTGCGCTCGATTTTCAGTCTTCACCAATCCGCTATCAGCCGCGACTGGCGCAGCAACCTTCACTGGAGGATCTGCAGACTGCGGCAGAGAAGGTCGAGCGCGGCGTTCCCATCTCGCCGGAGCTCGATCAGGCCTTGTTGCATGGCACGTCCCTGGGGGGGGCTCGTCCAAAAGTGCTCATCGACGATGGTGATCGCAAATACATCGCCAAATTTTCTGCCAGCAATGACCTCTACAGCGTGGTCAAGGCCGAATACATCGCCATGCGTCTGGCCCACAAGGCTGGCCTGCGCGTCGCACCAGTGCACCTGCGCCAGGCCATGGGCAAGGACGTGCTGCTCATCGAACGCTTTGACCGCATCCGACATGAGAACAGTTGGCGGCGACGGGCCATGGTGTCGGCACTCACGCTGTTCGAACTCGATGAAATGCTGGCAGCCTACGCCAGCTATGACAAGCTTGCAGAAATCATCCGCCACCGATTCGTGGACGCCAAGGCCACTTTGCGCGAGCTGTTTGCCCGCATCGTCTTCAACATCCTGTGCGGCAACACCGACGACCATGCACGCAACCATGCGGCCTTCTGGGATGGGCAGCAGCTGGTCCTGACGCCGGCGTACGACATTTGCCCTCAGTCCCGCACAGGGCAGCAGGCGTCACAAGCCATGCTGATCCACGGGGGAGACCGCAGCAGCCAAGTGGCTACCTGTGTGGCTGCAGCGTCGGTATTCTTGTTGGGACGCGAAGAAGCCATCGACATCGTTAACCACCAGGTGGGCGTGATGGAACGCGAATGGCACAGCACCTGCCAAGAGGCAGGGCTGAGTGCCGTGGATCAGGCGCTGTTCTGGCGTCGGCAATTCCTCAACCCCTTTGCCTTCATCAACGCACCCGAAGGTGTGCGCGTGCCCTGAGTTACTCCGTTCGCTCCGAAATCACCACGGTGACGCGCTTTCCACCCACAAGCGCCATCAGCTGCATAGGCAGGGCGCTGTTCTATAGAACTTGCCGAAGCACCTGCGTTAGAGCATTTGGGGCGTCGGCAGCCACAACATGGCGATTGGGCATGCTGCGCAGCCAGGTGATTTGGCGCTTGGCCAGCTGGCGGGTGGCGAAGATGCCGCGCTCGCAAATTTCTTGCTCGCTCCAGCCTTCGCTCAAGCCTTGCCAGGCTTGACGGTAGCCCACGCAGCGCATGCTGGGCAGCTCGGGGTTGAGGTCGCCACGTGCCATCAGGGCGCGCACTTCGTTCAGAAAGCCTTGGGCCATCATCTGCTCAAAGCGCAGGGCGATGCGCTGGTGCAGCCAGGCTCGATCGGCGGGCTCCAGACTGATGACGGGGATGTTGAGCGAGCTGCTAGATGGCTTGGCTTGCTGGTGAAAGGCTGACAGGGCTTGGCCTGTGAGTTGCCACACCTCCAGCGCGCGGCCGATGCGTTGGCTGTCGTTGGGGGCCAGGCGCGCTGCGGTGACCGGGTCCACTTTTTGCAGCTCGGCATGCATGGCGGGCCAGCCTTGCTCGGCAGCGCGCTGCTGGATGTGCTCGCGCACTTGTGGGTCGGTGGCGGGCATGTCGTTCAGGCCCTCGGTCAAGGCTTTCAGGTAGAGCATGGTGCCGCCCACAATCAGCGGGGTTTTGCCGCGTGAGCGGATGTCGGCCATCAACTGGATCGCGTCTTGCGCAAAGTCGGCGGCGCTGTAGCTTTGCAAGGGCTCAATGATGTCAATCAGGTGGTGGGGCACTTGGGCCAGCTCTTCGCGGTTGGGTTTGGCGGTGCCAATGTCCATGCCGCGGTAGACCAGTGCCGAATCCATGCTGATGATTTCTGCGCCGCCTTGTGGCTCCAGCGCCTGGGCCACGAGGAGGGCAGCGGCGGTTTTGCCGCTGGCCGTGGGGCCGACCAGCGCGATGGCGTCAAGCTTCGAGGTTTGCATGTCAGGGTGTGGCACAGGAGACCACTTGCGGGCGACCGTGACGCTGCACCGCTGTCCAGGCAATGGCGGTGATGCAGCTGCCCCAGAGCAGCACGCCATCGGCCAGGGCTAGCACAGGCTGATCGAGGTGCTGGCCGATCCAGCCGCCCATGAAGAAGGCGCCCAGCATCATCAAAAAGCCATTGAGGGCCGAGGCGGTGCCGGCTCGGTGTGGGAAGGGACCGACAGCACCACTTTGGCCACAGGGCTGGTGAACACCATGCCCGATCATGAAAATGTAGAAAGGCAGGATCACCGCCCAAGGGCCATACCAGGCTTGGTCATGCCCCCAATGCGCCAGCACTGCCAGAGCGACCGAGCCGGTCAAGGTGAAGACGCCTGCCACTGCCACTGTGCGGTGCACGCTGGTTCGACGCAACATCCAGCGGCACCAGAAGGTGCCTGCAATGTAGGACGCCGACATGGTGAACATCAACAGGCCATAGGCGGTGCGGCTCATGCCCATGCTGCGTGTGAACACGAACGAGGACGTTGCCAGGAAAGTGAACAGCCCCAGGTAAGAGGCTGCAGACAAGGCGCACCAGGTCAGAAATACCGGGTTGCGAATGATGTCGGCATTGGCACGTAACAGGGGGGCCAGGCGAAGCGCATGCGGATCGGGCTGTCGGAGTGTTTCTTCAAAGCGCCAGGCCAGCACGGCCAGGGTGGCTGCGCCAAACACTGCCAGCGCCAGCAGGGCTGCGCGCCAGCCGATCAGGTCGGTCAGGGCACCGCCGATGGGGGCGCACAGGCAGGCAATCACCCCCAGGCCTGTCAGGCCCTTTGACATCATGGTGGCACCTTGTGCGGGGGCGTACAAATCGCGCACCATGGCGCGCGAAACCATCACCCCTGCGCCCATCGCGGCGCCTTGCATAGCACGAGACACGATCAACCAGTCCATGGCCGGACTGAAAGCGCTGGCAATGGATGCTGCGGTATAGGCCGTCATGCCAGCCAATAACACCGGGCGGCGGCCAAAGCGGTCTGACAAAGGACCCCACACCAGTTGTGACAAGCCAAAGGCCAACAACAAGGCACTGAGCGTCAATTGGGACTGTGCTGCGCTGGCGCCAAATCCTTCGGTGATCGCGGGTAAGGCAGGCAAGTACAGGTCGGTGGTCACGGGCTGCAGGCCCAGCAGCAGCGACAGGATCAGGACGATCAGGGAGGGTGACATGGAGGCTTTCATCAGCGCCCCCTCAGGAACAGGGCATCCAGATCGCGCATGCTTATTTGTCGCCAGGTGGGACGACCGTGGTTGCATTGGTCCGATCGCTCGGTTTCTTCCATCTGGCGCAGAAGGGCGTTCATTTCGGTCAGGGTGAGTTGCCGGTTGGCACGCACCGCACCGTGGCAGGCCATGGTGGCCAGGATTTCGTTTTGGGCGCGCTGCACCACGGTGCTGGCGTCGTGCTGGGCGAGCTCGGCCAGCACGCTGCGCGCCAGCTCCACCGCATCGCCTTGCGCCAGGCTGGTAGGCACGGCGCGCACGGCCAGGGTCTTGGCCGACAGGGGGGCGATTTCAAGGCCCAGCTGCGTCAAGGCTTCGCTGGCGCTTTCTGCGGTGGCCACTTCGGTGGGGGTGGCTGCAAAGGTGGCCGGGATCAGCAAGGGCTGACTGGCAATACGGCCCGCATCAGCGCCCAGCTGGTTTTTGAGTTTTTCGTACACGATGCGCTCGTGCGCGGCGTGCATGTCCACCACCACCATGCCTTGCGCGTTTTGCGCCAGGATGTAGACGCCGTGAAGCTGTGCAATCGCACGGCCCAGGGGCCAGGCGCTCGCATCGGCGTCGGCTGGCACGGCTTCGCTGAAGGGGGACGATGCCGCGCCGACAACAATGGGTTGTGACCAGTCGTGCGCGTTTTTTTCGTTTACGGCAAAAGTCTGGGGTGCAGTCGCTTCGCTGGGGGCACGTGGTGCCCACAGTGCTTTGAGGTCAGCCATGGCGCGGTCGCTGTCCACCCGAGGGCGCTCGAAAGCGGCAGCGCGGTCACTCAGCCCAATGCTGCCCTGACGCCAGCTGGCTGATTCGGGCAGGGTCTTGGGCGCAGGACTTTGAAGTTGGAGTTCGGGCTCGGCACGGTCTGCCAGGGCTTGTGAGCGCGGTGCGGCCAGCGCCTGGTCAATCGCGTGGCGCACGGCCTGATGCACCTGACGGCTGTCGCGGAACCGTACTTCAATTTTGGTCGGGTGCACGTTGACGTCCACCAGCGTGGGGTCGATCTGGATGAACAGCGCGTAGGCCGGTTGCTTGTGGCCGTGCAACACGTCTTCGTAGGCGCTGCGTGCGCCGTGCATGACGACCTTGTCGCGCACAAAGCGGCCGTTGACGTAGGCGAACTGGTGGTCCGGGCGCGAGCGGGCGGCGTCGGGTGTGCCCGCTCGGCCGATGATGTGCAAAGGTCCGACGTGAAAGTCCACCGCAATCGACTGCGCCACAAAATCGTTGCCCAGCACATCGGCCAGGCGCTGCTCCAGACCGGTCGCGCCCGGGTGCACGCGCCACTGCTCGACCAACTTGCCCTCGTGCCAGATGGCAAAGCTCACGTCCGGGCGGGCCAGCGCGTGGCGGCGCACGGCTTCGATGCAATGGGCCAGCTCGGTGCTGTCGCTCTTCAAGAACTTGCGGCGCGCCGGGGTGGAGAAAAACAGCTCCTTGACCTCGACCGTGGTGCCCACAGAACGTGGGGCGGGGCGCACTTCGCCCGTGCGGCCATCCAGCGCAAAGGCGCTGGGCTGGCCCTCCATGCGCGAGAGCAGGGTGAGTTCGGACACCGAGTTGATGGCGGCCAGCGCCTCGCCCCGAAAACCCATGGTCATGACCGATTCAAGCTCGTGCAGGTTGCCGATCTTGCTGGTGGCGTGGCGCTTGAGGGCGGTGGCCAGCTCGTCCGGGGCAATGCCTCCACCATCGTCTTCCACTGCGATCAGGCGCGTACCCCCGCCCAGCAGGCGCAGGGTGATGTTTTGCGAGCCTGCGTCCAGCGCGTTGTCCACCAGTTCGCGCACGACAGAAGCCGGACGCTCGACCACCTCGCCAGCGGCAATCTGGCTGATGAGTTCGTCGGGCAGCTCTCGGATGGGGCGGTGGGGGGCGGGTGGGATTGCGGTCACCTGTTGATTTTAGAGTGGATTGCCGCAGGCCTCAGGGATAATCCACACCCATGGATATCTTGATGCAATTGGTGGATTTCATTCTCCACGTTGACGTTCACCTGCGTGACTTTGTCGCCCAGCACGGTAATTGGGTCTACGCGCTGTTGTTCCTGATTGTTTTTGTGGAAACGGGCGTGGTGGTCATGCCGTTTTTGCCGGGCGATTCCCTGCTATTCATCGTGGGAACCTTGTGCGGGGCCGAGCTCATGAGCTTGCCGGTCGCCATGGTCTTGCTGCTGCTGGCAGCCATTGCTGGTGATCAAACCAACTACAGCATTGGTCGCTATTTCGGGCCCAAGGTGTTCCAGTGGGAAGACTCGCGCTTTTTCAACCGCGCGGCCTTTGACAAGGCCCATGCTTTTTACGAGCAGTATGGCGGCATCACGATCGTGCTGGCCCGCTTCATGCCGTTTATCCGCACCTTTGTGCCTTTTGTGGCCGGCGTGGCGGCCATGACGCGCAGCAAGTTCACCGCTTACAACGTTTTGGGGGGCGTGATCTGGGTGGTGGGTTTACTGTTGGCGGGCTATTTTTTCGGCAACCTGCCTGTGGTTCAGACCCATTTGAGCAAGATCATCTGGGCGCTGATTCTCGTGCCGGGCTTGATCGCCATTTTCGGAGCCTGGCGCGCACGCCAGGCCTGAAGCAGGTTTAAAAGGCCAAAGTTTCCTGCGCAGAGGGAGGCTGGCAACCCTGGCGACTGCAGTTGATGCCAGCTGCGGCCATGGCCAGGCTCAGGGTTCTATCCATGCGCTGCGAAGCAGGGCTGTCGTCCATGGCCCAATCGGCCAGACAGTTGCCCCAGAAGGTGTCACCCGCGCCAACAGTATCGACCACATTCACTTTTGGAACAGGACTCTGAGCATGCGCCCCGTCCATGCTCAGCCAAGCGCCGTCACCCCCAAAGGTCAGGGCCAGGCGCTCAATGCCTTTGGTGTGCAGCTTTTTCGCCTGCTCTGCGGCCTGTTCCAGGGTGGCGTGGCCATAACCCAGGGTTTCGAGGTCTTCGTCACTGGCTTTGAGCCAGTGGGCGCGCAACATGATTTGTTCCACTGCTTGCACATAGCTGGGCAAATCGGGAGCGACAACGGGGCGCAGATTCACGTCTACGCTGATGGTCCAACCCATGGTGCGCGCGCCGTCCAGAATGGCCAGCACTTTCTCGTGTTCTGGTGGAATCAGCAGCAGGGAACCGGTGTGGAAAATGCCGGGTGTGCGCTGGGACAGGGCATTGAGCACGCCTTGCACGGTGTAGTCGCGATCGGCGATGCCTTCGCGATAAAAACCATAGCTGGGCTGCCCGTTGCTCAGCTGCACCACCGCCAAAGAAGTGGGCTGGCGGCTGTCGCCGCCGATCAGTTGGACGCCGTCTTTGATCAGCAAATCAGCCAGACTTCGCCCAAATCGATCTACCGAGAGGGGGTTGAGATAAGCGACCTGTGCGCCACGCAAGGCCGCTGCCCGAGCCATGTTGTAGGGGCTGCCACCCATGAGGGGGCGCAGCTGCCCGTCTGGCTGTGCGATGCAGTCCATCAGGGCTTCGCCCAACACCACGATTTCGCGAGACATACGTGCTTCCAGGTTTATTTCTTGAGCAGATGTTTGCGGCGGATCACGTCAATCCAGACGGCAACAATGACCACAGCGCCAATGGCCATCATTTGCTTGAACTGGGAAATTTCCATCAGGTTCATGCCGTTGCGGATCATGGTGATCAGAACGGCGCCCAGCAAGCTGCCCCAGATGCTGCCACGCCCCCCGAAGAGCGAGGTGCCCCCCAGAATGACGGCAGCAATCGCGTCGAGCTCAAACATCTGTGCCATCTTGCCGCTGGATGAATCCATGCGGGCCATCAGCACGATGGCCGCCATGGCGCAAGCCAGACCGGAAACCACATACACGCCCAGTTTGTACCAGCGGATGTTGATGCCCACCTGGCGGGCACCCATTTCGTTGGAGCCCATGGCGTAAACATAACGACCGATTTTGGTGGATGACAGCATGAACGCCATCACCACAAAGAAAACAGCGGTGATCAGCGTTGGCATGGGGATGCCGAAAATATCGCCGTAACCCAGAAATGGGAAGGGCTCTGGCAAGCCTGCATTGTCGAAACCACCGGTCAGGTCAAACGCCAGGCCACGCCAAAGCGTCAGGCCACCGAGCGTAACGATAAAGGCCGGAATGCCGACAAAAGCCACCAGATAACCATTGAAGAAACCCACAGCGGCACCAATCGCGAGCGCCACCACCATGGCTGCGTAGGGATCTATGCCTGCCTTGATCATGAGGTGTCCCGCAACCGCACCAGCCAGTGCTGTCAAGGCACCCACGGCCAAATCGACGCCACCCGTCAAGATGACAAAGGTCTGCCCACCGGCAAGCAGGGCAATCACAGAGGCCTGCACCAGAATGTTGGACAGGTTGCCTGCGGTCAGAAAGTAGGGGGAGGCCACACTCAGCAGTGCGCCAAGCACCAGCACGGCCACCAGTGCGCCATACCATTCTTGTCGGGTGATGGACTTCATCATGTCGAATTTCCTTGAATGACAAGACGCTTGCCACACACAAGCGTCAAAAAGTCCCCGCCTGAAACGCATCAAGGCGGGGACTGGGGGTGATCAGACGATCACTTGACCTTCATGAACTGACCCACGCCGGAGTCCTTGGCGAACTGGTCGACGTTGGAAGGCAGCACCAGGAAAGAGCCTGTGTCGATGCGGTTGGAGACCTTCTGGCCCTTGGCTGCAGCGATGGCGGTTTCCACGCCGACCTGACCAATCTTGGCCAGCATCTGTGCGGCGTTGGCTTGTTGCCAGCCTTGCTTCATCATGTCCAGGCCACCGGGGGAGCCGTCAAAACCAGCGATCTTGACGTCACCGGGCTTCTTGCCAGCGGCCATCAGGGCAGCCTTGGCACCCAGAGCGCCGCCGTCCCATGCGCAGGCAATGACCTTGGCGCCAGGGTTGGAGCGCAGAGCAGCTTCCACACCGTTTTGGGCCATGGTCTGGTCCCAGGTGGTGGGCACTTCCACGATCTTGACGTTCTTGCGGCCGGCGTTCAGGGCGTCAACAAAGCCCTTCTTGCGCTCTTGGCCTGTGGACTGGCCTTGGTCGCCAGTCACATAAATCACGGTGTCGCCGTCCTTGATTTGCTCAGCGGCCCACTTGCCCTGCACATTCGCAGCCTTGATGTTGTCGGTCGCGACATACGACGTGATGTCAGCGCCGGAAATGCCGGTGTCCACAGCCACCACAGCGATGCCAGCCTTGAGGGCTTTGTTGACGGCAGGGGCGATGCCCTTGGAGTCCACGGGTGCGATGGCAATGGCGTTGACCTTGCGGGTGATCATGTCTTCCACGATGGCCAGCTGCTTGGACAGTTCGCCTTTTTCAGCGGCCAGTTCGATGAACTTGACGCCTGCAGCGCTGCCAGCTTTCTTGGCGCCGCCGTTGATCAGGGTCCAGCCCTCGTTGGTGTTGCCGTTGGTGATGTAGGCCACCGTCACATCGGCTGCAAATGCCGAGGTGAAGAGGGTGGCTGCAGCGGCGGCGATGGCCAGGCGGCCGAATGTGCGTTTGGTGATCATGGGTTTATCTCCGTTGTGTTGAATGGAAGTGGGCACAAAAAAACGCCTTTTTCGTGCCGCAAACGGATTAAACTGCAAAAACCGACTAAATAAACATAGTAGTTTTACTAATGTACTTTTGTCACCGCATCCGCGATGCTTGCCCACATTGCAATGAATTACCCCTTCTGAGAGAAGCACCATGGCCCCTACACCTGTTCTTGAAATCCAGAACCTGACCAAGCACTACGGCGGCGTCAAAGCCCTGACCGATGCGCAATTTCGCCTGATGCCCGGTGAGCACGCCGCTATCGTGGGCGACAACGGCGCGGGCAAAAGCACTTTTGTGCGATTGATCACGGGTGTAGAACAGCCCAACAGTGGTGATATCCGGCTTGACGGGACGAAAGTCAGTTTTGAGTCGCCGCTGGACGCTCGTGAGCAGGGCATCGAAACCGTGTACCAGACCCTGGCTCTGGCCGAAGACCTGGATGTGCCCGCCAACATCTTCCTTGGGCGTGAGCTGACCCACATCAATCTGGGCCCCTTGTCCATCCTCAACCACAAGGCCATGCGCGAAAAATCGGCGCAAATGCTTGCCACGACCGGAGTGAAGATTCAGGACATGTCCGAGTCCTTGCGCGGCATGTCTGGTGGCCAGCGACAGTGTGTGGCCATCGCCCGTGCAGCTGGCTTTGCCAAAAAGCTCATCATCCTTGACGAACCAACCGCTGCCTTGGGCGTTCAGGAGACGGCCCGTGTAGAAGAGATCATCAAAGGTCTTAAAAAACAAGGCATTCCGCTGATCATCATCAGCCACAACCTGCGCCAGGTGTTTGATCTGGTGGACCGCATCCATGTGTTCCGCCAGGGCCGCATCATTTGCAGTCGCCCCAAGCATATGACCAACCCCGAAGAAGTCGTGGGCCTGATCACTGGCGCTATTGATCCGGCCAGCCTGCCTGCAGAAACTGCCCAGGAGGCCGTGGCATGCTGAAAGGCATTGATCCTTTGCTCACCCCCGAGCTGCTGATGCACCTGTGTGCCATGGGCCACGGTGAATGGGTGGCGGTGGTGGACGCCAACTTCACGGCAGACTACCTCAGCCAGGGTCGTATTCCCGTGGTGCGTCTGCCCGGCCACAGTCTGGAACGTGTGAGCCAGGCGGTGTTGTCGGTCATGCCGCTGGCCGAAGATGTGACTCAGCCAGCAGCTTTCATGAAGGTATGCCACAGCGCAGATGGCCACCGCACCGCTGCGCAACAAGCGGTGGTAGACCTGGTGGTGGCACAAGGTGTGGCGGCTGATCGGGTGGAAGCTGTCGAGCGCTTTGCGTTTTACGAGAAAATCAAGGCTGCGAGCCTGATCGTGCAAAGCGGTGAAGTCACCGCCTATGGCAACGCCATGTACTGTAAGGCTGTGATCCTGCCCTGATCTTTTTTCGGATGAACCCACCTGCTCACACGCGCCAGATGCGCGGCTCCAACCACAGCGGCATGCGCCAATTCAATGAGCGCATTGTGTTGCAGGCCATCCGCCACCATGGGGCCATTCCCAAGGCTGACTTGGCGCGTCTGACCCAGCTGTCCACCCAGACGGTGGCCATCATCGTGGGGCGTTTGCTCGACGACGATTTGCTGATCAAGCAAGAGCGCATTCGCGGCAAGATCGGGCAGCCCTCGGTGCCGCTGTCGCTCAACCCCGAAGGGGCTTACAGCATTGGTGTTCAGGTGGGCCGACGCAACCTGGAATTGTTGGTGGCCGATTTTTGTGGTCAGCCTGTGTTGCGCCATGAGGTGCACTACGACTACCCCGATCCACAAGTGCTGATGACGCAAATTGCCGAAGGCCTGCACGCGTTGCAGGTGCAATTAGGCGAGCGCTGGGAGCGTGTTGTGGGCGTGGGCCTTACGGCGCCATTGTCAGTACACAAATGGGCCGATCTGATGCAAGGCGATGCTGCACAAGCGCTGCGCCGCTGGGAAGGCCTGAATCTGCGCGCGCAGGTGCAGGCCTTGACTGATTTGCCGGTGGTGTTTGCCAAAGACACCATGGCCGCTTGTGTGGCCGAGTTGCTGCAGGGGCATGGCCAGGACACGCGCAGCTTTCTGTATGTGTTTGTGGGTACCTTTATTGGCGGTGGCCTGGTGCTGGGCGGACATGTGCTGAGCACCGACCGCGGTAATGCCGGCGCCATTGGTTCCATGCCCATGGATCGGCCTACCCAAATGGGCAGCTTTCCACCGCAGTTGCTGCAAGTGGCCTCGGGCTGGCAGCTCGAGCAGGCCTTGCTGGCGCAAGGGCATGACCCTTTGCTGATCCATGACGACGCCATCATGCAGCCCACTTATCAGGCGTGTACCGAACCCTGGTTGCAGCAAGCCAGTCAGGCCCTGGCCATGGTGGTCGCCAATTCGGCAGCGTTGCTCGACTTGGATGCGGTGGTGATGGATGGTTCACTGGGGGCATCGCTTATGACGGCCTTGCGCGAACGCACGCTTGCGGCGCTGGCGCAGTACCGCTTTGATGGCATGCACCAGCCGCGTTTGTTGGCGGGGCGTGTGGGTGCACATGCGCGTGCGCTCGGCGGTGCCTTGTTGCCGCTGCACAGCCAGTTTTTCCCTGACAAAGACATCATCCTCAAGCAGGACATCGAATGAAGTTGTACCTCGACAGCGCAGATGCTGCGCAATGGACCTTGCCCGCAGGCGCTCCACACATTGCGGGTGTCACCACCAACCCCACTTTGGTCATGCAAGCCGGTTTGCCGGTGAGTCTTCCTGGTTATTTGCGACTGGTGCGCGAGGCGGGTGCCGCGCGCTTGCCAGAACTCATGCTGCAGCTGCCTCGTGCCGATGTGGGGGAGGCGGCGGAATGGTTGGCGGCCTTGTTGCCTGCGGCGCTGCAGGCGCGCGTCAAGCTCACCATCAAGCTGCCGTGCGATGCGCAGTGGCAGGCGGTGTTGCGTGAGGTGCAGGCCTGGGGTGTGCCTACTTTATTGACGGGCTTGTCCAACCCGGTGCAGCTGATGTGGGCGCAGTCACAGGGCGCAAGCTATGTCGCCCCTTATGTGGGGCGCTTGCAGGCCGATGGGCGCGATGTCTGGGCGCTGATGCAGGCCTGCGTAGCCATGCAGGCCGAAGGTGTCCAGCTGCTGGCCGCGAGCATCAAGTCCGCCGATGTGCTGGCGCGTCTGATGGGCATGGGCGCGCATGCAGTCACTGTACGCCCCGAGTTTGTGGCGCAGCTGGTGACTGACCCCATGACGCAGGCAGCTGTGGCGCAGTTTGATCGTGACATTGAAGCCAGCCAGTCCTTCAGGGCCTGATGGCCTTCAGGCCGAGCGGGTACGCGCCAGTGGCGGGTTGCGCTCGAAGTACTGCACGATGCCTTTGAGAAGTGCTTCGGTCAGCTGTTCCTGATAGGCAGGATCGCGCAGGCGCATTTCTTCTTCCGGGTTGCTGATGAAGGCGGTCTCGACTAACACGCTGGGAATGTCAGGAGCCTTGAGCACTGCAAAGCCGGCTTGTTCCACCCGCGGTTTGTGCAAGCGCCCCACCTGCGAGATGTAGCGCAGCAAGCTGCCGCCCAGCTTGAGGCTGTCGCGAATCTGGGCGGTGGTGCTCATATCCAGCAAGGCTCGCTGCACGTGCTGGTCCTGTCCGCCGAGGTTGATGCCACCAATCAAGTCGGCCTTGTTTTCCTTTTGGGCCATCCAGCGGGCAGCGCTGCTTGATGCCGCACCATCGCTCAGGGCAAACACGCTCGCACCTCGTGCTTGCGGGGTGAAGAAGGCATCGGCATGGATGCTGACCATCAGGTCGGCCTGTACGCGTCTTGCCTTTTGTACCCGTACATGCAGCGGCACAAAGTAATCCGCATCCCGGGTGAGAAAGGCGCGCATGGGGCTGCCCCCCATGCTTTGGCTGTTGATCAATGTGCTCAAGCGTCGCGCAATGCTCAGCACGACGTCTTTTTCGCGAGTGCCATTGGGCCCAATGGCACCCGGGTCTTCGCCTCCATGGCCGGGGTCAATGGCCACCACAATCAACCGGTCCGAAGCGCGCACGGGCTCGGGCGGGCGTGGCGGGTGGTCAGGTCGGTCCATGTACTGGCGCGGTGGGGCGGGCGGCTTGCCTGCGCGTTGGGCCATCAAATCGCCCAAAGGGTCAGCGCCAGCTACAGGCGCGGATGGGGTCGAGCCACTTTCCTTGAGGCGATCGGCGATCAGCTTTTCCAGTGGGTCCACTGCCTGAGTGGGGTAGAGGTCCAGCACCAGCCGATATTGATAAGGTTCAACAGGCTGCAGGGTGAACACCTGTGGCGCAATCGGCTGCTTGAGATCGATCACCAGGCGCACCACGTTGGCGCTGAACTGGCCGACGCGGATACCGGCAATATTGGGGTCATTGGCCTGTACCTTGCCCACCAGCTCGCGCAAGGCGTTGTTCAATTGCAGGCCTTCAATGTCCACCGCCAGTCGGGGCGGGTCGGCCACAAAGGTCTGGGTGGTTTTGAGGGGGGCGTCAGACTCCAGCGTCACGCGGCTGTATTCGGGTGCGGGCCAAATGCGCACTGCCATCATGCTGGCGCCATAACTGAGCTGTGTGCGGCCCAGCAACAAGGACAGTGCACCCATGTGTAGCACTTGGCGACGTTGAAGCCAAGCCCGCTCATGCAGCATCTGCCAGCTCCTTCCACAGGACCAACCAGTGCTGGCCACGTTTGGTCTGCGCCTGGATACGGACTTCGCGTGTCTCGTCGGTGTTGACCTTAAGCCCGATCACCCAGTCAGCAGGGGGCAGTTGCCCGGCCACTTTGTCCGGCCACTCCATCAGCTTCAGACCGGGGCCGGCAAAGATATCCCTGAAGCCTGCATCCTCCCACTCCTGCGGATCGCTGAAACGGTAAAAATCAAAGTGCCAGACGGGCCACAGGCCTTGCGGACCTTGGGCTTCGTGCGGCTCCACCACAGCATAGGTTGGGCTTTTGATGCGGCCTTGCACACCCGCCGCGCGCAGTAAGTGGCGCACAAAAGTGGTTTTACCTGCGCCCAGGTCGCCTCGCAGCTCGATGCAGGCGTCCAGGCCACCCGGCCAGCGCATCAAAGCGTCAGCCAGTTGGCTCGCAAAAACCTGGGTGTCCTCTTCGCTGCGCCAAAGGCCGCGCCAGTGGCTGGGGGAGGGCGCAGCGCCTTCGCTACCTACAATGGTCGGGTGAGTACCGGACATCGACAAATTGATCCTCAAAAACTGTGGGCCCAGATCCAGGATTGGGCGCGTGATTTGCAATTGTCCCAAATTGCGGTGGCCCCGGTGGATTTGTCCGATGCCGAGCCGGGTTTACTGGCCTGGCTGGAAGCCGGTTTCCATGGCCAGATGCATTACATGCAGTCGCACGGCCTCAAGCGCGCACGGCCTGCCGAGCTGGTGCCAGGCACAGTGAGCATCATTACTGCACGCATCGATTACCTGCCGGATGGCACTCCCTCTGACTGGGTCGATCGCGAGCTGGCACGCCACACGCGTTCGGGTGAAGCCGTGGTGTCCATCTACGCCCGGGGACGGGATTACCACAAGGTCTTGCGCCAGCGCCTGCAGCAGTTGGCCGAACGCATTGCGCAGGAAGTCGGCCCCTTCGGGCACCGCGCCTTTACTGACTCTGCCCCGGTGCTGGAAGTCGAGCTGGCGCAGCGCTCGGGGCTGGGCTGGCGGGGAAAACACAGCTTGCTGCTCTCGCGCGAAGCGGGCTCCCTATTTTTCTTGGGTGAACTGTTTGTGGACCTGGCGTTGCCAGCCACGCCCAGCGTCAGCGCGCATTGCGGCCAGTGCGAGGCCTGCATGCAGTTGTGCCCCACGCAAGCCATCGTGGCGCCTTACAAAGTGGATGCGCGGCGCTGTATTTCCTACCTGACGATCGAGCACGACGGCCCGATTGATGAAGCCCTGCGCCCCATGATCGGCAACCGGGTCTACGGCTGTGACGACTGCCAGCTGGTGTGTCCCTGGAACAAATTTGCGCAGACGCACCCTTTGCCCGACTGGCAGCCGCGCGAGGGCATGAGTGGCAGCACCATCGCTCAGCTGCTGCAGTGGGACGAGACCACGTTTTTACGCCGCACCGAGGGCAGCGCCATTCGGCGCATTGGCCATGTGCGTTGGCTGCGCAACCTGGCGCTTGCCGCGGGCAATGCCCTGGCGTCAGGGCAACTGACTGCGCAAGAAGCGCAAGCCTTGCGCCAGGCTCTGCAGCGTTGGGCGCAGCACCCTAGCGAAGTCGTGCAAGAGCAGGTGCAGTGGTCGCTGGCGCCGGGCGCCACAAGTCACGCCTGAATCAGGCCAGCACGCCCAGCGCAAAACTCAGGCTGCCCACGCCCAGCACGGTGGACAAAGTGACCAACCCGGCCACAAATGAACCGTTGTAGCCCATGCGCGAAGCCAGCACATAGCAGCTGGACGCTGTGGGTAAGGCCGAGAAAGCCAGCAGCATCAGTGTTTGTTGCTGGCTCAAGCCCCACAGCCGTGCAATGCCCCAGGCCATGAGCGGCATGGCCAGGTGCTTGATGCCTAGCACCAGCACGCTCAGCAATTGTCCCTGACGCAAGCTGCCCAGCTGCATGCCAGCGCCTGCGGCCATCAAACCCAAGGCCACAGAGGCAGCGCCAATACGGCTCAGGGTGGGCGCGCTCCATTCGGGAATTTGAAAGCCCGCCAGATTGGCCAGCAAGCCAGACAAGGTGGCCAGAATCAATGGGTTGCGGGCCAGCTCGCGCCAGATGTGCAAGTTGGCATGCCGCGCCATGGGCCAGACCGCGCCCACATTGAACAGCGGCACACACACGCCAATCAATACCGAAACCAGCTGCAGGCCTTGTGCACCTGCTAGCCGTTCGGCCAGAGCCAGGCCAATGAAAGAATTGAAACGAAACGCCACCTGCGCACTTGACGCATGGTCGCGCGCTTGCAGGTGCTTGCCCAGCCAGGGCCAGTATGGAAGGCTGTAGGCCAGGGCAATGGCGCTCACGCCCAGACTCAGGCCTGCACCCATCATGCTCGAAGCTACCCGCACATCCATCGGGCTTTTGGTGATCGAGTAAAACAGCAGCACCGGAAAAAGAAAGTAATACACCAGCGACTCCACCGGCTGCCAGACGCTACGGTTGAGCGCCGTGTAACGGCACAGCAGGTAGCCGCACAAAATGAGCGAAAAGTCGGGGAAAAGCAGTTGGGCGTAGTTCATGGAGCAACTCTTGTGCAAGGCAAGGGTATCATCCCCGCGCATGGATGCTGCGGACACCGCCCTGATCGATCGCTTTGCCGATGCCTTGTGGCTCGAAGACGGTCTGTCGCCCAACACACTGGCGGCGTACAGGCGCGATTTGCAATTGTTGGCCGATTGGTTGCAAGCTCAGGGGCTGGGTTTGCTCCAGGTGCAAGAGACGCAACTGCAAACCTATTTTGCCGAGCGCCACGCCAGCACCAAAGCCACTACAGCCAACCGTCGCCTGACGGTCTTCAAGCGCTTTTACCGTTGGGCGCAGCGACAGAATCTGTGTCCGCAAGACCCCACGCTGCGCATGCTGGCAGCCAAGCAAGCCATGCGCATGCCCAAAACCCTGAGCGAAGCGCAGGTGGATGCCTTGCTGAACGCGCCAGACACGAACGACGAACTGGGCGTGCGCGACAAAGCCATGCTGGAGTTGATGTACGCCAGCGGTCTCCGTGTGAGCGAGCTGGTGGGCCTCAAAACCCTGCATGTGGCTTTGAACGAGGGGGTTTTGCGTGTGATGGGCAAAGGCAGCAAGGAGCGGCTGGTGCCCTTTGGCGAAGCCGCTGGGGACTGGCTGCAACGCTACATGCCCTTGCGCCAGCAACTGCTGGGCTCGCGGCAGACGCAAGACTTGTTCATCACCAGCAGCGGTCCCAAGCCAGGTACGGCCATGTCACGCGTGATGTTCTGGAACCTGGTCAAGCGCTACGCGCTGCAAGCGGGCATCACCGCGCCGCTGTCACCACATACCCTGCGCCACGCCTTTGCTACGCATCTGCTTAATCATGGGGCAGACTTGCGGGCCGTGCAAATGCTACTGGGACACGCCGACATTTCCACCACCACCATCTACACCCATGTGGCCCGTGAACGGCTGAAGGTGCTGCATGCGCAGCACCACCCCAGGGGTTAGTTGTTCTGCCGGACAAGAAGCAAGGCGATGAAGTTTTGATTTCATCGCCTTGCGCAGCACCTTAGTAACTGCGTCGAGCACCGCCACCAAAATTGCCACCAAAGCCCCCGCTGCGTGGAGGGCGTGCTTCCATGGGGCGGGCCACGTTCACAATCAGATTGCGACCGCCAAAATTTTGCTCATTCAAGCCGTGGATAGCGGCTTGCGCCTCTGCTGCATTGGACATTTCGACAAAGCCAAAACCTTTGGAGCGGCCACTGTCGCGATCCATCATGACTTTGGCCGATTGAACTTGTCCGTAGGCGGAGAATTCTTGTTGGAGATCTTCGTCGCGCACCGAGTAAGACAGGTTGCCAACGTACAGTTTGTTGCTCATGGTGGAGCCTTTCAGAAAATGTGCCCACCGAAATTTCGGGCACGGGTTGATTGAATAAAACAGGAGGCTGAAATCAGTGCTTGCGCTTGAACGCCGGTGCACCTGTTCGAGGGGGACGGTTTTCAAGATGGCGGAATGTGATGCGCCCCTTGGTCAAGTCGTAAGGTGACATTTCCAGCGTGATGTTGTCACCCGCCAGGATGCGGATGTTGTGTTTGCGCATTTTCCCGGCGGTGTAGGCGATCAATTTGTGCCCGTTTTCCAACGTGACGCGGTATCGCATGTCTGGCAAGACTTCATCGACCTTGCCCTTCATTTCAATCGCTTCTTCTTTGGCCATGTGGGGTTCCTTTGATGATGAAGTTCAGGTGAATGACGCAGGGTTGAGCATCCAGTAGCGTCCCTGTGCAGCTGCATAAACCAGCGCGCTGTCTTTGCTGGCGAAATCGGGCTTGAAGGTGTAGACGCGGTCGTGGGTTTGTGTGCCTTGGCCTCTGCGGATGGAGAGGGCAGCGCTAAAGCGACCAGCGTTGTTCGAACGAATCAAGGGCGTAATCAGAAATTTGCCAACGGTAAATGGCAGTGAGGAAAAGGAAGACATATAAAAAAAGAAATCTAGAGAGGGGCCAAGGTGACCCAGAGTCATACGCGCAATTTGAATCAGAGCGCATGGGCAAAAGGGACGACGTGCTTGTCGCCAAAAAAGCTTGCCAAGAGAAAAGTGTGACCCCGAATGCGCTAGTGGTTGCTTAGCGGTGGGGTAGGTGTGCGGTGTTGGGGTACCGCTGCCCGTCAGACTTGATGCAGCGAAGGAAAGCAAATAACTGCATCTGAGGCGATTATACCTTTTTTATGAAACCCCATCCCCCGCCAGATAAGCCAGCTCTTCTTCGCTGAAACCGGCTGCCACCCGGGCAGGCGTGTTGAACGGCGGACGCAGGCGGGGGGCTTTGTACTGACGGGCCAGGTGTTTGTAATGAGCCACAGGCTCCAGGCCTTGCTGCTCGCAAAGCCAGCGGTACCAGCGGTTGCCAATATCGACATGGCCAATTTCGTCGCGCAGGATGATGTCCAGCTTGTCGCACACGGCCAGCGCTTGGGGTGTTGCTACTTTGCGCAGTCGCGCTTGAATCAGTGGTGTGGCGTCCAGGCCGCGTGCTTCCAGGGTGCGGGGCACCAGGGCCATGCGGGCGGTGATGTCATGGCGGGTTTTTTCGCACATTTCCCACAGGCCGTCGTGGGCGTCAAAGTCGCCGTAGGCGTAGCCCAGAGTGCCCAGTTGTTCGGTCAGCATGGCGTAGTGCAGGCATTCTTCGTGGGCCACGCGCAGCCAGTCGGTATAGAAGGCTTCGGGCATGTCCGCAAACTGCCAAATGGCGTCCAGCGCCAGGTGAATGGCGTTGAATTCAATATGGCAAATGGCGTGAACCAGCGCCCCCAGGCCTTGTGCGGTGTAAGGGCTGCGGTGGGGGACCAGGCCGGGGTCAATCAGTTTGGGCAGGGGCGGGCGCCCAGGCAGCTCGGGCAGTTCAGACAGTTGGTCGGGCCCTGGCCCTTGCCAGCGTGTGTCAATGTGCAGGGAGCCCGCTTGGTGCGCAGCCCACAGCGCCGCCACTGCCTCCAATTTGGGGGCAATGCTGGGGGCTTGGAGAATGGCCAGGGCTTGGGAACGCAGCTGCATCTTTACAATTGTAGGCAGCAACACCACGGAGAACCCCATATGAGCCTTTACAGCCTGGCCGGCAAAAAGCCCCAAGTCGCACCCACCGCCTGGGTGGCTGGCAACGCCCAGGTCATGGGCGATGTGCAGGTGCAGGCCGGGGCCAGTGTCTGGTTTTCTGCCGTGGTGCGGGGCGACAATGACCCCATCGTCATTGGTGAGGGCACCAACATCCAGGACGGCAGTGTGCTGCACACCGATGTGGGCTCGCCCCTGACCATTGGCAAGAACGTGACAGTGGGCCACATGGTCATGCTGCATGGCTGCACGATTGGCGACGAGTCGCTGGTCGGTATTGGCGCTGTGGTGCTCAATGGTGCAGTCATTGGCAAAAACTGCCTGGTGGGCGCAGGCTCGTTGGTGACCGAGGGCAAGGTGTTTGAAGACGGCTCCATGATTCTGGGCTCGCCCGCCAAGGTGGTGCGCAAGCTCACGCCCGAACAAATCGAGGGTCTGCGCAACAGCGCACGCCACTATCAGGAAAACGCGCAGCGCTATCAACAGACGCTGCAGGAAATCTAATGTCAGAACTTCATAAATTCATTTTCGAAGGCAAGCCCGTGCGCGGCATGCTGGTGCGCCTGACCGACGCCTGGCAGGACATTCTGTCGCGCCGCGCGGCCAACCGCGACACCGGAGCCTACCCACAAGCCGTGAGCGAATTGCTGGGCGAAATGGCGGCAGCCGGCGTGCTGATGCAAGGCAACATCAAGTTCAACGGTGCGCTGGTGCTGCAGATTTTTGGCGACGGCCCTGTCAAGGTGGCGGTGGCTGAGGTGCAACCCGACTTTGCCTTGCGCGTGACGGCGACGCTGACCAGCGCTGTGGACGAGAACGCTGGTTTGCCCGACATGGTCAACCCCGGTGGGCAAGGGCGCTGCGCCATCACGCTGGACCCCAAGGACCGTTTGCCCGGCCAGCAGCCTTACCAGGGCGTGGTGTCGCTGGTGGACGAGCAGGGCCAGTCTCTGAACCAGCTCAACGAGGTGCTGGAGCAGTACATGCGCCAGTCCGAGCAGTTGGACACGGTGCTGGTACTGGCTGCTGACGACAAGGTGGCTGCAGGCTTGTTGATCCAGAGGCTGCCGGTGGAAGGCGAGGGCAACCTGGCGGGTACCGCCCAGCCTTCAGCGCAGGCGCAAGATATCGAACAGGCGTTCGAGCACATTGCCATTTTGTCGCGCAGCCTCAAGCGCGAGGAGCTGCTGGAGCTGGACCCCATGACCATCCTGCACCGCCTGTTCTGGGAAGAGCCGGTGCGTTTGCTCGAGAGCTTCAAGGACGAGACCGCACCGCGTTTCGATTGCTCCTGCAGCCGTGAGCGTGTCTCGCGCATGATCCAGAGCCTGGGTCAGGACGAGGCGCAGTCCATTTTGGACGAGCAGGGCAAGATTGACGTGGGGTGCGACTTCTGCGGCGCCCACTATGTGTTTGACGCGGTGGATGTAGCGCAAACGTTCAACCCGGCCGCAACTTCTGGCGACAGCAGTGCCAGCCTGCATTAAGGCCTTTAAGCTGAGTTTTGGCGAGCCAGCAAGCCGGTAAAAAGTCGGTGCTCGCACTCTGGGTCGCTGCAGGACTCGCAGCGCCAGGGTGTGCGACCGCCATTGAGTGCAAATTGGCGTGACTGTGCTGCTGGGGTGTCAGCCTGCAAACGCAAAGCGACCAGAACGGTGTCCAAGCGTTGTGTGTCGCTGCCTTGCAAAATATGAAAAGAAACGCCGCTGCTGAGCAAGGCCATCCTGCAGGCACGTTCGGCTGCCAGACTTTTCTGCATGCGTGGGTCTACGGAACTGTCCCATGCGGGAGGGTGTGACCACAAAAACAAGGCGTCTTGGTTGAGGGTGTCGGGCAGGTTCAGGCAGCGCAACAACCACTGGGTGCCTGGCTCGCGTTGCTGGAGTTGCTGCTCCAGGCGGGTCATGAAAGCCTGTATTTCAGGAGTTTGCTCGGCCAGCAGAGTGATCTGGCGAGCCATGCTCACTTTGAAATCTGGACCAGGATTTCACCGGGCTTGACCATGCCCAGTTCGTGGCGGGCGCGCTCCTCGACCATGCTCATGCCTTCCTTGAGGTCAGTCACTTCGGCGTTGATCTGGGTATTGCGAAGTCGCGCGGCTTCATTGTCCTGCGATTTTTCTTTCAAATCGGCTTCCAGACTGGAGACTGCTGGCAGGCCGCCTTTGCCCAGCCACAGCTGCGCCTGGAGCAGCAAGAGCAGCACCAGGAGCAGGGCAGGGACAAAATGGCGGCCCACAGCGGTCAGGACTTAGCGAAGGTTGTAAAACGCGGCGCGGCCGGGGTACACGGCCACATCGCCCAGGTCTTCTTCAATGCGCAGCAGCTGGTTGTACTTGGCCATGCGGTCCGAGCGGGACAGCGAGCCGGTCTTGATCTGGCCCGCGTTCAGGCCCACGGCGATGTCGGCGATGGTGGAGTCTTCGGTCTCGCCCGAGCGGTGGCTGATGACGGCGGTGTAGCCGGCGCGCTTGGCCATTTCGATGGCTTCAAAGGTTTCGGTCAGGGTGCCGATCTGGTTGATCTTGATGAGGATCGAGTTGGCAATGCCCTTGTCGATGCCTTCCTTGAGGATCTTGGTGTTGGTCACGAACAGGTCGTCACCCACCAGCTGCACCTTGTCACCGAGCTTTTCGGTGATGTGCTTCCAGCCGTCCCAGTCGCCCTCGGCCATGCCGTCTTCGATGGAGATGATGGGGTACTTGTCGACCCAGGTGGCCAGCATGTCGGTCCACTGCTCGGCGGTGAGGGCAATGCCGCCTTCGCCTTCCAAAACGTACTTGCCATCCTTGTAGAACTCGCTGGCGGCGCAGTCCAGGCCCAGGGCGATCTGCTCGCCAGCGGTGTAACCGGCTTTGTCGATGGCTTGCAGGATCAGTTGCAGCGCAGCTTCGTGGTTTTCGACGCTGGGGGCAAACCCACCTTCGTCGCCCACGGCGGTGCTGATGTGCTTGTCGTGCAGGATGGCTTTGAGCGCGTGGAAGACTTCCGCGCCCCAACGCAGGGCTTCGCGGAAAGACGGTGCACCCACGGGGATGATCATCAGCTCTTGCAGGTCGAGCGAGTTGTTGGCGTGGGCGCCACCGTTGATGATGTTCATCATCGGCACGGGCAGTTCTTTGCCAGCCATGCCGCCGAAATAGCGGTACAGGGGCAGGCCAGCTTCTTCAGCGGCGGCACGGGCCACGGCCATGGACACGGCCAGCATCGCGTTGGCGCCCAGGCGGCTCTTGTTGTCGGTGCCGTCCAGGTCGATCAGGGTCTTGTCCAGGAAGGCTTGCTCGGAGGCGTCCAGGCCCAGCACGGCTTCGGAGATTTCGGTGTTGATGTGCTCGACGGCCTTGAGCACGCCCTTGCCCAGGTAACGGCTCTTGTCGCCGTCACGCAGTTCGATGGCTTCGCGGCTGCCGGTGGAGGCGCCAGACGGCACGGCGGCGCGGCCCATCACGCCGGACTCCAGCAACACATCACATTCGACGGTGGGGTTGCCTCGGCTGTCCAGGATTTCGCGGCCGACGATATCAACGATTGCACTCATGTATGACTCTCTTGAATGTTGAAAAATTGAAACTTAAACGCCTTCAACCACCACCATGCGCATCACGCCAGCGCCTTCGCGCAGGCTGCGTGCATGGGTGTAGGTTTGGCTGTTGTAAAACGCCTTGGCTTTGTCCATCGACTCAAACGCCAGCAACACCAGGCGACTGGGTGTCCAAGGGCCTTCCAGCACTTCAAAGGCACCGCCACGCACCAGAACTTGTGCGCCGTGTTCCTGCATGGCTTTGGTGGACCACTCGCGGTAGTTGGCCATTTTTTCGGCGTCTGTGACGGTGACGTCGGCAATGATGTACGCAGTCATTGGAAATTTTCTTCCAGCAAGGGATTCTTTTTGGTGACGGAATCGAGTTGCACCAGGGTTTCGAGCAGGGCCTTCATCTTGCCCAGTGGCACAGCGTTGGGACCGTCAGACCAGGCCTCGGCCGGGCGCGGATGGGTTTCCATGAACAGGCCAGCCACACCCACGGCCACGCCTGCACGGGCCAGCACAGGCACCATTTCGCGGGCACCGCCGCTGCTGGTGCCCTGGCCTCCGGGTTTCTGCACCGAGTGCGTCACGTCAAACACCACCGGGGCACCGCTCTTACGCATTTCGGCCAGACTGGTCATGTCAGCCACCAGGTTGTTGTAGCCAAAGCTCACGCCGCGTTCGCAGGCCAGGAAGCGGTCTTCAGACAGGCCGGCTTCGCGGGCAGCATCGCGGGCTTTGTCGATCACATTCTTCATGTCCCAGGGGGCGAGGAACTGGCCCTTCTTGATGTTGACCGGCTTGCCCGATTTGGCCACGGCGCGGATGAAGTCCGTCTGGCGGCACAAAAAGGCGGGAGTCTGCAGTACATCGACCACGCTGGCGACTTCGGCCACCTGGGATTCGTCGTGCACATCGGTCAGGATGGGCAGGCCCAGTTGCTTGCGCACCTCGGCCAGGATCTTCAGGCCAGCGTCGATGCCTACGCCACGCTTGGTGTTGCCGGACGAGCGGTTGGCCTTGTCGAACGAGCCTTTGTAGATCAGGGGAATGCCCAAGGGTTCGCAAGCCTCCTTGAGGCGGCCAGCGACTTCCATGGACATTTCCAAGCCTTCGATCGAGCAGGTACCCGCGATCAGAAAAAAGGGTTTGTCCAGTCCGACTTCAAATCCGCACAGTTGCATGACGATCTCCTTCAGGCCTCTTTGAGCTGCTTGCCCTTGCCCTGACGTTCAACAGCCGCCTTGATGAAGGCGTTGAACAGCGGGTGGCCGTCCCAGGGGGTGGACTTGAACTCGGGGTGGAACTGCACGCCCACGTACCAGGGGTGCACGTCCTGCGGCAGCTCCACAATTTCGGTCAGCTGCTCGCGCTGGGTCAGCGCCGAAATCACCAGACCGGCCGCACGCAGCTTGTCCAGGTAATTGACGTTGGCCTCGTAGCGGTGGCGATGGCGCTCGGTGACGACGTCGCCATAAATCTTGTGCGCCAGCGTGCCTTTGGCCACGTCCGAGCTTTGCGCGCCCAGGCGCATGGTGCCACCCAGGTCGGAGTTGGCATCGCGCTTCTGGATGGAGCCGTCGGCGTCCTTCCACTCGTTGATCAGGGCGATCACGGGGTAGGGGGTTTCGGGCTCGAACTCGGTGGAGTTGGCGTTCTTCATGCCCGCTTTGTGGCGGGCGTATTCGATGGTGGCCACCTGCATGCCCAGGCAAATGCCTAAATAGGGCAGCTTGTTTTCGCGGGCGAACTGGGCCGTGAGGATCTTGCCTTCGACGCCGCGCTTGCCAAAGCCGCCGGGCACCAGGATGCCGTCGTACTTGGCCAACTGCGCTTGTGTGGCGTTACTGATGGTTTCGGAGTCCAGGTGCTCGATCTTGACGCGCACATGGTTGCGCAGGCCCGCGTGCTTGAGCGCTTCGTTGACCGATTTGTAGCTGTCGGTCAGCTCAACGTACTTGCCCACCATGGCGATCGTGACTTCGCCTTGCGGGTGCTCGGTTTCGTAGACCAGATCGTCCCAGCGCTTGAGGTTGGCGGGCGGCGTGTTCAGGCGCAGCTTGTCGCAGATCAGGCCGTCCAGGCCCTGCTCGTGCAGCACGCGCGGCACTTTGTAGATGGTGTCCACGTCGGGCATGGAGATCACGCCCCAGCCTTGCACGTTGGTGAAGAGAGAGATTTTTTCGCGCTCTTCATCCGGAATGAGGCGGTCGGCACGGCACAGCAGGGCGTCGGGCTGGATGCCGATTTCGCGCAGTTTTTGCACCGTGTGCTGGGTGGGCTTGGTCTTGAGCTCGCCAGCCGTGGCGATCCAGGGCAGGTAGGTCAGGTGCACAAAGGCGGCGTTATTGGGCCCCAGGCGCAGGCTGAGCTGGCGCACGGCTTCCAAAAACGGCAGGGACTCGATGTCGCCCACAGTGCCACCGATCTCGACGATGGCTACGTCCACGGCTTCGGGCGTGTCAAAACCGGCGCCGCGCTTGACGAAGTCCTGGATTTCGTTGGTGACATGGGGGATGACCTGCACGGTCTTGCCCAGGTAGTCGCCACGGCGCTCTTTTTCGAGCACGCTCTTGTAAATCTGTCCGGTGGTGAAGTTGTTGGCCTTCTTCATCCGGGTGTTGATGAAGCGCTCGTAGTGGCCCAGATCCAGATCGGTTTCGGCGCCGTCATCGGTCACGAACACTTCGCCGTGCTGGAACGGGCTCATGGTGCCGGGGTCGACGTTGAGGTAGGGGTCGAGCTTGATGAGGGTGACTTTGAGGCCGCGCGATTCGAGGATCGCGGCCAAGGATGCGGAAGCGATGCCCTTGCCCAGGGAAGACACCACGCCGCCAGTGACGAAGACGAATTTGGTCATGTCCAGAACGGGAGTCTTGCGCTCCCGGTAGGTGGAAATCGTGATTATAGACAGTCAGGTCTGCTACATTCGCACGCATGAGCACATTGGCTGGAAAACACTTTGTTTTGGGCTTGTCGGGCGGTATTGCGGCGTACAAATCGGCAGAGCTGTGCCGCGCCCTGGTCAAGGCCGGGGTGACGGTTCAGGTGGTGATGACCGAGGCGGCCGAGCATTTCATGACCGCCGTGACCATGCAGGCCTTGTCGGGCCGACCGGTTTACACCTCGCAGTGGGATGCCCGTGAGGGCAACAACATGGCACACATCAACTTGAGCCGTGAGGCTGATGCGATTGTGGTGGCGCCGGCAAGTGCTGATTTCATGGCCAAGCTGCTACACGGACGTGCAGACGATCTGCTCAGCCTGATGTGCCTGGCGCGCCCCATTGACCAGGTTCCCTTGATCGTGGCGCCGGCCATGAACCGCGAAATGTGGGCCAATCCGGCCACGCAGCGCAATGTGGCCCAGCTGCGTGTTGACGGCGTGCATGTGCTGGATGTCGGGCAGGGCGACCAGGCTTGCGGCGAAACGGGTGATGGGCGCATGCTCGAAGCCGACGAGATTCTGGAGGACCTGGAAGCGTTCTTCACACCCAAAGTGCTGGCAGGCCGGCATTTGCTGGTCACCGCCGGGCCGACCTACGAAGCCATTGACCCGGTGCGCGGCATCACCAACCTCTCCAGCGGCAAAATGGGCTTTGCGATTGCCCGCGCCGCCCACATGGCCGGCGCCCATGTCACGCTGGTGGCCGGACCGGTGAGCCTGCCCACGCCCCGAGGCGTGCGCCGTGTGGATGTGCGCTCGGCGCGAGACATGCTGCAGGCGGTCGAGCAGAACGTTGGCGCTGCCCAGGTCTTCATTTCGACCGCAGCCGTGGCCGACTGGCGCCCCGCTACCTCGGCTGACCAGAAGATCAAGAAAGACGGTTCGGGTCAGACGCCGCAACTGGGATTTGTGGAGAACCCGGACATTCTGGCCACGGTGGCGAAATCGCCGCGTGCGCAGGCGGGGGACCTGTTTTGCGTGGGCTTTGCCGCCGAAAGCCATGACTTGCTGGCGCATGCCACCGCCAAACGCGAGCGCAAAGGCGTGCCGCTGCTGGTGGGCAACATCGGCCCGGCTACGTTTGGCCAGGACGACAACGCCTTGCTCTTGGTGGATGCGCAAGGCGCTCGCGAATTGCCGCATGCCAGCAAACAAGTGCTGGCCACTCAACTCATTGAAGATATTGCCCGCCGACTGGGCGCACTGAAAGCCTGAGAAACATGGAACTCGACGTCAAAATTCTGGATGCGCGCATGCGCGACCAATTGCCCCAATACGCCACGCCTGGCAGCGCCGGGTTGGACCTGCGCGCTTGTCTTGATGCGCCTTTGACGCTGGCCCCCAATGCCTGGCAGCTGGTGCCCACGGGCATAGCCATTCACCTCAAGGACCCTGGCTACGCCGCCATGCTGCTGCCGCGCTCAGGTCTGGGCCACAAGCATGGCATTGTGCTGGGTAACTTGGTGGGCCTGATTGACAGCGACTACCAGGGCCAGCTGATGGTGAGTTGCTGGAACCGCAGCGATGTGAGCTTCACCATTGAGCCGATGGAGCGCATTGCGCAAATGGTGATCGTGCCTGTGGTGCAGGCACGTTTCAATGTGGTGGAAGACTTTGGCGATGTGACCGAACGTGGAGCAGGTGGTTACGGTTCAACCGGCAAGCAGTAAATCTCAGTGCAGGGTGTGGCCGTCTGAGGACGATTCTTCGCCCACTTCGATTTTGAAGAAACCCGTGCCGCAAGTGCCGCGGCCCACTTCGTCCACTGTGGCTTCGCGCACAGAGGCCACCTGAACGCGCAGGCGCAGCGCAATGCCTGCCAAGGGGTGGTTGCCGTCCAGCACCACATGGTCGGGATAGAGCTGGGCAATGGTGTAGAGCACATTGCGTGGGGCGTCGGGATTGCAGCCTTGGGGCAGAGCGGTGCCTTCGATGGTCAGGCCCTCTTCGACTTCGGCGGGGAACAGCGAGCGCGGTTCCAGAAAGATGAGTTGGTCGTTGAAGTCGCCAAAAGCGTCTTCGGGTTCCAGGTGCAGGTCGAGCTTGGCACCTGCGGCATGGCCCTGCAGGGCTTCCTCGATTTTGGGCAGCAGGTCGGCGCCGCCGACCAAAAACTCCACGGGTTCGTCGAGGACGTCCAGGGTCTCGCCCAAGGTGTCCATCAGGGTCCAGGTCAGTGCGACCACGCAAGGTGATTTGATTTCCATACGACAATTGTCGCAGTTTGTCTTGCCTCTGAAAGCGCACCTATGGATATCCAGCAGCCGTTGACATTGCTGGGCGGTCTCTCGCCCGAGCGTTTCATGAAAATCTATTGGCACAAAAAGCCGTTGTTGATCCGTCAGGCTATTCCCGGTTTTCAGGCCTTCTTGAGTCGAAAGGATCTGGTTGAGATGGCGGCCCGCGAGGATGTAGAGTCCCGCCTGATCGTGCATGGTGCCAAGGGCTGGAGCCTCAAGCACGGCCCCTTGGCGCGCCGCAGCTTGCCACCGTTTACCCAGAAGAAGTGGACGTTTCTGGTGCAGGGCGTGGATTTGCACGACGACCGTGCGCACGATTTGCTGCAGCAGTTTCGTTTTGTGCCCGACGCACGTCTGGACGATTTGATGATCAGCTACGCCACCGATGGGGGCGGCGTCGGCCCACACTTTGACAGCTACGATGTGTTCCTGCTGCAGGCCCACGGCAAGCGCCGCTGGCGCATTGGTCGCCAGAAAGACCTGAGCTTGCAGGAGGGCGTACCGCTCAAGATTCTGGATAACTTTGTGCCGGAAGAAGAGTTCGTACTGGAGCCGGGCGACATGCTGTACCTGCCCCCGAAATGGGCGCACGACGGCATTGCCGAGGGCGAATGCATGACCTGGTCGATCGGGTTTCGTTCGCCCAACGAAGCCGAGTTGGCTGCCGAGCTGGTGTCCGGTCTTGCGCAGGAGGCGGTCGATCTGCTGGGTGAGACCATGTACCGAGACCCCAAACAAGTTGCGGTCACGCAGCCGGCGGCCATGCCTGCTCAGCTGCAGGACTTTGCGGCGCAGGCCGTTCGCAAGCTGGTCAATCAGCCGCAATGGCTGCAAACCCTGTTGGGCGAGTACATGACCCAGGCCAAGTCGGGCGTGTGGTTTGATGGCGAAGGCTTTGATGTCAGCCAGGGCGTGGCCCTCGATCGTCGCACCCGCATGATGTACGACAAGCGCCAGATCTACATCAATGGGGACAGTTTTCGCGTAGGTGGTGCCGATGGACGACTGCTGCGTCAGTTGGCAGACCAGCGCCAACTGGGGGCCGACAAGGTGGCCAAACTCAGTCCTGATGCGCAAGCGGCATTGCAGGATTGGGCCGATAACGGATGGCTCAAAACCTTGTAAATGTGCAGACGTAAATTTCTGTAACCAAAGCCCTAGGAGAGGCTACGGGTTTGCCCTTAATGCCGCTAGAATCGCGTCTGAACATGAGGCACCGCAATGCCGCATGCTCAAACCGGGGTGAAAGCCTCGGGCAATTTCCGGAAATTGTTTTACATCCTTTCAAGGACCTCAAAATGAAAAAATCTCTCGTTCTGGCTACCCTGATCGCTGCTGCTGCTCTGGCTGCTTGTGGCAAAAAAGAAGAAGCCGCTGCTCCTGCTGCTCCCGCTCCTGCTGCTGCCCCCGCAGCCGCTCCTGCTGCTGATGCCGCCGCTCCTGCTGCTGCCCCTGCAGCCGCTCCTGCTGCTCCCGCAGCTGCTGAAGGCGAGAAGAAGTAATTCTTCGTCGTTGAATGCCGGTGCTTTGCATCGGCACTTCAGCCAAGAAAAAGCCCGCCAATTGGCGGGCTTTTTCTTTGGGGAGATTGTCTGGATATCAGCGAATCTCGGGCGCCAGAAGTTTGAGGATCTTGGTAGCGTTGTCCGCTGACTCAGGCTGGCCTTGCTCGTTGAGCACCTGCACCAGGCTGCCCGTGCCTTGTGCGGACACAGCAATGCGGTACTTGTTCAGCACAGGACCTTCAGACTTTTTGCTGCCGAACATACGGGCAAAGAAGCCGGGTTGTTCTTGCCCTGTACCAGAGACATAACGCACAAAGTAAATGCCTTTTTGGCGGTCGCGGTCTTCTACTGTGAAACCGGTGCGGTCCAGGGCCACACCCACGCGGCGCCAGGTTCGCTCCAGATCATCGGTCAGGACAATACCAGGCTGACCTTGTTGCACACTCACTTGTGCGCTGGCAGGGGCGGTAGCGGCTTGACCCGCTGTTGAAGCTGCTTTGGCTTGTTCTGACGTTGCACCCAGCTGGACCATCAGGCGGCGCAGAAATTCAATTTCCAGTTCCGGATCGTTGGCGCCGGGCATCCAGATCGTGCGTTCTTTTTGCTGGTCTGCGTATTCTTCGACCATGCGGCGATGGGTGACGTAAATTTCCACGCCTTTGGCTGTGCGCTCGACACGGGTGCGGAAGCGGTCACGTTCGCCGGTGGAGTACAGCGAGTCCAACACCTTGCCCAGGGTCTTGCGGATGAAATCCTGGGGCAGTTTGGCACGATTCTCTGCCCAGTCGGTTTCCATGATGCCGATATCGGGAGCGTCTGTGGTCAACACGAAGCCGTTGTCGCTCCAGAACTTGCGCAGGGGTTCCCACAGCTTGTCCGCTGGGCGCTGTACCACCAGGTAGCGCTGCTGCCCGTTTCGCTGCATGCTGACATCGCCCATGCTGTTGGCGGCGGTGCCAGCATCCTTGACTTGTGCTGCGGCGCTCATGAAGCCCGAAGCCGTGGCCGATGTGCTTTGCAGCACATAGCGCGAATCCTTGGTCAGCTGCGTCAGGTCTGGAGGCACTTCCAGGCTGCTGGCAGGTTTGGCGCTTTTGTAATCGACTTTGCCTTCTTCCAGAACAGAGCAGGCCCCTAAGGTGCCCGTCAGGGTCAGGGCCAGAATCAGGCGCAGGGTGGATGTTGCGTTCATGCGCGAAGCTTCCTCAAAGGGGTTCAGAGCAGGTTGGCAGCTTTGAGTGCTGCTTCCACCACTGGGCGCTGTCCTTCGGACAGTTCGGTCAACGGCAGGCGAATGGCCGAGCCACACAGGCCCATGCGTGCAGCGGCCCATTTGACCGGGATGGGGTTGGCTTCCACAAAGAGGGCTTTGTGCACCGGCATCAGTTCAAACTGCAGCTTCATGGCGGTGGTGATGTCACCGCGCGCAGCGGCTACGCACAGCTCGTGCATTTTGCGAGGGGCAATGTTGGCCGTCACGCTGATGTTGCCAGCGCCGCCCATCAGGATCAGGGCCACGGCTGTGGGGTCGTCGCCCGAGAAGACGGCAAAGCTCCTGGGCAGGTCGCGAATGAGCCATTGGGCGCGCTCGAGGTTGCCGGTGGCTTCCTTGATGCCGATGATGCCAGGCACTTTGGACAGGCGCACCACGGTGTCGTGCTGCAGATCGGCCACGGTACGACCTGGCACGTTGTAGAGCACCACGGGCAATTTGGGCGTGGCTTCGGCAATGGCCTTGAAATGCTGGAACAGGCCCTCTTGCGTGGGCTTGTTGTAGTAGGGAACCACCTGCAGCTGGGCGTCAGCGCCAATGGATTCGGCGTACTTGGCCAGAGCAATGGCTTCAGAAGTGGAGTTGGCGCCGCAGCCGGCAATGATGGGGATGCGCTTGGCTGCCTGTTCGACCGAGACGCGCAGGATTTCGCGGTGTTCCTCCACGTTGACCGTAGGCGACTCGCCCGAGGTGCCAACGATCACCAGGGCATCGGTGCCTTCCGCGACATGCCAGTCGATGAGTTTTCGAAGGGCTGCGTAGTCCACGCTGCCGTTGTCTTGCATGGGGGTGATCAGGGCAGGAATGCTGCCTTTGAGGGAAAGGGAAGCTTGGGTCATGTCGGGCTCTAGTACAGGCTCGGTGAATCTGAAAATACCATTCTAGCGAGTCGCCAGGGGCCAAGGCGCGTTTTCCTGGCTGGCGATGGCGGCAATGCGTTGCACGTAGCGGTCGGGGTTGGGTGCAAAACCCTGCTCAAACGCCACCACATGCAGGCCAGCGCACACTTCAAGCAGCTCGCCACGGCGTAGCAGGAATTCGGGCCGGGCCGGACGACCGACGGTTTCGTTGCCTTCTGCAAAGGTTTCGTACAGCAGCACACCATCGGGCTTGAGGCTGCCCAGCAAGGACGGCCATAACGGGCGCCACAGGTAATTGGTGACGACCACGGCATCGAACTTTTGGGTCAAGGGCCAAGGGTTGTTTTCCACATCCGCTTGCAGCACTGGGCCGTATGCACTGGCGGTTTGCAGGGCTTCAGCGTCGCGGTCCACGCCCAAAACGGAGTGGCCAAGTTGCTGGAGAAACTGCATATGGCGACCGTGCCCGCAGGCCAGATCCAGAACCTGGCTGTTCGGGGGCAACAGGTGGCTCCAGCGTTCAATCCAGGGTGATGGGGTGTTGGAGTGATGCATTGCCGTGTTCAGAAACAGGCCCACAACTGGTCGGCCATGGACATCACAAAGTCCGGGCGCAGGTACAGCAAGGACACCAGCAACAGGGTCAGCACGATGCCTGCCCAGACCAGTGCCTTGCGCCAGGAAAGATCACGCATCGCTCAGGCTGCCTGCAGTTGCGTGCGGCGAATCGCCGACTCGTTGACCGGCAGGTTGACCAGTGCAGCGAACACACCCAGGGCAATGGCCAGGTACCAGACGATGTCGTAATTGCCCGTGCGGTCATACAGATAGCCCCCGAGCCACACGCCCATGAAAGAACCGATCTGGTGGCTGAAGAAAACAAAGCCACCCAGCATGGACAGATGGGCCACGCCAAAGATTTGTGCCACTGCAGCGGTGGTGGGGGGGACGGTGGATAGCCACAACAGTCCCATGACGGCCGAGAACAGGTACACGCTGGTGGGCGTGAGCGGGGCCAGCAGGAACAGCACAATGCACACCGATCGGGCAAAGTAGATGAAAGCCAGGATTTTTTTCTTGGCCAGTTTCTGGCCCAGTGCGCCAGCAGCGTAGGTGCCAAAGACATTGAACAAGCCAATCAAGGCCAGCGCAAAGCTGGCCACTTGAGGGGCCAGACCATGGTCCTTGAGGTAGCTGGGCATGTGCACGCCAATGAACACCACCTGAAAGCCGCACACAAAGTAACCGGCCATCAGCAGCTGGAAGCTGCGGTAGCCAAAGGCTTCGCGCAGGGCTTGGGTGATGGTATGTTCACGGTGTGCACTGGCCAGCCCCAGCGCTGGCTCGCGAAGGCCCAAAGCCAGTGGGGCCATGATCAAGGCGGCGGCGGCCAGAATCAGCAAGGCTTCTTGCCAACCGAACTGGCTGATCAGCATGCCTTCTGTGGGGACCATCAGGAACTGACCAAAAGAGCCCGCGGCTGCGGCCACGCCCATGGCCCAGGAGCGACGCTCGGGCGGGACGTTGCGGCCAATCACGCCATAGACCACGGCGTAGGTGGTGCCCGACTGCGCCAGACCAATCAATACACCGGTGAAGACGATGAAGGGCAGCACCTCGCTGGCCTGTGCCATGCCGACGAGGCCCAGTGCGTAGCAAGCCGCACCCACGGCGATGACGCGGAAAGCACCAAATCGGTCAGCCAGCATGCCGGCAAAGATGCCGAAAAAGCCCCAGGACAGGTTTTGTACCGCCATGGCCAGTGCAAAGTCTTCGCGGCCCCAGTTCTGGGCCTGGGTAATGGGTTGCAGCCAAAGGCCAAAGCCGTGGCGGATGCCCATGGACAAAGTGACAATGGCGGCGCCGCAGGCCAGCACCTGGGCAAGGGAGAGAGGTTTGTATTGCATGCCCGAGACTGTACCTAAAGCCGCACCATTTTGCCGTCGCGGCCCGGACTTGAAGTTAAGACTGTGTATTTATACAGTTGTTGCTGCTTGTTCCCACTACAATCGCCGCCATGGCAACACAAAGCGAATACTCCGAAGGTTCCATCCGCGTCCTCAAGGGCCTGGAGCCTGTCAAGCAGCGGCCGGGCATGTACACCCGCACCGACAACCCGCTGCACATCATCCAGGAAGTGCTGGACAACGCCGCCGACGAGGCGCTGGCGGGTTACGGCAAAAAGATCAAGGTGACCTTGCATGCCGACAGCTCGGTCAGCGTCGAGGACGATGGCCGCGGCATCCCGTTTGGACTGCACCCTGAAGAAAAAGCCCCGGTGATCGAACTGGTCTTCACCCGCCTGCACGCAGGCGGCAAGTTCGACAAGGGTTCGGGCGGCGCCTACAGCTTCTCGGGCGGTTTGCACGGCGTGGGTGTGAGCGTGACCAATGCGCTGGCCAAGCGGCTCGAAGCCACCAGCCACCGCGAAGGCCAGGTGGCCACGCTGGTGTTCTCGGGCGGTGATGTGACCGAGCCCCTGGTGGCGCGTGCTCAGCAAGCCGGTGACCGCAAGCAGGGCACCACGGTGCGTGTGTGGCCCGACGCCAAGTATTTCGACTCACCCGCGCTGCCCATGGGCGAGCTGGTGCACCTGCTGCGCAGCAAGGCGGTGCTGATGCCCGGCGTGAGCGTCACGCTGGTCAACGAAAAGACCAAAGAGACGCAAAACTGGCAATACAAGGGTGGTCTCGGTGACTACCTGGGCCAGACATTGAGTGCTGACCCGGTGATCCCGATGTTTGCGGGTGAGGGCTATGCCGACAAAAGCCATGACAGCTTTGCCGAGGGCGAAGGTGCTGCTTGGGCCGTGGCCTTCACCGAAGAGGGCGCCCCGGTGCGCGAGAGCTATGTCAACCTGATCCCCACCCCCGCGGGCGGCACGCACGACAGTGGCCTGCGCGACGGCCTGTTCAACGCCGTCAAGAGCTTCATAGAGCTGCACAGCCTGCTGCCCAAGGGGGTCAAGCTCTTGCCCGAAGACGTGTTCGCCCGCGCCAGCTATGTGCTGAGCGCCAAGGTGCTGGACCCGCAGTTCCAGGGTCAGGTCAAGGAGCGCTTGAATTCGCGCGACGCGGTGCGGCTGGTGTCGAGCTTTGTGCGCCCGGCGCTCGAGCTCTGGCTCAACCAACATGTGGACTACGGCAAGAAACTGGCTGAGCTGGCCATCAAGGCCGCACAGACCCGCCAGCGTGCCGGTCAGAAGGTCGAAAAGCGCAAGAGCTCGGGCGTGGCGGTGCTGCCCGGCAAGCTGACCGATTGCGAGAGCCGTGACATTTCGCACAACGAGGTGTTCCTGGTCGAGGGCGATTCGGCCGGTGGCAGCGCCAAGATGGGCCGCGACAAAGAGTGTCAAGCCATCCTGCCGCTGCGCGGCAAGGTGCTCAACACCTGGGAGGTCGAGCGCGACCGCCTGTTTGCCAACACCGAAATCCACGACATCTCGGTGGCCATTGGCGTGGACCCGCACGGGCCGAATGACACGCCGGACCTCAGTGGCTTGCGCTACGGCAAGATCTGCATCTTGAGCGATGCGGACGTGGATGGCTCGCACATTCAGGTGTTGCTGCTGACGCTGTTCTTCCGCCATTTCCCGAAGCTGATCGATGCAGGCCATGTGTATGTGGCACGCCCGCCGCTGTTCCGCGTGGACGCCCCGGCGCGTGGCAAAAAACCGGCGACCAAGATGTACGCGCTCGACGAAGGTGAGCTGACGGCCATTCTGGACAAACTGCGCAAGGACGGCGTGGCCGAGGGCAAGTGGAGCATCAGCCGCTTCAAGGGCCTGGGCGAGATGAGTGCCGAGCAGCTGTGGGAAACCACGCTCAACCCAGATACCCGCCGCCTGCTGCCGGTTGAACTGGGCCCCTTGGACCTGGCCGCCACCGAAAACCTCATGACCCAGCTCATGGGCAAAGGCGAAGCCGCCGCCCGCCGCGAGTTGATGGAATTGCACGGTGACTCCATTGAAATTGACGTCTGAAATTTTGCTGTCATCGCGAGGTACGACGCGATCTGTAGATGGCTGCGCTGCGCTTGCCATGACGGCTTACTTCTTTGAATGGCTCCATGACCACTGATCTGTTGACTCTCGAACCCGTTGCTTCGCCCGAGGGCGACCACTTGGGTGCTTACGCGCAGCGCGCCTATCTGGAATACGCTTTGAGCGTCGTCAAGGGCCGCGCCTTGCCCGATGTGTGCGACGGCCAAAAGCCGGTGCAGCGACGCATTCTTTACTCGATGGACCGCATGGGTCTGGGCTACAGCGGTCCCAACCGGGCCACGGCCGCCAAGCCAGTCAAGAGCGCCCGCGTGGTGGGCGATGTGCTGGGCCGTTACCACCCGCACGGCGACACAGCCGCGTACGACGCGCTGGTGCGCATGGCGCAGGATTTTTCGCAGCGCTACCCGCTGATCGACGGGCAGGGCAACTTTGGCTCGCGTGACGGCGACGGCGCAGCCGCCATGCGTTACACCGAGGCGCGGCTGTCGCGCATCACCAGCTTGTTGCTCGACGAAATCGACATGGGCACGGTGGACTTCGTACCCAACTACGACGGCTCCACCGAAGAGCCCAGCCAGCTGCCTGCCCGCTTGCCCTTCACGCTGCTCAATGGCGCGAGCGGCATTGCCGTGGGCCTGGCCACCGAGATCCCCAGCCACAACCTGCGCGAAGTGGCCGACGCCTGCGTGGCGCTGGTCAGGAACGACAAGCTCAGCGACGAAGAGCTGCTCGCCATCATTCCCGGGCCGGACTACTGCGGCGGCGGGCAGATCATCAGTCCGGCCAGCGACATTGCCGATGCGTACCGCACAGGACGCGGCAGCCTGAAGGTGCGGGCGCGCTGGAAGATCGAAGACCTGGCCCGTGGCCAGTGGCAGCTGGTGGTGACCGAGTTGCCGCCGGGCGTGAGCAGCCAGAAGGTCCTCGAAGAAATCGAGGAGCTGACCAACCCCAAGGTCAAGGCCGGCAAGAAGGCGCTCACGCAGGACCAGCAGCTGCTCAAGGCCAGCATATTGGCGGTGCTGGACGTGGTGCGCGACGAGTCGAGCAAGGACGCGCCGGTGCGTCTGGTGTTCGAGCCCAAGACCAGCAAGATCGAACAGCAGGAACTCATCACCACGCTGCTGGCACACACCAGCCTGGAAACTTCGGCGCCGATCAACCTCACCATGGTGGGCATCGATGGCAAGCCGGTGCAAAAGTCGCTGCGCCAGATCCTGACCGAGTGGATCAGCTTCCGTCAGACCACGATCACCCGCCGCAGCCAGCACCGCCTGGCCAAGGTGCTCGACCGCATCCACATCCTCGAAGGTCGGCAGCTGGTGCTGCTCAACATCGACGAGGTCATCCACATCATCCGCAATTCGGACGAGCCCAAGGCCGCGCTGATCGAGCGCTTCAAGCTGTCTGACCGTCAGGCCGAAGACATTCTGGAAATCCGCCTGCGTCAGCTGGCCCGCCTCGAAGCCATCAAGATCGAGCAGGAGCTGTCGGAGCTGCGCGGCGAACAGGCCAAGCTCGAAGATATTCTGGGAAGCCCTTCGGCGCTGCGTCGCCTGATGGTCAAGGAAATCGAGCAGGACGCCAAGACCTTTGCCGATCCGCGCCGCACCCTGATCCAGGAAGAAAAGAAGGCCGTCGCTGAGGTCAAGGTGGTGGACGAACCCGTGACGGTCGTCATCAGCCAGAAGGGATGGGTGCGTGCGCGTACCGGCCATGGGCATGAGGCCAGCAGCTTCGCCTTCAAGGCAGGCGACGGTTTATACGGCACTTTCGAATGCCGCACCGTAGACCAGATGATTGTGTTTGGAACCAATGGTCGCGTGTACAGCGTGCCCGTGGCCGCGTTGCCCGGTGCACGTGGTGATGGCCAGCCCATCACCACACTGATTGATCTGGAGAGCGGCACCCAACCTGCCCATTACTTTGCCGGGCCTCTGAGCGCCACGCTGCTGCTGTCGGGATCGGGCGGCTACGGCTTTCTGGCCACAGTCGAAGGCCTGGTCTCGCGCAACAAGGGCGGCAAGAGCTTCATCAGCCTCGGCGAGGGCGAAACCGTGTGCGCCCCCTCACATGTCAGCGGCTCCAGTGCGACGGTCAGCGCCGACAAGCCTGCGCTGCCTGCGGCGACCAGCGTGGCCTGCGCCAGCACGGGAGGTCGCATCCTGACCTTCGAAATCAGCGAACTCAAGCTGATGGAAAAGGGTGGTCGCGGCTTGATGCTCATCGACCTCGAAGCCAAAGACACCCTCGCTGGCGCAGCGGCCTACACACGCAGCATCAAGATCGAGGGTATTGGCCGTGGCGGCAAGGAGCGCGAGGAAACCCTCGAAATCCGCAGCCTCAACAACGCCAAGGTCAGCCGCGCGAAAAAGGGCAAAGTGGCGGATCTGGGCTTCAAACCCAACAAAATTTCACGGGTTGAGTAAGTTGCCTGTTTTATGAGCACTGCGCTGCAAGCCTTGAGGCATCAGGTTTGCAGCGCTTATTCATGCAGTTGTCCACAAGTTTGACCACGGCTTGTGGGGAGAGATCAGGCCAGTTCGGCGATCAGCTCAATCTCGACGCAGGCGCCCAGCGGGATTTGCGCCACGCCAAATGCGCTGCGGGCATGTGCACCAGCAGTGCCAAACACCTGGCCCAGCAACTCGCTGCAACCGTTGGTCACCACATGCTGTTCGGTGAAGTCACCGGTGGAGTTGACCAAGCTCATCACTTTGACGATGCGTTTGATTTTGTTGAGGTCACCCACGGCAGCATGCAAGGTGCCCATCAGGTCGATGGCCACCGCGCGAGCGGCTTGCTGGCCTTCTTCGGTGCTCATGGTTTTACCCAGCTGGCCGACCCAGGGTTTGCCGTCTTTCTTGGCAATGTGGCCGGACAAAAACACCAGATTGCCGGTTTGCACGAAAGGCACGTAAGCCGCTGCCGGTACGGATACGGGGGGCAGCTGGATGTTCAGTTGTTCAAGTTGTTTGTAAACGCTCATGAGTGGATTCCTCGGGATCAATCTGTTCCAAAGGCTCCACTGTAACGCCGACTTGCAGGCTGTGTGAGGCACCACCTTGCAAAATGCCGCGCAGGGGCGAGACGTCTGCAAAGTCCCGGCCATGCGCCACTTGCACATAGTCCTCGCCGGGGCTGCCCCAGCCCCAACGGTTGTTCGTCGGGTCCAGGTGCAGCCAGCCGCCACTGGCGTGCTCATGCGCAGCGGGCACATACACAGCGGCCCAGGCGTGTGACGCGTCGCTACCCACCAGGCGCTTCTGGCCTTCTGGCGGGTGAGTGAGCAGGTAGCCGCTGAGGTAGCACGCGGGCAAGCCCAGGCTGCGCAAGCAGGCGATCAGGATGTGTGCAAAGTCCTGGCACACCCCACGTCGTTCCTGCAGTGCTTGCAGGGCAGGGGTGTGGATGTCGGTGCTCTGACTGGCGTAAGTGAAGCCTTGGTAAATGCTTTGCATCAAGCTGATGGCCGCCTCCACCAGGCTACGTTCCGGCGCAAAGGCAGGGCGTGCGAACTGCGCAAAAGCTTCGTCAATCGGGGCATGATGCGAGGCAAATACAAACTGGCTGTTCAGGTCCGTACTTTGACCGGCTCGGTAGCGAAACTGCTCGCGCACGCTTTCCCAGTTGGCCAGAAGGCTTGCAGGCTCTGGCGCAGACAGCACTTGCGTATGGATCTGACTGCTGGCGCGTACGTGCAAGCGTTGGTGGGCCTGGTGCAACGTCCAGTGGCTCATGACGTTGCCAAAGGCATCGGTGTGCGTGTGTAGCGCAGTGGGTTCGGGGTCAATGCTCAGGGCAAAGCTGTGCACGGTTTGCGTCGCACTGCTGCTGGGCTGTAAGTGCGCCACATGCTGTGCGTTCTCCACAGGTGTGGTGTAGGTGTAGAGCGTGTCATGAAGAATGCGCAGCTGCATGTTCAGGCTCCCACGCTGTGCAAGCCTTGCTGGCTGTGGGTGAAGAACAGGGCGCTCAAACCTTCGGCCATGCTGCGCGCGCAATCGGGCCACTGGGCAAACCAGTCCAGCATGGCTTGCGGTGACGCATCCAGCAAGGGGTACACCGTTTCTGCTTCGAGTGCGGGAATGCGCGAAGCCAGCGACAGTGTGGCGCCACCTGCCAGATGTTGCAGTCGCTTGAGCCGCGAGCGTAGCGTGTGCACCACCCAGGCCAGCGAGCGCGGGTTGTCGGTGTTGAGCACCAGTAAATCCAGCAAGGCCCAGGGGGTGCGGGCTTGCTGGTACTGGGCATGAAAGCTGATGGTGCTGTCAAACAGGTGCAGCACGGCGTCAAAACCAGTCTGGTCGCGCAACAGTTCGTGCTGCCAGGCTTGCGAGAGGGCGTGGCTCAAAAAGTCCAGCCGCTCGATGTGCCGACCCAGCGACAACATGCGCCAGCCGTCATCCCGGCTCATGCGGTCGGTCTGAAAGCCTGTGAGGGTAGCCATGCGCTGGCTCAAATCGGTCAGGGTGCGTTGGGCTTGCGCAGTGTCAGCCAGTCGTGATGGCACAGCAGGTGCGGCTGCAAAGAATCGTTGCTCGGTGTCTTGCAACATGTGCCAATGTTCGGGCGACAGGCGTTCGCGCACCGAGGTGGCTGCTCCCAACATGCCGCGCAGGTTATAGCCCACCCCCGTGGTGTGTTCGGTGTCCCACAACCCCGCCACGATGGAGCGTTCAAAGACCCGGTGCGATTGGCTGGCGCTGGGCGAGGCGCTGCGCACCAGACCATGCCGCCGCGTCAGGGCATTGAGCCACTTGAGCAGGCGAGGGTGGCTTTGGTGCTCGCTGATGAGCAGCTCCAGCGACAGGCGAGACAGGGCCAAGGTGTTTTCGGTGCGTTCCGAATAACGTCCCAGCCAGAACAGGTTTTCGGCTGCGCGGCTGGTGACCAGGCGTTGCACGGGCCTCGGTTTGGCGACATCGGCCAGCAGGCTCAAGGGGTGCACGTCTTCACGTGAGGACGCTTGCACCCACACATCGGCGCTGCTGCCACCGCGTTGCATGGAGGCGATACCTTCGTGCGAGCCCAACCGTGCCAGACCGCCGGGAAGCACTTGCCATTGGCCTTGTTCGTCCACCACCACAAATACGCGCAGCACCACCGGCCGCGTTTCCACTGCGCCAGGCGCTTCGGCTTTGGGGTTCCAGATGGGCAGATGCGACAGCGGCAACCAGGACTGAACCGTGTGCGCCTCGGGCATGCGCAAAATGCGGCCCGCCCATTCATCGCGCTCGCGCTGGTCCATGCCGCGGCCTGGGCGTGGCTCGAAGCTGGGGCGTTGACCATCTTGCGGGTAGGTGGGCTTGATCAAGCCTTCTGGCAGCTGAGCCAGCGCCTCTGGCAAAGCTGCAGCTTCGCCACACCACCAGCTGGGAATGGCAGGCAGCACCAGTTCTTCGTCGAGCAGGTTTTTGGCCAGCGCCGGCATGAAGCTGAGCAGGGCGTTGGACTCCAGAAAACCCGAGCCGGGCGTGTTGGCCAGCAAGACCTGGCCCAGGCGCACAGCCTGCAGCAGGCCAGGCACGCCCAGGCTGGAATCCGAGCGCAGCTCAAGTGGGTCCAGCCAGGCGTCGTCCACGCGTTTGAGCAAACCGTGCACGCGTTGCAGGCCTTGCACGGTTTTGAGGTACAGGCCATCGCTGCGCACGGTCAGGTCATCAGCCTGCACCAGGCTCAGGCCCAGGTAGCGGGCCAGATAGGCGTGCTCGAAATAGGTTTCGTTGTAGGGGCCGGGTGTGAGCAGTGCAATGTGTGGCGTCTCGCCTGCAGGCAGAGGACAGCGGGCTTTGAGGCCATTGACCAGGGCTTGATAGGTACTGGCCAGGCGCTGCACTGACAAATGCTCAAACCCTTGCGTGAACAAACGGGAGATGATGAGCCGGTTTTCCAGCAGGTAGCCCAAGCCGGAGGGGGCTTGCGTACGTTGCGACAGCAGCCACCACAGGCCGTCCGGCCCGCGAGCGAGATCAAAGGCGGCCATGCTCAGGTAACGCCCGCCCACTGGCGGGCAACCATGCATGGCGGGCAAGTAGCCCGGATGCCCTTGCACCAACGCAGCAGGCAACTGACCGCTGGCTACCAGGGTTTGCGGGCCGTAAGCGTCGGCCATGATGTGTTCAAGCAGGCGCATGCGCTGGAGCACGCCGCGCTCGATTTGCTGCCAGTGTGTGGGCGAAATGATGAGTGGAAACAGATCCAGCGACCAAGGCCGTTGCGGCTTTTCGCTGTGTGCATACACGTTGTAGGTGATGCCGTTGTCGCGCACCTGGCGCTGTAATTCCTGCATGCGCGGGCTCAAGCTGGCCAGCCCCTGGGGCCCCAGGTGTTGCACAAAGGCAGCCCACCCAGCGTCCAGTTCGGCACTGCTGCTGCCACGCTCAAGCTGGCCGCGCAACTCGTCCCAATGCCCATCGGGGGCGGCAGGGGCGTGCAGTTGCAGCCAGCTCATGAGCTCTGGCGGCTCCTGCGTGTGCTCGAACGGACGTGGGGTGTCAGACATGTAGCCATTTTCACCTCAAATCCAGCGTGAACGGAAACTCGCGGCTGGCGGGCACGCCCAGGGTGGGCTGCACCCCGGCCATGCGCCCCGGGGTGTGGCCCATGCGGAAGAAGCGCGCCAGGCGGCGGCTTTCGGCCTCGTAGGCGTTGACCGGGAAGGTGTCGTAGTTGCGTCCGCCCGGGTGGGCCACGTGGTACTGGCAGCCGCCCAGGGACCGCTTCATCCAGGTGTCCACGATGTCGAAGGTGAGCGGTGCATGCACGCCAACGGTGGGGTGCAGGGCAGACGGCGGGTTCCAGGCCTTGTAGCGCACGCTGGCGACCCATTCGCCCGCCACGCCCGTGGGCTGCAGGGGCAGGCTTTGCCCGTTGACGGTGACGCTGTGGCGCGAGGGGTTGAGGCCGCTCACATGCACTTCGATGCGCTCCAGCGACGAATCCACATAACGCACGGTGCCGCCGATCGCGCCTTCTTCGCCCATGACGTGCCAGGGTTCGAGCGCGTTGCGCAGCGTGAGCACCATGCCGTCCACATTGACGCTGCCGACCTTGGGGAATCGGAATTCGAAATGCGGCGCGAACCAGGCCGGGTCGAAATGGAAGCCACAGTCGCCCAGCTCGGTGAGCACATCGTCAAAGTCCTGCTTGATCCAGTGGTGCATCATGAAACGGTCGTGCAGCTCGGTGCCCCAGCGGGTCACGGGCGCGGTGTAGGGTTCATCCCAGAAGCGCGCCACCAGCGCACGCAGCAGCAGCTGCTGCACGATGCTCATGCGCTCGTGCGGTGGCATCTCGAAGGCGCGCAGCTCCAGCAGGCCCAGGCGGCCCGTGCTGCTGTCGGGCGAATACAGCTTGTCGATGCAGAACTCGCTGCGGTGGGTGTTGCCGGTTACGTCGATCAGCACGTTGCGCAGGGTGCGGTCCACCAGCCAGGGGGGCATGTCGTTGCCATACACCTTGCGGTTGGCCACGATCTCGCGCAGCGCGATTTCCAGCTCATAGACCTGGTCGTTGCGCGCTTCGTCCACACGCGGGGCCTGGCTGGTCGGGCCGATGAAAAGGCCGCTGAAGAGGTAGCTGAGCGAGGGGTGGTTGTGCCAGTACAGGATCAGGCTGGCCAGCAGCTCGGGGCGGCGCAAAAACGGGCTGTCGGCAGGCGTGGCCCCGCCCATCACCATGTGGTTGCCACCGCCGGTGCCGGTGTGGCGGCCGTCGGTCATGAACTTTTCGGCCGACAGGCGCGACTCGAAAGCGGCCTTGTACAAAAACTCGGTGTGCTGCACCAGCTCGCCCCAATTGTGCGCGGGGTGGATGTTGACCTCGATCACGCCGGGGTCGGGCGTGACCTGCAGCAGTTTCAGACGCGCGTCGCGTGGCGGCGGGTAGCCCTCCAGCACGATCTGCATGCCGAGTGTGCTGGCGGTGGCCTCGACGGCCGAGAGCAGTTCCAGGTAATCCTCCAGGCGCGAGAGCGGCGGCATGAACACGTACAGCTGCGAGCCCTGGCCACCGTGCTGGCGCTCGGCTTTGGGCCCATTGGCGCGCATGGGGTCGCGGGCTTCGACCACCAGCGCGGTGCGCGTGATCCAGGCGGCGGATTCAAAGCGGCTGGGTGAGCGCGTGTCCAGCGTGTTGGCCTGAAGGTGGGCGTGTGAAGGCTGCGCATGGCCATGGGTGTTGTCCCAGGTTGCGTTGTGCTGTTTTCGGATCGTGGCCGTGGGCAAAGGGTTGCGCGGTGCAAATGGGTCTTGCTCTATCTGCCAGGGGTAGTCGCCCTCGCTGACCCAGGGCAGGGTGTCCAGCGGCAGGCGGTAGCCCATGGGCGAGTCGCCCGGGATCAGGTACATGCGCTCGTCACGGAAGAACCAGGGGCCGGTGGACCAGCGCGGGCCGCCGAGCTGCACATCGCCGGCCTGGATCGGCAGGGCGTAGCCGATCACGCTGTCGAGCTGTTGCTTGAACACGCGGCGCAGGCGCACGCGCTCCAGTTCGTCATCCAGACGCGAGTCAAACGGGTCGACATTGACCGGCAAACGGCGTTCCCGCCAGAGGTAGTACCACGTGTCCTCGTAGCCGGGCTCGACGTATTTGTCGCTCAGCCCTAACTTGCGCGTCAGGGTCTGCATGAAGGCGCGCGCGTCTTCGCTCGTGTAGTGGTGCGGGTCGCGTTCGTCGGCAAACAGCGTGGGGTCGTGCCAGATCGGTTCGCCGTCGGCGCGCCAGTAGATCGACAGCGCCCAGCGGGGCAGCTGCTCGCCCGGGTACCACTTGCCCTGGCCAAAGTGCAGAAAACCGCCTTGGCCGTATTCGGCGCGCAGCTTGTGCACCAGCTCGGTGGCCAGGCCGCGTTTGGTGGGGCCCAGCGCGTCGGTGTTCCACTCGGGGGCGTCGCGGTCGTTCACCGCCACAAAGGTGGGCTCGCCGCCCATGGTCAGGCGCACATCGCCCGCCTGCAATTGCTGGTCCACCTGTTCACCGAGCTGGAGCACCTGCGCCCACTGTTCTTCGGTGTAAGGCTTGGTCACGCGGGGCGACTCGTAGATGCGCGTGACCTTCATCTCGTGGCCGAACTCGACCTCGCACTCGTCGATCAGGCCTTCGATGGGCGCGGCGCTGCTGGGCTGCGGCGTGCAGGCCAGCGGGATGTGGCCTTCACCGGCCAGCAGGCCCGAGGTCGGGTCCAGCCCGATCCAGCCTGCGCCGGGCAGGTACACCTCGCACCAGGCGTGCAGGTCGGTGAAGTCCACCTCGGTGCCGCTGGGGCCGTCCAGCGATTTCACATCGGGCGCGAGCTGGATCAGGTAGCCCGACACAAAGCGTGCGGCCAGGCCCAGGTGCCGCAGCAGCTGCACCAGCAGCCAGGCCGAGTCGCGGCACGAGCCGCTGCGCTTTCTCAGGCTTTCTTCGGGCGTCTGCACACCCGGCTCCAGCCGGATCAGGTAGCCGATATCGCCTTGCAGCTTCTGGTTGATGCCCACCAAAAAGTCGATGGTGCGTTGTTCTTCGCGGCCAATCCCCGCCAGGTACTTCTGGAACAGCGGGGCCTTGGCCAGTTCGGGCGCACAGACCAGGTAGGGGGCGAGTTCCTCACGCAGCTCGGGCGCGTAGCTCAGTGGCACGGTTTCGGCCGAGGGCTCCAGAAAGAAGTCAAACGGGTTGTAGACCGCCATCTCGGCGACCAGATCGACGGTGACCTTGAAACCGGTGGTTTTCTCGGGAAAGACCAGCCGCGCCTGGTAGTTGGCAAACGGGTCCTGCTGCCAGTTGATGAAGTGGTTTTCGGGCTCGACGCGCAGGCTGTAGGACAACACGCGGCTGCGGCTGTGCGGGGCAGGGCGCAGGCGCACCACCTGGGGGCCGAGCTGGATGGGGCGGTCGTAGCGGTATTCGGTGACGTGGTGCAGGGCGACGTGGATGGACATGGACAGGCTCGGTAGGTGCTGCTTTAATGTCAACAAATAAAGCAAGAGCCGCGCCAGTTTCTTTCAGCCAGACGGTGTGGCCAACAGGGAGGAGCAAGATGCCTGAACAAAGGCAAGAACGCCATGGCTTGCGCGCTTGGTGGCATGGGATGGCCTTGGCCGGTGTGAGCGGGGTTGCGTTGCAGCTTCAACAAGCGCAGTTGTATGAAGCTGCGGTCTATATGGGGGCGCTCGTGCTTTCGGGGCTGCTGCTTGCGGGGGTGATGCGGCTGGCCTGTGGAGCCTGGCATTGGCTGGCCCTGCCGCTGGTGATGGCGGGCTGCTGGGGCTGGAGTGGCTGGTTGGCGGTTCAGCGCTTGCCCACTTTGCCTGCCGAACTCCAAGGGCGAGACTTCGATGTGCAGGGTGTTGTCACGAACATGCCCCAACGCGGTGCGCAGTCTCTGCGTTTTGTGTTGTCACTCGAGCAGTTCGCGGTGGTGCCCAAACAGGGGGTGCCAGGATTGCCTGCGGGTTTTGTGATGCCCGAACGTCTGTCGCTGAGCTGGTATCCCGGTCGCTCAGCTTTGGACAGCGCTGAGGAGCAGGGGCTGATTGTGCCGGATGTCCATGTCGGGCAGCGTTGGCGCATGCGTGTGCGCCTGAAAACGCCCCATGGTCAACTCAATCCCTCAGGCTTTGATTACGAGCTGTGAGTGTGGGAGCGGCGTTTGCGTGTAAGCGGTTATGTGCGCATCACACGCGACGGCCCCGCCCCTGAGTTGATCGCTTCAGGACAGGGCTACCGTCTGGAGCAATGGCGTCAACAGGTGCGCGACAGTTTGTTGGCCAAAGGACATCTCTGGCCCCAATTGCAACCCGTGTACGGCGTGCTGACGGCGTTGGTGACGGGAGATCAGGCGTCCATTCAGCCCGACGACTGGGATGTTTTCAGGATCACAGGTGTCGCGCATTTGATGAGCATCTCGGGTTTGCACATCACCATGCTGGTGTGGCTGATGCGTGCCTGGGTTTTCCGTTGGTGGCGCTGGAGCGTGCGTACAGTGCCTGGCCTGGCGCAGAAGCCCTGGGTGTTGCGCTGGCCAGTGCAGGGGCTGGCGGCGCTGCTGGCTTGGGGCATTGGACTGGCCTACGCTTTGTTCAGCGGATGGGGTGTGCCCGCGCAACGTACGGTGATCATGCTGGGCATGGTGATGGCGCTGCAGCATTCGGGGCGACGCTGGCCCTGGTCTCTGGTGTGGCTTTGGTGTGCGTTTGGGGTGTTGCTGTTTGACCCTTGGGCTTTGTTGCAGCCAGGTTTCTGGTTGAGTTTTGTGGCTGTGGGTGTGCTGTTGTCGCGGGCAGGTGTCTTGGCTCAGTCGCAGTCTGAGACGCATGATCAGCATCCGGGTGCACCAAAAGCGGGCTTGTGGCTGCATGTGCACCAGTTTGGCGTCTCGGCGGGTAGGCTGCTACGCGAGCAGTGGGTGATCATGCTGGCGCTGGCGCCATTGAGTGTGTTGTTCTTTGGGCAGTGGTCTCTGGTCGGTTTGCTGGCCAATTTACTGGCCATTGCCTGGGTCAGCTACGGGGTCACTCCGCTGGCTTTGCTGGGCGTGTGGGTGCCGGGTTTATGGGACCTCAGTGCCTGGTTGATGTGGCCTCTGTGGCACATCCTGCATCTTCTGGCACAGTGGCCCTCGGCCGTGCTGTTGTGGCCAGTGCCGCCATGGCCGGTGGCAGCGGCGGCTTTGTGTGGTGCCTGGCTACTGATGAGGCCTTGGGATATGGCCTTGCGTCTGTGGGGGCTGCCCTTGTTGCTGCCACTGCTGTTTTGGCAGCCTGAACGGCCGGTCTACGGTGAGTTTGACGTTTGGGCACCCGATGTGGGGCAGGGTAACGCTGTGCTGGTTCGGACCTTGACGGGCACCTTGCTTTATGACACCGGGCCTCGCTATTCGGAGTACAGCGACGCTGGCGAAAGGGTTCTTGTGCCTTGGTTGGACCGATCACGAGAGCCCTTGCGTGACTTGGTGCTGAGTCACCGCGACAGCGACCACACCGGCGGGGTACGCGCAGTGTTGATGCGTTACCCGGATCTCACGCTCTGGAGCTCCATGACCGTAGCTGAAGACCTCAGTCGGGTGCGTGAGCTGCGCACATGCGAGCAAGGTCGCAGTTGGGAGCGCGATGGGGTGCGCTTTGCGTTCCTGTATCCGCTGCCCGGCTATGAACAACTGGGGGCTGCAACCAATGCAGGCAGTTGCGTGCTGTGTATCTCCAACGGGAGACGTACAGTGCTGTTGGCGGGCGACATCGAGACATCTCAAGAGGCGCAGCTGCTGGAGCATGCGGTGTTGGCACCGGTAGATGTACTTTTGGTGCCGCACCATGGCAGCAAGACCTCTTCCTCCGAGGCATTCTTGCAAGCCGTCGATCCGCGCTGGTCCTGGGTTCAGGCAGGACACATGAACCGCTATGGGCACCCGGCTGGTGCGGTCATGGCGCGTTATGCCGCTTTGGGTTTGTCTGTGGTGCGCACGGATCAATGTGGCGCACTGCATTGGCGCAGCGATGAGCCCGGGCGCACCGATTGCTGGCGCCAGCAAGCCAGACGGTATTGGCACGACACACCACCTTGACGTGCTTTCTTGAGGGCAGTCAAGTTAAACGGGTACGCATCTTGCTAAGCTCTGGGCAGGAGTAAACGCGATGCGTAAATTTGACGAAATGTACAGCCGCCTGCCCGAGGGCAAAGACAGTGGCGAAGTCCGGTCCCATTACAAAGCCTATGCCCAGTGGCTGGCCGGGCAAGACCACGGCACCATGCAGGCCCGTCGGGAAGAGGCCGAAGTCATTTTTCGTCGTGTAGGCATCACCTTTGCCGTCTACGGTGACAAGGATGAAGACGGCTCCGGCACCGAGCGTTTGATTCCGTTTGACCTGATTCCCCGCATCATTCCCGCGCATGAGTGGAAAAGCATGGAGGCCGGGTTGGTGCAGCGTGTGACCGCGCTCAACCACTTCATTCACGATATTTATCATGACCAGGAGATCCTCAAGGCCGGGGTTGTCCCGCGCGACCAGATCGAGAACAACGCCCAGTTTCGCCCCGAGATGGTGGGTGTGGATGTGCCCAACAACATCTATTCGCACATCAGTGGCATCGACATCGTGCGGGCACCGGACAGCGCGGGCAATGGCGAGTACTACGTGCTCGAAGACAACTTGCGTGTGCCCAGCGGCGTGAGCTACATGCTCGAAGACCGCAAGATGATGATGCGCCTGTTTCCCGATCTGTTCAGCCGCCACCGCGTGGCCCCGGTGGCGCATTACCCCGATTGGCTGCTGGAGACTCTGCGCGCCAGCAGTCCGGCCACCACGGCCGAGCCCACGGTGGTGGTGCTCACGCCGGGCATGTACAACAGCGCTTATTTTGAACACGCATTTTTGGCACAGCAAATGGGTGTTCAACTGGTGGAGGGGCAAGACTTGTTCGTGAAAGACAAGTTTGTGTACATGCGCACCACGCGCGGCCCCAAGCGGGTGGATGTGATTTACCGCCGTGTGGATGACGACTTTCTGGACCCCGAAGTGTTCCGTCCCGACTCCACCCTGGGTTGCGCCGGTTTGATGGAGGCCTACAAGGCTGGTCATGTGAGCATTTGCAACGGCGTGGGTACCGGCGTGGCGGACGACAAGTCCATCTATCCGTACGTGCCAGACATGATCAAGTTCTACCTGGGTGAGGCGCCCATTCTCAAGAACGTGCCGACCTACATGTGCCGCAAGCCCGAGGACCTGCAGTACACCCTGGCCAATCTGAAAGACCTGGTGGTCAAGGAGGTGCACGGGGCAGGAGGCTACGGCATGTTGGTTGGTCCTGCCGCCAGCCAGGCGGAGATTGAGAAATTCCGCGCAGCGCTGCTGGCCAATCCCTCGCGTTACATCGCCCAGCCGACGCTGAGCCTGTCAAGCTGCCCGACCTATGTGGACAGCGGCATTGCGCCTCGCCACATTGATTTGCGTCCCTTTGTGCTCAGTGGTCGCACGGTGCAAATGGTGCCCGGTGGCCTGACCCGCGTGGCCTTGAAAGAGGGCTCTTTGGTCGTGAACTCCTCGCAAGGCGGGGGCACCAAAGACACCTGGATTTTGCAAGCCTGAGCGCACCCCATTACAGATTCGAAGGACCGCAAGATGTTGTCAAGAACCGCCGATCATTTGTTCTGGATGTCGCGCTACATGGAGCGCGCCGAGAACACGGCCCGCATGCTCAACGTGAGCTACGAAACCTCCATGCTGCCGCAGTCTGCCGCTGCTGCGCAGGCGGGCTGGGAAGGTATTTTGTCCATCAGCGAGCTGCTGCCGTCCTATCGGGCGTTGCATGGCGAGATCACGCCCGAAGGCGTGACCCAGTTCATGGTGCGTGACGAGGACAACCCCTCGTCCATCGTGTCGTGCCTGCGCGCCGCCCGCGAAAACGCCCGCGCCGTGCGTGGCACCCTCACCACCGAAGTGTGGGAAACCCAGAACCAGACCTGGCTGGAGGTCAACCGCATGCTCAAGACCCGTGAGTTCGAGCGTGACCCTGGTCAGTTTTTTGAGTGGGTCAAATTCCGCTCGCACCTCTCGCGTGGCGTCACCGTGGGCACCATGCTGATGGACGAGGCACTGCACTTCATGCGCCTGGGCACGTTTCTGGAACGCTCGGACAACACCGCGCGTTTGGTGGATGTGAAGTTTCACGCCATGAAGGGCGACTACTTTGGCGCACCTGTGCCTGAAATGGCTGCACCTGAGTCCGCGCAGGAGTTTGATTTCTACCACTGGAGTGCCATCTTGCGCAGCGTCAGCGGCTTTGAGGTCTATCGCAAGGTCTACAGCGATGTGATCAAACCCGAACGGGTGGCCGAGCTGTTGATCTTGCGACCGGACATGCCCCGCTCATTGCATGCCAGCATGAACGAAGTCATGAGCAACCTGAGCATGGTCACTTCCGACAGCGCCAGCCAGACCTTGCGCCATGCAGGTCGCCTGCGCGCCGAACTGGCGTTTGGCTGCATTGACGAAATTCTGGCCACCGGCCTGCACGCCTACCTGACGCAGTTTCTGGAACGCGTGAATGTGCTGGGTGCGCGCATCAGCCGCGAGTTTTTGATGCCGCAGCCTTTGGGCTGATGGTTTTAGTGGGTGTTAGGCGGCCGATTTGCGGTTGGCCCACCAGCCTTGCAGGTAAGCGCCCGCAAAAATACCGGTCAGTGCCCACAGCATGTCCATATTGCCTGCGCCCAGGCCAGCAATGGCCGGTCCAGGACACACGCCGCACAGCCCCCAGCCCAGGCCAAAAATGACCGAGCCCAGCACGGTGTCTCGGTCGAGCTTGGCTTCGCGCAGCATGAACTGCTTGTCCATGACGGGGCTGTCCATCCAGCGCGGGGCCAGCTGGTAGCACACCAGGGTGATGGCCACTGCGCCGCCCATGACCAGGGTAAGTCCATAGTCGTTGCCAGTCAAAAAGCCCAGCACCACTTCGGGCGAAATCATGGTGGACAGGGCCAGGCCGTAGCCAAACAGCATGCCGCCGGCCAGCACCACCAACATGGCGACCCAAGGTTGCAAGCGCTTCATACGGCACCTCCGCTGATGAACGCAAATACGCGGGCGGTGACAATGGCCACGGCCATGAAGATCAGCACCGCCACCAGCGAGGGGCGCGAGAGGCTGGCCAGGCCGCAAATGCCGTGGCCGGACGTGCAGCCATTGGACAAGCGTGCGCCGTAGCCCACCAGCAAGCCGCCCACCAACAGCCGGGCCGGGCTGACCAGGGTGTGCTGGGCCTGTTCAGGGCCAGACAGCCACCACCACAAACCTGCACCCAGAACCAGGCCAATCGCACAGACCAGGCGCCACAAACGGGTTTGCACCAAAGGGGCTTGTTGAAAGTAGGGCAGGCGCGAGACATAAGACCAGCTGGAGCTGAAAAACGTGCTCATGCCGACGATACGGCCGAGCAGCAAAAACATGAGTGAGACGCCTGCGCCAATGAGCAGTCCGCCAGCCAGGTAGTGGCCCCAGCCGTGTGGGAAAAATGTTTGCATGGTTGTTTGGGAGGTTCGGGAGTAGCTAGATTGTGCCAAAACGTGTCGATTTTGCGGACGGCCTACACTCGGGCGTATGCGAGGTAAGTAAAGTGCTTGTGCAAAACGTGTGGTTGATCTGGTTTTTGCTGGCGGTGTGCCTGGGTGTCATCGGGTACGCCGGCTACAAGCTGTGCTACTACGGCGATGTGATTGCACAGATCAGTGGCCTGTCGCGTACCTGGGTGGGGCTGGTGCTGTTGGCTACGGTGACGTCCTTGCCCGAGTTGGTCAGTGGCTTGTCTGCTGTCACAGTAGCCCAAGTGCCCGATATTGCAGTGGGCAGTGTGATGGGTAGTTGCGTCTTCAACCTGCTGCTCATTGTGGTGTTGGATCTGCTGTACCGCAAAGAATCCATTTTTACCCGTGCCCGCTTGGGTAATGTGGTGTCTGCGGGCTACAGCATTGCGCTGATTGGCTTTGTGGGGTTTAACTTGCTGTTCTACCGCGACGCGGGCGTGCCGGCCTTGGGTCACGTCGGTTGGTACACGCCTTTGTTGGTGCTGCTGTATGCCTTGGCTTTGCGCTCGCTGTACCGCTATGAGCTGCAGCAGGTGCCGGACGCCGCCCCTGACGACAGCCCGGAGCTGGCCAGCTTGACGCTGGGAGCAGTCATGGGGCGCTACCTTGTGGCTGCCTCAGCCGTGGTGTTGACGTCCTTGCTGTTGCCCTTTGTGGCAGAAGCGCTGGCCAAAGCGATGCAGTGGCAGCAAAGTTTCGTGGGCACCTTGTTTGTGGCGGCCATTACTTCGGCGCCTGAAGTGGCGGTGACGCTGGCAGCCTTGCGCATGGGCTCGGTGGACATGGCGATTGGTAACCTCTTTGGCAGCAATTTGTTCAACATGGTCATCCTGGCCGTGGATGACCTGGCGTATTTGCCTGGGCCCTTGTTTTCCGATGTGTCGATTGCTCACGCTGTCTCTGCTTTCTCGGCCATGATGATGAGTGGTGTGGCCGTGGTGGGCTTGATCTTGCGTCCGGTGTCCAAAGCGTTTCGTACAGTGAGTTGGATCAGCTTGCTGCTGTTTGCCATTTACATCCTGAACACTTTGTTCATGTACCTGCATGACCACTGAACCTGTACCTGAGGCGGTCGTAACCGACGCGCATTTGCACGATCCGGCAGACCTGCTGCGCGAACTGGGCAGCGATGCGCATCAAGGATTGACCACTGCGCAAGCGCAGGCACGGCTGCTGCATGTGGGTGCCAATGCCTTGGTTGAGGCCGGGCAGCGGCATCCTTTGCGTATTTTGCTGGCTCAGTTCACCGATTTCATGATCCTGGTGTTGCTGGTTGCTGCCATCATTGCGGGACTGATCGGTGAGCCACAGGATGTGGTGGCGATCGCCGTGATTGTGGTACTCAACGCGGTGTTGGGCTTTGTGCAGGAGTACAGGGCCGAGCGGGCCATGCTGGCCCTGAAACAAATGATGGCGCTGCAAACCCGCGTGGTGCGCGATGGGCTGGTGCGGCAGATCGATGCCACGCAACTGGTGCCCGGCGATGTGGTCGATCTGGAGGCGGGAAATATTGTGCCGGCGGATCTGCGCTTGCTGGACTTGTGGTCCTTCAGGGTCAATGAGTCGACCTTGACGGGGGAGTCTTTGGTGGTGGAAAAAAGCCTGTCCACACTGCAGTCGAGCGACCTGGCGCTGGGCGACCGGCTGAACCTGGCCTACAAAGGCACCACCGTGGCATATGGGCGTGCACGTGGGCTGGTGGTGGCTACGGGCATGCGTACAGAGCTGGGCAAGATTGCGTCCTTGCTGGACCAGGAAGTTGGTAAAACACCTTTACAAAAGCGGCTGGCCGCGTTTGGGCAAAAACTGTCAGTAGCGGTGTTGTTCATATGTGCAGTGTTGTTCCTGGCTGGCTGGTTGCGCGGCGAGATGCCCATGACCATGTTGCTGACCGCCATCAGCCTGGCGGTGGCTGCGATTCCTGAGGCTTTGCCTGCTGTAGTCACCATCACCTTGGCTTTGGGGGCCGCGCGCATGGTTCGCTACCGAGCCTTGATACGGCGCTTGCCTGCGGTACAGACCCTGGGATCGGTCACCACCATTTGCAGCGATAAAACCGGGACCTTGACGGTGAACCGGATGCATGTGGATGTGCTGGACGTTGCGGATGCTCAAGCGCAGCGAGAGGCATGCAAGGTTTTGAACTTATGCAACGATGCCGTGCGAGGCGCCCAGGGCGTATGGGTGGGGGACCCCACCGAAACGGCTTTGCTTGAGTTTGCTGCGGGGCAAGGTTGGACTCCGGAGCAGGATCGTCGACACTGGCCACGGATCGCTGAGCTGCCGTTCAGTGCAGAGCGTGCCCGCATGAGCACTTTCCATCAGGATGGTGATGAGGTGCTGATGCTTGTCAAAGGCGCGCCAGAGGCTGTGGTGCCGCGCTGCACGCAGCTGTGGGGCGGCACAGGTGGCCGGCATCTGGATGCCACGGCTTTGCATGAGCAGGCCAGGGGCTTGGCCCGGCAAGGGCTGCGCGTGTTGGCCTTGGCGTGCCGCACGTTACCGGGCTTGCCAGCATCGGGCCATTTGGATGCCTCGGAGTGCGAACTGAGCTTTCTGGGCTTTGTGGGGCTGATCGATCCACCGCGTCCGCAAGCACAAGAGGCTGTGGCGGCCTGCAAGGCTGCAGGCATTCGTGTGGTGATGATGACGGGCGACCATCCCGCCACCGCGGCGGCGATTGCCCGACGTCTGGGCATCATGGACGGCAACGACAAGGTCATGACCGGCAGTGAGTTGCAAGCCCTGTCATTGCCTGACTTTGAGCGTGAAGTCAAACAGGTACGGGTGTATGCACGGCTCAACCCCGAGCAAAAAATCAAAATTGTTCAGGCGCTGCAAGAGCAAGGCGAATTGGTGGCCATGACAGGTGATGGCGTCAACGATGCGCCAGCGCTCAAGAGGGCAGACATCGGCATTGCCATGGGACAGGGCGGAACGGACGTGGCCCGCGAGGCCGCGCACATGACGCTTCTGGACGACAACTTTGCCACCCTGGTTCACGCGGTTCGCGAAGGCAGGCGCATCTACGACAACATCCGAAAGTTCGTCAAATTCACCCTGCCCAGCAACGCCGGCGAGATCTGGACCCTGGTTCTGGCCTCGTTTTTGGTGTTGCCAATACCTTTGCTGCCGATCCATCTGTTATGGATCAACCTGGTGACCGATGGTTTGCCGGGCTTGGCCTTGGCGGGTGAACCGGCAGAGCGCGGAGCCATGCAGCGGCCGCCACGACCACCGCAGGAAAGCATTTTTGCGCTAGGTATTTGGCAGCATACGGTTTGGGCAGGCCTGCTCATGGGAGGTCTTTGTGTACTGGCTCAAGCCTGGGCAATGGAGAGGGCAGGGACGCATTGGCAAAGCATGGTGTTTACCGTCTTGACCCTGTCGCAGCTGGGGCATGTGCTGGCTGTGCGCAGTGAACGCGAAAGCCTGTTTTCGCAAGGCCTGTTGTCCAACAAGCCTTTGTTTGTAGTGGTTTTGCTGAGTGTCGGTTTGCAAATGGCTGTGCTGTATGTGCCTTGGCTTCATCAGGTGTTCAAGACGGCGCCACTTTCCGCCTTTGAGCTACTGCTGTGTTTTGGGCTTGCAGGGGTGCTGTTTGTGGCGGTGGAGATCGAAAAGGCCATGGTCAGGCGCGGCTGGATCTATAAGCGCTGAACTTGCAGGCACAATAGAGGGCGTGCCCCGGTGGTGAAATTGGTAGACACATCAGACTTAAAATCTGCCGCCTTTTAACGGGCGTACCGGTTCGATTCCGGTCCGGGGCACCACAGGAAGACCATCATGCCCAGCTACTCCACCCCTTACGAAATCCATGTTCACGGCGATGTCCCTTTGCGCGCAGAGGTCTCCGCAGCCGCTGTGCAGGACGCGCTCAAGCCCTTGTGGCAATACGCTGGCGCCCGCTCGCTGGGCGAGGGCGCGGTCAGTCTCTACGAAGAAGAGCCCGGCTTGCGCTTTGATGCCGCTGGCCACAAGCTGCAGATGTGCTGGACGGTGCGTGGCGACGACGATTTTCGCCAGGTGCTTGATGAACTGTGCATGAACCTCAACGACTTGTCTGCAGCCGGTGCGCAGATCGAAGTCACGTTCTACGATGCCGAATTTGACGACGAAGACGAGGCCGGTGGCGCAGAGGCACGCGATGATTTCGTGATGCTGTTCGTGGGGCCAGACCCCGCGGCCATCATGCAGGCGCAGCGCGACTTGCTGGTGCACGACGTGGTCAACATGATGGAGCGTCACTTTGACGCCTCGCAATTGGGTGGTGTGGTCTCCGAGATCGATAAATTGTTCAGCGATCGTTTCAACGACTTGGTCAGTTCACTGGACCTGGGGCGCTCGCCGCGCGGCGGCAATAACGGGCATGGTGGCGGTGGCCGTCGCCCACGCCATTTGCACTGAACCGCACTGGCCCCACGCATTCCAGCACGGCCATGAAATCCTTGTTTGCAAACAGCCTGAACCCGGGCGTCAAGCCCCGGGAGCTTTTGGGCTGGGCGATGTACGACTTTGCCAACTCAGGGTACACCACCGTGGTCATCACCGCGGTGTTTGCGGCCTACTTTGTGGGTAGTTTGGCGGGAGGGGCCAGCTGGGCCACATTGGCCTGGACGTTGGGCCTGAGCGTTTCGTATGCAATCGTGATGATCACCATGCCGGCATTGGGGGCCTGGGCTGATCGGCATGCCGCCAAAAAACGACTGTTGCTCATCAGCACCGTGGCCTGTGTGGCCTCGACCGCAGCTTTGGCGCTGGTCGGTCCTGGGCAGGTGGCTCTGGGTTTGTTGCTGCTCATTGTTTCCAACACCTTTTATTCCTATGGCGAATCGTTGACAGCGGCTTTTTTGCCTGAGCTGGCGCGGCCACAGGCCATGGGCAGGGTCAGTGGCTGGGGTTGGGCACTGGGGTACCTGGGGGGGATGTTGACTTTGGGTATTTGTTTGGCTTATGTGCTTTCGGCGCAGGCCAGACAGGAAAGTGCAGCCCAGTTTGTGCCGGTGACAATGCTGATCACGGCTGCCATGTACGCTGCTGCGGCCAGCGTGACTTTCTGGTTGTTGAAGGAGCACAGTGCCCCCAACCCAAGCAGTCAAGGACAAAGCTTTAAAGCCAGTTTGATCCAATTGCGCCAAACCTGGCGTGAGAGCCGACGGTATACCGATTTCCGGCAGCTGATGGCCTGCGCAGTGGCTTACCAGGCGGGTGTGGCGGTGGCCATTTCATTGGCAGCCATTTACGCGGAGCAGGTGATCGGGTTTGCCCCGCAGGAAACGATGGTGCTGATTTTTGTGCTCAACATCGCTGCATTTCTCGGCGCCCTGGTGTTTGGCCATGTGCAAGATGTGGTGGGTCACAAGCGTGCCCTCGGCTGGACGATTGTGGGTTGGATCCTTACATGTATTTTGGCTGCAGCGTCGACCACCAAGGGTATGTTCTGGGTGGCGGCAGCCATTGCAGGTGTCTTTCTGGGATCCAGCCAATCTGCGGGTCGTGCCATGGCCGGCATGTTGGTGCCGCCTGTGCGCTTGGCCGAGTTCTTCGGGTTGTGGACTTTTGCCATTCGGCTGGCCAGCATTGTGGGGCCGTTGTCCTATGGTCTCATCACCTGGTTGACGGGTGGTAACCACCGTCTGGCCATTGTGTCCACTGCGGTGTTGTTTGCGTTGGGCCTGTTGCTGCTCCTGCCGGTGGATGTGGCGCGTGGGCACCGCAAGGCGCAAGACCATCAAAACTTATGACCAAGACACAACTTTCCATGCTGGACCTTGTGGCCGTGCGCGAAGGCAGTACGGTGGCTTAAGCCATTGCCACCGCCGTGCAAACCGCACAGCACGCCGAGCAGCTGGGCTTTACACGCTACTGGTTGGCTGAGCACCAAAATATGCCGGGGCTGGCGTGTTCTTCCACTGCAGTACTGGTCGAGCCTGTTTTCTGCGCAGCTTGCGACGCAGCGCGGTTTGCCCTATGCCTTTGCGTCCCACTTTGCGCCACGCATGTTGATGCAGGCTTTGGACATTTACCGCCACAACTTTGTACCGTCTGCGGTGTTGTCCCAGCCGAAAGTGGTGGTGGGGGTGCCCTTGATTGCGGCACCCACGGACGAAGAAGCAGAGTTTCTGGCCAGCAGTATTCATCAGCGCGTGTCGGGCATTGTGCGCGGGGAGCGACGTGCTTTGCAGCCGCCTGTGGCTGGATTTTTGGCTTCACGAGATCCGAGAGAGCAAGCGGCCATTGCTGACTTTTTGGCCATGGCGGTGATCGGTGGGCCGGATCGTGTACAGGCTCAGTTGCATCAGATCGCGCAGACCACGCAAGCCGATGAGTTGATGCTGGTGTGCGACATATTTGACCCCGCACTGCGCTTGCGGGCGCTCGATATTGCAGCGGGCTTTTTGCAGTAGATGGAGGGTTAAATCGTGCTGGCCAGGTGGCAGTCGCCGGCTGGCAGTTGCAGCCAGCGATGGGCGGCTGCTTTCAAGCCCGATAAATCACCAGTGGTGTACAGCGCCACGCGCCCGTGGGCATGGGCTGGTGCAGCCTGAGGGCTGAGCAGGCTTGCAGCTTCCAGCTGTCGATGTGTCTGGCGCGCTACGGCTTCGCCGGTCGACATCAGTCGCACTTCACCGCCCACCAGCTGTTGTAACTCTTCTTGCGCAAACACATAGTGGGTGCAACCTAGCACCAGCGTATCCATCTGACCAGGGGCCGAGCCAAACTCGCCTAGCTCCTGGATGTATTGTCTGAGCAGCTGGCTCACTTGCGCCTGGGCTTGCTCGGCATGTGCGGGCAGGGTGCTTTGCTCAATCGCCAAGGCCAGACCGTTGCAGGCCTTGACTTCGAAGTGTGTAGCCGGGTCCATGCTGGCGAGCAGGCGAGCGAATTTTTCGCTGCCTACAGTTCCACGGGTGGCCATGACGCCAACACGACCGGTACGCGTGCTTTGCGCTGCAGGTTTAAGCGCGGGCTCGACACCAATCAAGACCAGATGCGGGTAGTGTGTGCGCAACTCGTGAATAGCCGCGGCTGTGGCTGTGTTACAGGCCACCACCAGAGCCTTGATATGGTGTTGTTCGATCAGGTGCTGCGCAATCGCCAGTGAGCGTTGGCGCACAAACAGATCGGTTTTTTCGCCATAGGGTGCATGGCCGTTGTCGGCCAGGTACACAAAGTGCTCGTGGGGCAGGGCAGTCAGCAGCGACTGCAACACGCTCAGACCGCCGATGCCGCTGTCAAACACCCCGATGGGGGCACGGTTGGGCGCGGTCATCACGAGGCGTGAAGCGGCGTGGTGATCCATGTGTTTGGGCTCAACATGGACTGCCACGCTTCGCTGCAGTGACGGGCAAATGAATCAATTGGCCTTGACCGCAATGCCTTTGAACTCGCCGCTGGCGATGCGCTTTTCCCACTCGGCCGGGCCGGTAATGTGCGCGCTGGTGCCACCCGCGTCCACAGCCACCGTGACGGGCATGTCGACCACGTCGAATTCGTAGATGGCCTCCATGCCCAGGTCGGCAAAGCCGACCACCTTGGCGCCCTTGATGGCCTTGGACACCAGGTAAGCGGCACCGCCCACGGCCATGAGGTAGGCCGACTTGTGGTTCTTGATGGACTCGATGGCGACCGGGCCGCGCTCGGCCTTGCCCACCATGGCGATCAGACCGGTTTTGGCCAGCATCATGTCGGTGAACTTGTCCATGCGGGTGGCGGTGGTTGGGCCTGCGGGGCCAACGACTTCATCGCGCACGGGGTCGACCGGGCCGACGTAATAGATCACGCGGTTGGTGAAGTCCACCGGCAACTGCTCGCCTTTGGCCAGCATGTCCTGGATGCGTTTGTGCGCGGCGTCGCGGCCGGTGAGCATCTTGCCGTTGAGCAGCAGGGTCTGGCCGGGTTTCCAGCTGGCCACTTGTTCTTTGGTGAGGGTGTTGAGGTCCACACGTTGGCTCTTTTCGGTGTCGGGCTGCCAGTCCACTTTGGGCCACAGGTCCAGGCTCGGGGCGTCCAGGTACACCGGGCCCGAGCCGTCCATCACGAAGTGGGCGTGGCGGGTGGCTGCGCAGTTGGGGATCATGGCCACGGGCTTGGAGGCAGCGTGGGTGGGGTACATCTTGATCTTGACGTCCAGCACGGTGGTCAGGCCACCCAGGCCCTGCGCGCCGATGCCCAGGGCGTTGACCTTCTCGAACAGTTCCAGTCGCAGTTCTTCGACCTGGTCGAGCTTTTCGCCGCGGGCGCTCTTGGCCTGCAGCTCGTACATGTTCAGGTCGTCCATCAGGCTTTCCTTGGCCAGCAGCACGGCCTTCTCAGCCGTGCCGCCAATGCCGATGCCCAGCATGCCTGGCGGGCACCAGCCGGCGCCCATGGTCGGCACGGTCTTGAGCACCCAGTCCACCAGGTTGTCGCTGGGGTTCATCATGATCATCTTGGACTTGTTCTCGGAGCCGCCGCCCTTGGCCGCCACGGTGATGTCGACTTTGTCGCCCGCCACGATCTCGGTGAAGATCACGGCGGGGGTGTTGTCCTTGGTGTTCTTGCGGGCGAACAGCGGGTCGGCCACGACCGAAGCGCGCAGGGCGTTGTCGGGGTTCATGTAACCACGGCGCACGCCTTCGTTGATGGCGTTTTCCAGGCTGCCGGTGAAGCCTTCCCAGCGCACGTTCATGCCGACCTTTAGGAAGACGTTGACGATGCCGGTGTCCTGACAGATCGGGCGGTGGCCCAGTGCGCTCATTTTGCTGTTGGTGAGGATCTGGGCCATCGCGTCCTTGGCAGCCGGGCTTTGTTCGCGCTCATAGGCGCGCGCCAGGTGCTCGATGTAGTCGGCGGGGTGGTAGTAGCTGATGTACTGCAGGGCGCCCGCGATGGATTCGATCAGGTCGTTTTGCTTGATGACGGTCATGGTGGTACTCGCGTTAAAAATCAATGGTGTTCTTTGGCTGGCCCGTGGTGGGGCAGCAGGCGATCGGCCAGCGCAATCGACATGGCGCTGAACAAAAAGGCAATGTGGATCACGGTTTGCCAGATCAATACTTTCTCGTCGTAATTGGCGGCATTGATGAAGGTCTTGAGCAGATGGATCGAGCTGATGCCAATGATGGCTGTGGCGAGCTTGACCTTGAGTACGGACGCGTTCACATGGTCCAGCCATTCGGGTTGGTCGGGGTGACCTTCCAGATTCAGTCGGGAGACAAAGGTTTCGTAGCCACCGACAATCACCATGATCAGCAGGTTTGAGATCATGACGACGTCAATCAGACCCAAAACCACCAACATGATGATGGTTTCATTCAAGCTGGTGACGGGGGCATCAGACTTGTAGCCAATGCTGCTGACCAGAATGTCCAGCGCGTGCTGGTTGCCGAACACGGCCTCGAGCAAGTGCACCAGCTCAACCCAGAAATGAAACACATAGACGCCCTGCGCTGCAATCAGGCCCAGGTACAAAGGCAGCTGCAGCCAACGGCTGGCGAAAATCAGGTTGGGAAGGGGGCGTAGTGGGCTTTTGCGGGTGGGTTCTTGCATACGAAAAAAGCGTGCGCGAAATAAACCTTGATTTTAGGGCCAGTGGCTTCGGGCGCAGAGAGATCGACTGCAAGTTGTCTGTCAGTCAGTGCTTTGTAAGAGCCAGCGATGACAGTGCGCAGGTTATATTTGTTTTGTCATTCAGGAGACAATCACTATGAGCGAAAACAAACTCTACAAACCCAGCGAAGCCTTTGCCAAGAACGCTTATATCCCCAGCATGGAGGCCTACAACGCCCTGTGCAAAGAAGCCGAGACCGATTACGAAGGTTTCTGGGGGCGCCTGGCCAAAGAGCTGATCAGCTGGAAAAAGCCTTTCACCAAGGTACTCAACGAGTCCAATGCTCCCTTCTTCAAATGGTTTGAAGACGGCACGCTCAACGTGTCCTACAACTGCCTGGATCGCAACATCGAGCGTGGCCTGGGCGACAAGACAGCCATCATTTTTGAAGCCGATGGCGGCGAAGTGACCAAGGTGTCCTACAGCCAGCTTCTGGCCAAGACCTGCCAATATGCCAACGCCCTCAAGAGCATTGGCGTCAAAAAAGGCGACCGCGTGATGATCTACATCGCCATGTCGATCGACGGCGTGGCGGCCATGCAAGCCTGTGCCCGTATCGGCGCGACCCACTCTGTGGTGTTTGGCGGTTTCTCGGCCCAGGCGCTGCGTGACCGTATCGAAGACACTGGTGCTGTGGCCGTGATCACTGCCGACTGCCAGGTGCGCGGCGGCAAACAGCTGCCCCTCAAAGCCATCGTGGACGAAGCCCTCACCCTGGGCGGCTGCGACTCCATCAAGAACGTGCTGGTCGTCAAGCGCGGCACCATGGACATTGCCATGGCTGCTGACCGTGACCAGTGGATGGCCGAATTGGCCGATAAGCAAGCCACCACCTGCGAACCCGAGTGGGTCGAGGCCGAGCACCCCCTGTTCCTGCTCTACACCTCTGGCTCCACCGGCAAGCCCAAGGGCGTTCAGCACAGCACCGGCGGCTACCTGCTGCACGCAGCCCTGACCACCAAGTGGACCTTCGACCTCAAGCAAGACGACGTGTTCTGGTGCACGGCCGACATCGGCTGGGTCACGGGCCACACCTACATTACCTACGGTCCCTTGGCCCTGGGTGGTACCGAAATCGTGTTCGAAGGCGTACCCACTTACCCCGACGCTGGTCGCTTCTGGAAGATGATCCAGGATCACAAAGTCTCCATCTTCTACACCGCCCCCACAGCCATCCGCTCGCTCATCAAGGCTGCCGAGTCCAACGACGCCGTGCACCCCAAGAGCTACAACCTCTCCAGCCTGCGCCTGCTGGGCTCGGTGGGCGAACCGATCAACCCAGCCGCCTGGGAGTGGTACCACCAGCACGTGGGCGGCGGCCGCTGCCCCATCGTGGACACCTTCTGGCAGACCGAGACCGGTGGCCACATGATCACCCCCATTCCTGGCGCAACTCCTCTGGTGCCGGGCTCCTGCACGCTGCCGTTCCCCGGCATTCAGGCTGCCATCGTCAGCGAAACCGGTGAAGACATGCCCAACGGCCAAGGCGGCATTCTGGTCGTCAAGCGTCCATGGCCTTCCATGATCCGCACCATCTGGGGCGACCCGGAGCGCTTCAAGAAGTCCTACTACCCCGACGACTTCAAGGGCAAGTACTACCTGGCTGGCGACGGCGCGATCCGCGATGAAAACACCGGCTACTTCACCATCACCGGTCGTATCGATGACGTGCTCAACGTGTCCGGTCACCGCATGGGCACCATGGAAATCGAATCTGCGCTGGTCAGCTGCACTGAGCTGGTGGCCGAAGCTGCTGTGGTGGGCCGTCCTGACGACACCACCGGCGAGGCGATTTGCGCCTTCGTGGTGCTCAAGCGTGCCCTGCCCAGCGGCGACGAGGGTAAAGCGATTGCCAAGCAACTGCGCGACCACATCGCCAAGGAAATTGGCCCGATCGCCAAGCCCAAGGACATCCGCTTTGGCGAGAACCTGCCCAAGACCCGTTCCGGCAAGATCATGCGCCGCCTGCTGCGTTCGCTGGCCAAAGGCGAGGAAATCACGCAGGACACTTCCACCCTGGAGAACCCGCACATCCTGAGCCAGCTGGGCCAGGCTTACTGATCTTCGAATCAGTTCAACAAAAAAGCGCCCGCGGGCGCTTTTTTGTTGTCCGCTCAGGCGTGATCACTTTGGAGCCAGACGAATGGCCCCATCCAGGCGGATCACTTCGCCGTTGAGCATGTCGTTTTCAAAGATGTGCTTGGCCAGGCGGGCGTAGTCCTGCGGGGTACCCAGGCGGCTGGGGAAGGGGACACCAGCGGCCAGTGCGTCTTGCACTTCTTGGGGCATGCCAAACAGCATGGGCGTGCCAAAGATGCCGGGGGCAATCGTCATGTTGCGAATGCCGTTGCGTGCCAGGTCACGGGCAATCGGCAGTGTCATGCCGACCACACCGCCTTTGGAGGCTGCGTAGGCGGCCTGCCCAATTTGCCCGTCGTAGGCGGCCACACTGGCGGTGGAAATCAGCACGCCGCGCTCGCCGGTGGCTTCGGGTTCGTTCTTGCACATGGCCTCGGCGGCCAGGCGAATCATGTTGAAGGTGCCGATCAGGTTGACCGTGATGGTCTTGGTGTAAACCGCCAGGCTGTGAGCGCCATTTTTGCCCACCGTTTTTTCGGCAGGGGCGATGCCTGCGCAGTTGACCAAACCCATGAGTTTGCCCATGGACACGGCCTTGGCCACTACAGCCTGGCCGTCGGCTTCGTTGCTGACGTCACATTTGACGAAGGCGCCGCCCAGTTCTTTGGCGATGGCTTCGCCTTTTTCGGCCTGCATGTCAGCAATGACGACCTTGCCGCCGTTGGCCGCCAGCATGCGTGCCGTGCCTTCGCCCAGTCCCGATGCACCGCCAGTGACGATGAAAACCTTGCCTTGAATGTCCATGTCTCGCTCCTTGGTGTATGGATTCAATTGACGTTAACGTAAACGTAAACGTCAATTATGCATGGATGCAGGAAAGGCAGCGACAGGTGCCCGGATTACTTGATCTTGTTCAAGAACAAGCGGACAAAGAACACGCCCATGCCAATCATGAACAAAATGCCCGCAAGGCTCATCAGGCCGTAGTCAGTGGAAAAGAGGTCGATCAATGCTTTCATGGTCATCTCCTGTTGGGATGTGTTCATTTCAATCCGATTTCAGTCATGAAGCATGATCTATCGCAAGCCTGTGGCGCTATGCTGCGGCATATTGAGCAAGATCAACATTTGGAGCATGTATGAGTCATGAGGGGGCAGTGGTGCTCGATGAGTTGGAGGTTTTGCAGAGTTGTCTCGGAACGGGTGTTCAAAGCTTGCTTGAGCTGGGCTGTGGCCGTGCGCGGTTGGCTCGGCAATGGATGGCACAAGTCCCCGCAAGAAGTTATTTTGGGGTTGATCTTGATGAGCGGGCCATGGCTCGTAATGCGCAAGAGCCTGTAGACGGGATGCGCTTTGAACTTGCATCTGCAGCCCAAGTCCCGGCTGAGAACGCGAGTTTTGATGCGGCCATGATGCTCAAGTCACTGCACCATGTGCCGGTGTCTGAGATGGACCAGGCCCTGCAGGAAGTCTGGCGCGTGCTCAAGCCGGACGGTTTGCTTTATGTGTCCGAGCCGGTATACGCTGGCGCGTTGAACGAGATTGTTCGTCTCTACAACGATGAAGGTGTTGTGCGCGCTGCGGCGCAAGCTGCACTCGACAGGCTCACACGCCAAGGCTTGTGGCAAGAACGCGAGGCGGTTCGGTTCACGCAGCCTGTTCATTTTGCGGACTTTGCTGCGTTCGAGTCCCGCATGCTCAAACCTACGTTCATTGATCTGGACATTGACGCGGACTTGCTGGTGCGAATTGCTCAGGCGTTTGCACCGCACTGCGATGACAACGGTGCGGACTTTACCCGCCCTATGCTGGTCAGGGTGTTCGAAAAAGTTCAGGAGATTGAAGGATGAGTGCTTTTCTGGATTCGACTCGGCGACTCTCTTTGCCTGCTCGCTTGCTGGCTGTATTTGCAGCGCTGTCTGCTTTGGCCAGCGTGGTGCTGGGGGCGATGGCCGCCCATTTGCCTGTGTTTGCCCAAGGCATTCCTGCCAGCTTTGCATCGGCGCAGCAGATGATGCAGTTTCATGCGTTGGCGATGCTGGTGGCACTGGTGTGGAGTTCACACAGCAACAAGCGTACAGCCTGGTGCGCTGCAGCTGGGTTGTTTGCGACGGGTATTGTGCTTTTCAGCATCAACATTGACGTGCGTCTGTTGTTGGACTGGCAAGCCACACGGGGTTTGGTACCTTGGGGTGGTGGCGCCTTTATGTTGGGGTGGCTGTGCGTGTTGTGGGCTGCCATTCGGGCTTGACACTCGCTATTGGACTAATAGTGAATATCAATCGATAAGGCCTCTTCTATTGCTTTTATTCCGATACCATTACGGTCATTGTCAGTTCCCAAACCTTGTAACCCTCGAAAGGAAAATCCATGTCTCTGATCAACACCCAAGTCCAGCCCTTCAAGGCTCAAGCTTTTCACAACGGCAAGTTCGTTGAAGTCACCGAGCAGTCCTTGATGGGCAAATGGTCCGTCCTGATTTTCATGCCGGCTGCTTTTACCTTCAACTGCCCCACCGAAATCGAAGACGCTGCCAACAACTACGAGGCTTTCCAGAAAGCCGGTGCCGAGGTGTACATCGTCACCACCGACACCCACTTCTCTCACAAAGTGTGGCACGAGACCTCCGCTGCTGTGGGCAAGGCGAAGTTCCCCCTGGTCGGCGACCCCACCCACGTGCTGACCAACGCTTTCGGCGTGCACATTCCTGAAGAAGGCCTGGCGCTGCGCGGCACCTTCATCATCAACCCCCATGGTCAGATCAAGACCATGGAAGTGCACTCCAACGAAATCGCTCGTGACGTTTCTGAGACCCTGCGCAAGTTGCAAGCCGCTCAGTACACCGCCGCTCACCCCGGTGAAGTGTGCCCCGCCAAGTGGAAAGAAGGCGCCAAGACCCTGGCTCCCTCCATCGACCTGGTTGGCAAGATCTAAATCTGTCAGCCTACGCCCTGCATGCAGGGCGTTGACCTCAGCGCATGGCTCGATCCGTGCGCTGTACTCAACGATTTCCCACCCTTGAAACTCAGGGGCCAGCGTCACAAGCGCATGGCTCAGGATTTCTGCACCCTGAAAAAGGAGAAAACCATGCTGGACGACACCCTCAAAGCCCAACTGCAGCAATATCTGGGTTTGTTGCGCCAACCCATCACGTTGATTGCTTCGCTGGACGACAGCGAGACCGGTGTGGACATGAAGAGCTTGCTGGAGACCATCGTCAGCCTGTCCGACAAAGTCACGCTCGACACCAGTGGCACAGACGCACGCAAGCCCTCGTTTGTGGTGGCACGGGCTGGCGAAACCCAGGGCGTGCGCTTTGCAGGTTTGCCGCTTGGCCACGAGTTCACCTCGTTGGTGCTGGCACTGCTGTGGACCGGCGGCCACCCGCCCAAGGTCGAGCAAGACGTGATCGACAGCATCAAGGCCTTGGACGGTGACTTCAACTTCGAGGTGTACATGTCCCTGAGCTGCCACAACTGTCCGGACGTAGTGCAGGCTTTGTCGCTCATGGCCATATTCAACCCCAAGGTCAAGACTGTGGTGATTGAGGGGGGGGCTTTCCAGAAGGAAGTGCAAGAGCGCCAGATCATGGCCGTGCCCATGGTGTTTCTCAATGGCGAGGTGTTCGCCTCGGGCCGCATGAGTGTGGAAGAAATCGTGGCCAAGCTCGATACCGGTGCGTCCAGCCGTGAAGCCGCCAAGCTCAGCGCCAAGGAAGCATTTGATGTTCTGGTGGTCGGTGGCGGGCCCGCTGGGGCTGCTGCTGCGGTGTACGCCGCCCGCAAGGGCATCCGCGTCGGTGTGGCTGCAGAGCGCATGGGCGGTCAAACCAACGACACCATGGGCATTGAAAACTACATCTCGGTGCTGGAAACCGACGGCCCCAAATTCTCCGCTGCATTGGAAGCGCAGGTGCGCCACTACGGTGTGGACATCATGAGCCTGCAACGTGCCGCCCAATTAACGCCTGCAGGTGCAGATGGCCTCGTGCACATCCAGACCGAAAGCGGCGCCACACTCAAGGCCAAGACCGTCATCCTGTCTACCGGGGCTCGCTGGCGCAATGTGAACGTGCCAGGCGAAGCCGAGTACAAAAACAAAGGCGTGGCCTATTGCCCCCATTGCGATGGCCCCTTGTTCAAAGGCAAGCGCACAGCGGTGATTGGTGGTGGAAACTCAGGCATTGAGGCGGCCATTGACCTGGCCGGTATCGTCGAACACGTGACCGTGATCGAGTTTGCCGAACAACTCAAGGCCGATGCCGTGTTGGTGGCCAAGCTCAACAGCTTGCCCAATGTGACGGTGCACACCAATGCCCAGACCACCGAAATCACAGGCGACGGCAGCAAGGTCAATGGCATTCGCTATCGTGATCGCGCCACTGGCGCCGAGCACCATGTGGCATTGGAGGGTGTGTTCGTACAGATTGGCCTGGTGCCCAATACCGAGTGGCTCAAGGGAACGGTGGAGCTGAGCAAGTTCGGCGAAATCGTGGTGGACGCCAAAGGTCACACCAACGTAGCAGGCGTGTTTGCTGCTGGTGACTGCACCACCGTGCCCTACAAACAGATCGTGATCGCCGCGGGTGAAGGTGCCAAGGCTGCACTCAGTGCTTTTGATCACTTGATCCGTTTGCCGCAGGCTGTCTGAACACGGGGCAGGGCCACCCACGTCAAAATACGCAGTCTTGAAGATTGTGAGTGTGTTGCCCATGCCAGTTTTTTCTGATGTTTTACGCTCCGGTCGGCGCTCGATGCGCTGGCTGGGCTTGTTCCTTTGGGTCGCTTTACTGGTCGGTTGCGCCAGCAGTCCCAAACTGCCCCGCTCTGAGGTCGGGGAAGCCGTGACCCCGTTGCCCGCTGGAGATGAGGTGCGCATTGGCTTGGCCCTGGGCGGGGGGGCTGCGCGAGGGTTTGCGCATGTAGGCGTGATTCAGGTGCTGGAAGAGGCAGGCATTCGCCCGCAGTATGTGGCAGGCACCTCAGCCGGTAGTCTGGTGGCTGCCTTGTACGCCAGTGGCATGAGTGGCGCTCAGCTCAGGCAGGTGGCGGTTGCCATGCAGGAAGCAGCCATCACCGATTGGGTCCTGCCGCTGTTCAACCGGGGAGCGCTCAAAGGTGATGCGCTGGCGCAATACGTCAACCAGCAAGTGCAGGGCCGCCAGATTGAAAACATGTCCTTGCCTTTGGGCATTGTGGCCACCGATTTGCGCACGGGCGATGCGGTGGTGTTTCGACGTGGCAACACGGGCACTGCCGTGCGCGCGTCCAGCGCCGTACCGGGCGTCTTCCTGCCGGTAAAAATCGGTGAACGAGAGTACGTTGACGGCGGGCTGGTGGCGCCCGTGCCGGTGCAACAAGCCCGGCAGATGGGGGCCAATTTTGTGATTGCTGTGGACATTTCGAGCGACCCGCAATCAGGCGAAACGGGCGATGTTTTCAAAATTTTGCTGCAGACCTTCACCATCATGGGACGCAGCATCAACGCACTGGCCTTGCGCCAGGCCGACGTGGTGGTGCAGCCCTCGCTCAATGGTGTGGGCAGTGCGGACTTTGCTTCGCGTGAGCGCTCGATCGAACAAGGTCGTCAAGCCATGCTGGTGGCCTTGCCCAAGTTGCGCGAAAAACTGCTTGCACTCAAACGCTGAAGAAACGCTGAAGTGAGAGACAAAAAAAAGGGCTGATCTTGCGATCAGCCCTGTAAATGGATCCCTGAAATCTGATTTCGAAAGGATCCGAGGAGACAACTGGTTCGTCGATCAGCGCTTTTTGCTGGTCTTGGCAACGCCAGAAGCGGTTTGGCTCATGGCGGCGAAGTTGGACTCGGCCAGGTCAGAAGCTTGCTTGACGGCTTTTTGCACGGATTCGAAAGCGTTGTTGGCAGCGGTCACGGCGCTCTTCATCATGGCCACAGCGGACTCGGAGCCAGCGGGGGCGTTTTGGGTCGCGGTGTCCATCATGGAAGCGAACTGTTTCTGGGCCACAGCAGCTTGGGCTTCGAAAGCCTTGGTGAATTCGTTGCCGGTGTTGGAGGCAATGTCGTACAGGTGACGGCTGTAGGCAGCGGTCTTCTCGGCCAGAGGCTGGAAGAGGGCGGCTTGCAGGGCCAGCAGTTCCTGGGCGTCTTTCACGCTCATGGCGGCTTGGGTGTTCTGTGCGGATTCGCCCAGGGCAGCCTTGGCGGCGGTCATGTTCAGGTCGACCAGTTTTTCCACGCCTTCGAAGGCTTTGGCGGTCAGGCCAAACAGGGTTTCCATGTTGGCTTTGTTGGAAGCGGCGATTTGTTCAGCGGTCATCATGTGAATCTCCAAAAGTTAAGGTTCAAGGGACTGCGCTGAAACTGGCCTGAGGGCCGATACAGCATGTTGCAGTGCAGCATGACTAGAAGTATAGGGGCCTGAATGGGGATTGCAAGGCTTTGCGGGCGCTTTAGAGAGGACTTTCTAAAATGTTCACACGCCTTCAATTTGACATGCAAGCCTTCTACGCCGACCACTTTGTTTTGCCTTTGCCCGAGGGGCACCGCTTTCCCATGGCCAAGTACCGTCTGTTGCGCGACGCCTTGGCGCTTGCACTGCCCGGCCTGGAGTGGGGCGAGGCTCCTGCAGCGTCTGTGGGCGAATTGGCCCTGGCGCACACCCCAGCTTACATTCGTGCAGTGGCAGAGGGCACGCTGGCTCATGACATTCAACGCGAAATAGGCTTTCCCTGGTCTGTGCAGATGGCCGAACGGGCCGTGCGCAGCGTGGGGGGCACCATTGCTGCCGCCAGAGCGGCGAGCAGCCAAGGGCTGGCCGGCAGCCTGGCTGGGGGCACGCACCATGCCAGCGCCGAGCGCGGGGGTGGGTTTTGCGTGTTCAACGACCTGGCGGTAGCTGCTCGTTTGATGCAGGCCGAGCATGCCCGTCACAGCCGGGAGGTACTCAAAGTGGGTATTGTTGATCTGGATGTGCACCAGGGCAATGGCACGGCCAGTATTTTTGCCACGGACCCCAGCGTGTTTACGCTGTCGATCCATGCCGAGAAGAATTTTCCTTTTCGGAAGGTCGACAGCGACTTGGACATAGGCTTGCCCGATGGGTGCACAGATAAGCACTACTTGGCCGCGGTGGACGAGGCATTGGCGCAAATGTGGTCACGCTTCCAGCCACAGTTTGTGTTTTATCTGGCCGGTGCAGACCCCCATGAGGGTGACAGGCTGGGGCGGCTGAAGGTCAGCAGCGAAGGGATGCGAGAACGTGATCAGCGCGTGTTCGACTGGGCTTGGGAGCACCGTTTGCCGGTGGCGTTTTGCATGGGTGGGGGCTATGGCCGACAGATTGAAACCACTGTGGCTGTGCAGGTGCAGACCTGGCAGGTTGCCTTTTCATCCTGGCAACGCTGGCAAAATAAGGCCAGTCGCCAGTTTGCTTAAGACGGCCACAAGAAACTCAAACCTTTGACGGAGACCTTGGCATGACCCAACCCGCTTTGCCTCAATCTCAAGTGCAGACTGCCGTAGCTGATCCATCCAGCGTGGATGCGGCCATGCTCAGTCGGTTTTCGGCGCGCGCTTTTGAAAGCCGCCCGGTCGATCGCGATGTCATCATGGACTTGCTGCAAGTGGCCGGTCGTGCGCCCAGCGGCACCAACACCCAACCCTGGAAGGTCTATGTGCTGCAGGGCGCGCGTCGCGACGAGTTGGTGCAAAAAGTCTGCGCAGTCCACGACGCCGTCACGGCAGACCCTGGCCTGGCTGCGCAATATGCCGAGGCTTACGACTACTATCCCCAGCAGTGGGTGAGCCCCTATATCGACCGCCGCAGGGCCTGCGGTTTTGGCTTGTATGGTGTGTTGGGTATCGGCAAGGGCGACAAGGCGCGCATGCACGAACAGCACCAGCGCAACTTCAAGTTTTTTGATGCGCCGGTGGGTTTGATGTTCACCATCGACAAGGTCATGGGCCGTGGCAGTTTGCTGGACTACGGCATGTTCCTGCAAAACGTCATGCTGGCAGCGCGTGCCCGTGGCCTGCACACCTGCCCGCAAGCGGCCTGGAACAATTTTGCCAACATCATCCTGCCTTTTGTCGGTGCTCAGGAGCAGGAAATGCTGGTGTGTGGCATGGCTTTGGGCTATGCCGATACCTCGGCGCTGGTCAACACCTTCGAAACCGAGCGCGAACCGGCCACGGCTTTTACCCACTGGGTGGAATAAGCGCTTTACGCTAAGGACTTCATGCTCGGTTTGGATAGCCTGGCGATTCAGCTGCTCAACGGGCTGAGTCATGCCACCACTTTGTTTTTGATGGCCGCAGGGCTGACGCTGATTTTTGGCGTCACCCGTGTGGTCAATTTTGCGCACGGCAGTTTCTTCATGCTGGGCGCGCTGGTGGCAGCGCATGCCGTGACGGGCTGGTGTGAGCTGTATGAGCTTTCGGTCTGGGGGTATTTGCTGGCCATGCTGGCAGGAGCAGCAGCGGCAGCAATCGCGGGGGCTCTGATGGAGCTGTTGGTCTTGCGCCGCATGCGCGGTGTGCCGCACTTGTATCCCTTGCTGGCCACATTTGGTCTGACGCTCCTGATGCATGACGCGATGCAGGCAGTGTTTGGCGTGGAGGAAGTGTTTGCCCCACGTTTCCCGGGACTGGAAGGCGCCTTGGCGCTCGGAGAGGCCTATTTCCCGAGTTGGCAATTGCTGATGATGGTACTCGGACCCCTGGTGTGGTTGGGATTGCATGTCTTGCTCAAACACAGCCTCTGGGGCCAACGTGTGCGCGCAGCCACACAAGATGCTGCCATGTTGTCTGCTTTGGGGGTGCGGCCTGCCCCCCTGATGCTGGGCGTGGTGGTGCTCGGTTGTGCTTTGGCAGGGCTTGCGGGTGCATTGCAGTTGCCCAGGGAACCCGCGAATTTGCAGATGGACATGCAAATCGTCGTCGAGACCTTTGTCGTTGTAGTGACAGGCGGCCTGGGCAGCATTGGCGGGGCCTATGCTGCAGCCGTGCTGATTGGCCTGATTCACGCCTTGGGGGTGACTTTTTTCCCGCAAGCCACGTTGGTGCTGGTTTTCTTGACCATGGCGGTGGTTCTGATCTGGCGACCACAAGGGCTGGCCCGCACGCGCATGTCGCAAGATGCTGTCGAAGAGGCGCAGGTGTTTGAACTTCGGCCTGCCTCCTGGGGCCTGATGATCTGGGTAACAGGCGTATTGCTGCTGTCACTGTGGAGCTGGTGGCAGGGTGGGGACTATGGGCGCAGCTTGTTCGAAGACGTCTTGGTGCTGATGCTCTTTGGCTGGAGCCTGCAAATCATGATGGCGCTTGGCGGACTCGTCAGTTTCGGGCACGCGGCGTTCTTCGCACTGGGGGCCTATGCGGCGGCGCTGTCGCATCTGCATGCGGCTTGGCCTTGGCTGTGGGCCTGGCTTTTGGGCGGGGTGGTGGCTACGGCCTTTGCAGCTGCGTTCGGCGGGTTGATGCGGCGCAGCAGCGGCGTGTATTGGGCCATGTTGTCCCTGGCCTTGGCTCAGTCTGTCTGGGCCTTGGCTTCGCAGTGGACCGAACTGACGGGGGGCGACAACGGCCTGATTGGTTTGCAGCTTGTGACGCCAGCCAACCGCAGCATCGCAGACCTTGTTTTGCTGATGCTGGCTTTGGCCAGCATATGGCTCATGCGTCGCTGGGTGCGCTCGAGCATGGGCGCTGGACTGCAGGCCTTGCGCGATGCGCCTTTGCGGGCCCAGGCCAGTGGCCTGCGCGTTCAGCGTATGCGTTATCAGGTGTTTGTGCTCAGTGCCTCGGTAGCGGGTGTTGCAGGGGCCATGTTTGCCAGCTTCAAAGGTGCTCTCTTTCCTGCAGTGGCCTCTGTATCTACCTCGGTTGATGCCCTGCTTGTGATATTGCTGGGAGGTGTGCACCAATGGGCCGGAGCCTGGCTGGGCAGCGGTTTGTTGACCTTGGCGTCTGCAGAGCTTTCGCAAACATGGGCATATTGGCGTGGCTTGCTGGGCGCCTTGATTGTGGCGGTCATGCTGTTGGCTCCCCAAGGGATGATGGGTTTGCACTGGCGGCGCTTGTCGCTGGGGAGCTCGCATGACTGAGCGGTCAGTTGGATTGCGCGTGCAAGGGCTGAGCCACAGCTATGGCGGCGTTCGCGCGCTCGATGATGTCGGCTTTGAGGTTGCCCCCGGGCAGTGCGTGGCCCTGATCGGGCCTAATGGCGCAGGGAAATCGACGTGCTTTGCTGCGCTTGCCGGACAACAGAAGGTCAGGCAAGGGCAGGTGAGCTGGCGCAGTCAGTCCCTGCTGCATTTGGCGCCGCATGAGCGCCTGCAGCAAGGGGTGGCGAGGACCTTTCAGGTTGCTCAATTGTTTGAAGCCTTGACGGTGCAGCAAAGCCTACAGCTGTGTTTGAAGGCGCCACAGGGCTTGAGCTGGGCGGATCGGCTCGACGAGCAGCTGGTTGCACCTGCACTGGCTTTGCTCACGCAAGTGGGTTTGTTTTCGCATGCCCAAGCGAGAGTGCAGGGTTTGGCTTATGGCGCCAAAAAACGGCTGGAATTGGCTATGGCACTGGCGGGTTTGCAAGCCGTAGGCCAACGCGAGCAAGGATTGCTTTTACTCGATGAGCCTGCTGCAGGGCTTGGCCCTGAAGAGCGTGCCGAGATGATGGCTTTGGTGCATGACTGCGCGGCACAAGGCCTGGCAGTGCTCTATACAGAACACAATATGGATGCCGTGTTTGGCGTGGCAGACAGGGTGATTGTGCTGATGCGTGGCCGTGTGGTGTGCGATGGCTTGCCGCAAGAAGTGGCCGTGCACCCCGAGGTGCGTGCTTCGTATCTCGGCGATGCTTTGCAGGGATGGATGCAACGCGGAGGCCAGCATGCTTGAGTTGCGGCACTGGAGTGCATGGCATGGACACGCGCAAGCCCTTTGGGACGTGAATCTGCAGGTGCTGCCTGGTCAGCTGGTGGTTTTGCAAGGGCTCAATGGGGCAGGCAAGTCCACCTTGATTCAAAGCGTGATGGGCTTGTTGCCCGACACGCAGGGCCAGCTGCTGTGGCAGGGGCAGGATTTGACGGCGCTGCCAGCGCATGCACGCGCTGGCGTCGGCTTTGGATATGTGGCGGAAGACCGGCGGTTGTTCACTGCCTTGACGGTACGCGAGAACCTCTGGGTGGGCGTGATGCCCGCACGTCGTCAGCAAGCGCGACAACGTTTGTCGGATGTCCTGGCCTGGTTTCCGGTGTTGGGCGAGATGATGGAGCGTCCTGCGTCTCAAATGAGTGGAGGAGAGCAGCAAATGCTCGCGCTGGCACGCACCTGGATGACCTCGCCACAGGTGTTGCTGCTTGATGAACCGTGTGAAGGTATTGCACCTGTGCTGGTGCAGGTCATGCGCGATGCCTTGCTCGATTTGCGTGCCCGTGGGGTGACGCTTGTGGTGGCTGAGCAAAACCAAGTTCTGTCTCCTTATGCGGACCAGGTGTTGCGCATGAGTGGTGGCCAGTTGTCGAAAGTGCTTGTGCCTGGGTCATCCGTTAAACTGCAGCCTCAGCCCTAACCAGCCGTGTCCGTACGCCAGCGGATGGCCTTGTACCTGTCATGATCATTACCAGTCTGCTGGACACCGACCTCTACAAATTCACCATGATGCAGGTGGTGCTGCATCAGTTTCCGAGTGCGCAGGTCGAGTACAAGTTCAAGTGTCGCAATCCGGGCGTTCAATTGGCGCCCTTTGTGGACGAGATCCGCAGCGAAATCCGGTCCCTGTGCAGCTTGTCGTTCAAAGATTCCGAGCTGCGCTACTTATCGTCGTTGCGCTTCATCAAAAGCGATTTTGTCGATTTTCTGGGGTTGTTCCGGCTGAACGAAAAGTACATCACCGTCACACCCTTGCAAACGGGGGAAATTGACATCACCATTTCGGGGCCCTGGCTGCACACCATCTTGTTCGAGATTCCGGTATTGGCCATTGTCAACGAGGTGTACTTCCGTAATACCCAGCGCGTGCCTGATTTGATGCATGGACGTCAACGGCTGGATGAAAAAATTGCGCAACTTCAGGGCGCTGATTTGCAGGCCCTCAAAATTGCTGACTACGGCACCCGTCGTCGCTTTTCGCGGGCATGGCATGAAGAAGTTTTGCGTGTTTTGTCTGACCGTCTGGGCACAGGGCCGACTGGCCAGTTTGCTGGCACCAGCAATGTGTACTTCGCGCACATGCTGGGTTTGACCCCTTTGGGGACCATGGCGCACGAATACCTGCAAGCCTGTCAGGCTCTGGGACCTCGCCTGCGTGACAGCCAGGTGTTCGCGTTTGAGTCCTGGGCGCGCGAGTACCGGGGCGACCTGGGCATCGCCCTGAGTGATGTGTACGGATTCAAAGCCTTTTTGCGCGACTTTGACATGTACTTTTGCAAACTGTTTGATGGTGCTCGTCATGACAGCGGCGACCCGTTTGCCTGGGGCGAGGGCATGATCGAGCACTATCGGCGAAACCGTGTGGATCCGCGGACCAAGACCCTGATCTGGAGTGATGGGCTGACCATTCCACGCACCATTGAGTTGTTCAAACAGTTCCATGGTCGCTGCCAGCTGGCCTTTGGGGTGGGCACAAATCTGACCAATGATCTGGGCTACGATCCACTGCAAATTGTCATCAAGATGACCCGATGCAACGGGCAGCCTGTGGCCAAACTGTCAGATTCGCCGGGCAAAGGCATGTGCGAAGATGAAAAATATCTGGCGTATCTGCGTCAGGTTTTTGAGCTCGACCAGAATGGCTGATTTTCATCAGCCCTTAAGATCGGGTTCCTAGAAGTTATTCATACACTGGAGGAGTACCCATGTTCAATCTGCGACCACTCGCGTGGCCCATGGCGGCCATGCTGCTGAGTATGCTGCCGGGTTTGGCGCATGCCAGTGAATTTGACGGTGCACAGCTGTCTGTTCTTTGGGGTGTGCCCTTTGCGGGTATTTTGCTCTCGATTGCCTTGATGCCATTGTTGGTCCCGCACTTTTGGCACCATCATTTCGGCAAAGTAGCAGCAGCCTGGGCTTTGGCCTTTTTGTTGCCTTTTGCAGTCGTGTTTGGCGCTGGGGAGGCGGCTTCCAACTTTGTACATGCTCTGGTGGCTGAGTACATCCCCTTCATTGTGTTGCTGACTGCCTTGTATACCGTCTCGGGCGGTATTTACATTCGAGGTAACCTGCACGGTTCGCCCTTGCTCAATGTGAGTATTTTGGGGATCGGTGCTGTGCTGGCCAGTTTCATGGGGACCACTGGGGCTTCGATGCTGCTCATTCGCCCGCTGATTCGTGCCAACGACAACCGCAAACATGTGGCTCACGTGGTGGTGTTCTTTATCTTTATCGTGTCCAACGCTGGTGGCTCCCTCACACCGCTGGGCGATCCACCATTGTTCCTGGGTTTCCTCAAGGGCGTGGATTTCTTCTGGACAGTCAGTCACATTTTCCCCGAGACCCTTTTCCTGGTGGGGTCCCTGCTGGCCATTTTCTATGCATTGGACTGGTGGTTTTATCACCACAAGGAAGAGGTCATGCCTCGCGACCCCACGCCCGACACCCGACGCATTGGTTTTGACGGGGGCTTCAACTTTGCCTTGCTCCTGGTCGTGATGGGGCTGGTGTTGATGAGCGGATTCTGGAAATCCGATATTCACTTTGAAGTAGCCGGTGCTCATATGGGCTTGCCAGGCGTGCTGCGTGATCTGGGCCTGGTGCTGGTGACCTTGCTCTCGCTGAAGTTGACGCCTGCACTGGTGCATGAAAGCAACCAGTTCTCCTGGGGCCCGATGCAGGAAGTGGCCAAGTTGTTTGCTGGTATTTTCCTGACCATCATTCCGGTGATCGCCATGCTTAAAGCAGGCGCAAACGGCCCGTTTGGTGCGGTGGTGTCGGCAGTGACCAATGCTGATGGCTCGCCCAACAACATGATGTATTTCTGGGTCACTGGCGCGCTGAGCTCTTTCCTGGACAACGCACCCACCTATCTGGTGTTTTTCAACACAGCTGGCGGTGATGCCCAGATGCTCATGACCGCAGGTGCCAGCACCCTGGCTGCCATTTCAGCGGGTGCGGTGTTCATGGGGGCCAACAGCTACATCGGTAACGCGCCAAACCTGATGGTGAAAGCCATTGCGGAAGACCGTGGCATCAAGATGCCCAGCTTCTTTGGCTATTTGCTGTGGTCTGGGGCGATTCTGGTGCCCTTGTTCATCATCATGACTCTCATCTGGTTCATCTGATGCCCGGCAGCCTCTTTTCCAAAGGGCATCGCTCATGATGGATTGGGCCCTTTGGGGAGGTTTGGCCTTGCTCCTGCTGATGTTGTGGGCAGGGGTCTTGCTGGTGTTGCGCCGATCCGCAAATGTTGATCTGCAACCTGTTGAGCAGCAGCTGCAACAACTGCAAAGTGCTCTTCAGTCTCAAAACGAGCGACTTGAACGCGAGTTGCGCGCAGAGGTGAGCTTGACAGCAGTCAACTCTCGCCAGGAAAACATGCAGACCTTGACGCTGTTTCAGCAAAGTCTGCTGCAGCAAGGTGCTGAGACCACGCGCACGCAAAATCAGCAAATCGATGCCTTGGCGCAGCAAGTGGCATTGCTGCAGAAAAACCTTCTGGACAGTTTGGCACATCAAGTGCAAATGCTCAGCGAGACCAATGCGCGTCGGCTGACCGAAATGCGAACCACCATGGAAACCCAGCTGGCTCAGCTGCAGCAAAGCAACAGCGCCAAGCTCGACGAGATGCGTCAGACGGTGGACGAAAAACTGCAGGCCACTCTGCAGGCACGCTTGGGCGAGAGCTTCAAGCAAGTGGCCGAGCGGCTGGAGCAGGTCCACAAGGGCCTGGGCGAAATGCATTCACTGGCCCAAGGTGTAGGCGATCTCAAGCACCTGCTGACTAACGTCAAGACGCGCGGCATGTTCGGTGAGGCGCAGCTCGGCGCCTTGCTTGAGCAGGTGCTCGCACCCGAACAGTACGCCACTCAGGTAGCCACGCGTCCGGGCGACAAGAATCGGGTGGACTTTGCCATCCGCCTGCCGGGCCGCAGCGACGACGGCCAGCCCGTCTGGCTGCCGATTGACGCCAAATTTCCGAACGAAGATTACGAGCGCCTGCTGGACGCGCAGGGCAGGGCAGACGCGGCTGCCGCCGAACTGGCCGCCCGCGCGCTGGAAGCACGCGTCAAACTCGAAGCCAAGTCGATTGCTGACAAATACCTGGAGCCGCCGCATACCACCGACTTTGCGGTGATGTTCCTGCCCACCGAAGGCCTATACGCCGAGGTGCTGCGCCGCCCCGGCCTGATGGAGCTGTTGCAGCGCGAGCACCGCGTCACGCTGGCAGGGCCAACCACGCTGTTGGCCATGCTCAACTCGCTGCAGATGGGCTTTCGCACACTGGCCCTTGAAAAGCGCAGCAGCGAGGTCTGGCAGGTGCTGGGTGCAGTCAAGACCGAGTTCGGCAAATTTGGCGACGTGCTGGCGAAGGTGCGCAACCAGACGCAGACCGTGCTCAATACGCTCGATCAGGCGCAGACGCGTACGAATGTGATGAACCGCGCGCTGCGCCAGGTTGATGCTTTGCCTGATGATCAGGCTCAAAGTCTGCTGCCGGGGCGTGAAGAAGGCGTTCTTGATCGCCTTCAGTCAGGCGCTCAGTAGGGGCAGAAGTTTTCCTTGGCTGTGGGCAGGCAGTAAAACTCACAGATGGTGCGCCAGGCATCTTCGGGAGTGTCGACATAGCTGAAGATCTCCAGATCTTCAGCGCTGATGGTGCCGGACTCCACCAGCACTTCCAGGTTGATCAGCCGCTTCCAGTAAGCGCTTCCAAACAGCAAAATGGGCACAGGTTTGGCCTTGCCCGTTTGTACCAGTGTGAGCACTTCAAACAACTCGTCCAGTGTGCCAAAACCGCCCGGGAAAGCCACCAAGGCTTTGGCTCGCATCATGAAATGCATTTTGCGTATCGCAAAGTAGTGGAATTTGAAACTCAGTTCAGGTGTGACATAGGGGTTGGCGCTTTGCTCGTGGGGCAGCACGATGTTCAGCGCTACTGAGGGGACACCCGCTTCTTGCGCGCCGCGGTTGGCGGCCTCCATGATCCCGGGACCGCCACCTGTACAAATGAAGAGTTTGTCAGCGTCGCGGTGCCCGGCGCTGTTGAGAGCCACCAGCTTGGCAAATTCGCGGGCATGTTCGTAGTGCTCGGCGTTTTGCAAGGCCAGGCGAGCACGGGCCAGTGCCGTGGGGTCGCCACTGGCTTGAGCGGCTTGAAACTGGGCCTGTGCCTGCTCGCGATCCACAAACCGCGCACTGCCAAAGACCACGATGGTGTGTTCAATGCCCACTTTGTTTTGGGCCAGATCGGGTTTGAGCAGTTCCAGCTGCATGCGTATACCCCGGGTTTCACGACGCAGCAAAAACTCCGGATCGGCAAAGGCCAGCCGGTAGGACTCCGGTTTCATCAGGTCCTCATGATTGGCTTGCGATTGAAGTTCTGCCCAAGCATCGGGCAGGGCGCTTTCCTGGATGTTGTGTGTGGACTTCATGCGCACATTGTGCGGCAAAGAAAATAAAAAAGGCCCTGAGAGGGCCTTTGTATGGGACGCTGAACGGGTCAGACGCGCTTGCGGTATTCGCCGGTGCGGGTGTCGATTTCGATCTTGTCACCCTGGTTCACGAACAGGGGCACGGGCACTTCAAAGCCAGTAGCGATCTTGGCGGGCTTGAGCACCTTGCCAGACGTGTCGCCCTTGACGGCGGGTTCGGTCCAGGTGATCTCGCGCACCACGCTGGTGGGCAGTTCCACAGAGATGGCCTTGCCGTCGTAGAACACCACTTCGACTTCCATGCCGTCTTCGAGGTAGTTCAGGGCGTCGCCCATGTTTTCGGCTTCGACTTCGTACTGGTTGTATTCGGTGTCCATGCACACGTACATCGGGTCAGCAAAGTAGGAGTAGGTGCATTCTTTTTTGTCCAGAATGATCTGGTCCATCTTGTCGTCGGCCTTGAACACGACTTCGGTGCCGAAGTTGGCGATCAGGCTTTTGAGCTTCATGCGCACGGTGGACGAACCGCGACCGCCGCGTTGGTATTCGGTGCGCAGGATGACCATAGGGTCCTTGCCGTGCATGATCACGTTGCCGGCGCGGAGTTCTTGAGCTGTTTTCATAGGTGCTTCCGTGGGGGAAAGGAAAAGGTAGCACCTGTGACAGGTGCGAAACCCGTCATTTTAGCCTTTTTCGCCAGCCAGACTGCGCAATTGGCTGCACAGGTCTTCCTGTTCCAGCACACGTTGACGTGCGCGTCTGGCGCAATCGGCCCACTGAGCAAGGTTTTCCGGTGTGAGCGGCGGCAGGTCTCCTGTTTCCAGGCCGTTCCAGATGTGGTGAAACTGCCGCAGGCTGGCGGGGGCCTGCAGCCAATCCAGAAAGGCTTCGAGCTTGGCATGGTGGGCCTGGTCGTCCTGGGGGTAGATGTGCCAGACAAAAGCCTGACCAGCCCAGAGGGCGCGCACCAAGGAGTCTTCGCCGCGCACAAAGTTCAGGTCACAAGCCCAGAGCATCTGGTCAAAGCCGGTTTGATCGGTGTAGGGCAAGGCACTCCAGCTTGGGCGTGTTTGTGCCTGAGGCCAGCTAGACAGGGCTTGTTGAACCACAGCTAATGGGCGACCAGGGGTGACGAGCAAGTGGTGCGTCGTGCCCGCGAGTTGCTTGAGCAAGCTGGGCAGCGCTGCGGGTTCGTAGCAAAACAAGCTGAGCAGCAGCGCGTTGGGCTCTGATTTTGGAGCGTGTGCATGCCGCCAGGCACGGCGGTCAAAGCTTTGTTGCTGCTGGAGCAGGTCGACTTCGCGCAAAAGACCCCCTGTGTCCGGAGTGAAACCGGGGTAGAAAAAGCGCTTGGTCCAGCCCCGTGCAGGGCCACTCATGACCGGCGAGGGCAAGCGGTGCATACGGCCCACCCAGTTTTCGGCACTGAGGTATTCGAGGTTGATCCACGCAGCTTGCGCAGCGCGGGTGGCAGCCCCGTGGGCGACAAAGGCTTGTGGAATTTCGCAGCCAAAGGCTTCAATCCAGACATCGGATGGGGGCAGGGTGGCCAACACTTGCGGGTCTGAAGCTTGCGACCAGGCGCGAAGCTCAATGCCAGGCTCCAGGCCTTGAGCAGCGGCGGGGGCCATCCAGGTCAGGGCCGAGGCGTCGTCCACCCATAGACGCACATGTTGACCTGCATCGCGCAGCTGGCGCGTCAGGCGCCAGCACACGCCCAGGTCGCCGTGGTTGTCGATGACGGTACAGAAAATGTCCCAGAGTTGGCCGTGTCGCATGGGCCGATTGTCGCCGGTGTTGTCGTTGTTGTTTTCAAAGACAATACGCACCATGATCAGCCCTCACGATGAAGCTCTGCTCGCGCAAGTCGCCGCGCTGCCCGCCTTGCCCGGTGTGTACCGCTACTTTGACGCGCAGGACCAGCTGCTCTACGTGGGCAAGGCGCTCAACCTCAAGCGCCGGGTGTCGAGCTATTTCCAGAAGGACCACGGGGGCACCCGCATTGGCCACATGGTCGGCAAGATTGCGAGCATGGAGACCACGGTGGTGCGCTCCGAGGCCGAGGCGCTGCTGCTGGAGAACAACCTCATCAAGACCCAGCACCCGCGCTTCAACATCCTGTTCCGGGACGACAAGAGCTACCCCTACCTCAAGCTCACGGGCAATGGCCGCGTGGCACTGCCTGCCGTGGTGACGGCGCCTGAGGCACAGCATTACCCGCGTGTGGCGTATTACCGGGGTGCGGTCGAAAAGAAGCACCGCTACTTCGGGCCGTTCCCCAGCGCCTGGGCGGTCAAGGAATCGATCCAGCTGATCCAGAAGGTGTTCAAGCTGCGCACTTGCGAGGACACGGTGTTTGCCAACCGCACCCGGCCTTGCCTCCTGTTCCAGATCAAACGTTGCTCCGGCCCTTGCGTCAACCTGATCAGCCCCGAGGCCTACAAGGCCGATGTGCAGCACGCCGAGCAGTTTTTGCGCGGCGAGACGCGCGAGCTGATGCGCGAGATGGAAACGCGCATGATGGACCACGCGGAGAAGCTCGAATTCGAGCAGGCGGCCGAAGTGCGCAACCAGCTCGCTGCGCTGTCCAAGGTGCTGCACCAGCAGGCGGTGGACACGGTGACCGACACCGATGCCGACATCCTGGCGGTGCGGGTGCAGGGCGGCCGCGCCTGTGTGAACCTGGCCATGGTGCGCGGGGGGCGCCATCTGGGGGATCGGCCCTACTTCCCAACGCATGTGGACGATGCCCAGGCTTTGCAAGGCCTGGAGGAGGGCGAGGTGGAACGCCCGGTCGATGTGCAGGTGCTCGAAGCTTTTCTGGCCCAGCACTACATCGGTGTACCCGTGCCGCTGGTGCTGGTGCTCAGCGCCCCGGTAGACAAAGCGCTGATTGCCGCCTTGACTGAACAAACCGGAGTGAAAATCAACGTGGTGCACCAGCCGCGCGAGCACCGCCGCGCCTGGCTGGAGATGGCCGAGAAAAACGCCGAGCTGCAGTTGGCCCGTTTGCTGGCCGAAGAAGGCTCGCAGCAGGCCCGCACCCGTGCGCTGGCCGAAGCGCTCGATCTGGCGCCCGACGATCTGGACCAGCTGCACATCGAGTGTTTCGACATTTCGCACACGGCGGGCGAAGCGACACAGGCGTCCTGCGTGGTGTTTCGCCAGCACAAGATGCAAAGCAGCGAATACCGGCGCTACAACATCGAGGGCATCACCGGAGGTGACGACTATGCCGCCATGCGCCAGGTGCTGACGCGCCGCTACGGCAAGCTGGCCGAGGCCTTGAGAGCCGGCGACGGTAACGCCCGCATGCCTGACCTGGTGCTGATCGACGGTGGCAAGGGCCAGGTGGCTATGGCGCGCGAAGTGTTCACCGACCTGGGGCTGGACCTCTTGCGCATCGTCGGTGTGGAAAAAGGCGAGGGTCGCAAGGTCGGTCTGGAAGAACTAGTCTTTGCCGACGGCCGCGAAAAGGTCTACCTGGGCAAGGACTCGGCCGCGCTGATGCTGGTGGCCCAGATCCGCGACGAGGCGCACCGCTTTGCCATCACCGGCATGCGGGCCCAGCGCGCCAAGGTGCGGGTGGGCGGCAGCAAGATCGAGGAAATCCCCGGCATTGGCCCCCGCAAACGGGCTCGGCTGCTGCAGCGTTTTGGTGGCGTACGCGGGGTGGAGGCGGCCAGTGTTGAAGATTTGGCACAGGTCGAGGGCATCTCGCAGGAATTGGCCGAGGCCATCTACCAGGCATTGCATTGAGTTTGGTGCACAATTGCCTCATGTTTTTCACCATTCCCACGATTCTGACCTGGACGCGCATCGTCGCCATCCCACTCATCATCGGGGTCTATTACCTGCCAGGCATGTCGGCGGCGACTCAGAACCTGATTGCCACAGTCATGTTTGTGCTGTTTGCCGTCACTGACTGGCTGGATGGCTTTCTGGCCCGCAAACTCAACCAGACTTCGGCCTTCGGCGCCTTTCTGGACCCGGTGGCCGATAAGTTTCTGGTCTGTGCATCCCTTCTGATTTTGGTGCACATGAACCGTGTTCACGTGCTGGTGGCGCTGATCATCATTGGCCGTGAGATCGCCATCTCAAGCCTGCGTGAATGGATGGCTCAGATTGGCGCCAGCAAGAGCGTGGCCGTGCACATGGTGGGCAAACTCAAGACCACCGTGCAAATGGTGGCGATTCCTTTTTTGCTCTATGACGGCATGCTGCCTGGCGGACTGGACTCGCGTTTGTGGGGTGAAGTTCTGATCTGGGCCGCTGCTATTTTGACGGTATGGTCGATGGTTTACTACATGCAAAAAGCCCTGCCTGAGATTCGCGCACGCGTCCAATGACAGACTCCCAAAACACGGCGTGGATCAAAGCCATGCCTGCTGTCTTTGTGCTGATCTGGAGCACGGGCTTCATCGTGGCACGTTACGGCATGCCCTATGCCCCGCCATTCACATTTCTGCTTTGGCGTTATTTCTTTTCCATTCTTTGCTTTTTGCCCTGGATCGTGCTCGCCCGAGTGGCTTGGCCAATGGAGCGAAAGCAGTTTTTGCACCTGGCGGTGACGGGCGTGCTCATGCATGCCGGTTATTTGGGCGGTGTTTGGGCGGCCGTGAAAGCCGGGATGGGGTCTGGCCTGTCGGCGCTGATCGTGGGTATTCAGCCCGTGCTGACTGCCATTTGGTTGTCAGCCATGGCCTCGGGTGGAGGCCAACACCACGTCACGCGAAGGCAGTGGTTGGGTTTGTTGCTGGGATTTGTCGGCTTGGTGATGGTGGTCTCACGCAAATTTGTCCAAGGGACGCCTCTGGACCATGTCACGCCGCAAAACATGGCCTGGGCGGTGATGGCTTTATTGGCCATCACGACGGGTACCCTTTACCAAAAGCGATTTGTCAAACCCTGTGATGTTCGTACAGCCAACACGGTGCAGCTGATAGCGGCAGCTGCAGTGACGATTCCCCTGGCGGGGCTGGAGCCCGAGGGGATGCAATGGAATGGCCAACTCATGGGTGCCATGGCCTGGTCCGTGTTGGGCCTCACGTTGGGCGGCTCGTCTTTGTTGTACTTGCTGATTCAGCGCGGTGCAGCGGCCTCGGTGGCCAGTTTGATGTATCTGGTGCCGCCCACCACCGCATTTATTGCCTGGGTGTTGTTTGGCGAGCAGATCACCACGCTGACCTTGCTGGGCACGGCCATTACGGCAGTGGGGGTGAGCTTGGTGGTCAGACCCGCCAAGCCGCGCTGAGGCGATTTATTCAGTATCAAGGAGTAGTTCCATGGCTCGACAATGCATTGCTGTGATTGCAGGCGACGGCATTGGCAAGGAAGTGATGCCCGAAGGCTTGCGCGCACTGGAGGCGGCTGCACGCAAATTCAATATCGATTTGCACTTCGATCACTTCGATTTTTCCAGCTGGGACTATTACGAAAAGCACAGCAAGATGCTGCCCGATAACTGGAAGGACCAGATCGGCGGGCATGATGCCATTTACTTTGGAGCGGTAGGCTGGCCCGACAAGATCGCAGACCATGTTTCGCTGTGGGGCTCTTTGTTGATGTTCCGCCGCGAGTTTGATCAGTACATCAACCTGCGCCCGGCTCGTTTGATGCCGGGCATCATTGCGCCCGTGGTGCGCCGGGATGGCAGCCCGCGCCAGCCTGGTGAGATCGACATGTACATCGTGCGCGAGAACACGGAAGGCGAATACTCGAGTATTGGCGGGCGCATGTACCCGGGCACGGAGCGTGAAATTGTCATGCAGGAAACCGTGATGAGCCGAGTTGGTGTGGACCGCGTGCTCAAGTTTGCTTTCGAGCTCGCTCAATCGCGTCCCAAAAAACATTTGACCAGCGCCACCAAATCGAACGGTATCGCCATCACCATGCCCTACTGGGACGAGCGCGTGGCAGAAATGGCGAAAGCCTACCCTGGCATCAATGTGGACAAATTTCACATCGACATCCTGACCGCGCACTTTGTACAACGTCCAGACTTTTTCGATGTGGTGGTGGCCAGCAATCTGTTTGGCGACATCCTGTCGGATCTGGGGCCGGCCTGTACAGGCACGATCGGCATTGCGCCCAGTGCCAACCTCAACCCGGATCGTAAGTTCCCGTCCTTGTTCGAGCCCGTGCACGGCTCGGCACCCGATATCGCGGGCAAAGGTATTGCCAACCCCATTGGGCAGGTCTGGTCGGGCGCCATGATGTTGGAGTTTCTGGGCCACAAAGCGGCGCATGACTGCATGCTCCAAGCCATCGAGGCTGTTCTGAGCCCCGGAAGTGGAGCCCCTCGTACCCCCGACCTGGGTGGTACAGCTGGTACCCAGGACCTGGGCAGGGCATTGGAACAGGCGATTGCCGCTGCCTGAGCAGGTAAATATCGACCAACGTCAAGGATGGGGCATTTTCGCCGCTAAAATCTCTGGACTGATGCACTGAATTGATTGCAGAGTTGAAGGAGGGGTGCTTAGCTCAGTTGGTAGAGCGGCGCCCTTACAAGGCGTAGGTCGGGGGTTCGAGCCCCTCAGCACCCACCACCCCCTCCGCACAAAGGCGAACCACGGTGTTCGCCTTTTTTGTTTGAAAACCGAGAGACAGCCATGTTCGATACCGTCCGTAACAACGCCAAGCTCATGATGGGGCTGTTGTTTCTGTTGATCATTCCTTCGTTTGTGTTGCTCGGAGTCGATGGCTACAACCGCGATGGTGATCGCGGCGCGACGGTGGCTGAAGTTGATGGCAAGGCCATCACGCAGGCCCAGTGGGATGCAGCGCATCAGCGCGAGGTTGACCGTATTCGCTCAACTTCGCCGAATGTAGACCCCAAGTTGCTGGATTCACCCATGGCCAAAATGGCGACACTGGAGCGACTGGTCAATGAAGAGATCCTGCGCGTTGCAGCACGTCAATCCTTGCTTGTGACCACGGATACCCGTCTGGCGCTTCAGCTGCAGAAGGACCCCGTGATTGCAGGACTACGCTCGGCCGATGGCAAACTGGACCTTGATCGTTATCGACAACTGCTCGCCTCCCAAGGCATGACGCCAGAGGTGTATGAAAGCCAGGTACGTGAAGGTTTGTCCGAACAGCAAGTGCTACAGGGCCTGGACAGCACGTCCTGGGCCAGTCTGGCGCAAACCGAAGTGGCACTCAATGCCTTCTACCAACGCCGTGAAATTCAGGTTCAAACCTGGACACCTGCTCAGGTGGCCAGCAAGGTTAACGCCAGTGATGCTGACCTCAAGGCGTTTTACGACAAGCACTCCGAGAGGTTCCGGACTCAGGAAAGTGCAGATGTGGAATATGTGGTGCTGGATGCTGCCCAACTGGCGTCAGCTATTCGTTTGCCCGAAGCCGATGTCAAAAGCTACTACGAGCAAAACCTTCAACGCCTGAGCGGGAAAGAAGAGCGTCGTGTCAGCCATATCCTGATTGCGGCCGACAAGAGTGCATCCCAGGCTGATAAGGACAAGGCGCTTGCTCAAGCCGAAAAGCTGCAGCAAGAACTCCAGAAAAGCCCGGCCAAATTTGCAGAGCTGGCGCGAAAGTTTTCCCAGGATCCAGGCTCGGCCACCCGCGGCGGTGATCTGGATTACTTTGGCCGTGGTGCCATGGTCAAGCCGTTTGAAGATGCTGCATTCAGCATGAAAAAGGGCGACGTCAGCCCAGTGGTGCACACTGATTTTGGATACCACATCCTTATGCTGACCGATGTCAAGCAAGCGCCTGTTCCTTCCTTTGAATCGATGCGTGCTCAAATCGAAGCGGACCTGCGCAAGCAGCAAGCGCAAGCCAAATTTGCCGAAGCGGCTGAAGTTTTTTCCAATACTGTTTACGAGCAGTCGGACAGTTTGGCACCTGTGGCCCAAAAACTGAAACTTGAAGTCCGCAAAGCCTCTGGTGTGACTCGCCAGGGGATACAAGCTGACAAGGGCATGCTGAGCAACGCCAAGTTGCTGCAGGCCCTGTTCTCTGAAGATTCGATTGCCAAGCGCCGCAATACCGAGGCGGTAGAGGTTGCTCCCAATACGCTGGTGTCCGCGCGTGTGGTGAACCACCAGGCGGCAAAAGTGCAGGACTTTGCTCAGGTTCAGGCACAGGTGCGAGCCTTGTATGTGCGGGATGCCGCTGTCCAGATGGTGCGTGAGCAGGCGCAAGCGCAGCTCAAGGCCTGGCAACAACACCCCGAACAAGCACAGTTGGGTGCAGTCAAGGTGGTGTCCCGGCAGCAAAGCGCGGGTGTCTCTGAGTCGGTGGTGGCGGCTGCACTGCGTGTCGATCCCTCCAAGTTGCCCCAAATGACGGGTGTGGATCTGGGAGATGAGGGTTACGCCGTGGTGCGTGTGAACAAGGTGTTGCCGCGTGAAGCGCAAGCTGCTCAGACCGAGCAAAGCCGCCAGGAGTTTGAGGCTCTGTGGGGACAGGCGCAAGGCCAAGCGTATGTGGATGAGCTCAAAAAACGTCTGAAGGTCAAGGTCATGGCACCCATGCCCAAATGAATATCTTGAGCAAAAGGGTAAACCCGCGCCTGGAGACGCTATAATTTCGCTCTTACGGTGGCTATAGCTCAGTTGGTAGAGTCCCAGATTGTGATTCTGGTTGTCGTGGGTTCGAGTCCCATTAGCCACCCCAGACATGAAAGCCCCTTTGCAAACGCAAAGGGGCTTTTTTATTGGGCGATTAAAGAGATCCGTCATCCTACTTTGCATGCAGCACCTACAATCTTGGTATGTCCGATCGACGCCTCAAAATACTCCTGTCCAATGACGACGGGTACCATGCTGAAGGGCTGGCGGCCTTGCATGCTCAGCTGAGCACTTTTGCCGATGTCGAGGTGGTGGCGCCTGAGCACAACAACAGCGCCAAATCGAATGCCCTGACCCTCAATGCGCCTCTTTATGTCCACAAGGCAGACAATGGTTTCAGGTTTGTTAACGGCACACCTGCTGACTGCGTGCATATTGCGCTGACTGGCCTGCTCGGCTACAGGCCAGACCTGGTTGTATCCGGGATCAATAATGGCGCCAATATGGGTGATGACACGGTGTACTCTGGTACCGTAGGGGCTGCCATGGAGGGCTATCTTTTCGGTATCCCCGCCATCGCTTTTTCGCAAGTTGACAAGGGTTGGGCGCATTTGGATGCCAGTGCACGTCGTGCAAGCGACATCATTGCGCAGATGCATGCCCAGGGTCTGGTGCAAACAGCACCCTGGCTCTTGAACATCAATATTCCCAACAAACCCGATGAGCAGCTGGGGCACAACCGGCTGTGCAGACTCGGACGCAGACACGCTGCAGAATCCGTGATCACCCAAATCAGTCCGCGCGGCGAGACCATGTACTGGATCGGCAGCGCAGGGCCTGCTCTGGATGCGGGGGAGGGCACCGATTTTCATGCTACTGAGCACGGACACGTCAGCATCACACCGTTGCGTGTGGATCTGACTGATCACGATCACTTGGGATACTGGGCCCAAACGATGGCTCGCTTGTCTTCCAAGGGGCAGGCATGACCAAGCGTCCCGGGTTTCCTGTTCAGCTGGACCGTGTCAGCTCGTCTTTGGTACGTGCTGGCTCGACGCGAACGGGCGCTCAGACGATGCCTGTCACCAAGACTTCAGTCTCTGCGCGAGCTCCAGCTCTTCAAGCGGTCGCATCGGGTTTGGGGCTGGATTCTCAGGCCGTTCGCTCGCGCATGGTGGAAAAGTTGCGCGCGCAAGGTGTGACTGACGAGGCGGTATTGTCTGCCATGAACCAGGTGCCACGTCATCAGTTTGTTGAGAGCGCTTTGGTCAACCAGGCCTATGAAGATACGAGCTTGCCGATTGGTTTGGGGCAAACCATCTCCAAACCCAACGTGGTCGCACGCATGATTGAATTGTTGCGAGCAGGGCGTTCTGGCAAGCTGGGGCGTGTGCTTGAAATAGGTACAGGGTGCGGTTATCAGGCGGCAGTATTGAGCTTGGTGGCGACAGAGGTTTACTCGATCGAGCGCTTGCGCGGGTTGCATGACAAAGCCAAAGAAAATCTGCGTACCCTGCGCTTGCCCAATGTGCACCTGATTTTTGCTGACGGGATGATCGGTTTCCCCAAAGGCGCTCCCTATGCCGGCATTATTTCTGCTGCCGGAGGCGAACAAGTGCCGCAGCCTTGGCTGGATCAGTTGGCTGTGGGGGGGCGTCTGATCGCTCCTACGGCGACGGCACAGGGCCAACAGGCCTTGGTGGTGGTTGAGCGCACTGACACAGGGTTTCAAAAAGAGGTTTTGGAGGCTGTTCATTTCGTACCTCTAAAATCGGGAGTAGCCTGAAAGTTATCATTGGTCTATGAAGTTTGTTTCTCCAAATGTTTTTCGTTTTGGTGCCAGTGCTCTGGCACTGATCCTTGTTTCTGCCTGTACCAGCACGCGTGTGCCAGCGCCAGTGGAGGACCGCAGCAGCAGCCGGACCATGGCTGGCCGAACAACGACGATCGCTTCAAGCGCTCCCATGCCGGGGGCTGAAAATGCAGGTAAACCTGGTTACTACACAGTCAAGCAAGGTGACACCTTGCATCGTATTGCGTTGGACCATGGCCAAACCTGGCGTGATTTGATGCGTTGGAACAATTTGTCCAATCCGGATGTGATTGAGGTTGGCCAGGTCCTGCGGGTGGCCCAGCCTGGTGCTGTGGTGGAAAGCACGGGTGTGGTTGTGCAGCCGATCGCTGCGCAGCCTCCAGCGTCAACTGCAGCGACGGAGGACAGCAAACAAGCTGCAGCCTCGAAGGCGGCACCTGCACCGCTCAGTGACGAAGGACTGGGGTTCATCTGGCCTTCCGATGGTGCAGTGGCTGCTGGTTTTGACGAAGCCAAAAACAAGGGGCTCGACATCACAGGAAAGTCTGGTGATCCCGTGGTGGCCGCAGCAGATGGCCAAGTGGTCTATGCCGGTGCCGGCCTGCGTGGCTATGGCAACCTGATCATTCTCAAGCACAACAACACCTACCTCACTGCCTACGCCCACAACAAGGCACTGCTGGTCAAGGAAGATCAGCGCGTCAAGAAGGGCGAAAAAATTGCGGAGATGGGCAATACCGATGCCGACCGCGTCAAGCTGCACTTTGAAGTGCGCCGCTTGGGCAAGCCGGTAGACCCCATGCGCGTGTTGCCTGCACGCTAAGCTGTGCATTGAATTTACGGGCAGCGTCGTGCAGCCCGTCAGAGCCTGAGACAATCGGGGCATGAGTGAAGCATTGAGTTCAAACACCCCCGACGTCCTCGATGGACTTTCCCTGGAAGAACTGAACGAACAAGAGCAGCTGCCTGAGGGGTGGTTGCGCGTGCGTTCTTTGGACATGGATGCCCAGGGCATCGCCCGCCGTCCCGATGGCAAGGTGGTTTTCATTGAAGGCGCACTGCCTGGTGAGCTGGTCGAGGTCAAGGTCGGCCGAAAGAAAAACAGCTGGGAACAGGGCACCGTCACAGACATTCACAGCGAGTCCTCTCAGCGTGTGACGCCCGGCTGCCCTAACTTCGGTTTGCACCAAGGGGCTTGCGGTGGTTGCAAGATGCAGCACCTCGACCCGGCTGCCCAAGTGGCCATCAAGCAGCGCGTGCTGGAAGACAACCTTTGGCACCTGGCCAAGGTCAAGCCAGAGTCTCTGCTGCGACCGATCCAAGGCCCGGCCTGGGGTTATCGCTTCCGCGCGCGTTTGTCAGTGCGCTATGTGCAAAAACGCAGTGAGGTGCTGATTGGCTTTCACGAGCGCAAGAGCCGCTACATCGCAGACATGAAGGTGTGTCCCATCCTGCCGTCCAAGGTCAGCACCATGCTGATGCCTTTGCGCGCCTTGATTGGCAGCATGCAGGCCAGAGAGACTTGTCCGCAAATTGAATTGGCTTGTGGTGACGAGGTTACCGCATTGGTCTTGCGCCACCTGGAGCCTTTGTCTGACAGCGATTCGCAAAAGTTGCGCGATTTTGCAGCTGAGCATGGCGTGCAGTGGTGGTTGCAACCCAAAGGCCCGGACACCGTGCATTTGCTCGATGAGGGGACGCAACTGGCCTATGGCTTGCCCGACTTTGGCATCACCATGCCCTTCAAGCCCACAGACTTTACCCAGGTCAACCCTTACATCAACCGCGTTTTGGTGAGCAGAGCGCTGCGATTGCTGAAGGCCGAAAAAACAGACCGTGTGATTGACTGGTTTTGCGGTTTGGGTAATTTCACCTTGCCGATTGCCACCCAGGCTGGCGAGGTGCTGGGCATTGAAGGCTCGGATGCGCTCGTGCAGCGCTCTCACCAGAACTATGCCTTCAACCAGTCGGGTAGGGCGCAAGCTTTGGCGCCAACTTCTTTTGTAGCCCGCAATCTATTCGAAATGACGCCGCAAATGCTGGTGGCCGATGGGGTGGCCGACAAGTGGCTCGTGGACCCCCCCCGTGAAGGCGCATTTGCCCTGGTCAAGGCTTTGGCGGAATTGCATCAGCAGCCAGAGTTGTGCCAAGACTGGATACCGCCCAAGCGTATTGTTTATGTCAGCTGTAACCCTGCCACCTTGGCGCGTGATGCGGGCTTGTTGGTACACCAGGCTGGTTATCGGTGCGTGTCGGCGGGCGTCGTCAACATGTTTGCCCATACCGCGCACGTGGAAAGCATGGCGGTGTTCGAGCTGGCCTGATACCCTTCGTCATCACGAGCGCAGCGTGGTGATCTCAATGCAAAGTAAAAAGGGCTCCTTGAAAGGAGCCCTTTTGCTGGAAGCAACTGCGGTCAGTCGCGCTCGCCGCCCATGATGCCCAACAGGGCCAGCAGGCTCTGGAACACATTGAACACATCCAGGTACAGCGCCAAGGTGGCACTGATGTAGTTGGTTTCGCCGCCGTCCACGATCTGCTTGAGGTCGTGGAGCATGTAGGCGCTGAAGATGATGATGGCCAGCGTGGACAAGACCATCATGCCAACGGGCGAGCCCACAAACACGTTCACGATGCCGCCAATCAGCAGGCCAATGGCGCCGACAAACAGCCATTTGTTCATGCCCGAGAGGTCGCGTTTGATGGTGGTTGCCAGTGTGGCCATGACAAAAAACACGCCTGCCGTACCGGCAAAAGCCGTCATGATCAGCTCGGAGCCGTTTTTGAACCCCAGCACCATGGCCAGCATGCGCGAGAGCATGAGTCCCATGAAGAAGGTGAACGCCAGCAGGACAGGTACACCTGCTGCGGAGTTCTTGGTTTTTTCAATGGCGTACATGAAACCGAAAGCCCCGCCCAGAAAAACGATCAAGCCAAGGCCACCACCCAAAGACGCGGTCATGCCTGTGGCCACACCGAGCCAGGCGCCCAGTACGGTTGGTACCAGAGACAAGGCCAGCAGCCAGTAGGTGTTGCGCAGTACTCGATTGCGCGATGCCAAGTCGGTGCTGTGGCCCCAAGTGGAAGATGTCGTGATTCGGCTCATGCGGATCAACTCCTGTTTAAAAACCAGCCTTCATTTTAGGCATCCGGCTTCGGTAAGGTGTTAATACCGTGATCACATGGGGCTATTGAGCAATTCAGTTTTGCGCACAGGTGAAGCAATCAGGGCTTGTCGCCCGTGTATGCTCAACTTCTTGTTAGCCAAACTGTGAAATCACATGAAAACTCAATCCGTTCTCGAATTGTCTGACGTCAAAGCCATTGCCGCTGCCGCAGAAGCTGAAGCCCAGCGCAACAACTGGGCGGTCAGCATTGCCATTGTCGATGCGGGTGGTCACCTGTTGCATTTTCAGCGTCTGGATGGCGCGCCTGCCATTTCCTCGCAGATCGCACCGGCCAAGGCGCACACTTCGGCCATGGGCCGTCGCGAAAGCAAGGGGTATGAAGACGTCATCAACGGTGGTCGTTACTCCTTTCTGTCTGCGCCTGGCATTTCGGGCATGCTTGAAGGGGGTGTGCCGATCATGAAAGACGGCGCTTGCATTGGTGCTGTGGGTGTGAGCGGCGTCAAGTCCAACGAGGATGCCCAGATTGCGAAGGCGGGTATTGCCGCCATTGGCCTGTAATTTGCCTTTTCCAAGCGCGACTTTTGTGGCAGGCCCGCCGTGTGCGGGCCTGTTTGCGTTCGGGCGTCTGGAATAATAGAGCGTTATCGCCAAAAGACTTTGCTGGAGCCAGTCATGCCCGCTTACCGTTCCAAAACATCCACTGCCGGCCGCAACATGGCGGGTGCCCGTTCCCTGTGGCGTGCCACAGGAATGAAAGACGACGATTTTTCCAAGCCTATCATCGCGGTGGTCAACTCCTTCACCCAGTTCGTGCCCGGCCATGTGCACCTCAAGGACCTGGGTCAATTGGTGGCCCGCGAGATTGAAGCTGCAGGCGGTGTGGCCAAAGAGTTCAACACCATTGCCGTGGACGACGGCATCGCCATGGGCCACGACGGCATGCTGTATTCGTTGCCCAGCCGCGACGTGATTGCCGATTCGGTGGAGTACATGGTCAATGCCCATTGCGCCGATGCGATGGTCTGCATCTCCAACTGCGACAAGATCACCCCCGGCATGCTGATGGCCGCCATGCGCCTGAACATCCCGGTCGTCTTCGTCTCGGGCGGCCCCATGGAGGCCGGTCGCGTTCGCTTGGCCAATCCCGAAACCAAAACCATCGAGATCAAGAAGCTCGACCTGATCGACGCCATGGTCATGGCCGCCGACAGCAAAGTGAGCGATGCCGACGTGGCCGAAGTCGAGCGCTCGGCCTGTCCGACCTGTGGCTCGTGCTCGGGCATGTTCACCGCCAACTCCATGAACTGCCTGGCCGAGGCGCTGGGCCTGGCCCTGCCAGGCAACGGTACCGTGGTGGCCACGCACGCCGACCGCGAGCAGCTGTTCAAGCAGGCTGGCCGCAAAATCGTCGAGTTGGCCAAGCGCTACTATGAGAACGACGAGACCGGCATCCTGCCCCGCGCCGTCGGCTTCAAGGGCTTCGAAAACGCGATTGCGCTGGACATTGCCATGGGCGGCTCGACCAACACCATCCTGCACCTGCTGGCGATTGCACAAGAGGCCGAGATCGAGTTCACCATGGCCGACATCGACCGCATGTCCAAGGTCGTGCCCCAGTTGTGCAAGGTTGCGCCCAACACCAACAAGTACCACATTGAAGACGTCCACCGTGCGGGCGGCATCATGGCCATCCTGGGTGAGCTCGACCGCGCTGGCAAGCTGCACACCGATGTACCCACCGTGCACGCCAAAACCATGAAAGACGCGCTGGACCAGTGGGACATCGCCCGCAATCCATCCGAGGCGGTCAAGACTTTCTACATGGCTGGCCCCGCCGGCATCCCCACACAAGTGGCCTTCAGCCAAGCCACCCGCTGGCCCAGCCTGGACACCGACCGCGCTGAAGGTTGTATCCGCTCGTTTGAGCATGCCTTCAGCAAGGAAGGCGGCTTGGCAGTTTTGCGCGGGAACATCGCCCAGGACGGCTGTGTGGTCAAGACCGCAGGCGTGGACGACAGTCTGCTGGTGTTCGAAGGCCCGGCCCACGTGGTCGAAAGCCAGGACGAAGCCGTCGAAAACATCCTGGGCGACAAGGTCAAGGCGGGCGACGTGGTCGTGGTCCGCTACGAAGGCCCCAAAGGCGGTCCTGGCATGCAAGAGATGCTGTACCCGACCAGCTACATCAAGTCCAAAGGTCTGGGCAAAGCTTGTGCACTGCTGACCGACGGTCGTTTCTCGGGAGGTACATCTGGCCTGTCCATTGGTCACTGCTCGCCCGAAGCGGCAGCGGGCGGCAACATTGGCTTGGTGCGCAATGGCGACCGCATTCGTATTGACATCCCCAATCGCAGCATCGACGTGTTGGTGAGCGACGAGGAGCTGGCCAAGCGCCGCGCCGAGCAGGACAAGCTGGGCTGGAAGCCTGCCAAGGCGCGTCCGCGCAAAGTCTCTGCCGCCCTCAAGGCCTATGCCTTGCTGGCCACCTCGGCTGATAAAGGTGCGGTGCGCGATCTGTCTCGTCTTGAAGGCTGATGCTCCGATGCCAGGGCCCCGCAAGGGGCCTTTTTTCCTTGTAGTTCCATGTTGACCCAACCCGAATTTGATCCCGTTGCACTGCAACTTGGCCCCATCGCGGTGCACTGGTATGGACTGACGTACCTGGCTGCCTTTGCGCTTTTTATGCTGCTGGCTCGCCGCCGTTTGAAGCATCCTCCATTCGTGAATCTGTCAGCCTGGAAAGCGCAAGATGTCGAAGACATCCTGTTCTTGGGTGTGATGGGCGTCATCTTGGGCGGTCGTATCGGCTACTGTCTGTTTTACAAACCCGACTATTACGCTAGCCATCCTTTGGAAGTGTTTGCGGTCTGGCAGGGCGGCATGAGCTTTCATGGCGGCATGTTGGGTGTGATTGTGGCCATGGTGTGGTTTGCCCGAAGCCGGCAGCGTCCGTTTTTGCAGGTGATGGACTTTGTGGCCCCCTGTGTGCCCACAGGGCTCGCTGCAGGGCGCATAGGCAACTTCATCAACGGCGAACTTTGGGGGCGTGCAGCTGCTGCCGACTTGCCGTGGGCCATAGTGTTTCGGGGTGCGGGGGATGTACCACGTCACCCTTCGCAGATCTACCAGTTCTTGCTTGAAGGCTGTTTGTTGTTTGCGGTGTTGTGGCTGTATGCGCGCAAGCCCCGTGCAACAGGGCAGGTAGCGGCAGTTTTCCTGGGAGGCTACGGCTTGCTGCGGTTTGTGGCCGAGTATTTCCGCGAGCCGGACGCGTTTTTGGGCTTGCTCTCGCTGGGCCTGAGCATGGGTCAGTGGCTGTGCGTGCCCATGATGCTGGGTGGTTTGCTCTTGTGGTGGTGGGCTGGTCGCTCAGCGCAGGTGGCGCATGGCTGATCAGGCATCGGTTCACTGGTCGCAAGCAGACGCTGTAGCTCGGGTAGTGATTGATCGTCCTGCGCGCTTCAATGCGATGACCCGCCAGATGTGGCGAGACCTCAAACGCGTGTTTGCTGAGATCAATTGCAGGAGCGATGTGCGTTGTGTGGTCCTGCAGGGCCAAGGTGATCACTTCTGCGCGGGTGGGGACATTTCCGAATACCCGATGTTTCGACACGATGTCGAAGCGCTTCGCACCTTTCACGAAAAAGAGGTCTGGGGCGGTTTGCAAGCCATTCTGGATTGCGACGTTCCAGTGATTGCCGCCATTCGCGGCAATTGCATGGGGGCCGGGGTGGAGATGGCCAGCTGCTGCGATTTGCGCATAGCGACAGACGACGCTCGTTTTGGTGCCCCCATTGGCAAATTGGGTTTCCCAATGGCGCCGCGCGAAGCCTTGCTGGTGGCCGGCGCTTTGGGCGATGGCCTGGCTCGTGCCATGTTGCTGGGGGCGCAGATTTTCAAGGCAGAGCGCTTGCTGGGCAATGGATTCCTGTGTCAAACGCTAGAGTCTTTGTCTTTTGACGATGCTGTCGAACGCATGACAGAGCAAGTGCTGAGCCTGTCCACACTTTCCGCACGCCTGAACAAACAAACCCTGCGAGCCTTGGCTGCGCAGGGTTTGAGTGACGCTGTGTTGGACCGTGCCTACGATTACGCAGCGCACGAGGAACACCGCGAAGGAATTGCAGCCTTCCTGGAGAAGCGCCCGCCGCGTTTTTAACGAGCAGCGGGCCCGGTTTTTAGCGCAGAACCAGCACAGGAATGTGCGAGTGGGTCAACACCTGTTGGGTTTCGCTGCCCAGCAGCAAACGCTTGATGCCTTTGCGTCCATGGGAGGCCATGACGATCAAATCGGCCTTGTGTTTCTTGGCAGTAGCGATGAGGGCATCGGACACAACATCGGACTTGACGACCACAGGCTTGACGGCAACACCTTTGGCGCCAGCGGCTTTGGCCACGGCGTCCAGACTTGTTTTGGCAGCATCGGCCCATTGCTGCTCGACTTTGGCGATTTCCTGGGTGCTCAGTGGAATGCCGCCTTCAAAGTAGGCTTGCGGATAGCGGGGCACGACCTTGACCGCGACCAGCGTTGCGCCACAAGTAGCGGCCAAGGAAATGGCGCTGGCAATGGCTTTTTTGGACAGACTGGAACCATCGGTGGCGACCAAAATGCGTTGGTACATGGCAATCTCCTGTGAAGTTGTGGATGGATGATGTCAGATTAGGCGCTTGGACGCTATGCTGTCTTGATGTGCATCAAGCTTTTGCAAGCTCGATGCCTCTAAGGTAACGAGCATGACAGATATCACCAGCTCCACGACTGGAGCACCCTTGACTGTGGCCGAAGAAGATCGGCAAGCCTGGCAATTGCTGGATGAGCCACAGGAATGGCAAGTTTTCAGCCAGACAACGCCCGGGAAACCAGAGTGCTGGTCGTCCAGCGTTGTGTTTGAAGGGATGCATTGCGCGGCGTGTGCCATCACGATTGAGCAAGCGCTCAAGGCCATCCCCGGTGTGCAAGAGGTTCAGGTCAGTGCAGCCAGCCACCGTGGGCGCATCACCTGGAAGGAAAGCGTCACGCGTCCCTCGCAATGGATGGCTGCTGCGGCCCAGGCAGGTTACCGTGCCTTGCCTGCCAACGACGCACATGCCCATGAACGCCGTCGGCACGAAGCGCGCCAGATGGTGTGGCGAGTGTCTGTGGCGGGCATGTGCATGATGCAGGTCATGATGTACGCCACGCCCAGCTATGTCACTGCGCCTGGCGAGATTTCTCCCAATTTGATTGGATTGCTGCGTTGGGCATCATGGGTGTTGTCGCTGCCGGTCATGGTGTTTTCATGCAAACCGTTTTTCGTGAATGCGTGGCGTGACCTGAAACAGCGTCAGATCAGCATGGATTTGCCAGTAGCACTGGGCATGTTGATCGCCTTTGTGGTCAGCTCCCTCGGGACGTTTGATCCCGAGGGGTTGTTTGGCTCGGAGGTGTACTTCGATTCGCTGACCATGTTTGTGTTTTTTCTGCTGACGGGGCGCTGGCTGGAGCTGCGTATGCGCGACAAGACGGCAGGAGCGTTGGAGGCGGTCATGAACCGCTTGCCTGATCAGGTGGTGCGACAAGTGGGTGATCAATGGCAGAGGGTATCCATTCGCAAGCTCGTGGTTGGTGATGTCATCGAGGTTTTGCCCGGACAGGCTTTTGCCGGCGACGGTGTCTTGATAGCGGGACATTCTGAAGTGGATGAGGCTTTGCTCACTGGAGAGTCGCGACCCTTGACTCGTGGCGTGGGCGATGCCGTGATTGCAGGTAGCCACAACTTGTCGGGCCGAGTGCTGGTACGCATCACACAGGTGGGGGCTGCTACGCGGTTTGCACAAATCGTGAACCTGATGGAGTCTGCTTCGGTCACCAAGCCGCAAGTGGCTGTGTTGGCTGACCGCTGGGCCAAACCATTCTTGTGGGGAGTGTTGATCGCAGCCAGCGCGTCGGCATGGTACGGGTGGCAGCAAAGTCCGGCTCATGCGGTGATGGTGGCCGTGTCTGTGCTGGTCGTCACTTGCCCATGTGCGCTTTCGCTGGCGACGCCCTCTGCCATGTTGGCCGCTGCAGGCGCTCTGGCCCGAGGCGGTGTTCTGGTGCGGCGCCTGAGTGCGCTGCAACGTTTGACTGAAGTCGATACCGTCATTTTTGACAAAACCGGTACGCTAACGCGCGATGACTTCACTGTGTCGAGCGTTCATGTGCGCGACGGTGTATCGCCTCAGCAGGCCGTGTTTTTGGCCTCGGCCCTGGCAAGGCAATCCATACATCCGGTCTCGCGCGCCTTGGTGGCGTACGCGCGACAGACCATGCCTGCACAAGACGCGGCGCTCGAACTCCAGGGCTTTGAGGAAAAGTCAGGGCAGGGCCTGCAGGCGCGGCTGCAGCGGGATGGGCAGACGATGGACTTGCGCCTGGGCTCGGCAGCTTTCTGCGGTGCCCCGGCTTTGAGCTCTGATCAATTGCAGGTCAGCCTGGCTGATGCCCATGGTTGGATGGCGACCTTTGAGTTGAACGAAGCTTTGCGCGAGGATGCGGCCGCTATCGTCAAGTCCTTGCAGGACAAGGGGCTGGATGTGCGCATTCTTTCCGGTGACGGTGTCGCTGCCGTGCAACGCGTGGCCCGTGCACTCCATGTTGAGTCGGCTCGTGGTCTTTGCACCCCGCAGGACAAGTTGCAGCAGCTGCAAACGCTGCAAAAGCAGGGACATCGCGTGGCCATGGTGGGCGATGGCCTCAACGATGGGCCTGTTCTTTCTGGGGCAGACGTGTCTTTTGCGCTGGGGCAAGCAGTGCCGCTGGCCCAGGCTCAGGCAGATTTTGTGTTGTTGGGTGGGCAATTGCGCGATTTGCTGAACGCTTGGCAGCACAGCACTTTGACCATGAAGATCGTACGTCAGAATCTTGTTTGGGCCTTGGTGTACAACCTGGCCTGCATTCCACTGGCTCTCTTGGGCATGTTGCCGGCATGGGCTGCTGGCTTGGGCATGGCCACCAGCTCTTTGGTGGTGGTGCTCAATGCGCTTCGACTTTCCACGAACGCGAAGCAAAAGAATTCTTAATGATTAGAAGTATGCATAAGGACAAAGCATGGATATTCTTTACTTGCTGATCCCCTTGTCGGTCGTTCTGGTGTTTTTCATCCTCGCAGGCCTCTGGTGGGCCATCCAAAGGGGGCAATTTGAAGACATCGAAGCAGAAGGTGAGCGCATTCTGCGCAACGATTGATATTCATCAAGTGTTTGGAGCTGTAAAGCCCTGACACTCGGACTGTTAATTTGTGTAAATACGAGGTGAAAATGAAATTTGCCAACACGCAAGCCTCTGTCTACAACGATACCGTTGTCAGACAATTCGCCATCATGACGGTGGTGTGGGGCGTGGTCGGTATGCTCGTCGGCGTCATCGTCGCGGCGCAGCTGGCCTTTCCGGAGCTGAACCTGGGCCTTCCATGGACCTCGTTTGGGCGACTGCGACCACTGCATACCAATGCCGTGATCTTTGCTTTTGGTGGTTGCGGCCTGTTCGCCACTGCCTACTACGTCGTTCAGCGTACCTGCCAGGTGCGCCTGTTCAGCGACAAGCTGGCGGCCTTTACCTTCTGGGGTTGGCAGCTGGTCATTTTGTTGGCTGCCATTTCGCTGCCTTTGGGTTACACCAGCGGCAAGGAATATGCCGAACTCGAGTGGCCCATCGACATCCTGATCACTTTGGTCTGGGTGGCTTTCGCAGTGGTCTTCTTCGGTACCGTGGGCACACGTAAGGTGCGTCACATCTATGTGGCCAACTGGTTCTACGGCGCTTTCATCATTGCGGTGGCCTTGCTGCACCTGGTCAACAGCGCTGCGTTGCCAGTGGGTGCCCTCAAGTCCTACTCTGCTTATGCCGGCGTGCAAGACGCCATGGTGCAGTGGTGGTACGGTCACAACGCGGTGGGCTTTTTCCTCACTGCAGGCTTCCTGGGCATGATGTATTACTTCATCCCCAAGCAAGCAGAGCGTCCCGTGTACTCGTATCGCCTGTCGATCGTGCACTTCTGGGCCCTGATTTTTACCTACATGTGGGCAGGTCCTCACCACCTGCACTACACCGCCTTGCCTGACTGGACCCAGTCGATTGGCATGGTCTTCTCCCTGATCCTGCTGGCCCCCAGCTGGGGCGGCATGATCAACGGCATCATGACGTTGTCGGGCGCCTGGCACAAGCTGCGTGATGACCCCATCCTGCGCTTCCTGATCGTGTCCCTGTCGTTCTACGGCATGTCCACCTTCGAAGGCCCGATGATGTCCATCAAGACCGTCAACGCCCTGTCGCATTACACCGACTGGACCGTGGGCCACGTGCACTCTGGTGCCTTGGGTTGGGTGGGCCTGGTGACCATGGGTTCCATGTACTACCTGATCCCGCGCCTGTTTGGCCAGAAGAAGATGTACAGCATCAAAGCCATTGAAATCCACTTCTGGACCGCCACCATCGGTATCGTGCTGTACATCGCAGCCATGTGGATTGCCGGTGTGATGCAAGGCCTGATGTGGCGCGCCATCAACACCGACGGTACCCTGACTTACACCTTCGTCGAGTCGGTGAAAGCCTCCATGCCGTTCTTTGTGTTGCGTCTGGTGGGTGGTTTGCTGTACCTGGGCGGCATGTGTCTGATGCTGTGGAACGTCATCAAGACGGCTACCATGGGCCGTTCCACCGAAGTGCAGATTCCTGCTGTTACAGCACACGCCTGAGGAGAAAAACAACATGGCAAACAACCATCAATCTGGCGGTCTCTCCCACGAGAAAGTGGAAACCAACAACTTCCTGATGATCGTGCTGATCTTCATCGTGCTGCTGTTTGGCGGCCTGGTGGAAATCGTTCCGCTGTTCTTCCAGAAGTCCACCACTCAACCGATCGAGGGTCTCAAGCCCTATACCGCGCTGCAAGTGGCCGGCCGTGACGTTTATGTGCGTGAAGGCTGCTACAACTGCCACTCGCAGATGATTCGTCCCTTCCGCGCTGAAACCCTGCGTTATGGCTCCTACTCCCTGGCCGGTGAGTTTGTGTATGACCACCCCTTCCAGTGGGGCTCCAAGCGTACGGGTCCCGACCTGGCGCGCGTGGGTGGCCGTTACAGCGACGAGTGGCATCGTATTCACCTGGTCAACCCGCGTGACGTGGTGCCCGAGTCCATCATGCCTGCCTACCCATGGCTGGAAAAGAACACGGTGGATGCCTCGAGCATTGGCGCACACATGAAGGGTCTGCGTACCTTGGGCGCGCCATACAGCGATGAAGAAATCGCCAAGGCGCCTGAAGAGGTCAAAGGCAAAACCGAAATGGAAGCGGTCATCGCTTACCTGCAGGTTTTGGGCATCCATCGCAAGTGAAGTGACAGGGGAACTGTATGGACATCAATACTGCTCGCTCGATCGTGACTGTGCTGACCTTCATTGCCTTTTTGGGCATTGTCTGGTGGGCTTGGTCTGGCCGTAACAAGGCCAAGTTTGACGAAGCTGCTCAGCACCTGTTGCGCAACGATGACTGAACGCGGTTCCCTTTCCACAAATACAAGGAATAAAAATGAGTGACTTCATCAGCAACTTCTGGTCTCTCTATGTGGCCGGGATCACCCTGGTCAGCATCATCGCCTGTCTCTTGCTCCTGTGGTTCTCGGGCAAAGCCAAGGCCATGACGGCCAACGACAACACCACGGGTCACGTCTGGGACGGCGACCTGCGTGAAATGAACAACCCTCTGCCGCGCTGGTGGGTGGGGCTGTTTCTGATCACCATTGTGTTTGCCCTGTTGTACCTGGCGATGTACCCTGGTGCGGGCTCTTTCGGCGGCAAATTCGGCTGGTCTTCACATGGCCAGTGGGACGCCGAAATGGCCAAAGGCAATGAGCAAGTGGCACCGGTGTATGCCAAGTTCTCGGGCATGGCCGTGGAAGAAGTGGCCAAGGATCCGCAAGCCATGGCCATTGGTGACCGCCTGTTCATGAACAATTGTGCCCAGTGCCACGGTTCTGATGCGCGCGGCAGCAAGGGCTTCCCCAATTTGGCGGATGGCGACTGGCTCTGGGGCGGTGCTCCCGAGGCGATCAAGGAAACCCTGGTCAATGGTCGTCAAGGCATGATGCCTCCGATGGCTGCTGCAGTGGGTTCGCCTGACGATGTGCGCAACCTGGCTCACTATGTTTTGAGTCTGTCTGGCGCGCCCAATGACTCCGTCAAGGCCGCTTTGGGCAAGTCCAAATGGGGCGCCTGTGCTGCCTGTCACGGTATGGACGGCAAAGGCATGCAGGCCATGGGTGCGCCCAACCTGACCGATGACGTCTGGCTGCACGGCTACGGCGAAAACGCGATTGTTGAGCGTATCAACAATGGCAAGCATGGCGTGATGCCAGCATGGAAAGACAAGTTGACCGAAGGTCAGATCCATGTCCTGTCTGCATACGTCTGGGGCTTGTCAAATATCAAGACCGCGAACGCCAAGTAAGCGTACATTCAAAGGGCACCTCTCGGGGTGCCCTTTTTTGTTTTGTCGGGAAGAAAAGATTGAGCTCACAAGATTCAAACAGCACCTCGCAAGCTTCCAAACAGGTGGATGCTGAAGACAGCACACAACTGGTTTCCTTGTACGTCGCACAAAAGAAGATTTACCCGCGCAGTGTGCAGGGCTTGTTTGCAAAGTGGCGCTGGGGCTTGGTCATCCTGACGCAAATCATTTTTTACGGTTTGCCCTGGCTGGAGTGGGGGCAACGACAGGCGGTGCTGTTCGATCTGGGCGCGCGTCGCTTCTATATTTTCGGGATCGTGCTGTATCCGCAGGACTTTATTTACCTGACAGGGCTGCTGGTGATCTCTGCGCTTTCCCTGTTCCTGTTTACGGCGGTGGCGGGGCGTTTGTGGTGTGGCTATGCGTGTCCACAAACGGTCTATACCGAAATTTTCCTTTGGTTCGAGCACAAGTTTGAAGGTGACAGGTCTGCGCGCATGCGCCTTGATGCGGCTCCCTTCAGTCTCAAAAAGTTGTGGCGCAAAGGCGGCAAGCATCTGGCCTGGATTGCTTTCTCCCTTTGGACTGGCTTTACCTTTGTCGGCTACTTTGCACCGATTCAACAATTGGGCGGCGACTTCATCGCAGGGCAGGTGAGTGCCTGGGGTATTTTCTGGATTCTGTTTTACGGCTTTGCCACCTACGGTAACGCTGGCTTCATGCGCGAACAGGTCTGCAAATACATGTGTCCCTACGCACGTTTCCAGAGCGCCATGTTCGACAAGGACACATTGATCGTGACCTATGACGAAGAGCGTGGTGAGCCACGTGGTGCGCGCTCGAAGAAGGCTGATCTGTCGACCCTGAATCTGGGCTCGTGTGTGGATTGCAGCCTGTGCGTGCAGGTGTGCCCCACAGGTATCGATATCCGCCAGGGACTGCAATATGAGTGTATCGGTTGCGGTGCTTGTGCAGACGTGTGTGATACGGTCATGGACAAGATGGGATACGCCCGTGGACTGGTCAAGTATTCCACGCAAAATGCCATGGTCAACAAGTGGGATGGCAAGCAGACCCTGCGCCGTGTCATGCGGCCACGCGTGCTGGTTTACACGGGTATTCTCTGGCTCATCATCATTGCGGTTTTTGCATCCCTGATGATGCGCACACCGTTCAAGGTTGATGTCGTGCGTGACCGCGCTGCATTGGCCAGGATTGTTCAGGGTGGCAAGGTCGAGAACGTGTATCGCCTCCAGTTCATGAATGCAGCAGAGCATGCGCTCGATTTCAAACTCACTGCAGAGGGTATCAATGGGCTGCAAATCGTGACTGAAGACACTGTCAATGTGCCCGCCACAGAAGCCCGTTGGGTGACTGTGCGATTGCAAATGCCTTACGATGCTGCTGCTCCAGGCACGCACGAGATACATTTCAAGATTCAGTCTGTGGATCCGCAAGGACAGGAAATCGGTCATTTGAGCGAGAAATCCATGTTCCTGGTTCCACGCTGACTTTGGAGGGAATAATCATGACGCAATCAATGTCTAAACCATGGTGGCGATTTGGCCATGTCTGGCTGGTGATTCTTGGCCCCGTGGTCGTGATGATCGCCAGTTTTGTGACCTATTACCTGGCTGCCAAAGCCCAGGATCCGGTGATCAACACGCAAGCTTATGTGCCGGCAGAGGACGAGTCCAGCGCGCGCAACATTGGTGCTGCGCCGGCCATGCAGGCTCGCAACCATGCGGCGACGGGTGTCATGCCCGAAGCCAAAGATAAAAAATAAATGATCAAAAGTACCGTCGTCCAATCGAAACAAAAAGGAGACTGATATGTTGGGACAACGAGTGATGTGGGTGCTCTGGCCGGCTTTCCTGGTCGCAGGTTTGCTGGAAGTGCTGGTGTTTGGCTTGGTGGATCCGCAGGACCTTTCCTGGTTTGGACATCCGCTGGCCGTTTCGCGTGAGGCGGTCTATACCATCGGCTTTTTCCTGTTTTGGGGCCTGACGATTTTGTCCAGCGCTTTAACCACCATGCTCAGCATGTCGCCGTTTGAGGTCAACCGCTGCCCAGTGCCGGAAAACCAGCGACCTGCAGACTGCGCCAAAACAGCTTGCTGCCGCTGAAAAAAAGAGCCCCTGCTGGGGCTCTTTTTTTTGTGACACCATTTCTTTGCAGTTTTAACAGTTGGAACAGGACGATTGGTTGTTCACCAGGTTTTACAGAGACTGTGTGTTGAGGATGCGAACATGCCGCTGCTTGACCTCCACAATGCCTTCTTCCACAAACTTTGAAAAGGTTCGGCTGACGGTTTCGAGCTTGAGGCCCAGGTAACTGCCAATTTCCTCACGGGTCATGCGCAGCACCAGTTCTGATTGGGAAAAACCACGTGCATGCAAACGCTGCACCAGGTTGAGCAGGAAGGCGGCGACACGCTCTTCGGCGCGCATGCTGCCAAGCAAAAGCATCACGCCATGTTCACGCACGATTTCGCGGCTCATGATCTTGTGCACATGGCTTTGAAGGGCAGTGACTTCGCGTGAAAGCTCTTCAATCCGGTCGAAGGGCATGACGCAGACCTCAGCATCTTCGAGGGCGATGGCATCGCAGGTATGGCGATCGTGAACGATGCCGTCGAGCCCAATGATCTCGCCAGCCATCTGAAAGCCGGTCACCTGATCGCGGCCATCCTCAGTGGCCAATGCAGTCTTGAAAAACCCAGTCCGGATGGCGAAAAGCGATGTGAATTTGTCGCCATTGTTGAACAGCGTATCTCCGCGTTTCACCTTGCGGCGAGTGGCCACGAGCTCGTCGAGTTTGATCAGGTCCTGATCAGACAGGCCAACCGGCATGCACAACTCACGCAGGTTGCAGTTGGAGCAGGCGACTTTGATGCTTTGTTTGTCCATAGAGTGTGAGGGGCTTGTTTGCCCCAGATCAAGTGGCTAGCTTAATACGTTTTGCCCCGCTGCATGTTGCGTAGCTCTTTATTGTGCATATTTCGGGTGAAAACGCCGGAAAAGTTGATGTGTATCAAGGCCGAAAAGTGATTCAGAGGTCACAGTACGGCATCCATCTTGATCAGACTGCAGCACGACCATGAGTGCCATCACCTCCGAATTGCTGACCCGCTTTGATGTCCCCGGGCCACGCTACACCTCTTACCCTACTGCAGACCGGTTTGTGGAGGCTTTTACGGAATCGGATTATTTGCAGGCGCTCGATCAACGCAGCGGCAGCGCGGCAGCCCGGTCACAACCGCTGTCCTTGTATGTGCACATTCCGTTTTGCGAGTCCTTGTGCTACTACTGCGCCTGCAACAAGATCATCACCAAGCACAAAGACCGTGCAGAAACCTACCTTCGCTACTTGACCCGCGAAGTGGATTTGCACATGGCTCATCTGGGCCAAGGCCACAGTGTCATTCAGCTGCATCTGGGCGGCGGGACCCCCACTTTCCTGAGCGACGACGAGCTGCGCGAACTGATGCATATGCTCAAGCGCAACTTCAGTTTTGTACCGGGGGGCGAGTATTCCGTCGAGGTCGATCCGCGTACCGTGGACGAAAAGCGCCTGGCTGTGTTGGCTGAACTCGGTTTCAATCGTTTGAGCTTTGGCGTGCAGGATTTTGACCCTGCCGTGCAAAAGGCCGTGCACCGCATTCAACCCGTGGAGCAGGTGTTTGCGCTGGTTGAGGCTTCGCGAAAACTCGGTTTTGAATCGGTCAATGTGGACCTGATTTATGGTTTGCCACAGCAAACTCCCGAGTCCTTTGACCGTACCCTGGCTCAAGTCAATGAACTGCGTCCGGACCGTATTGCCTTGTATGCTTACGCGCATTTGCCAGAGCGCTTCAAACCCCAGCGCCGCATCCATGCGGCCGAGCTGCCCTCCGGGGGCGCCAAGGTGTCCATGTTGGCGCGCTCGATCGAAGCGTTCGAAGAAGGTGGTTACGTGTATGTGGGCATGGACCATTTTGCTTTGCCCAACGATGCTCTGGCTGTGGCCAAGCGCCAGGGGCGATTGCATCGCAACTTCCAGGGTTACAGCACACAACCTGACTGTGACCTGATCGCTCTTGGGGTATCCGCCATTGGCCGTGTGGGTTCGACTTACAGTCAGAACGCCAAAACCATGGATGAATATTGCGACCTGCTCGATCAGGGGCACTTGCCCGTGGTACGCGGCTTGGCGCTGACGCGTGACGACATCATTCGCCGCAACGTGATCATGGCCATCATGTGCCAGGGCAGTTTGCAGTTCGAGTCCATCAATGCTTCGTGCCTGATTGACTTCAAGCAGTACTTTGCCAACGAGCTCGCTCAGCTCAAGGCGATGCAGGATCAGGGCCTGGTCGAGGTGACGGAGCAGGGTATCCAGGTCACTCCCATGGGCTGGTTCTTTGTGCGCGGTGTCGCCATGGTGTTTGACCGCTACTTGCAGGCCGACCGTAACCGGGCACGCTTTTCCAAGATCATCTAAGCTCACGCCAGCAGCCCTTTAGGTGAGGGCTGGAGGATAGGTTCATGCAAAGTTCTTTGGCCATCACGGCATTGGTGATGGGACTGGCCGGTGGGCCGCACTGCATTGCGATGTGCGGCGCAGCTTGCGCAGGCTTTGGGCAAGCTGCCGGTGAGCGCCGGACACAGGCCATGTGGTCCTTCCAGTTGGGACGCGTGTTGGGCTACAGTGCGCTGGGCGCTTTGGCTGCAGCTACCGTTCAAGGCTTGGGTTGGTTGACGACACAATCCGCAGCGCTTCGTCCTGTCTGGACCATGCTTCATGTTGCCGCTTTTTTGCTGGGTGTGTTGCTGCTGGTACAGGCGCGTCAGCCCTTGTGGCTGGACACGGCGGCCAGTCGCCTGTGGGCCAGGGTTCGTGCATTCAATCAGCGTTGGGGAATGGCAGCACCAGCCATCGTCGGGGTGCTTTGGGCCTTGATGCCATGTGGCTTGCTGTATTCGGCGTTGATGGTGGCAGCCTTGTCCAGCCAGGTTTGGCAAGGTGCTGTGGTGATGGCGCTGTTTGCCTTGGGCTCCAGCGTCAGCTTGTGGGCCGGGCCATGGCTGCTTCTCAAATTAGGAAATTTGGGCGATGGCCGCTGGGGCATGCGCCTGGCGGGCATGGCTTTGGCCGGATTGTCGGCTTGGGCCTTATGGATGGGCTTGGTCCATGATCAAGCCCCGTGGTGCGTGTCGCCGGTTTGAGCCCCCTTAGTGACTTAAACCCTTGTACAGCATGTAAAACGCCAGTGCATACAACACGCTGGCAAAGACCCGTTTGAGTTTCTTGACGGGTAATTTGTGTGCAGCAGACGCGCCCACAGGCGCCATGAGCACGCTGCATGACGCAATCACCCCTAAAGCAGGCAACCAGAGGTAGCCGAAAGAGTAGGGCGGCAGATCGCTCATGCCGACACTGGCCAGGATGTACCCAGACACATTTGCCAAAGCAATAGGAAAGCCCAGTGCTGCACTTGTGGCTACGGCGTTGTGGATGGCTACGTTGCACCAGGTCATGAAGGGGACGCTGATGAAACCACCGCCGGCACCAACCAGGCCGGAGATCAATCCGATCACACCGCCTGCACCGACCTGTCCGGCCAGGCCTGGCATTTGACGTGCCGCGGCTGGTTTTTTATCAAGAAACATCTGCGTCGCAGAAAAGCCCACAAAAGCAGCAAACAGCAGAGCAAGCGAGCTGCCTTTGATGAGGGCAAAAATCCCCAGGCTGCCGATCATGCTGCCCAAGACGATTCCAGGCGCCAGACCTTTGACCAGGTCCCAACGCACAGCGCCCTTTTTGTGGTGGGCGCGAACGCTTGAAACCGAGGTGAAGATGATGGTGGCCATCGAAGTGGCAATCGCCATTTTGACCGCCAGGTCAGGACTTACCCCTCTGTGACTAAGCATGTAGGTGATAAAGGGCACCAGGATCATTCCGCCCCCGATGCCCAGCAATCCAGCCAGAAAACCGCCACACAAACCCAAAGCGGCCAACTCCAGGACCAGGGCAATATCGATCATGAGAACAACACCAGAACGAGGGTAGAAAGGTGTCTGCAAGTGCCGCCGAGCCGTCATCCTGAACCGGGGGTTCAGGTGGGCGAGGGCAGACTCCCCTTGGGTTCATCTGACGCGAGACGATCACGCTGGAGAGACGATGTACCAAGCCCGAGCTCAATGAGCATTGGTTCAAGGAAATATAAAGCCCGGCGCGCACCGCAGACAGGACTGATTGTAGGCTTTTGCCAGCGTCATTGCGAAGGCAGTGAAGCAATCCCCGCGACGGTGATCGTCAGATCAGCTGACCGTCTTGATTGAGGGTCTGGTCAAGGCGATGGAGCAAAGACACCAGCCGGTCTGAGCCTTGTGCCGAAAGTTCGGGGTTGCTGCTGGCGACAGGAGCCGTAGTCGGCGTGTTTTGTTCAAAGGCCAGATTCAGTGCGGCCAATACGGCGATGCGGTCGCGGGCCTTGATCTTGCCGGCATCGCGAATTTTGCACATGGCCGCATCGACACGGTCCACCGCAGCGCGCAACTGCGACTCGCCCTCTTCGGGGCAACCCAGCAGGTAGCTTTGGCCCATGATCTGGACTTCGACTTGTTTGGCGCTCATGCTTGCTCCTGCTCGGTGGTGCCGGGAAGGCGATCGATCAAGGCGTCGACCCGGGCGCGTGCGGCACTCAGGCGTGACTTGAGCGAGTCGCGCTCATGCGTCAAAGCCTGAACTTGCTCGGCCAGCAAGTCGTTGGTGCGTTGCAGCTCTTCGTGGCGAACCAGCAGGCGCTCGACGCGCTCGGCAATTTGATCAATCAAGTCTGGGCTGGACATGGCGGGCGATGGGGTGATCGGGGTGAGGCCCTCATTGTAGAGGTATCGCAGGCTGCTCGGCCTATGATGCCGCCATGGATACATTGCCCCTGCAATCCTTGCTGAACGAGGCTGGCTTGAACCGTCAGCATGTCTTTAACCTGGTCGACTTGCCTGGCGATGTGTTGGCACCTTTGGGCGTGGCTGGGCATGAGCGCCAGCTGATTTTGTTTGGACATGCCGGGCGCCAGCTGTGGACGCGTGTGCAGGCTGAAGGCCTTGAGGCACAGCACCCAATTGACGACTACAGCGTGCGCACCGTTCAGGCGTGGTTGCAGCTGGCGCTGCCCCAGGCGCGTGCCCGTTTTGTGTTTCCTCATGGTCTGCCTGAAGGGCAGCACCTTGGTTTGCAAAAGCTGGGCACCTTGGCGGGCTGGCACCATGCGTCGCCTTTCATGGTGGGTATTGATGCCCATTGGGGCAGCTGGTTTGCGTATCGGGCGGCTATCGTCACCGACACGACGCTGCAGCCATCGGCAGTGGAGGACTTGGGGGATCCCTGCGTGAACTGCGTGGACAAGCCTTGCATTGCTGCTTGTGCGGGCCGGGCGCTGGATATTGGACAAATGGATGTGCAGGCCTGCTTTACCCAAAGGTTACGGCCTGAATCGGTGTGCGCCCTGAGTTGCCCTGCGCGCCTGGCTTGCCCGGTGGGCGCCAAACACCGCTACGAAAACAGTCAGATCGCTCATGGCGCCAAATACTCGCTTGCCGCCATCCGCGAGTTTGCCCTGCACAAGGCGTGCTGAAGTCGCCGTAGGGTTGGTGACAGGCAGGGTCGTAAAATAACCCCTGTTGGTGCTCGCGGTCCGGTTCACGGACTGCAGTTCAACGGGAAGCAGGAGGGAACGCCCCACAAGCGAACCTAACCTGCGCTGCCCCCGCAACGGTAAGCAGACGAGCCCTGTGCAAGCAGGCTCCGCTTTCATCTCACAAGCCACTGGTCACCCTGAAACAGGTGCCCGGGAAGGCGATGAAGGTCGCATCTGCCAGCCCGGATACCGGCCAACAAGGTGGCGCGCCCGCAATGGCGCGCCGTTAAGCCCAGCACTGTCGGGGAAGACGGTCAGGGCGATTGACTTGTTTGTTTCTTATGAAAATCTCGAAAATCGTGCGTAGCAGTGTTCCGGCCATGTCTACGTTGTTTCTGGCTATGTACGCGTCACAAGCTGCGGCAGTTGAATTTGAGCCTGTGGTTATTTCCGCGATGCGGCTTGAGCAGTCTCTCTCGGCAGTGCTGCCATCGGTTTCACTGATCACTCGCCAGGATATCGATCAATCTCAAGCGCAATCTCTTGCAGATTTGCTGCAAGGTCAAGCGGGCTTTGAGTTCGGTCGCAATGGTGGCGCGGGTGCAGTGACATCTTTTTTCCTCCGCGGACAAGACAGTGTCAATGTGGTGGTAATAGTTGATGGTTTGCGTGTGCAAACGGATAGCATTGGTGCATTGCAGATCACCGACGTACCTCTGGACCAAATTGATCGCATTGAAGTGTTGCGTGGAAATGCCAGCGCCTTGTATGGCGAGGCGGCCATTGGTGGTGTGATTCAAATTTTTACGCGCCGAGGCCAAGGCGCACCTGCAGCCTATGGGTCAGTGTCTGTCGGCTCTTTTGATACACGATCGGTCGATGTGGGCTATGCGGCTCGTCAAGGTGATTGGCGCTATGACCTGAACGCTGGAGATACGCGTAGCGATGGTTTTTCGGCTATCAATCCTGTGCAGAAGCCGCGTGCGAACCCAGACAAGGATGGGTATTCGAAGCAATTCATCTCCGCTAATGCAGAAAAAGCCGTGGATGCGAACACTCACCTGGGATTTCGTTTGAGCAGTCGTCAGTCGTGGTCTGATTCCGATGATGCAGGTTCGGGTAATGTCAATACCGACACGCACCGGTTCAAGCAAACCAACCAGACCTTGGCAGGTTATCTGCGAAAGGCCTGGGCATCTGATTTTTCAACCGCTTTGGACATGTCGGTTGGTGAGTTGAAGTACGAGGACTTGAAAAATGGTGTTCCCTATACGTCTGGTGATGGCAGCTACAAGAATGGCCTGATGCTTGGACATCAGTCATTGATCCGCTTTGCCAATGAATATGCATATTCGCCTGGGACAGTGCTTTCGTTTGGCGCCGAATACAACAACGAACGGTTTGATGCGCGAGGCGACAACGCGTACAAGATGAAACGTCTGACGCAGGCTGGATTTGCGGGGTGGAGTCGTCAATGGGCTGCATGGTCTACCCAATTGAACGTTCGTCATGATGACGTGACTGTGGATCAGGCAAATTCATGGTCTGGCAACCGTAACCACACTTCGGTCAATACAGGTTTGGTAGGTTTGGGTTACCAATTGACCCCGTTGTGGCGTATGACGGCCACAGCCTCCACTGGATTCAGATCGCCGACGGCGTACGACGTCTCTTCCAACCCATCGATCAAGTCTGAAAACCACCATGCATCCGAAGTGGGGGTGGTCTATACACAAGGGTCAACGAATGCCCGTGTGGTTTATTTTGAAACACGGACCAGTGATGCCATTGGTTATGACAGCAACTACAACACGGTCAACATTGGCCATGCACGCAACAGTGGTGTAGAGCTGAGCATGAAGACGCAGTGGATGGGCCACGATGTGAGTCTTTCTGCCGTCTCGCAAGATCCTTGGAGCGTGACGTATTCAGAGCCATTGGCACGTCGTGCCAAGAATTACGGTACTGTGGACATTTCTCGACCCATTGATCAGTACCGTGTCGGCGCGAGGGTTTACGCCGCGGGTGAGCGTAAGGATTCGCATTACACGAGTGTGATGATGCCGGGTTATGCCACGCTTGCCTTGTACGCCAGCCGCAAAATCGATGACAACTGGACAGCTCGTGCCCGACTGGAAAATGCTTTCAACAAGCAGTACCAGCTGGCTTATGGCTACAACACGCCCGGTCGCGGCCTGTACCTGACCCTGCAGTACAGGCCCAAGTGATGAATCTGAATGCTCTCGGCCCTCAACGCATCGTCTGCCTCACGGAGGAAACGACGGAGTGGCTGTATGCGTTGGGGCAGGAGTATCGGATTGTGGGTATCTCGGGCTACACGGTTCGTCCGCGCCGGGCCCGGGAGGAAAAGCCCAAAGTGAGTGCCTTTTTAAGCGCCAAGATCGACAAGATCCTGGATCTCAAGCCGGACTGTGTGTTCGGCTTTTCTGATTTGCAGGCCGACATTGCGGCGGCGCTGATTCGTGCAGGCGTGCAGGTGACTGTGTTCAACCAGCGCAGCGTGACCGAGATTTTTTCTATGCTCTATCAGGTGGGCGCGATGGTGGGGCAGGCCGATCAGGCCATTCAACGTATCACGCAAATGCAGGCTGAGCTGAAGCGCATGAGCGAACATGCTGCCACTTTCAAACGCCGTCCGCGTGTGTATTTTGAAGAGTGGGATGGTCCGCACATCAGTGGCATTCGCTGGGTATCAGAGCTGATCGACTTGGTTGGCGGGCAAGATGTTTTTCCGGAGCTGGCGGCGCAGCCCATGGGCAAGGACCGCATCATTGCGGATCCGCGGCAGATCCTGGACCGTGCGCCCGACATCATCATCGGGTCGTTGTGCGGCAAGAAGTTTCGTCCCGAGTCGGTCATGCAGCGTGCGGGGTGGCACGACGTGCCGGCTGTCCAAACCGCGCAGGTGTTTGAAATCAAATCTGCCGACATCCTGCAGCCCGGCCCCGCGGCTTTGACCGATGGCGTGGCGCAGTTACACCAGATTTTTGAGCGATGGGAGCAGCAGCATGCGTAAGCACGGCTTATGGTTGCTGGTGGTCGTGATGGCGTTGTGGATGCTTCAGGCGCAGGCCTTGACGGTGCAGGACGACGCGCATCAGAGTGTTGAGATCAAGACGCCCGTGCGCCGAGTGGTCAGTCTGTTGCCCTCTTTGACCGAAACCGTGTGCGCGCTGGGCGCGTGTGACCGCTTGGTCGGCGTGGACCGTTACAGCAACTGGCCAGCATCCGTGCAGGCTTTGCCCAAGCTGGGCGGCGGGATTGATCCCAGCATTGAAGGCGTGGTGGCTCAGCGGCCCGATGTGGTCCTCATGGCCAGTTCCACGCGTGGGGCTGATCGTCTGCAGGCCTTGGGTGTGACGGTGTTGCGACTGGAGCCTCGTACCCGCGCTGATGCGCAGCGGGTGTTGTTCACGGTGGCCATGGCTTTGGGGTTGCCGGCCACGACCGCGCAACGCACCTGGCAGGAGTTGCAGTCCGGCGTAGACCAGGCGGTGGCCCAGCTCACGCCACAAGCCCGTGCGCAGCGGGTGTATGTGGAGGTCAGTCCTGCGCCTTATGGGGCCAGCGAGTCTTCCTTTATTGGTGAGAACCTGATGCGCATGGGGGTGAGCAACATCTTGCCTGCTGCCATGGGGCCGTTTCCCAAAGTGAACCCGGAATTTGTGGTACGTGCTCAGCCAGACGCCATCATTGCGGGAGACAGTTCGCGCCAAAGCATGTTGATGCGCCCGGGCTGGTCGCAGCTCAGGGCTTTGCGCGAAGAGCGTGTCTGTGTGTTTGCGCAGGAGCAGGCAGACATTCTGGTTCGCGCTGGTCCGCGTATGGCCGAGGGTGCTCGCCTGATTGTTGACTGTCTCAATCGCGCTGCTGCCAAGGCGAGCAAGGGGCGCGGATGATGCGAACCTCCACCGCCTTGTGGGCCTTTGTGCTGTTTCTGCTGTCGGCTTTGTTGATGGCTTTGAGCTTGGGAGCTGGTAGCCAGGGCTGGGAATGGCCTTCGCAAATGCTCGCGGTGGGTGACGCCGTGCAGGCACAGATCTTGTGGGATATCCGTTTGCCGCGTAGCCTGGGCGCCTGGCTGGCGGGGGCGTTGCTGGGCTTGGCTGGTGCGGTGGCTCAAGGTTTGTTTCGTAACCCCTTGGCCGATCCGTATTTGCTGGGCAGTGCATCGGGCGCTTCATTGGGTGTGAGTGTGTACATGGGTGCCTGGGGCGGTTCGCTCACAGCCACAGGCTGGGCCACGCGCTTGGGAATGACAGGTGCGGCTTTCGCCGGTGCGGTGCTGGCGGTGCTGCTGACCTTGATGCTGGCCCGTGGTGTGCACCAGACCCTGCGCCTGCTGTTGGCTGGTGTGGTGGTGGGCGTGGTGCTGGGGGCTGTGACTTCGCTGGCGACCTTGCTGCACCCCGAAGCCTTGTTGGCCATGCAGGGGTTTTTATTGGGATCGACTGCTTTTGTGGGCTGGAGCGCCAGCCTGACCATGAGCCTGGCCTTGCTGTTGTGCGTGGTGCTGGCACTGGCCATGGCGCGGGTGCTGGATGCGCTGGCCTTGGGTGAGGCAACGGCGCGCAGCTTGGGTATGCCTTTGAGTACGGCGCGTGTGGTCCTGATTGCGGTGCTGTCGCTGGCCACGGGGGCTGCCGTGGCGCAAACGGGTCTGATCGCTTTTGTGGGGCTGGCCGCGCCACACGCAGTGCGCTCACGGGTGCACACCACTCATGCGGGCCTGTTGCTGCTGTCTGCCTTGATGGGCGGCTTGCTGTTGCTGGCGGCAGATCTGTTGGCTCGCAGTGCGGTGCCTGCACAAGAGTTGCCGGTGGGCGTGTTCACGGCGGTGCTGGGTGGGGGGTATTTGCTTTGGCGCATGCGTGCAGCGCAGCAGGGGGCGCAGTCATGAGTGCGTCGCAAACCTTGGCCCTGCAAGCGAAAGATCTGAGCGTTAGCCTGGCCGGTCGTGCGGTATTGCGTGGCGTGAGCCTGGATGTTCCTGCCGGGCAGTGGACTTGTGTGGTGGGGCCCAATGGTGCTGGAAAGTCCACCTTGTTGCGTGCGGTGGCGGGCCTGTTGCCTGTGCAGGGGCACATTGCGTGGCATGGTGTGGCGTTGTCCAGTCTGGATCGGCGCTCTCGTGCGCGCCAGTTGTCCTGGTTGGGGCAGGGCGAAGTGGCCATGCTGGACTTGCGGGTAAGCGATGTGGTGATGCTTGGGCGTCTGCCACATCAAGACTGGCTGGCAGCACCCAGTGCCCAAGACCACGCCATGGTGCAAGCTGCGCTGGAGGCCACCCAAGCTTGGGCCTGGCGTGAGCGCACTTTGGGTGAGCTGTCCGGCGGAGAGCGGCAACGCGTGCTGCTGGCCCGTGCCATGGCGGGCAACGCAGCGCTGATGTTGATGGATGAACCGCTGGCCAATTTGGACCCACCTCATCAGGTGGACTGGCTCGAGCAGGTGCAGTGCTTGCGTGCACAGGGCACGACGGTGGTCAGTGTGTTGCACGAAATCGGTATGGCTTTGTACGCTGATCGCATCGTGGTCATGCAGGCAGGTCGCATGGTGCATGCAGGTGCTGCCGACGACGGACAGACGCACCGCGCTATTGAGGCTGTGTTTGACGAACGTGTGCGCATCGTGCCACTAGAGGGTCAATGGGTGGTGCTGCCCAAAAGTCAAGGTAGGCGCGCATGACAGCGCGTTGCGTAATGGTGCTGGGCACGTCCAGCGGGGCGGGCAAGAGCTGGTTGACCACGGCCTTGTGTCGACATTACGCGCGCCAGGGACTCAAGGTGGCGCCCTTCAAGGCTCAGAACATGAGCAACAACGCAAGGGTCGTGGCCAGCGCAGATGGCATGGGTGAGGTCGGCAGCGCGCAATATTTTCAGGCGCTGGCGGCGATGGCTGAGCCTGATGTCCGTATGAACCCGCTGTTGCTCAAGCCTGAGGCTGACACGCGCAGCCAGGTGGTCTTGCTGGGGCAAGTGAGCGCGCAGCTGAGCGATACGCCTTGGCGCGGTCGCAGCGAAAAGGTCTGGCCACGCATTGCGGCAGCGTTGGATGAGCTGATCGCTGAAAACGATGTGGTGGTCATTGAAGGCGCCGGCTCTCCCGCAGAAATCAACCTGATGGACAGCGACATCGTCAACCTGCGTGTCGCTCGGCACGCCAACGCCCGTTGCCTGCTGGTGACCGATATTGACCGCGGCGGAGCTTTTGCACACCTGTACGGTACCTGGGCGCTGTTGCCCCCAGAAGACCAACAACGTGTTCAAGGCTTTGTACTCAACAAGTTTCGAGGTGATGCCAGCTTGCTCGCTCCCGCACCACAGATGTTGCAAGAACGTACCGGCGTTCCCACAGTCGCGACGCTGCCCATGTGGTGGCAGCACGGCTTGCCCGAAGAAGATGGCATGTTTGACGATCGCAGTCTTATGCAAGGGACTGTGCGCAAAACGGTGGCTGTGATCGCCTATCCACGCATCAGCAATCTGGATGAGTTTCAGCCGCTCAAAAACGTGCCTGGTGTGCGCTTGCTGTGGGTGCGTAGCCCGGCTGATCTGGCGGGCTTGGAGTCGCAGGACTGGGCGATCTTGCCCGGCAGTAAACACACCAGTGCTGATCTGGCCTGGCTGCGCCAGCAAGGGTTGGATGCGGCTGTGAGTGCGCATGTGCAACAAGGCGGTGCGGTGCTGGGCATTTGCGGTGGCCTGCAAATGCTGGGTGAAGCCTTGATCGATACCCACGGCATTGACGGCAATGCGCCAGGGCTGGGTTTGTTGCCGCTGGTAACTCAGTTTGCACAGGACAAAACCGTCACTAAAACACAGGCCATATTGGGCCTGGTGCATGGCCCGTGGTCAGCGTTGAGCGGTGTGGCCGTGGTGGGGTATGAAATTCACCATGGACAGACCCAGGCGCACCCGGCCATGCTGGCAGCGGGGACTGTGTTGCACGACATCACACCTGGTCTGGTTTGGCAAAGCGGAGACGGACAGGTGCTGGGCACCTACTTGCACGGCTTGTTTGAAAACCCGCCAGTGTTGCAAGCCTTGTTTGGTGCGCAGGTGCCCACACTGGAGACGGTGTTTGAAGGACTGGCTGATTACATTGAGCAGCATTTCCAGCCAGGCGTACTGGAGTCACTGATTCGCTAAGCGCTCGATGTCCAAGATTGGTACATACTGGGTGCCCGAGGATGATTGTATGAACACCACTCTTCTTGACCAATGGCTGGCACGTGAGTCTGCGCTACGTGCTCAACATGCGCTAGGTCCCGGACCAGGCGTGACTGGCATCGAAACTGTGCGCGCCAAAACGGGGCTGGAACTGATGCAAGGCATCATGAATGGGACCGATCACACGCCCTCTATCGGCAATACGCTCGACTTTTTACTGGTCGAGGTCTCGCACGGAAATGCGATCTTCCAGGGGGCACCCGGTCAGGGACACCTTAACCCCATGGGGACTGTGCATGGAGGCTGGTTTGCCACGCTGCTGGATTCGGCATTAGGGTGCGCCGTTCACAGCACATTGCCGGCAGGACGTGCTTACACCACAGCTGAATTGAGTGTGAACATTGTCAAAGCGCTGACGCCCAGAGTGCAGCGTGTGCGGGCTGAGGGCAAGGTCATCCACTGCGGTCGGCAATTGGCCACGGCTGAGGCACGCTTGTTGGGGCCGGACGGCACCTTGTATGCGCATGCCACCACCACCTGCCTGGTGTTCGATTTGCCTGCCTAAAAACGATCCCGTAATGACGGCAGCACTTCATGCAGATGTGCGGGGCTTGCGTGGGCTGCTTGTTTTACGCGATGCGGTTTTGGTGGCGGTTGGGGTGACAGCGTTTTCCAGCACCATCAAGGTGTTGACGTAGGCCACAAAGCGCTGCAGATAGTCGGGTGAGAGCTCGCGCATCAAACCCAAGGCGCGTAACACCAGTATGTGCGAGTTGATGGGGCCTGCGTTTTGTGGGGCTTGTGCAATGGCGTGCGAGACCTGTTTTTGCACGCTGATTTTGCGAAGCTGTTTGCGAAACTGCTGTACACGCGGGCTCTCGCGGTGCGCCTCAAGAAAGCTGGCTTTGCCAGGCAAAGTGGCTGGTGGTGGCGCCATCTCCTGCAATAGCAAGGTCATGGGCGAGGGCGTTTTTGCTGCGGCATGCTCGACTGGTGCTTCGTTGGCTGCAGCCATGCGCATGTCCAAATGGGTCAATGCAACCTGCAGCTTCGCTTGCAATAGGGCTTGCGCTTGTTTTGACTGATTGCGCGAGCGTGCTGCCAGTGTTTCGATGTAATGCCATTGCACCGCATCAACACCTGCTGCGCCTGCCAGGCGCAGGCGCTCCATCTCAGTATCGAGCGTTTCGGCTTGAGTGAGCGCAGTCATGCTCATGGTTTGTTTTTGACCTCGCCGGAAGCACGGGGCACGGGCGCAATTTCCACGCGTCGGTTTTGGGCGCGGGCTTTGTCACTGCTGTTGGGCACCAGGGGCTGTTCCTGTCCAAACGCAGCGGCAAACAACATGCTCGGTGGCATGCCTTCCTCAATCAGGGTGCGCGTTACGGTCAGCGAACGCTGGGCCGAGAGCTCCCAGTTGTCGGCAAATTGTCGATTGCTGCTGGTGACAACCTTGTCATCGGTGAAGCCGCTGACCATCAAGATCTCGTCGCGCATGGCCAGGTAGCTGCGCAGTGGCCCCACCAGGCTTTTGAGCAATTGGCGGCCTTCGGGCTGCAGCTGGTCGGAGTTCAGGCCAAACAGCAGTTTGCCGCTGATGCCAATGCGCCCGTTGTTGAGCGTGATGCGTCCGCTGGCCAGCGGAATGGCCAGGGCTTGTTCCAGCGACTGGCGCTTTTGTTCTTCGATGTGGCGTTTTTGCACCTCGGCTTCCAGGTTGGATGCCAACTCCAGTTGCGCCGCCATGACGCCCACCAGCAGCAGCACAAAAGCGCCCAGCAAGCCGGTCATCAAGTCGGCAAAGGCAATCCACGTGGGTGTGGTGCTCTCGCTTTCGGCTTCCATCTCCAGCATCAGGCAGCTCCCTCGCTTTGCCGCTGCTGCAGGGCCTCGAGCACGTCTTTTTGACTGCTGATACTCAGGTCGATCAGCTCTCGCGCCTGGGCCACGTAGTAGGCCAGCTGCTCATCGCTGCGCTGCATCGATTGGGCAATGGCCGCTTCAATGCGTTGCAGGTTGCTGGCCAGCTTGTCGCTGTTGTCGTTGAAGGCGCGCACGGCAAAGGCAAAAGTCTCGCCCAGGCTGGCCACGTCCACGGCGCTGGCTGTGACCTGTGCCGCAACGGCGCCCAGCTTGTCACTTTCCTGCGTTACATATGCCTGGAAGTTTTCACCGCTGCGCGCCAAAACGGAGTGGAACTCGCTGCTGGTCTGGGTCAGGGTGGACTGGCTGGATGCCACGAGCGCATCGATCACGCCACGCTGCTCAGTGGACGCGTGGTTGATGGCGTTCAGCAATGTGCTCAAGGTCTCCAGAATGCGGGTGCGTTCTTCAAGGAGAGCGTTGTCGCGTGCCACGCTGACCGAAATTTCCTGGCGCAACTGACCAATGACTTCTGCTGCGGCTTTCGGTGCTTCGGATGCAGTTTCGATGAGGCGGGTAATAGGCGCTTCCAGAGCCGTGCCTAAGGTGCTCAGATGTTGCGTGACCGTGGTTTCGAGCGTAGCCAGCCGCGCTACAGCTGCTTCGCCGCGCTGGGCTTCTTGCTCACGCAGGGCTGTGAGTTCTGCGCGCAACAGCGTAGCCAGCTCTTCGGCGCGCTGGTTGTGCTGGATGACCGCCTCGGCTTCGGTCGTCATGCGTGCTTGTACCAGGGCTTCGCTGCTGGCCAACAGGCGGGTGATTTCGGCCACGGTCTGTGTGCTGTGGGCTTGCAGATCACTAGCGATTTCGCTGAGCGAGGCTTTCCATCCATCCAGGCGTGCCTGATCGGCTTGGATTTGCTGGGTTTGTTGTTCGCCCCATGTACTGCGCAAGGCCATGATAAGGTCTTGCGATCGGGTGTCGAAGCTCTGGTTGAGGTTCTCCAGCTGCTCGCGGGTGCTTGTCACCATCCGTTCGTGCTGGCCTTGTGCCTGCTGCGCCATGTCGGCCAGGGTGGACTGCACCACGGGGCGGATGCTGTCGCTGGCCACTTGCATGCTCTGGCTCAGACTGCTGCGAAGGCTTTGGTCCACCGACTGGGCCAGCTCGGTGTAGCTGGTTTTGACATCGCGGTGGAAGCTGTCTTGCTGCGTGCGCAGGCTGTCGCCCAGCTGCTGGCTGTGCTGCTCCACGCGGGCCATGAGCGTGCTCAGCTGCTCGACCACCAGAGGCAGAGCCTGGGATTGCTGCTGCAGGGCTTTGTAGGTTTCCTGACGCTGGTGCGTGAGCGAGAAAGAGCGCAGCTGTTGGCCCATCAAACGGTCCAGCTGGTGTGCAGCACGGGCGCGTTCGCGGCGCGCCAGGCTGGACATCAACCCCAGCATGGCCGAGGTGGCTACGCCAGCGACCGAAGTGCCAAAAGCCAGGCCCAGGCCTTTGATGGGCTCTGAAAACGCAGCGCGCATGCCCTGAACGCTGGAGGCGCCTTCCAGTGCAAACACCGCACCATTGAGCGTGACCACCATGCCAAGGAATGTGCCCAACATCCCGAGCATGACCAGCAGGCCCACCAGATAGGGCGTGAAGGCCGGGCCGGGTAGGGCAACACGCTCTCCTTCCACACGCTGGCGCACAGCGTTTTGCAAACTGTCCGGAATGCTTTGCAGCCAGGTGTGCAGGTCCTGCACGATGTCTGTTGTTTGTTCCAGGGCTTGTGCCAACTGAGCTGTTCGCTGACGGTAGCGGTGCAACTCCATCGCACCATAGCCATAGACGGCGGCCACCAGCAAAGTCATCACCAGCACCAGCGGGTTGGTGGTGGCCACGGCTGCAGCCACCCACAGCACGGCCAGTGCGCCCAGGGCAAAAGCGAGGGTAAAAGCGTGTTTCTTCATGGGATCGGTTTCTTGTTGTTGTGGGTGAGGGCGTCAATCAGGCCCTGGACCGGTTGCAGGCGAATAGCCAGCTCATGCAGCAATCCTGTCTGCATCGCTTGGCACAGCGCGGGCAGCCATGTGTCAGTGCTTGGCTGCTCGGTGTCGTTCTCGTGGGCTTCCTGGCTGGCTTTGATGTGCTTTTTCAGGAGTTGGTTAAAGCGTTTTTCAAAATGCGTGTTCAGACGGCTCAGCAGGCGTGTCTGCCGATCGCCCAGCATCGCGTCCATGGCCGCGTCCAGCATACCCAGCTGTTGCCATTGCGTATCGCCTTTGCCCAGCATGCTGCGCAGCTGTGCGCGTAGCTTGGCAATGACGCTGTCCATCTGCCGCTGGTGTGCGCCCAGGTAGCGGCGAAAGGGTTCAAACGCGGTTTTGGGGTCAACGGGCAGCAGCAGTTCGGGCGCAGGCGTTTCAATTCGGGCCAGGCCGAGTGCCGGTGGCACGCCTTGCGTGATGCTGCGTTCCAGGGCATGGCGAACGTTGTCAAAGCGTTCATGCAGCACCTGTGCGTTGATGCGGATGCTGGCCGCCTGTGCGGGCGCCTGGTTCATGAGTTCGGTCTGGTCCAGCAAGCCCTGCAAGGCAATGGCGTGGCGAAAGTCAAGCCAATCGCTCAGTTTTTGTCCGACCTCGACAGGTTCGCGCGTGTCCAGCACAAAGCCTTGCTGTCCTAAAAAGTGCAGCAATGGGGTGTCGTGGAGGCTGGCGCGTGAGGTGGCTCGCGTCATGAAGTGCAGTCTGGGCGGGGCAAGGAACAGGGGCCCTCATTTTACCCGCGGGGGTGCTATCAACTGGATGCTTTGGTACGCTTTTACGTGGGTTTGGCCAGCGTTTTGCTGCCCTGGTCGCACCAGGCGGAAACCGCACATTGTGCGCACTGCGGGCTGCGCGCCTTGCACACATAGCGGCCCAGCAAAATCAGCCAGTGGTGGGCGTGCACGCGGTAGGCTTCGGGAATGCGTTTGAGCAGTTTGAGTTCCACCGCCAGAGGGGTTTTGCCAGGCGCCAGGCCGGTGCGGTTGCTGACCCGAAAGATGTGTGTGTCTACCGCCATGGTGGGTTCACCAAAAGCCACATTCAGCACCACATTGGCCGTTTTTCGGCCCACGCCGGGCAGGGTTTCCAGCGCTTCGCGGGTGCGGGGCACTTCACCACCGTACTGGTCCACCAGGATGCGGCAGGTCTGCATCAGGTGTTTGGCCTTGCTGCGGTACAGACCAATGGTCTGGATGTAGCTCTCCAGCCCCGCCTGGCCCAGGTCCAGAATCTGCTGGGGCGTGTTGGCCACCGGGAACAGCTTACGTGTAGCCTTGTTGACGCCCACGTCAGTGGCCTGCGCCGAGAGCAAAACGGCGGCGAGCAACTCGAACACGCTCGTATACTCCAATTCGGTTTTGGGCTCGGGATTGGCTGCCTGCAAGGTGGCAAAGAACGGCTCGATGAATTCTTTTTTCATGCTCAGATTGTCAACCATGGCCATCCCTTTTGCTGACCGCCTCAACAACGTCGAAACCTCTGCCATCCGCGAGCTGTTCAAACTGCTGGGCAAGCCCGGCATCATCAGTTTTGCGGGAGGTTTCCCGGACAGCGCCATGTTTGACGTGGACGGCATCCGCGAGGCCAGCAATGCCGCCCTGGCGCAAGACCCCGGTGCGGCGCTGCAGTACGGCGCGACCGAGGGCTTTGGCCCCTTGCGCGAACAGCTGGCGCACTTCATGGGGCAAAAGGGTGCCAAGGATGTGGCCCCTGAACAATTGATCGTGACCACAGGCAGCCAGCAGGCGCTGGACCTGCTGGGCAAGACCCTCATCAGCCCTGGCGACAAAGTCATTGTGGAGGGCCCGACCTTTCTGGCCACCATCCAGTGTTTCCGTCTGTATGGTGCCGAGCTGATCAGCGCGCCCATTGACGGCAACGGCGTGCAAATCGACAAGCTGGAACAACTGATTGCCGAGCACAAGCCCAAGTTTGTGTACTTGATTCCGACCTTTGGCAACCCCAGCGGCGCCATGCTGAGTGCCGAGCGCCGCAAGCGCGTGCTGGAGCTGGCCGTCCAATACAACACCCTCATCGTCGAAGACGACCCTTATGGTGACCTGTACTTTGGCGAAACCCCTCCGCCCAGCCTGCTGGCCATGAGCCCGCAGGTGCCCGGCAGCCGCGAGCTGCTCGTGCATTGCGGCTCGCTGTCCAAAGTGCTGTCGCCGGGTTTGCGTGTGGGCTGGATGATTGCCCCCGCCGAGCTGCTGGCCAAAGCCACCATGTGCAAACAGTTCAGCGACGCCCACACCAGCACCTTTGCCCAAGCCACGGCGGCGCAATACCTGAAAGCGGGGCGCATGCCCGCCACGCTGGACAAGGTGCGCAGCGTGTATGCCAAGCGAGCCCAAACCATGGGCGATGCCCTGCGCAGCGACTTGGGCGATGCGGTGAGCTTTGTGCAGCCGCAAGGCGGCTTGTTTGTCTGGGCGCGCCTCACGGGCGCAGGGGGCAAAGTGGCGGACGGCAACGCTTACGCCAAACGTGCGATTGACCAGGGCGTGGCCTTTGTGCCGGGCTCGCCGTTCTTCTGCGCCCACCCCGACCATGCCACCTTCCGCCTGAGCTTTGCTACCGTGGGCGAAGACAAGATTCTGGAAGGTGTTTCCCGTCTGGCCAAGGCGCTTTGACCTTCTTACATTGAACCCTGAAGATCTGCTCAAGCTCGTCAGCACGCCCATGCCTTTTGGCAAACACAAGGGCGTGTTGATCGCCGACTTGCCTGGCAACTACCTGAACTGGTTTGCCCGCGAGGGCTTTCCCAATGGCGAAATCGGACGTCTGCTGCAGCTGATGCAGGAGATAGACCATAACGGCCTGGGCGGCTTGCTCAAACCATTGCGTAGCCAGGCCCAGGGCATCAAGCGCCCGTGAAGCGCACCCACCACAAACGCGCCCACAGCCCCAGCGTGGTGGTATAGCCCATGCTGGCCGTCGCGACGCGGCCGTCGCGGTCCAGGATGATGGTGGCCGGTACCGCACGCACCCCCCAGGCGCGGGCCAGTTCACCCTCGGTGTCCAGGGCCGCCAGCCAGGGCCCTTCGTTGTGTGCCAAATGTTTTTGCACGGCTTTAGCGGGGCCCGACTGCATGGCCACAGTCACCATGGGCCAGCTGCCGTGCAGGCGCTGCACATTGTCCTGGGATGCTTTGCAAATGGGGCACCAGGTGGCCCAGAAATGTACCGCCACCACCTGGCCGCGATGCTGCGTCAACCATGCCTGGAGACTTGCGTCCTGTGGGCCAAGGGCATTGATCAGCGGCGCATCCAGCGATGGTGCTGGGCCCTTGGACACGTTGCGCGATTGCCAGGCATTGATGGCCAGCGAGATGACCACCAGAATGGCCAGGGTTTTGAGGTGGCTGCGCCAGTCGCACAACCAGCGCCACAAGCCTCGCAGCACGGTATTCGACATGTCGTTCAGGGGCGAACCACTTCCAGCAAGCGGTCCAGTCCACCCTCGTGAATGGCGACCATGGCCTGCTCGCGTACTTTGGGCTTGGCGTGGTAGGCCACCGACAGACCGGCCTCGCCCATCATGGGCAGGTCGTTGGCCCCGTCGCCCATGGCGATGCACTCGTGCGGCGCCACGCCCAGCAGACTGGCGACTTCGAGCAGGGTGCGGCGCTTTTCCGCACCGTCGCAAATGTCGCCCCAGGCTTGCTGAACCAGGCCGCCAGTGAGTTCGCCATTGACGACTTCCAGCTGGTTGGAGCGGGCAAAGTCGATGCTCAGCCGCGCCTTGACGCGGTCGGCAAAGAAGGTGAAACCACCCGAGACCAGCAGCACCTTCATACCAGCTTTCTGGCATGCTGCAATCAGCTCGGCCGCGCCGGGGTTGATGCGCAGGCGCTCGGTGTAGACACGCTCCATGTCGGCCACGGTCACGCCCTTGAGCAAAGCCAGGCGGCGGCGCAGGCTGTCTTTAAAGTCGGTGATCTCGCCGCGCATGGCGGCTTCGGTGATGGCGGCCACCTCGGCCTTGCGGCCCACAGCGTCGGCAATCTCGTCCACGCATTCGATATTGATCAGCGTCGAATCCATGTCGAAGGCGATCAGCTTGAACTGCGAGAGGGCAAGGGGGGCAGTGAAGCCCTGTGTCACAAGGCCGGGGGCGAATTCGTTGGCAGTGCTCATAAAGAGATTATCGAAGATCGTGGACTCAATCAGGCCAGTGTGGCTTCGGTCTTGGGTGTACCCAAGCTACGCAAAATGTCCCGCACCATCTGCGCCCGCATCTTCGGGTCGGGCAGCTCGCGCTCGATGCGCAGCTTGTCGTTGCCCGCCAGCTTGATGTGTTTGTTCTTCTGGATCAGGCCGATGATGGCCATCGGGTCGATGGGCGGGTTGGGCTTGAAGCTGATCTGGATGACGCCCGGCGCGGCATCGACCTTGACCACGCCGTAGGGCTGGCTCAGCACCCGCAGGCGGTGCACGTCCACCAGGGTCTGGGTCTGCGCTGGCAGCTTGCCAAAGCGGTCCACCAGTTCTTCGAGCAGGGCGTCGATCTGCTCGCTGGTTTTGGCGGTGGCCAGCTTTTTGTAAAAGCTCAGGCGCAGATGCACGTCGCCGCAGTAGTCGTTGGGCAGCAGGGCGGGGGCGTGCAAATTGATGTCGGTGGTGGCTGTGAGCGGGTTGAGCAGGTCCGGTTCCTTGCCGTTTTTGAGGCTGCGCACCGCTTCGGACAGCATCTCGTTGTAGAGCTGGAAGCCGATTTCCATCATGTTGCCGCTCTGGCTTTCGCCCAGCACCTCGCCCGCGCCGCGGATTTCCAGGTCGTGCATGGCCAGGTAAAAGCCGCTGCCCAGTTCTTCCATTTGCTGGATGGCGTCCAGCCGCTGCGCCGCCTGCTTGGTCAGGCCCTCGATTTCCGGCACCAGCAGGTAGGCATAGGCCTGGTGGTGGCTGCGGCCCACGCGCCCGCGCAGCTGGTGCAGCTGGGCCAGTCCGAACTTGTCGGCGCGGCTGATGACGATGGTGTTGGCGGTGGGCACGTCGATCCCGGTCTCGATGATGGTTGAGCACAGCAAGATGTTGTAGCGCTGGGCCACAAAGTCGCGCATCACGCGTTCCAGCTCACGTTCGGGCATCTGGCCGTGGGCCACGGCAATGCGGGCTTCGGGCAGGATTTCTTCGAGCTTTTGCTTGCGGTTCTCGATGGTTTCGACCTCGTTGTGCAGAAAGTAGCACTGGCCACCGCGCTTGAGTTCGCGCAGCACCGCCTCGCGGATCACGCCGGTGCCTTCGTTGCGCACAAAGGTCTTGATGGCCAGGCGGCGCTGCGGCGCGGTGGCGATCACGGAGAGGTCGCGCAGGCCTTCCAGCGCCATGCCCATGGTGCGGGGAATCGGCGTGGCCGTGAGCGTGAGCACATCGACTTCGGCACGCAGCTGCTTCATCGCTTCTTTGTGCCGCACGCCAAAGCGGTGTTCCTCGTCGATGATGAGCAAGCCCAGGTTCTTGAAGTGGGTCTTTTCTGAGAGCAGCTTGTGCGTGCCCACCACGATGTCCACCGTGCCGTCTTCGATGCCTTTCATGGCCGCATTGACCTCCTTGGTGGAGCGGAAGCGCGAGATCTCGGCCACCTTGACGGGCCACTTGGCAAAGCGGTCCTTGAGCGTCTGGTAATGCTGCTCGGCCAGCAGCGTGGTGGGCGCGAGCAAGGCCACCTGTTTGCCACCCGTGACCGCCACAAAAGCGGCACGCAGCGCGACCTCGGTTTTGCCAAAGCCCACATCGCCGCAGACCAGCCGGTCCATGGGGCGCGGGCTGATCATGTCCTGGATCACGCAGTGGATGGCGGCTTTCTGGTCGGCAGTTTCTTCAAAACCGAAGTCGTTGGCAAAGGTCTCATAGTCCTGCGGGCTGTAGCGGAAAGCGTGGCCTTCGCGGGCGGCGCGGCGGGCGTAGATGTTGAGCAGCTCGGCAGCCGCGTCGCGCACCTGCTCGGCGGCCTTGCGCTTGGCTTTTTCCCACTGGCCGCTGCCCAGCTTGTGCAGCGGGGCCTCGTCGGCGCTCACGCCGGTGTAGCGGCCGATCAGCTGCAGCTGGCTCACCGGCACATACAGCGTGGCCTTGTCGGCATATTCGAGGTGCAGGAACTCCTGCAACGCGGGCGTGCCGTCGGGGTTCTTTTCGCCCAGGTCCATGTTGACCAGGCCCCGGTAGCGGCCGATGCCGTGCGCGCTGTGTACCACCGGGTCGCCCACGTTCAGCTCAGAGAGGTCCTTGATCAGCGCTTCAACGTCGCTGACCTGCTCCTGCTTTTTGCGGCGACGGGTGGTGGTCCCGGCAGCAAAGAGTTCGGTTTCGGTGACGAGGTCGATGCCTTTTTCAAACCAGTGAAAGCCGCTGGCGAGCGCTGCGGTGGCCATGCCGACTTTTTCGTCGCTGGCGAGGAATTCTTCCAGGCTGTCGAAGACCGGCGGGGTCAGGCCGCTGGAGCGCACGAAGTCGAGCAGGCTTTCGCGGCGGCCATCGCTCTCGGCCAGGATCAAGAGGCGGTGCGGGCTGCTGCGCAGGTGGGCGTGCAGGCGCGAGAGCGGGTCGTCCGCGCCGCGTACAACGGTGAGTTCGGGTAAGGGTTGGGCTAGGGCGTTGTCCTGCACGTCTGCCGTGCTGGGGCGCAGGGCCAGTTGCGCGTGTGCGTTGGCATGGGTGTAGAACTGTTCGGCGCTCAAAAACAGCGCTTCGGGCGGCAACACCGGGCGCTCGGGGTCGCCGTGCACCAGGCGGTGACGCTCCTTGGTGTCCTGCCAGAAGTGCTGGAAGGCCGGTTCCAGATCGCCATGCAGCACCAGCGTGGCGGCGCTGCCCGCCACGTCCAGGTAGTCGAACACGGTGGCGGTCTCGTCAAAGAACAAGGGCAGGTAGTATTCGATGCCGGCCGTGGCCACGCCGTTTCCCATGTCTTTGTAGATACGGCTCTTGGTCGGGTCCCCTTCGAGCAGTTCGCGCCAGCGGCTTCTGAACCGCGCCCGCGCCGCTTCGTCCATCGGGAACTCGCGCCCGGGCAGCAGCCGCACCTCCGGCACGGGGTAGAGGCTGCGCTGGCTGTCGGGGTCAAAGGTACGAATGGAGTCGATTTCGTCGTCGAACAGGTCGACGCGGTAGGGCACGGGCGAGCCCATGGGAAACAAGTCAATCAACCCGCCGCGCACCGCGTATTCGCCAGGGCTGACCACCTGGCTCACGTGGTTGTAGCCGGCCAGGGTGAGTTGGCTCTTGAGCTGGGCTTCGTCCAGCTTTTGCTTGACCTTGAACTCGAAGGTGTAGCCTGCAAGAAAAGACGGCGGTGCCAGCCGGTACAACGCGGTGGTGGCGGGCACCAGCACCACATCGGCGGCTTCGGGGTGGTTGCGTTGGCGGATGCGCCAGAGCGTGGCCAGACGCTCGCTGATCAGGTCCTGGTGCGGCGAGAAGGTGTCGTAGGGCAGGGTTTCCCAGTCCGGGAACATGACGCAGCGCAGACCTGGCGCGAAGAACGCCATCTCGTCCATGAGGCGCTGGGCGTCGGCGGTGTCGGCAGCCACAATGGCGGTGAGTTTGCCTTCGGCTTTTTCTCGCTCGGCCAATTGCGCTAGCAGTACCGCATCGGCAGAGCCGATAGGGCGGGGCAGGGTGAAGCGTTTACCGGTGTGGAGGACAGGCAGTTTCATGGCGCGCAGGGAAGTTCCGAAAGCACAAAACCCCCCGCCAAGAATGGAGGGGGGTGAAAGCGCTATTGTAAATAGCCGCTTCTACAATAGACAGCAATGACTTCGTTTCACGCTTTGATCCCCTGTGCCGGCACCGGCAGTCGCGCAGGCACGCCTCAGCCCAAACAGTACCAGCGGGTGGCTGGGCAACCCATGGTCATGCACACGGTGCAGGCTTTGGCGGCTGTGCCTGCTTTGGCCAGTGGCTGGGTGGTGCTGTCGCCGGACGATGACTTTGCCTGGCCGCAGCAAGGCTGGCCTGCGCATTTCAAGCGTGTGGCTTGTGGGGGTGCCAGCCGGGCGCAAAGCGTGTTCAATGGTTTGCAGGCCATGCTGACTGCCGGACTGGACCCGCAAGACTGGGTGTTGGTGCACGACGCGGCGCGTTGCCTGGTGCAAGCCGAAGCGGTGATGCGTCTGATCGATGCCTGCCGTGAAGACGCCGTGGGCGGCTTGCTGGCCTTGCCCTTGCCCGACACCCTGAAAACCGAGGCCGGTGGTCGTGTGCAGGAAACTGTTTCGCGCGAACACAAATGGTTGGCACAAACGCCACAAATGTTCCGGCTGCAGGCTTTGCATGATGCCTTGGCCGCTGCGGCCAGCACGGGCTTTGAAGGTATCACTGACGAGGCCAGCGCGATGGAACGTCTGGGACTCAAGCCGCGTCTGGTGGAAGGATCAGCACAGAATTTCAAAGTGACTTACCCAGCCGACTTCGCCTTGGCGGAGGCCCTTCTTCAAAGCAGGACACGTACATGAACATTCGCATTGGTGAAGGCTGGGACGTGCATGCCCTGGCCCCGGATCGCAAACTGATTTTGGGCGGTGTCCACATTCCGCACAGCCTGGGTTTACTGGGCCATTCCGATGCCGACGTGCTGCTGCACGCCATCACCGATGCGGTGCTGGGTGCTGCGGGGCTGGGGGACATCGGGCGCCATTTCCCGGATACGGATGCACAGTTCAAAGGCGCGGACTCTGCCGAGCTGCTGGCCGAGGCCATGCGCCGCGTGCGCGCTCAAGGCTGGGAACTGGTGAACGTTGACAGTACCATTGTGGCGCAAGCGCCCAAGCTGGCTCCGCACATGCCGTCGATTCGTGCCTCGGTAGCCAAAGCGCTGGGCGTGGACGAGGATCAAGTCAACGTCAAAGCCAAAACTGCTGAAAAACTTGGACCTGTAGGCGAGGGCAAAAGCATGGAAGCGCGCGCGGTTGCTTTGCTGATGCAACGCTGATTCAGGTGGTCTGACGCAAGACGATAGAGGCTTGCAGACCGCCCTCAGATGGCGTGGAAAACATCAGCTGGCCTCCCATGCGCTCAATCGAACGCTCCACAATGGACAGGCCCAGACCCGAACCGAGAGCTGCGGTGCGGGCGCTGTCTGCACGGAAAAAAGGTTGTGTCAGCTGGGGCAGCGCGATTGGGCTCACGCCAACGCCTTCATCGCGCAGGGTGATGCGAACTCTTTGCGAGTCCAACGCCTCAGCCTGAATGTGCACTCGCGTGATGCCATCGAGCTGGCTTTGTCCATAGCGGCGTGCGTTTTCGAGCAAATTGTCAAAAACCCGGCCCAGCTCAATCTCGTCAGCCTGCACCAGCAGATCCTCTGGAATGTTGAGCTCGATGCGCATGCTTTTGTTATTGCGAAAGGGCGCAATGCTGCGACTGAGCAGGCCTGCCAAGGCGACGGCTTGCAAGGGCGTTTCACCGGGGCGGGCGTAGTCCATGAACTTGCCGATGATCTGATCCATCTGGCTGATGTCGGCAGACATCAGCTCCCGGGCCTCGGGGTCAGCCACACTTAACTCTGCTTCCAGACGCAGCCGAGCCAGCGGCGTACGCAAATCGTGCGAGATGCCAGCCAGCATCAGACTGCGCTCTTGCTCGGCCTGCTGGAGCTTGTGCACCATGCTGTTGAAACCTTGGTTGACCTCACGGATCTCGTCCACGCGCACCTGCTCGTCCAGTTCGGGGCCCTGCATATCGCCATCGCGCATGCGTGCGAAAGCTTGGGAAAGCTGTTTGAGCGGGCGGTTGATCAATCCAGCAATCAAGGCCGAGCCCAGCAAGGAAAGCATGGCGGTCAGGAGCATCCACTGCAGCCATGACTTGCCGCCCAGGGGCTGTAGGCGATCGGGGTCCATTTGCAGCCAGTAGCTGTCGCGTTCGATCCTGAAGCCGACCCAAAGCCCTTGCGTCCCGTTGACTTCGGAGGCGAGGACGGTGTTCTTGCCTAGGCGTGCAATCAGAACCTGGGACAGCCTTTGCTCGATGTCTGTCTTCCCGAAGGGAACAAACTTATCACCAGGCTCACGTGTGGTGATGACCACAGATTCCTCATCGGCGAGGGATTTGAGCAGGGCGACACGCGTGATCACGTCGGTGTGGCGCAAGGCGGTACGCGTGAGGTTGACCACCGAAGCAATTTGCTGTGCGTTGCGTTTGATGCTGGGTTCAAACTCCTGCGTCCGGAAGGTCTGCATCCAGCCCAGGGTGCTGGCAGAAACCAGCAATGACAGCAGGATGAAGGTGCGCCAGAACAGACCCAGATGCAGTCTGGGGCCCGAGGCGATCTTTCGTGCGGCTGTCTTCATCAGGCCTGATGTCAGGTCTTATTCGGGCACGAACACGTAGCCCACTCCCCAGACGGTCTGGATGATGCGGGGATTGGCCGGGTCCACTTCGATGAGTTTGCGCAAACGGGAAATTTGCACGTCCAGGCTTCGGTCGAAGGGCTCAAAGTCACGGCCACGGGCCAGTTGAGCCAGTTTGTCTCGGCTGAGTGACTGGCGCGGATGACGCACCAAGGCCTTGAGCATCGCAAATTCACCAGTGGTCAGCGGAATTTCCTGGCCATTGCGGGACAGTTGACGGGCCGCCAGATCGAAGCTGAATTCCCCAAAGCGCATGACTTCCTGCTCGGCAGTGGGCGCACCTGGTGCCTCGATGACCGGACGACGTCGCAAGACGGCATGGATGCGAGCCAGCAATTCGCGCGGGTTGAAGGGTTTGCCCAAATAATCGTCCGCGCCAATTTCCAGACCCAGAATGCGGTCCACATCCTCGCCTTTGGCGGTGAGCATGATGATGGGTGTTTTGTCGCCAGCCTGTCGCAGGCGGCGGCAAATGCTCAAGCCGTCCTCGCCAGGCAGCATCACGTCCAGCACCAGCAGGTCTACGGTTTCACGCTGGGTGATGCGCTGCAGGGCGCGGGCGTCTTCAGCCAGCAGCACGTCATAACCCTCTTGCGCCAAAAAGCGGCGCAACAGGTCCCGAATGCGGGCGTCATCGTCAACGATGACGATTTTGTCGAGTCGTTTGCCTTCTGTGGCCATAGGTCCTCCCTTGCAGCTTGGCCTCTTATTGGGCCGTCCAGCCGCCGTCCATGTTCCAGGCCACGCCACGCACGTTGTCGGCTGCGGGCGAGCAGAAGAACACGGCCAATGCACCCAGCTCTTCGGGCGTGGTGAACTGCATGGAGGGCTCTTTCTCGCCCAGCAGCAGGTTTTTGGCTTCTTCGTTGGACACGCCCATGGCGACGGCTTTGGCATCCACCTGTTTTTGCACCAGAGGGGTCAACACCCAGCCAGGGCAAATGGCGTTGCAGGTCACGCCGGTGGTGGCGTTTTCCAGCGCGGTGACCTTGGTCAGACCGACCACGCCGTGTTTGGCGGCAACATAGGCCGATTTGGCGGTCGAGGCCACCAGACCGTGCACCGAAGCGACATTGATGATGCGGCCCCAGTTGGCTTGCTGCATGGCCGGCAGGGCCAGGCGTGTGGCATGGAAGGCGCTGGAGAGGTTGATGGCGATGATGGCATCCCAACGATCAACCGGAAACTCTTCAATACGCGCGACATGCTGGATGCCTGCGTTATTCACCAAAATGTCCACACGGCCAAAGGTGCTGGCGGCAAACTGCATCATGTCTTCAATGTCTGAGACCTTGCTCATGTCTGCGCCGTGGTAGGCGACCTTGACGCCCAGGGCTGCGATTTCGGCCTTGGGGCCTTCGGCATCACCAAAACCGTTGAGCACGATGTTGGCACCTTGAGCAGCTAGAGCTTTGGCAATGCCCAGGCCGATACCGCTTGTAGAGCCAGTGACCAGTGCTGTTTTTCCTTTGAGCATGATTTCTCCTGCGCGAATGATTTAGGATGGAGTAAAGATAAACCATTATCACAGCTGTGATGGATCCGGCCCTGACGGCGGCGCAGACTGTGTTTCGCAATGTTATGAACACTTTTGAGATGACCGCTCCCCGGTTGCAGTTCGTCACTTGCCCTCATCCGGAGGGCGAGCACCGCATGGCCTACTGGCGCTGGGGTGATGCGCAGGCCCCGCATGTGGTGGTGGCGGTGCACGGCCTGACCCGCCAGGGCCGCGATTTTGACCGTCTGGCTGCCGCCTTGGTGCAGGCCGGGCAGGGCAAGGTGCAGGTCATTTGTCCGGACGTGGCTGGACGAGGCAAAAGCGAATGGTTGCCCAACGCCAGCCTTTACCAGGTGCCGCAATACGCAGCAGACATGCTGGTGCTGCTGCAGACGCTGCATGCGGCACACCCCATTTCAACGCTGGACTGGGTCGGGACAAGCATGGGTGGCTTGATCGGCATGGTCATTGTGGGGCAGCCCGAGTTGCCGCTGCCCGCTCCGGTGCGCCGCTTTGTCATCAATGATGTGGGGCCAGCGATCACCTGGAGCTCCCTGGCGCGCATGAAACAGTACGTGGGCCAATACGGCACCTACACCGACCTGCAACAGGTCTCGCAGGTGCTTCGCCTGCTGTTTGCTGGTTTTGGCGCAGTGCCCGACGACATTTGGCTGGAACTGTGCTCGCACATGGTTCGCCCTGCGCCCGAGGGGGGGCTCACGCTGCATTACGACAGAGCCATTGGCCAGCCCTTGCAAGCACTTACCGAGGAAGCGGCCCTGGCAGCAGAGCCTGTCATGTGGGGCTTGTACGACCAGATTCGTGCGCAAGTGTTGCTCATTCGTGGCCAAGACTCCGACCTGCTCACACAGGAAACCGCGCAGGACATGACCGAGCGCGGCCCCCGTGCGCGCTTGGTGCAATGGCCGCATGTGGGCCATGCGCCCACCTTGACCGAGCCTGGTCACATCCATGTGGTGTCCGACTTTTTGCTGGGTTGAGCATGGTCAGTCCTTCTGAAACCTTGGCCTCTGTGGTTCCGCAGGTGGTTCGTGCCACTTCTGGCGGGCATGAGGCTGCCGATGTGCTCGAGCGTGCCAGCCGGTTTGCACAGCCCCTGATTGAATGCGAAGCCCTCGACACGGGTGAGAACATTTGGCAACACGCCCAGGCTGTGGCCCATGTGCTGGCCCTGATTGGGGGTTCGCATGAGATGCAGGCCGCCGCCTACCTGGTGTATGCCTGCCCGCACCTGAACAAGCCCGAAGAGGTGATTGGCAAAGCCTTTGGCGAGAACCTGGCGCACCTGGCCATGCAAACCAACCAGCTGGTGCACCTGCAGCGCCTGTCGCGTGCAGCAGAGGCCAGTGCCCAGCTGTCGGACAACCCCAAGCTGCAAACCGAAAACGTGCGCAAGATGCTGCTGGCATTCAGCCGCGACTTGCGTGTGGTCATGCTGCGTTTGGCATCGCGCCTGCAAACCTTGCGCCATTTTGCGGCGACCAAGTTGCCTGTGCCGCCAGCGTTGGCCCGCGAATCCTTGCAAGTGTTTGCGCCGCTGGCCAACCGCCTGGGCATTTGGCAAATCAAGTGGGAGATGGAGGATCTGTCTTTCCGTTTCCTGGAGCCACAGACCTATAAAGAGATTGCCCGGCTTCTGGATGAAAAACGCGTCGAGCGCGAAGCCTATATGGCCAGCTTGAGCCAGCGTCTGCAAACCGAGTTGTCCGCGCAAGGCATTGCTGCGCAGGTGCAGGGGCGGCCGAAACACATTTACAGCATCGTCAAGAAGATGCGTGGCAAGGACTTGCCCTTTGACCGCGTGTTTGATGTGCGCGCCCTGCGCGTGGTGGTGCCTCAGGTGCCCGATTGCTACCAGGTGTTGAGCTGGGTGCATGAGCACTTCACACCCATCGTCGAAGAGTTTGACGACTACATCGCCAAGCCCAAATCCAATGGTTACCAAAGCCTCCATACTGTGGTGCGTGATGCCGATGGCAAGCCCATCGAAATCCAGATTCGCACCCGTGAGATGCACGAACACGCCGAAAACGGCGTGGCCGCCCACTGGGCCTACAAAGAGGCGGGCACCAAGGGCTATGGCGGCGTGAGTGCCACGAGTGCCTACGACGCCAAGATCGCCGTGCTGCGTCAGCTCTTGGCCTGGGAGCGCGACCTCTCGGGCGCCGTCAACGACAAGGCCTTGTTTGATGACCGCATTTACGTGCTCACGCCTGATGCTGCCATCATCGAGCTGCCGCAAGGCGCTACTCCGGTGGACTTTGCCTACATGTTGCACACCAACCTGGGGCACCGCTGCCGGGGCGCCAAGGTGGACGGTGTCATGGTGCCGCTCAACACCGTGCTGGCCAATGGGCAGACGGTGGAAATTGTTGCCATCAAGGAAGGCGGTCCTTCTCGCGACTGGCTCAATCCCGAGCTGGGTTACATCGTCAGCAACCGTTCGCGGGCCAAAGTGCGCTCATGGTTCAACGCGCAAATCAGCGCAGAGCACATTGCCAAAGGTCGCGAGGCGGTCGAAAAGCTGCTGCAAAGAGAGGGGAGAACCTCTTTTAAGCTTGAAGATCTGGCCAGCCAGCTAGGCTTCAAGTCGGCCGATGGCCTGTTTGAAGTGGTGGGCAAGGACGAGTTTTCACTGCGCAACATTGAAACGCTGCTCAATCCACCTGCGACCACCCTGCAAGCGGACGACATCATTGCCGCCAGGGCCAACGCCAAAGGGGCATCCGCTTCGCGCAAAACGGCGTCAGGCGTGCTGGTGGTGGGGGTGGACTCGCTGCTCACGCAGCTGGCGCGCTGCTGCAAGCCCGCGCCACCCGATGCGATCAGCGGCTTTGTGACACGTGGCAAGGGTGTCAGCATTCACCGCCAGGACTGCAGCAACTTCCGTGAACTGGCCGCTCGTACGCCCGAGCGGGTGATCGATGTGCGCTGGGGTGAACGGACAGCGGCCGATCCGGTCTACCCCGTGGACGTGGCTATCGAAGCCGTGGACCGCCAAGGCCTGCTGCGCGACATCTCGGAAGTGTTTGCCAAAGAAAAAATGAACGTCATCGGCGTGCAGACCCAAAGCGTCAAAGGCATGGCCTGGATGACATTCACTGTGGAGCTGAGCGACTCGGCCAAGCTGGCGAAGGTGCTCGGCAGCGTCAAAACCATCAAAGGCGTTCGCAACGCCAGAAGACGTTGATTTTGCTGCTACAATAGCTGTCTTACAGGCGCGTAGCTCAGCTGGTTAGAGCACCACCTTGACATGGTGGGGGTCGTTGGTTCGAGTCCAATCGCGCCTACCACATTCGGTAGGATAAAAACCCCGGTAATTCAACGAGTTACCGGGGTTTTGTTTTTTCGGTAGGCGGTTCAGGCCATGCCTTGATGGCGCAGCAAGGCGTCCAGGCTGGGCTCGCGCCCTCGGAAGGCCTTGAAGGATTCCAGCGCGGGGCGGCTGCCACCGGCTTCCAGAATTTCCTTGCGGTAGCGGCGGCCTGTCTCGATGCTGGGCTGGCCGTTTGTAGCAGTTTCCTCAAAAGCGGCGTAGGCGTCGGCGCTCAGCACCTCGGCCCATTTGTAGCTGTAATAGCCTGCGGCATAGCCACCCGAGAAGATGTGGCCAAAGGTGTGGGCCATGCGGTTGAAGCTGGGCGGCTGCAGCACCGCGACTTCGGCACGCACTTCGTGCAGCAGGGGCATGAAGTCCAGCGCCGGGTCGTGCTCGGCGTGCAATCGCATGTCAAAGAGGGCGAATTCGATCTGGCGCAGGGTCTGCAGACCGCTCTGGAAGTTCTTGGCGGCCAGCATCTTGTCGAACAAGGCACGTGGCAGCGGCTCGCCCGTGTCCACATGCGCGGTCATGTGTTGCAGCACCGACCATTCCCAGCAGAAGTTTTCCATGAACTGGCTGGGCAGCTCCACCGCGTCCCATTCGACGCCGCTGATGCCCGACACGTCGCGCTCATTCACCTGAGTGAGCATGTGGTGCAGGCCATGGCCGAATTCGTGGAAGAGGGTGATCACGTCGTCGTGGGTGAGCAGCGGCGGCTTGCCGTTCACACCTTCGGCGAAGTTGCACACCAGGTGGGCGACCGGGGTTTGCAGCTGGCCCGTGTCCGGGCGCAGCCAGCGACCGACCACATCGTCCATCCAGGCGCCACCGCGCTTGCCAGCGCGGGCCGGCGGGTCCAGATAAAACTGGCCCACCAGTTGGCCGTTGCGTTCGATGCGGTAGAACTCCACGGCAGGATGCCAGACGGGCGCTTCGTCCTTGCGGATGTTGACCTCGAACAAGGTTTCGATGATTTTGAACAGACCGGCCAGCACTTTGGGCGCGGTGAAGTAGGTTTTGACCTCCTGCTCGCTGAAGCTGTAGCGCGCTTCCTTGAGCTTTTCGCTCAGGTAGGGGATGTCCCAGGCGTTGAGTGGGCCGCTCAGACCCAGTTCCTTGCGTGCGAATTCGCGCAGGTCGGCCATGTCTTTTTCGGCAAAGGGTTTGGCCTTGGCGGCGAGGTCTCGCAGGAAGGTGATGACCTTTTCGGGTGACTCGGCCATCTTGGGAACCACCGAGACCTGGGCAAAGTTGGCGTAGCCCAGCAGCTGCGCTTCTTCATGGCGCAGGGCGAGGATCTCGCTCATCAGGGCGGTGTTGTCGTATTTTTTGGCATCGCCCTCGGCCTGGTCAGAGGCGCGGGTGGTGTAGGCCCGGTACAGACGTTCGCGTAGCGCGCTGCTGTGCGCAAACTGCATGACGGGCAGGTAGCTTGGCAGCTTGAGGGTGAGTTTGGCTTGCCCGGTGTGGCCATCCTTGTCGGCAGCGGCGCAGGCGGCGTCGATCACGTCCTGCGGCACGCCGTCCAGCTCGGCAGGGGCCACGTACAGAGCAAAGCTGTCGGTGGCGTCCAGGGTGTTTTCGCTGAATTTTTGCGAGACCTCGGCCTGGCGCTCCTGAATGGCGGCGTAGCGTTCCTTGGCTGCACCTTGCAGTTCGGCACCGCCCAGCACAAAGCTGCGCAGCGCATTACTGTGGGCCTGGCGTTGTTCGGCGTTCAGGCTGGCGGGTGCGATGGCCTTGTATTTGGCGTAAAGCTGTTCGTTACTGCCCAGGCGCGTCCAGAACTCGGTCACGCGGGGTAGGGCGGCGTTGTAGGCGGCGCGCAGCTCGGGCGTGTCGGCCACGCTGTTGAGGTGACTCACAGCCCCCCAGGCGCGGCCCAGGCGTTCGGTGGCGACGTCCAGCACTTGGGCGATGCCGGTCCAGCTGGCCGGGAAGTCGTCTGCAGTGACGCGGGTGAGGGCGGCGTCGGCCTCGGCCAACAGCACGTCCATGGCAGGAGCCACATGTTCGGGCGCAATGCGGTCAAACAGCGGCAGGCCGGCGGTGTCGAGCAAGGGATTGTTCATGGCACTTATCTGGTGACGCGTTCTGCCGCTTCAAGGGTGTTGACCAGCAGCATGGTGATGGTCATCGGGCCAACGCCACCGGGCACCGGGGTGATGTGGCCGGCAACTTCCTTGACGCCTGCATAGTCCACATCGCCGCAGAGCTTGCCTTCGTCATTGCGGTTCATGCCCACGTCCAGCACCACCGCACCGGGCTTGACCATGTCGGCGGTCAGTACGTTGCGTTTGCCCACGGCGGCCACGATCACGTCGGCCTGCAGGGTCTGGGCTTTCAGGTCTTTCGTGCGCGAGTGGCAGATGGTCACGGTGGCGTCTTTTTGCAGCAGCATGAGCGCCATGGGCTTGCCCACGATGTTGCTGCGGCCAATCACCACGGCATGTTTGCCCTTGAGGTCGTAGCCAATGGATTCCAGCATCTTCATGCAGCCATACGGCGTGCAGGGCCAGAAGCCGGGCATGCCGGTCATCAAGGCGCCTGCGCTGGCGATGTGGAAACCGTCCACGTCCTTGGCCGGGCTGATCGCTTCGATCACTTTCTGGGCGTCAATGTGTTCCGGCAGGGGCAGCTGCACCAGGATGCCGTGGATGGCCGGGTCGTTGTTGAGCGCTTCCACGCGGGCCAGCAGGGCGGCTTCGCTCATGTCGGCATCGTATTTTTCGAGCACCGAATGCAGGCCGCTGTCTTCGCAGGCCTTGACCTTGTTGCGCACATAAACCTGGCTGGCCGGGTTGTCGCCCACCAGCACCACGGCCAGGCCAGGGGTGATGCCCTTCGCTTTGAGGGCTTGGGCGCGGTTGGCGACTTCGGTGCGCAGTTGTTTGGACAGGGCATTGCCATCAATCAGTTGGGCGGTCATAAGCGGCTCGTAAAAGTTTTAAGGTCTTGAAATGCAAAACGCCCGACAGGGACGGGCGTTTTGACTAGGGTTAAGGGGGTCAGGCCTTGGGTGCGTTTTGCCCAAGGGCAATCTTGAGCAGATCGGCCACGGTGTTGGCTCCCAGCTTTTCCATGATGTTGGCACGATGCGCTTCCACGGTCTTGATGCTGATGCCCAGGTCATCGGCGATTTGCTTGTTCAGGCGGCCCGCGACGATGCGCTCAAGCACTTGGGACTCGCGGCCAGTCAGCTTTGAAAGCAGGGCATCGCGGCTGGCTGCGCTCTGGTGTTCTGCAAAGGATTCGCGCGCATGGTCAAGCATGCGCTCGATCAGGTTCAGCAACTCGGGTTCATTGAAGGGCTTCTGGATGAAGTCCAAAGCGCCTTTTTTCATGGTGTTCACGGCCATGGGCACATCGCCGTGGCCTGTGATGATCACGATGGGCAGGGGAGACTTGCGTTCAATGAGCTTGTCTTGCAGCTCCAGACCCGTCATGCCGCCCATGCGGATGTCGGCAATCAGGCAAGCCACTTCGCGGGGGTCGTAGCGGCTGAGGAAAACCTCTGCAGACTCGAAACAGCGGACGCGATAGTCCTGCCCTTCGAGCAACCATTGCAACGAATCGCGCACGGCTTCGTCGTCATCGACCACATAGACCGTACCTTTTTTGGGAATCAGACTCATCAACTCGACCTTTGCAATGTTCTATTGTCAGTGCGTGCCCGGGACGGGCAACCAAAACGAGAAACGGCAACCCGTGATTTCCCCAGCATTGTAGAGGTTCTGGGCCTCGATCCTTCCCTGGTGCGATTCCACGATGGAGCGGCACAGGTTCAGGCCAATGCCCATGCCTTCGGCCTTGGTGGAGAAAAAGGCTTCGTAAACCTTGTCTATGGCCTCTGGAGGAAGTCCCTTGCCTGTGTCGGTGACGGAAAATTCAATGACCTGCTGCTCCCCAACCTGGCGGGGAACGACGCGCAGCTCCACATGGCGTTTGTCAGGTGTACGCTGGGCGTTGTCGATGGCTTCAGCGGAGTTTTTCATCAGATTGATCAGCACCTGTTCGATCAGGATCGGGTCCACGTTCAAACTCGGCAATCGAGCAGCAATGTAATGCGAGAGACGCACATTGCGGCGGCGCAGTTCAATCTCGGCCAGCTCCAGGGCTTCGCTGACAATGTGACCCACATCCGAGATGCTTCGGTTAGGCTCGCTTCGCTTGACAAAGCTTCGGATGCGATGGATGACCTGCCCAGCACGTTGCGCCTGGTGAGCGGTTTTTTCCAGCGCGCCAAGCAGGTCTTTTTCTTCGATCTGTTGCCGCTTGATGCGAGAGATCATGCCGTTGCAGTAATTGCTGATGGCAGCCAGTGGCTGATTAAGTTCGTGCGCGACGCTGGAGGCCATCTCGCCCATGGTGATCAGTCGGCTGGCGGTTTGCGCCCGATCCGCTTGCTGGGCAGCAAGTGCTTCGGCGCGGCGGCGCTGGGTGATATCGGTGGCAATCACCATCTGGGCCAAACGTCCGTCGGCCCAATTGATGTATCGAGAGCGGACTTCCAGCCATTTGTCCAGTTCAGCGACATAAATTTCAGAATTGCCCGATTGTGCAGAGGTCAACTCATCGGAGGGCAGGCCAGCCATATCGTCCGCGTCATCGGCGCCAGTGACCGTGTTTTCGTAGGCTCCCGCTTGAGCGACCAGGCGCAGGTGTCCGCTGCTGTCTGCACCGAACCACTGGCGATAGAGCTTGTTTGCAAACAGGAGCTCTTTGCTACCGAGAGGTGTCACAGATACAGAAGCATCCAAGGCTTCCAGCACAATGGTGAAGCGCTCGTAAGAGCCCGCCAGCTGATCACGAATCCTGTTTGGCTCGGTGATATCGGTCATCGACGTCATCCAGCCGGTTTGACGTCCGGAGGGGTCGATCAGCGGGGAGACATACATGCGTGCATCAAAGCGACTGCCGTCTTTTCGCTTGACGCGAACCTGAAACCCACCCGCGGTGTGTTTTCCACTGATTTCTTCTTCCAGCCGTTTGGTGAGTTGTTCAATGTCTTCTTCGGGCCAGTAAGGAAAAGGTGCCACAGCATTGACCAGCTCAGCCTCGGACCAACCTGTCATTTGACAAAAAGCCGGGTTGACGTAGGTGATGCGACCTTTCAGGTCCAAAGCACGCATGCCAGTGAGCATGGAGTTTTCCATGGCCCGGCGGAAATTGGTTTCAGCCATCAGGGCGTTTTGAGCTTGCAGCCGCCTGCGGGTGTGTCGCCAGTTGCCAATCAGCATCCAGGAGGTCATGACACTGAGGGCACCAACAAGCCAAAACAGAGCGCTCCCGATCAAACCCTGTGAAGTGCGCCATACCTGCATTTGAAGAACCAGACTGTTGCCAACAGGCGGAACCGTCACGCTTTGGCTGTGAGGTCTGCGACTGATAAATGGCAGCTGTTCCGCCAGATCTTCTCTTTCGGGGATGCTTTGTCCCGCAAGAATGCGACGGTGTTCGTCTTGAAATGACACGGCGTACGAAGTCAGGATGTCCGGCGGCACGCTGTTACGCAGCAGGCTGTCCAGGGCGTACTCTGTCAAAACAACGCCATGAAAGCGCTTCTTTTTGTCGATGATGGGGGTCAAAAGTTGCAGGGTAGGCCTGCTGTTTTGCAAGTTTGGCCTTGTACGCACCATGGCGTATATCGGCTGCTGGAATTCCTGGACCAGGCTGAAGTGGTTGTCGATCTCGCTGATGTCCAGGCTGCTGCCCGGTAGATAAATCGTACTGGGCATGAAGCTGTACGTGTTGTGCGAGGCGATGATCCGACGGTTGGCATCTATCCACGTCAGGCTCAGCAATTCAGGATAGAGGTCGATCAGCTGCTGTGTTTTACCCTTGAATTGCGCTGTCGCGATCGAGTTGGCTGCCAAATTGTTGGCCAATTGCGTAAGTTGCTCTTGTCGCTCAAGCATGCGCAAGCGAATACGCTGTTGCGCGTATTCCACATCTCGCTTGATGCTTTCTTCCTCCCTGCGTATTTCCTCATTGCGCAGGTACCAGAACGAAATCATGATGGCTGCCAGAAACAGTGCCACAGCTGCCAAGGGCGCGAGGTTGGCGAATCTGTCTTGCCGGACAGGGGATTGCTGGTTCCACCATTGCTTCCACCAGGACCAAGGGCTGGCGGAATTGGTCGTTTTCGTCTTGGCTTGCATGGACATGGCTTGAGTTTAGGGCTTTTGCTTGTCTCCCTCCTTTTAGGCCAGGTGCGCAAAGTTACATTCAGATTCGCTCATATATTTCATAATGAGAAATGCAACTGCGCTATTTGAAAATTGGAAAAAAATGTGACACACTACGGAAATTCATAAACAGGCACAAACAAGGAGACACCTATGTCAGCCGCCACTCCGAACCAGCCGGGACACGATCTCGACCGTCAGGAAACCCGTGAATGGATGGACGCACTGTCCGCCGTGATCGAGAAGGAGGGCGGTGAACGCGCCCACTTCCTGCTTGAACAACTGCTTGAACATGCCCGGGAAAACAGCATCGACATGCCGTTTTCGGCCAACACCGGCTATGTGAACACCATCGAGCCCCAGCAGGAAGCCCGCTGCCCCGGCAACATTGAAATCGAAGAGCGCCTGCGCGCCTACATGCGCTGGAACGCCATGGCCATGGTGGTCAAGGCCAACCGCCATAACCCTGAAGATGGTGGCGATCTGGGTGGCCACATCGGCTCCTTTGCTTCCCTGGCTCACATGTTTGGTGCCGGCTTCAACCACTTCTGGCACGCCGAAAGCGAAAACCACGGTGGTGACTGCCTCTACATCCAGGGCCACGTTGCGCCTGGCGTGTATGCCCGCGCTTTCCTGGAAGGCCGTTTGACCGAAGAGCAGTTGCTCAACTTCCGCCAGGAAGTGGACGGCAAAGGCTTGTCCAGCTACCCGCACCCCAAGCTGATGCCGGAGTTCTGGCAGTTTCCCACGGTGTCCATGGGCCTGGGCCCGCTGATGGCCATCTACCAGGCGCGTTTCCTCAAGTACCTGCACGCACGTGGCATCGCCAACACCGAGAACCGCAAGGTCTGGGTGTTCTGCGGCGACGGCGAGATGGACGAAGTCGAATCGCTGGGCGCCATTGGTTTGGCAGCACGTGAAAACCTGGACAACCTGATCTTTGTGGTCAACTGCAACCTGCAGCGTCTGGATGGCCCGGTGCGCGGCAATGGCAAGATCATTCAAGAGCTGGAAGGCGAGTTCCGTGGCTCGGGCTGGAACGTCATCAAGTGTCTGTGGGGCTCCAACTGGGACCCGCTCTTGGCGCGTGACAAGGATGGTGCGCTGCGCAAGATCATGATGGACACGCTCGACGGCGACTACCAGGCCTTCAAGGCCAACGACGGCGCCTATGTGCGCAAGCATTTCTTTGGCCGCGACCCCAAGGTGCTGGAGATGGTCGCCCACATGAGCGATGACGACATCTGGAACCTGCGCCGCGGTGGCCACGACCCGCAAAAGGTGTATGCCGCTTACCAGGAAGCCGTGAACCACAAGGGTCAGCCCACCGTGTTGCTGATCAAGACCGTCAAGGGTTTTGGCATGGGCAAAGCCGGCGAGGGCAAGAACACCGTCCACCAGACCAAGAAGCTGACCGACGAAGACATCAAGTACTTCCGCGACCGCTTCAATATCCCGATTCCGGACAGCGAGTTGCCCAAGATTCCGTTCTACAAGCCGGCCGACGACACTCCGGAAATGAAGTACCTGCACGAGCGCCGCAAAGCGCTGGGTGGCTACTTGCCGCACCGCCGCACCAAGGCCGATGAGAGCTTCACCGTTCCTTCGCTGGAGACGTTCAAGTCGGTCATGGAGCCAACCGCCGAAGGCCGTGAAATCTCGACCACGCAAGCCTATGTGCGTTTCCTGACCCAGTTGCTGCGCGACCAGGCCCTGGGCCCGCGCGTGGTGCCGATTCTGGTGGATGAGGCGCGCACCTTTGGTATGGAAGGCTTGTTCCGTCAGATTGGTATCTACAACCCCGCAGGCCAGCAGTACACCCCGGTCGACAAGGACCAGGTCATGTACTACAAGGAAGACAAGGCAGGTCAGATCCTGCAGGAAGGCATCAACGAAGCCGGTGGCATGTCCAGCTGGATTGCTGCGGCCACCAGCTACAGCACGAGCAACCGGATCATGGTGCCGTTCTATGTGTACTACTCGATGTTCGGCTTCCAGCGCATTGGCGATCTGGCCTGGGCGGCCGGTGACATGCAAGCGCGTGGCTTCCTGTTGGGTGGCACTTCGGGCCGCACCACGCTCAACGGCGAAGGCTTGCAGCACGAAGACGGCCACAGCCACATCCTGGCCGGAACCATCCCGAACTGCATTTCTTACGACCCCACCTTCGCGCACGAAGTCGGCGTCATTCTGCACCACGGCCTCAAGCGCATGGTCGAGAAGCAAGACAACGTCTTCTACTACTTGACCTTACTCAACGAAAACTACGCCATGCCTGGCCTGACCGCGGGCACGGAGGAGCAGATCATCAAGGGCATGTACCTGTGCAAGCCCGGCGCAGAGGGCAAGAACCGTGTTCAGCTGCTGGGCTCGGGCACCATCCTGCGTGAGTCGATTGCAGCCCAAACCCTGCTGGCCACCGACTGGGGTATCCAGGCCGATGTGTGGAGCTGCCCAAGCTTTAATGAACTGACCCGCGACGGTCAGGACTGCGAACGCTGGAACCTGCTGCACCCGACAGACTCGCAACGCGTACCCTTTGTGGCCCAGCAGTTGGAAAAGCATGCCGGTCCAGTGGTGGCATCGACCGACTACATGAAGAACTATGCCGAGCAGATTCGCCCCTTCATCCCCAAGGGCCGCAGCTACAAGGTGCTTGGAACTGACGGTTTTGGCCGCTCGGACTTCCGTAGCAAGCTGCGCGAGCACTTTGAGATCAACCGCCACTACATCGTGATCGCCGCGCTCAAATCGCTGGCAGACGAAGGCGCGATTCCCGCTGCCAAGGTGCTTGATGCCATCAAGAAGTACGGCATCAAGACGGACAAAGTGAACCCCCTGTACGCATAAATTCCGGAGACAAACATGGCACTGGTAGAAGTAAAAGTCCCGGACATCGGGGATTTCGACGAAGTGGCCGTCATCGAGTTGCTGGTCAAGCCCGGCGACAGCGTGAAGGCCGAACAATCGCTCATCACCGTGGAGTCCGACAAGGCCTCCATGGAGATCCCGTCGAGCCACGCAGGCGTGGTGAAAGAGCTCAAAGTCGCTTTGGGCGACAAGGTCAGCGAAGGCTCGGTGGTCTTGCTGATCGAGGCCGAAGGCGAGGGTGCTGTGGCGGCGCCAGCTGCTGCTGCGGCTCCCACATCGGCACCTGTAGCAGCGCCTGTGGCTGCCCCTGCAGCTTCGGCTGCAACAGGCCTCATTGATGTGCATGTCCCTGACATTGGCGACTTCAAGGATGTGGCCGTCATTGAAGTGTTCGTCAAGCCGGGCGACACCATCAAGCTCGAACAAAGCCTGATCACGGTCGAGTCCGACAAGGCCTCGATGGAAATCCCGTCAAGCGCTGCAGGTGTGCTCAAGGAGCTCAAGGTCAAAGTGGGCGACACCGTCAACATTGGTGATCTGCTGGCGATTGTGGAAGGCGCCACTGCGGCTGCACCGGCTGCCGCGGCCTCTATGCCTGCGCCTGCTGCGACATCAGCCCCCACGGCTACTGCACCTGCGGCTGTTACCGTACCAGCTGCCGCCAGCGCTGCCCCCGCCCACAACCCCACCACCACGCCGGCCGTCGGCCTGCCGCACGCATCGCCCTCGGTGCGCAAGTTCGCCCGCGAACTGGGCGTGCCGCTGGACGAGGTCAAGGGCTCGGGCCAGAAGGGCCGCATCACGGCCGAAGACATCCAGAAATTCACCCAGTCCGTCATGAGCGGCGCCATCCAGACCCAAGCCCAGGCCGCCAAAGCGCCTGCGGGTGGTGGTGGTTCCGAGCTGGGCCTGATCCCCTGGCCCAAGGTCGACTTTGCCAAGTTCGGTCCGGTCGAGCGCAAGGAGATGAGCCGCATCAAAAAGATCAGCGGCGCCAACCTGCTGCGCAACGCGATCATGATTCCCGCCGTCACCAACCACGACGACGCCGACATCACCGAGCTCGAAGCTTTCCGCGTTTCCACCAACAAGGAAAACGAGAAGAGTGGCGTCAAGGTCACCATGCTGGCTTTCCTGATCAAGGCCTGTGTGGCAGCGCTGAAAAAATTCCCCGAGTTCAACAGCAGCCTGTACGGCGATGCGCTGATCTACAAGCAGTATTGGCACATCGGCTTTGCTGCCGATACGCCCAATGGCCTGGTGGTGCCCGTCATCAAGGACGCCGACAAGAAAGGCGTGCTGCAGATCAGCCAGGAAATGGGTGAACTGGCCAAGAAAGCCCGCGACGGCAAGCTCGGCCCCGCCGACATGTCGGGTGCGACTTTCACCATCTCCAGCCTGGGTGGCATCGGTGGCCGTTACTTCACGCCCATCATCAACGCCCCTGAAGTCGCCATCCTGGGCGTCTGCAAGAGCCAGATGGAGCCGGTGTGGGACGGCAAGCAGTTTGTGCCGCGCCTGATGCTGCCGCTGTCGCTGACGTGGGACCACCGCGTGATCGATGGCGCTGCGGCTGCGCGCTTCAATGCCTACTTGGGCCAGATCCTCAGCGACTTCCGTCGCGTACTTCTCTAAGGAGCGCACGATGGCATTGGTTGATATCAAGGTCCCTGATATTGGTGACTTCGACGAAGTGGCGGTGATCGAGTTGCTGGTCAAACCCGGCGACACCATCAAGCCCGAACAAAGCCTGATCACGGTCGAATCCGACAAGGCCTCGATGGAAATTCCGTCGAGCCACGGCGGCGTGGTCAAGGAACTCAAGGTCAAGCTTGGCGACAAGGTCAGCGAAGGCTCGGTGGTGCTGGTGCTCGAAGCCAGCGAAGGCGCTGCTGCGCCTGCGGCCGCACCTGCCGCTGCACCGGCCCCGGTGGCCGCAGCGGCTGCTGCGCCGGTGGTGGCACCGACCGCCGCCAGCTTTGGTGGCAGCGCCGACCTCGAGTGCGACGTGCTCGTGCTCGGTGGTGGCCCCGGCGGCTATTCGGCGGCCTTTCGCGCAGCCGACCTCGGCCTCAAGGTCGTGGTGGTTGAGCGCTACAGCACCCTGGGCGGCGTCTGCCTGAACGTGGGTTGCATCCCCTCCAAGGCGCTGCTGCACGTGGCCGCCGTGATGGACGAGGTGGCTCACCTGAGCGATCTGGGCGTCGAGTTCGGCAAGCCCGTGGTCACCGTCGACAAGCTGCGTGGCCACAAGGAAAAAGTGATCGCCAAGCTGACCGGTGGCCTCGGCGCCATGGCCAAGATGCGCAAGGTCACGATCGTGCGCGGCTATGGGCATTTTGTCGGCGCCAACCACCTCGAGGTCGAAGAGACCACCGGCACTGGCCAGGACAAGACCGGCAGCAAGAAGGTCGTGGCTTTCAAGCGCGCCATCATTGCGGCCGGCTCGCAGGCCGTGCGCCTGCCCTTCATGCCCGATGACCCGCGCGTGGTCGACTCGACCGGCGCCCTGGCCCTGGCCGGTGTGCCCAAGAAGATGCTGATTGTGGGCGGCGGCATCATCGGCCTGGAAATGGGCACTGTCTACAGCACGCTGGGCGCACGCCTCGACGTCGTCGAGATGATGGACGGCCTGATGCAAGGTGCCGACCGCGACCTGGTCAAGGTCTGGGAAAAGATGAACAAGGGCCGCTTCGACAACATCCTGTTGAAGACCAAGACCGTGGGCGCACAAGCCACGCCCGAGGGCATCAAGGTCCAGTTCGAAGGTCTGGACGGCACCAAGTCTGAAGGCACTTACGACCTGGTGTTGCAGGCCGTGGGCCGCACGCCCAACGGCAAGAAGATCGCTGCTGACAAGGCCGGTGTGGCCGTGACGGACCGTGGTTTCATCAACGTCGACATCCAGATGCGCACCAACGTGCCGCACATCTTCGCCATTGGCGATGTGGTGGGTCAGCCCATGCTGGCGCACAAGGCGGTGCACGAGGCGCATGTGGCGGCCGAAGTCATTGCCGGTGAACTGCAGGGCAACAAGGATCTGGCCTCCGCCGCCTTCAACGCCCGCGTGATCCCCAGCGTGGCCTATACCGACCCCGAAGTGGCCTGGGTCGGCCTGACCGAGGACCAGGCCAAGGCGCAAGGCATCAAGGTCAAGAAGGGCCTGTTCCCCTGGACTGCCTCTGGCCGCGCCATCGCCAACGGCCGCGACGAAGGCTTCACCAAGCTGCTGTTCGACGATTCGCCCGAGGCCCATGGCCACGGCAAGATCCTGGGCGGCGGCATCGTGGGCACGCACGCGGGCGACATGATCGGCGAGATCGCGCTGGCCATCGAGATGGGCGCCGACGCGGTGGACATCGGCAAGACCATCCACCCGCACCCCACGCTTGGCGAAAGCATCGGCATGGCGGCAGAGGTGGCGCACGGGTCTTGCACCGACGTGCCTCCCTCCAAAAAGTAAGAAGGCTGCCCCTTCACAGTTGTGTTTTGCCGCTCTGCGGCATGGACAGCTGTGAAGCGGTTGCTGCGTCATAGCCCAGCTCGGTAAGCAAGGCCATGCTGTCCTGTCCCAGTTGAGGCGGGTCGTGGCGTACACCTAATCTGGCACCATCAAGCGTCAGTGGCAACAGGGCTGTGCTGGCTTTTTGACCCGCACGCTCGCCGTCGGGCAAGGTCACCGGGGCCAGTCCGCCCGTGGCCAGCAGGTGAGGATCCTCTAGCAGCTCATGAGGAGCGGTAATGGGTGCGAAGGGCAGGCCTTCGCGCTCGAAGATGCTGGCCAATTCATTGCGGCTGTGATGTTGCAGCCGCTCCCGAAGCAGTGGAATCAGCCACTCGCGCTCACGAACCCTGTCATTGTTGGTCTTCAGGCGTGCGTCGGCCTGGAGATCCACAAACGAGAACGCGCGGCAGAAAATGGACCACTGCGTGTCGCTGACCACGGCCAGAAAAATTTGCTCGCCCCCTTGAACCTGGAACACATCGTAGATGCCCCAGGCGGAGATGCGAGCAGGCATGGGCGCGGCAGGTTTGCCTGTGACGGCGTATTGCATCATGTGCTGGGCCACCAGAAAGACATTGTTTTCAAACAAGGCGCTTTGGACTTGCTGGCCCAGGCCGGTACGCTCTCTTTGCGCGAGCGCCGCCATGACACCAATGGCACCAAACAACCCACCCATGATGTCATTGACCGAAGAACCGGCACGCAGTGGATCCCCAGGCCGGCCTGTCATGTACGCCAGTCCTCCCATCATTTGCACCACTTCATCCAGGGCGGTTCGATGGTCATAGGGGCCCGGTAAAAAACCTTTGTGGCTGACGTAAATCAGGCGAGGGTTGCGTTGTCGAAGGGTCTCATAGTCCAGCCCGAGCTTTTGCATGGTTCCTGATTTGAAGTTCTCGCTGACGACATCGGCGGTGTCGATCAGGCGCAGCACGGCTTCTTTGCCCTGCGGTGTCTGCAAATCCAGCACCAGGCTCTTTTTGTTGCGGTTGAAAAGAGGATAAAAGCCAGCGCCCGAGCCCAGCAGTCGGCGTGTGTTGTCACCACCAGGCGGTTCGACCTTGATGACCTCGGCCCCGAGATCGGCCAGAACCAGACCACAGGTGGGCCCCATGACCATGTGGGTGAATTCCACCACCCGAAGGCCCGTGTAGGGAAGTGTTTGATCGCTGGACATCATGCGTAAGGGGGAGAAAAATCTTTGGGAAGACCGGCTTCGGCAACCATGCCGTAGAGGGGGGCCTTGGGCAGGCCTTCACGGAGAACAGCACGTGCAGCCATCAGCCCATCCAGGCTGACGCCTGTGCGTACACCCATGGCTTCGAACATGAAGACCAAGTCCTCCGTGACGACGTTGCCCGAAGCGCCTGGTGCGTAGGGGCATCCGCCGAGTCCTGCCATGGAGCTGTCAAAAGTGCGAACGCCAGCTTCCCATGCAGCCAGACAATTGGCCAGGCCCAGACCTCGCGTGTTGTGCATATGGGCTGCCCCTGCATGCTTGCCAAGCTCCTGTTGCAGGCGTGTAAACAGACGTTTGACCTGGGCAGGGTTGGCCATGCCTGTGGTGTCAGACAAACCGACTTCATCCACGCCTGCCTCTGCACAGGCATGTGCCAGACGAATCACATCATCTTCCGGTACGTGACCTTGCAGGGTGCACCCAAACGCAGTGAATAACCCCACTTCAACGCTGACCGGATACGTTGCGTGTTCGTTGTGTGCGCGTACATGGTCCATCACCGCCTCCAGCTCGGCGATCATTTGGCTGTGGGTCTTGCGTACATTCGCCAATGAGTGGGCCTCGCTGGCAGAGACGGGCAGGGTGATTTTGTGAGCGCCATGCTGGAGTGCCAGCTGTGCCCCCTTCAGATTGGGGACCAGGGCCATGACGCGCAGTCCTTGTAGTCTGCATGCATGCTTTACCACTTCGGCGGTGCCTGCCATTTGCGGCAGCAGTTTTGCAGACACAAAGGAGCCCACTTCGATTTCCTGCAAGCCTGCCTCGACCAAAGCGTCAATCCAGCGGCATTTGGCGGATGTTGACATGATGTCCGAGATCGATTGAAGGCCATCGCGCGGCCCCACTTCGCTGATCAGAACATCAAATTTGGGCGGTGGGTTGTGCATGGTTGTTCAAATGAGGTTCAACACGCCCTGTGCTGCAACCCTGCCACTGGCCAGGCAGGCACTGAGCAGATAGCCCCCTGTGGGCGCTTCCCAATCGAGCATCTCTCCAGCAAAAAACAGGCCAGGGTGTTGGCGGGACATCAAATGTGAATCGAGCGTTTCAAGCCGGACGCCACCGGCGCTGCTGATGGCTTCGTCGATAGGGCGGGGGGCAGACAAAGTCAACGGCAGGGCCTTGATGGCCGCAGCGACCTCTGTGGCGTTGTTCATCGCGTTTTTCGGCAGTACTTCATGCAGCAGCGCCAGGTGTACCGCAGCCAGATTCAAGCGTCCTTTGAGGTGGCTGCTCAGACTTCGCGAACCGCGTGGGTGGGCCACTTCGGCCAGCACACGCTCGAGGCTCCATTCGGGCTTGAGGTCCAGGTGCAGCGTGGCCTGTCCTTTGCGTTCGATCGTGTCGCGCAGAAGTGCGGAGGCGGCATAGACCAGGCTGCCTTCGATGCCGGTGGCGGTCAATACACATTCGCCTTTACGCGAAAAACCTTCAAAGTTCAGAACCGCGCCTTTGAGCGGGCTGCCCGCAAACTGCTCGCGTAAGCGTTCGCTCCAGCCGCCTGCGATGTCAAAGCCGCAGTTGGCCGGTCGCAGCGGGGTGGTGTCCACACCAAGGTTTTGCAGCCAGGGCTGCCAGGCACCATCTGAGCCCAGCTTGGCCCAACTGCCGCCGCCCAGGGCCAGTACCACAGCTGTTGCCTGTGCGCTATGCGGACCGGTGGGGGTGTCGAAACCCAGAACGTAGCTGCCGCCCTCGTGGCGGATGTCCCCGTTCCAGCGGTGGCGCATATGAAAGGTGACCGGAGAGCCCTGAGACGGGTGGCGAAGGCGCTGCAGCCAGGCACGCAGCAGGGGTGCGGCCTTCATGTCGTTGGGGAACACGCGCTGCGAGCTGCCCACAAAGGTGTCAACGCCCAGGCCCTGCGCCCAGTTGCGTATGGCCTGCGCATCAAAGTTTTGCAGCCAATTGGCGCATTCGGTTTGGCGCTTGCCGTAGCGGGTGATGAACTGAGCCCAAGGTTCAGCGTGGGTCAGGTTCAGCCCGCCCAGGCCCGCCAGCAAGAACTTGCGCCCGACCGAGGGCATGGCGTCGTACACATGCACGCGAACGCCTGCGTTGCTGAGCACTTCCGCCGCCATCAACCCGGCAGGGCCAGCGCCGACGATGACGACGGTGGAGGAGGGGACTGCGCTCACCATGCTTACCTGCGTGTGCGCGCCCGTTGCGAGGTTTTTTGCGCTTTGGCCTTGGCGAACTCTTCCTTGCGGGCGGCGCGCTCAGCATCGGCCTTTTTGCCTTCGGCCAGCCATTTCGCAAATTCTTCGGGCGTTTCCAGCGTGATGGCGCCCAGCGCACCCGAGCGCAGGTCGTGAATCACAGCCTCTGCCGCCTTGGTGGTGTTGATGCGTCCGCCGGGCAGCAGGGCGCCGCGCACACGACCCACGGCGTCGAGCACCTGCTCGTCGCTCAGGCCTTCCAGGCTGGCCAGTTTGTAGCGGGCCATCAGCTCTTGCGGGTAATGCGCCATCAGGTAGGCCAGCAGCTCCAGGGCCACTTCTTCGTCGTCAAAAGCGTTGACGCCAATGGCACCACTGGCGGCCAGGTTGTAGCCGCTTTGCAGCACGATGATGCGTGGCCACAGCACGCCTGGCGTGTCGTATAAATAAAAATCGTCGGCAATGGTGACGCGCTGCTCGGTTTTGGTCACGCCCGCAATATCGCCGGTTTTAGCTGCGGCTTTGCCTTTGAGGGTGTTGATCAGGGTTGATTTGCCCACGTTGGGGATGCCGCAAATGAGCACGCGCATGGGCTTGTCCATGCCACCCCGGTTGGGGGCCAGCTCGCGGCAGGCTGCAGCCAGTGCTTTGGCGGGCTGCTTCATGCTGTTGTCCAGCGCGATGGCCCGAACACCGTCCTGGGCGTTGTAGTGGTCGAGCCATTGTTGGGTACGCACAGGGTCGGCCAGGTCTTGCTTGCTCAGGATCTTGAGCGCGGGCTTGCCCTTGATCAGCCCTGCCAGCATCGGGTTTGCGCTGGAGCCGGGCAGGCGGGCATCAAGCATTTCGATGACGACATCAATGGCTTTGATGCGCTCGGCAATCGCCTGGCGCGTCAGATGCATGTGACCGGGAAACCATTGAATGGACATGGGCGTGGTGTGGTGTGGGCCGTTGACGAAGGAGGTATTGTGCCTGCTTGTCCGTTAGGCGACGTGTGGGGCCGAAGGGTTTGATCTTCTGACCCCGACATGCTCCATACTTGACCCATGTCACAAACATCCACACTCAAACCCTGGCAGGTGATTGCGGGCGGTCTATCGGGACTGGTGCTGACCCTGGGGTTGGCGCGTTTTGCCTACACGCCCTTGTTGCCCGTCATGCAGGCGCAGACCGGTTTGACCGATTCGGCAGCGGGCGCGTTGGCCGCCGTCAATTACGCGGGATACATGAGTGGGGCTTTGGCGATTGCCTGGCTGGATGATGTGCGCTGGCGTCATCGCCTCTATAGCGCGGGTCCATGGATGGCGTTACTTGTGACGGCAGCCATGGCCCTGTCGGCCTGGTGGCCGGCTTGGGCGTTGTGGCGCTACATCGGCGGTTTGTGCGGCGCTACAGGCATGTTGCTGGGCTCTGGACTGGTTCTGGGTTGGTTGATGCAGCACGGTCGCAGGCCCGAGCTGGGGCTTCATTTCATGGGTATCGGCGTCGGCATCGTGGTGTCTGCCCTCGGCGCATGGCTGCTGGGTTTGTGGCTCAGTGACTGGGCCAGCCAATGGCTGGCTTTTGCGGCGCTGGGACTGCTGTTTTTTGTGCCGGCCTGGCGTTGGCGACCGCCAGTACCCCCTGCGGCAACGCCCAGGCAAGCCCAGTCTTCTACAGGCTTGCCATCCGGGCGCTGGCTCTGGACGATGATGCTCAGTTACTTCACGGCAGGCTGGGGGTTTGTGATCAGTGCCACCTTCACGGTCGCGATGGTGGAGCGCGAACCTGCCTTGGCGGGGCAGGGACCCTGGGCCTGGGCGCTTGTGGGGGTAGCTGCCATGCCGGCAGTGTTTTTATGGGACCGTGTGGCACGTGCTCTGGGTGACATTCGGGCCTTGATGCTGGCCATGTTTTTGCAAATTCTGTCTGTCATCCTGCCCGCGGCGTCGAGCTCTTTGCCTGCAGCGCTGATCGGATCTGCCGGTTACGGTGCCACTTTCATCGGCATTGTGAGTCTGACTCTTGCTTTGGTCGGACGACGCTCGCCTGCCAATCCGGGTAAAGCCATGGCCAAACTGACGCTCAGCTATGGCGCAGCGCAAGTGATCGCCCCTGTATTGACGGGTGCCATGGCTCAGGCTTCCGGCAATTTCAGGGCGGGGCTGTGGTTGACTGCGGCCATGCTGACCCTGGGGCTGGCCTTGCTCGCCAGCTTGCCCAAAGAGGAGTGAGGAGTAGGAACCGGAAAGGGCTTACTCGATTATTTGCGCGGGAGACGCGACACCCTCTTCAGTCTGGACGCGGCGAGCACCATTGAAGCGTTTTTGCCAGTAGGCCGAGCGCATGTCATCGATCTTGACGCGCTTGCCTTTTCGAGGCGCATGGATGAATTTCCCGTCCCCGACGTAGATGCCCACATGGCTGAACGCGCGCTTCATGGTGTTGAAAAACACCAGATCGCCGGGTTGCAATTCGGTGCGTTCGATGGTTTCTGTAGCGGCCGCCTGTTCTTCGGCGCGGCGGGGCAGCACCATGCCAAAGGTTTTTTCGTAGACGTTGCGCACCAGACCACTGCAGTCGAGTCCCTTGACTTCGGAGTTACCCCCAAATTTGTAAGGCACGCCCAGCAAACCCATGGCGCGTGTGACGAGTTCTTCTGCACCGAATCCGACGCTGTCTTTGGCGTGGCTGACTTGCTGGCCCCACTGGTCGAGCAGGTTTTTACGTGCTGAGACGGCGGCGGACGCCTGGTTTGTCGTTGAGGTCTCCTGCGCGCGTGCGGGTCCCTGTGCCAGCGCATAGGCGCAAGCACAAGTCAAAACCAGTACATAAGGATTCAAAGACATAGATTGCGAGCATAACCGCTCTGGAAGCGGTTTATGCCGCCGGGATGTAAAGACAAGGTGAACTGACAAGCCAGGCTTTGTACAAGCTACAATCCAATCATTGATGTTTGTGTAGATGTTCTCATGTTGCTTGATGCACAGGAAAGCCAGCTGGTTCTGGTTGATTTTCAACCTCGCTTGCAAGCGGCCATGCACGATGCTGCTCATGCGTGGGGCAATGCCACACGTTTGGCGGCGTTGGCCCAAGCCCTGCAAATTCCTGTTTGGGGAACCGAGCAGAACCCGTCCAAGCTCGGCGTTCTGGATGAAAACATGCGCCAATACTGTCAGCGGGTACTCGCAAAAATGCAGTTCAGTGCTGTGGAAGAGGGCTTGGGCGAATGGCTCAAGCCAGAGCCTGCGGCCACGCCCCGCGGCAATGCACGCAGCTTGCCCAGACACCTGCAAAAGCCCCAGCCAGCGGCACCTTCACGTCAAAGCATTGTCATTGCAGGTGTGGAGGCACATGTGTGTGTGCTTCAGACGGCGCTGGATTTGCTCGAAGACGAGTTTGATGTCTGGGTGGTGACAGATGCCTGCACTTCACGTACCGAGCGCAATCGCGATGCCGCTTACGACCGTCTTGCCGGCGCGGGCGCAGAGTTGGTGACGGCGGAGATGGTGGCCTTTGAATGGGTGCGCTCGGCTGAACACCCCTCATTCAAGGCGATGCAGCAACTGTTCAAGTGAAAATCAGCTTGCCGTAAGTCCACTCTTCATAATTATGAATTCAGAAATCGCCGACGGGGTGTTCGTATCCTGCTGGTTCGAGTGTCTGATATAAAAATCTAGAGGAGCCCTCATGGCAAGCTATGCAGAATTTCACAAGCGTTCTATCGTCGAACGCGATGCTTTTTGGGGTGAACAAGCTCAGTTGATTGACTGGCACAAGCCCTACGAACAGGTCTGCGACTACAGCAAGCCGCCTTTTGCAACCTGGTTCAAGGGCGGTGAGACCAACCTCTGTCACAACGCAGTGGACCGCCATCTGGCCACTCGTGCAGACCAGAATGCGCTGATCTTCGTTTCCACCGAGACGAACACCGAAAAAACCTATTCCTTCCGCGAGCTGCATGCTGAGGTCAACCGCATGGCCGCCATCTTGCAAGCCCAAGGTGTAGGCAAGGGCGACCGCGTGTTGATCTACATGCCCATGATTGCAGAGGCCTGTTTTGCCATGCTGGCCTGCGTGCGCATTGGCGCCATCCACTCGGTGGTGTTCGGCGGCTTTGCCAGCCACTCGCTGGCCAGCCGCATTGACGACGCGCAGCCCAAGGCCATCGTGAGTGCCGACGCCGGCATGCGTGGCGGCAAGGCCGTGCCTTACAAGCACCTGCTGGACGCCGCCATTGATCTGGCGGCCCACAAACCCGCCAAGGTGCTGATGGTCAACCGCGGACTGGCCCCGCTTAACCCCGTGGCTGGCCGCGATGTGGATTACGCCACCGAGCGCGCCAAGGTGATGGACGCCAACGTGCCTTGCGTCTGGGTCGCCAGCGACCACCCCAGCTACATCCTCTACACCTCGGGCACCACCGGCAAGCCCAAGGGCGTGCAGCGCGACACCGCGGGCTACACCGTGGCCCTGGCTGCGTCCATGAAGCACATCTACATGGGCAACCCCGGCGAGACGTATTTCTCGACGTCCGACATTGGCTGGGTGGTGGGCCACAGCTACATCATCTACGGCCCGCTGATCAACGGCATGGCCACCATCATGTACGAAGGCCTGCCTACCAACCCCGACGCGGGCATCTGGTGGAGCCTGGTCGAAAAGTACAAGGTTTCGGTCATGTTCTCGGCCCCCACGGCCGCCCGTGTGCTCAAAAAGCAGGACCCGGCCTACCTGACGAAATACGACCTCTCCAGCCTCAAGGCCCTGTTCCTGGCCGGCGAGCCGCTGGACGAGCCCACCGCCACCTGGATGGCGGGCGCGATCAACAAGCCCATCATCGACAACTACTGGCAGACCGAAACCGGTTGGCCGATCATGGCGATCTGCAACGGCGTCGAAAAAGCCCCCACCAAGTACGGCTCGCCCGGCAAGGCGGTGTACGGCTATGACGTCAAGCTGATCAACGAAAACACCGGCGAGGAAATCACCGAAGCTGACCAGAAGGGCGTGATCGCGGTCGAAGGCCCGCTGCCTCCGGGCTGCCTGCAGACCGTCTGGGGCGACGACAAGCGCTATGTCAACACCTACTGGACCAGCATCCCCGGCAAGACCATGTACTCCACCTTCGACTGGGGCGTGAAAGACAAGGACGGCTACTTCTACATCCTGGGCCGCACCGACGACGTGATCAACGTCGCCGGCCACCGCTTGGGCACCCGCGAGATCGAGGAAAGCATCTCCAGCCACCCCAATGTGGCCGAAGTCGCCGTGGTGGGCGTGGCCGACCAGCTCAAGGGGCAAGTTGCGGTAGGTTTTGCGGTGCTGAAGGATCCCAGCAAAGTCAAAAGTGCTGAAGACGCACAGAAGCTGGAAGCAGAAATCATGAAAGTGGTCGACGGCCAGCTGGGCGCAGTAGCCCGGCCGGCCCGTGTGCGCTTTGTGACGATTTTGCCCAAGACCCGCTCAGGAAAGGTGTTGCGTCGTGCCATTCAGGCAGTGTGCGAAGGCCGCGACCCCGGGGATCTGACCACCATCGATGATCCCAGCGCTTTGCACCAGATCGTTGACCTGCTCAAAGCCTGATGATGGACCCCGTCTTGTACGGGGTCTTTTTTTCTTGCAACAAAAATGAGTCTGTAAGTTTGATATTGGCAAGACCGTGGCACAATGCAACAGTTTCATGAGGCCCTTCCAGTGCCACACTGTCGCATCCGCCAACCGGTTCAGCCGTGTCGCGGAAGGTATTTTTAACCAGCTAATGCTCCCTGAAGGGGGGCGAAGGTAGCGAAAACAATGAGCGAGACCAAGTCCGTCTATACGGCCTATTCGGCCAACACACACCTGTTCGGTGGGAACGGTCCGTATGTCGAAGAGATGTACGAGAACTACCTGGCCAACCCTGGCAGTGTTCCTGATAACTGGCGCGAATACTTTGACGCCCTGCAGCATGTTCCTGCTGTGGATGGCTCCAACGCCAAAGACGTTCCCCATCTGCCCGTCATCAATGCGTTTGCCGACCGCGCCAAGCAGGGTGGCACCAAAGTCGTCATGGCCAGCGCCGATGCCGAAATGGGCCGCAAGCGCACCGCCGTGCAGCAGCTGATTGCCGCCTACCGCAATGTGGGCCAGCGTTGGGCCGATCTGGACCCGCTCAAGCGCACCGAGCGTGAAAACATTCCCGAGCTGGAACCGTCCTTCTACGGCTTCACCGATGCCGACCAGGAAACCGTGTTCGACACCTCGAACACCTTCTTCGGCAAGGATCGCATGAGCCTGCGCGAACTGCTGAACGCCCTGCGCGAAACGTACTGCGGCACCATCGGCTCCGAGTACATGTACACCACCGACATGGCGCAAAAGCGCTGGTGGCAGCAAAAACTCGAAAGCAACCGCGCCAAGCCCAACTTCTCGGCCGAGAAGAAAAAGCACATCCTCGACCGCCTGACCGCTGCCGAAGGCCTCGAGCGTTACCTGCACACCAAGTACGTCGGCCAAAAGCGCTTCTCCCTCGAAGGTGGCGAGAGCTTCATCGCCTCGATGGACGAGCTGATCCAGGTCGCAGGCCAGCAGGGCGTTCAGGAAATCGTGATCGGCATGGCCCACCGTGGCCGTCTGAACGTGCTGGTCAACACCCTGGGCAAGGCCCCCGGCATGTTGTTTGCCGAGTTCGACCATACCGCCCCTGAAGACTTGCCCGCCGGCGACGTGAAGTACCACCAGGGCTTCAGCTCCGACGTGACCACCCCCGGCGGCCCGGTTCACCTGTCCCTGGCGTTCAACCCGTCGCACCTGGAAATCGTCAACCCCGTGGTGGAAGGTTCGGTGCGTGCCCGCATGGACCGCCGTGGCGACCCCAAGGGCAGCCAGGTGCTGCCAGTGCTGGTGCACGGTGACTCCGCCTTCGGCGGTCAGGGTGTCAACCAGGAAACCCTGTGTCTGGCCCAGACCCGTGGCTACACCACGGGCGGCACGGTGCACATCATCATCAACAACCAGATCGGTTTCACCACGTCTGACCCGCGCGACATGCGTTCGACCGTGTTCTGTACCGACATCGTCAAGATGGTCGAGGCGCCGGTGCTGCACGTCAATGGCGACGACCCCGAAGCCGTGGTGCTGGCCACCCAATTGGCGCTCGAATACCGCATGGAATTCCGCCAGGACGTGGTGATCGACATCACCTGTTTCCGCAAACTGGGTCACAACGAACAGGACACCCCTGCGCTGACCCAGCCGCTGATGTACAAGAAGATTGCAGCCCACCCCGGCACTCGCAAGCTGTACGCCGACAAGCTGGCCGCGCAAGGTCTGGGCGATACGTTGGGCGACGACATGGTCAAAGCCTATCGCGCCGCCATGGACGCCGGCAAGCACACCAACGATCCCGTGCTGACCAACTTCAAGAGCAAGTACGCGGTGGACTGGGCGCCCTTCCTGGGCAAAAAGTGGACCGATGCCGGCGACACCTCCATCCCGCTGTCCGAGTGGAAGCGTCTGGCCGAGAAGCTGACCACCATTCCTGAAAGCGTCAACCCGCACCAGCTGGTCAAGAAGGTCTATGACGACCGTGCGGCCATGGGTCGTGGCGAGATCAACGTCGACTGGGGCATGGGCGAGCACATGGCTTTTGCATCGCTGGTGGCCAGCGGCTACCCGGTGCGCCTGTCTGGCGAAGACTGCGGACGCGGCACCTTCACGCACCGCCACGCAGTCATCCATGACCAAAAGCGCGAGAAGTGGGACACCGGCACGTATGTGCCCCTGCAAAACGTGTCTGACAACCAGGCACCATTTGTTGTCATCGACTCCATCCTTTCGGAAGAAGCGGTGCTGGGTTACGAATACGGTTACGCCTCCAACGACCCCAACACCTTGGTCATCTGGGAAGCCCAGTTTGGCGACTTCGCCAACGGCGCCCAGGTGGTCATTGACCAGTTCATCGCATCCGGCGAAGTGAAATGGGGCCGCGTCAACGGCTTGGTCATGATGCTGCCGCACGGCTATGAAGGCCAGGGCCCCGAGCACAGCTCGGCGCGCGTAGAGCGTTTCATGCAGCTGGCGGCTGACACCAATATGCAGATCGTACAGCCGACCACGGCCAGCCAGATCTTCCATGTGCTGCGCCGCCAGATGGTGCGCGACCTGCGCAAACCGCTGGTCATCTTCACGCCCAAGTCGCTGCTGCGCAACAAGGACGCCACCAGCCCGGTGTCCGAGTTCACCAAAGGCAGCTTCCAGACCGTGATCCCCGAGAACAAGGCGCTCAAGGCCGACAAGGTCAAGCGCGTGATCGCCTGCTCGGGCAAGGTGTACTACGACCTGGTCAAGCAGCGTGAAGCCAAGGGCGCCGACGACGTGGCCATCATCCGCGTCGAGCAGCTCTATCCCTTCCCGCACAAGGCCTTTGCGGCCGAGATCAAGAAGTACCCTAACGCCACCGAAGTGGTGTGGTGCCAGGACGAACCGCAAAACCAGGGTGCCTGGTTCTTCATCCAGCACAACATCCACGAGAACATGCTGGCTGGCCAGAAGCTTGGCTACGCCGGTCGCGCTGCATCTGCTTCCCCGGCTGTAGGCTACTCGCACCTGCACCAGGACCAGCAAAAAGCGTTGCTCGATGCTGCTTTCGGCAAGCTCAAAGGCTTCGTGCTGACCAAATAAAACGTCCCGTACCTCCTCATAACATCTTCAAAGAGAAATCAACATGGCAATCGTTGAAGTCAAAGTTCCCCAGTTGTCCGAATCCGTGGCCGAAGCCACTTTGCTGACCTGGAAAAAGAAGCCCGGTGAAGCCGTGGCCCAGGACGAGATCCTGATCGAAATCGAGACCGACAAGGTCGTGATGGAAGTGCCTGCACCTTCCGCTGGCGTGCTGGCCGAGATCGTAGTGGGTGACGGTGGTACCGTTGTGGCCCAGCAGCTGATCGCCAAGATCGACAGCGAAGGCAAGGCTGGTGCTGCTGCAACCGCCCCAACCGCTGCTCCTGCGGCCGCTGCTGCTCCTGTCGCAGCCCCCGCTGCTGCTCCTGCCAGCAACAACATGGCCGGTGTTGCCATGCCCGCTGCCGCCAAGCTGATGGCCGACAACAACCTGGCCGCTGGCTCTGTGGCCGGCTCCGGCAAGGATGGCCGGGTGACCAAGGGCGACGTGCTCGCTGCTGTAGCCTCAGGTGCCAGCATCCCCACCGGCGCCCCGACCGCCGCTCTGGCCCAGGTGGCTGCGCCCGCTGCCCCCGTGGCCCTGGGCGACCGCCCCGAGCAGCGCGTGCCCATGACCCGTCTGCGCGCCCGCATCGCCGAGCGCCTGCTGCAGTCGCAGGCCACCAACGCCATTCTGACCACGTTCAACGAGATCAACATGGCTCCCGTCATGGCACTGCGCAAGGTGCATCAGGAGAAGTTCGAAAAGACCCACGGCGTCAAGCTGGGCTTCATGAGCTTCTTCGTCAAGGCTGCCGTGCACGCCCTCAAGAAGTTCCCGGTCCTGAACGCTTCGGTGGACGGCAACGACATCGTCTACCACGGCTACTTCGATATCGGTATCGCTGTGGGCTCGCCCCGTGGCCTGGTGGTGCCGATCCTGCGCAACGCCGACCAGATGAGCTTTGCCGAGATCGAAAAGAAGATCGCCGAGTTTGGCAAGAAGGCTGCTGAAGGCAAGCTGGGCATTGAAGAGATGACCGGCGGTACCTTCTCCATCTCCAACGGTGGCACCTTCGGCTCCATGATGTCCACCCCCATCATCAACCCGCCCCAGTCGGCCATTCTGGGCGTGCACGCCACCAAGGACCGCGCCATGGTCGAAAACGGCCAGGTCGTGGTTCGCCCGATGAACTACTTCGCCATGTCGTATGACCACCGCATCATCGACGGCCGCGAAGCCGTGCTGGGTCTGGTCGCCATGAAAGAGGCGCTGGAAGATCCCACACGCCTGCTGTTCGATCTGTAATTGACTGTATCCGCAATGCCTCCTGACGGGGGCATTGCCACATTTGAAAGTACCTCATGAGCAAACAATTCGACGTCGTCGTCATCGGCGGTGGCCCTGGTGGCTACATCGCAGCCATTCGCGCTGCCCAACTCGGCATGCAGGTGGCCTGTATTGACGAATGGAAAAACGCTGCGGGTGGTCCCGCTCCTGGCGGCACCTGCACCAATGTGGGCTGCATCCCGTCCAAGGCGCTGCTGCAGTCTTCCGAGCACTTTGAGCATGCCAACCACCACTTTGCCGAGCACGGCATCACGGCCAAGGACGTCAAGATCGACGTGGCCAAGATGATTGCCCGCAAGGACAACGTCGTCAAACAGAACAACGACGGCATCCTGTACCTGTTCAAGAAGAACAAGGTCACCTTCTTCCACGGTCGCGGCAGCTTTGTCGGCAAGACCGAGGCTGGCTGCGAGATCAAGGTGGCCGGCAAGACCGAAGAATCCATCGTGGGCAAGCAGGTCATTGTGGCCACTGGCTCCAACGCCCGAGCGCTGCCCGGCGTGCCGTTTGACGAAGAAACCGTGCTGTCGAATGACGGCGCACTTCGCGTGGGCGCCGTGCCCAAGAAGCTGGCCCTGATCGGCTCCGGCGTGATCGGTCTGGAAATGGGTTCGGTCTGGCGCCGTCTGGGTGCCGACGTCACTATCCTCGAAGGTCTGCCGACCTTCCTGGGCGCGGTGGACGAGCAGATCGCCAAGGAGGCCAAGAAGGCCTTCGACAAACAGGGTCTGAAGATCGAGCTGGGCGTGAAAGTCGGCGAAATCAAGACCGGCAAGAAGGGCGTGACCGTCAACTACACCAATGCCAAGGGCGAAGCCGTGGCGCTGGACGCCGACAAGCTGATCGTCTCGATCGGCCGCGTGCCCAATACGATTGGCCTAAATGTTGAAGCCGTGGGCCTGCAACTCGACGAGCGTGGCGCCCTCGTGGTCGACGGTGACTGCCGCACCAATGTACCCGGCATCTGGGCCGTGGGCGATGTTGTGCGTGGCCCGATGCTGGCGCACAAGGCCGAGGAAGAGGGTGTGGCCGTAGCCGAGCGCATCGCCGGCCAGCACGGTCATGTCAACTTCAACACCATCCCCTGGGTCATCTACACCAGCCCCGAGATCGCCTGGGTCGGCCGCACCGAGCAGCAGCTCAAAGCCGATGGCGTGGCCTACAAGGCGGGCACCTTCCCGTTCCTGGCCAACGGCCGTGCCCGTGCCCTCGGTGACACGACCGGCATGGTGAAGTTCCTGGCCGATGCCAAGACCGACGAGATCCTGGGCGTGCACATCGTGGGTCCGATGGCGTCCGAGCTGATCTCCGAGGCCGTGGTGGCCATGGAGTTCCGCGCCAGCGCCGAAGACATCGCCCGCATCTGCCACGCGCATCCCTCGCTGTCCGAAGCCACCAAGGAAGCCGCGCTGGCGGTCGACAAGCGCACGCTGAACTTTTGATTGAGCCCAGAGCTTGAATCCACCAAACCCGGGCTGGTCCCGGGTTTTTTATGCCTTAGACTCAAGTCATGTCTGTTCGTTCCGTTTACGAAGAAGAGCTGAAAAAACGTGGGTTCCAGAGTGACCCCGCGCAGCTGCGTGCCATTGATGCGCTGGAGCGTTGTGCCCAGGAATGGGCTCAATACAAAGCTCGACGCTCCAACAGTTTCAAGAAATTGATCAACCGCCCCGATATTCCCAAAGGGGTGTACATGTACGGAGGGGTAGGACGCGGCAAAAGCTTTTTGATGGACTGCTTTTATGAGGCCGTTCCCATCCAGCGTAAGACCCGCTTGCACTTTCATGAATTCATGCGCGAGGTCCATCGTGAGATGGCGGGTTTGCAAGGTACGGTCAACCCGCTCGATGAGCTGGGCAAACGCATGGCCAAGCGCTTCAAGCTCATCTGCTTTGACGAATTTCACGTGGCCGACATCACAGATGCCATGATCTTGCACCGTTTGTTGCAGGCTTTGTTCGACAATGGTGTGGGGTTTGTGACGACGTCCAACTTCATGCCTGACGGCTTGTACCCGAATGGCCTGCACCGGGACCGTATCCTGCCTGCGATTGCACTGCTCAATGAGCGCATGCAGGTGCTCAATGTGGACAACGGCACCGACTACCGCCGACGGACCCTGGAGATGGTTCAGCTCTACCACACCCCCTTGGGCGAGCATGCCGATGCACTTATGCAGGAAGCATTTGACCGTCTCGCGAGTGGTCAGGATGAGCCGCCGGTCCTGCACATCGAGGCACGCGAGATCAAGGCGCGCCGACGTAATGGTGGTGTGGTCTGGTTCGACTTCTGGGGTTTGTGCGGCGGCCCACGCTCACAAAACGACTACCTGGAAATTGCCAGTCAGTTTCATACTGTTCTGCTGAGCAATGTGCCGGCCATGCCGGTCAAACTGGCATCCGAGGCACGTCGCTTTACCTGGTTGATAGATGTGCTTTATGACCGCCGGGTCAAGCTGATCGTGTCGGCAGAAGTGGCCCCCGAGCAGCTTTATACAGAAGGCCCGCTGGCCCACGAGTTTCCGCGTACGGTGTCTCGCCTCAATGAAATGCGGTCTGCCGAATTTCTGGCGCTCGAGCACCGTACCGTCAATACGCAATTGACATGAAGACACGTTTGCTCGCCTTTTTGCTCATGTTGTTGACAGGTCACGCACAAGCGCAGCTGTCTGAGCCCACGCTTGTCGAAAAGCAGCGAGCCATTGAGCTCAAGCGCAGCGAGTTGACAGCGAAAAAGCAGGCTGTGGCGGATGCCCATGCCAAGCTGCAGGAGCAATGCTGGCAACGTTTTGCGGTCAATGACTGTTTGCGCGATGTACGTCGCGCACAACGCAAAGCCCTTGAACCTGTAGAGGCAGCGTTGCTCGAGCTCAATGCCAGCGACCGTCTGCTTCGCTTGCAAGAGCGTGAGCAGCGCCTGCTCGACAAAGCCCATCACTGAGGGATTGCCTGGGAGATTCCGCTTGAGCGATTTGAAGCAGGCCGTGGACCAGGTGCTCCGGCCAGAAGGCTTGCTGAGCCAGTGTTTGCCGGGCTTTCAGCCTCGTCAGGCGCAGCTGGACATGGCCGATGCGGTCAGCGACACCATTTCCACAGGCGGTCAACTGGTGGTGGAAGCGGGCACGGGTGTGGGCAAGACCTATGCCTATCTGGTGCCCACTTTGCTCAGCGGCCAGCGTGCCTTGATTTCAACCGCCACCAAAGCCCTGCAAGACCAGCTGTATGCCCGCGATATTCCACGTTTGCTGGAGTGGTTGGGTTTGCCACTGCGTGTGGCCTTGCTCAAAGGGCGAGGCAGTTATTTGTGTCTGCACCGCATGGAGCAGGCACCCCATGGTCTTGCGCTGGATACGCCGGGTATGCGCCACGCCTGGCAGCGTGTGGAGCAGTGGTCGCGTCTGACGCGTACAGGCGATCTGGGTGAACTGACCGGGCTGGATGAGCAGTCGACGGTGCTGCCCCTGGTCACCTCTACCCGAGACAATTGTCTAGGTTCCATGTGTCCCAAGTACAAGGCCTGCCATGTGAACCTGGCGCGCAAAGAGGCTATGGCTGCTGACTTGGTGGTGATCAACCACCATTTGTTTTTTGCAGATATGGCTGTTCGCGAGAGCGGCGTGGCCGAGTTGCTGCCCAATGTAGGCATCACGGTGTTTGACGAGGCACACCAACTCAACCAGATCGGCGTCAATTTTCTGGGTTCACACATTTCGTCCAGTCAACTGCTGGAACTGGCTCGTGATGTGATCGGCGTGGCCCTGCAGTGGGCCAAAGGCTTGGCCGATTGGCAAGGGCTAGCGGGCACGCTCGAAACGGCGGTGCGAGACTGGCGCCTGACTGCAGGCCACCGACGTCATGCAGTGCGTTTGCGCTGGCATGAAGCAGCGCCCGAGGGCCTGGACGAAAAGGGCTGGTCGCATGCGATGCAAGTTGTGGACGAGGCCGTGCAAAACTTGCAAAAGGCGCTGGAGATGGTCGAGGAGCTTGCGCCTGACCTCGCCCGCCTGCGTGAGCGTTGTGACCAATCTCGTGACAAGCTAGCCACCTTTGCGGAGCCGGTGCAGACAGGGCATGTGCGTTGGCTGGAGGTATCAACCCAGCTGCGCATGATGGATTCGCCACTGGACATTGCCCAGGCTTTTGGCGAGTGGGTCAAACCCTTGCCTGAACAAGCTGCGCAGCGTGCCTGGGTCTTCACCTCGGCCACTTTGGGCGACGATCCGCAGCTGAGCTGGTTTACCGAACCGTGTGGTTTGCAGCAGGCTCGCTGCATGCAGGTGGGCAGCCCATTTGACTATGAGCGCCAGGCGGGCTTGTTTGTGCCGCCCGATATGGTGCGTCCACAAGATGCCCGCCACAGCGAACAAGTCGCGTTCTGGGCGGAGCAGGGCGCTCGGGCCTTGCGCGGGCGCACGCTGGTGTTGACTACCACCTTATCGGCCATGCGCACCATTGGCGAGGTGCTGCGCACGCGTCTGTCTGACGATTCAGGTCTGGAAGTGCTGGTGCAGGGCGAATGGCCCAAACGCAAATTGATGGAGCGTTTTCGTCAAGCCATCGAACTGGGGGACAAGGGCTTGGTGCTGGTCGGTTCAGCCAGCTTTTGGGAGGGCTTTGATGTGCCCGGCGAAGCTTTGCAGCTGGTGGTGATCGACAAGTTGCCATTCCCGCCACCGGGTGACCCCCTGGTGCAGGCGCGCAGTGAGCGTTTGGAGGCGCAGGGCAAAAGTCCGTTTGCTGATCATGCCTTGCCCGAGGCTGCGGTGGCACTCAAGCAAGGTGCCGGTCGCTTGATTCGCAGCGAGCTCGACCACGGAATTTTGCTGATTGGTGACCCGCGACTGGTGCAAATGTCCTACGGCAAGAGGCTGATGCGCGCTTTGCCTCCCATGCGCAGATTGCTCGACGCTCAGGCCTTTGAAGCAGCCTTGCAGGAGGTCACCAGATCTTCCACCACGAGCTCTTGGACTTGAGCTGCTCCTGATTGGCTTTCAGAAAGCGCGAGTTTGGATAGTTCTTCTCCAGGATGCGTTGAGCATCGTCACGCAGCTGGGGCATGCCCATCGCGTCGTAAGAGCTGACCAGAATAGCCAATGCTTCTTCCACCGCAGGGACGCCCTGGTATTCGGAGATGGCCTGCTGTGCGCGGTTGACCGCCGCCACATGCGCGCCACGTGAGGCGTAGTAGCGGGCCACGTGCACTTCGTAAGCGGCCAGCGAATTGACAATGTAGACCATGCGCTGACGGGCGTCAGGCGTGTACTTGGAGTCAGGGAAGCGGTTGCTCAATTCCTTGAACGACTCGTAGGCGTCCTTCGCTGCTTTTTGGTCACGCTCGGACAAATCCTGGCTGGTGATGAACGAGAACAAGCCGGTGTTGTCGTTGAAATTCACCAAGCCCTTCAGGTAAAGGGCGTAGTCCACGCCCGGGCTGGCGGGGTGCAGGCGAATGAAGCGGTCCAGGGTGGCCAAAGCCTGAGGTTTGTCACCGTTGCGGTACTGCGCAAAGGCTTTTTCAACCTGGGCCTGCTGGGCTAGTGGTGTGCCGGCCGCACGACCTTCCAGCTTTTCAAACAGGCCAATGGCCTTGTCCCAGGAGCCTGCATTGACCTCGTCGCGGGCTTCGCTGTAGATGCGCTCGGGCGACCAGCCTGCCGTGATGTCCTTGGGGGTGCTCGAGCAGGCACCCAAGGTCAGGCTCAAAGCCAGGAGGGAACTGGTGCCAAGCACGGATAATCGGGAGCGTTGCATCACAGGCCTTACAAGAAGCGTTACTCCAATTGATTATATCGACCGCCCCCGTTGTTCAGGACGAAGAAGACCTCCCCGCAGACAGTGAAATCCGAGAGCTGCGGGTGGACGCCAGCCTTCACGGCTTGCGCCTGGACAAAGCGCTGGCCGAAGGGGTGCCCGAGTTCTCGCGCAGTTATCTGCAGCAGCTTATTGCGCAGGGCGATTTGAGTGTGGATGCGCAGGTCCAGACCAAGGCATCGGTCAAGGTGCGCATGGGCCAGCGCTTGCGGCTGGTCATGCGGCCTACTCCCCAGTCCCGGGCTTTTGTGCCCGAGCCCATGGATTTGCAGGTGGTGTTTGAAGACGAACACCTGCGCGTGATCCACAAACCAGCCGGTTTGGTGGTGCACCCGGCGCCGGGCAACTGGCGAGGCACGTTGCTCAACGGTTTGCTGGCGCTGGACAGCTCGGCCAGCACACTGCCGCGTGCAGGCATTGTTCATCGGCTGGACAAAGACACCAGCGGCCTGATGGTGGTGGCGCGCACGCGCCAAGCTATGGACGCGCTGGTCCAGCTTATTGCTGCCCGTGAGGTCAAACGCCAATACCTGGCCATCGGTCAGGGACGCTGGGGTAGTGTGACGGAGCGCGAGGTGACGGTGGGCATTGGTCGCGATCCGCAAAACCGATTGCGCATGGCCGCCGTGGATCTGCAACGCCAGTCGGGCAAGGAGGCGCGTACCACCCTTCGTTGCCTGGACCAAAACGACAGCTATTGCCTGGTGCTGTGCAGCTTGCACACCGGCCGTACCCACCAGATTCGGGTGCACATGGCCCATCTGGGGCATCCCCTGGTGGCGGACGCTTTGTATGGGGGCGTGCCTGCGGCTGGCTTGCAGCGGCAGGCCCTGCATGCCTGGAAATTGGCCTTTGCCCATCCGATCACGGCTCAGGAGCTGGCCTTTGAGGCAGCTCCCCCCGCCGATATTGAGCAAGCCTTGCAGATGTTGGGACTTCGTTACAATTGACCCCACACGCCGGCCCTGAGGTGAATGAACCCTGCGGCCCCGATCGCGCAAGCCCTGCGCCATCCTTGCCGTGACGACTTTTTCAATGGCCTCATCAAGGCCTTTTGTCCGGATGAACCAACATGAACACGGTGCAAGCCAAACGCATCCTCGAAACAGCCTTGCTGTGCTCGAGCATGCCCTTGACCCTGCGGGACATGCGAACCCTGTTTGCTGACGAACTAGGGGCCGATACCCTTCGCTCGATGCTGATGTCCCTCCAGCAGGAATGGTCTGAGCGCGGACTGGAACTGGTCGCAGTCGCCAGCGGCTGGCGCTTTCAAAGCAAACCCCAGATGCGTGAGTACCTGGATCGCCTGCACCCGGAAAAGCCTCCGAAGTACACTCGCGCCGCACTGGAGACCCTGGCCATCATCGCCTACCGCCAGCCCGTGACCCGCGGTGATATGGAAGACATTCGCGGCGTGACGATCAACACACAGGTCATCAAGCAGCTTGAAGACCGCGGTTGGGTTGAGGTGATTGGTCACCGCGAGACCGTGGGTCGCCCAGGTCTGTATGCCACCACCCGCCAGTTTCTGGACGATCTTGGTTTGTCCTCGCTCGATCAGCTGCCCATGCTGGGCCAAATGCAGGACCAGGCCGATGCATTCGCGGGTCTGGTGGCCGCACAGGATGACCAATTGCCGCTGCAACCGGCGCTGTCTCTGGAAGAGGCGATTGAACAGGTGCAGCTAGATCAGCCCGAGATGTCGGATACCGCTGAGCCCCCCAACACACAGGATGCAACTTCATGAGTACCACTAAACCCGAAGGTGGCTACCAGGCCGTGGATCTGGCCGAAGTGGTCTCTGGCCAGTTTGACCAGGAGCAAGAATCCGAGGCTCCCGCCGAGATCGTGGGCAAGCGCGTACTGGCCCCGCAAGTGGATTCACCCAAGTTGCACAAAGTGCTTGCACAAGCTGGCATGGGCTCACGCCTGGAAATGGAAGAGCTGATCTTGCAGGGGCGTATCTCTGTCAACAACGAGCCCGCACACGTGGGCCAGCGCATCCAGTACGGCGACCTCATCAAGGTCAACGGCAAACCCATTCGCGTGCGCATTGCGCCGCCGCCTGCTCGCGTGATTGCATACCACAAGCCTGCGGGCGAGATCGTCTCGCACGACGACCCGCAAAACCGCCCTAGCGTGTTTCGCAAGCTGCCCCGTTTGCAGCAAGGCAAGTGGCAGTCGGTGGGCCGTCTGGATTTGAATACCGAAGGTCTCTTGCTGTTCACCAGTTCGGGCGAGCTGGCCAATCGACTGATGCACCCCCGTTTTGGCCTGGAGCGCGAATATGCCGTGCGCGTGCTCGGTGCGCTCAGCAACGACGAAAAAGCCCGCCTGCTCGAAGGCGTGCAGCTCGACGATGGGATGGCCCAGTTCAGCAGCATCGAGGACGGCGGGGGCGAGGGGGCTAACTGCTGGTACCGGGTCACGATTTCCGAAGGCCGCAACCGGGAAGTGCGCCGCATGATGGAGGCCGTGGGCCACGCCGTCAGCCGCCTGATTCGTGTGCGTTATGGTGCCATGGTCTTGCCCCACGGCTTGCGTCGTGGTGGCTGGATCGAGCTCGATGAGGCCGACATCCGCGCCCTGATGAAAGCCTCGGGCACACCCGAGCAGCCGCGTGTGGAGCGTGATGGGGCGGCAACGCCTGCGCGTCGCCGCAGCGGTTCGCGCCAGGGCGGGCCACGTGGCATGTTTGCGGGCACACCCGGTACGGCCCTGCCGCAGGCAGAGCGCAAACCCACGGGTCCCCGTGGCGGCAAACAAGGCAACAAGGCTGGGGGGCAGGGCGGTCGCCGCGCGCAACCCGACCCGATGCAAACTTCGCAGGGCTATATTGGCGCAGACAGCCTGCAGCGCCACCGCCAGGGCGCGCGCCCCAACAAAGCACGCCGCGGGGGACGTTGAAACCCTTTTTCGCTCGGCAGCCGTTGTCTGTCGGGTTAAAATAGAGAGCTTTGCTGAACGGCAAACCTTTCACTTTTATCCATCATCAGGAAATCATCATGGCAATCGAACGCACCCTCTCCATCATCAAGCCCGACGCAGTGGCCAAAAACGCCATCGGCCAGATCTACGCCCGCTTTGAAGCTGCTGGCCTGAAGGTTGTGGCTGCCAAGATGGCTCACCTGTCGCGCGGCGAAGCCGAGCAGTTCTACGCCGTGCACAAAGAGCGTCCTTTCTTCAAGGACCTGGTGGACTTCATGGTCTCCGGCCCCGTCATGATCCAGGCTCTGGAGGGCGAAGGCGCCATTGGTAAAAACCGCGACCTGATGGGCGCTACCGACCCCAAGAAAGCCGCGCCTGGCACCATTCGCGCTGACTTCGCTGACAGCATCGATGCCAACGCCGTGCACGGCTCCGACGCCCCCGAAACCGCTGCTGTGGAAGTTGCCTTCTTCTTCCCCGGCATGAACGTTTACTCCCGCTGAGCCTGTCGCGATTTCGCGACGCTGTAGCCCTATGACGGCCAACCTTCTCGAATTCGATCTGGAAGGTCTGGCCGTTTTTTGCGAGGGCCTGGGAGAAAAACGCTTCCGGGCCACGCAATTGTTCCGCTGGATTCACCAGCGAGGCGCCAGCGATTTTGACCAGATGAGCGATCTGGCCAAGTCCCTGCGCGAAAAACTCAAAACCACCGCCCACATTGCCGCGTTGCCTGTGCTTTCACAGCACATGTCTCAGGACGGCACCATCAAATGGTTGTTCGATGTGGGGGACGGCAATGCCGTCGAGTCGGTGTTCATTCCTGAAGACGACCGGGGTACGCTGTGCGTGTCCTCCCAAGCCGGTTGCGCTGTGGGTTGCCGCTTTTGCTCCACAGGCCACCAAGGCTTTAGCCGTAACCTCTCCACGGCCGAGATCCTGGCGCAGCTGTGGTTTGCTGAACACTTTCTGCGCAAGCACCTGAACACGGAAGAACGCGTCATCTCCAACGTGGTGATGATGGGCATGGGTGAGCCCCTGCAAAATTATTCAGCGCTGATTCCGGCCCTCAAGGCCATGTTGGACGACCACGGCTATGGCCTGTCGCGTCGCCGCGTCACGGTGTCGACCTCGGGTGTGGTGCCCATGATCGACCGCTTGGCACAGGATTGCCCTGTGGCGCTGGCCGTGTCCTTGCACGCGCCCAACGATGCCTTGCGAGATGTGCTGGTGCCACTCAACCGCAAGTACCCGCTTGATGAGTTGCTGCAGGCCTGCGAGCGCTACCTGGCCCACGCTCCGCGCGACTTCATCACTTTTGAATACTGCATGCTCGATGGTGTGAACGATCAGCCCGAGCATGCCCGTCAGCTCATTGATCTGGTCCAGCGCCATGGCAGGCAGGGCTTGCGCTGCAAATTCAACCTGATTCCTTTCAATCCTTTTCCTGCGTCAGGGCTTCAACGCTCGTCGCAGCCACGTGTACAGGCATTTGCAAAGCTGCTCCTGGAGGCTGGTATCGTGACCACAGTCCGCAAGACCCGTGGTGACGATATTGACGCAGCCTGCGGTCAGCTGGCCGGCGATGTTCGCGATCGCACGCGTGTACAGGAGCGCATGAGCTCCCAACGCCAGGCCCAAGAACAGGTGATCCGCTTTTCGCCTTTGTCTTCTTCGGCCTTGGCCAAAGATCATTCACAATGAGTCGCATGGACGAACAACATACAACTTACGAAGCCGCGAGTTCAGCGCCAGCCGTATCCCTGAGCGCAGGCCAGTGGTTGCGCCAGGCGCGTGAACGCGCTGGCATGGACCTTGGCGTGTTGTCGGCGCTGGTCAAAGTGCCGGTGCGCCAGCTTCAGGCACTGGAGGCTGACCAGCACGATCAACTCATGGGGACGGCCTTTGTACGCAGCTTGACTGTGGCCATTTGCAGACATGTAGGTGTTGACCCGCAGCCGGCTCTGGACTTGTTGCCGGGCAATATCACCCGCCTAAGCCCGGAAAAAGACAGCCTGGGTGAGGCCGATGGGCCTCAACTGGGTGGTTTGTTTCATGGACGCAGTTTTGCTTGGGGCAAATGGGCTGCCTTGGTGCTGGCATTGATGTTGGTGGGTGGTGCCTACAGTCTGTGGCACCAGAGCTCGACAGATGAAAGCGAAGTGGCCGATGTTTTGCCACCCGCCGTGATGCCCGCTCCTGCAGCGGCTGAGCCCACAACCGTCACCACGACTGATGCAGCCGCCGCTCAAACGCCCGCGAATGCGCAGGCTCCAGCAGTCCCGCCTTTGACAGTCACATTGCCTGCCGTGCCGGCAGCCGTCCCCGCAGAGAGCAAGAGTCAGCAATGAGCGCGTCAGATCAAGCCATTGCCTTGTCGCAACCCAGGGTTCGTCACAGCCGTCAATCCAGTGTGGTCTGGGGCAACCGTGTCGTCACCGTGGGCGGCGGCGCACCGGTGCGCGTGCAGTCCATGACCAACACCGACACGGTGGACGTGATCGGCACCGCCATCCAGGTCAAGGAGCTGGCGCTGGCGGGTTCAGAGATGGTACGCATCACCGTCAACACGCCCGAAGCCGCGCAGGCCGTGCCGCACATCCGCGAGCAGCTCGACAAGATGGGCATCGACGTGCCGCTGATCGGCGATTTCCACTACAACGGCCACCGCTTGTTGACCGAGTACCCGGCCTGCGCCGAGACCCTGTCCAAGTACCGCATCAACCCCGGCAACGTTGGCAAGGGCGACAAGCGCGATGTGCAGTTCGGTCAGATGATCGAGGTGGCGCAAAAATTCAACAAACCCATCCGCATCGGCGTGAACTGGGGCAGCCTGGACCAGGAACTGCTGGCCGAACTGATGGACATCAACAGCCGCCGCGCCCAGCCTTTCGAGGGCCGCCAGGTCATGTACGAAGCCCTGATCCAGTCGGCCATCGGTTCCGCCCAGCGCGCAGAAGCCATGGGCATGGACGGTGCGCAGATCGCGCTGTCGTGCAAGGTTTCGGGCGTCCAGGATTTGATTGCGGTGTACCGAGAGCTGGCCCGCCGCTGCGACTACCCGCTGCACTTGGGCCTGACCGAAGCGGGTATGGGCACCAAGGGTACGGTTGCCTCGGCTGCCGCGCTGTCCGTCCTGCTGCAGGAAGGCATCGGCGACACCATCCGCGTCTCGCTCACCCCGCAGCCAGGCGAATCGCGCACACAAGAGGTGGTGATCGCCTCCGAGATCCTGCAGTCCTTGGGTCTGCGCGTGTTCGTGCCCAGCGTCACCGCCTGCCCAGGTTGTGGTCGCACGACCAGCACCACCTTTCAGGAACTGGCCAAGCAGATCGACGATTTCCTGCGTGCCCAGATGCCGGTCTGGCGCGGCAAGTACCCTGGCGTTGAAAGCATGAAAGTGGCCGTGATGGGCTGCATCGTCAACGGCCCTGGCGAGAGCAAGCACGCCGACATCGGCATCAGCCTGCCGGGCACCGGCGAGGCGCCTGCCGCCCCGGTGTTCATCGACGGCGAAAAACGCATGACGTTGCGCGGGGAGGGCATTGCCCAGGAATTCCAGCGCATCGTCGAAGACTACATTGAGAACCGCTTTGGCACGGCCAAAGCCTGACCTGCATCCATGACAGAACAAACCGCAAAACAGCCCAAGGCCCAGAAGCTGGTGGGCGTCAAGGGCATGAACGACATCCTGCCGCCGGATTCGGCGCAGTGGGAGTGGCTCGAAGCGCAGGTGCGTGGCCTGATGGCCCGTTACGCCTACCGCAACGTGCGCCTGCCCATCGTCGAACCCACGGCCCTGTTCGTGCGTGGTCTGGGCGAGGTGACCGACATCGTCGAAAAGGAGATGTACTCCTTTGAAGACCGCTTGAACGGCGAGCAACTCACCCTGCGCCCCGAAGGTACGGCAGGGCTCGTGCGCGCCGTGGTCGAGCACAACCTGCTCTACGAAGGCGGCAAGCGCCTGTACTACATGGGCCCGATGTTCCGCCACGAGCGCCCGCAGCGCGGCCGCTACCGCCAGTTCCACCAGATCGGTGCCGAGGTGCTGGGCTTTGGTGGCCCCGAGGTGGACGCCGAGCTGATCCTGCTGGCGAGCGACCTCTGGAAAGAACTGGGCCTGAAAGATGTGCGCCTGGAGCTCAACAGCCTGGGCCAGCCCGACGAGCGCAAGGCCCACCGCACCGCGCTGATCGCGCACTTCGAGCAGCACGCCGAGCTGCTGGACGAAGACGCCAAACGCCGCCTGCACAGCAACCCGCTGCGCATTCTGGACACCAAGAACCCGGCCATGGCCCCGGTGGTCGAATCCGCCCCCAAGCTGCTCGACTTTCTGGGTGAGGCGTCACTGGCGCACTTCAACGCGGTCAAGGCGATTCTGGACGCCAACGACATCGCGTATCGCATCAACCCGCGCCTGGTGCGCGGCATGGACTACTACAACCTCACGGTGTTCGAGTTCATCACCGAAAGCCTGGGCTCGCAAGGCACGATTTGCGGCGGTGGCCGTTACGACTATCTTGTAGAGCAGGTGGGTGGCAAACCGGCCCCGGCCGTGGGCTGGGCGCTGGGCGTGGAACGCGTGCTGGAACTTGTGAAAGAACAAGGCGAGGCATTGGCCGCCCCGGCTCCGGATGTCTACGCCATCATTCCCGATACAGCGGCCTTACCGGTGGCCATCAAGACCTTGCAGGTGCTGCGCGCGGCGGGCGTGTCGGCCCAGATGCATGCAGGCACGGGCGAGGGCATGGGCTCCATGAAGAGCCAGTTCAAGAAGGCCGACGCCAGTGGCGCGGCTTTTGGCCTGATCTTTGGCGGCGACGAACTCGCCCGTGGCGAGGTCACGGTCAAGTCGCTGCGCGACGGGCAAGGCGCCCAGCGCACCGAGCGCCTGGATCATGTGCCTGAATGGGCTGCGAGCCTAAAATCTCTTTGATATTGCTCTGAAACTGACAGGAATACCTACACATGGCATCGCATCTCGATCTTGAAGAACAAGAACAGCTTGCAGAGCTCAAGCATTTCTGGAACACCTACGGCAACTTGATCAGCTGGGTGCTGATTGTGGTTTTGGGTGCCTATGCAGCGTGGAATGGCTGGCAATACTGGCAACGTCATCAGGCTACACAGGCGGCAGCCTTGTATGACGAGGTGGAGCGATCTGTTTCTTCCCGCGATGTTCAACGCATGCAGCGCAGCATGACCGATATGCAAGAGCGTTTTGCCAGCAGCATGCAAGCGCAGCAGGCGACCCAGCTGGTGGCCAAAGCTTTTGCCGAACAAGGCAAAACCGCTGAAGCCAAAGCGGCGTGGGCTTGGCTGGTGCAAAAAGCGTCTGATCCCGTCTACGCTGATGTGGCACGCCTGCGCCTGGCCAGCCAAGCCATGCAGGACAAGCAATACGACCAAGCCTTGGAGCAGCTCAAGGGCGTGAGTCAGGCCATGCAAGGTCTGGCCGCGGACATGCAAGGCGATGTCCTGCAACTGCAGGGTAAGCAAGTCGAGGCCGTGGCTGCCTATCAAAAAGCGTGGACCCAATTGCCGCAAAACACGCAGTATCGTCGTCTGCTGCAGGCCAAACTCAATGCCTTGGGCGCCGAGCCGGCGGCCACCGAAGGGGGGAAATCGTGAAACAACGTTTGATCCTGTCCGCGCTGACTGTGGCCTGTGCAGGCCTGGTGGCGTGCTCGAGCACGCCATCCAAGCCTGAGCCGACAGCGCTGTCGACCTTCAAAGCCGAATTTGCCATTGCGCCAAGCTGGTCTTTGAGTTTGGGTGAGATCGCAGGGCCCTTGGCCGCCTCGGTGCACAGCAACCGCGTGGCACTGACTTCAAGCGCCGGCCGCGTGGTGCTGCTTGACGGCGACAAAGGACAAGTGCTCTGGCAAGTTCAACTGGATGCGCCTGTCCAGGCCGGGTTGGGGGGTGACGGTCAACGCTTTGCGGCGGTCAACGTCCGCAACGAAGTGCTGGCACTGGAGGCTGGCAAGGTGCTGTGGAAGCATGCTCTGCCCGCATCCACGCTGACGGCACCTTTGGTGGCTGGCGGCCGCGTGTTTGTGATGACATCGGATCGCGCTGTGACAGCGCTTGATGGTGCCTCGGGGCGGGAGCTTTGGCGTTACGAGCACCGCGGCTCGGACGCACTGGTGCTGCGTCAAGCGGGATTGTTGATGGCTGTGGGCAATACCTTGATTGCTGGCTTGGGTGGTCGCATGGTGGCGATCGACCCGGATCAAGGCCGTGTGCAGTGGGAAGTGGCTGTGGGCTCCATGCGCGGTACCAATGAGGTGGAGCGACTGGTGGACCTGGTCAACCCGCCCGCACGAGATGGTCAGACGGTCTGCGTCCGAGCCTTCCAATCGGCTGTGGCATGCGTGGATACCGCGACGGCCCGCCCCCTGTGGAGCAAGCCAATGCAGGGCCACCAAGGTCTGGGCATGGACGATACCCAGGTATTTGCCGTCGAAGGTGACGACAAGGTACAAGCGTTGGCACGCGCCGATGGTCAGCCGACCTGGACCCACGAAGGCCTGCGTTTTCGAGGTCTGACAGCGCCTCTGGTGTTGGGCCGCTCAGTGGTCGTGGGAGACGCTCAAGGCTATGTGCACTTTCTCTCGCGCAAGGATGGACACGTGCTGCAACGTCTGAGCACGGACGGTTCAGCCATTGCCATGGCCCCCGTGGTGGTGGGTCAAACCCTGGTAGTGGTAACGCGCCAGGGTCAGGTGCGGGCGTTCAACGCCCAATGATCGGAAACAATAAGTGAAACCCGTTTTGGCCCTGGTGGGCCGCCCCAATGTGGGCAAATCCACGATGTTCAACCGTCTCACCAAGAGCCGGGATGCCATCGTGGCTGATTTTGCAGGCCTCACGCGAGACCGCCACTATGGACAGGGTCGCCTGGGCAGGCGCGAATACATCGTCATTGACACCGGTGGATTCGAGCCCGATGCCAGTAGTGGCATCTACAAGGAAATGGCACGCCAGACGCAGCAAGCGGTGGCTGAAGCCGACGTGGTGATTTTTGTGGTGGATGCCCGTCTGGGTTTGTCCGCCCAAGACCATGACATTGCCAACTACCTGCGTCGCATTGGCAAGCCGTGCTTGCTGGTGGCCAACAAAGCCGAAGGCATGAAAGAAGGCGTGCAGCTGGTCGAGTTTTATGAGCTCGGCCTGGGTGAAGTGATTCCTGTCTCTGCGGCACACGGTCAAGGAATACGGAGCTTACTGGAACACGCGCTGGACCAGCTGGATCTGCCGCAAGAGGACGAAGAGGTCGAAGAAGATACCTCGGTCATCAAGCTGGCGGTGGCCGGTCGGCCCAACGCAGGCAAATCGACCTTGATCAACACCTGGCTGGGCGAGGAGCGTCTGGTGGCCTTTGACATGCCTGGCACCACCCGCGACGCGATTTCCGTGCCTTTTGAACGCAATGGCCAAAAATTCGAACTGATTGACACCGCCGGTCTGCGCCGCAAGGGCAAAGTGTTTGAAGCTATCGAAAAATTCTCGGTGGTCAAAACCTTGCAGGCGATTGAAAACGCCAACGTGGTTTTGCTGTTGATCGACGCCACCCAAGGCGTGACCGACCAGGATGCGCACATTGCCGGTTTTGTGCTCGACAGTGGCCGTGCCGTGGTCCTGGCCGTGAACAAGTGGGATGCGGTGGACGAATACCAGCGCCAGCTGGTGCAGCGCTCGATTGAAACGCGCCTGGGCTTCCTCAAGTTTGCCAACCTGCATTTCATTTCGGCCAAGAAGCGTCAGGGCCTGGGCCCCTTGTGGACTTCCATTGCCCAGGCGCATAAAGCGGCCACGTGCAAGATGACCACCCCTGTGCTGACGCGCTTGTTGCTGGAAGCTGTGCAATACCAAACGCCCAAGAAGACGGGCATGTTCCGTCCCAAGCTGCGCTATGCGCACCAAGGCGGCATGAACCCGCCGGTCATTGTGATCCACGGCAACTCGCTCGAGCACGTGACCGAAGCCTACAAACGCTTCCTGGAAGGGCGTTTCCGCAAAGCCTTTAATCTGGTGGGCACCCCGCTGCGCATCGAGATGAAAACTTCTGACAATCCTTACGCTGACAAGGATTGATGTTTGCCTCGGGCTGAGTCGCACAAGGTGTGTGGTAAGGTCGGGGCTCCTTAACCATTTCGGAACACGGAGAATATCGTGAGCAACAAAGGCCAACTTCTGCAAGACCCCTTCCTCAACGCCCTGCGCCGCGAGCATGTGCCGGTCTCCATCTACCTGGTCAACGGCATCAAGCTGCAAGGCCAGATCGAATCTTTTGACCAATACGTGGTGTTGCTGCGCAACACGGTGACCCAGATGGTCTACAAGCACGCCATCTCCACCATCGTTCCCGGTCGCGCCGTGAACCTGGCTGCGGGTGATGACGTCCCCGAGCAAGCCTGAGGACGCCCAAGGCATTGACCTCCGTGTCTTCTTCACCGTCTGCAGCGCCGACCATCCTGGTCGGCGTTGACTTTGGGCTTCCCCATTTTGATGGCGAGTTGGCCGAACTCTCGCAGTTGGCGCAAACGGCGGGCCTGCAGCCCGTAGCACACATCACCTGCAAACGCCGTGCGCCAGACCCGGCCTTGTTTGTGGGGTCGGGCAAGGCAGATGAAATCAAGGAGCTGGCCTTGATGCACGGCGCCAGTGAGGTGCTCTTCGACCAGTCCCTGAGCCCCGCGCAGCAGCGCAACCTGGAACGCCACATGGGGCTGGCGGTCAATGACCGTACTTTGCTGATTCTGGAAATCTTCGCTCAGCGTGCACGCAGTCATGAAGGCAAACTCCAGGTCGAGTTGGCTCGCCTGCAATACCTGAGCACCCGGCTGGTGCGCCGCTGGACCCACCTTGAGCGCCAAACGGGCGGTATCGGTCTGCGCGGAGGCCCAGGTGAAACCCAGATCGAGCTGGACCGCCGCATGATCGGCGAGGCCATCAAGCGCACCAAAGAGCGTTTGGCCAAAGTCAAGAAACAGCGCCACACGCAACGCCGCCAGCGCGAGCGCAGGCAGGCCTTCATGATCTCCCTGGTGGGTTACACCAACGCGGGAAAATCGACCTTGTTCAATGCCCTGGTCAAGGCCCGCGCCTATGCGGCTGACCAGCTGTTTGCTACCTTGGACACCACCACGCGTCAGCTGTACCTGGGTGAGGCGGGCCGCTCTGTGTCCTTGTCCGACACGGTGGGTTTTATTCGAGACTTGCCCCACGGTCTGGTGGAGGCCTTTGAGGCCACCTTGCAGGAGGCCGCAGATGCAGACTTGCTGCTGCACGTGGTGGACGCGGCCAACCCCAATTGGCCCGAACAGTTGCAGGAAGTACAACGCGTGTTGCATGAAATTGGTGCACATGACGTCCCCCAGCTGCTGGTGTTCAACAAATGCGATGCCTTGCCCGAGGGCAGCGAACCTCATGCTGATCGTGACCATTACGAAGTGGATGGACGTCAGCTGGAGCGTGTTTTTGTCAGCGCTCAAAGCGGTCAGGGCTTGCCTTTGCTGCGTCAAGTGCTGGCTGAGCGTGCACGGACCGAATCATCAGCCTTGGACGATCACGCACACGATCCCCGTGATTTACCCGGGTCATCAGGGGATGAATTCAGAGTTTGAACTTGACTTTGGGCACAATGAGGTCATGACCATGAAAAAAAATGCACTGCGTTGGCCTTGGCTGCCCAAGCAAGCCCAGGCTGTTTACAACTTGAATGACCCGCGTTGGGGGCGCTCCGACGAGGATTCGCCTCGTCAGGCAGGAGATTCCGGGCCACAAGACAATGGCCAGGAGCCTTCGGACAAGCCGCAGCAACCCCAACCGTCTCAGTCCCCCCAGCGACCCACTACAGGGCAGGGCGGCGCAAACCAGGGCCCCCCTGATCTGGATGAACTCTGGCGCGACTTCAACCGCAAGCTGGGCCAGGTGTTTGGCAACAAGGGCGCAGGGGGCGGTTCACGTGGCTCTGGCAATGGAAATTTTGGTGGAGGTGGACAGGGCCCGCAGATACCCGCCTTCATGCGCAATATTGGTGCCGGCGTTCTGGTGGGAGCTGGCGTCCTGGTGTGGCTGGGGACCGGCTTTTTCATCGTTCAGGAAGGCCAGCAAGCGGTGATCACCCAATTCGGCAAGTACAGCTCGACTGTGGGTGCTGGCATCAACTGGCGCTTGCCTTACCCGATCCAGCGCCACGAGCTGGTTTATGTGTCGCAAATTCGCTCGATCGATATTGGCCGTGACAATGTGATCAAGGCCACAGGTCTTCGCGACTCGGCCATGTTGACCGAGGACGAGAACATTGTCGAAATCAAGTTTGCCGTTCAGTACCGCCTCAGTGACGCCCGTGCGTACTTGTTTGAAAGCAAAAATCCCACAGAGGCTGTTGTGCAGGCCGCCGAAACCGCGGTGCGCGAAGTGGTGGGCAAAATGAAAATGGATTCGGCTCTGGCCGAAGAGCGTGACCAGATTGGTCCGCGTGTTCGCGAACTGATGCAAACCATTCTGGACCGTTATAACGTCGGCATTGAAATCGTGGGCATCAACCTGCAACAAGGCGGCGTACGCCCGCCCGAGCAGGTGCAGGCTTCCTTCGACGATGTGCTCAAAGCGGGCCAGGAGCGCGAACGCGCCAAGAACGAAGCCGAAGCCTACGCCAACGACGTGGTGCCGCGAGCCACAGGTACCGCCTCACGTTTGAAAGAAGAGGCTGAAGCCTATAAACAACGCATCGTGGCTCAGGCTGAAGGCGATGCACAGCGCTTCAAGACCATCTTGCCCGAGTACCAAAAGGCGCCTCAGGTCACCCGCGACCGCATGTACATCGACACCATGCAGCAAATTTACAGCAGCGTGAGCAAGGTGGTTGTCGACAGCAAACAAGGCTCCAACCTGCTGTACCTGCCGCTGGACAAGATCATGCAGCAAGTCAGCACGGGTGCCCCCGTCAATGGCACTGCTGCTACTGCTGCGCCAGCACCAGTAGCCCCGGTGGAGATACCGCCCGCCATGAGCAGCGACACGCGCTCTCGCGATAACGCCCGCTCGCGTGACGTGCGTTGAGGAGAAATGACATCATGAATCGACTTGGACTTTTTGTTTCTTCTCTCCTGCTGGGCCTGTTGATCCTGTCTTCCATGGTCTTTGTGGTCGATCAACGTCAGTTTGGCGTGGTTTACGCCCTGGGTCAGATCAAGAGCGTCATCACGGAGCCTGGCCTGCATTTCAAGCTGCCTCCACCGCTTCAAAACGTCAACTACATCGACAAACGTCTGCTCACACTCGACAGTGTGGATACCGAGCCCATGCTCACAGCGGAAAAACAACGCGTGGTGGTGGATTGGTATGTTCGCTGGCGCATCACTGATCCCGGTGCTTACATCCGCAACGTGGGTTTGGACGAAAAAGCCGGTGCCAGCCAGCTCAACCGTGTGGTGCGTAACGCATTCCAGGAAGAGATCAACAAGCGCACGGTCAAGGACTTGCTCTCAACCAAGCGTGAGGTCCTCATGAACGACGTCAAGAAAGAAGTGCTGGACGTGGTCAAAGGTGCCAAACCATGGGGTGTGGACATCATTGATGTGCGCGTCACGCGTGCCGACTATGCAGACACGATTACCGAATCGGTTTACCGCCGCATGGAAGCCGAACGCAAGCGCGTGGCCAATGAGTTGCGTTCCACCGGCGCAGCTGAAGGCGAAAAAATTCGTGCAGACGCCGATCGCCAGCGTGAGGTGACGGTGGCCAATGCTTACCGTGATGCGCAAAAAATCAAGGGTGAGGGTGATGCTCAGGCTGCGCGCATTTACAGCGAAGCCTTTGGTCGTGATCCCCAATTTGCACAGTTTTATCGCAGCCTGGAAGCCTACAAGGCCAGCCTGGCCAAGAAGTCTGATGTGATGGTGCTTGATCCCTCCAGCTCCGAATTCTTCAAAGCCATGCGCTCAGGCGCAAGTGCAGCACCTGCGCGCAAGTGATGCCTGAAGCCTCTTCCTGGATGACAGCGCTGGCCCTGGTGCTGGTCATCGAGGGGCTTTTGCCCATGATCGCGCCAGGGCGCTGGCGCGAGATGTTTCGGCAAATATTGCTGATGCAGGATGGGCAAATCCGGTTTTTTGGACTCATCAGTGTGCTGCTAGGGCTGATCGGCTTGTGGTGGTTGGATTAAATGACCACACAATGCCGGTAAAATCACGTTTTTAACAGCCCCCGAATACTGCAATGTCTGCTTGGGTCCTACCGGATCACATCGCCGATGTGCTGCCCTCCGAGGCCCGCCACATCGAAGAACTCCGACGTGAATTGCTCGACACCGCCCGCAGCTACGGCTACGAGCTGGTGATGCCACCGCTTCTTGAGCACATTGAATCCCTGCTGACGGGCACGGGTGAGGCGCTGGATTTACAAACCTTCAAACTGGTCGACCAGCTCTCCGGGCGTACCTTGGGTCTGCGTGCCGACACCACGCCTCAGGTCGCTCGTATCGACGCCCATTTGCTCGGGCGCAGTGCCGTTACCCGCTTGTGCTATTGCGGACCGGTGTTGCACACCCGCCCTGACCGTCCACATGCCACGCGCGAGCCGCTGCAGCTGGGGGCCGAGATTTACGGCCACAGGGGCATGGAGGCTGATCTGGAGGTGCTGGAGCTCGCACAGGCCTGTCTGCGCGCTGCGCGCGTTCAAAAACTACAGGTGGATCTGGCCGATGCCCGCATCGTTTCGGCCTTGCTCGATCGTCAGCAAGCCAGCCCGGAGCAGCGTCACGCCATTCAGCAGGCCTTGTCCGTCAAGGACAGCAGTGCCCTGCAAGCCCTGACAACCGGTTTTCAGCCTGTGATTGCTACAGCACTGCAGGCTTTGCCTCAGCTTTACGGCGATGTCACGGTGCTCGATCGTGCCACCCAGGAGTTGCCGCAGTGGCCTGAAATTCAGATCGCTTTGGAGCAACTTCGCTGGTTGGCCAGCCGGGCAGGAGACGCGACAGTCAGTTTTGACCTGGCCGACACCCGTGGCTATGCCTACTACAGCGGTATCCGCTTTGCGATTTACGCCCCTCAGGCCAGCGATGCGCTGGCGCGTGGTGGTCGCTATGACGGTGTAGGTGCCGTGTTTGGCCACCGGGTCGAGCGAGAGCGCCCGGCGGTGGGCTTCAGCGTGGACCTCAAACAACTCGTGTCTGCTGTGCCCGCTCTGGCACTCAAGGCCGCCATCCGTGCGCCTTGGAGTGATGACGATGGGCTGCGTGCGGCTATTGCCAGCTTGCGCAGCCGAGGTGAGACCGTGGTGTGTGTGATGCCTGGTCACGAAAGCGAGATCGACGAATTTCAGTGCGATCGAGAACTGATTGAAGCTGCCGGCCACTGGATCGTGCAGGCTGTGTGAATGCCTATTTCTGGACAGAAGATGAACAAAATTCAAGGACGCAATGTGGTGGTCGTCGGTACCCAGTGGGGTGACGAGGGCAAAGGCAAACTGGTGGACTGGCTCACCGAAACTGCCACAGGCGTGGTGCGTTTTCAAGGCGGCCATAACGCCGGCCACACTCTGGTGATCAACGGCATCAAGACCGCTTTGCACCTGATCCCCAGCGGCATCATGCGCGCCGGCGTCAAGTGCTACATCGGCAACGGTGTGGTGCTCTCGGTACCCAAGCTGCTCGAAGAAATTGCGGGTCTTGAAAAGGCTGGCGTCGAAGTGCGTTCACGTCTGCGCGTGAGCGAAGCTTGTCCCTTGATCCTGCAGTACCACGTCGCGCTTGACCAAGCCCGCGAAGCGGCCAAGGAGAAAGCAGGTAATGCCAAGATTGGTACTACCGGCCGTGGCATTGGCCCGGCTTATGAAGACAAAGTGGCCCGCCGCGCCCTGCGCGTGCAGGACCTGAAATACCCTGAGCGTTTCGCCACCAAGCTGCGTGAGAACCTGGCGCTGCACAACGATGTGCTGGTCAATCATTTGCACGCAGCTCCGGTCGATTTCGACACCGTCTATAACGAAGCCATGGCCTATGCCAAGCATCTGTTGCCCATGGTGGCCGACGTGTCACGCGAGCTCAACGATGCCCACAAGGCCGGTGCCAACCTGCTGTTTGAAGGTGCACAAGGCACCTTGCTCGACGTTGATCACGGCACCTATCCTTTTGTGACGTCCAGCAACTGTGTGGCGGGCAACGCAGCTGCAGGTTCGGGCGTGGGCCCTGGCATGCTGCACTATGTGTTGGGCATCACCAAGGCGTATTGCACCCGTGTCGGTGGCGGCCCGTTCCCGACCGAACTCGAGTGGGAAAAAGAAGGCACCCCAGGTTGGCACATGGCCACGGTGGGCGCTGAAAAAGGCACCACCACAGGTCGCGCCCGCCGCTGCGGTTGGTTTGACGCGGCACTGCTCAAGCGCAGCGCCCAGGTCAACGGCTTGTCGGGCCTGTGCATCACCAAACTGGACGTGCTCGATGGCCTGAGTGAACTCAAGCTGTGCACCGGCTACGAGCTCGATGGGGAAACCATCGACATCCTGCCCATGGGCGCAGACGAAATTGCCCGCTGCAAGCCGATCTACGAAACCATTCCTGGCTGGAGTGACTCCACCGTGGGCGTGACCGAACTGGACAAACTGCCTGCCAACGCACGCCAATATCTGCAGCGCATCGAAGACGTGACCGGTGTTCCGATCCACATGGTCTCGACCAGCCCTGACCGTGACCACACCATCCTGATGCAAAACCCTTTCCAAGCACCCTGATTTTTAACGGAGCCCCACCACCATGTTGACCGAAGACGGCAAGCACCTGTACGTCAGCTACGACGAGTACCACAACCTCATCGAAAAGCTGGCCATCAAAATCCACCAATCCGGCTGGAAGTTCGACACCATCCTGTGCCTTGCCCGTGGCGGCATGCGCCCCGGCGATATCCTGTCGCGTATTTTTGATGTGCCGCTGGCCATCATGTCCACCAGCTCCTACCGCGCCGAGGCCGGCACCGTGCAAGGCCATCTGGACATCGCCCGCTACATCACCACCCCCAAAGGCGAGATCGCTGGCAAGGTGCTGCTGGTGGACGATCTGGCTGACACCGGCCACACGCTGCGCGCCGTGGTGGACCAGCTCAAGAACAACTACCAGCCCATCACTGAGCTCAAGAGCGCTGTGATCTGGACCAAGGGTGTGTCGACATTCCAACCCGACTACTCGGTGGACTTCCTGCCGACCAACCCCTGGATTCACCAGCCCTTCGAGCCGTATGACAACATGCGCCCGGAAAAACTGCTGGAAAAGTGGAAAGTCTGATTGCTTCCGAATCCACCTGCAAAGCCCGGCCACTGTGCCGGGTTTTTGGTTTTTCAGGCTAGCATGTGGCCATGGACAAGCTGCCCGACCTGACCCACCTGATTCACCACCCCTACACGCCACCTGATGGTTTCGAGGCACCACAGCCTGGGGTGTTCAAAGCCTCCACAGTGTATTTTCCGACCGTCGCTGACATGCGCACGCGTGAATGGAAAAACAAAAGCGCCTACACCTACGGCCTGCACGGCACCCCCACGACGTATTTGCTCGAAGAGCGCTTGTGTGCGCTAGAGGGTGGTGAGCAATGCATTCTTGTGCCCAGTGGCCTCGCTGCCATTGCAACCACTGGCTTGGCACTGCTCAAAACTGGTGACGAAGTCCTGATCCCCGACAACGCCTACGGCCCCAATAAAGCTCTGGCGGAAGGCGAGTTGGCACATTGGGGCATTGCACACAGTTTTTACGATCCCATGAACCCTTCAGATCTGGCCGAACGCATCTCCGAGCGCACGCGCCTGGTGTGGCTGGAGGCGGCGGGATCGGTGACCATGGAGTTTCCCGATTTGGCGGAACTGGCTCGTATTTGTCGCGCCAAGGGCGTGATCTGCGCGCTGGACAATACCTGGGGAGCCGGGCTGGCATTTGCTCCATTTGATTTGCTGGGTGACGGCAGCTTGGGTGTGGACATCAGCGTACATGCGCTGACCAAATACCCTAGTGGGGGTGGCGATGTGTTGATGGGCAGCGTCGTGACACGTGATCTGTCCTTGCATCTGAAGATCAAGTTGTGTCACATGCGTCTGGGCTTGGGGGTGGGAGGCAATGATGTGGAGGCAGTGCTGCGCTCTCTGCCAAGCATCGGCCTTCGTTACGCATCGCAGGATGACACGGCTCGGGCTCTGGCACGCTGGTGGCAGGCCCAGCCGCAGTGTGTCCAGTTGCTGCACCCAGCCTTTGAAGGGGCTCCGGGCCATGCCCACTGGCTTGAGGTTTGCGGACCGCAGGGCAGGGCGGCCGGCTTATTCAGTGTGCTGCTTGATCCGCGTTATGACACGGTGCAGATTGATGCGTTTTGTGACAACCTGCAATGTTTTCGAATCGGCTACAGCTGGGGTGGGCCCGTCAGCCTGGTCATGCCTTATGAACTGAAAGCGTTACGAGGCCAGTCACAGTCGCACCTCCAAAACGGACACCTTGTTCGCTTTTCGACAGGACTGGAGTCGGTGCAGGCGTTGACGCAAGACCTGGAAAATGCGTTGAACAGGCATTTGTCCAAACTCGATTGAGCGTACTCCCACGGGTTTTCCACAGTTGGCTCGCAGGCAGTGCTGGCTTAGCCTAGACAGTCATCAAGGTGAGTGCATGACGGAACCACAAACACAACCCCAACATATCGAAGACTTGCCCGTGATGGAGACGCCTTATGTCCCTCCGCCACCGGTTGGGCCCAAGGCGCGGATGACCCGCCTGCACATGTATCACCCCTTTGTCTGGCTGGCGCGCGGATGGGAGGATATGCGTCACGAACCGTTGATCGCAGCGGTGTATGGTGTCTGCTTCTGGTTCATGGCCCTGGTTTTGTCCCTGGTGTTTCGCCACAACCCTGAGTACACCTTGTCTATCGTGTCGGGGTGCCTTTTGGTGGGTCCATTTCTGGCGATGGGTTTGTACGAAGTCAGTCGCAGGCGCGAACAAGGGCTTAAACCCCATCTGGGGGTGTCACTGACCTGCTGGGACAGCCATTTACGCAGCATGGCCATGCTGGTGCTGGTACTCATGGTGATCGAGCTCTTGTGGGGACGTGCCTCGCTGGTGGTTTTCGCCGTCTTTTTCAATACGGGGATGCCTTCGACCACCGGGGTGATTGAAGCCATATTCAACCCGGAGAATCTGGAGTTTGTCCTGGTCTACACCGCTGTAGGTGGCGCTTTTGCAGCTTTGGTTTTTTCCACAGCTGTCGTGTCCATCCCGATGATTCTGGATCGTGATACGGACGCCATTTCTGCCGCCATCACCAGTTTGCGCGTGGTCTTCAGCAACCCGCTGACCATGATCACCTGGGGTGGACTGATCTCACTGATGGTCGTGCTGTCCCTGTCGCCTTGGTCACCATGGTCAGTCGCCATCATGGTGGTTGGGCCTTTGCTGGGACATGCCAGCTGGCATGCATACCGGGCCAGCGTACAGTGGGAAGAGGCTGACCCCGCTTCAGCCCTGAGCTGATTCTGCGCGCATCAGCTGCGTTGCTGCTGCATCCATCTCTGCTGGCGATGGACCTGACAGCGTCAGTGGCCGAGCTTGGCCGTAGTGCCTGAAATTGCGAGCGGTAGAGGTTTCGTAGCCCGGGTCGTAGTGCATTTCCAGCAACTCGGCCACGACCTCTGCGGTCTGTCCAGCATGGGCTCGGCTTTTCCAGTCTTCCACCACCGCACGACCTTTGAGGTCGATCAGGCGATCCAGGCGTTCGCCAAAGAGCGCAGGGTCTTTGACGAAATAGTCGTAGTCTTCCATCAACAGTTGTACGCGATGGGGCACCGACAACTCCAGCCGAACGCAGGGGCTTTGGCGCATGGCGTCCATCAGGCTGTCGGGCAGGGTCAGATTACCCACTTTTTTACTTTCGGCTTCCACGTAAACCGGGCGTTTCGGGTCGAAGCGGCAAAGCGCATCCCAAAGCCGGGTTTCAAAAGCCTTCTGTGTGGGTTGGGGATGACCAGGAATGACGCCCAAGACCGAGGCGCGATGACTGGCAATGGCCTCCAGATCGAGCACCTGCGCACCTTGTGAGGCCAGGGCCTGCAACAAGCGGGTCTTGCCGGAGCCTGTAGGTCCGCACAACACGCGCCATTGCAAAGGCTCAACGCGTTTAGGTATATCTTGCACCAGGGCCGAGCGAAAGGCTTTGTAGCCGCCTTCGATCAGGGTCACTTGAAAACCGATTTGCCCCAGAATCAGCGCCAGCGAGTTGCTGCGCTTGCCGCCCCGCCAGCAATAAACCAGAGGCTTCCAGCTCCTGGGCTTGTCCATCACATGCGCCAGGATGTGGCGAGAGATGTTGGCCGCCACCAGCGCTGCACCAATTTTCTGAGCCTCAAAAGGGCTGACTTGCTTGTAAAGCGTACCGACCTTGATGCGTTCTTCATCGTTGAGCGAGGGCCAGTTGAGAGCCTCAGGCAGATGATCCAGTGCGAATTCGCCCTCGCTGCGCGCGTCCAGGATGGCGTCAAAAGTCTGCAATCGTTGCAGGGCGCTGGGCGCATCGATCAGGTGGACACTCATTTCAGCAATTTCTTCAGTTCAGGCCACACATTGTCCAGCATGATGGGTTGTGCCTTCGCGTTAGGGTGGATGCGGTCGTCCTGGAACAACGCAAAGGGTTCTGGTGCATCGGCGATGCCTTTGAGCAAAAACGGTACCCGCAATGCTTTTGTCTGGCGAGCTACATTCACAAACACCTGCTCAAAGGCCTTCATCAGTACCGGACCATAGTTAGGGGGCATTTGCATGCCCAGCAGCAAGACCTTTGTGCCCTGGGCTTGCGCCATGCGGGTCATGGCCAGCAAATTGTCCTGGGTAGCGTTCATGGACAAGCCTCGCAAGGCATCATTGGCACCCAATTCGATGATCAACACCTTGGGTTGGTGCTGTGCAAGCAGCGGCGGCAGGCGGCTGAGGCCACCAGCGCTCGTGTCGCCGCTGATGCTGGCGTTGACCACCGCCCAAGTCGAGGCGGTTTTCGTCAGACGTTGCTCCATCAGGGTCACCCAACCTGCGCCGCGCGGCAAGCCGTATTCGGCACTGATGGAGTCGCCCAGCACCAATATCGTGCCTGCGCTGCTGGCCAGGGTGGGCAGGGGGACAAAACCGCTGGCAGCCAAGGTCAGGGCACAGGCGCTAAAGTGTCGTCGTTGTATCAGGAGGTCAGGCATGTCGCAATCCATTTTGTCCGTTCGCCATCTTGGCAAAACCGTACTGGACTCCAGTGGTGAATTGGAGATTTTGCGCGATATTTCATTCGAAATCCCGCAAGGGCAAAGCTGCGCCATTGTGGGGGCTTCGGGCTCCGGCAAGAGCACATTGCTGGCCTTGCTGGCGGGCTTGGATACGCCCAGCCGCGGGCAGGTGCGATTGGCCGGAACCGACCTGTTCAACCTGAACGAAGACGACCGCGCCCGGCTGCGCGCACGCCATGTGGGCTTTGTGTTCCAGAACTTTCAACTTTTGCCCCACTACACAGCGCTTGAAAACGTGATGATGCCTCTGGAACTGGCAGGACAGCGAGATGCCCGGGATCGGGCCAGGCAAATGCTGGAGCATGTGGGTTTAGGCCAGCGACTGTCGCATTTACCACGCCTGCTCAGTGGTGGAGAGCAACAACGTGTAGCCCTGGCTCGTGCCTTTGTGACGCGGCCACAGCTGCTGTTGGCCGATGAACCCACGGGCAGTTTGGACCATGCCACAGGTCAGGCCGTGGCGGATTTGATGTTCAAGCTCAACCAGGAAAGCGGCACCACACTGGTGCTGGTGACCCACGATATGGGCCTGGCTCGCCGTTGCAACAAGATCCTGACGCTGCACGCAGGTGCTTTGGTTGAACAAACGCTAGCGCATCACCTGGCCCAGGAGGCTGTGCAGGCAGGATAATCGGGGCTTATGTCCACACACAAAGTACTTTTTGGCTTCCATGCAGTGGGGGTTCGCCTGAAGACGGCGCCCGCGTCCGTGGTGGAAGTCTATTTCGAGGCCAGTCGGCGTGATGCCCGTATGCGCCAGTTCATCGCCCGCGCCAAAGAGGCGGGCGTGCGCCTGATCGAAGCCGATGGACTGCGCCTGTCCAAGCTGGCTGGCAGCCATGGTCACCAGGGCGTGGCCGCACTGGTCGAGCCCGTGGCACAGGCGCGCTCGCTTGATGAATTGCTGGACGAGCTCAAGGGACCGCCCTTGCTGCTGGTGCTCGATGGCATCACCGACCCTCACAACCTGGGCGCTTGCCTGCGCGTGGCCGACGGAGCCGGGGCGCATGCTGTGATTGCACCCAAGGATCATGCCGCTGGTATCAATGCGACTGTGGCCAAAGTGGCCAGTGGCGCGGCCGAAACCGTGCCGTATTTCATGGTCACCAATCTGGCGCGCACTTTAGGTGAGCTCAAGGAGCGCAACATCTGGGTGATTGGCACCAGCGGTGATGCGCCACGCACGCTTTACCAGACTGACCTGAAAGGCCCCACAGCCCTGGTGCTGGGTGCAGAGGGTCCGGGCATGCGTCAGCTCACGCGCAAGACCTGCGATGAGCTCATCAGCATTCCCATGCAGGGGGCTGTCGAGAGCCTGAACGTCTCTGTGGCCTCGGGCGTGTGCCTGTACGAGGCGCTTCGTCAACGCGGCCTTTGACTTCTTTTCGGGGAGAGCACGAATATGAAACAAACACTTTTATCGCTGTTGGCATTAGGCACGTTGGTCACTTTGGCAGGGTGTACCCAGGAACAGCAAAACAAGATCAGCCGAGATATCCAGAACTGGACCGGTACCAATGGTGTGCTGGAGGTGTATGCGGGCGACAAGCTCGTTCGTCGCTTCCTGAAAGTTGACAAACTCAGCACCGCCCTGGGGACCGATGACGGCAAGCCCCGCGCTTACCGTTATGGTTATGGCGTGATGGACGAAAACCTGAACATGCAAGTGGACCCCGGCGAGAAGAAGGTTTACTTCGAGTTCAGCGACTTCGCCACCACCATCTTTTTTGAAAACCCGCACTCCAACTGATCATGAGCGACACTGCACAACGTCCCCCACTGCCTGACCACCTGTCGATTGATCCGCGCAGCCCACACCATGTGGCAGCCATCTTTGAGCACGACATCGGTATCCGCTTCAACGACAAGGAGCGCTTCGATGTCGAGGAGTACTGCGTCAGCGAAGGCTGGATCAAGGTGCCTGCGGGAAAAACACTGGACCGCAAAGGCAACCCCTTGATGCTCAAGCTCAAAGGGCGCGTCGAAGCCTTCTACAAATAAATCAGACCCAGCCCAGGCCGCCGAGCAGGGCGCCCAGGCCAATCAGCCAGAGCATGTGAATGCGGCTGCGCCAGACCACCAGCGTGGTCAGCAGGGTCAACAGATACAAGGGCCAGTCTCTGGCCGGCTGATCGTGACTGACAGTCAACAGCCAACCGGTGGCCATGAGCAGGGCGATCACGATCGGTGCCATGCCCGACTTGAAAGCGCGAATGGCCAGCATGTCACGGTGCTGGTGTGCCCAACGGGTGGCCATGTAGGTCAGGATGGACGAGGGCAGCATGATGCCCAACATGGCCACGCACACACCCGTCAAAGCCAAAGCCCCCTGCATCCACCAGGCTGCACCCTGACTTGCGTTCAGACCGACATTCCAGCCCATCAGCGCGACAAACAGGATATTCGGTCCCGGTGCAGCCTGCGCCAACGCGATGGACGAAGTGAACTGGCTGTCGCTGAGCCAACCCAGCTGGCTGACCAGGTAACGATGCATGTCCGGCGCTGTGGTGATGGCACCACCAACGGCCAACAGTGACAACGAGGCAAAGTGCTCAAACAATTGCAGCCAGTCGGCCGCACTCAGGTTCAGCACCGGATTCATGGCTGCTCCTTGCGGGTGACTTGTCTGGCCAATTGCACATAGGCCCACAGGCAGCCAGCACTGCCTGCAGCCAACAAGACCCAGGCCAGCGGCAGGCGTAACAGGCCCACACCGCCAAAACTTGCAGCTGCAAGTGCAATACAAACAGGCATGCCCATGGGATTGCTTTTGAGGGCAGAGATCAGCTTGAGGCCCACTGCGGCAATCAGACCTGCAGACACGGCGCCCATGCCTCGAAGAGCTCCTTGCGCCCATGCGCTGTCAGACACGCCACCAAAAGCCAAGGCCAGCAGCAAGACCACGACCATGGGGGCGGCCAGAATGCCCGCCACACCCGCCAAGGCGCCCGCCAGGCCAAAGTACCGGCCGCCAATCATGAGCGCGAGATTGACCACGTTGGGCCCCGGCATGATCTGGGCTACGGCCCAGTCTTCAATGAATTGCTCGCGGGTGAGCCACTTCTTCTTTTCAACCAGCTCACGTTGCACCACCGCCAATACGCCGCCAAAGCCTTGCAAGGCCAGGATGGAAAACGACACGAACAAGTCGGTCTTGGATTGGGGCTGATTGGGGGCTTCGGGCGCAGACATGGTTGGCGATTATGCGCCTGAAGCTGCAGCTGTCAGGCCTCTGGAGCCTCCACCCACGCCAGCTGACCTTGGCCGCGTTCACCCAGGCGCCGGACCAACTCGACAGTTGCGGTTTCAGGCAAGGCAAATTGCAAGGTCACCAAACTACCGTGTTCGACGCCAAGCAGCTCGGCGTGCGCCATCTCAAGCTCGCGCCGCACCATACCTTCCAGGGCGTAAGGCACGCTGCAGGCCAGGCGGGACTGTTTGACCAATGGAATCTTTCGCGCTGTGAGCAAGGCTTGAGCCACTGCATCGGTATAGGCCCGCACCAGACCGCCTGCCCCAAGCTTGACGCCGCCAAAATAGCGCACCACTGTGGCCAATACACCCTGCAGATCCTGGTGGCGCAACACTTCCAGCATGGGCCGACCGGCCGTGCCGCCTGGCTCGCCATCGTCATTGGCTGCTGACTGTCCGCCTGCAAGCAAAGCCCAGCACACATGCCGTGCATCCGGGTGTTCGGCCTTGAGTTGCGCCACCCGGGCCTGCGCCTGATCGCGGCCCGAAACGGGCTCCACGCAGGCGATGAACCGGCTTTTTTTGACGATCAGCTCGTGGTGAGCCGGGGTGGCGAGGGAGAAGGGCATGAGCTGAGAATAACCGAGTACAAATGTCTTGCCGGTTAATATTGAAACCACAAGGAGTTCGTCATGCACCAGCCCGCCAATACCCCCCGGCGATCCATTTATTACACGTACGAGGTCCACCAACCCTGGCTGGCCTCACAGCACGGTAAGCAAGCGCGCCACCAGGTGGTGATTGCGGGGGGTGGCCCGGTGGGCATGACAGCGGCGCTGGAGTTGGCCCGCTACGGTGTGCCGTGTGTGTTGCTGGAATCCGAACTGCAGGTCAGCGAAGGCAGCCGCGCCATTGTCTTCACACGCCGCTCCATGGAAATACTGCAGCAGGTCGGTGTGGCCGATCGCGTCACACAGCACGGCTTGCCCTGGCGTTATGGCAACTCGTATTACCGGGGGCAACGCGTGTTTCGCATGGAAGCACCGCACGACGAGAACGACCGCTTCGGGCCCATGATCAACTTGCAGCAGCAGTACCTGGAAGAGTTTCTGGTCGACGCCTGCAATGCCAACCCCTTGATTGAGCTGCGGTGGGGCAACCGTGTCACCGGCCTGACACAGCAAGCGGATCACGCTATGGTCGAGGTGGATACCCCTGAGGGCCCCTACACCCTGGAAACCGACTGGCTGGTGGCGGCCGATGGCGCGCGCTCGGGCATCCGCACGCTGCTCGATCTGAAGCTGGAGGGGGCCTCCTACGAAGGTCGCTTTGTGATTGCCGACATCCGCATTGACTTGCCGCTGCCCACCGAGCGCCAGGCCTTTTTTGACCCCGACTGGAACCCGCGCAACACGGTGCTGATGCACCGCGAGCCGCACAACATCTGGCGTATTGACTACCAGCTGCCCGAAGGCGAAACACCCGAACAGGCGCTCGCCCCTGAATCGCTCAAAGCCCGCATCAATGCTCAGCTTGAACTGATCGGCCATGGCGACAAACCCTGGGAGATGGACTGGTGTTCGGTCTACTCGGCGCGCACCCTGACGCTACCCGACTACCGCGCTGGTCGCACCTTGTTCATCGGCGACGCCGCTCACTTGCTCCCTATTTTTGGCGTGCGCGGGGCCAACACCGGCTTTCAGGATGCGCAGGCGCTGGGCTGGCGTCTGGGCCTGATCTGCAGCGGCCAGGCGAGCGAGAGCCTGCTGGCCAGCTATTCGCAAGAACGCGTGGGCGCGGCACGGGAAATCATTGACGAGGCAGGCAAGAGCACCCGCTTCATGACTCCGCCCAGCCGGGGTTTCCGGCTGCTGCGTGACGCGGTGCTGTCGTTGTCATTGACCGAAGCCTTTGTTCGCCCGCTCTACCACTGGCGCACTTCGCGGCCGCATGAGTACACCGGCTCGGTCCTCAACAGCACAGGTGACGACAACGCCTTGTTCGAAAGCGGTCCGGCCGACGGCGCACCGCCTGCCAATGTTCGCCTTGGCCCCGACGACTTTTTGCTCGACCATGTAGGCGGCGGTTTTGACCTGCTGGTGTTTGGCTCGGCGGTGCCTGCCGAGGTGCAAGCAGCGGTCAAGGTCTGGCAGGACAAGGGGCTGAAGTTACGGGTGGTACTGATCGGGCAGGGCGGTCGCACCCCAGGTGCGGACGTCTGCTTGCCTGATGCCGAAGGCCGCACCCGGACCCGTTGGGGCGTCGCCGCCGACGGTGCGAGCTACCTGCTGCGCCCGGACCAGCATGTGTGCGCACGCTGGCTAACCTTGGATGCCCAGCGCCTGAATACCGCCCTGAAGCAAGTCATCACCGGAGAAAACGCATGAGCACCCAAGGATTGACCATTGGCGGCCTGGAAACCGTCTACGACCAAGTGGCCACCGCCATCGATGCCGTGGGGCAAGATAAATCCGAACTGTTTCTGGTCAAACTGGCGCTGTTGGCAGCGCAGCAGCTGGGCGATGAACAGGTTTTTGCTGACCTGATCCGCAGGGCGCAACAGGATTTGTGAAATACCCATTGGCCAGCGCGGCACTCACCCAAACGCCTACACTACGGGGTCTACACCAGCCCCGTTCATGAACGCCTTTACCGACGTCTCCTTTTTCCCGCGCAACGCCAAACCGCTGACCAGTTACCGCAAGTTCTGGGCAGCCCGCTTTGGCACGGCTCCTTTTTTGCCGATGAACCGCGAGGAAATGCAGCACCTGGGCTGGGACAGCTGCGACATCATTTTGGTCACCGGCGACGCCTACGTCGACCACCCCAGCTTTGGCATGGCCGTGATCGGCCGCATGCTGGAAAACCAGGGTTTTCGGGTCGGCATCATCGCCCAGCCCGACTGGCAAAGCGCCGAGCCCTTCAAGGCCCTGGGCAAACCGAATCTGTTCTGGGGCGTGACCAGCGGAAACATGGATTCCATGATCAACCGCTACACGGCCGACCGCAAAATCCGCAGCGACGACGCCTACACCCCCGGCAATGTGGGTGGCAAGCGCCCCGACCGCGCGGCCATTGTGTACAGCCAGCGCTGCCGCGAGGCCTACCCCGAAGTGCCCATCGTGCTCGGTGGCATCGAAGGCAGCCTGCGCCGCATCGCGCATTACGACTACTGGAGCGACAAGGTGCGTCGCTCCATCGTGGTGGACAGCAAATGCGACCTGCTGCTGTACGGCAACGCCGAACGCGCCATTGTCGAGGTCGCCCACCGCCTGGCGGCGCGTGAGCCTGTGGCGCAAATCACCGATGTGCGCGGCACCGCCTTTGTGCGGCGTGACACGCCGGAAGGCTGGTTCGAGATCGACTCCACCGAGGTCGACACCCCCGGCCATGTGGACGCCCACGTCAACCCCTACCTGATGGTCAGCGAGCAGGCTAAAGCGCAAGGCGGCAGCTGTGCCCGCGAGGACGAAGCGCAAGCCACAGCGGACGCGCAGAACACGCAACCGATCCAGTTCGTACTCAACCCTGCATTGCGAGGCAAAGGCACCTTCAAGGTCCCCCCGCGCGAGCGCAGCGTGCTGCGCCTGCCCAGCTACGAACAGGTCAAGTCCGACCCGGTCCTGTATGCCCACGCCAACCGTGTGCTTCACCTGGAAACCAACCCTGGCAACGCCCGCGCACTGGTGCAGGCGCATGGTGAGGGCACCACCGCGCGCGATGTGTGGATCAACCCGCCGCCCATCCCGCTGACCACGGCCGAGATGGACCATGTGTTCGACTTGCCTTATGCCCGCAGCCCGCACCCGAGCTACGCGGACGAAAACGGCAGCCACGACGGCGCGACCAAGATCCCCGCGTGGGAGATGATCCGCTTCAGCGTGAACATCATGCGCGGCTGCTTTGGCGGCTGCACCTTCTGCTCCATCACCGAGCACGAAGGCCGCATCATCCAGAGCCGTTCCGAAGAATCCATCATCCGCGAGGTCGAAGACATCCGCGACAAGGTCAAGGGCTTCACCGGCGTGGTGTCCGACCTGGGCGGCCCCACGGCCAACATGTACCGCCTGGGCTGCCGCAGCCCCGAGATCGAGGCCGCCTGCCGCAAGCCCAGCTGTGTGTACCCCGGCATCTGCCAGAACCTGACCACCGACCACGGCCCGCTCATCAAGATCTACCGCCGTGCGCGTGCGCTCAAGGGCATCAAGAAGATCCTGATCGGCTCCGGCCTGCGCTACGACCTCGCGGTGCAGTCGCCTGAATACGTCAAAGAGCTGGTGCAGCACCATGTGGGCGGCTACCTGAAGATCGCGCCCGAGCACACCGAGCAAGGCCCGCTGTCCAAAATGATGAAGCCGGGCATTGGCACCTATGACCGCTTCAAGACCCTGTTCGACAAGTACAGCGAAGAGGTCGGCAAGAAGCAGTTCCTGATCCCGTACTTCATCGCTGCCCACCCGGGCACCAGCGACGAAGACATGATGAACCTGGCCATCTGGCTCAAGAAGAACGGCTTTCGGGCCGACCAGGTGCAGACCTTCTACCCCAGCCCCATGGCCACGGCCACGGCCATGTACCACACCACCCGCAACCCGCTGCGCAAGGTCACCCGCGACAGCGAAAAGGTGGACATCGTCAAAGGCGAAAAACGCCGCCGCCTGCACAAGGCGTTCTTGCGCTACCACGACCCCAACAACTGGCCGCTGCTGCGCGAAGCTCTCAAGGCCATGGGCCGCGCCGACCTGATCGGCAACGGCAAACAGCACCTGATCCCGAGCTGGCAGCCCCTGACCGATGGCGGCTACCAAAGTCCACGTCGCACCAACAGCACGCAGACACCATCGAAGCCAGCCGCTAAAACGCCCACCAAGGCCAAGTCTGCGGTGGGGCTCAAAAAGCCGGGGCAGTCGCCGCGCCAAGGAACAGTGCTGACGCAACACACGGGGCTACCCCCACGGCGAAAAAAATAAGCCCAGGGCTCAGTCGGACTGAAGGGCTTCGAGCAATTCCGTCTCGATTTCGAGCTGGGCCTTGTTGTGCTGCAAGGCAGGGCCGCTGACCAGGAAAGTGTCTTCCACACGCTCGCCCAAGGTGCTGATTTTGGCCAATTGCAAGTTGATGCCGTGCTTGGCCAAGACACGGGCAATGCTGTAGAGCAAACCCATGCGGTCACTGGCGGAGACGGAGAGCAGCCAGTTTTGAGCTTTGTCGTCGGGTTTGAGGCTGACGCGCGGCGCCATCGGAAAACTTTTAACCCGGCGCGACAGACGGCCTTTGACCGGGGCGGGCAGGGGGCCGTTGTCGGTCAGGGTGCGTGTCAGCCCGGTCTCGACCATGTTGACCAACTCGCGGTAGTGCTCGGACAGCGTGGGCGTGACAATCTGGAAGGTGTCCAGCGCCCAGCCGTTGCGGGCAGTGTGGACCTTAGCGTCCAGAATGCTGAAGCCAGCTTGATCAAAGTGGCCGCAAATGCGGGCAAACAAATCGGGCTGGTCGGGCGTGAACACCAGCACTTGCAGGCCTTCGCCAACGGGCGAGAGTCGGGCGCGGACGGTGGTTTGCGGCTCGATGCCCCCCACTTTGGCCACCACGCGTGAGAGCTGGCGTGTGTGCCAGGCAATGTCGGCAGCGTCGTGGCGCATGAAGTAGCTCACGTCCAGAATGTCCCACAGGGCTTTGTGGCCTTCGTGCGGTTGGGCCTGACGCGCCAGCTCCACCAGCGCGTCGCGCTTGCGTGACTCCACCAGTGCCAAGGCGTCCGGTGCACGGCCGCCCAGTACGTGCAAGGTGAGCTTGTACAGGTCTTCGAGCAGCTTGCCCTTCCAGGCGTTCCAGACTTTGGGGCTGGTGCCGCGAATATCGGCCACCGTGAGCAGGTACAGCGCCGTCAGGTTGCGCTCGTTGCCCACACGCTTGGCAAAACGCGCAATGACTTCGGGGTCCCCCAGATCTTCCTTTTGCGCCACATGGCTCATGGTCAGATGCTCGCTGACCAGAAATTCGATCAGCTGCGCATCGTCTTTGGCGATCTGGTGCTGGCGGCAAAATGTGCGCACTTCCACCGCGCCCAATTGCGAGTGGTCACCGCCCCGACCTTTGGCAATGTCGTGGAACAAGGCTGCCGCATACAGCAGCCAGGGCTTGTCCCAGTCGCCTGCCAGCTGGCTGCAAAACGGGTACTCGTGCGCATGCTCGGCCATGAAAAAGCGCCGCACATTGCGCAGCACCATCAGGATGTGCTGGTCTACCGTGTAGGCATGGAACAGGTCGTGCTGCATCTGCCCGACGATGCGCCGGAACACCCAAAGGTAGCGCCCCAGCACCGAAGTCTGGTTCATCAGCCGCATGGCGTGGGTGATGCCTTGGGGCTGCTGCAGGATCTGCACAAAGGTGGCGCGGTTGACGGGGTCGCGCCGGAAGGCGGCGTCCATGATGTGGCGCGCGTTATAGAGCGCGCGCAAGGTGCTTGCCGAAAACCCTTTGACCCCCGGCGTGGCCTGGTACAGCAAAAAGGTTTCCAGAATGGCGTGCGGGTTGCGCTCGTACAGCTCGTCATTGGCCACTTCAAGCAGGCCGTCTTTTTCAAAAAAGCGCTCGTTGATGGGACGAAAACTGTTGAGCCCCTCGCCACGTTGGCGCTTGAGGTGGTCTTCGATGCCCTGCAACAAAATCTGGTTGAGCTGCATCACCGCCTTGGCAGCCCAATAGTACTCGCGCATCAGCTTTTCGCTGGCGCGCAGTTTGAGACGTCCCTCTGGCGTGGTTTCGAGCTGCATGCCAAACGACTCGGCCACGGCAGTTTGCAAATCAAACACCAGCCGGTCTTCACGACGGCGTGCGACCAGGTGCAGACGGGCACGGATGCAGGTCAGCAGGGCTTCATTGCGGCGCAGTTGTGTGGCCTCCAATGCTGTGGCGATGCCGCTTTGCACCAGATCGTCCCAGGTGTGACCCAGGCCAGCGGCCTTGGCCACCCACAAAATGATCTGCAAATCGCGCAAGCCGCCCGGCGACTCCTTGCAGTTGGGTTCCAGTGCGTAGGGCGTGTCTTCGTATTTGGTGTGGCGCTGGCGCAGCTCCAGTGTTTTGGCGGTGAAAAACGCCTGTGCGTCCATGGCCTGCGTGTAGGCCTGTGCAAAGGTCTTGGCCAGCTGGGCTTGTCCGGTAATGCGGCGCGACTCCAGCAAGGCGGTTTGCACCGTGATGTCTTTGTCCGACTCGGCCAGGCACTGCGACAAGGTGCGCACGCTGGAGCCAATTTCCAGCCCCACATCCCAGCAGCTGCCAATAAAGGCTTCGAGCTTGGCCTGCAACGCCGTGTCCTGGTCCAGCTGGGTGGTGTCGGGCAACAACACCAGCACGTCCACATCCGAGTGGGGCAACAATTCGCCACGACCGTAACCGCCCACGGCCATCAGGCAGCCACCGCTTGCATCCAGCGCTGCGCGTTGCCACAGCTGGGTGAGCAAGGCGTCGGTCAGACGGGTCAGCTTGGCCAGGGTACGCGACACCCCGACAGAGCGCAAAGCGGCTTGGCCCAGCTGGGCCAGCAAGGCCGCCTTGTCGGTGCGGTAGGCGTCTCGCAGGGCGGCCAGTTCGGTCATGGTGTTCAGCAGCGGGTGGTGGTCACAAAATCGGGCAAGGGTGGGCTGCCGGCTGACAGGGTCAGCACATCAAAACCGGTTTCGGTCACGGCCACCGTGTGTTCCCACTGCGCCGACAAGGAGCGGTCTTTGGTGACGATGGTCCAGCCATCGCCCAGCTCCTTGATGTCACGCTTGCCTGCATTGATCATGGGCTCGATGGTGAACACCATGCCCGGCACCAGCTCGACGCCTGTGCCCGGACGGCCGTAGTGCAACACCTGCGGCTCTTCGTGAAAGCCCTGGCCAATGCCGTGGCCGCAAAACTCGCGGACCACCGAAAACCCGTGGCCCTCGGCAAACTTTTGAATGGCGTGGCCAATGTCCCCCAGCTTGGCACCGGGTTTGACCTGCAAAATGCCTTTCCACATGGCTTCGTAAGTCAGGTGGCACAGGCGTTTGGCGGCAATCGAGCCTTCGCCCACCACGAACATGCGGCTGGTGTCGCCGTGCCAGCCATCCTTGATGGTGGTGATGTCCAGGTTGACGATGTCGCCCTTTTTCAGCAATTTGTCGCTGCTGGGAATGCCGTGGCAGACCTGCTGGTTGATGGAAGTACAGATCGACTTGGGGTAGGGCTTGTAGCCACCCGGCGCGTAGTTCAGCGGGGCCGGAATGCACTGCTGCACATCGACCATGTAGTCGTGGCACAGCTTGTCCAGCTCTTCGGTGGTCACACCGGGTTTGACAAAGGGTTCGATGTAATCGAGCACCTCGGAGGCCAGGCGGCAGGCCACGCGCATGGCTTCAATATCTTGGGCGGTTTTGATGGTGATCGTCATGGGGTGCAATTATCCCATTGGCCTGCCGGGCACGCAGGTGACGGGGCTTGTCGCAGTTAAAATACAACCAGTTTCCTTGCCCCAGTCAGCGGCAAGGGCCTATCAGACGTTCCGTCTTTACTTATTCAAGGCCACCCAGTGACCGTACAGCACCATATTTTTGAAGGCGGCAACGCCATCAGCGAGTTTCGTATTGCGCAACTTTTGCCGCGTCTGGCAGCAATCTCCCCATCTATCCAGGGCCTGAGTGCGCGTTTTGTGCATTTGGTGTCCACCGATACAGCCCTGCAAGGCGACCAGCTTCAAACACTGGCCGCCTTGCTCACTTATGGCGACCCTTACAGTGGCCCCGCCGAGGGCCCGGTGATCGTGGTCAGTCCACGCCTGGGCACCGTCTCGCCCTGGGCGTCCAAAGCCACCGACATTGCGCACAACTGCGGCTTGCCCATTCACCGCGTGGAGCGCATCACCGAATACCGCCTGACGCTCAAGTCCGGCTTGCTCGGCAGCGCCAAAGCGCTGAGTGACGAACAGCTGGGCCAAGTGGCAGCCTTGCTGCACGACCGCATGACCGAATCGGCCTTGCCCAAGCGTGAAGACGCATTGGCGCTCTTTACCGCCTTGCAAGCCGCGCCCATGGAGCATGTGGACGTGCTCGGGGGTGGTCGTGCCGCTTTGGATGCCGCCAACAAGGCCTGGGGCCTGGCCCTGGCCGAGGACGAAATTGACTATCTGGTCAACGCCTTCAACGGCCTGCAGCGCAACCCCACCGATGTGGAGTTGATGATGTTCGCGCAAGCCAACAGCGAGCACTGCCGCCACAAGATCTTCAATGCGCAGTTCACCATTGACGGTGTGGCCCAGCCCAACAGCCTGTTCGGCATGATCCGCAACACCGAAAAGCTGAACCCCCAACACACAGTGGTGGCCTATGCCGACAACGCCTCCATCATGGAAGGCCACACCATCGAGCGCTTTGTGGCCCGCGCGGGCGAGCAGGGCGCGCCTTATGTGAAGGAAACCGCTCAGCACCATGTGCTGATGAAGGTGGAAACCCATAACCACCCGACCGCGATTTCGCCTTTCCCTGGCGCGTCCACCGGCGCGGGCGGCGAGATCCGCGACGAAGGCGCCACGGGCCGGGGCTCCAAGCCCAAGGCGGGACTGGCGGGCTTTACCGTGTCCAAACTCTGGGGCGGCCTGAGCGACCAGCCGGGCGGCAAACCCGAGCACATGGCGAGCCCCTTGCAGATCATGACCGAGGGCCCCTTGGGTGGTGCGGCCTTCAACAACGAATTCGGCCGACCCAATCTTGCCGGTTACTTCCGTGAATACGAGCAGGTGGTCGATGGCGTGCAGCGCGGTTACCACAAGCCCATCATGATCGCGGGCGGTCTGGGCCAGATCGACGCCACCCAAACCAAAAAGATCGAGTTCCCGGCGGGCACGCTGCTGATCCAGCTGGGCGGCCCGGGCATGCGCATTGGCATGGGCGGCGGCGCCGCCAGCTCCATGGCCAGTGGCACCAACGCGGCCGATCTGGACTTTGACTCGGTGCAGCGCGGCAACCCCGAAATCGAGCGCCGTGCGCAAGAGGTCATCAACCACTGCTGGGCGCAGGGCGCGAACAACCCCATCCTCGCCATCCACGACGTGGGCGCGGGCGGCCTGTCCAACGCGTTCCCGGAATTGACCAACGACGCAGGCCGTGGCGCACGCTTCGATTTGCGTGCCGTCAAGCTCGAAGAGTCGGGCCTGGCGCCCAAGGAAATCTGGTCCAACGAAAGTCAGGAACGCTATGTGATGGCGATCGCTCCTGAGTCGCTTGAGCAGTTCAAGGCCTTCTGCGAGCGCGAGCGCTGCCCCTTTGCAGTCATTGGCGTGGCTACCGAAGAGCGCCAGCTGGTGCTGGAAGACAAGGGTCAAGAAACACCCGTGGACATGCCCATGGACGTGCTGCTGGGCAAGCCGCCCAAGATGCACCGCGACGTGAAATCTGTCGAGCGCAACACCCAGCCCATCGACCTCACCGGCGTGAGCCTTCAAGATGCCGTCATTGGCGTGTTGAGTCACCCCACCGTGGCCTCCAAGCGCTTCCTGATCACCATTGGCGACCGCGCTGTGGGTGGCCTCACGCACCGCGACCAGATGGTCGGCCCTTGGCAGGTGCCGGTCGCCGATGTGGCTGTGACCCTGGCCGACTACCAAGGCTTTGCAGGCGAGGCCATGAGCATGGGCGAGCGCACGCCGCTGGCGTCCATCGACGCCGCAGCGTCTGGCCGCATGGCGGTGGCCGAAGCCATCACCAACCTGCTGGCCGCGCCGATGGAGCTGTCCCGCGTCAAGCTCTCGGCCAACTGGATGGCCGCTTGCGGCGAGCCCGGCGAAGACGCCGCGCTGTACGAAACCGTCAAGGCCGTGGGGATGGAGTTGTGCCCGGCGCTGGGTATCTCCATCCCGGTGGGCAAGGACAGCCTGTCCATGCGCACCCAATGGAAGGACGGCGACGCCACCCGCAAGGTGACTTCGCCCGTGAGCCTGATCGTCAGCGCCTTTGCCAGCCTGCCCGATGTGCGCGGTACGCTCACCCCCCAGCTGGACGCCCAGACCGCTGACACCAGCCTGGTGTTGATCGACCTGGGCAAAGGCAACAAACGCATGGGCGGCTCCATTCTGGAGCAAGTGCTGGGCGACGCCGGGCGCCCCAGCTTTGACGCCGTGCCCGACCTCCACGACGCGCAAGACCTGATTGCGCTGGTCAATGCGGTGAACGCCTTGCGCGCCCAGGGGTTGATCCTGGCCTACCACGACCGCAGCGATGGTGGCCTGCTGGCCGCCGCCGCTGAAATGGCTTTTGCGGGCCATGTGGGCGTGGCGCTGAACGTGGACATGCTGGTCACCGAGGGCGACGGCATTACGGACAGTCGTATGGACGCGGGCGACGCCAAAAACTGGGCGCAGCAAGTCAGCGCCCGCCGCGAAGAGCTGACGCTACGTGCCCTGTTCAACGAAGAGCTGGGCGTGCTGCTGCAGGTGCGCACTTCGGATCGTGACGCTGTCATGGCCGTGCTGCGCGAACACGGTCTGTACAAATACAGCCACATCGTGGGCAAGACCCGTCCGGCAACGTCGAGCATCGCCAAAGGGCAGGGCGAACTGGCCGTCTGGCGTGACACCAAAGAGGTGTTCAGCGCCAAGCTCAGCGATCTGCACCAGGTCTGGGACAGCGTGAGCTGGAAGATTTGCCAGCAGCGTGACAACCCCGCCTGCGCCGACGCCGAACACGCCGCTGCAGGCCAAGCGCAAGACCCCGGCATGCATGTGGCCCTGAGCTTCGACCCGGCTGACAACGTCGCCGCGCCGTACATCAACCTGTCCCGTCCCAAAGTCGCCATCTTGCGCGAGCAGGGCGTCAACTCGCATGTGGAAATGGCCTACGCCTTCACCGCTGCGGGCTTCGAGGCCCACGATGTGCACATGACCGACCTGCAAAACGGGCGCGCCCAGTTGCAGGACTTCAAGGGCGTGGTGGCCTGTGGCGGCTTCAGCTACGGCGACACGCTGGGCGCGGGCATTGGCTGGGCGCGCTCCATCACCTTCAACCCGGTGCTGGCCGAGCAGTTCAAGGGCTTTTTTGGCCGCGCCGACACCTTTGGGCTGGGCGTGTGCAACGGCTGCCAGATGTTTGCCGAACTGGCCGACATCATTCCCGGTGCCGAGGCCTGGCCGCGCTTTACGACCAACCAGAGCGAGCGCTTTGAAGCCCGCCTGTCAATGGTCGAGGTGCTCGATTCGCCCAGCCTGTTCTTGCAAGGCATGGCGGGCAGCCGCTTGCCCATTGCCGTGGCCCACGGCGAGGGCTTTGCCAACTTCAAGTACCGGGGTAACGCAGCACAAGCTATTGCGGCCATGCGCTTTGTGGACAACCACGGTGCGGCTACCGAGGCCTATCCCTTCAACCCGAATGGCAGCGCAGGCGGCCTGACGGCGGTGACCACGGCTGACGGTCGTTTCACGGCCATGATGCCGCACCCCGAGCGGGTGTTCCGCAACATCCAGATGAGCTGGACCAGTGGTGATCGCACCGAACTGAGCCCCTGGATGCGCATCTGGCAAAACGCCCGCAAGTGGGTAGGGTAATTGAAGGTCGGGTAGGCTGGAATCAGTTCCAGCCGATCACGTCCAGCCCGCGCTCGCTCAGGCAGCGTTGCACGAATTGACGATAGGTCGCGTTGGGTTGCTGGTTGATGGCGCCTTGCGTGCCACCAGCGGCTGCGCCCACCACCGCAGATTGCGCGGCACTCTTGGCAACACCCTCCAGGTTGTTGCGCCCAAAGACCAAGCCGCCTACCGCGCCAGTCACGCCAGCAATCGTGGCTCCCGTCAAAGCGCCAGTCGCAGCACTGTTTTTGTACGGCTGCAGGCCACTGTTCCGGGCCATGCCCACACACTGCTCGACCAGGTTCAGCGCTGCTGTCTGGCCCATGTTTTTGTAGGCTGCGTTGGGGTACAGCACGGGGAGGCCCGCATTGGGGCCAGAGCTGGCGCAGCCCGCCAGCGTCAAAGCCAAGGCACAGCCAAACAAAGGTAAAGCGCGTGTGGTTGTCATGTGTGTTCTCCCTTTCAAACCGTTTGAAACCAATGGTAAACCGGTCCGGCTCAACTGCCGCTGGATCGATCCACCATTTGCTCAAGTCAGTTGCCAGTCCATGTGGACAATCTGCGCAAGCGCTGAAATCTCTGCGGATCAGGATCAGTGCACGCCCTGCACCGGGCGTGTCTTGTAGAACTTGACGGGTGACTCGGGCGTGGCGTTGAGCACCGACTTTTTGATCTTGCCGACCACATGCATTTCGCAAGGTTTGCAGTCAAAGCGCAGGGTCAGTTTTTCCTTCCCATTGATGAGCTGCAGCGGCTCGGCCCGCACGGTGCCTTGCACCCCGGTCACGCCTTTGGCCTGCTTGGGGCACAGGCTCAAGGAGTAGCGCACGCAGTGCTTGGTGATCATCAGGCTGACTTCGCCGTGCTCTTCCTGCGCCTCGTAGGCGGCAGCAATCACGTTGACACCGTGCTTGGCATAAAACTGCCGGGCCTTGTCGTTGAAGACGTTGGCCAGGTAGGTGAGGGTGTCTTCGGGGTACTGAGCCGGAGGCTCTACCGGCACAGCGCGGGGCAGGCGATGCAAGCCTTGGGCTCGGGCGTCTTCGAGCGCTTGCACCGCGTCGCGGCGCAGCTGGTTGAGCTGTGAGGGCGGCACAAACCACGGGCGGGGCAGGGCCAGTTGCACGTCCAGCGGTTCAAACAGGGTGTCGCCCAACTTACCCAGCGCAGTTTTGAGTTTGTCTTCGGCCTGTGCGGCGTCTTTGGGCGCTTGCCAGGCAATCGCCAGCTGTGCGGTGCCGGTGTGCCCGGCCTCATCGGTCAAAGTCAGTTGCAGGCCAGTGGGCACTTCGGCCAGCTGCATCCACACGCCCATCTTGCGTTCGGCAGATTTTTTCTCCAGCGTGCGCACCCAGCTCATGTCGCGGTTGCGGTTGACCTGCACGCCCTTGCGCAGATCCTTGAAGCCGTCCATCGGGTCTTTGGGCCAGAGCTTCCAATGGCCCTTGGCGACAGCGGGTTCGGCACGGTTGATCTGCAGGCCCACCAGTTCCTTTTGCAGGTCGTAGTAGCACAGGCCGTCGCCGTTGTGCAGCACGGCGGCCGCATCGTCGGTGGCAATTTCCAGGTGGTCGGGCGCCACTTTGGTGACCCAGCCAATGCCCTGGCCGGGGTTCTTGGGGGTGTCAAAGGCGCCGATGTCTTCCTTGCGCCCTTGCACAAAGTAATCGGTGAACTCGCGGTTGAAGTTCTGGTTCGGGTCGGGCACAAAGCTGAAGGTGGCTTTGCCGTGCGAGGCCGGGGCCAGCTCTGGGCGTTCGGCCAGGATCTCGTCGAACAGGCGGCGGTAGTGCGCCGTGATGTTCTTGACGTAGGCCATGTCCTTGTAGCGGCCTTCGATCTTGAAGCTGCGGCAGCCTGCGTCGATCAACTGGCGCAGGTTTTCCGACTGGTTGTTGTCCTTCATGCTCAGCACATGCTTGTCGTGCGCGACGATGCGGCCCTGGCTGTCTTTCACCTCATACGGCAGGCGGCAGGCCTGCGAGCAGTCGCCCCGGTTGGCGCTGCGGCCGGTGTGGGCATGGCTGATGTAACACTGGCCGCTGTAGGCCACGCACAGGGCGCCGTGCACAAAAAACTCCAGAATCGTGCGCTCGGTGTCGATGGCGTCGCGGATGGCGGCGATTTGCGGCAAGGTCAGCTCGCGCGCCAGCACGATCTGGCTCAGGCCGGCGTCTTGCAAAAACTTGGCTTTTTCGGGCGTGCGGATGTCGGTCTGGGTGCTCGCGTGCAACTGGATGGGCGGCAGGTCGATTTCGAGCAGGCCCATGTCCTGGATGATCAGCGCATCAACGCCTGCGTCGTACAGCTGCCAGGCCAGCTTGCGGGCCCCCTCCAGCTCGTCGTCGCGCAAGATGGTGTTGAGCGTGACGAAGATGCGGCTGTGAAAGCGGTGCGCATGCTTTACCAGCCGGGCAATGTCCTGCACACTGTTGTCGGCCGTGGAACGGGCACCAAACGACGGGCCGCCAATGTAGACGGCGTCGGCGCCATGGTTGATGGCTTCAATGCCAATGTCGGCCGTGCGGGCGGGGGATAGCAGTTCGAGCTGGTGGGAAAGCATGGGGGTGGATTATCCCAAGAAAGCAAAAACGCGGCCGAGGCCGCGTTTGGAGTGAAGGCAAGACCAATTACTGAATCTTGGCCTTGGCGCGCAGGTCATCCTGGAACTTGGCCAGTTTCTGCTGCTGCAGTTGCTGAGTGATTTGCGCCTTGACTTCGTCGAGCTTGGGCAGTTGGGTCTCGCGAATATCTTCCACGCGGATGATGTGCCAGCCAAATTGGCTCTTGACCGGGGCATCGGTCATCTGGCCTTTGCCCAGCTTGACCATAGCGGCACTGAACTCGGGCACAAAGCCTGCGGGGTTGGCCCAGTCCAGGTCACCACCATTGGCGCCGGAGCCAGGATCTTTGGAGTGTTTCTTGGCCAGATCTTCAAATTTGGCGCCTTTGCTGATCTGGGCGATCAGGTCTTTGGCCTGGGCTTCGGTTTCCACCAGGATGTGGCGTGAACGGATTTCCTGACCAGCGTTTTCCTTGACGAATTTGTCGTACTCAGCCTGGATCTCGGCATCTGAGACAGCGCTTTTCTTTTGCACATCGGCCAGCAGGGTGCGGATCAGGATGCTTTGGCGGGCCAGTTCGAGCTGGTTTTTGTACTCGTCAGTGGCGTCCAGGGCGCGCTTTTTGGCTTCCTGCATGAAGATTTCACGGGTGATCAGCTCATCCTTGATCTTGGCCATGATCTCGGGCGTCACAGCCTGACCAGAGGCTTCCACCTGCTTTTTCAGCGCATCGGCACGCGAAGTGGGGATGGCCTTGCCATTGACGATGGCGATGTTTTGAGCCAGAGCAGGCAGGGCCAGCAGGGATGCCAGAGCGGCACCAATGATGTGCTTTTTCATGAAGTCCTCAGGATGAGACAGTAGGGGTTAAAGCAATTCAATCGCCAGAGCGTGCAGCCCGGCATCGATGAAATCTTGCAGCGCATCATACACAAGCCGGTGACGAGCCACACGACTCAAAGGTGTGAACAAAGGTGAAGCTATCCGCACCCGGATGTGACTGCCTTCGGCCTGGGCGCCAGCGTGCCCGGCATGCGCTGCACTTTCGTCAAGGACCTCCAGCGCCGTTGGTTGCAGCCGCTCGCGCAAGCGCTGCTCGATGGCTTGAGCCACCCGGCTCATGGCTTGTCCTTGGGCAGGTGTCGGGCAATGTACAGACCCTGGCCCAGCAAGAAGACGATGGGAAATGCGTAGCCCCATAACTTGAAGTCCACCCAGGCATCGGTGCTGAAATACGCGGCCACATAGGCGTTGGTCGCGGCCATGAACAGGGCATACAGCATCCAGGACACATTCAGACGGTTCCACACCGGGGTGCTCAGGGGCAATTGCTGACCCAGCATGGCCTGCAAAAAGTTTTTGCGCAGACCCCACTGACCCACAGCCAGGGCTGCCGCCATGCCGGTATAGAGCAGGGTGGGTTTCCATTTGATGAACCGTTCGTCATGCAGGCCCAAGGTCAGCGCTCCAAACACCAGCACCAGCACCAGCGTGACTTTGTGCATGGTTTGCAGGCGCCCATCCATCTTGTAGATGATGGCCATTTGCGCTACGGTAGCAGCCATCAGAACGGCTGTACCAATATAAATATCCCCCAGTTTGTAGGCCCCGAAGAACAGGATCAGGGGAAGAAAGTCGAGCAGCTGCTTCATGTGCGGTCCGTGTGTGGCAAAGGCTCGAAGTCTAACGAAGCCGAATTCATGCAGTAGCGAAGCCCTGTGGGCGCAGGGCCGTCTTCAAACACATGGCCCAGGTGGGCGCCGCATTGGGCGCACAGGGTTTCGACCCGCACCATGCCGTGGCTGAGGTCGCGCCGCTCTTCGATGGCCTGCGGGTTGGCGGCCTTGAAAAAGCTGGGCCAGCCGCAACCGGCGTCGAATTTGGTGTCGGAATGGAACAGTGTGGCGCCGCAGCAGATGCAGCGGTAGGTGCCAGCAGCCCAGTGGTCTTCGTAGCGACCGGTGAACGGACGCTCAGTCGCCGCTTGCCGGGTCACAGCAAAGGCCACAGCTTCGGCGTTTTTGCGTGCCAAGAGGTCTTGCCACTCGGCGTCGGTGTGTTGAATGCGGGTCATGACGTGATTGTCTCAGGAGGAACAGCTCAGCTGCAGATGGGCCGCCCAGTCCGGGGGCAATTGGGCACGGCTCTCAAAGCCGGGGTGTTCGTCATAAGGGGATTGGAGCAAAGTCAGCAAGGTGTCCACCTCGGAAAAATCACCTTGCTCGGCTTGCGCAATGGCCACTTGGGCCAGGTGGTTGCGCAGCACGTATTTGGGGTTGGTGCGCAGCATCGCCTGGCCCAAGGCCATGGGCTGCGCGCTCGCGATGCGCTGGCGGTAACGCTGCAGCCAAGCTTGAAACGCCTGGGGCTGAATCCACAAAGCCGACACATCTCGCCAATGTGGTGCCTGCATGTCCCACGATCCCTCTTCATGGGCCATGGCTGAGCTCAGCCTGCGCCAGAACAGGGGATAGTCCACCCGCTCTTTGGCCAGAGACTGCAGCAGCTCTTGAGTCAACAGCCAGTCGGCCTCGCGTTGTTCGTCTGTGGCCAACGTGCCTGTGAGCCCCAGCTTGGCACGCATGGCGTTACCCATCTCCCGCACAAAGTGGGTCTCGAAGGTCTTGATCACGGCACGAATCAGATCCACATCTGCGATCAAGGGGTACAGTGCCTGGCCCAGTGCCAGCAGGTTCCAGTAGGCCACGTCGGGTTGCTGATCCCATGCATATCGGCCATGCGTGTCGCTGTGATTGCAGATGTGGCCAGGGTCAAAACCATCCATGAACTGGAAAGGGCCATAGTCCAGCGTCAGCCCGAGGACGCTCATGTTGTCCGTATTCATGACGCCATGGCAAAACCCCACGGCTTGCCACTGGGCAATCAAGCGGGCAGTGCGTTGAACCACCTCATCGAGCAAGCCAGCGTAGGCGTTGCCTTTCCAGGCTGGAGCATGTTTGTGCGCCTGAGGCAAGTGCACGGCAATGGTGTGGTCGGCCAGTTGCTGGAGCAAGTCCTTGCGCCCCTGGGCGGCAAAGTGTTCAAAATGACCAAAACGCAAAAAACTCGGTGCCACACGTGTGACCACGGCGGCGGTTTCGGCGCGCTCTCGGTAAACGGGCGTGGGCGAGCCCACCAAAGCCAGCGCCCGTGTGGTGGGAATACCCAGGCCATGCATGGCCTCGCTGCACAGGTATTCGCGAATGGAAGATCTCAAGACAGCACGCCCATCGCCCATGCGTGAATAGGGCGTGCGACCCGCGCCCTTGAGCTGGATGTCCTGCGGACCAAGACGCGACTGGGCCTCGCCCAGCAGCAAAGCACGGCCATCGCCCAGTTGCCCGGCCCAGACGCCGAACTGATGGCCGCTGTAGACCGTGGCCACCGGATCGCTGCCCTGCAACAAAGTGTTGCCCGCCAGGGCATGCAAACCAGCATCGCCAAGCAGTTCAGAAGGCCAGCCCAGTTCGTCAAGCAGCGCCGTGTTGCGCCCCACCCAAGCGGGCCCAGGCATGGCCTGTGGCTGCAGCCGAGTGAAGAAGTCTTCGCCCAGGCTGTGCAGGCGGTGCGTCCAGTCGAGCATGAGGCGAAGTGTTTCAGGCATGCCGGTCATTGTGCTTTGCAATCAGTGTCCCGTGCCGGGGTGGGTCTATCAAGGCACCCGGTCGTCCTCTTGGAGACAGCACTCAGGGATTTGCCTGCTTGCGCGGGCTGCGTTCGGCTTGCAAGATGGAGCTGTTGTGCTTTGGAGACTCCAGATGTTTGGTTTGATGCAGCAGCAGTCCTTGCTGATTTCTTCCCTGATCGATTTTGCTGAAAAGCACCATGGCGATGGTGAGATCATTTCTCGCAGGGTTGAAGGAGATATTCACCGATCCAGTTGGGCCCAGGTCGCCCGCCGCGCCCGACAGGTGGCCAATGCGCTCGATGGTATGGGCCTTGCTCAAAGCGACCGCATCGGCACCTTGGCATGGAACGGCTACCGGCACCTGGAGTTGTACTTTGGCGTGAGCGGTTCGGGCCGGGTGCTCCACACCATCAACCCCCGCCTGCATCCCGAGCAAATTGCCTGGATCGTCAACCATGCAGAAGATCAGGTGCTGTGTTTTGACCTGACGTTTTTGCCCTTGGTGCAGGCTGTTCATGCCAAATGCCCGACGGTACGCCAATGGGTCGCTTTGTGCGATGCCGACAAACTGCCTGCCGACGCGGGTGTTGGCAACCTGATCAGTTACGAGGCCTGGATGGGCCAACAACCCAACACCTACAGCTGGCCGCAGCTGGACGAAAACACGGCTTCGAGCCTGTGCTACACCAGTGGCACCACAGGCAACCCGAAGGGGGCTCTCTACAGCCATCGATCAACCATCCTGCATGCTTACGCTGCGGCCTTGCCCGATGTGATGGGTGTATCTGCCCGCGATGCCATCTTGCCGGTGGTCCCCATGTTCCACGTCAACGCCTGGGGCATTCCTTACAACGCGGCCATGACGGGCGCAAAACTGGTGTTCCCGGGGCCGGCGCTGGACGGCAAGTCGGTTTACGAACTGATCGAGGCCGAGGGCGTGACCTTTGCTGCAGGCGTGCCCACCGTATGGCAAATGTTGCTGGGCCACATGAAGCCATCGGGCCTGAAGTTCAGCACCCTCAAGCGCACGGTCATCGGAGGTTCTGCGTGTCCTCCGGCCATGATCGACGCCTTCCGGGAAGCCTATGGTGTGGATGTGCTGCACGCCTGGGGCATGACCGAGCTCAGCCCACTGGGTACCTTGTGTACGCTCAAGAACAAACACCTCAAGCTCCCCGCTCAAGAGCAGATGAAACTGCGCCTCAAGCAAGGCCGCTGCATTTTTGGCATTGACATGAAAATTGTGGATACCAACGGGCAAGCGCTGCCCCATGACGGCAAGAGTGCGGGCGACCTGTTGGTCAAAGGGCCATGGGTGGTGGCTGGTTATTTCAAGCACGAAGGTGGCGACCCACTGGTGGACGGCTGGTTCCCCACAGGAGATGTGGCCACGATTGACGCCGACGGCTTCATGCAAATCACCGACCGCAGCAAGGACGTGGTCAAGTCCGGCGGGGAATGGATCAGCTCCATTGATGTGGAAAACATTGCCATGGCGCACCCGGCAGTAGCCATGGCCGCCTGTATTGGCGTCAAGCACCCAAAGTGGGATGAGCGGCCGATTGTGTGCGTGGTCAAAAAACCAGGCACCGAAGTCACGCGCGAAGAGTTGCTGGCTTTCTACGAAGGGCGAACCGCCAAGTGGCAGATTCCGGACGATGTGGTGTTCATGGATGCCATTCCTATCGGGGCCACGGGCAAGATGCTCAAAACCCGGTTGCGCGAGCAGCTGGCGGATTACACATTGCCTGACCAGCGCTGAATGCAGCCACCGGCTTTTGCGGGACAATCCGTTTTTTGACTCTTGTCGCCCCGCCGGGCGACTGAAAGCCGGTTTTGGAGTTCTTTTTTGTCAGTGTGCTCAATGGCCTGAGCTACGGCTTGTTGCTGTTTTTGCTCAGCGCTGGATTGACCCTGATCCTGGGCATCATGGGGGTGCTCAACTTTGCCCACGCCAGCTTTTACATGCTGGGCGCCTACCTGTGTTATGCCCTGGCCCAGCACTGGGGATTCAGCGCTGCGCTGGTGCTGGCGCCTTTGCTGACAGGCCTGCTGGGCGCAGGCTTTGAACACCTGGTGATGCGGCCGCTGCACCGTCAGGGTCATGTGGCAGAGCTGTTGGTGACTTTTGGTTTGAGCTATGTGGTGCTGGAACTGATCCAGCTGCTCTGGGGGCGAGCCCCTTTGAGTTTTAGCTTGCCACAGGCCTTGCAGGGCACCAGCGTCTGGATGCTGGACTTGCCAGTCTCGCGTCTGTTCATCATGGCGGTTTCTCTGTGTGTGCTGGTGGCCTTGTGGTGGCTGCTGCACCGCACCCGCACGGGCCTGGTGGTGCAAGCCGCCATCACCCATCCGGACATGGTCCAGGCGCTGGGGCACAACGTGCCTGCTGTTCGAATGCTGGTCTTTGGCGTGGGTAGCGCATTGGCAGGGCTGGCAGGTGTTCTGGCTGGCAGCACCTTTGTGACCGAGCCGGCCATGGCGGGCGCCATGGGCGCGGTGGTGTTTGTCGTGGTCGTGGTCGGGGGCATGGGTTCGCTGCTGGGGGCCTTTGTTGCCTCCTTGCTGGTGGGTATGTTGCAAACCCTGGCCTTGAGTTGGGACCTGCCGCTGGGCAGCATTTCGAGCGCACGTTTGGCGCCAGCCTTGCCGTTTGTCTTGATGGTGCTCATGCTGATCTGGCGACCCCAAGGCCTGCTGGGCAAACAAGGGGACTGAAGTATGCGCCGGGCCTTGTTCCTCGTTTTGCTCTTGCTGCTTTTGCCCATGTGGACCGGGCAAGGCCATGGCTTGTCCCTGCTGACGCAGATGGGCGTGGCGGCCATGGCCTGCCTGTCCTACCAGTGGCTGTGGGGCCAAGGCGGCATGCTCAGTTTTGGGCAGGCGGTCTACACAGGTGCGGGCGCGTATCTGGCTGTGCATTTGATGCGCATGGCCGATGCGGGCTGGCCAGTACCCATGGTGCTTGTGCCGTTGCTGGCGGGCTTGGGCACTGCATTTCTGGCCTGGGCACTGGGCGGCATCAGCACGCGCCGTCCTGGCGCAGCGCTGGCCATGATCACTTTGGGGCTGGGCGAGTTGGCCTGGGCGCTGGCGCCTGTGTTCCCATCGGTTTTTGGGGGGGAGGGCGGCTTGTCAGCTGACCGCACTGCTGGTCTGTCTTTGGGCATTTGGCAAGGGGCCAACCCTTGGCACCTGTATGCCTTGGTCTGCGTGTATCTGTTGCTGGCCCTGTGGGGGCTTGGCAAGGTCGAGCATTCCCCATTGGGTTTGTATGTGCGGGCGGTACGCGAGCAAGCTGGTCGATTGGCCCATGTCGGGCCAGATCCGCATCGTGTTCGGTGGACAGCTTTTGTTCTGGCGGGGGGCATTGCCGGGGTGGCCGGAGGGTTGTCGGCCATGGTGTTTGAAATTGTGACGCCAGAGGCCTTCAACCCCGTGCGCTCGGGCGAGCTGTTGTTGTTCACAGTCCTGGCCGGTAGCCGCCACTGGGCAGGCGCCCTGCTGGGCGGGGCCCTGACCGTGCTGGCCCACACCACCTTGCCCCAGTGGACGCCAGCCAGTGGTTTGTACCTTGGCGTGCTATTCATGGTCTTGGTCACCCGCGCACCGCAGGGCCTGGCCGGGCTTGCCCTGCAATGGTGGCGGCGGGAACCGGGACGGTCACTGACGTGGCCCAAGCCTGTGGCTTGCTTGCAAGCTGTGGCAGCCCTTGGCGCTTTGGGCTTTGCCGGTGGCTTGGTCGAAATGGCTTATCAGTACCAGCAGCTGTCTACAGCGGGATCGGTCATGCCCTGGCTGGGCCTGACCCTCAAGCTTGATCAGCCCCTGCATTGGATGGGCATGACGCTGGCAGCTCTTGTCTGGGCAGGGGTGTGGGCCGTATCGTCGACGCATCGCCGCCATGCCACGAAGGAGGCCCAGGCATGAGTTCATGCGCATTGGAGTTGCAAGGCATTCATCACCGCTTTGGCGCGACCACCGTGCTTGCGGGGGTCGAGTTGCAAGTGCGCGAAGGTGAACGGCTGGCCCTGATTGGCCCGAACGGCGCTGGCAAATCCACCTTGTTTAACCTGATCAGCGGGGAGATGCAGCCCTCGCAGGGCCGGATCATGCTGTTCGAACAAAGCCTTTCGGGATGGACCACGGCACAAATTCACCGCGCTGGACTGGCTCGCAGCTTTCAGATCCAACGCCTGTTCGGTGGCTTGACGGTGAGCGAGAACCTGGCCTCGGGGCTGTTGTGGCAAGCCCAACCGGCTTATCGCTGTTGCGGGCGCGGTGAGCAACAAGCCCATGTGCAGGACCAAGTCAGGCAATGGCTTGCAAAGCTTGACCTTGTCGCGCAAGCGCCGCTTCGCGCCGACCAGCTCAATTACGCTCAACAGCGCCGGCTGGAGTTGGGGCTGGCCTTATCTGCAGCACGGCGCGTTGTGCTGCTGGATGAACCCACGGCGGGCATGAGTAGAGCCGAGGCCGAGCAGGCCGTGGCGCTGATCCGGGAGCACACGCAGGGCAAAACCTTGTTGTTGGTGGAGCACGACATGGAAGTGGTGTTCGACCTGGCCGACCGTGTGGCCGTGCTCGATCAGGGACGTATTCTGGCTTGCGACTCACCCGCAGCGGTACGCGCCAACCCGCAGGTTCAACAGGCCTATTTAGGGACCTCGTCTTTTTCCAAACCTACAGGATGTGCGCATGCTTGAGGTCCGCGATCTTCGGGTGTTTCGCGGCGGACAGCCCGTGTTGCAGGGACTGTCGTTTGTCGTGCACCCCGGTGAAATCGTGGCCTTGCTTGGACGCAACGGTGCGGGCAGAAGCACCACCGCCATGGCGCTCATGGGTTTGCTACCGCGTCAAGGCCACATTTACTGGCATGGCCAGCCCCTTCAGGACTTGCCTGCGCATTTGGTAGCCCGTGCCGGTTTGGGCTATGTCCCGGAGTCGCGCGATGTTTTTCCCGGCCTGAGCGTGGCTCAAAACCTGTTGCTCGGGGAGCCTGCCCAACGCAGTAGCTCACCGCCACTTTGGACACGAGACGAACTGCTGGGCCTGTTTCCGGCGCTGTCGGCGCGTTTGCACACCCAAGCAGACAAGCTCTCGGGTGGCGAACAGCAAATGCTGTCGCTGTGCCGCACCTTGTTGGGACAGCCTCAGGTTTTGCTGGTCGACGAGCCCGCCGAGGGCTTGTCTCCCCAGGTGGTCGCACAGCTCGGCCATGTGCTTGATTTAGCTCGTCAGCGCGGCCTGGCGGTGCTGCTCATCGAACAAAAATTGCAGCTGACGCTTGCGCTGGCCGACAGAGCTCTTGTCATGGGTGCCGGTCGCATCGTGGCGGACCTTTTACCGGATGAAGTGTTGGGTTCCGGGGCTTGCGCACAGTGGCTGATGGTTTGACAGCCTAGGGTTTTCCTTGCCTCATTAACTTGATGATGTTGTGGTAAAAACGAACGGTCGTTCTTTTTTAATTCCGCAAAGGCAGACATGACAGCGCACTACAAAGTCGACGGTGATGTGGCAGTGATCACCATGGACAACCCGCCGGTCAACGGTTTGGGGCTGGCCACTCGCTTAGGCATTACCTCGGGCTTGGAACAAGCCAATAACGATCCAGCCGTCAAAGCCATTGTGCTGACCGGCGCCGGCAAGGCCTTTTCGGGCGGGGCGGACATCAAGGAGTTTGGCTCGCCCAAGGCCTTGCAGGAACCGAACTTGCTGTCGGTCATTCGCGCAGTGGAGAATTCGCGCAAACCCGTCGTTGCAGCGGTACATACCGTTGCCATGGGTGGGGGCCTTGAGTTGGCACTGGGCTGCCACTACCGCATTGCCTCGCAGGGCACCACCATTGCCATGCCCGAAGTCAAGCTGGGCCTGATTCCAGGCGCTGGCGGTACGCAACGCCTGCCGCGTGTGATTGGCGTCGAAGCGGCGCTGAACCTGATTGTGAGCGGCGAATCGGTCAAGAGCGAAATGCTGGCCATGTTGCCTGGTCAGAAGCTGTGGGACACGCTGTCGAGCAGCCCCGAGCGCCTGATGGACGAGGCCCTGATGTTGGCACGCAAAGTCGCTGCCGTGCATGCGCCCAATGCGCCTTTGCCCACACCGCTGCCCATGGTGCGCCACCTGCCTTGCAAACATCCGCAGGGCGCGGCTTACTTTCAGTTCGCCCGCAATATGGTCAAGGCCACGGCCAAGAACCTGCCTGCGCCCATCAAGTGCGTGGACGCTGTCGAAGCTGCCACCACCCAGAAGTTTGATGAAGGCATGACCTTCGAACGCACCCACTTCATCAACCTGATGTGGACGCCCGAGAGCCGTGCTTTGCGCCATTTATTCATGGCCGACCGCGCGGCGAGCAAGATTCCAGATGTGCCCGAGGACACCCCAAAACGCGAGATTCAAAGCGTAGCGATCATTGGCGCCGGCACCATGGGCGGTGGCATTGCCATGAACTTCCTGAACGCTGGCATCCCCGTCAAGCTGCTGGAGATGAAGCCTGAAGCGCTGGAGCGTGGCGTGGCCACCATGCGCAAGAACTACGAAGCGCAAGTCAAGAAAGGCAAGCTCAAACAAGACAAGTACGAGCAGCGCATGGCCTTGCTGAGCACCACCCTCAGCTACGACGACATTGCCCAGGCCGATCTGGTCATTGAAGCAGTGTTTGAAGACATGGGCGTCAAGGAGGCTGTGTTCAAGCAGCTGGACAAGACCATGAAGGCCGGGGCGATTCTGGCGTCCAACACCTCCACGCTGGACCTCAACAAGATTGCTGCTTTCACCAGCCGGCCCCAGGATGTGGTCGGCATGCACTTTTTCAGCCCGGCCAACGTCATGAAGCTTCTGGAGGTGGTGCGCGGCACCCAAACGGGTAAGGACGTGCTGGCCACCGTGATGGCACTGGGCAAGAAGATCAAGAAGACCGCCGTGGTTTCGGGCGTGTGCGATGGCTTTATTGGCAACCGCATGATCGAGCAATACGGTCGCCAGGCCGGCTTCCTGCTCGATGAGGGCTGCACGCCCGAGCAGGTGGACCGCGCCATCGAAAAGTTTGGTTTTGCCATGGGCCCCTTCCGCATGAGCGACCTGGCCGGCAACGACATTGGCTGGGCCATTCGCAAGCGCCGCGCCGTTGAGCAACCGGGCATGAAATACAGCAAGACCGCCGACTTGCTGTGCGAAATGGGGCGTTTTGGCCAGAAAACCGGCGCTGGCTGGTACGACTACCAGGCGGGCAAGCGCGACGCCATTCCCAACGCCCAGGTGCTGGAGATGATCGAGGCCAACCGCAAACGCCTGGGCATCACGCCGCGCCGGATCTCGAGCGAAGAAATTGTGCAGCGCCTGGTGTTCTCGCTCATCAACGAGGCTTGCCACATTCTGGAAGAAGGCATTGCGAACAAGCCCAGCGACATCGACATGGTCTACATCATGGGCTACGGCTTCCCGTACTGGCGCGGTGGCCCCATGAACTACGCCAACGAGCTGGGCTTGTTCAATGTGGCCGAGGCCATGAAACGCTTTGCGCTCAACCCGCACGACGATGCGGCGTTCTGGCAACCCGCGCCGCTGCTGCAGCGCCTGGTGGCCGATGGCAAAACATTCCAATAAAGGTTTCTGATCATGACGAACGCTGTCATTGTTTCTACCGCACGCACCCCGCTGGCCAAAAGCTGGAAGGGTTCCTTCAACATGACCCATGGCGCGACCCTGGGCGGCCATGCGGTGCAACACGCTGTGGCCCGTGCTGGCATTGACGCCGCAGAGGTTGAAGACGTCATCATGGGCTGCGCCAACCCCGAGGGGGCTACAGGCCTGAATATTGCCCGCCAGATCGCGCTCAAGGCAGGCTTGCCGATTTCGGTGTCTGGTTTGACGGTCAACCGCTTTTGCTCCTCTGGCCTGCAAACCATTGCCTTGGCGGCGCAACGCATCATCTCGGGCGAGGGCCAGGTCTACGTGGCTGGTGGCGTCGAAAGCATCTCTTGCGTGCAGCAGGAAATGAACCAGCACATGCTGATGGACCCCGCGCTGCAAAAGCAAAAGCCCGAGATCTACTGGAACATGCTGCAAACCGCAGAACAAGTGGCCAAGCGCTATGGCATTGGCCGCGAAGCCATGGACGAATACGGCGCGGCCAGCCAGCAAAAAGCCTGCGCTGCAGCGGCGGCCGGTTTGTTTGATGCCGAAATCGCGCCCATCACCGTGGTCTCGGGTGTGTACGACAAAGTGCAAGGCCTGATCACCAAGCAGGTGACCGTCAGCCGCGACGAGGGGCTGCGCGAAGGCACCACGCTTGAGGCCATCAGCGGCTTGCGCTCTGCCATGCCCGGCGGCTTGGTGTCGGCGGGTAACGCCAGCCAGTTTTCTGATGGCGCGGGTGCTTGCGTGGTCATGGACGAAGCCCTGGCCGGAAAACGGGGTCTGCAGCCGCTGGGTCGTTTTCTGGGCTTTGCGGTGGCCGGTTGTGAGCCCGACGAAATGGGCATTGGCCCCGTTTACGCCGTGCCCAAAGCTTTGGCGCGACTCGGCCTGAAAGTCAGCGACATTGACCTGTGGGAGCTCAATGAAGCCTTTGCCGTGCAGGTCATTTACTGCCGCGACAAGCTGGGCATTCCAGCCGAGCGCCTCAACGTCAACGGCGGCGCGATTGCGGTCGGCCACCCTTACGGCGTCAGCGGCCAGCGCTTGACCGGACACGCCCTGATCGAAGGCAAGCGCCGTGGTGCCAAGCGCGTGGCGGTGACCATGTGTATTGGCGGCGGCATGGGCGCCTGCGGTATCTTCGAGGTTTTGTAAGCAGGAGAGTGCGCGTGCTCAGACACATTGTGATGTGGTCATTTCATGACCAGGCCGAAGGTGCAGACAAAGCCGCCAACGTCGAAAAAGCCCGCCAGGCCCTTTGGGGGTTCAAAGCGTTGGTGCCTGGCATCCGCGGTTTTGAGGTGGGCACCGCCCAGCCTGGCCTGGACTGCACCGCGGACCTGGTTTTGAACATGTTGCTCGACGATGCCCAGACCCTGAGCGCCTACCAGCAGCACCCCGAACATGCCGCCATCAAGCCCTTCATGAAGGCGGTGGTGCGTCAACGCCAATGCATGGATTTTGAGGTCTGATGATGTGGCAAACTCTGGCGTTTGTCAGAGAGAAGTTCCACAAAAATGCAGAAAATCCTGGCCCAGCTGGCCACCGAAATTCAGATCCGTCCCGACCAGGTCAAAGCCGCTGTTGAGTTACTGGATGGGGGTGCCACGGTTCCCTTTATTGCCCGTTACCGCAAGGAGGTGACTGGCGGCCTGGACGACATCCAGCTGCGCGAACTGGAATACCGCCTGGGCTACTTGCGCGAGCTGGAAGACCGTCGCGACGCGGTGATCAAAAGCATCACCGAACAGGGCAAGATGACGCCCGAGCTGCTGGCCGCCATTGCTGCTGCGCCCACCAAGCAGGAGCTGGAAGACATTTATTTGCCGTACAAGCCCAAGCGCCGCACCAAGGGCATGATCGCCCGCGAGGCTGGGCTCGAACCCTTGGCCGACAAACTGTTTGCCGACCCGACGCTGAACCCTGCGGCTGAAGCTGAGGCGTACTTGCTGCCCGCAGGCAAGATCGAAGGCGCCGACTTCTCGACCGTGTCCGCCGTGCTCGACGGCGTGCGCGACCTGCTCAGCGAGCGCTGGGCCGAAGACGCCAGCCTGGTGCAGTCCCTGCGCGAATGGCTCTGGAATGAAGGGCTGCTGCGTTCAAAACTGGCCGACGGCAAGGACGAGAACCACCCTGACGTCGCCAAGTTCCGCGATTACTTTGATTACGACGAGCCGATTGGCCGCGTGCCCAGCCACCGGGCGCTGGCCGTGTTCCGGGGCCGGGCGCTCGAAATTCTGGATGCCAAGCTGGTGCTTCCGGTGGAGCCCGAACCGGGCAAACCCAGCATCGCCGAAGGCAAGATCGCGCTGCACCTGGGCTGGAGCCACAGCACTAGAGCGGCCGACGACCTGATCCGCAAGTGCGTGGCCTGGACCTGGCGCGTCAAGCTCAGTCTGTCCACCGAGCGCGACCTGTTCGCCCGTCTGCGCGAAGAGGCCGAAAAAGTGGCCATCAAGGTGTTTGGCGACAACCTGCGCGACCTGCTGCTGGCCGCGCCCGCCGGCCCCAAGGCCGTGATGGGCCTGGACCCCGGCATCCGCACCGGCGTGAAAGTGGCCGTGGTGGACAAGACCGGCAAACTGGTGGACACCGCCACCGTCTTCCCGCACGAGCCGCGCCGCGACTGGGACGGCTCGCTCTTCACCCTGGCCAAGCTCTGCGAAAAGCACGGCGTGGATCTGATCGCCATTGGCAACGGAACCGCCAGCCGCGAGACCGACAAACTGGCCGCCGACCTGATCAAGCAGCTGGCCAAGCTGCACCCCGAGCACACCATCACCAAGGTGGTGGTGAGCGAGGCGGGCGCTTCGGTCTATTCCGCCAGCGAATTCGCCAGCCAGGAAATGCCCGATGTGGACGTCAGCCTGCGCGGCGCTGCCAGCATTGCCCGCCGCCTGCAAGACCCGCTGGCCGAGCTGGTCAAGATCGATCCCAAGAGCATTGGCGTGGGGCAGTACCAGCACGATGTGAACCAGAGCGAGCTGGCCCGCCAGCTCGATGCCGTGGTCGAGGACTGCGTGAACTCGGTGGGCGTGGACCTGAACACCGCCAGCGTGCCGCTATTGAGCCGCGTGTCGGGGCTGTCGGGCACGGTGGCCAAATCGGTGGTGCGCTGGCGCGAAGCCAATGGCGCCTTCAAAAACCGCCAGGAGCTGATGAAGGTGACCGGCCTGGGCGCCAAAACTTTTGAGCAAAGCGCGGGCTTTTTGCGCATCCGTGGCGGCGAGAACCCGCTGGACATGACCGGCGTGCACCCCGAAACCTACCCGGTGGTCGAGCAAATTCTGCTCAAGACCGCCAAGCCGATCCAGGACGTGATGGGCCGCGCCGAAGTGCTCAAGTCCCTCAAGCCCGAGCAGTTTGCCAACGAGAAGTTTGGCGCCATCACCATCAAGGACATTCTGGGCGAGCTGGAAAAGCCGGGCCGCGACCCGCGCCCCGACTTTCAGGTGGCTCGCTTCAACGAAGGCGTCGAAGACATCAAGGACCTGAAAGAAGGCATGGTGCTCGAAGGCACCGTGTCCAACGTGGCCCAGTTCGGCGCCTTTGTCGATTTGGGCGTGCACCAGGACGGCTTGGTGCACGTGAGCCAGCTGGCCAACAAGTTTGTGAGCGACGCCCGCGAAGTGGTCAAGACCGGCGACATCGTCAAAGTCAAGGTGCTGGAGGTGGATGTGGCCCGCAAGCGCATCAGTCTGAGCATGCGCACCGACGCCGCACCCGCAAGACGCGATGGTCCTCGCGACAACAAGTTCGAAGGGGCAGGGCGCGACCAACGCCTGCGGAATGGCGGTGGCTACACCTCAGCCCCTGCAGCCGGCGGCTCGGCCATGGCCAGCGCCTTTGCCAAGCTGCAAGGCCTCAAAAAGTAAGGCCATGCGGGCGCTGCACATTCACGCCGGCCCCAAGGCCCTCGCGCATATCCGCGAACACGGCCTGCGGCCCGAACACATTGGCGTGATTCCTGGTGCAGCCGGTGGCCCCAAGGGCCTGATCCTGGGGCCGCTGGACCGTTTTATTTTTGGGCAATGGCTACCGCAGTCGGTTCAGCCGGTGCATCTGGTGGGTGCCTCCATTGGGGCCTGGCGCATGGCCACGGCTTGCCTGAACGAGCCTGTGGCGGCGTTTGAACGGCTGGAGCGCGACTACATTGCCCAGCACTATGAGCTGTCGCCCGGCCAGAAGCGACCCAGCGCCGAACAGGTCAGCCGCGAATTTGCCGCCAGCCTGCAGTCCTTTTATGGCGGACGTATCGACGAACTGCTGGCCCACCCGCGCTACAAACTGCACCTGGTCACCTCACGCGGCCGCCATGTGCTGCAACGCGAACATCCGCTGGGCACACCGCTGGGTTATGCCGGGGCGTACATCAGCAACGCCGTGGCCCGCCGCGCCATGGGCGCCTGGCTGGAGCGGGTGGTGTTTTCGTCGCAAGGGCCGCTGCCCTTTGGCACGCAGGACTACGTCACCCGGCAACTGCCGCTGCAGGCCGACAACTTCATGGCTGCTTTGCAGGCCAGCTGCTCCATTCCGTTTGTGCTGCAGCCGGTGCATCACATTCCCGGCGCACCCACGGGTGCGTATTGGGACGGCGGCATCACCGACTACCACCTGCACCTGAACTACCAGCCCCAGGCCAAAAGCCCCATCGTGCTGTACCCGCATTTTCAGCAAGCGGTGGTGCCCGGCTGGCTGGACAAAGCCCTCAAATGGCGCCACCACGCCACCCCGGCGTTGGACGCGGTCTTACTTCTGGCTCCCAACCCCGAATGGGTCAAAACCTTGCCCAACTGCAAACTGCCCGACCGCCAGGACTTTGTCACCTACGGCCAAGACCTGCAGGGGCGGATGAAGGTATGGAACGCCGCCGCCAGAGCGGCGCAGCAGCTGGCTGATGAGTTTGCGGCATGGCTCGAGCGTCCTGAGCTTGATCAACTGAAGCCCCTTTAACTGAAGTTGCCAAGCCATGACGTCCTACGCTGACTTCATCCGCGAAACACTGTGCCCCTGGCGACCGGTCACGGCCAAGCGCATGTTTGGCGGGCATGGCATCTACCACGCGGGGGTTATGTTCGCCTTGGTGGCAGACGGGCAGCTGTTCCTCAAAGTCGATGACGAGAGTCGGCCCGCCTTCGAGGCCGCAGGCCTCGGGCCTTTTGTGTACGAGGCCAAGGGGCGGCGGGTGGCCTTGTCGTATTACAAGGCCCCAGACGCCATGCTCGACGAGCCCGAGGCAGCCCGCGAGTGGGCCGAGCGGGGCTGGCAGGCGGCCCTGCGGGCGCACCTGATCAAAAAGGCGAAGGAAGAGGCTTTGCCTCGTCGCAAAGCCTAGGCAGGCTGCGCCAGAGGTATCAAGAAAAATTCAAAAAGGGAGTGAATCAATATGAAAAAAATCTCAGGCGCATGGGCGTTTGCGGCTTTGCTGTCGGCTTGTTCGCCGCAGGGCTAACCAACCAATCCTGCGGCAGTCCCTCAGGCGGGTGCTGATCGCGACGCGCATGGTTGTATCGCCTCGGCGGGCTACACCTGGTCTGTGGTGCGGGGAGAGTGCATTCGCATTTTCGAGGCCGGGCTGGCTTTTGAACCCGATCCGGCACCCGCGCAAGGCGCGGTGCTGTCGGCTTATCTGGTCTTGGCTCCGGCAGAGGGTGCGGTCAAGGCGGCAGAGCTGTTTGTGCCAGGTCGCGATGCCTCGGTGCCCCTGGCTTTGGTACACACGCCCGAGGGTGATATTCGCCCAACCCTGCTGGAAAACAAGGCCGAAGGCGTTCGCTGTTCAGCTACAAGGATGAATTCTTTCTGGACGTCGGTGGTCACAGGTATCGTCGCAACAGTCCGGACAACCACAGTCTTTTGGAGCGGTTACGATGACGATTCATCGCTTGTAAAAACAGTCAATCGCCCGAGGTGCACATGCTGGGTATTCATGATCTTTGGCTTTTTGTGGCGTCCGGGCTGTTGCTTAATCTGACGCCCGGAGCAGACACCTTGTTCATTGCCACACGCAGTGCTGCTTTGGGCTGGCGCTTTGGCGTGGCTGCAGCGCTGGGTATTTGCACGGGTTGCCTGGTGCATGTGCTGGCTGCGGCATTGGGGCTGTCAGCCATTTTGGCCACGTCGCCACTGGCTTTTACGGTCGTCAAGTGGGTGGGGGCTGCTTATCTGGTTTATATGGGCCTCAATCTCTTGCTGCAGCGTCAGCAGGCGGGGCAAGCACCGCGTGCACTGGCGCCTGCTGCCTGGTCCTCGGTTTTTGTTCAGGGTTTTTTGACCAATGTACTGAACCCCAAAGTCGCGCTGTTTTTTCTGGCCTTTGTGCCGCAGTTCATTGCCCCTGCTGCACCTCAGAAAGCGTTGGCCTTCCTGGTCTTGGGCGGGATTTTTACGTTCAATTCCTTGCTCTGGTGTCTTTTGCTAGCCTGGTTGGCGGCGCGTATGGGCAAGCTCGGCGTCAAGCACCGTCTGCAGCAGTGGCTGCAGCGCGGGGTTGGGGGCCTGTTTGTGGGGCTGGGTGTTCGACTGGCCTTGTCAGATTGAGCATGGCCCATCTGCCCGCAATTGCGCCTAGCCTTTAAAGGCTGACACTCAGCATCTGCCGGTATTCCTCCGCGCTGGCAATGCGCGGGTTGGTCTTGTGGCAGTGGTCGGCCAGCGCCCCGGTGATGACCTGATCAAACAGACTCTCGGTCACGCCCATGGCACCCAGCCCGGTGGGCAGGCCCAGGCGGGCGTTCATGTCCTTGATGGCATCGGGTATGTCCGAGCCGCTTTGCAGGCCCATGGCCTGGGCCATGCGGTTCAGGCGGTTTTCTTTCTGGACAGACTCAGCACTGGCGTTGAAGTTGACCACGGCGGGCAAAAACATGGCATTCAAGGTGCCGTGGTGCAGACGCGGGTTCACGCCGCCCAGGCTGTGACTCAAGGAATGCACGCAGCCCAGGCCTTTCTGGAAGGCCATGGCGCCTTGCATGCTGGCGCTCATCATGTTCAGGCGGGCGTCGCGGTCCTGGCCATGGGTGGTGGCGCGTTCGATGTGGGCCCAGCCCCGGGCCAGGCCGTCGAGCGCAATGCCGTCGGCCGGCGGGTTAAATGGCGCGGCCATGAAGGTTTCCATGCAGTGGGCAATCGCGTCCATGCCGGTGGCGGCCGTCAGCACCGGCGGCAGGCCCAGCGTGAGTTCGGGGTCGCAAATGGCAGCCTTGGGCACGATGAACCAGCTGTGAAAGCCCAGCTTGCGGCCATCGTCGACGATGAGGATGGCGCCGCGTGTGACTTCGCTGCCCGTACCCGCCGTGGTGGGCACCGCAATCAGCGGTGCCACCCGGTCGGTGATTTTGGGGGAGCCGCCTTCGATGGTGGCGTAGGTCTTGAGCGGTCCTTCGTGCGTGGCGGCAATGGCGACGCCCTTGGCGCAATCAATCGACGAACCGCCACCGAGCGCAATCAGGCCATCGCAGCCGTTTTTTTTGTACAGGGCCGCAGCAGCACGCACGGCCGCTTCGGTCGGGTTGGACGGGGTCTGGTCAAACACGCTGGCCTGAATACCTGGCAGGGCGGCCAGGGCCTTGTCCAGAATGCCCACCGCCTTCACGCCTGCGTCGGTCACGATCAAGGGGCGTGAGATACCCACCCGTTCGCACTCGGCCTTGAGCAGGGCCAGCGCGCCAAAGTCGATCTGGATCTGGGTGATGTAGAAGATGTTGGACATGGCTTGTCTCCGCGCGTTGTACGATGCCAAACATTGTGACCCGTTACACGCGGTTTTGATGCAGCGGCGGTCACGTTGGCGATAAGGCATGAGCTCTCACCATATCAACCCCCATTCCTTGCTGGCGCCGTCGGTACGCTTGCTCATTGAGCGCATTACCAGGGCTGGCCGACCGCCCATGGAGGCTTTGACGGCGCAGCAAGCTCGCGCTTTTTATGACATGGGCGGTCCCATGCTGGACTTGCAGCCCCCGCCCAAGGTGGATCGGGTGCAGGACATTCGCGTTCCCGTGCGCGATGGCCACACCTGTCAGGCCAGGCTTTACGCCCCACACAGCGATACGGCTTTGCCGGTGTTGTTGTATTTTCACGGTGGCGGATTCACCGTGGGCAGCCTGATCACGCACGACGTGCTTTGCCGCCAATTGAGCCGCCATGGCCACTGTGCGGTGGTGTCGCTGGACTACCGCCTGGCCCCCGAGCACCGTTTCCCAACAGCGCAACACGATGCCTGGGATGCCTTGCTGTGGCTCAAAGCGCAGGGTGCCGAGCTGGGGCTGGATACCCGACGCATCGCCGTAGGCGGCGACAGTGCAGGCGGGACTCTTGCAGCCGTTTGCGCCCTGATGGCACGCGATGCAGGGATCAGTTTGGCCCTGCAATTACTCTTCTACCCCGGCTGCACCGGCCGCAGCAACCTGACCTCGCACCACACTTTTGGCAAAGGCTTTTTGCTGGACACCAGCACCATTGAATGGTTCTTTGACCACTACATCGACGAGGCCAACCGCGACGACTGGCGCTTTGCCCCCATCAATGCGCCCGACCACAGTGGCGTGGCGCCCGCCTGGCTTGGGCTGGCAGAATGCGACCCTCTGGTCGATGGCGGCATGGCCTATGCCGATACGCTACGCATGGCGGGTGTACCTGTCGATCTGGAGATTTACCGGGGCATGATTCATGGTTTTGCCACCATGGGCCGCGCTTTGCCCGATGCCTTGCGGCTGCACGCCGATGCGGGCCGGGCCCTGAAACACGCTTTTGAAAATTGGACCTCATGAAACGACAAGACTTCCGTTTTTCTCATCGCCTGCGCGTGCGCTGGGTCGAGGTGGACATGCAGCAAATCGTGTTCAACGGCCACTACCTGATGTACTTCGACACCGCTGTGACCGACTACTGGCGTGCGCTGGCCATGCCGTATGCCGAAACCATGCACGCGCTCGGCGGCGATTTGTACGTCAAGAAAGCCAGCGTCGAATACCACGCCAGTGCAGAGATGGACGATTTTCTGGACGTGTGCATGCGTTGCGACCGCATTGGCAATTCGTCCATGACTTTTGTCGGCGCGATTTTCCGGGGCGATGAATTGCTGATCACCAGTGAGCTGGTGTACGTGTATGCCGACCCGGTGGCCAAAAAGTCTCAACCCATTGCCCCCGCCTTGCGTGACTTGCTCGAAGCTTATGAACGCGGCGACGCCATGGTGGAGCTGCATGTCGGCAACTGGCATGACCTGCAAAAACTCGCCAGCCCCTTGCGCCAGCAGGTATTTGTGCAGGAGCAAAAAGTGCCTGCCGACATGGAGTGGGATGAGGACGATGCCACCGCCATCCACGCGGTGGCTGTGAACCGCATGGGCAAGGCCCTGGCGACGGGGCGGCTGCTTCAGCACGAGCCCGGCGTCGGTCGCATTGGTCGCATGGCGGTGCAAAAACAGATGCGCGGTACCCGCCTGGGCCGCCAGGTGCTGGACGCGCTGATGGAGGCTGCCCGCGAGCGGGGTGACCGCCAGGTGATTTTGCATGCGCAGTGCAGCGCTGAAGGCTTTTACAGACGTGCCGGGTACAGCGTGCAGGGCGATGTGTACGAAGAAGCCGGCATCGCGCACATCAACATGGTGCGAGAGCTTTAAATATCTTCAAGAAGGGCGTAGGGCAGGGCCAACACGCTCAGGGCAGGGCCGGTGCTGGAGCCTGCGTGCCATCCGGCGCTCATGCTGTCGAGCGTACCGCTGACCAAGGCGTCAAAACCATCGCCGTCGGGTCGGGCCGCGCACTGCACCACGGTGGCGCAAGGCTGCTCGGGGTCGGCAACGGTGAACACGTCTTGCCCGGCTTGCAAGGCCACCGGGCTGTGAACCCTGGCCATGCGGCGTTTGAGCGTGCCCCTGAACTGGCTGCGTGCGACCACCTCCTGACCGGGGTAGCAGCCCTTTTTGAAATTTACGCCACCCACGCTTTCGTAGTTGAGCATTTGCGGCACAAACAGCTCGAACAAGGGCGCAGTCAGCAGGGGTACGCCGCTGAGCACTTCGCACCAAGCCCAGGTTTCAGCGCTGGCCTGATCGCCCACAGGTACAGGCTGGCCAGCAGGGCTCAGCAGTAACGCACGAGGAACACGGATTTGCCCCATGACGGCAGGGTAGAGCTCGATGCCAAAGGCCCCTGTATCGAGTGACCAGGCCTGCCAGGGCTTAGCAGGCTCCAAGCCTGGCGCCTGAGCGGCTTGCCCAAGCAAGCCATGCAGCTGCCACTGGCCGCTGGCATCGCTGAGCTTGACTTTGGAGCGCATGACAAACATCGACAGGCGTTTAAGCGTCTGGTTCAGCAGATCTTTGGACACAACAAGCACAAGCGATTCGGCCGATGTTTTGAGAATCACCATACTGGCCTGCATGCGCCCCTTGGCACTACACCAGGCGGCCAAACGAGCCTGGCCAACCGGCAGCAAAAGCACATCGTTGCTGAGCTGGTTGTGCAAAAAAGCTGCCGCTTCGGGGCCTGTGGCTTCAATTACCCCCCAATCGGTCAGGGGGCAAACGCCTTCGGGCAAGGTCAGGGCAATATCGGAGATGGTGGTCATGGCGTCAGGGAAAGCATGTGCTGGCAATGCCTGAATTATGATCCTCCGGGTAAAGCCTGATCGTGCATCAGGCCAAGACAAATCCAGATAAAAAGAGGTCGAGGTGAGGGCATTGATCAAGCGTGTGTTGTGGACAGGGTTCGTCCTTGCAACGTTGCTGGTGGCTGGCATGGTGTGGTGGGTCAACAGCCCCATGCGTTTGCCCGCGGGCGTTCAAAGCGTGGACTTGAGCATCGAACCAGGAGCGCGACCTGCTGCCATTGCCCAGGCGGTTGCCAACGCGGGCGTGCAGGTTCAGCCGCAGCTGCTGATGTGGTGGTTTCGCCTGTCCGGCCAAGCCCGTCATCTGCGGGCGGGCGGCTATGAAGTCATGGCTGGGGCGACGCCAGCAAGCGTGACCCGCATGCTGGCCAGGGGCGAGGAGAGTCTGCGCACCCTCAGCCTGATAGAAGGCTGGAACTGGTCTCAGGTCCGTCAAGCCTTGTCTCGGGCAAGCGACCTCAAGCATGACAGCCAAGACCTGAGCAACGAGGCTCTGATGCAGGCGCTGGGCCGCCCCGGTGTCCACCCCGAAGGACAGTTCTATCCGGACACCTACAGCTACGCCAAAGGCAGCAGCGAGCTGGCCTTGCTGCGCCGGGCCATGCATGCCATGGACACACAGCTGGCCGCAGCATGGGCCGAGCGAAACCCGCAAGTAGCGGTGCAGACCCCGGCCCAGGCCCTGGTGCTGGCCAGCATCATTGAAAAGGAAACTGGACGTGCGCAAGATCGGTCCATGATTTCCAGCGTCTTCAACAACCGCTTGCGCATCGGCATGCGTTTGCAGACCGATCCAACCGTGATTTACGGTCTGGGTCCGGCATTTGATGGCAATTTGCGCAAGGCCAACCTGTTGAACGACACCCCTTACAACACCTACACCCGCGCAGGTCTGCCGCCCACACCGATTGCCATGCCTGGCAAAGCTGCACTGTGGGCAGCGGTGCAACCCGCGCAGTCCAAAGCGTTGTACTTTGTAGCCCGGGGCGATGGCACCAGTGCCTTCAGCGAGTCTCTGGATGCGCACAACCGCGCTGTTGCGCAATACCAATTGCGCAAGCAGCCTGCCGCCAAGTGATGACCGAAGTAATGGGACAATGACCGCTTGACGGAAAAACAGCCAATGCACAAGTCATGTTTCATCAGTTTTGAAGGCATCGATGGGGCCGGCAAGTCCACCCACATCGAAGCGATTGCCCAATGGTGGCAGGCGCAGTCGCGCGAAGTGGTCCTGACGCGAGAGCCGGGGGGCACCCCTTTGTCCGAACAGCTGCGTCAACACCTGCTGCACGACGCGATGGACCCACTGACCGAAGCCTTGCTCATGTTTGCCGCCCGGCGCGAACACCTGGTGCAAGTGATTGAGCCGGCCCTGGCCCGGCAAGCAGTGGTTTTGTGCGACCGCTTTACTGATGCCACGTTTGCCTACCAGGGCGGGGGCAGGGGGTTTGACTGGGCCACGCTACAGCAGCTGGAGGCCATGGTGCAAAGCCAGCCAGATGGCAGCATTCGCCAGCCCGATTTGACCGTGTGGTTCGACCTGGATCCGGCCATTGCCGCGCAGCGCCTGGCCAGCGCCCGGGTGCCTGACAAGTTCGAGGCTCAACCCCAATCGTTTTTTGAAGCGGTACGGGCGGGCTACAAGCGCCGCATGCAGTCGCATCCGCAACGGTTTTTGAAAGTCGATGCAGGCCAAACCGTTGAACTTGTGCGCCAGCAAGTGCTGTCGGGCTTGCAACGGTGGTGGCAAGCACAACAAGGGCAGGGGACTGCAGCATGAGCGATGCTGTGCAAGCGCCATGGATTGAACGGCAAGTGGGCCAATTGCTGCAGCAGCGGGGACACGCTTGGCTGCTGCAGGGCCCCAGCGGACTCGGGCACTACGCTCTGGCCCTGGCCTTGGCGCGTGCCTGGCTGTGTGAGCAAGCAGGGCCCCATGGTGCCTGTGGGTATTGCGCCAGCTGTCACGCAATCGACGTACATGCCCACGCCGACTTGCTGGTGCTGATGCCCGAAACACTGATGCTCGAGCTGGGCTGGCCACTGTCGTCTGAGGCACAGGACAAGATCGACAAAAAAGAACGCAAACCCAGCAAGGAAATCCGCGTGGATGCGCTGCGAGACGCGGTCGAATTCAGCCAACGCACCGATGCACGCGGCCGAGGCAAGGTGGTGCTTGTTTACCCCGCGGAACGCATGAACGCGATTGCGGCCAATGCCTTGCTCAAAACCCTGGAAGAACCCCCAGGCAACATGCGCTTTGTGCTGGCCTGCGAAAACGCACAGGTTTTGTTGCCCACCATTCGCAGCCGTTGCCTCTCTCATACGCTGCAGTGGCCGCAGGAGGGCGAAGCCCTGAGCTGGTTGCAGGCACAGGATTTACCTGCCGATGAGGCCGCGCGCTTGTTGAGCCTGATGGGACAGCGCCCTGAAGACGCACTGGACGAAGCGCGCCAAGGTCGCTCCAGTGCCTGGTGGATGGCCTTGCCAAAAGCATTGCTCCAAGGCCAGATTCAGCACCTGGCTGACCTGAGCCCCAGCCAGCAAGTGCAGGCCTTGATGAAGGTGGCGCACGACCTGGTTTTGGTCCAGTCCGGTGCCACGCCTCGGTATTTCAGCACAGAGGCCCTGCCTGCCACCCAGGCCAGTTTGCGCAGCCTGGGCGACTGGTACAAACGCCTGCAGCAAAGCCTGCGCACTGCCGAACACCCGTTTAACGCGGGTTTGATGCTCGAAGCGCTGGTCAGCGACGCGCAGCAAACCCTGAGCTCCAAAGCCTGATTGCATGTTTACCGATTCCCATTGCCACCTGAATTTCCCGGAACTGCAAGAGCGTCTGCCTCAAATCCTGCAGGACATGAAAGACGCGCAGGTGACCCGAGCGCTGTGTATCAGCACCACGCTGGAAGACTTTCCGCAGGTGCATCAACTCGCGCTGGATTACCCCCACATGTGGGCAACGGTGGGCGTACACCCAGACAACGAGGGCGTGCAGGAGCCCACGTTTGACGACCTGGTGAGCCGCAGCCAGTTGCCCCGGGTGGTGGGTATTGGCGAAACGGGGTTGGACTACTACCAAATGGATGAGCGCAAAGGTGGCCGCACGATTGCCGACATGGAGTGGCAGCGCGAGCGTTTTCGTACCCACATTCGTGCAGCACGACAAGAAAAATTGCCGCTCATCATCCATACCCGCGAGGCTTCCAACGACACCCTGGCCATTTTGCGGGAAGAGGGCGAATCGGGAGATGCGACCAGCGCGGGCGGCGTGTTCCACTGCTTTACCGAAACCCGCGAGGTGGCACGAGCTGCTCTGGACCTGGGGTACTACATTTCTTTATCGGGAATCGTGACTTTTAAAAGTGCGGTCGAACTCAAGGAAGTGGCCAAATTTGTCCCGGCTGACCGTTTGTTGATCGAGACCGATAGCCCCTATTTGGCCCCCGTCCCGTTCCGGGGCAAGACCAATACCCCGGCCTTGGTGCCCTATGTGGCGTTAATGATTGCCGAGCTGCGCGGCTGTTCGGTACCCGAGATCGGCGCGGAAACCACAGCCAACTTCCTCGCCCTTTTCAAGCGCGCAATTCAATAAATTTAAAGCAAAGTATCACATGAATAATTTCATAAAGTGCATTGTTTTAATTGGATTATTTTCAAATATTGGCTCATCTTTTGCGGGTTCGTATATCGATTTTTTTCGCGCATTGCTGCGTGATGACGCCTACACAACGCGCCTGTTTTTAGCCGAAGGATTTGACCCCAACACCGTCTCGGAAAATGCTCAGCCGGCCTTGCTTTACGCCTTGCGCCAGGAGTCCTACAAGTCGGCCAAAGTGCTGATTGCCGATCCGCGCACACAACTCAACCAGACCAATCCTCAAGGCGAAAACCCTTTGATGATGGCCGCACTCAAGGAGCAGACAGCCTTGGTTGAGCAATTGCTCGCGCGTGGCGCTGCCATCAACAAACCGGGTTGGTCGCCATTGCATTACGCGGCCGCAAGTGCAAAAACTGACATTCTTGCCATCCTGTTGGCTCACGATGCCGACTTGAACGCGGCTTCGCCCAACGGCACCACGCCCTTGATGATGGCAGCCCGCTACGGCAGTCCTCACAGCGTCAAGCTGCTCTTGGCAGCAGGTGCCAATCCCGAGCTGAAGAACCAGAATGGACTGTCGGCCCTGGACTTTGCCCGACAAGGAGTGCGGCCCGATGCGCAAAAAATCCTCGAGCAGGCTTTGGACCAGCCGCAATGGCCGGATTCGCCAGATCAGCCCATGCAATACTGATCGTTATGACTTTATACGATGTATATTATGTTAAGTCATAGATGGGGATGAGCAGATGGCACTGAGTTCCTCCAAGGCACATCTGCCACTGAGCGCCCTGACCCTACCTGTGGCCATGGGCTACATCCCCTTGGGCGCGGTGTTCGGGTTCTTGTTTGTGCAAGCTGGTGCACCCACATGGTTGGCCGTGCTGTCCAACGTGGTTATTTACGCAGGCGCGGCCCAATACATGATGATTCCGATGCTGGTGGCTGGCGCGTCTTACGCCAGCATCGCTTTGGCCACGCTGGTGATCAACCTGCGGCATGTGTTTTACGGCCTGTCGCTATTGCAACGTTTTCCACCCAAGGGTTTGATGCGCCTGTACATGGTCTTTGGCCTGACCGATGAAACCTATTCGGTTCTGACCACCTTGCCGGCCGACACGCCCCCTCAAAAAATGTTCCTGCTGACCGCGCTCAACCAGCTCTGGTGGGTCTTGGGCACCTTGCTTGGCGCCGTGGTCGGCGCTCAGGCGCAATTGAGCCTGAAGGGTCTGGACTTTGTGCTGGCCTGCTTGTTTGCGGTCTTGGCGACCGAACAATGGCGCCATCGCAGCTCGGCCTGGCCGGTGCTGGTGGCGCTGCCCGCCTATGCGCTGGCGTTGGTCATCAGCCAGCAACAGGCCCTGTCAATTGCGATTGGCCTGTGCGTGCTGGCCGCCGTCTTTATTCAGCCTAAACCAGTGAGCACGCCATGAACCAGAGCCATGCTTTGTGGGCGCTTCTGATCATGGGGGCCATTACCTTTGGCTTGCGAGGTCTGCCTTTTGTGGCCGCACGCTGGCTGCAGTCGCACCCGTTGATCGAGCGCATGGGCCGGTTTTTGCCTTTGGCCATCATGATGCTGTTACTGATGCACGCCATGCGCGGCGGCAGTCAAGGCCATAGCGGCCTGCCCTGGCCCGAACTGGCTGCCGTGGCGCTGACCATGGCTTTGCAGTGGCGTTTGAAGCACCCGCTGCTGAGCTTGCTGGCAGGTACAGCGCTTTACGTCTGGTGGATCAATCCCTGAATCAGATGTGCCCCCAAACCATGAGAGCGTCGCGCCCTTCGGTCACCAAGTCCACTTTGGCCCCCACCGGCAATAGGACCTTGGTGGACACGTGACCAAATGGCAGCCCGGTCAAAACAGGTGTTTTAAGCTGGCCACGTAGCCATTCGACCACCGTGTTGAGTTTGTAGCCCTTGTCGTGTCCGGGCACCAGCTTGTAATGGCTGAACTGGCCCAAAACGATGGCTTTTTGGCGGGCCAACACACCGGCATGCAGCAGTTGCGTGAGCATGCGTTCGACGCGATACGGATGCTCGCCAATATCCTCCAGAAACATCACGCCTTTGTCGATGGCCGGGAAATACGGCGTGCCCAGCAGGCTGGTGAGCACCGTCAGGTTACCGCCCCAGAGCACGGCATCGTGGGCCTTGGCCTGAACGGAGGCATCGGCTTTGGGGCGTTGCCAGCCCGCGCCCTCCCCCTGGTCCTGCAGCAAATCGTCAAAACAGGCGAGCATGATGTCGTCGGGCTCTTCGGCGGTGCCAAAGTCTTCGCCCAGCGCAGGCCCTTGCCAGGTGATGCGCCCAGTCTTGGCCAGCACCGCAAGGTTGAAAGCGGTAAAGTCGCTCAGGCCCACAAACTGCGTGCCCTTGTCGATGGCCTTGGCGATGGCTTTGTAGGGCAAGCCCGGCAGGATGCGCGTGAGGCCGTAGCCACCACGGGAGATGAGCGCCACATCTGCGCCGCTGGCGGCAGCGCGGTCAATGGCCGCGATGCGCGTGGCATCGTCCCCCGCAAAGCGCATGTGGCTGGCCAGGGCTGCCACGTCCACTTCGACCTCGTGACCCATGGCCTGCAGGCGCTTGATGCCACGGCGAAACGCCGCCTTGTCGCGCACGGCGCTGGACGGGGAAAAAACATAAATGTGTGCCATGAAACGATGACTTTCTTTTAATGATCTGCAGGCTCGCGAACCCAAAGCCGTGTCAATGCACGCGGGCCGGCGCGGTAGCCTTTGTCTGGGTAAGGCGCATCTTGCAACGCGGGGTTGGCCCAAGTTTGCGCCATGGCGGGCAGCAAACTGTAGCGTTCAGGTTGCAAGGCTTGCAGTGCCAACAGCAAGGCCTGGTTGTCGTGGGTGCCCTGCAGTTGCACCTGCGCAAGCGAGAGCTTGTTGCACAGCGCATGCAACACCTGGGCATGAACATCGGATTGATGGAAAGCTTCTTTTTTGGGCTTGTCGCTGCGGCCAAAACCCAACAAGTCCGGCACCAGGTGGCGCCCCTTTGAGCTTGCCTGCAAGGCGCTGTGCCAGCCTTGAGACCAGCCTTGTCGGCCGTGTATCCAAACCGTCGCGCGTGGCTCATCGGTAGGGCCGGTGTCCAGCGCACACAGGCGCAGGCCCTGGGTGTCCGCGCCTGAAACGTGCAGGTCTGTCCACTCCAGCCATTGCCCCGGCATGGGCACCAGCGCAGCAAATGCCGAATCTGGCGTGCGCAAGGCATCTTCGCGCAATGGGTTGGTGTTGATGCGCCGTGGCTTGAAAAAGGCCTTGAGCACGTCGCCGCAGGCCTCGGCCAGCACCCCGCCCTGCACCTGGGTCTGGTGGTTGAGCGCACTTTGGGCAAACAAATTGACCACCGAGCCCGCTGCGCCGGTGCGGGGGTCGGCCGCGCCATAGACCACCCGGTCCAGCCGAGCGTGCAGCATGGCGCCACTGCACATGGGGCAAGGCTCCAGCGTCACATACAAGGTGCAGCCCTCCAGCCGGTAATTGCCCAGCAGCCTTGCCGCTTCGCGCAGCGCGACCACTTCGGCATGAGCGGTCGGGTCGTGCCCGGCAATCGGGGCGTTGCGGCCCGTGGCCAGCAATTGACCGTCTTTGACGACCACGGCGCCCACAGGCACCTCGCCAGCCGATGCGGCCTGATGGGCCTGTTCCAGCGCCAGGCGCATCCAGTGTTCATCGCTGAAATGGACTTCGCTCACACCAGCCCCAACTTGCGCATCCAGACGGCCAGGGCCTGCTCCTGTGCCGAGCCCGCCTCATAAGCCGCATGCATGGCTGCGTGGGCCTCGGGTCGGTGTTGGTTGAGCTTGACGACGCATTGCAGGTCCACAATGCGCAGCTCGAACGCCATGATGGCGTTCAGCATCTTGTGGGTGTAGTCCTCGGGCAGGCTTCGCCATTGGTCTGCATATGCGGCCTCGTGGTCGACGATGAGCTGCTTGAGCAAGGCGTCCTTGGCCGCATCGCCCTCCAGCAAAGTGGCCTCAACCTTGGCCTGCACCGCCAGGTAACTCCAGGTGGGCACGCGCTGCTGGTCCGCATACACTTTGGGCGACATGTAGGCATGCGGCCCCATGAAGCTGGCCAAAGCCAGCGGGCGCTTTTCCAGATAGTCCCACAGGGGATTGCCCCTGGCGCAATGGCCCAGCAGCACAGCGGGCTGACCGCCCTCCTCCACCAGCTTGAGTGGCAAGTGCGTCACAAACGGAAAACCACTGTCATCGGTCGTGATCAGGCTGGCGAACGGGTGCTCGCGCATGAGGGTGGCCGCATGCTCAGGGTGATCGAATTGACGGGGCAAGTACATAGCTTGAATGTAGCAAAACAAAGGCACCCGAAGGTGCCTTGTTGATCATTCCCACTCAATGGTGGCTGGCGGCTTGGAGCTCACGTCGTAGGTCACGCGGTTGATGCCGCGCACTTCGTTGATGATGCGCCCCGACACTTTCTTGAGCAGGGCGTACGGTAGCTCGGCCCAGTCGGCGGTCATGAAGTCGCTGGTCTGCACGGCGCGCAGGGCCACCACATAGTCGTAGGTGCGGCCGTCGCCCATCACGCCCACGCTTTTCACCGGCAGGAAGACGGTGAAGGCCTGGCTGGTCAGGTCGTACCAGCTCTTGCCGCTGTGGCTGTCGATGGTGTTGCGCAGTTCTTCGATGAAGATGGCATCCGCGCGGCGCAGCAGGTCGGCGTATTCCTTTTTGACTTCACCCAAAATGCGCACGCCCAGGCCCGGCCCCGGGAAGGGGTGGCGGTAGACCATGTCGCGCGGCAGGCCCAGGGCCACGCCGAGTTCGCGCACTTCGTCCTTGAACAGGTCGCGCAGCGGCTCCAGCAGTTTCAGGCCCAGCTGCTCGGGCAGGCCGCCCACGTTGTGGTGGCTCTTGATGGTCACAGCCTTCTTGCTCTTGGCGCCGCCGCTTTCAATCACGTCGGGGTAGATGGTGCCCTGGGCCAGGAAGGTCGCGCCCTTGGTCCCATTTCCGGCAGCCTTGAGTTTGGCCGCTTCGGCCTTGAACACATCCACAAACAGGCCGCCAATGATCTTGCGCTTTTGCTCGGGTTCGCTCACCCCGGCCAGCTTGCCCAGGAAGAGTTCGCTGGCGTCCACGCGGATCACCTTGGCGTGCAGGCGGCCTTCGAACATCTCCATGACCATGTCGCCCTCGTGCAGGCGCAGCAGGCCGTGGTCGACAAACACGCAGGTCAGCTGGTCGCCAATGGCGCGGTGGATCAGGGCAGCAGCCACCGACGAATCGACACCGCCGGACAGGCCCAGGATGACTTCTTCATCGCCCACCTGCTCGCGGATCTTGGCCACGGCTTCTTCGATGTAGTTGCCCATGATCCAGTCGGGCTTGGCTTCGCAGATGCCCAGCACAAAGCGCTCAAGCAGCGCCCTGCCCTGCACCGTGTGCGTGACTTCGGGGTGGAACTGCACGGCGTAGTAGCGGCGCGATTCGTCGGCCATGCCGGCGATGGGGCAGCTGGGCGTGCTGGCCATGGTCTTAAAGCCTGGGGGCAGCTCGGTGACCTTGTCGCCGTGGCTCATCCAGACCTTGAGCATGCCGTGGCCCTCCTGGGTGGAGAAATCCTCGATGCCTTTGAGCAGCTCGGTATGGCCATGGGCGCGGACTTCGGCATAGCCGAATTCGCGGGTGTTGGAGCCTTCAACCTTGCCGCCCAGCTGGGTGGCCATGGTCTGCATGCCGTAGCAAATACCCAGCACCGGAATGCCCAGCTCGAATACCGCATCGGGCGCACGGTCGTCCACCTCGTACACGCTGGCGTGCGAGCCGGACAGAATGATGCCCTTGAGGTTGCCGTCGGCAGCGTATTCGCGCACCCAGTCGCTGCTCACGTCGCAGGGATGCACTTCGCAAAACACATGGGCTTCACGCACGCGGCGGGCAATCAGCTGGGTGACTTGGGAGCCGAAATCGAGGATCAGGATTTTGGAGTGCTGCATGACAGGAAATGGGCTGTAAATTGAAAAGGCGTCTGGAACACCAGACGCCTTGGTTCAGGATGCCGATATTTTAATCGGCACGGTAGTTGGGTGCTTCCTTGGTGATCTGCACGTCGTGCACGTGGCTTTCACGAATGCCGGCGGCTGTAATTTCCACAAACTCGGCCTTGTCGTGCATTTCGGCAATGCTGGCGCAACCGCAGTAGCCCATGGACGCACGCAGACCCCCGGCCATCTGGTAGATGATGGACACGACCGAGCCTTTGTAGGGCACGCGGCCTTCGATGCCTTCGGGCACCAGTTTGTCGGCGTTGGCATTGCCGGTGCTGCTTTCCTGAAAGTAACGGTCAGCACTGCCTTGCTGCATGGCACCAATCGAGCCCATGCCGCGGTAGCTCTTGTAGCTGCGGCCCTGGAACAGCACGATCTCGCCAGGTGCCTCTTCGGTGCCCGCAAACATGCCACCCATCATGACAGTGCCCGCGCCTGCGGCAATCGCCTTGGCAATGTCGCCGCTGTAGCGAATGCCGCCGTCCGCAATCAGGGGCACGCCGGTGCCTTTGAGTGCGGTGGCCACGCTGTCGACCGCCATGATCTGCGGCACGCCGACACCTGCCACGATGCGGGTGGTGCAGATCGAACCGGGGCCAATACCAACCTTGACCGCGTCCGCACCCGCTTCAACCAAGGCCAGCGCAGCTGCGCCGGTGGCGATGTTGCCGCCAATGACTTCGATGTGAGGATAGTTCTGCTTGACCCAGCGCACACGGTCGATGACGCCCTTGCTGTGCCCGTGAGCAGTGTCAACCACAATCGCATCCACCCCCGCGCGGGACAGGGCTTCCACACGCTCTTCCGTACCTTCGCCGACACCAACTGCCGCGCCGACGCGCAGACGGCCTGCGGCGTCACGGGCAGCGTTGGGAAAATTGAGCTGCTTGGTGATGTCCTTGACGGTGATCAGGCCCTTGAGTTCAAAGGCATCACTCACCACCAGCAAGCGTTCGAGTTTGTGCTTGTTGAGCAAGGCCTTGGCCTGGCCGGGGGTGGTGCCCTCGGGCACGGTGACCAGACGCTCGCGCGGCGTCATGATGGCACTGACGGGCTGATCCAGGCGGGTTTCAAAGCGCAGATCGCGCCCCGTCACAATACCGACCACTTTGCCCGCATCGACCACCGGGAAACCGGAAACGCCGAGTTCATCGGACAGTTGCATCACCTGACGCACCGTGGTGTCGGGGGTGATGACCACCGGGTCACGCAACACGCCACTTTCGTAGCGCTTGACCTTGGCCACCTGAGCGGCCTGCTCTTGCGCCGTCAGGTTTTTGTGGACGATACCGATACCGCCTTCCTGCGCGATGGCAATCGCCAAACGCGCCTCTGTCACCGTGTCCATGGCGGCAGACACCAGGGGCAGGTTCAGGCGGATGTTCCGGGTAAATTGGGTTGCAAGAGAAGTGTCCTTGGGGAGGACTTGCGAATAAGCGGGGACGAGGAGAACGTCGTCAAAAGTAAGGGCTTTACCGAGTAGGCGCATAAGCTAAGGCTCCAAAAAATGGATTGTACCCTTGCCGCCCGGCGCTACTGGCCTTAGGGGGCCTGAAAAATCAGCACCTTCAAGGCCTTTTGCGGGTCCACATCCTCAAAAACCGGCGGGTTGGCCAAGCGCTTTACAAATGCAAGCTCGGGGGCCAGGTCCTGCACATGGCTGCGCAAAAAGTCCTCGCCCATTTCAGGTGCGTTCAGGCACAGCATCACCCTGCCCTGCGCGGCCAGCAACTCGGGCAGGCGGCGAATGACGCGGGCATAGTCCTTGTCCGCCACAAAACTGCCTTTCTGGAAACTGGGCGGGTCCACCACGATCAGACCGTAAGGCCCCATGCGGCTGACCTTGCCCCAGGTCTTGAACAGGTCATGCGCCAGAAAGCGGGCCCCGCCCAGACCGTTGATACGGTGGTTTTGCTGCCCGATGGCCAGAGCCCCGGCCGCCATGTCCAGGTTGACCACTTCAGTGGCGCCACCTTGCAGCGCGGCCACAGAGAACGCGCAGGTGTAGGCAAACAGGTTCAGCACCTTCTGTCCGCTGGCCTGCTCGCGCAGCCACTGCCGGCCAGCGGCCATGTCCAGAAAAAGGCCATGGTTTTGTCCGCGCATCACATGCACGCGGTAACGCGCCGGGCCTTCGGCCACGATGTGTTCCTCGGGCACTTGCCCTGCCATCAGCCGGGTGTCGTGTCGACCAGGGCCGCGCTCCTGGTACACCCAGCACAGGTCATGGCCGGGGCTCAGCTGGTCGTGGCGTTGCTGCAAGGCCTGGCCCACGGCGTTGAGTTCCTCTTCCTGCAAAGGCTTGAAGCTGGTCAGGACCCAGACCGGGCCATACCAGTCCAGGCTGAGGTGTTCGCAACCCGGAAAGCGCCCACCCCGACCATGGAACACGCGCAGCGCCTGGCCTGCAGGCGCCTGGGCTTGGGCCAAGGCATCCAGAAGTGCTTGCACGGTCAGTAGCCCGCTGCTGCGCCGGGGCGGCGTTTGGCAAACAGGCCTGCACGCTTTTTACCCTGGCTGGAAAAGCGCTCGCGCCGTGCCACTTTGGGGTCCACCCGCAAGTCGCGGTAAAGCTCCAGCCGGTCGCCCTCGCGCACAGCTTGCTTCCAGGTGCATTTGTGGTTCCACAGGCCGGGTGTCCAGCCTTGCCAGACACTGGCGGGCACATCGGCTGGCCACTGCGGCATCTGGCTTGCCATGAGCCAGGCTTGTTGAACGGTTGTGCCCGCAGGCACTTGCAGCGGCCACTCCAGCACCACGCGCGGCGCTGGGCTGAAGCAAACCGTCAGGTTGAGCACTGAACTCATGCGCTGTACACCTGTTCGGCTCGCTTGATGAAGGCGTCCACCAGGCTGGAGGCAATCTTGTCGAACACCGGCCCCACCACTGCGGACAGCGCGGCGCTGGAAAAACCGTAATGCAGGTTCAGCTCCACCTTGCAGGCGCGTTGCGTTCCGTCGCCTACGGGGCTGAAGGTCCAGCCACCACTCAAGTTGGAAAACGGGCCATCGATAAGCTCCATCTGCACCTCGCGCCCCGGCACATGGGTGTTGCGGGTGGTGAAGGACTGTTTGAGCCCGGCCATCTTGATGCCCACTTCGGCGGTCATGCCCTGGTCGGTGGTTTCCAGCACACGCGCATGGTCACACCAGGGCAAAAACTGCGGATAGGCGTCAACGTCGGTCACCAGCCGGAACATTTCTTCGGGGCTGAACCAGATCAAAACGGACTTGTGGATATTCTTCATACAATCGAGACTCAGGCTGAGATTGTAAATTTGACGGCCACCCCTACATTGAACGCATGGCCACTAAAAAAACTTCTTCTGCCAAATCGCCCGTCATCGCCGAGAACAAAAAAGCGGCGTTCAACTATTTTTTTGAAGAACGCCACGAGGCCGGCATGGTCCTCGAAGGCTGGGAAGTCAAGGCCATTCGCGACGGCAAGGTGCAGCTGACCGACGGTTATGTGGTCATCAAGAATGGCGAGATGTACATCATCGGCCTGCTGATCAACCCGCTCAAAACAGCCTCCACCCACGTCAACCCCGAGTCCGCCCGCATCCGCAAGCTGTTGCTGCACAAGGACGAAATTCGCCGCCTGATTGGCAAGGTCGAGCAAAAAGGCTACACCCTGGTGCCCATCAACCTGCACTGGAAAAATGGCCGCGTGAAGTGCGAAGTCGCTCTGGCCAAAGGCAAGGCCGAGCACGACAAACGCGACACCATCAAGGACCGCGAAGGCAAGCGCGAGGTCGAACGCGCGATGAAGTCGCGCAACCGCTGATCAGGCCAGGTGCCGCAGCGGGTGGTGGTCTGAAGGCCAGGGACTGACAAAAAACCGCGCCACTTCGCCAGCATCCACCTCTTCCACCTTTGCAGGTTTCCAGTTCGGGCTGTGGTCTTTGTCCACCGCCAGAGCGCGAATGCCTTCCACAGTGTCGCTGTCGTGCACCGAGCGCAAATGAAAACAGTGATGCACCATGTCGCGCTCCATGCGCAGGTCATCGGCCAGGCCCATGCTGCGGGCGCGGCGAATTTGCTCCAGCACCACGCTGAGCATCAAGGGTGAACGCGCACGCAGGGTCTTCGCGGTGTGCTGGCTCCAGTCGTCACTGGCGGCTTCAAGCGCATCGACCATGGCTTGCACGGTGGGCATGCCAAACACGGTGTCGATTTGCGGCTGGGGTTGCAGTTTTTCCGGGGTCAGGCTGCCGGGTTGGGCCAGCACAAAGCGTTCAACGGCTTCGCTGTTTTCGAAGGGGCTGTGGCCCAGCTTGTCCCAGATGGTTTCGAGCATGGCGGACGGCAAAGCCATGTCGGCCAGCTTGGCAGCCACGGCCTGAGGGCCGCTGAGCATCAGGCCCGTCAGGCCCAGGTATTCGCCCAGCTTGCCGGGGCAGCGGCTCAAAAAGAAACCACCGCCCACGTCCGGGAAGAGACCAATGTTCGTCTCAGGCATGGCCATCTTGGTGCGCTCGGTCACCACGCGCACGCTGGCGCCCTGGCTGATACCCATGCCGCCGCCCATGACGATGCCGTCCATGAAGGCAATGTAGGGTTTTGCGTAGGTATGGATCAGGTGGTTGAGCGCGTATTCCTCGGTGAAAAAATCACCCAGCGCGGTGTCGCCCGCGTGCGCCGCCTGATGAAAAAACCGGATATCCCCGCCCGCGCAAAAGGCACCAAACGGGCCTTCCTTGCCTGTGCCACGCACGGCCACAGCCAGCACCTGCGGGTCATCCTGCCAGCGCTGCAAGGCGACGGTGAGATCACGGACCATAGGCAAGGACAAGGCGTTGAGCGCCTTGGGGCGGTTGAGGGTGATGCAGCCCACACGGCCGCGAATTTCTGCGATGACTTCAGACACGTCGTTGTCTCCATCCCAACCATTCGTTGAACACCAAAGCCCCAATCACCAGCGTGCCACCTTGCAGCACACTGGCGCTAGGAACTTCATCAGCGCCTACCCAGGCCAGCAGGATGCCAAAAATCACTTCCAGCAAACCCAGCAAGGCCATTTCGGGCGCCTTGAGCGCGCGGGCGCACATCACGGCCAGCACACAGGGCACAGCCAATTGGAACAAACCCAGTGTCGCGAGCCACATCAGATCGCTGGTGCTCGCTTGCATGGGTTGTGCCGGCAGCAGGGTGTAAAGACTGGAGAGCACAGCACCCAGTAAAACCGATGGCACCAGATCAATGTCGATGCCTTTGCTGTGCGCTTTTTGCATGGCTGTCCACTGCACAGCAGCGGCCATCGGCACGCACAGCGCCACCAGCATGCCAGCAATGTAGTCGCCTTCGGCAGCCATCATCTCGCGGCCATACATCCAGACGATGCCTGCGCCTGCGGCCGCAATCGCGGACCAGGTACGCGCGGGCAACTTATGCCCCAGCACCAGGCGACTGAGCAAGGCCGTGAGCAAGGGCCCCAGTGCCATGGTGATGAGCACATTGGCCACGCCGGTGAGCGTCATGCCCAGCATGAAGGCGGTGAACATGATGCTCCAGCACAAGCCAGAGACCCAGAAATAAGCATTGCGCCAGGGCAATCGGCGCCACACGCCCCTGCCCTGCCACAGCGGCAGGATGACCACCAGCGACAGCACCGTGAAGAAGCTGCGCCAGAAGGTCACTTCAAAGCTTTGCGCCTGCTGCAGCTGGCGCGAGACCACGCCAGCAATCGACCACATGGCGGTGGTCAACACCATCAGCAAGACCGCTTGACCATGTCGGAGGGTCATGGCCAAGACCTCGATCAGGCGTTTTCGCGCGAAGCGCGCTTGCGGTCGTGTTCCTTGAGGAAACGCTTGCGCAGACGTACGCTCTTGGGCGTGATTTCGACCAGCTCGTCGTCCTCGATGAATTCCACGCCGTATTCCAGCGTGAGGTCGATCGGGGGCGTGATCTTGATCGCGTCTTCCTTGCCGGACACGCGGAAGTTGGTCAGCTGCTTGGTGCGCGTGGCATTGACCACCAGGTCGTTGTCGCGGCTGTGGATACCCACGATCATGCCTTCGTAGACGGGGTCGTTGGGCTTGACGAACATGCGGCCACGATCGTCAAGCTTGCCCAGGGCGTAGGTGAAGATTTCACCGTCGTCCATGGAGATCAGCACGCCGTTCTTGCGGCCACCGATGTCACCTTTGTGCGGCTCGTAGCTGTCAAAGATGTTGGAGATCAGGCCGGAACCACGGGTCAGGTTCAGGAATTCATTGGAGAAACCGATCAGGCCACGCGCCGGGATGCGGTATTCCAGGCGCACTCGGCCACGGCCGTCCGGCTCCATGTTGACCAGTTCGCCCTTGCGCTCGCCCAGAGCCTGCATCACGCCGCCCTGGTGGCCTTCTTCAATGTCAGCCGTCACCAGCTCGATAGGCTCATGGCGGACGCCGTTGATGTCGCGGAACAGTACGCGGGGCTTGGACACGGCCAGCTCGTAGCCTTCGCGGCGCATGTTTTCCAGCAAGATGGTCAGGTGCAATTCACCACGGCCAGACACTTCAAAAATGCCGTCCTCTGAAGTTTCCTTCACACGCAGGGCCACGTTGTGCTGCAGTTCTTTTTGCAGACGGTCCCAGATCTGACGGCTGGTCACATACTTGCCTTCACGACCAGCCAGCGGCGAGGTGTTCACGCAGAAGTTCATGGTCAGGGTGGGCTCGTCCACCTTGAGCATGGGCAGCGGTGCGGGGTTGGCCGGGTCGGTCACCGTTACGCCAATACCGATGTCTTCAATGCCGTTGATCAGTACGATGTCGCCGGGGCCGGCTTCGGGCGTCTGCATGCGGTCCAGGCCCTGGAACGTCAGCACCTGGTTGATGCGGCCTTTGGTGCTCTTGCCATCCGGGCCTTCCATCACCAGCACGTCCATGCCGGGCTTGATCTTGCCCTGGCTGATACGGCCTACGCCAATACGGCCCACAAAGGTGGAGAAATCGAGCGCCGAGATCTGCAGCTGCAAAGGCGCGTCGGGGTTGCCACTGTTGGGCGGCACGTGCTTGAGCACGGTATTGAACAGGGCCGACATGTCGGGGCCCCACTGCTCGCCTGGTGCGCCCTCTTCCAGCGAGGTCCAGCCGTTGATACCGGAGGCGTACACCACCGGGAAGTCCAGCTGCTCGTCGGTGGCGCCCAGTTTGTCGAACAGGTCGAAGGCGGCGTTGACGACTTTGTCGCAGTTGGCACCGGGCTTGTCCACCTTGTTGACCACGACGATGGGCTTCAGACCGAGGGCCAGGGCCTTCTTGGTCACGAAGCGGGTCTGGGGCATCGGGCCTTCCTGGGCGTCGATCAGCAGCACCACGCCGTCCACCATGGACAGGGCGCGCTCGACCTCACCACCGAAGTCCGCGTGGCCGGGGGTGTCGACGATGTTGATGTGGGTGCCTTCCCAGCTCACGGCGCAGTTCTTGGCCAGGATGGTGATGCCACGCTCGCGTTCGATGGCGTTGTTGTCCATCACGGTGTCCACGACTTTTTCGTGGTCGGCGAAGGTGCCGGACTGGCGCAGCAGCTGGTCGACCATGGTGGTTTTACCGTGGTCAACGTGCGCGATGATGGCGATGTTGCGAATTTGCTTGCTCATGGTTGCTTCCAATATCAAGCCAGCTCGAGTGCTGGCGAACTTTCAAGAATCTGTTGAATTTCAATCGGGCTCAGGAGTCGGGTGGGAATCAACTCTCCCGCCTGGGTATGCCCGGTGCCCAGCAGGGCTTGGGGTTCTTGCCCATACACACGCACCTGCGGCATATCGGGCCAGTGCCCCCGACGACGCAAACCGGACAGGAACCGTCCGGCATTGTCTTCGTCCAAGGTGACACGCGTGTGCTCGGGCAACAACACGTCGATGGGCCGCAACTGCTGCAGTCGCTCGCCCTCCTCCATGGCCTCGAGCTGCTCGATCGTGATGCATTGGCTGGCCTCAAACGGGCCGGTCTGCACACGGCGCAGCGCGCTCAAATGACCACCGCAGCCCAGGGCTTCGGCAATGTCTTCACCCAGCGTGCGGATGTAGGTACCCTTGCTGCAGGCCACACGCAACTTCAGGAACGGGGCATCGCCCTGCAGCTGAACATCGAGCATTTCCAGGTCGTGGATCACCACGTTGCGCGGTTCACGCTCCACGGTCTCGCCCTCGCGGGCATATTCGTAAAGAGCCTTGCCGTCTTTTTTGAGGGCGCTGTGCATGGGCGGCACTTGCGTGATGGGGCCCATGAACCGGTCCAGCACCTCCACCACCTGCCCCAGGGTGCAGGTAACCGGGCGCTCGGCAATGACCGCGCCTTCGGCATCGGCCGTGGTGGTTTTGCGGCCCAGGCGTACGGTGGTTTCGTACACCTTGTCAGCGTCAAGGTGTTGCTGGCTGAACTTGGTGGCGGCTCCAAAACACAGGGGCAACACGCCAGTGGCGAGCGGGTCCAGCGTACCGGTGTGGCCAGCTTTTTCGGCGCGCAGCAGCCACTTGACCTTTTGCAAGGCCTGGTTGCTTGAAAGACCGAGTGGTTTGTCCAGCAGGATCACCCCATGCACAGGGCGCCGCTGCACCCGAGCACGAGGAGCAGCGGTCATGTCAGTCCGTATCCTTGCTGCGAGAGGCCACAGCCTTGGCGATCAAGGCGTTCATGTCCGATGCACGCTCAGTGGTGCGGTCAAAAATGAAGTGCAGTGTCGGCACGGTATGGATGTGCAGGCGCTTGAACAGGCCGTTGCGCAGGAAACCGGCAGCGGCGTTCAGGCCCTCGGTGCTTTCCTCGGGGTTGCCCACCAACAGACTGAAGTACACCTTGGCGTGGGCATAGTCCGGCGTCACCTCGACGGTGTTGATCGTGACCATACCCACGCGGGGGTCCTTGAGTTCGCGGGCGATGAGCTCCGACAGATCGCGCTGGATCTGGTCGGCCACTCGGTAGCCGCGGTTGGGAACGGACGAGGCTTTGCGCGGCATTACAAGGTTCTCGCGATTTCCTTGATCTCAAAGAATTCGAGTTGATCGCCCTCTTTGATGTCGTTGTAGTTCTTGAGCTTGACGCCGCACTCGAAGCCTTCCTTGACTTCACGCACATCGTCCTTGAAGCGTTTGAGCGCTTCAATTTCACCCGTATAGATAACCACGTTGTCGCGCAGCAGGCGGAAGCGTGCATTGCGATGGACCATGCCGTTGGTGACCATACAACCCGCGACGGTACCGATCTTGGAGGCCACAAACACGGTGCGAATCTCGGCGTTGCCGATGATTTCTTCCTTCTGTTCGGGGGCCAACATGCCGGACATGGCGGCTTTGAGCTCATCCACAGCGTCGTAGATGATGTTGTAGTACTTGATCTGAACCTCGTTGCCTTCGGCCAGTTTGCGGGCACCGGCATCGGCACGCACGTTGAAGCCGATCACCAGACCCTTGGAGGCAATGGCCAGGTTCACGTCGGATTCGGAAATACCGCCCACACCGGCATACACCAGCTGCACGCGCACCTCGTCGGTCGAGAGCTTGAGCAAGGATGCGGCCAGCGCTTCCTGCGAGCCCTGCACGTCGGCCTTGAGCACGATGGGCAAGGACTGCACTTCGCCCGCCTGCATGTCGGAGAACATGTTTTCGAGCTTGGCGGCTTGTTGCTTGGCCAGCTTGGTGCTGCGGTACTTGCCTGCGCGGTAGGTGGCGATTTCGCGGGCGCGGCGTTCGTCGGCCAGCACCATGAAGTCGTCGCCTGCTGCAGGCACGTCGGACAGACCCTGGATTTCAACCGGAATCGAAGGACCCGCTTCTTTGGAAGGCTTGCCGTTTTCGTCCAGCATGGCGCGCACGCGGCCATAGGTCTGGCCAGCCAGCACCACATCGCCCACGTTCAGGGTACCGGACTGCACCAGCACCGTGGCCACAGGGCCGCGGCCCTTGTCCAGACGGGCTTCGATGACCAGACCCTTGGCAGCGGCCTGGATAGGCGCCTTGAGTTCCAGCACTTCGGCTTGCAGCAACACGTGCTCAAGCAGATCGTCAATGCCCATGCCGGTCTTGGAAGACACAGGCACGAAAGGCGATTCACCGCCAAACTCTTCGGGCACCACTTCTTCGGAGATCAGTTCTGCCTTGACTTTTTCGATGTTGGCATCGGGCTTGTCCGCCTTGGTAATGGCGACGACGATAGGAACACCCGCCGCCTTGGCGTGCTTGATGGCTTCCTTGGTCTGGGGCATGACGCCGTCGTCAGCCGCACACACCAGAATGACGATGTCGGTGGCTTGCGCACCACGGGCACGCATGGCCGTGAAGGCCTCGTGACCGGGGGTGTCCAGGAAGGTCACCATGCCGCGCGGGGTTTCCACGTGGTAGGCGCCAATGTGCTGGGTAATGCCACCAGCTTCGCCAGCGGCCACTTTGGCACGGCGAATGTAGTCCAGCAGCGAGGTCTTGCCGTGGTCCACGTGGCCCATCACAGTCACCACAGGTGCGCGTGGCAGGGCTTCGGCTTCGGTGGCTCCGGATTCTTCGTCGGTAAAGGCTTCGGGATCATCCAGCGCCGCAATCACGGCTTTGTGGCCCAGCTCTTCCACCACGATCATGGCGGTGTCCTGGTCCAGCGACTGGTTGATGGTGACCATCTGGCCCAGTTGCATGAGCTTTTTGACCACTTCAGAAGCCTTGACCGCCATCTTGTGCGCCAGTTCGGCCACAGTAATGGTTTCGGGCACGTGCACTTCAATGACACGCGCTTCCTGGGGAGCGGCTTGTTGCTGCTCTTCGCGATCGCGGTCGTGTCCTTTGCGGCCCTTGGGACCTGCACGCCAGCTGTTGCGGCCCACGCCACCACTGCTGTCGCCACGTGTGGGAATGGCTTTCTTCTTGGCAGGATCGCCCGCCCAGCTCGACGAGAGCTTGGCTGACTTGACTTCCTTGCCTGCACCTGCAGGCTGTGCCCCTGGGGCAGCGCCGGCTGTCCGCACCCCCGCGCCAGGCGTACCAGCGGGCTTGTGCAGCGTGCCTTTGACAGCAGCTTTGGGCTCTTCTTTCTTGGGCTCGTCCTTCTTGGCTGTCAGCACTTTTTTGGGTGCATTCATCATGGCGCGGATGGCTTCGGCTTCGGCCAAAGCCTTGCGACGACGATCCTCCAGCTCTTTGGCGCGAGCAGACTCTTCCTCTGCACGAATGCGCGAGGCTTCTGCAGCTTGAGCGGCAGCTTGTTCTGCGGCATGCACAGCGGCCTGAGCTGCTGCGGCCTGGTCGGCTTTGCGTTGTTCTGCTTGCTGAGCCGCAGCCTTTTGAGCGGCCTCTTTTTCTGCAGCCGAAGCATTGATGCTGGCAGCTTCCTGGCGGGCTGCTGCGAGCTTGGCTTCGCGCTCATCCTGCTGTGCCTGCACCTGCTCACGCGCGGCAAGCGCCTGAGCGTGTGCAGCCTGCGCCTTGGCCTCTTCGGCTTCGCGCTGACGACGCTTTTCAGCAAGCTCTTCTTCCTGACGACGCAGCAATTCGGCTTGCTGGCGGGCCTGTTCTTCTCGACGAGCCAGTTCCGCGTGATCGATCACGGGCTCTGCCGGCTCAGCAGCGGCTACAGGTTCATCGTCACGCTTGATGAGTGTGCGCTTTTTACGCACCTCCACCTGGATCGTGCGGGCCTTGCCTGTGGCGTCAGCCTGTTTGATCTCGGTGGTCGACTTTTTGGTCAATGTGATCTTTTTGCGCTCGCCCGTGCCATGACTGGCCTGCAAATAGCTCAGCAGGCTGTGTTTGTCGGCATCGCTGATGGCGTCATCGGGCGAGTTTTTCTGCACGCCGGCGGCGCGCAACTGATCGATCAACAAATCGGCAGGTTTTTTGAGTTCAGCGGCGAACTCTGCAACGGTGGTACTGGTCATATTGGCTTCAAACCTCCATCTGCTCAGTCCTGGTTCGTGAACCAGTGTTCACGAGCCTTCATGATCAAGGCGGTCGCGTCTTCAGCGCTTTGCCCAGTGATGTCTGTCAATTCATCGGTGGCCAGATCGGCCAGGTCGTCACGGGTGTGCACGCCAGCTTCAACCAGCTTGGCGATCAGTTCGGTGGTCAGGCCGGGCAGGTCACGCAGATCCTGCGAAACCTCTTCCACGCTTTCCTCGCGAGCAATTTCCATGGTCAGCAAGGCGTCTTTGGCACGTGCACGCAGCTCATTGACCGTATCCTCATCGAACGATTCGATTTCCAGCATTTCCTGCAGCGGCACATAAGCCACCTCTTCCAGGCTGGTGAAACCCTCTTCGATCAGGATGTCGGCGATTTCTTCGTCCACATCGAGCTTGGCCATGAACAGGCTGCGGATGGTGCTGGTCTCTTCGGCCTGCTTCTGCGCGGACTCGGCGGCATCCATGATGTTGATCTTCCAGCCCGTCAGATCGGAAGCGAGGCGAACGTTCTGACCACCGCGACCAATGGCAATGGCCAGGTTTTCTTCATCCACCACCACATCCATGGCGTGCTTTTCTTCGTCCACCACGATGGACTGCACGTTGGCAGGAGCCAAAGCACCAATCACAAACTGGGCAGGGTCTTCGCTCCACAACACGATGTCCACGCGCTCGCCAGCGAGCTCGTTGGTCACGGCATTCACACGGGTGCCGCGCACACCAACGCAGGTGCCAATGGGGTCGATACGCTTGTCGTGCGAAAGCACAGCAATCTTGGCGCGCGAGCCAGGGTCACGGGCGCAGGATTTGATTTCGAGCAGACCTTGTTCGATTTCGGGCACTTCCTGACGGAAGAGTTCAATCATGAACTCGGGCGCCGAACGCGACAGGATGATGGGCGCACCACGCAGGGTCAGGTCCACTTCCATGATCATGGCGCGGACACGGTCGCTGGTACGCAGGTTTTCCTTGGGGATCATTTCGCCGCGACGCAGGCGGCCTTCAACGCGGCCCGCTTCGCAAATGATGTCGCCCTTGTCCATACGCTTGACCGTACCGACAAAGATTTTTTCGCCGCGCGAGAGGAACTCGTTGAGCAGCATTTCGCGCTCGGCATCACGGATTTTCTGCAGGATGACCTGTTTGGCCGCCATGGCGCCAATACGGCCAATCGGCAACGACTCCACGGGCTCTTCGATGTATTCATCGACCTGGATGTCTGCAATTTGCTCCTGGGCTTCGAACAACAGGATTTCCTGGTCAGGCATTTGCAGGCCAGCCTCGTTGGGCACCACGTGCCAACGACGGAAGGTTTCGTAGTTGCCCGTGTCGCGGTCGATCGACACACGGATGTCCACTTCGCCTTGGTACAGCTTTTTCGTGGCCTGGGCCAGCGCTGCTTCAACAGCACCAAACACCACATCGCGCTCGACGTTTTTCTCGCGCGAGATGGCTTCCACCAGCATCAACATTTCGCGGTTCATACCCTCAATCTCCTGTTACCTGCTATCCATCAAATGTGTTGCCCAAGGCCGCCAGACGGCACCTCAGGCGGCATCCTTGGGCTTGCGCCCTTTGAAATCAACCACCGGACTCAAGCGCACTTCGCGCAGTTCGTCCAGCGTAAAACCCAGCACCTGCACCGGAATGGCATCCAGTCGCTTTTGGCTCACACGCTGCCCGGGCTTGACCGCTGGCGCATCTGTCCAGCTGATTTGCCAGCCACCGGCTTCGGCACGCTCGAGCGTGCCCGTGAATTTTTTACGGTTGGCATTGACCAAGCCACCAGCGGCCTCGCCGATGGGCTGCTTGAGCGTGATGTCAATCTTTTCGCCCTCGAAGCGAACAAAGTCCTGCTCGTGGCGCAGCGGACGATCGATACCGGGCGACGACACCTCAAGGCGGACGTAGTCCATGTTCTCGACTTCGAGCACATACTGCAGCTGGCGAGTGACTTTTTCGCAGTCTTCCACGTTGACAAAGGCTTCCTGTCCCGGCGTCCAGGGCAAATCGATCGTGACGCGCAAGAGCCCGCCAGCGGAACGCTCGATCTCGACCAGGTCATAGCCCAGTCCGGTTACTGTCTGCTCGATCACAGAAGCCAAAGTCACCCGTGTTTCCCCGTAGTCAAAAATGAATCGACCAAAAAAAACGGGCGGTTGGTACCCGCCCGTTTGGTCGTGAATGCGGTATTGTAACGCACAAATCAAGCTAAGTGTGTGATTTTTCTAGGAATTTAGCCTCGCCTGAAGGCGTGCGACAATCGGCCCCAGCATTTTCTGGAGTCCTTAAGACATGAGTACAAAAACAGGCTTTCTCGCTGGCAAAAAACTGCTGATCACGGGCGTTCTGTCCAACCGCTCCATTGCCTATGGCATTGCCAAGGCCTGCCACGCCCAAGGCGCCGAGCTGGCTTTCAGCTACGTGGGGGAACGTTTCAAGGACCGCATCACCGAATTTGCCGCCGATTTCGACTCCAAACTGGTGTTTGACTGCGATGTGGGCAGCGACGAGCAAATTGACCAGTTGTTCAAGGACCTCTCCAACACCTGGCCCAAGATCGACGGCTTTGTGCACGCCATCGGCTTTGCCCCCCGCGAAGCGATTGCTGGCGACTTTCTGGACGGTCTGTCGCGTGAAGCCTTCAAGGTGGCGCACGACATCAGCGCCTACAGCTTCCCGGCCATGGCCAAGGCAGCCCTGCCCTACCTGAATGACAACAGCGCGGTGCTGACCCTGTCTTACCTGGGCGCCATCCGCACCGTGCCCAACTACAACACCATGGGCCTGGCCAAGGCCAGCCTGGAAGCGTCTGTGCGCTATCTGGCCGAATCGCTCGGCAGCCAAGGCCGTGGCCTGCGCGCCAACGGCATTTCTGCCGGCCCCATCAAGACGCTGGCGGCCAGCGGCATCAAGGGCTTTGGCAAGATTTTGTCGGTCGTGGCCGAAAACTCCCCTATTCGTCGCAACGTGACGATCGACGACGTCGGCAACGTAGCCGCTTTCCTGCTGTCCGACCTGGCCGCAGGCGTGACTGCCGAGATCACTTATGTGGACGGTGGTTTCAGCCAGGTGGTGGGTGGCATTGCGGAGCCTGTTGAGGCCGCTTAAGTAAAGACTCAGCAGGCGTGATCTGGGGCGCTGGCTGGGCCGATGTTTCGCGCTTGCGCGATGAGGCTCGGCCAGTGCCCCAGGTCGCGCCTGCGGCACCAAAGGCCAATCAAGCCTTCACGCAATCCGCGAAATAGCGCTTCTTGCCGTCTTCCCCGACTTCTTCGACCAGACCGTGAATATCGGTCTCAAAGCCTGGGCACTCCAGGTTGAACTGGCGTGCGAACTTCAGGTAGTCCACGATCTTCTTGTTGAACACCTCGCCCGGAATCAACAGCGGAATGCCGGGCGGGTACGGCGTCACCAACCCTACGGTGATGCGCCCTTCCAGATCGTCAATCGCGACACGCTCGGTCTGGCGACGGGCAATATGCGCATAAGCATCTGAAGGCTTCATGGCCGGCGCCAGGTCGGACAGGTACATGTCCGTGGTCAGGCGTGCAATGTCGTAGCGGGCGTACATCTCGTGTACGTGCTGGCACAGGTCGCGCAGGCCCATGCGCTCGTAGCGCGGATGCTTCTGACAGAACTCCGGCATGATGCGCCACATCGGCTGGTTCTTGGCGTAATCGTCCTTGAACTGCTGCAGCGCCGTGAGCAGCGTGTTCCAGCGGCCCTTGGTGATGCCGATGGTGAACATGATGAAGAAGCTGTAAAGGCCCGTCTTCTCGACCACCACGCCATGCTCGGTCAGGAACTTGCTGACGATGGAGGCCGGGATGCCGGTCTTGTCGAACTTGCCGTCCAGGTCCAGGCCCGGCGTGACGATGGTCGACTTGATCGGGTCGAGCATGTTGAAGCCGTCGGCCAGTTGCTGACCAAAGCCGTGCCACTTGCTGGCCTTCTTGCGCGGGTCGTTGCGCAGGATCCAGTCTTCGGCTTTGCCCACACCTTCGTCGGCAAATTTTTCCGGCCCCCAGACCTTGAACCACCAGTCCTTGCCGTATTCCTCGTCCACCTTGCGCATGGCGCGGCGGAAGTCCAGCGCTTCGGCGATGCTCTCCTCCACCAGCGCGGTGCCACCGGGCGGCTCCATCATGGCGGCAGCCACGTCGCAGCTGGCGATGATGCTGTACTGCGGGCTGGTCGAGGTGTGCATCAGGTACGCCTCGTTGAACAGCGGGCGGTCGAGCTTGATGTTTTGCGAATCCTGCACCAGCACATGGCTGGCCTGACTGATGCCGGCGAGCAACTTGTGGATGGACTGCGTGGCATACACCACCGTGTCCTTGGGACGTGCCCGTTTCTTGCCCATCGCGTGGTACGGGCCATAGAAGGGGTGAAAAGCCGCGTGCGGCAACCAGGCTTCGTCAAAGTGCAGGTTCTCCACGTAGCCATCAAGCATGCCCTTGATGGTCTCTGTGTTGTAGAGCACGCCGTCGTAAGTGGACTGGGTCAGCGTCAGGATGCGCGGCTTGACCTTTTTGGCGTCCACACCCTTGAGCAACGGGTTCTTCTTGATCTTGGCCTGAATGGCCGCAGGCTCGAACTCGCTCTTGGGAATCGGGCCAATGATGCCGAAGTGGTTGCGCGTGGGCTTGAGGAAGACCGGAACGGCCCCGGTCATGATGATCGAATGCAGCACCGACTTGTGGCAGTTGCGGTCCACCACCACCACATCACCGGGCGCCACCGCATGGTGCCAGACCATCTTGTTGGAGGTGCTGGTGCCGTTGGTCACAAAGAAGCAATGGTCGGCGTTGAAGATGCGCGCAGCGTTGCGCTCGCTCTCGCCAATGGCGCCGTTGTGGTCCAGCAGCTGACCCAGCTCTTCCACCGCGTTGCACACGTCAGCGCGCAGCATGTTCTCGCCATAGAACTGGTGATACATCTGGCCCACAGGGCTCTTGAGGAAAGCCACCCCACCCGAGTGCCCCGGGCAATGCCACGAATAAGAGCCGTCTTCGGCGTAGTCCAGCAGCGCCTTGAAAAACGGTGGCTGCAGGCCTTCCAGATAGCTCTTGGCCTCACGGATGATGTGACGCGCCACGAACTCGGGCGTGTCCTCGAACATGTGGATGAAGCCATGCAGCTCGCGCAGGATGTCGTTGGGCAAGTGCTGGCTGGTCTTGGTCTCGCCGTAAATGTAGAGCGGTACATCGGCGTTCTTGCGGCGCACCTCTTCAATAAACGCTCGCAAGCTCACCACCGCGGGGTCCAGGTCCGGACCGGGCGTGAACTCCTCGTCGTCAATCGACAAAATGAAGGCACTGGCGCGACTTTGCTGCTGCGCAAACTGCGACAGGTCGCCATAGCTGGTGACACCCAGCACCTCAAAGCCCTCGCTTTCAATGGCTTGCGCCAAAGCACGAATGCCCAGACCGGAGGTGTTCTCCGAACGGTAGTCTTCGTCAATGATGACAATGGGAAAGCGAAACTTCATGGCAGGCAAGGCATTGGGCGCCAAAAATTAAAGAAACAGGCGCGAAGTGTAAGGAAAAAATGTGACCACAAGGTTGCCAAATCACAGATTCGCGAGAAATTGGTCATCAAACAACAACCACCCGCACCACGCCGCCCGAAAACAGCCCCATTTCACTGCTAGAATGCAGGGCTTCGGAGCGGTGGATGAGTGGTTTAAGTCGCACGCCTGGAAAGCGTGTGTGGGTTAATAGCCCACCGCGGGTTCGAATCCCGCCTGCTCCGCCAAATCACTAGAAAACAAGCGCCTTCGGGCGCTTTTTTTCTTGGCTACCCCTATCCAGTCCCCCAAAATTTCTGCATCAAGAAAAAAGCCTGCAATTTCTTGCAGGCTTTTTTTGTTTTGAAGGGTCACCCTTTCAGGTGACCTTTTCAACCGTGCGAATTAACGCACCACGGCGATTTCGCTGCGCTTGCCACCTTTGTAGGTGAACATGGTCAGGGCGCCGTTCTTGATGTCACCCTTCTCGTCAAAGGCGATGGTGCCGGTCACGCCTTTGTAGTTGCTCTTGGCCAGCTCAGGCAAGTACTTGGCGGGTTGGGCAGAGCCAGCACGCACCATGGCGTCGGCCATCACGTTGACGGCGTCATACACGTAGGGAGCGTAGATCTGCACGTCGTAGCCGAAGCGCTTGCTGAAGCGGGCTTTGAAGTCGTCCATGCCTTTTTTCTGGGCGCCTTCCACACCACCTGCTTCAGCGCAGTAGACCTGGTTGTCGGCCATGGCGTCGCCAGCCAGCTTGGCCAGGTCAGCGGTACAGATGCCGTCGCCGCCCATGAATTTGGCGTTGATGCCCAGGGCCTTCATCTGGCGCAGCATGGGGCCGGCAACGGCGTCCATACCACCGAAGAACACGACATCAGGCTTCTTGGCCTTCAGGGTGGTCAGGATGGCCATGAAATCGGTGGCTTTGTCGGTGGTGAATTCGTGGCCAACCAGCTTGCCGCCAGCAGCCTTGACAGCTTTTTCGAATTCTTCAGCGACGCCTTGACCGTAAGCGGTGCGGTCGTCGATCACGGCAATGGATTTGCCCTTGAGGGTGTTCACAGCGTAACGGCCCAGGGTGCCGCCCAGATGCACGTCGTCAGCCACCACGCGGAAAGCGGTCTTGTAGCCGTTGCGGGTGTACTTGGGGTTGGTGGCAGAGGGAGAAACCTGGGGGATGCCTGCGTCAGAGTAGATCTTGGAAGCAGGAATGGTGGTGCCGGAGTTCAGGTGACCGATCACGCCGTTGACTTTGGAGTCCACCAGCTTTTGAGCGGCTGCAGTGCCTTGCTTGGGGTCAGCAGCATCGTCTTCAGCGATCAGCTCGAACTTGACGGCTTTGCCACCAATCTTGATGCCTTTGGCATTGAGTTCTTCGATGGCCAGACGGGCACCGCTTTCGTTGTCTTTACCCAGGTGGGCGATGGCGCCGCTGACGGGGCCAACGTGACCAATTTTGACCACTTCCTGGGCGATGGCGCCAGCGGAAATCAGGGTCAGGGCTGCCAGGGCAGAAACTTTGAATTTCATCTTCATAAACACTCCGAAGAAAGGACTTGCTTCAATTAAGCAAGCCAGAACGATACACGATTCATGCCAGGTTTTTCCTAGGGGAAAAACCTAAATCGCACGATCGTGCGCATCATCAATGAGTGGCGACAAATCGTTGTATTTTTGAGCACGCTCCAGCCAGGCCGAGCGCAAGGCGCTGCGCACTGTTAGCGTGACCATTTGCTCAACTTGGGGGCGCAGCTGCTCCAAAAGGTGCACGGCCATTTCATCGAGCTGGGCTTTTTCGGCCAAGCGCCCCTGGAGCACGGCCTGCAGGGCCTGCGGTACCTGGGCTGCAGGCACGGCATCTGACAAGGTCGGAATGGCGTTGACAGGAGGTGCATTGCTGTCTGTGGCGGCGGTTGAGCTCATGGCGTGTCCTTTTTCTGGAAGTCGTGCTGCACCAGGCTGTGTCCTTGCGCCTGGTAGCTGCGCCAGCGGTTGCGCGCCATCTGGCGGTGCGCCGGGTCTGCATCCACAATTTCAATCAAACGGGCAAAGCCGTCAAAATTTTGGGGTACGTCGTCCCCCAAATTGACCAGTACCGAGCGCCCTTGCATGGCATCGGTCCCCTGCCCCATCAGGATGCTGGAGTGTTGCTGCATGCTTGCGTCAGCCTGGTCGGTGCAGTGGCTGATGAAGTCGAGCTGTCCCACGGTCCAAAGCTGCTCGCTCAAGCGTTGCAACAAGCCCGACTCTCCCACCACCGCGGATCGCAAACCCATGCCGTGGGCTTTACGCAGCAAGCGTGCGGTGTAGTTCAGCCGGTCAGGCACGTTGAAGTGGAACTCGACAGAAACGCTCATGCGCGTGTACGGCTAGTGCGTTTACGGGGCGCAGGCAAGTCGGGCAACTGTTCCTGCAGCAGGTAATGCACCAGCAAGCCGACAGGTCGGCCTGTGGCACCCTTGGCTGCACCTGAGCGCCAGGCGGTGCCGGCAATGTCCAGATGCGCCCAGGCGTATTCGCGCCCGAAGCGTTGCAAAAACTTGGCCGCGGTGATGGATCCACCGGGTCGGCCAGCCACATTGGCCACATCGGCAAATTTGGTTTTGAGTCCCTCGGCATAGGCTTCGTCCAGGGGCATGCGCCAGCACAGATCACCGCAGGACTCGCCCGCATTGAGCAGGGCTTGGCCCAAGGGGTCGTCGTTGGCGTAGAGGCCGGAACGGACATGTCCCAGAGCAATCACGCAGGCGCCCGTCAAAGTGGCAATGTCCACCACGGCACGTGGCTTGAAGCGCTCGGCATACGTCATGGCATCGCACAGCACCAGGCGCCCTTCTGCGTCGGTGTTGAGGATCTCGATGGTCTGCCCGCTCATGCTGGTGACCACATCACCGGGCTTGGTGGCCTGGCCGTCTGGCATGTTTTCAGTGGCCGGAATCAGGCCCACCACATTGAGGCGGGGCTGCAGCCGGGCCAGGGCCTCGAAGGTGCCCAGCACACTGGCGGCGCCGCCCATGTCGTATTTCATCTCGTCCATGCCCTCGCCGGGCTTGAGCGAGATGCCGCCGGTATCGAAAGTGATGCCTTTGCCAATCAGCACCACCGGTGCTTGTTTGGCGGGGCCGCCGTTGTAGCGCAGCACAATAAAGCGTAGGGGCTCAACTGCGCCTTTGGCCACCGAGAGGAATGCGCCCATCTTGAGTTTGGCGACCTCTTTGGGACCCAGCACTTCGCACTGGATGTTTTTGTGCTTGGCCAGCTTTTGGGCAACCCCTGCGAGCATGGTGGGTGTTGCATGGTTACTGGGCCGGTTGGCCCACTCTTTGGCTAATTCAATACCGGCAATACAGGCTTGGGCACGCGCAACCGACGCTTGGAGTGCAGCTCCTGCGCCTTGCATGCTCAGACTGATACTGCTCAGACTGCGCGTTTTGGGGCTGCTCAGTGTTGTGGTGTAAACATAACTTTGCTCCGCCAGCAAAGTGGCCACACTGTAGAGCGATGCATCGTCCCAGCCATCCACAGCGTGCCAAACCATGCGCTCGACTTTGGCCTCGCGCAACGCGCTCCACACACCAGAGACGGCAGGTGCCAGGTCACCACGGTGCAAGGTCATGGCACTGCATAAGACCACTCTGCGAGCTTTGATGCCAGACACACCATACAACTGGAGCACTTTGCCGGGTTTGACTTCAAAGTCACCCTTTCGGATGGCTTCTTGGACCAACTGGCTTAAGGGGTCTTTGCCGGGCTTGAATTCAAGGCCATACATCACCACCAAAGCGTCAACGTTTTCCGAAAAACATTTATCAAGTGTGCGATCAAGTAGCTGGACGTTCATAATTGCGTTTTTCCTTTGCCGTCAATGTTATTCCATTCCGCCATCCGCAAGGATTTGTCACGCCACTTTGGGGCCACCGTCGTGGTGCTGATCACCATCGTCATGACGATTGTGCTGATCCGTACGCTGGGTCAGGCCAGCCGAGGGACGGTCAACCCTTCGGAGGTCATGTTGCTGATGGGCTTGAGCGTGCTCAGCCAGCTCACCACCATTTTGTCGCTGAGCCTGTTTGTCTCGGTCGTGGCTACCCTTTCACGGATGTACGCTGACAGTGAAATGGTCATCTGGCTGTCCAGTGGCCAAGGGCTGGCCGGCTTTTTGCGCCCGTTGTTGCGTTTTGCCTGGCCCATATTGCTGACGATTGCATGTCTGGCGATCTGGGTCTGGCCGTGGAGCAACCAGCAGATCGAGGACCTGAAAGAGCGCTACCAAAAACGCAACGATGTCGAACGCGTGGCGCCGGGCCAGTTCCAGGAGTCGGCCGGTGGCAAACGCGTGTTTTTCATTGACAAGGACAGCCAAAGCCAGACAGAGGGCACGAATGTCTTCGTCTACAGCCTGGACGGTGGTCAGGAATCGGTCACCAGTGCAAGCCAGGGACAGGTGCTCTGGCGTGGTCCTGACCGTTATCTGGTACTGCGCCATGGCCAGCAATTGTTGCGCCTGCCTGATGGCGAGAGCCGCCTGACCCAGTTTGAAGACTACGAGCTGCTTATCGACAGCAACCTGAGCGTATCCAGCGCCAGCGGCACCAGCAAATTGCTGTCCACCTGGGAGTTGATCAAGGCCCCCACCCCTGTCAATCTTGGCGAGTTGTCCTGGCGCATCGGTCTGGGTTTGTCTGGCATGGTGTTGTTGACGCTGGGACTGGCCATGACGCACGTCAACCCACGCGCGGGTCGAAGCATGCCCTTTGCCCTGGCCTTGCTGGTGTTCGTGGTGTACTACAACATGATCAACGTGGGACAGAGCTGGATTGCCAATGGCAAGATGCAGCCGCTGGCCTTCATGCTGGGTTTGCATGGCGGCGTTGCCGTGATGGCTCTGGTCTGGCTGACCTTGCGTCACCAGCAGTGGCACCTGCGCTACCTGTGGCGTAGACCCGCAACGGGGAGCCAGGGATGAAAACCGTTCGCCGACTTCTGCATCGCGAGGTGCTGCGCACCGTCGGGTTTGTGCTGCTGGGCTTCTTGTCCTTGTTTGCTTTTTTCGACCTGGTCGACGAACTGCAAACCCTGAACCGACTGGCCGCCGTGGGTTACCAGCTGCAGCACGCCTTGCTCTATGTCGCACTGAAAAGCCCGACACACATTTACGAGTTGTTGCCCATTTCGGTGTTGATCGGCTCCATCTTCGTGATGGCACGTCTGGCCCAAAGCTCTGAATTCACCATCTTGCGCACGGGCGGATTGGGCCCATGGCGCGCCTTGATGGTGTTGTGTCAGGTGGGACTGGTGTTCATCTCGCTGACCTTTGTCATGGGGGACTATATTGCGCCCTTCACCGACAAGCAGGCCCAGCTGCTCAAGGCACGATTTCAGGGCGCCATCAGCGTCGGCCAGACGGGGGCCTGGCTCAAGGAAAAGCAGGGTGAAAGGCAGTACGCCATCAATGTGCGCGCTCTTGACGGCAACGAGACCCTGCGCGATGTACGTATCCATGAATTCAACGCTCAGGGTCGCCTCCTGTCGGTGACCCGTGCCGAGAGTGCCATCATTTCTGATGGCGCATGGCAGCTGCACAACGCAAGCAGCCAGCAGCTGCAGCACAACGGGCCTGACAGCATGAACCTTGAGCCGCGCATGGTGCCTGAGTTGCGCTGGCCCACAGCCATCAGCTCGGCCATGGTGGCTTCTGCTCTGCTGAGCCCTGATCGCATGCGTACGCTGGATCTTTACACCTACATGCGCCACCTCAAGGCCAACCAGCAAAATGCGCAGATCTATGAGATCGAGTTCTGGCGCAAGGTGTTCTACCCCGTCAGCTGCCTGGTCATGTTGTCACTGGCCTTGCCTTTCGCCTACTTGCATTTCCGCTCGGGTCAGATCGCAGGCCACGTCTTTGCCGGTGTGTTGGCCGGCATCAGTTTTGCCCTGCTCAACAATGTATTCGGGTTCATGGGTGCATTGAGCGAATGGACCCCCTGGCTGACTGCTGCTGCTCCGGCTTTGATGTACAGCCTGGTCTCTTTGGGCACATTTTGGTGGTTGGTATTAAGACGATGAACGCTTGTGCAAGTTTGCCCCGTTCTGCAGTGGTGCTGCTGGCCCATGGCTCACGCGACGCACAATGGTCTGCGCCGATCGAGGCCGTGGCCCGACACGCCCGCGCGCTCGACCCGCAAGCCACCGTACGCACGGCTTACCTGGAGCACACCGCCCCTGATCTGGGGACCTGTGTGGACGACTTGTGCGTGCAAGGCTATACCGATATTCATGTCCTGCCCATGTTCCTGGGCCTGGGCGGGCACGTGCGCCAGGACCTGCCGCGCCTGAACGAGGCCTTGCTGGCAGCGCATCCTGGCTTGCGTCTGCACTGGCAAAGCGCGGTGGGCGAGCAGGCACCGGTGACCGAATTGCTGGCCCGATTGGCCCTGCAGGGCCTTCCTCATAAAACTTAAAGCGATAATGACGGCGTTGCACATATGTAAACGCCATGAATCTTCATCAATTCAAGTTTGTTCAGGAGGCCGTGCGCCGCAACCTGAACCTGACCGAGGCGGCCAAGGCCCTGCACACCTCGCAGCCCGGGGTGTCCAAAGCCATCATCGAGCTGGAAGAAGAGCTGGGCATTGACATCTTTGCCCGCCACGGCAAGCGCCTCAAGCGCGTGACCGAGCCGGGCCAACATGTGCTCCAAAGCATCGAGATCATCATGCGCGAAGTGGGCAACCTCAAGCGCATTGGCGAGCAATTCAGCCAGCAAGACAGCGGCACCCTGAGCATTGCCACCACCCACACCCAGGCCCGTTATGTACTTCCCACACGCGTGGCCAGCCTGCGCGAGAAATACCCGCATGTGAACATCAGCCTGCACCAGGGGGCGCCTGATCAGGTGGCGCAAATGCTGATCAACGATGTCGCCGAAATCGGGATGGCCACCGAGTCGCTGGCCAAGTATGACGAGCTTGTCACCCTGCCAGTGTATGAGTGGCAGCACGTGCTGGTGCTGCCTGCGGAGCACCCCCTGGCCAGCAAAACCCGCCTGAGCCTGGAAGATCTGGCCGAGCATCCGCTCATCACCTACCACCCCTCCTTCACTGGCCGCACGCGTATTGACCAGGCCTTTGCACAAAAACAGCTCAGCCCACGCATTGCGCTGGAAGCCATCGACTCCGATGTGATCCAGACCTATGTACGCTTGGGCCTGGGCATCGGCATCGTGGCCGAAATGGCGGTCGAACAAAGTCAGATGAAGGGCTTGGTGACCCGGCCGCTGGGCCAGTTGCTGGGCAAGAACGTTGCACGTATTGCCTTCAAGAAAGGTGCTTATCTGCGAAACTTCGTCTACGAATTTGCCCATATGCTCAGCGAACGCCTGACCCCTGCCCTGATTGAACGCGCAATGACCGGCCATGTGGCCGATTACGAGCTTTGATTCCTCTTTGAGCCTTTCGTGACCATGACCGCACGCACGCCTTCATTCCCGTCCAAGACACCCCACATCGGCACGACCATCTTCACCGTCATGTCGGCGCTGGCCACCGAAAAGCAGGCAGTCAACCTGGGACAGGGCTTTCCGGACTTCGATTGCGACCCCAAACTGGTGGACGGCGTGACCGCTGCCATGCGCGAAGGGCTTAACCAATACCCGCCCATGACCGGTGTAGCGCCCTTGCGTGAAGCTGTGAGCGCCAAAATCGAAGCGTTGTACGGCCGCCGCTACGACCCGGTCAGCGAGATCACTGTGACGGCAGGGGCCACACAGGCGATTCTGACCATCATCCTGGCCACCGTGCATGCGGGTGACGAAGTCATCGTGCTCGAGCCCTGCTACGACAGCTACGTGCCGAACATTGAGCTGGCGGGTGGTATACCGGTGCGCGTGCCTTTGGTGCCGGGCTCCTTCAGACCGGACTTTGACAAGCTGGCCGCAGCCATCACGCCCAAGACGCGTGCCCTGATCATCAACTCGCCCCACAACCCCAGCGGCATGGTCTGGAGCCGCGAAGACATGCTGCTCCTGCAGGACATTCTGGCGCCGACGAACGTGCTACTGATCTCGGACGAGGTTTACGAGCACATGGTCTACGCCCCGCTGCAGCATTGGAGTGCTGCACAATTTGAGGGCTTGGCTGCACGCGCCTTCATCGTGTCGAGCTTTGGCAAAACCTACCACGTCACCGGCTGGAAAGTGGGCACGCTGGCGGCCCCTGCCAGCCTGAGCCACGAGTTTCGCAAGGTGCACCAGTTCAATGTGTTCACCGTGAACACGCCGATGCAGCACGGGCTGGCCCGCTACATGGCCGACCCCAAGCCCTACCTGGAGCTGCCGGCCTTCTATCAGCGCAAGCGCGACTTGTTCCGCCAGGGCCTCGAAACAACCAAATTCCGCCTGCTGCCGGGCGAAGGCACCTACTTTCAATGCGTGGACATTTCAGGCCTGTCGGTGCCCGAGAAAAACCTGGGCGAAGCCGAGTTCTGCAAATGGCTCACCAGCGAAGTGGGCGTGGCCGCCATTCCGCTGTCAGCCTTCTACGGCAATGGTTTTGACCAGAACGTGATCCGCTTTTGTTTCGCCAAAAAGGACGAAACCCTCAAGCTGGCTTTAGCGCGTCTGGCCCGTCTGTAAGCAGGCGCAGCAAGCCCTCTTCGTCCAGCACAGGCACGCCCAGGGCCTGGGCTTTTTCAAGCTTGCTGCCCGCCTCGGCGCCAGCCACCACACAGCTGGTTTTCTTGCTGACCGAGCCCGCCACCTTGGCCCCAAGGGCCTCGAGTTTGTCTTTGGCTTCATCGCGGCCCATGCTGGGCAAGGTGCCGGTCAGCACCACCGTCAAACCCGCCAGGGGCATTTCGGTGGGCGCCAGGGCTTCGCCCTCAGGCCAAGTGACGCCGGCCTCGCGCAAGGACTGGACCACCTCACGGTTGTGGGCTTGTGCAAAAAAAGTGTGCAGGCTGTGGGCCACGATGGGGCCAATGTCGGCCACTTGCAGCAGCGCGTCTTCGCTGGCGTCCATGATGGCTTGAAGCTGCCCGAAGTGTCGGGCCAGCTCTTTGGCCGTGGCCTCGCCCACGTGGCGAATGCCCAGGCCAAACAGGAAGCGTGGCAAGGTGGTGTGCTTGGATTGCTGCAAAGCGTCGAGCAGGTTTTGTGCAGATTTTTCAGCCATCCGATCCATGTCTGCGAGATCCTGCAGCTGCAATCGATACAAATCCGGCAGGGTCTGCACACGACCGGAGTCCACCAGCTGCTCGACCAGCTTGTCCCCCAGGCCTTCCACATCCATGGCGCGGCGCTGCGCGTAATGCAGCAAGGCCTGCTTGCGCTGTGCCGGACAAAACAGCCCGCCACTGCAGCGATAGTCCGCCTCGCCCTCTTCGCGCTCGGCTTCGCTGCCACATACCGGGCAGTGGCGGGGCATGGTGAAGATCTGCGATTCATGCAGGCGCTTTTCCTGCACCACTGACACCACCTCGGGGATCACATCACCCGCGCGGCGCACGATGACGGTGTCGCCCACGCGCACGTCCTTGCGACGGGCTTCGTCTTCGTTGTGCAGCGTGGCATTGGTGACGGTGACGCCCCCGACGAACACGGGAGCCAGCTTGGCCACAGGTGTGAGCTTGCCGGTGCGGCCGACCTGCACATCAATGGCCAGCACCTCGGTCATCATTTCCTGCGCCGGATATTTGTGCGCCACGGCCCAACGCGGCTCGCGCGTGACAAAACCCAGACGCTGCTGCAAGGCCAGGTCGTTGACTTTGTAAACCACGCCGTCAATGTCGAAGGGCAAAGCATCACGCAGCTGGGCAATCTGCTGGTGAAACGCCACCAGCCCCGCAGCGCCCTGCACCACCGCCGTTTGCTCGGCGACCGGAAAGCCCCAGGCTTTCAGCTGCATGAGCAGCGCATGGTGCGTGGTCCACAAGGGTTGCGCAGTAGCCGTCACTTCGCCCAGACCATAGGCAAAAAAGCTCAAAGGTCGGTCTGCTGCAATTTTGGAGTCCAACTGCCGCACTGCGCCGGCAGCGGCGTTGCGCGGATTGACAAAGGTTTTCTCGCCCTTGGCGCCGGCGGCAATGCGCTGGCGCTGGCGTTCGTTGAGAGCTTCAAAATCGTCGCGGCGCATGTACACCTCGCCGCGCACTTCCAGCACGGCAGGAGCGTCCTCGGGCAGCCGCAGCGGTATCTGGCCAATGGTGCGAACGTTGTGGGTGACGTCTTCGCCCGTCTCGCCATCGCCCCGGGTGGCGGCTTGCACCAGCACACCCGACTCGTAGCGCAGGCTCATGGCCAAGCCATCGAACTTGAGCTCAGCCACATAGTCCACCGGCGCATCGGCCTCGCCCAAAGCCAGCTCTTTGCGAATGCGTGCATCAAAGGCTTCGGCACCGCTGGCCTCAGTGTCGGTTTCGGTGCGAATGCTGAGCATGGGCACCGCATGGCGGACTTGGGCAAAAGCATCCAGCACCACCCCCCCCACACGCTGGGTGGGTGAGTCTGCAGTCATCAGCTCGGGATGCTCAGCCTCCAGAGTCTGCAAGGCTTTGAACAGGCGGTCGTACTCAGCATCCGGAATAAGGGGCTCGTCCAGCGTGTAGTACTGATAAGCGTGACGGCTGAGTTGCTGGCGCAAATCATGGGCTTGTCTGGCAGCGCCATCTGGCCCATCACCTGCGGGCTCGGCAAACAAATCCAGATTGACCATGGCTGCGAAATCAGGAAAACAAGCGACGTGCCTGGGCAGAGCCTGCTGATAACTCTCGCTCATCGAGCGCGTTGTACAGCCCTTGCAACTCCACCCCGATTTGAGCAAGTGCTTCGTCACTGAGCATTTGGTTGGCGCCATCGGTCAAGACAGCATCCATCTCTGTTCCAAGCGTGCGTGCAACCTGACACAAGCGTTCAAAGGGCTGTTCCTGGCGACTGACTTGTGGCACATCCAAAGTGAGGACAACTGCACGCACTGCACTCATGTCCGGATCTTCGGCCAGGGCAGCTTGCATGTCAAAACTCAGTGCCAGCACGGGCGGCAACCCTTGCACAGGGGCTGACAGGACCATACGCCCGGGCATGGTGCCCGCCACAAAACCCAAGCGAGACGCATGCTGCTGAACATAGCCTGGGCTCCAGGCGGCAGAACGTGCATGCAAGGTCAGGCTCAGCTGTGCATCGTGCGCACTGGCAAACTGGTCAAGTTCACGCGCGCGCGCCACCTCTTCCAGCATGTCCGGGAAGTTGACAGAGGCATTGATGGCATCAGCAAAAGCCTGTGATTTGACAACGAATTCGGAAAATTCGATTTCATTGAGCGCACCAAGTCGGTTGGCCAGTTGAATACCCACCTGAAAGCCAGTGTACCGGTGCCCCGGCAGTAACGGCTCCCATTGTCCCGAAGACTCGCTCAGACCTTCTGCAAAGAACGCTTTGCTGCCTATGCGGCGTGTGCTGGGCATCGCTGCCAAAGCTGCATCACCGGACACAACACCATCAACATCAACGCTGGCCACCACGTCGATCAGTGGGTCAAGGGTTGGTTTGCGTTCGGGTAAAGGCAAATGACTGAAATCATCCTCCAGCACCGGCTCTACCGGAGCTTCGCTGGCAACAGGCGCCTCGACACTGGCGTCAGGCTCCACACTTTGCTCCACCGCCTGGCGTGGACGACTGCGACGCGAAGTCCACAGGTTAAACCCCCACACTGCCAGCAACACCAGCCCCCCAAGGGCCAACAAACTCAGTTGAAAAGAACTCATGTTCATCCTGCGTGAATCAATCAGGCCGTCTCGGCCATACCCACAGCCGACTCCATATCCACAGCCACAATACGTGAAACGCCCTGCTCCTGCATGGTCACACCAATGAGCTGTTCGGCCATTTCCATAGCGATCTTGTTGTGGCTGATGAACAGGAACTGCGTTTCCTTGCCCATGCTCGCCACCAGACGGGCGTAGCGCTCGGTGTTGGCATCGTCAAGCGGTGCGTCAACCTCATCGAGCAGACAGAACGGCGCCGGGTTGAGCTGGAAGATGGCAAACACCAGCGCAATGGCCGTGAGGGCTTTTTCGCCGCCGGACAACAAATGAATGGTCTGGTTTTTCTTGCCGGGTGGCTGGGCCAGCACCTGCACACCCGCGTCCAGAATTTCTTCACCCGTCATGACCAGCTTGGCCTGACCGCCACCAAACAACTCGGGGAACATGCGCCCGAAGTGCTGATTGACGGTGTGGAAAGTGGACCCCAGCAGCTCGCGGGTTTCACCGTCAATTTTGCGGATGGCGTCTTCCAGCGTAGTCATCGCGTCGGTCAGGTCAGCGCTTTGAGCATCGAGGAATGTTTTGCGCTCGCGTGCACTGGTCAACTCTTCCAGGGCTGCTAGGTTGACCGGCCCCATGGCGGACATCTCGCGGTGCAGGCGATCAATTTCGCCTTGCAAGCCATACAAACGTACTTCGCCGTCTTCGATGGATTTGGCCACTGCCTCCAGGTCCGCTTGGGCGTCCTGCAGCAACTGGGTGTACTGCTCCAGGCCGAGGCGCGAGGCCTGCTCTTTGAGCTGAAGTTCGGTGATGCGCTGGCGCAGAGGCTCAAGCTCTCGTTCAAAAGCCACGCGCCGCTCGTCGCTCGCGCGCAGCTTTGCGGTCAGGTCATCATAGGCACTGCGTTTGGCGCCCAACTGTTGCTCGCGCTCCATTTTGAGGTTCAGTGCATCCTGCAAGCCGCCTTGCGCCGCAGCATCTGACAGACGCGAGAGCTCTTCCTGGGCCCGCTCGGACTCGGATGCAATGGACAGAACCTGCTGGCTCGCGGTCTCGATGGTGCGCTTGAGTTCGCCTTCGCGCGCCTGCAAACTGCGCTGGGCAAACTGGGCTTCCTGCGCCTGGCGCTCCAGGCTGCGTTGTTGCTCTCTGCATTGCGCCAGCTTGCGTTCGGCCTCGATCACATGATCGCCCAGCTGGGCTTCTCGCTCCTGGCTGTCGGCCAGTTGCATGTCCAGCTCTTCAAAGCGGCCTTCTGCCGTCACACGGCGTTCCTGCAGCTCTTCAAGCAAGGCATCAACCTCTGCCAAATCACCTTCAATTTGCTGGGTGCGGGCACGGGCCTGCTCGGCCAACTGGCTCAGGCGCAGCACTTCCACCTGCAATTCGTGGGCTTTGGCCTGCGTGGTGGTGGCTTCCTGGCGGGCGCCGAGCAAACGCTGAGAGGCCTCGGCATAGGCAGCTTCAGCCTTGACCAAAGCGCTACGGCTTTCTTCGGCGATGAGGGTCTGGGCACGCTGCTGCTTTTCGAGGTTTTCGATGTCTTGCGCACGCGCCAGCAAACCCGACTGCTCGGAGTCCTGCGCGTAAAAACTCACGCTGTGGGCGGTCACAGCATGACCGGTTTGCACGTAAAGCACTTCGCCAGGCTGCAGCTGCTCGCGCCAGGCCAGCGCATCGTCCAGACTGGGCGCGGTGTAGCTGCCCTGCAGCCAGTCGCCCAGCAAGGCAGAGAGGCCTGCATCGCTGATGCGCAGCAATTCAGACAAGGCTCTGCAGCCTGCAGGCAAGCCCGAGCGCGCTTTAGCTTGGCCCGCTGTGGGCAGGTTAAAGAACGACAACTTGGCAGGCGGCACATCGCCGGCAAAAGCGCGGACCATGTCCAGTCGGGAAACCTCCAGCGCACCCATGCGTTCGCGCAAGGCCGCTTCCAGTGCGTTCTCCCAGCCGGACTCGATGTGCAGACGAGTCCACAAACCTTCCAACCCATCCATGCCATGCTTGGCCAACCAGGGTTTGAGCTTGCCGTCAGTGCGCACTTTTTCCTGAAGGGCTTTGAGTGCTTCGATACGAGCACTCAGGTCCGCCAGACGCGCTGACTCGTCATTGACTTGCTGCTGGCGTGTGCGGCGGTTTTCGTCCAGCAAGGGCACCTGGGTCTGCAAGTCTTCCAGACGAGCACTGGACTCCTGAGCAGCCTCCTCGGCCATGGCCAGCTGTTCCTGAAGTTCGGTCAGGCGGCCTTCGTCAGGTGCAGCCAGGGCGTTGCGGTCTGTCTGCAAACGCTCGCGGCGCTGGCCCAGCTGACGGCTTTGTTCGTCAATGTTGCGCTGTTCGGCGGCCAGCACTTGAATCTGTTGCTGCACCTGCACCACCGAGCTACGCTGTTCGATGGCCTTTTGCTGAGCCTGGCGCAAGGCATCTTCCAGGTCGGGCAAGGTCATGGCCTGCTCTTCGACCTGAGCGGCCAGCGTCATGCTCTGGTCGTCAGTCAAGGCCGCTTGCTCTGCAAGGGTCTCTAGCTCGGCCTGGGCTTCCTGGCTGCGCAATTGCCATTGTGCGGTTTGCTCTTGCAATTGGACCAGGCGCTGCTCGGCGCGCTGACGGCCTTCCACCACATAGCGGATTTCGGCTTCCAGCTTGCCCACCTCGGCACTGGCTTCATAAAGCTTGCCTTGAGCCTGGTTCACCTCATCGCCAGCCGCGTAGTGGGCCTGGCGGATGGTTTCAAGCTCGGCCTCGACATGGCGCAGATCAGCCATGCGCGATTCGAGCACATTGATGGCCTGATCGACCTCGGACTTGAGTTTGCCCTGATCCCCTTCAGCCTCGCGGCGCTTGAGGAACCACAGCTGGTGCTGCTTGAGCGTACCGTCGGCCTGCAGCTGGTTGTAGCGTGCAGCGACCTCGGCCTGCTTTTCCAGCTTTTCGAGGTTGGCGTTGAGTTCACGCAGGATGTCTTCGACCCGGGTCAGGTTCTCGCGGGTGTCGGACAAGCGGTTTTCCGTTTCGCGGCGACGTTCCTTGTACTTGGACACGCCCGCGGCTTCCTCCAGAAACAGGCGCAGCTCTTCCGGACGCGACTCGATGATGCGGCTGATGGTGCCTTGCCCGATGATGGCGTAAGCACGCGGGCCCAGGCCTGTGCCTAAAAATACGTCCTGAACGTCACGGCGACGCACAGGCTGGTTGTTGATGAAGTAACTGCTGTTGCCATCACGGGTAAGCACGCGCTTGACCGCAATCTCGGCAAACTGGCTCCACTGGCCACCCGCACGATGATCTTCATTGCTGAACACCAGCTCCACACTGGAGCGGCTGGCCGGCTTGCGGGTAGTGGTGCCATTGAAAATGACGTCCTGCATCGACTCGCCACGCAGCTCGGACGCCTTGGACTCGCCCAGCACCCAGCGCACGGCATCCATGATGTTGGACTTGCCGCAACCGTTGGGCCCCACCACGCCCACCAGCTGACCGGGGAGCATGAAGTTGGTGGGTTCAGCAAAGGACTTGAAGCCGGAAAGCTTGATGGAATTGAGGCGCACAGCAGTCGATTTGTCTGTAAAAGGTCAATGGTAACCGACAGCCATGCCCGATAATCAGCGACCATGAACCCCCTTTTGTCCAAGCTGCAGCCCTACCCCTTTGAGCGGCTGCGCCAGTTGTTTGCCGGCGTCACGCCCAACCCCACCCAGCGCCACATCAGCCTGGGCATTGGCGAACCCAAGCACGCCACCCCGCCCTTCATTCAGCAGGCCCTGACCGATGCCCTGGCTACCGGGCTGGCGGGCTACCCGGCCACGGCCGGTGAACCGGCGCTGCGCCAGGCCTGCGCGGCCTGGGTGGAGCGCCGTTATGGTCTGAAACTCGATGCGTCCACCCAGGTGCTGCCGGTGCTGGGCTCGCGCGAAGCGCTGTTTTCATTGGCGCAAACCGTGATCGACCCGACCCGGGCGGGTGCCACCGTGGTCAGCCCCAACCCCTTCTACCAAATCTACGAAGGCGCCGCCTTGCTGGCCGGGGCCACGCCGCACTTTGTGCCCAGCGACCCGGCGCGCAACTTCGCGCCCGACTGGGACAGCGTCCCCGACGACGTCTGGGCGCGCACCCAGCTGGTGTTCGTCTGCTCGCCGGGCAACCCCACGGGCGCGGTCATGCCTTTGGGGGAATGGCAAAAGCTGTTTGCCCTGTCGGACCAGCACGGCTTCGTGATCGCCTCTGACGAGTGCTACAGCGAGATTTACTTCCGCGACGAGCCGCCCCTGGGCGGTTTGGAAGCCGCCGCCAAGCTGGGCCGGGGCTTTGACCGCCTGATCGCTTTCACCAGCCTGTCCAAGCGCAGCAATGTGCCCGGCCTGCGCAGCGGCTTTGTGATGGGCGATGCGGCCCTCCTCAAGCAATTCCTGCTCTACCGCACCTACCACGGCAGCGCCATGAGCCCGGTGGTGCAGACGGCCAGCATCGCGGCCTGGGGCGACGAGCAGCACGTGGTCGACAACCGCAACCTCTACCGCACCAAGTTCGCCCAGGTCACGCCCGTGCTGGCCGAAGTGCTGGATGTGAAACTGCCCGACGCCAGCTTCTACCTGTGGGCCGGCGTCCCTGCGGGCTGGCAGCGTGACGACGCGGCTTTTGCCAAGGCGCTGTACGAAAAAGAGCACGTGACCGTGTTGCCCGGCAGTTACCTGGCGCGGGAATTCAACGGCATCAACCCCGGTCGCGGCCGCGTGCGCATGGCGCTTGTGGCCGAAACTGCCGAGTGTCTGGAAGCGGCCGAGCGCATTGCCCGCTTTGTGCGGCAGCACCCGAACAAGGTCTGAACATGAGCGAAATTTGTCACGACTCGCTACAGCTGGCTGAACTGCTGATCGCGCACCCTTCCGTCACACCCGACGACGCAGGCTGCATGGATTTGATCGCAGGGCTTTTGCAATCCCAAGGCTTCGAATGCGAGTTCATGGACTCTGGCCCCGAAGATTTCCGCGTGCGTAACCTGTGGGCGCATCGCCGTGGCCGCAGCGGGCAGACCCTGGCCTTTGCGGGCCACACTGACGTGGTGCCCACCGGTCCTTTGGCGCAATGGACCAGTGACCCGTTCACCCCGACTCATCGCGATGGCAAGCTCTATGGCCGTGGCGCCAGCGACATGAAGACGTCCCTGGCCGCCATGGTGGTGGCCGTGCGCGAATTTCTGGACGCCGAACCGGACCCAGCCCTGGGCATCGCTTTTTTGCTGACCAGCGACGAGGAAGGCCCTGCGGTGGACGGCACGGTGATCGTCTGCGAGAAACTGAAAGCGCGTGGCGAAGCACCGCAGTTTTGCATCGTCGGTGAGCCCACCTCGGTGGAACGCACTGGCGACATGATCAAGAACGGCCGCCGCGGCACGATGAGCGGCAAGCTCACGGTCAAAGGCGTGCAGGGCCACATCGCCTACCCGCACCTGGCCGACAACCCCATCCACCGTCTGGCACCTGCTCTGGCCGAGCTGGTGGCCATCCGCTGGGACGAGGGCAACGATTTCTTCCCGCCCACCAGCTGGCAGGTCAGCAACATCCACGCGGGCACCGGGGCAAGCAATGTGATCCCGGGCGACTGCGTGGTGGATTTCAACTTCCGCTTCTGCACCGAGTCCACGCCCGAAAGCCTGCAGCAGCGCCTGACCGCCGTGCTGGACAAACACGGTCTGCAGTACGAGCTGAAGTGGACCATTGGCGGTCTGCCCTTCCTGACCACGCCGGGCACACTGGTCGGCGCCATCCAGAAAGCGATTCTTGATGAAACCGGCCTGAACACCGAGCTGTCGACCACCGGCGGCACCAGCGATGGCCGCTTCATCGCGCAGATCTGCCCGCAGGTGATCGAGTTTGGCCCGCCCAACGCCACCATCCACAAGGTGGACGAGCATGTCGCCCTGAGCGACATCTCGCCGCTCAAGGCCATCTACCGCCGCACGCTTGAAAACCTCAACGCCGGGTTGTCCGCATGACGCTGCTGCAACTGGTGAATGCCAGCGCACAGCGGCTGGAGCAAGCGGGCGTGTCTTTCGGCCACGGCACCCTGAACGCCCACGACGAAGCCGCGTGGCTGGTGCTCTGGCGCCTGGGCCTGCCGCTGGACAGCGAGATCGACGAACGCGCGGTCACGCTGGAGCAGCAGGCGCAAGTGCAGGCCTTGATCGAAGAACGCATCCGCACCCGCAAACCTGCCGCCTACCTCACACGCGAAGCCTGGCTGCAGGGCGTACCCTTTTATGTGGACGAGCGCGCCATCGTGCCGCGCAGCCTGATCGCCGAGGTGCTGGCCGACGGCACGATCGACGCTTGGTTGTCCGACCAGACCACCCGCGTGCTGGACCTGTGCACCGGCAACGGCAGCCTGGCCGTGCTGGCGGCGCTGGCCTGGCCGGAAGTGCAGGTGACGGGGGCCGACATTTCGCCCGATGCACTGGCCGTGGCCCGCATCAACGTGGATCGGCACGCCTTGCAGGACCGCATCACGCTGATTCAAAGCGATGGCCTGTCTGCCCTGCCGGGCCCCTTCGATCTGATCGTCTGCAATCCGCCCTATGTGTGCCAGGCCAGCATGGACGCGCTGCCTGCAGAGTACCGCGCAGAACCCGAACTGGCGCTGGCCGGTGGCTTGGACGGCATGGACTTTGTGCGCCAGCTCTTTAGGGATGCCCCCAGCCGCATGAGCGAGGATGCCGTGCTGGTGCTGGAAATCGGCAACGAGGCGGCGCACTTTGTTGCGGCCTTCCCCCAACTCGAAGTCGCCTGGCTGGACACCAGCGCAGGTGACGACCAGGTGCTGCTGGTGACCCGTCAAGCCCTTCTTACTTTGTAGGAGCGGTCTTTGACCGCGATGGCGTCAGCTTTTCAATCAATCGCGGCCAGAGGCCCGTCCTACGCAGTCTTATTTTTCAATGATCTCCCTTAAAAACGTCACCCTGCGCCGTGGCACCAAAGTGCTGCTGGACCAGGCTTCGGTCACCCTCAACCCTGGCGAGAAAGTCGGTCTGATCGGGCGCAATGGCGCAGGCAAGTCCACCCTGTTTGCCCTGCTCAATGGCACGCTGCATGAAGACGGCGGCGACTTCGACATGCCCAAAGCCTGGCGCATGGCCCAGGTGGCGCAGAACATGCCCGAGACCGAGCAGCCTGCCTCTGAGTTTGTACTGGAAGGCGACACCCGTCTGGCAGAGTTGCGCCAACGCCTGTTGGCGGCCGAAGCCAGCGGCGACGGCATGGAAATGGCCCACGTCTACACCGACCTGGCGGACGCGGGTGACCACGACGCCCTGCCCCGCGCCGAAGCGCTGATTCTGGGTCTGGGTTTTCGGGTCGACGAGCTAAGCAAGCCGGTCAACAGCTTCTCCGGCGGCTGGCGCATGCGATTGCAGCTGGCGCGCGCGCTGATGTGCCCGTCCGACATTTTGTTGCTCGACGAGCCGACCAACCACCTGGACCTGGACGCCCTGGTCTGGCTCGAAGCCTGGCTGCAGCGCTACAGCGGCACCATGATCGTGATCAGCCACGACCGCGAGTTCCTTGACGCGGTGACCGACGTCACCTTGCACATCGAGCACGCCAAGCTCACGCGCTACGGCGGCAACTACAGCGCGTTTGAAACCCTGCGTGCGCAGCAGATGGAGCTGCAGCAGGCGGCCTTTGCCAAGCAGCAAGACAAGATTGCGCACCTGCAGAAGTTCATCACCCGCTTCAAGGCCAAGGCCAGCAAGGCCAAGCAGGCGCAGAGCCGCGTCAAGGCCCTGGAGCGCATGGAGAAGGTGGCGCCACTGCTGGCCGAGGCCGAATTCACCTTCGACTTCAAGGAGCCGAACAACCTGCCCAACCCCATGCTGGCCATCAGCGAGGCGAGTTTTGGCTACATGGTTGACGGCGCGCCCAAGACCATCGTGCAGGGCGTGAGCAAGTCGGTGCTGGCAGGCCAGCGCATCGGCATTCTGGGTGCCAACGGTCAGGGCAAATCGACATTGGTCAAAACCATCGCCCGCACCATGCCTGCACTGGCCGGCACGCTGACAGAGGGCAAGGGCCTGAACATCGGCTACTTTGCCCAACAGGAACTTGACGTGCTGCACCCGCAGGATAACCCGCTCGAGCACATGGTCCGCCTGGCCAAGGAACTCGGGCCGCAAAGCGGCGAACCCAGCCGCGAGCAGGACCTGCGCAACTACCTGGGCACCTTCAACTTCTCGGGCGACATGGTCAAGCAGGCCGTGGGCACCATGAGCGGCGGCGAAAAAGCCCGCCTGGTGCTGGCCATGATCGTGTGGCAGCGCCCAAATTTGCTGCTGCTGGACGAGCCGACCAACCACCTGGACCTGGCCACACGAGAAGCACTGTCGATGGCGCTCAACGAGTTCGAGGGCACCGTGATGCTGGTCAGCCACGACCGTGCCTTGCTGCGCGCCGTCTGCGACGAGTTCTGGATGGTGGGTCGCGGCAAAGTTGAACCCTTTGACGGTGATCTGGACGACTACCAGCGTTACCTGCTGGAGGAATCGAAGCGTTTGCGCGAAGAAGCCAAGGCGGGTACAACTGCATCTGCAGCACAACCAGGCAAGACCACAGCAATGCCTATTGTTGAAACACCTGTCGCTCCACCAGCCGCTTCACAAGCCCCTGCATTGAGCGCAGGCGAGCAACGGAAACAGGATGCCCAGCGTCGCCAGCAACTGGCCGCGCAGACCCGCCCGCTGAAAAAGGAGCTGGAAACCATCGAGCAGCGCATACCCAGGCTCGAAAAGGAGAAAGCTGATCTGGAGGCACAGCTGAGCAGCCCTCTGCCCCCGGCCGACATCGCGGACACAGGTCGCCGACTCAAAGCACTGGGCGATGAACTGGCAGCTCTCGAGGAACGCTGGCTTCAATTGTCAGAAGAGTTGCAGGAAGTGGAAAACAGCTAAGACCTGTCGTGGTGCGGATCGTCAGCTGAGCAAATTCATGAGCACAGAATAAAAAAGCCTGATGGCGAAACACCATCAGGCTGTATCTGGTAGGACGTGCAGGATTCGAACCTGCGACCAACGGATTAAAAGTCCGCTGCTCTACCAACTGAGCTAACGTCCCAAACATTTGCCAGCCGGGCTGACAAAAAAAATCACCCGCAAATATCATCTGCCGGGCGACTTTGGAGTGGTAGGACGTGCAGGATTCGAACCTGCGACCAACGGATTAAAAGTCCGCTGCTCTACCAACTGAGCTAACGTCCCACTCGTTTCAGCGTTGCTGCTGAGCCTTGAATTATAGCGTCATTTTGATGACTTGACGCCGCCAGCCAACAAATTCATGACTTCCGTTGCAGCGCACATGCCAAAGGTAGCTGTGACCCCCACCAAGGAGCCATAGCCGTGGCAGTTGAGGGTGCCATCGCCTTGCAGTGCACAAGACGGGGCAGGGCCTGCGACTGCCTCGCGACTGAAGACGCAGCGTACATGCATGCGCTTGCCATCACGCGGCGCACCGTGGTGTTTACGTAAACGGTAACGTAACTGCGCCAGCAAGGGGTCATGCGTGACGCTCGACAAATCATCTACATCCACCTTGTGTGCCAAGCGTTTGCCTCCGGCTGCACCGACACACACAAAAGGCACTTTTTCGCGCAAGGCCCACAGCGTCATGGCTAGCTTGGCTTTGAGCTGGTCGCAGGCGTCGATCAGGGCATCTGGCTTTGTCGGCAACAAGGAGGGCCAGTTTTCGGGGCTGACAAAATCGTCCACCACATCCACCTGACACCCGGGATGAATTTGCGCAATGCGCGCGCGCATGGCTTCAATCTTGGCTTGCCCCAGGGTGGAGGTCAGCGCGTGAATTTGCCGGTTGATGTTGGACTCGGCAATGTGGTCCATGTCGATCAATGTCAGGCGTGCCACACCACTGCGAGCCAGGGCTTCTGCGGCCCAGGAGCCCACACCGCCAATACCGACCACCACGACATGCGCCTGGCGCAATCGCTGAGCGACTTCCACACCATACAGGCGTTGCAGACCACCAAAGCGGCGATCTTCATCGCCCAAAAGTTGGCTCACTGTCGCATCTCCCACTGCAAGGTGAGATAAGCGCCTGCTGCTATCGCAAGCATGGCCAAAATACTCATCAAACTCAAAGTAGACAGGCCAGACAAGCCTTGTCCGATGGTGCAGCCCATGGCCGTAACGGCACCAAAACCCATCAAGCAGCCACCGAGCATATGGCGCACCAGATCGGAGGTCTGACGAAAACCCTCCCATCGGAAACTGCCTTGCAAAAGCGCGCTGAGCCAGGCTCCGAGCAAAACGCCCGGCACCATCATCATGCCCACTGTCATGCGCTTGCTTCCATCACTCCAGTACTGCAAGGCGTCCAGCCAATAGCCCACTGGAGCCGTAAAACTCATGGACTCCATACGAGCACTGGAGGTCCCCAGGAATACCGATTCCAGCGTGTCGGGGTGTTCGGGCACCCAGCCCCAAACGCCTGTCAACCACCACATGCCGGCCACCAGCAAACCCAAGACACTGGCAGGTCCTATACCCTCTTTCCAGAAACGCTCGGATGGACGCCAGGCCCACAGCCACAAGACCAATGCCAGCAGGGCTGCCGTCCAGGCTGATGTAGGCCACAAATCCGTGCCCAGCCACATAGACACCCAATCACCTACAAATCCGCGCCCTGCCCAGTCCCACTGCCAGACATCAAGCCCTTGAACCCGAAACACGGCCAAAGCTCCACGCATGGTGGCCAGCGCCGTCACCCCCATGCACAACAAGACCACAAGAGACTTGAGGTTGCCCGCAGCCAGACGCACCAGCGATTTGCTGGCGCAGCCCGATGCGAGAACCATACCCACCCCGAAGCAAAAGCCCCCGACCAAGGCAGACATCCACATGAGGCCAGACGTGTTGTAGATGGTGTTGGCCACATCGATCCAGCCCTGCCCTTGCATCAGCCCCACCGAGAGCATGGACACTGCCAGGGCAGCCGCCCATTGGCGCAATCGACGGGTATCGCCGGTTACCACCAGGTCACTGATGGCACCCATGGTGCAAAACTGACTGCGATGAACCAAGGCACCAAAGCCCACAGCCAAGAAAAATGCCATGACAAGCATGGCATCCAGGCGGGAGGAAAGGTCCATCACATCCATCACTTGAGCTTGGCCTGTCGTTCCTTGGCCACGTTGGCTGCTTCGGTGTTGGGATACGCTGCCATCAGATCCTGCAGGGTTTTGCGCGCGCCCTTGACATCCTTGAGCTCGAGCTGAACGTTCGAAACAGCCAACATGGCCTCAGGAGCGCGAGTGTGGTTGGGGGATGCCGCCAGCATTTGACGGAAGTGCGTCAAAGCGCTCTTGTAGTCTTTGTTGGCATATTCGGCATTGCCCAGCCAAAACAGCACAGACGGACCGTAGCCGGACTGCGGATAGCGCTGCAGGAAGTTGGCCAGAGCCACTTGCGCCTGGTCAAACTTTCCACTCCGGAAAACCACCATGGCGGCATCAAAATCTTTTTTCTCGGCTGGATCGGCAAGGAATTCAACGCCATCCACGCTCACCCGAGCAGGCTCGAATTTGCGTAACCGCTCATCCAGGCCGGTCTGCACATCGCGCTGGCGTTGCTGCATCTCTGAGACATCACGCACCAGCTGTTCATTGCGGCCACGCGATTGAGCCAGTTCCTGACGCATCATCTCCAGCTGGCTTTGGAGGTCCAGCAGACTGTTGCGCAACTGGCTGTCGCTTTTTTCCACCGCATCCAGGCGCTGGCGCAAATCCAGAATGGCCCGACGAGCTTCATCATCCTCAAACAAACCCGCATGGGCATTCGATATCACACCGCACAGCAGCAGTGCGGCCAAAGCAGGCACTCGGATGGACAAAGCTCGCACAGGTCAACTCCCTTTTTGGATCAGTACTTGAATTCGACGCGACGGTTTTTGGACATGCCCTCTTCCGTGCCGGAGCCGTCAGCCAGACGCTCTTTGCCATAGCTGACCGCTTCCATCTGGTTGTCGGACACACCCAACAGGCTCAGGGCGCGTCGCACAGCTTCAGCACGCTTTTGGCCCAGAGCCAGGTTGTATTCACGACCACCACGCTCGTCGGTATGACCTTGCAGCATGACCTTGCGCTGCGCATTGGCCTGCAGGAACTTGGCGTGCGCTTCAATCACGGGGCGCGCTTCTGCCTTGACCACAAAGCTGTCGAAATCAAAGTAAACCACATGAGCGGTGTTGACAGGGCCCATGCCTGCGCGTGCGGCATTGGCATCAACGGTGTTGACACCGTTTTGGCCATCACCCAAGGCATTGCTTTGTGAGGTGGCTGCCTTGTCTTCCACAGGCACGTCATCGAGCTTGACGCCCGAAGCACAACCTGCAAGCAAGGACACCAACAAGGCACTGGCCAACCATTTTTTCATGTTCAAACTCCTGAGATTCAAAAAGTGTGTGTTCTTCATTTACGCATCGGACCCCAAGCGGGTTCGCGAATATCGCCATTTTGCCCCGCCAAACGCGCCTTGATGCGCCCATCCAATGTGGACGTGACCAAAGATTCACGTCCTTGCACAATCGTGGCGTAAATCAGCATCTTGCTGTTGGGCGCAAAGCTGGGACGCTCATCGGCTGTCGTGTCACTGATCGGGCTTACCAGGCCAGTGGTCAGATCCATCACATGAACCTTGAATTGACCTGCGTTGCGGGAAACATAAGCCATCCAGCGGCCATCCGGGCTGATGGATGGTGAGATATTGTAATTGCCGCTAAAGGTCACACGCTCGGCAGGACCTCCCGATGCAGGCATGCGGTAAATCTGCGGCGAACCACCGCGATCACTCACAAAGAAAATCTGACTGCCGTCGGGGGTGTACACCGGCTCGGTATCGATCCCCGAGGATTGCTGCAAACGGCGAGGCTCTCCACCCTGCAAGGCAATCTGATAAATCTGGGAACCACCGCTGCGGCTGAGTGTAGCGACCACAGCGCGCCCGTCAGGGGACCAGCCGGGCGCACTGTTGGAGCCCTTGAAATTAGCCACCACACGTCGCTTTCCGGTGGACAGCTCGTGGACAAAAATGACCGGCTTGTGCAACTCGAAAGACACGTATGCAAGCTGATCTCCATTGGGTGACCAGCTGGGCGAAATGATAGGTTCAGGACTGGTCAGAGCAGTACGGGCCCCTTCGCCGTCAGAATCGGCCACCCATAGGTTGTATCGGCCGGCAGACTTGGCAACATAAGCGATGCGGGTAGCAAACACCCCAGGCGTGCCCGTCAGTTGCTGAAAGATCCAGTCTGCCATGCGGTGTGCCGACAAACGCAGATCTCCGGGCATCACGGTATCCTTGAATGCAGACTTTTCCTGTCCTGTGACGATATCCCACAAGCGCGCCCGGATGTCATACCGGCCATCGGCCAGGCGCGTCATGCTGCCGGCCACCAACGCATCAGCACCCCGTTGGCGCCAGGCATTGGCATCCGGGGCTGCAAGTTCGTCAAGTTGGCTGCCAGCGGAATCCAGTGTCTTGAACTGGCCGGAACGCTCAAGATCAGCCTGAACAATTTCAGAAATCTTTTGCGGCGCGGCCGATTGACCACGCAAAGGCACCAAAACCACTGGAATTCGGGTCATGCCCACACCGGTCACTTCAACACGGAACTGGGCCTGTGCTGTCAGGGCCATGCCCAAGGCGCCCACCAGGGTCAGCCAACGCAAAAACAACAAGAAAAAGGAACGATAACTCATGGATACCCGACCCTGCTACAGAGAGAAACACACGCAAGTGCGTGATCCTACACCCTCGCTGTGGCGCTACGTACAATTAGCCCCAAAATGAAACCCACCTCTCACCCATCCGCTGGCGCAGTCGAACAGCCGAGCATCCGTCAACGCATGCTCAAGCTGGCGCCTTACTTTGGTTGGCAAAAGGGCATATGGGCCCTGGCTATTGCAGCAACGGTGGTCGCCGCAATCACCGAGCCCTTGATCCCTGCCCTCTTCCAGCCCCTGCTGGACAAGGGGTTCAACGGTCAAAAACTGCCTCTGTGGAGCATCCCGGTCACCGTGCTGGCGCTGTTTGCGGCACGCGGACTGGCTCACTTCACGGCCCAGTATTGCCTGTCGCGAATCACCAACGATGGCATGGAAAAGCTGCGTGGCCAGCTTTTCGAGCGCATGCTGCGCGCCGATCTGAGCCTGTTTTCACGACAAAGCGCAAGCGCTCTGTCCAATACCGTGGTTTATGAAGTCCAGACCGGCGCCGCGCAGCTGGTATCGGCCGTGATTGGACTCAGCCGTGATGGACTGACCCTGCTGGCTTTGATCGGCTATCTGTTTTGGCTGAACTGGAAGTTGACCCTCTTGGTCTTCACCGTGGCTCCCGGCCTGAGCTGGATCATGCGCGTGCTTTCACGTCGGCTGTACCGTCTGACCCGCGAAAGCCAGCAAGCCACTGATGATCTGGCTTATGTGGTTGAAGAAAACGTGCTCGCCCACCGCATGGTCCGCTTGCACGGTGCTCAAACGCAACAGCGCGATCGATTTGCACATCTGGCCAAGCAGCTGCGCCGCCTGGCCCTCAAGTCCACAACCGCCTCGGCAGCCATGACGCCACTCACGCAAATGATGGCAGCCCTGGCTTTGTCCTTGGTACTCATGATCGCCCTGATGCAAAGCCAGGACGGTGGCAGCAACAACACCGTAGGCAGTTTTGTGGCTTTCATTACCGCCATGCTGATGCTGGTAGCCCCCATCAAACGCCTGGCCGATGTCACCACACCAATCACGCGAGGGCTGGCAGCGCTTGAGCGAGGCATGAACCTTTTGCGCGACATCCCTCTCGAAGCCCAAGGTACGCACCGTGCAGAGCGGGCCCAAGGCAAGTTGCAGTTTTCTCAAGTGCAGGTGCGCTTCAACGCAGACGGCCCCGCTGCCCTGAGCGATGTGGATTTACTGGTGCAACCAGGCGAGACGCTGGCCCTGGTCGGAACCTCGGGGGCAGGCAAAACCACGCTGGTCAATCTGCTGCCGCGTTTTCTGCACCCGAGCAGCGGCCGCATTGAACTCGATGGCGTGGACGTATCCGCCTGGAACCTGGATAGCCTGCGCGCCCAGATGGCCATGGTCAGCCAGGATGTCACCATGCTCAATGAAAGCATTTTGAGCAACGTCTGCCTGGGCCAGGCACCTGATCGCACACGTGCAGAGCATGCCCTGCGCGCCGCCAATTTGTGGGAGCATGTTTCGCAATTGCCGGCCGGCATGGACACGGTCCTGGGACACAACGCCAACCAACTCTCTGGCGGGCAACGCCAACGCCTGGCCATTGCTCGCGCCTTGTACAAGGATGCCCCCATCCTGATTCTGGACGAAGCCACTTCGGCACTGGACAACACTTCCGAGCGCGCCGTGCAGGAAGCCTTGCAGCGGCTGATGGTTGGGCGCACCACCCTGATCATTGCCCACCGCTTGTCCACCATTGAACACGCCGACCGCGTCGTGGTCATGGAGCGTGGGCGCATTGTTGAGCAAGGTGCGCCCGCTGCCTTGCTGGCGCAAGGTGGGGCCTATGCCCGTCTGCACCAGCAGGGACAGTGGGCACAACCCGACGACAGCAACGCGGCCTGAGCGCCAGCTTTATAGCAACACAATGTCGTAACGGTCGGGCCCCAAGGCGGCATCAGATTGCAAGGAAATCGGCTTGTTGATGAAGTCCGACAGGCCAGCAAGATGCTGGCTTTCTTCGTCCAGGAACAAATCAATCACCGCCGGGTGCGCCACCACACGAAACTCACGCGGGTTGAACTGCCGCGCCTCGCGCAAAATCTCGCGCAACACATCGTAGGCTACCGAGCGAGGCGTTTTGACAATGCCTTTGCCTTCGCAGCTGGGGCAAGGCTCACACAGCATGTGTGCCAAAGACTCACGCGTGCGCTTGCGCGTCATCTCCAGCAAGCCCAGTGGCGAAAAGCCGCCTACCATGGTCTTAACCCGGTCTCGGGCCAGCTGTTTTTTCAGCTCGGCCATGACCGCTTCCTGGTGATCGGATCGCCCCATGTCAATGAAGTCGGCAATGATGATGCCGCCCAGGTTGCGCAAGCGCAGTTGCCGTGCAATGGCTTGCGCGGCTTCCAGGTTGGTTTTGAAAATCGTGTCTTCAAAATTGCGCGCACCCACATAACCACCGGTGTTCACGTCCACAGTGGTCAAGGCCTCGGTCTGGTCAATGATCAGGTAACCCCCTGACTTGAGGTCCACCCGTCGCCCCAAGGCACGGGCCACCTCGTCGTCGATGGCGTAGAGATCAAAAATCGGGCGCTCGCCTTTATACAGCTGCAAACGCTCAGCCGCCTTGGGCATGAATTCCTGCGCAAAGACCAGCAAGGCCTGGTGCTGCTCGCCAGAGTCAATGCGGATGGACTGTGTGGCTTCGCTCACCATATCGCGCAGCACGCGCTGCAACAAGGTCAAGTCCTGGTGCAGCAAGCTGCCCGCCGGGCGACGAATAGAGGCGTCCTTGATGCGTGCCCAGGTCTTGCGCAAATAAGCAATGTCGTCCTGCAGCTCGGCATCGCTGGAGTCTTCGGCATTGGTGCGCAAGATAAAACCACCGCCCTCTTGCCCCACCAGACCTTGCACGCGTTGACGCAAAGCATCGCGCAACTCGAACGGGATTTTTTGCGACACCCCAATATGGTCATCCTGCGGCAAAAACACCAGATGCCGACCTGCAATGCTGATCTGTGTCGACAGGCGTGCGCCCTTGGTGCCTATCGGGTCCTTGATGACCTGCACCATCAGGGACTGCCCCTCGAACACCTGCTTTTCAATCGGCACCAGCGGCTGGCCACTGCGCGCCTGTGACGGTGGCTCGCCTTCGGCCTGACGCTGCCAGACATCAGCCACATGCAGAAAAGCAGCACGCTCCAAGCCGATGTCGATAAATGCCGACTGCATTCCAGGCAACACCCGGGCCACCTTGCCCAGGTACACATTACCCACAATGCCCCGCTCCAGCGAACGCTCGATGTGCAGCTCCTGCACCGCGCCGGACTCCACCACGGCCACGCGCGTCTCTTGCGGCGACCAGTTGACCAAGATGTCTTGCTGCATGCTCACTCCTGCGTGCTCAAACCTTGACGCCCACAGCACGCAGCAGCATGGCCGTTTCGTGCAAAGGCAGGCCCATGATGCCCGAATAACTGCCCCGAATCTGGCTGATGTTGACTGCCATCAAGCCCTGTATGGCATAAGCACCCGCTTTGCCCATGGGCTCGCCACTTTGCACATAAGCGCGAATTTGCGCGCTCGTCATGGGAACCACACGCACCCAGGACTGCGACACCACAGCATGACGCGTACGGCCTTTCTGGACGGCCACAGCCGTCAACACGCGATGCGCTTGGCCCGCGAGTTGGGTCAGCATGCGCTGCGCATCCTGCGCATCTTCGGGTTTGCCGAGAATGTCGCGCCCCAAAGCCACCGTGGTGTCGGCGCACACGATCACGCCTGCCGGCAGCTTCAAGGCTTTGTGGCGCTGCACAGCAGCGTCCAGCTTGAGCGCGGTCACACGTTGCACATAGCTCAGAGGCGATTCACGCCCCTTCACCACCTCCAGCGCCTCGGCGTCCAAGGCCGGGTCGGGCAAGAGCACCTGGGCCTGCACCCCGATTTGCTCCAGCAACTGTTTGCGGCGCGGACTTTGGGAGGCCAGGTAAATCATGCGTTCACTCTCGGTGGTAAGGATGGTTGGCGTTGATGGACCAGGCACGATAGAGCTGCTCAATCAGCAACACCCGCGCCATGGCGTGCGGCAGCGTCATGTCTGACAGGCGAACACGCTCGTGCGCCGCTGCCTTGAATTCGGGGGCCAGCCCGTCCGGGCCGCCAATGACCAGGGCCACATCGTCACCCGAAAGCTGCCAGTCCTTGAGGCGCTGGGCCAGTGCTTGTGTGGTCAACGAAGTACCTCGCTCGTCCAGAGCCACAATTCGCGTGCCACGGGGTATGGCCGCTTCAATGCGCTGCCGCTCGGCCGCGTACAGGGTCTGCAGGGTCTTGGAGCCACGGGGCTCGGTTTTGACGGCCTTGACCTCTACTTTGAGTTCAGGCGGAAAACGTTTGGCGTAATCGTGGAAGGCCGTCTCGGCCCAATCAGGCATGCGCTGCCCCACCGCCACCAAGAGCAGCTTCATCGGAACTTAGGCAGCGCTTTTGCGGGCCCGTGGGGCTTTGCTTACAGCTTTCTTGGCAGCAGGCTTGGCTGTGGTTTTCTTGGCTGCAGCTTTGACGGGCTTGGGTGCACCCACCACTTTTTTGGTTGGCGCAGACTTCTTGGCCGGGGCCTTCAGTGCGGGCTTGGCTGCGCCAGTGGTCTTCTTGGCGGGAGCCTTGGACACTGGAGCCTTTTTGGCAGCCACTTTTTTGGCCGTCGCTTTGCCTGATTTGGCTGCAACTTTTGATGCAGGCTTGGCGACAGCGGGTTTGGCCACGACAGGCTTGGCTGCACCGAGCTTCAGACGCACTGGCTTTTCACCCCAGATTTCTTCGAGATGGTAGTACTGACGAATCAGGGGCTGCATGATGTGCACCACAGCCATCCCGCAATCCACAATGATCCATTCGCCGTTGTCTTCGCCTTCAATGCGGGGCTTGTCAAAACCGGCCTCCCGGACCTTGTCGCGCACGCTGGCCGACAGCGCCTTGGTCTGACGGTTGGACGTGCCAGAGGCCACGATCACCCGCTCGAACAAAGGTGACAACGATTCGGTGTCAAACACCTGGATGTCCTGCGCTTTGACATCCTCCAGTCCATCGACGATGGCTCGCTGGAGTTTTTGAACGTCTTTTTTGCCGGAAGCTGCTGTCATGTGTCAGACCTGTAGAGATGATGTTGTTCGATGTACTGTGCCACAGTCGGGCTGACAGCGCCATCCAGAGATTGGGAGTCGGGGACACGTTGACGAATATCGGTGCCCGATTGCGGCATGAGCGGCATGCTCAAAGGGTGTACCTGCAATTGCGCGTACACCCCTTGGCCATCACTGCCGGGCGACGACGAAGCGCCCCCCCAGGCCGCAACCTGCGGGTCACGGCGTGCGGGGCAGATTATAGCCAGCCGCGCCAATTCCTCGATCCGGTGCCAGCTCGGCAGCGAACGCCACTGGTCATCGCCCATGAGCAAGTACAACTGTGCTTGCGGATGCTCAGCCCTCAACTCGAGCAAGGTATCGATGGTGTAGCTCGGCCCGGTTCTACGGGTTTCCCGCTCGTCAATCACTACACGATCGCCCAGAGGCAAAAAGGCTAACGCACACATGGCACTGCGGTGCTGCGCTTGAGACAGGCTTTGCGGCTTGTACCAGGCCTGCCCTGTGGGCAGGATGAGCAAGCGGTCCAGCTGCAGCTGGGCCAAGGCCGTCCGGGCCAGGGCCACGTGAGCCACATGTGGCGGATCAAAAGCCCCGCCAAACACGCCCAGCCGCATCGCCTCAGTCACACCCAGTCCTTGGGCACCAGAAAGTGACTGATCAGCCGCGCCTCCGGTGTACCCGGCGCGTCTTCGCGCTGGTAAGACCAGCTGACCAAGGGCGGCATGGACAACAAAATCGATTCAGCGCGCCCGCCCGACTGCAAGCCAAAGTGCGTGCCCCGGTCCCAGACCAGGTTGAACTCCACGTAGCGGCCGCGGCGGTAGAGCTGAAACTCGCGTTCGCGCTCGCTCCACTCGGTGTCCTCGCGCTTGTGCACGATGGGCAAGTAGGCCGGCAAGAAGGCATCGCCCACGCTTTGCAGCATCTCAAAGCTGCGCTGCATGCCCAGCTCGGAAAAATCGTCAAAGAACACGCCACCAATGCCGCGCTGCTCCTGGCGGTGCTTGTTGCAAAAGTAGTCGTCGCACCAGGTCTTGAAGCGTGGGTACAGCTCGCTGCCAAAAGGCTCCAGCGCCTGTTTGCAGGTCTGGTGAAAATGCACCGCATCTTCTTCAAAGCCGTAGTACGGCGTCAGGTCCATGCCACCACCAAACCAGGCCACCGAAGGCTGGCCTTGGGGGTGCGCCGCAATCATGCGCACATTCATGTGAACCGTAGGCACATAAGGGTTGCGAGGGTGAAACACCAGCGACACACCCATGGCCTCAAATGGCGCACCTGCCAGTTCCGGACGGTGTTGTGTGGCCGAGGGCGGCAGCTGCGGGCCACGCACATGCGAAAAACCACAACCCGCACGCTCAAACGTGGTGCCACCTTCCAGAATGCGAGTGATACCTTGCCCTTGCAGACGCTCGCCAGAGGGCTTTTCCCAGCTGTCAGACACAAAGGTGCCACCGTCCAAATCTGCAACCGCCTGAGTGATGCGGTCTTGCAGACCGGTCAGGTATTGGCGCACCTGCGCCGTGTCAAAAGAGTGGTTGCTCATGCTGTTGTTCCTTTGCGGGTTTGAGCCTCGTTGGGCCGCGGACTCCAGGGCTGGATCGGACAAGCCAAATGGGCTCGGCAGCCTTGGACCCCTTCATAGACCTTCGCAATGTGTTCGAAGTCACGCTGCACATCACCGGTGGTCCAGAAAAAATCTTCAATGCTGATGCGCTTGCGACCCCAGTCAAACTTGACCAGCGCCAGTGGCACCTGCGCAGCAAGCGCCATTTGGTAAAAGCCGGTGCGCCAGCCTGGCGTCAGGCCACGCGTTCCTTCGGGGGTCACACCCAGCCACAACACGCGGTTTGTTGCTTTGGCTTGCGAATACACCTCGGTCATCTGGCCTACCAGGCCGTGCGCAGCAGAGCGTTCAATGCCAATCCCCCCCACCCAACGCATCCAGCGGCCCAGCAGCGGAATGCGAAACAAGGAGTCCTTGGCGAGGTAATTGGCCGGAATGCCCAGCGCCCACTTGGCCAGCATACCCACCACAAAGTCCCAATTGCTGGTGTGCGGGTAGACCACAGCCACGCCCTGGGGCGTGGGAAAGCCTGCAAAGTCAAGCCTCCAGCCCAACAGCCGAAGCAAAGCAGTGGCCAGGCGTGAGCCCTTGAAGGTCACCGGCAAGGCCGAAGCCTCAGTGCTTGATGGCACGGTAGCCAATGTCTTTGCGGTATTGCATACCGTCAAACTGTACCCCCGCCACAGCGGCGTAGGCCTTTTGCTGCGCCTGACGCACCGAATCGCCCAACGCCGTCACACACAGCACGCGCCCGCCCGAGGTGACGGTCTGGCCATCTTTCTCGGTGGTGCCGGCATGGAACACCATCGCGTCCAGACTGTCGGCCGGCAGGCCGGTGATGGCATCGCCCTTGCGCGGGTTCATGGGGTAGCCGGCGGCGGCCAGCACCACGCCCAGCGCCACGCGGCGATCCCATTCCAACTCGATCTTGTCCAGACTTTCGCTGGTGGCGGCCATCATCACGTCAAACAGGTCCGACTTGAGGCGCATCATGATGGGTTGCGTCTCGGGATCACCCATGCGGCAGTTGAATTCGAGCGTCTTGGGCTTGCCTTGCGCATCGATCATCAAGCCGGCGTACAAAAAACCGGTGTAGGGAATGCCGTCTTTTTCCATGCCACGGATGGTGGGCATGATCACCTCGCGCATGGCGCGGGCATGCACATCAGCCGTCACCACCGGCGCGGGCGAATACGCGCCCATGCCACCGGTGTTGGGGCCTTCATCAGCGTCCAGCAGGCGTTTGTGGTCCTGACTGGTGGCCAGCGCAGTGACGTTCTTGCCGTCGCACAGCACGATGAAGCTGGCTTCCTCACCCTGCAAAAATTCCTCGATCACGACCCGGGCGCCGCCTTCGTTGTGGGTCACACCCAAGGTGTTGTCCACCAGCATGAAATCGATCGCTTCGTGCGCTTCGGCCAGCGTCATGGCCACCACCACGCCTTTGCCAGCGGCCAAACCATCGGCCTTGACCACAATGGGTGCGCCTTTGCGATCCACATAGGCGTGCGCCGCCACCGGGTCGGTAAAGGTTTCAAACTCGGCCGTGGGAATGGCGTGCCGCGCCATGAACGCTTTGGAAAACGCCTTGGAGCTTTCCAGCTGTGCGGCTGCTTTGGTCGGGCCAAAAATGCGCATGCCGTGGGCGCGAAACTCGTCCACCACACCAGCAGCCAATGGCGCTTCGGGGCCCACCACCGTCAGACCAATCTGGTTGGCCTGCGCCCATTCGCGCAGTTGCACCACATCAGAAATAGGCACATTGACCAGGTTCTTGTCGCGTGCGGTACCGCCATTGCCGGGCGCCACATAGACCTGCTGCACCTTTTGAGACTGGGCCAATTTCCAGGCTAGCGCATGTTCGCGGCCACCGCCGCCTACAACCAATACTTTCATTTAATTGCGTTCCTTATGCGTCAATTTCGGCGTTGTGGAACACGTTTTGCACGTCATCCAGGTCTTCCAGGGCATCCAGCAGTTTTTGCATCTTGACGGCATCGTCGCCAGTGACGGCCACTGTGTTTTCGGGCCGCATGGTCACCTCAGCCACCTCGGCCATCAAGCCTGCGGCCTCCAGAGCGTTTTTCACGGCTTCAAAGTCGCCAGGTGCAGTCAGCACCTCAATAGCGCCCTCCTCGTCTGCAATCACGTCCTCGGCACCCGCTTCCAGGGCCACTTCCATGACCTTGTCTTCACTGGTTCCGGGCGCAAAAATCAGCTGCCCGCAGTTCATGAACTGGAAAGCCACCGAACCCTCGGTGCCCATATTGCCGCCGTGCTTGGAAAACGCGTGACGAACCTCAGCCACCGTGCGCACGCGGTTGTCGGTCATGGTGTCCACAATGATGGCAGCGCCACCGATGCCATAGCCCTCGTAGCGAATTTCTTCGTAGCTCACGCCTTCGAGGTTGCCGGTGGCCTTATCGATATTGCGCTTGATGTTGTCGGCCGGCATGTTGGCCGCTTTGGCCTTGTCCACCGCCAGACGCAAACGGGGGTTGGCCGTCAGGTCACCACCGCCGGTACGCGCGGCCACCATGATCTCACGGATGATGCGGGTCCAGACGCGACCACGCTTTTCATCCTGACGCCCTTTGCGATGCTGAATATTTGCCCATTTGCTGTGGCCAGCCATACTGAAATCCTTGTACCTTGGTTTAATCTATTGCCTGCGATTTTACTTTCCCAAAGAACAAAACCCACTCAGGAGGACCCATGGCTGAACCGATGCTGATCGCGCGCAAAGCGCAAACCGAATGCGTACTTTTACCTGCGCTGGCCAACCGACACGGCTTGATCACCGGCGCCACCGGCACCGGTAAAACCGTCACACTGCAAACCTTGGCCGAGCAGTTTTCGAAGCAAGGTGTGCCCGTGTTCATGGCCGATGTCAAAGGCGACCTGACCGGCATCAGCCAACCGGGCAACATTGGCGGCAAACTGGCCCAGGTGCTGACCGAGCGCGGGCTGGACCTTCCTGAGTCCAGCGCCTGCCCGGTGCAGCTGTGGGACGTTTTTGGCGAGCAAGGCCACCCGGTGCGCGCCACCGTGAGCGACATGGGCCCCCTGCTGCTGTCGCGCATGCTCGGCCTGAATGACACCCAGGGCGGCGTGCTCAACCTGGTGTTCAAGATTGCCGACGACAACGGCATGCTGCTGCTCGACCTCAAAGACCTGCGTGCCATGCTGCAGCATGTGGGCGACAACGCCAAACAATTCACCACCGAATACGGCAACATCAGCGCCGCCAGCGTGGGCGCCATCCAGCGTGGCCTGATGCAAATCGAAACGCAGGGGGGCGACCGCTTCTTTGGCGAACCCATGCTCGACATCCAGGACATGATGCAGACTGTGGACGGCCAAGGCGTGGTCAACATCCTGGCCGCCGACAAGCTGCTGCAGTCGCCCCGCCTGTATGGCACCTTCCTGCTGTGGATGCTGTCCGAGCTGTTCGAACTGCTGCCCGAAATTGGCGACCCCGAAAAACCCAAACTGGTGTTCTTCTTTGACGAGGCCCACCTGTTGTTCAAGGACGCGCCTGCCGTGCTGGTCGAGCGCATCGAGCTGGTGGTTCGACTGGTGCGATCCAAAGGCGTGGGCGTGTACTTCGTCACCCAAAACCCCTTGGACATTCCCGATACCGTGCTAGGCCAGCTGGGCAACCGCGTGCAACACGCCCTGCGCGCCTACACGCCGCGTGACCAGAAAGCCGTGCAGTCCACTGCGCAAACCATGCGCCCCAAAGCGGGTCTGGACATTGAAGCAGCCATCACCGAGCTGGCGGTGGGCGAAGCCCTGGTCAGCCTGCTCGACGCCAAAGGCCGCCCCAGTGAAACCGAGCGCGTGTTCGTGGTGCCGCCGGGCAGCCAGATTGGCCCCATCACACCCGAACAGCGCAACGCCCTGATGCAAAGCTCACTGGTCGCTGGCGTGTACGAGAAAACCGTGGATCGCGAGTCGGCCTATGAAATGCTCCAGGCCAAAGCGCAAGCCACGACCACCGCTGCACAAGCTGCAGCACCCCAGGGCGGTTTGATGGGCGGCATGTCCGACCTGCTGTTTGGCAGCACGGGGCCTCGCGGCGGGCAACGCGACGGCATTGCCCAAATGGTGGTCAAAAGTGCGGTGCGCACGGTAGGCTCATCGATCGGGCGCGAGATTGTGCGTGGCGTGCTCGGCAGCCTGCTCGGTGGCGGTGGCCGTAAACGCTGAACGGCCAAGCCTGCCATGCGCCTGATCCGCTTCAACAAACCCTACGGCGTGCTCAGCCAGTTCACGCCCGAAGGACGCTGGCAAGGCCTCAAAGACCATATCACCCTGCCAGGGGTGCATGTGGCCGGACGGCTCGATGCGGACAGCGAAGGCCTGCTGCTGCTGACCGACCACGGCCCCTGGCAAGCGCGCATCGCCGACCCGCAACACAAAATGCCCAAAACCTATTGGGTGCAGGTCGAAGGCGTGCCCACCGAAGCCGCCCTGCACACCCTGCGCCAGGGCGTACAACTCAAGGATGGCCTGACACGGCCCGCACAGGCACGGCCAATTGACGAACCCCAAGGCCTGTGGCCGCGTACCCCGCCCATTCGCTACCGCGCCAACATCCCCACCAGCTGGCTCGAAATCGTGCTGCGCGAAGGCCGCAACCGCCAGGTGCGCCGCATGACCGCAGCCGTTGGCCTGCCCACCCTGCGCCTGATCCGTGCGGCCATTGGTCCGTGGAACCTGGAAGACTTGCCGCAGGGGCAGTGGCAGGATGCAGATGCCAGTGCGCTGATTCAAGACCGAAAATAAATACGCCGGACACATGGTCCGGCGCAACATACGAAACGAACGAATTTCAGTCTGCTGTAGCTTCCTCTTCCGGCTCAGTCGGTTCAGACTTGGCTGAACGACCTTCCTTCTTGGGCAAAGGCGTGATGTCCAGCAAGGCCTGGCCTTGGTCGTCCACGTCCACCGTCAGGCGGCCGCCCTCGGTCAGGCGACCAAACAACAGTTCGTCGGCCAGCGCCTTGCGAATGGTGTCCTGAATCAGGCGCTGCATCGGACGCGCACCCATGAGCGGATCAAAACCTTTTTTGGCCAGGTGCTTGCGCAAGTTGTCGGTGAAGGTGACCTCTACTTTCTTCTCGGCCAGCTGGCTTTCAAGCTGCAGCAGGAACTTGTCGACCACACGAAGAATGATCTGCTCGTCCAGCGGCTTGAAGCTGACGATGGCATCCAGACGGTTGCGGAACTCGGGCGTGAACAGGCGCTTGATGTCGCCCATCTCGTCGCCAGCCTGGCGCGGGTTGGTGAAACCGATGGTCGCTTTGTTCATGGTCTCGGCGCCCGCATTGGTGGTCATGACAATGATCACGTTGCGGAAGTCGGCCTTGCGTCCGTTGTTGTCGGTCAGCGTGCCGTGGTCCATGACCTGCAGCAACACGTTGAAAATGTCCGGGTGCGCCTTTTCGATCTCGTCGAGCAGCAGCACGCAGTGCGGCTTCTTGGTCACGGCCTCGGTCAAGAGGCCGCCCTGGTCAAAGCCCACGTAACCCGGAGGCGCACCAATCAGGCGACTGACCGCATGGCGCTCCATGTACTCGGACATGTCGAAGCGGATCAGCTCGATGCCCATGATGTAGGCCAGCTGCTTGGCCGCTTCGGTCTTGCCCACACCGGTGGGGCCACTGAACAAGAAGGCACCAATCGGTTTGTCCTGCTTGCCCAGGCCCGAGCGTGCCATCTTGACGGCGGACGACAACACTTCGAGCGCTTTGTCCTGGCCGAACACCACGGCCTTGAGGTCGCGTTCGATGGTCTGCAGCTTGCTGCGGTCGTCGTTGGACACGTTGGCGGGCGGGATGCGGGCAATCTTGGCCACGATGTCCTCGATCTCGCCCTTACCAATCGTCTTTTTGCGCTTGGATGCGACCAGGATGCGCTGGGCGGCCCCAGCCTCGTCGATCACGTCAATGGCCTTGTCAGGCAACTGGCGGTCGTTGATGTATTTGGCCGACAGCTCGGCTGCGGCCTGCAGTGCGGCGTTGGCGTACTTGACGTTGTGGTGCTCTTCAAAACGGCTCTTGAGGCCTTTGAGGATTTCCACGGTTTCGGCCACGGTGGGCTCGACCACATCCACTTTCTGGAAGCGACGGGACAGAGCTGCGTCTTTTTCAAAGATGCCGCGGTACTCGGTAAAGGTGGTCGCACCAATGCACTTGAGCTGGCCGCTGGACAGCGCTGGTTTGAGCAGGTTGGAAGCGTCCAGCGTGCCGCCCGAAGCCGCACCGGCACCAATCAGGGTGTGGATTTCATCAATGAACAAAACGGCGTTGGGTTTGTCTTTGAGCGCCTTCAGCACACCCTTGAGGCGCTGCTCGAAGTCACCCCGGTACTTGGTGCCAGCCAGCAGCGCGCCCATGTCCAGCGAATACACCTGCGCCTCGGCCAGGATCTCTGGCACCGAGCCTTGGGTGATGCGCCAGGCCAACCCCTCGGCAATGGCCGTTTTACCCACACCAGCCTCACCCACCAGCAACGGGTTGTTTTTGCGGCGGCGGCACAGGATCTGAATGGTGCGCTCGACCTCGTATTCGCGACCGATCAAGGGGTCGATCTTGCCGTCCTTGGCGGCCTGGTTGAGGTTGTTGGTGTACTGCTCCAGCGGGGAAGCTTTTTCGTTACGCTCGCCGCCTTGGGCACCCTCCTCGCCTTCATTGCTGGCCGGGTTTTCGGCAGCTTTGGCAGCTTCAGGCGAGTCATTCTTGCGAATGCCGTGGGCGATGAAATTGACCACATCCAGGCGGGTGATGCCCTGCTGGTGCAGGTAATACACGGCATACGAGTCTTTTTCGCCAAAGATGGCGACCAGCACGTTGGCACCAGTCACTTCCTTCTTGCCGTTGCCGGTGGACTGCACATGCATGATGGCACGCTGGATCACGCGCTGGAACCCCAGCGTAGGCTGCGTGTCCACCTCTTCCGTGCCTGCCACCTGGGGCGTGTTGTCCTTGATGAAATTGGTCAGCGCAGCACGCAAATCGTCAATGTTGGCCGCGCAGGCACGCAGCACCTCGGCCGCGCTGGGGTTGTCCAGCAAGGCCAAAAGCAGGTGCTCAACGGTGATGAATTCATGCCGTTGCTGACGGGCCTCGACAAAGGCCATGTGCAGGCTGACTTCGAGTTCTTGAGCAATCATGAGGTTTCCTTCTGTGCGCTAATGTTCTGTGTATGCAAATGGGGTTGCCTGGCGTTTATTCAACCGGTTCGCTCTCGCATTGCAGCGGGTGCCCGGCATGGCGTGCCGCGTCCATGACCTGGGTAACCTTGGTGGCCGCCACGTCCTGGCTGTACACCCCGCAAACGGCTTTGCCGTCCAGGTGAATCTTGAGCATGATCTGGGTGGCAGCCTCGCGGTCTTTGCTGAAGAACTCCTGCAAAACCACCACGACAAACTCCATGGGCGTGTAGTCGTCATTGAACATGACGACCTGGAACATGCGTGGCGGTTTGACACGCTGCGTCCGGCGCTCCAGCACCACCGAATCGCCCCCATCGGGCGCACGTGGCTCAACAGAGGGCTGCTTGGGACTGAGAGGTTTGCGAGTGGGCATGAATTCATTCTATCGATTGCCATGCCCCGTTCTGGCCTGCAAGCAAAAAACCTTCTACTCAAGAGTCATATCGGGGAAAACCTTCAATTGACAAGGCGGAAAAGTCGCCCCAGACTGGTGCACAAAAGTCAGTTGGAGACCATCATGCCCAACGGTAAAGTCAAGTGGTTCAACGATGCCAAGGGCTTCGGGTTCATCGAACCCGATGGTGGCGGTCCCGATGCATTCGCCCATTTTTCGGCCATCGAAATGGACGGGTACAAAAGCCTCAAGGAAGGCGCACGCGTCAGCTTCGAACTGGTTGATGGCCCCAAGGGACTCATGGCCGCCCACATCCGCTCGGAAAATACGCCCCTGACCTCATCCAGCGACTAAAGCCTGGGACACTGCAGAAAAACATACCGTTATGGGCTTATGCTCTTGCGCCAGTAACACGCAAGAATTTGTGCCATGTCCATCCTCTCTACATCGATTTCTCGTATCGCCGTCGCATGGCTGATCGCTTTGGCCAGCAGTTCAATCTGGGCACAGACAACAGGTCAGGCTCAAATGGACTTGCCTCGTGCCCAGTTGCAAGCGGGTATGCATCTGATACAGGTTCAGGTGGCCAGCACCGGCCGTCAACGCGAAATTGGGCTCATGTGGCGCAAGGAGATGCCTGTGCAAGAAGGCATGCTGTTCGTGTTCGAACAGCCCGCCGGGCAGTGTTTCTGGATGCGTAACACACTGATTCCACTGACTGCTGCCTTCATTGCCGACGATGGCACCATTGTCAACCTTGCCGACATGCAGCCACAAAATGACACATCTCACTGTTCAGGACAGCCTGTCCGCTTTGTGCTGGAAATGAACCAGGGCTGGTTTGCCAAGCGGGGCATTCGGGCAGGCCAGAAAATCAGTGGCCCCTTCTTTCGCCCCTGAAGGGTTTGAGGCTGAGCGTCAAACGCCCCAGTAAAGCTCTTGTTGCTCTTGTGAACAGCGCTGCAGCATTTGCAGCATGGGCTGTGCGCGCTGTGCCAGGCGAACCTCGGGTTCGACCTCCCCACGCTCAAACGCTGATGCATCTTCGCCCTGATCAACGAGCTGCTGACGTTGCTCCTGCCAGGCCTTGAGGCGAAGCTCTTCTTCCTGGACCGCCGCCTGCAAACGAGCAGTCACCTCAGGCAATTGCGCTACCGTGACAATGCCCTTGGCCTGGGGCTCACCTTGCATGATCTTGAGCAAGCGACGAGCATCAGGCTCCAGCATGATCAGGTCTGCAGCCGCCTTGGACTTGAACTTGTAGAGCATTTGGGCAGTCCTTCAGTCCCGATCATCCACCGCTTCGCCCTGGATCTGGGCCTTGAGCTTGTGACTGGCGTGAAAAGTGGTGACGCGACGCGCCTCGATTGGAATGAGCTCACCTGTTCGCGGATTGCGCCCTGGCCGCGCTGCCTTGGTACGGATCTGGAAGTTGCCAAAACCGGAAATCTTGACGTCTTCGCCGTGCATCAAGCAGTCCACGATCAGGTCAAAGAAGGCATCAACCATGTCCTTGGATTCACGCTTGTTCAGACCAATTTGCTCATACAGCATGGTGGCCAACTGCGCTTTGGTCAGCGCTGGCGTTTCCAGGGTTGCAACCGAAATTTCCATGACCTGATCCTCAAGCGCGCAGTCGGGCTGACAAACTCGTCTGCAACTGCGAAACCAATGCTGCCATCGTCGTTTCGATTTGCGCATCCGTCAAGGCCGCTTGCGCATCGGCCAGCGTGATGCGCACGGCAAGACTCTTCTCGCCCACGGCCAGCGCGGCGCTTGCTTCCTTCGGACGGTAGATGTCAAACAGTACCGCAGACTGGACCAACCCCTCGGTGGGTGCTTGAGCTATTGCAGCCATGAGTTGTGCATGGGTTACAGCCTCGGGCACGATGAGGGCCAAATCACGCTCCACAGGCTGATGCTTGCTCACGCCTTTGGCAGCAGGCACCACGCGGGCCAGCACGGCATCCAGCGCCAGTTCGAAGACCACCGGAGCACTGCTCAGCTCCCAGGCCTGACGCCAGCGCGGATGCAGCTCGCCCACATGGCCAATGACCACGCCGTCCACCACGACCTGGGCTGAACGACCGGGGTGCAGCGCAGGGTGTTCGCAAGCTACAAACTCGGCTTTGCGCGGGGCCAGCATGGCCTCGACATCGCCTTTGACGTCGTAAAAGTCCACTGCACGGCCTTTACCCTGCCAGCCCAGCGGCTGCTCGGGACCCCAGGCCAGACCCGCCACACGCATGGGCTGGTCAAAACCACCCACCGTGCTGTCGCTGTCCTGCACAGAGGCGTCGCGCAGGAACACGCGACCCAGCTCGAACACGCGCACGCGATCAGCCTTGCGGTCGGCATTGAACTTGAGCACCTGGATGAGCGAGCCGATCAGGCTCGAACGCATGACACTCATCTGGCTGGCAATCGGGTTGAGCAAACGAATCGGGTTGGTGTTGCCTGCCAGGTCGCGCTCCCAGGACTCTTCCACAAAGCTGTAGTTGATGGTTTCCTGGTAGCCCAGGCCTGCCAGCATACGGCGCACGGCAAACGGGCTGCGCGTGTTTTCGGCACGCAACTTGGGCGTGATGGGGGCCTGTGGTGGCGTAGTAGGCAGGTTGTTGTAGCCTACCATGCGGGCCACTTCCTCGATCAGGTCGGCTTCGATTTGCAGGTCAAAGCGGTAGCTCGGTGGCGTCACGGTGACGGTGCCCTCGCCTTCGCTCACTTGCAAGCCCAGGCCACGCAGTGCGTCCGCGCATTGCTGCTGCGTGAGCGGCATGCCAATGACCTTGTTGGCGCGGGCCACGCGCAGCGTGACGGGCTTGGCCTGAGGCACGTTGAGCGTCTGGTCGTCGATGGGGCCGACCTGGGTCTCGGGCGTGCCGCATATGTCCAGCACCAGTTGGGTGATGCGCTCGATGTGCTCCACCGTGAGTTGCGGGTCCACGCCGCGCTCGAAGCGGTGTCCGGCATCGGTCGAAAAATTGTAGCGGCGCGAGCGGCCCGCGATGGCAGCGGGCCACCAGAAGGCGGCCTCGATGTAAATGTTTTGGGTGTCATCAGACACGGCGGTGGCGTCGCCACCCATGATGCCTGCCAGCGATTCGACCTGGCTGTCGTCGGCGATCACGCCGACTTTGTCGTCCACGGTGACGGTATTGCCGTTCAGCAGCTTGAGCGATTCACCCGCTTTGCCCCAGCGCACCTGCAGACCGCCGTGGATCTTGTCGAGGTCAAAAATATGCGAAGGACGGCCGAACTCGAACATCACGTAGTTGGAGATGTCGACCAACGGGCTTACGCTGCGTTGACCGCAACGCGCCAAACGGTCCACCATCCACTGTGGGGTCTGGGCCTTGGTGTTGACGCCCTTGACCACGCGACCGCTGAAGCGGCCACACAGGTCTGTAGCCAGCACCTTGACCGCCAACTTGTCCGCAATTTGAGTGGCGACGGCCGGGAAAATTGGTGCCAGCAATGGCGCACCCGTCAGGGCCGACACCTCGCGGGCGATACCGTAAACACTCAGGCCATGCGCCAGGTTGGGCGTGAGCTTGAGGGTCAGCAGCGTGTCGTCCAGATTCAGGTACTGGCGAATGTCCTGGCCCAAAGGCGCGTCCAGCGGCAGTTCCAGCAGACCGCCGTGGTCGTCGGCAATTTTCAGCTCCTTGGCCGAGCACAGCATGCCCTGGCTTTCCACACCACGCAGCTTGCCCACCTTGATGACAAAGGGCTTGCCGTCTTCGTCCGGCGGCAGCTCGGCACCCACCATCGCACATGGCACGCGAATGCCCACGCGAGCGTTGGGCGCGCCACACACGATGTTGAGCAAACTGCCCTGCCCCACATCCACCTGGCACACGCGCAAGCGGTCGGCATTGGGGTGCTGTACCGCTTCCTTGATTTCGCCCACCACGATTTTGGTGAACGGCGGGGCGACAGGTTCAAGCTCTTCCACTTCCAGGCCAGCCATGGTCAGGGTGTCGGCCAGCTGCTGGGTCGTCAGGGGCGGGTTGCAGAATTCGCGCAACCAGGATTCAGGAAATTGCATGTCTAAGACTCAATGAAAACGGGTGCGAAAAATTACTGAAACTGGGACAGGAAACGGACATCCCCGTCAAAGAACAGGCGCAGGTCGTTGACGCCATAGCGCAACATGGTGAAGCGGTCCATGCCCATGCCGAAGGCAAAGCCAATGAAGCGCTCGGGGTCGAGGCCCATATTGCTCACCACATTGGGGTGCACCTGGCCGGAGCCAGCCACTTCCAGCCAGCGACCGGCCAAGGGGCCGCTCTGGAACTGGATATCGATCTCGGCGCTGGGTTCGGTGAATGGGAAAAAGCTGGGGCGAAAGCGCAGCACCAGATCGTCACTTTCGAAGAAGGTGCGGCAGAAATCGGTAAAGACCACCTTCAGGTCCTTGAAGCTCACGTTCTCGCCGATCCACAGGCCTTCGCATTGGTGGAACATGGGCGAATGCGTGGCGTCGCTGTCCACGCGATAGGTGCGGCCCGGCGCAATGACACGGATCTCGGGCATGCCCTGGCCAGCGTCAAGCTGGTTGCGGTAACGCTTGACGTGCTGCACCGCATGGCGAATCTGCATCGGACTGGTGTGCGTGCGCAGCAAATGGCCGCCTTCCACATAGAAGGTGTCGTGCATGGAGCGCGCAGGATGGTCTTCGGGCGTGTTGAGCGCGGTGAAATTGAACCAGTCGGTCTCGATCTCGGGACCCTGGGCCACTTCAAAACCCATGGAGCCGAAAATATTTTCCACACGTTCGAGTGTGAGCGAGACGGGGTGCAAACCACCCACAGTGCCGCGACGGCCAGGCAGACTCACGTCCAGCGCCTCGGCTTTGAGTTGCGTCTGCAGCTCGGCGTCAGCCAGGGCCTGGCGCCGGTCATTGAGTGCTGCTTCGATGGCTTGTTTGGCCACGTTGATGGCCGCGCCACGGGTTTTCTTGTCTTCGACACTGAGGGCGGCCATGCCCTTCATGAGTTCGGTGATGCGACCGGCTTTGCCCAAAAACTGGGCCTTGGCGTTTTCGAGATCCACGGGGGTGGCGGCTTGCGCAAAGCTTTGGCGCGCCGACGCAACCAGGGTGTCCAACTCGTTCATGTTATGCAGTGTCTGAAGGGAGATTCAATAAAAAAGGGATTGAAGCCTTTGCAAGCCCCAACCCCTTTGACAAGCGCGAAGCACAGGCCCGAAAGGGCCCATGTCGCCTGCAGCCATCAAGCGGCAGCCAGAGCGGCCTTGGCTTGTGCCACGATGCCAGCGAAAGCAGCCTTGTCGTGCACGGCGATGTCGGCGAGCACTTTACGGTCGATTTCGATGGAGGCCTTTTTCAGACCATTGGCAAATTGGCTATAGGTCATGCCCAGTTCACGCGCACCGGCGTTGATACGGGCAATCCACAGCTGACGGAAGACGCGCTTCTTGGCACGACGGTCACGGTAGGCGTATTGGCCAGCCTTCATCACCGCCTGTTTGGCGATACGGAAGACATTGCCGCGGCGACCGCGGAAACCTTTTGCAAGGGCCAGGACTTTCTTGTGACGGGCGCGTGCCGTTACACCACGTTTGACGCGAGGCATATGAGTTCTCCTTGTTCGTCAGTGAATTACAGGCCAGCCATAGGCAGCATCTGTGCCATGTGACCCATGTTGGTCTCATGCACGGCCACTGCACCGCGGAGGTGGCGTTTGTTCTTGGTGGTCTTCTTGGTCAGAATGTGACGTTTGAAGGCTTGACCGCGTTTAACGGTTCCACCGGGACGAACACGGAAGCGCTTTTTGGCGCTGCTCTTGGTCTTCATCTTGGGCATTTGAATGCTCCTTTGTTTGTGCTCGTGAGGTGTCTGCAAAGAATTTGCAGCCTTGTTGACCCCGAGCCACTTTTAACAGCCAGGTTTGACCCCGACTGGATCGACAGGCCAAAGCCCGTCAAACCTCTCTCTTGCTCAGGCCTCTGCTGGCGCCTGGGGCGCAGCTTCTGCCTTGGCAGCACCGGGCTTTTTACGGCCGGGCGCAATCATCATGATCATCTGGCGACCTTCGAGCTTGGGGAACTGCTCCACCACGATCAAATCGGCCAGCTCATCGCGAATGCGCTGCAGCAGGGCCATGCCCAGCTCCTGGTGCGTGATCTCGCGGCCACGGAAACGCAGCGTGATCTTGCACTTGTCACCCTCGGCCAGAAAGCGTCGGATGTTGCGCATCTTGATGTTGTAGTCCCCATCATCGGTACCGGGACGGAATTTGACTTCCTTGATATCGATGACCGTCTGCTTGGCTTTGGCTTCTGCAGCACGCTTTTGTTCCTGGTACTTGAACTTGCCGTAATCGATCAGGCGGCACACCGGTGGGCTGGCCATCGGTGCAATTTCAACCAGGTCCACGTCCAGATCCCCAGCGGCACGCAAGGCCTCGGCCAAAGACATGACGCCCAAGGGCTCGTTCTCGGGGCCAGTGACGCGAACCTCAGGAGCAGAGATTTCACGGTTCAGACGGTGCTTGCGTTCCTCGCGTTGGCGACGGTCACGAAATTCGGTAGCGATGACTAGGGTCCTTTAAAAAAACAATGGGCAATACCACACTGCACGCGCAGCCCGAGCAAGCTCAGACCTTGCTGGCAATGTCTTTGGAGATCAGTTCGATGAACGCATCCACGGACATCACGCCGAGGTCTTGATTGCCTCGGGCACGTACGGCAACGGTACCGGCTGCCTTTTCCTTGTCGCCTGCGACGAGGATATAAGGCGGCTTTTGCAACGAATGCTCGCGTATTTTATACGTGATTTTCTCATTGCGCAGATCAGTCTCGACCCTAAGGCCTTGATTTGGCACAGATTTTTGGATTTTTGCAGCGATTTCACGACAGTAATCGGCCTGTGCATCGGTGATATTGAGCACCGACACCTGCACCGGAGCCAGCCAGGTGGGCAAGGCACCAGCATGCTGCTCGATCAAAATACCAATGAAACGCTCAAGACTGCCCACGATGGCGCGGTGCAAAATGACCGGGCGTTGGCGGCTACCGTCTTCGGCAGTGTATTCGGCATCGAGGCGTTCGGAGAGGTTGAAGTCCACCTGGATGGTGCCGCATTGCCACTCACGGCCAATGGCATCGCGCAAGGTGTATTCGATCTTGGGGCCGTAGAAAGCGCCATCGCCTTCAGAAATGACAAACTCGCAACCCGAGTGGCGCAAACTGTCCATCAAGGCCTTTTCGGCTTTGTCCCAAAGTTCGTCTGAGCCAATGCGTGCCGCCGGGCGGGTCGAAACCTTGTAGAGGATGTCGGTAAAGCCGAAGTCCGCATAGACCTTCTTGAGAACCTTGGTGAAGGTGTCGCACTCGGGCAGGATCTGGTCTTCGGTGCAGAAGATATGGCCATCGTCCTGCGTGAAGCCGCGCACGCGCATGATGCCGTGCAGGCCACCCGAAGGCTCATTGCGGTGGCACTGGCCAAATTCACCGTAGCGCAGCGGCAAGTCGCGATAGCTCTTGATGCCTTGCTTGAAAATCAGGATGTGCCCTGGGCAGTTCATCGGCTTGAGCGCATAGTCGCGCTTTTCCGACTCGGTGGTGAACATGTTTTCGCGGTACTTGTCCCAGTGGCCAGTTTTTTCCCAAAGGCTCTTGTCGATGATCTGCGGGCCTTTGACCTCCAGGTAGCCGTTGTCACGGTACACCTGGCGCATGTACTGTTCTACCTGCTGCCATACCGACCAGCCCTTGGGGTGCCAGAACACCAGGCCTGGGGCGTGCTCATCAATATGGAACAGGTCCAGTTCGCGACCGAGCTTGCGGTGGTCTCGCTTTTCAGCCTCTTCCAGACGCTGCAAGTATTGCTGCAAGTCTTCCTTGCTGGCCCAAGCGGTGCCGTACACACGCTGGAGCATTTCATTTTTGCTGTCACCGCGCCAATAGGCGCCGGCCACTTTCATGAGCTTGAAGTGTTTGAGCTTGCCGGTGCTGGGCACGTGCGGGCCGCGGCACAGATCTTCAAAATTGCCTTCGCGGTACAGGCTCACTTCCTGGTCTGCGGGAATGCTGGCAATGATCTCGGCTTTGTAGTGCTCACCCAAGCCCTTGAAGTAGGCCACAGCCTCATCCCTTGGCAGCACGCGGCGCACCACGGGCTCGTCCTTGGAAGCCAGCTCAGCCATGCGCTTTTCAATTGCCACCAGGTCTTCGGGGGTGAAGGCGCGGCTGTACGAGAAGTCGTAATAAAAGCCGTTATCAATCACCGGACCAATGGTGACCTGAGCCTCGGGGAAAAGCTCCTTGACAGCGTAGGCCAGCAAGTGGGCCGTCGAGTGACGGATCATTTCAAGACCATCCGCATCCTTGGCGGTGATGATGGCCAATGAGGCGTTGGCTGTGATGCTGTAGCTGGTGTCCACCAACTGGCCATTGACCTTTCCACCCAATGCAGCCTTGGCGAGGCCTGTACCGATGGAGGCAGCCACTTCAGCCACCGTCACCGGACCTTGAAATTCACGCACAGAGTTGTCGGGAAGGGTAATTTGCACCATGGAAAAACCAACAATAAAAAAGCTCTAAATTGTCCCATAAATCACCAGGCTCCAATGGCCCCCTCGGGAGTGCTGAACGCAGCCAGCACAAAACCCTGTTTGTTTGCTGCAACGTCAGCCCCACGTTGGCTGTCCTGGTTTAAGATGAAGTCCTTCGATTTCATCTTGTAAAAAGACGTACCACGATGACCACGACCTCAAACGCATCCAAGATCATTTACACCCTCACCGACGAAGCTCCTCGTCTGGCGACCGAGGCATTTCTGCCGGTGATCCGTACCTTCACACAACCCGCTGGCATTAGCGTGGAAACCAGCGACATTTCAGTGGCCGCCCGCGTTCTGGGCGAATTTTCGGACTTCCTCAAGCCCGAGCAACAAGTGCCTAACAACCTCAATGAGCTGGGCAAACTGACGCTGCGCCCCGAGGCCAACATCATCAAGCTGCCCAATATCAGCGCCTCTGTGGCTCAGCTTGTCGCCGCCATCAAGGAACTCCAGAGCAAGGGCTACGCCATTCCTGACTTCCCGGAAAACCCCAAGACCGACGAAGAAAAAGCCATCAAGGTGCGCTACGGCAAGTGCCTGGGCTCGGCCGTCAACCCGGTGCTGCGCGAAGGCAACTCCGACCGCCGCGCCCCTCGCGCCGTCAAGGAATACGCACGCAAGAACCCGCACAGCATGGCTGAGTGGAGCCAGGCTTCGCGCTCGCACGTTTCACACATGCACGCGGGCGACTTCTATCACGGCGAAAAATCCATGACTCTGGATCGTGCTCGCGATGTGAAGATGGAGCTCATCACCAAGTCCGGCAAAACCATTGTGCTCAAGCAAAAGGTGTCGCTGCTGGACCGCGAAGTGATCGACAGCATGTTCATGAGTAAAAAAGCACTGCTGGCGTTCTACGAGAAGGAAATTGAAGACGCACGCAAAACCGGCGTGATGTTCTCGCTGCACGTGAAAGCCACCATGATGAAGGTGTCTCACCCCATCGTGTTCGGTCACTGCGTCAAGATCTTCTACAAGGAAGCCTTTGAAAAGCACAAAGCTGTGTTGTGCGACCAACTGGGCGTGAACGTGAACAACGGCATGGTCGATCTGTACAACAAGATCGCTACCCTGCCCCAGTCGCTGCAAGACGAAATCAAGCGCGACCTGCACGCTTGCCACGAACACCGCCCCGAGCTGGCGATGGTCGACTCGGCCAAAGGCATCACCAACTTCCACTCGCCCAACGATGTGATCGTGGACGCGTCCATGCCCGCCATGATCCGCAACGGCGGCAAGATGTGGGATGCCAACGGCCGCTTGAAAGACGTCAAGGCCGTGATGCCCGAATCGACCTTCGCCCGTATCTATCAGGAGATGATCAACTTCTGCAAGTGGCACGGCGCATTCGACCCCAAGACCATGGGTACCGTGCCCAACGTCGGCCTGATGGCTCAGCAAGCCGAGGAATACGGCTCGCACGACAAGACTTTCGAGATTCCCGAAGACGGCGTGGCCAACATCACCGACCTGAACACCGGTGAAGTGCTGCTGTCCAAGAACGTGGAAGAAGGCGACATCTGGCGCATGTGCCAGGTCAAGGACGCCGCCATTCGTGACTGGGTCAAGCTGGCCGTCAACCGCGCCCGCAACTCCGGCATGCCCGTGGTGTTCTGGCTCGACCAGTATCGCCCGCACGAAGCGCAGCTGATCACCAAGGTCAAGATGTACCTGCATGAGACCAACACCACGGGTCTGGACATCCAGATCATGAGCCAGGTGCGTGCCATGCGTTACACCCTGGAACGTGTCATTCGTGGCCTGGACACGATCAGTGCGACCGGCAACATCCTGCGCGACTACCTGACCGACCTGTTCCCCATCATGGAACTGGGCACCTCGGCCAAGATGCTCTCCATCGTGCCCCTGATGGCCGGTGGCGGCATGTATGAAACCGGTGCTGGTGGCTCTGCGCCCAAACATGTGCAGCAGTTGGTCGAAGAAAACCACCTGCGCTGGGACTCGCTGGGTGAATTCCTGGCGCTGGCCGTGTCGCTGGAAGACCTGGGCCTTAAAAACGGTAATGCCCAAGCCAAGCTGCTGGCCAAAACACTGGATGCGGCCACTGGCAAGTTGCTGGACAACCGCAAGAGCCCTTCGCCCAAGACTGGCGAGCTCGACAACCGCGGCAGCCAGTTCTACCTGGCCATGTACTGGGCCCAGGAGCTTGCAGTACAAACCGACGATGCATCGCTGGCTTCCAAGTTTGCGCCTCTGGCCAAGCAACTGGCTGACAACGAAAGCAAAATCGTCAGCGAGCTCAATGCAGTTCAAGGCAAGCATGTCGATATTGGCGGCTACTACATGCCCGACAACGCCAAATTGCACGCCATCATGTGCCCAAGCGCAACGCTCAACGCAATCCTTGCCAAATTTGTGGCCTGAGTTTGGAGAGCGTCAGATCCGCACAAAAAAACCACCCTCGGGTGGTTTTTTTGTGTCTGAATGGCAATGTTTTTTCAGAACTTTGAAAGCCTGTGCATCAGGCGGCATGCTTTTGCAACACTTTGTAGAGCTCGTCCTTGAGCGCCAGTTTTTCTTTCTTCAGAACCTCGATTTCTTCAGCGCGGGCATGCACATGATCTTGGTTACCTTCAAGATTCTTGATCTGCTGATCCAGATCGTTGTGTCGGTCAAACAAGGTCTTGAAATGCAGGTCGCTGGTTTTAAGGGAAGTGATCAGGTCGCGATATTCTGGAAACATCTTTACTCCTAGAAAGTCCAAACAAGGAAGACGTTTTCACTTTAGCGCCTAATCCATCGCTATGCGACTTCAGATCCGTCAATCTGCTTGCGTCTTGATGTACGACAAGTATTTGACCAATCGCCAGACCGCTACGCAAAGGGCTACTGCCCCCATCGCCAGTACGACATAGACGACGCGCAAACCCAAGGTCTCGGCCAAGTAACCCAGCAACAAAGCTGCGAGTTGCGAGCCCACTGTGAAGGTGATCATCAAAATGGCTGACAAGCGTGGCGCCTGTGAAGGAAAGCCTTGCAAGGCGCTGCCCAGCAAAATCGGGAATCCAACAGACACGCCCAACCCCGTCAGGAAGTTGAGAAGCGCGAGGAGCACAAAATCCACCCGCTCAGGCAGGAGCGCTATTGCGGTCAGGGCCAGGGCCCCCAGCACACTCAAACCCTGCAATTTCTGTCCCATGTTCCACCGGCTGGGTACGAAGGCCTGCCACAGACGACCGGCTGTCATGCCCGCCATCAAAAAACCCAGCGCCAGGCGTGAGGCCTGGTTGCCCAAACCCAAACCCAGGGATGCATAGCTGACAAACCAGAAGTATTGCCCCCATTCGATAAAGCCACTGAACAAGCCAGCAGCACACACACGCTGTATCAAGGGTTGCCGCAGGAGTTGAAGATAGCCCAGCGCTGACTGGGTTGTTTCGCAAGAAACCTGCTCTTGATGACGAAATGCGGCATTGTTCAAACGCTGCTTTTGCAAGGTCAATATCCACAAACTGATCGCCAACACACCAAACACGGCATAAGGTGCACGCCACCACGGTGTGAGCAAGAGAACCGCACTGACAACCAGTGGCGACAAAATGGTCCCTGCGGAATAACAGACATCCACCAGACTGATGATGCGTGTACGCTCTTCTGCCTCTTCGCTGATCTCGGACAACAGGCCATGTCCCAAAGTGAACAAGGCTGTTTCAAACACAGCAATCAACACCATGCACAAAGCCAGAGATGCAAACCCTGGCGCAAGCATCAAGCCCACCAAGGCCAGAACCACGGCAGAAGAGTACGCACGCAACAAACGCTTGGGCAAAAAACGTTTGGCAATCGCGCCCCCCAACAAAGAGCCGATAGCACCTCCACTGGTCCATAAAGCCATGAGCCATCCGACCTGATCAAAACTAAAGCCCATCTGCTCACGCAGATTCGGCGTCACAGCGCCAAGCAGCGCCCCAAAAATGCCCCACAAAAGCGCGCAATACAAAATGATCCAGGCCACAAATGGCAAGTGACGCAGTCGTTGCCAGGGCGACAGAAATGGCGCGTGAGAACTGTTCATGGTCTAGAAACGTGACGAGTGTGTAACGTCATTGTCAGCGCACACGGAAGGACTCTGCACGAAGCAGCACAAAAAGAAATCCCGCTGTAACTTTTGAGCAGACAAAAAAAATGGCCCCGAAGGGCCATTTGAAACTGTGCACAAAAAGAAATTATTTCTTCTTGTTCACGGCAGCCTTGAATGCTGCGCCAGCAGTGAACTTGGGCACAGTGGCAGCTGCAATTTTCAGCTTCTCACCAGTGCGGGGGTTCTTGCCGGTACGAGCAGCGCGCTTGGCGGCCTTGAAGGTACCGAAACCAATCAGCTGGACGTCCTGCTTCTTGGCCACCGTTTTCACGATGGTGTCCACAACGGCGTTCAGTGCGCGGGTAGCGGCAGCCTTGGACAGATCGGTTTCTTTGACGATGGCTTCAATCAATTCAGCTTTGTTCACGCGAGGTCTCCTTTCAAATGAACAGTGTCTATTGTGCCCTAGGAATGGGGCTTCAGGACCAAATCATCCTAAATGCAAACCCTAAAAAAAACACACCCACAAGCGCCATGGAGGCTGACGCCATGCGGTGTTGCGCCTGAAATCGGCTTTTAAGCCGCGCACCAGCGACGATCAGCATCCACAAATACAGCAAACTGCAGATCTGCACCACGACGCCCAACAGCAGATAAGCCAGCGCTGGAGACGGTGCATCCTCACGTACAAACTGCGTAAAAAACGCCAGGAAAAAGAGGATGGCTTTAGGGTTGGTCAAGGACAGAGACAAGGCTCTCCAATAAGGCTTGGGTTCTTTGACTAAAGCCTGATCCTCTTGGACCAGGGTAGCTTGCTGCCCTTTGAGAAGCCATCGCTGCCAGGCCTGACGCAACAGCTGCACACCGATGTAGCCCAGGTAAACAGCCCCGCTCGTTTTGAACAGCATGAACGCTGTAGGAAACAGATGCATCATGGAGGCAGCACCAGAAGCCGTTGCCAGCATCAACAAGGTATCTCCCGTAAAGATACCGAACGCTGCCTGCCAACCCCGATGTCGATCGTGCCGAGCTGACGCCGTGATCACATACAGCGAATTGGGGCCCGGCAACAGCACAACGATGATGGTACCCAGCAAGAATTGCCAGAAGTTATGGATGCCCAGGTCCATCGTTTACAACGTCCTTACAAAATACGGATTGAGCGCCGATCATAAAGTGATGCGACTCATTTTCAGTCCATGAGTCGAGGGTTTTTCCGTACTGTTTCGCGGATTGAATTGTGCAAACATATAAGCTCTTACTTAACTTGGGTTTCAGCGATGAATAAAACACTGTTTCCACAATTTGCAGCCCTCACCACCGTGCTGCTTGTGGGCTTGACCAACGCCAACGTAATGGCGCAAAGCAGCAGCCAGGTGCTGCACCAGCGTGCGACAGCAGCCATGTGCGCCAACTGCCACGGCACCGATGGCCGAACCGTTGACGGCTCAGCCATTCCCTCTTTGGTCGGCATGCCCAAGGAATACATGATTCGCCAGATGGATGCTTTCAAGAACGGCAAGCGCGAAGCCACCGTGATGCATCAAATCACCAAAGGCCTGACTGCTGAGCAAATCGAAGCTGTCGCCAACTACTACGCATCCACCAAGCGCTAAACAGGAGCACCCTATGCAACGTCGTCAATTTGTCAATGCCTCTTTGGGCCTGGGTGCTGCAGCTGCCGTGTCTCCCCTGCTCTCGGGTTGTGCATCACTCTCCGGCATTCCCTCCAAATCCCAAGTCATCGTCATCGGTGGTGGCTTCGCTGGCGCTACCGCAGCCAAGTATGTCCGCATGTTGTCGGACTACAAAATTCAGGTGGTGCTGATCGAACCCAATCCCGCCTTCGTGTCGTGCCCAATCTCCAACCTGGTGCTTGGTGGCAGCAAGAAGATGGAAGACATCACCACCACCTACGACACCCTGAGCCGCAAACACGGCGTCAAGGTAGTCAAGGATATGGTGGCTTCGGTCAATACCGATAAGAAGTCGATCACCACCGCTTCAGGTGTGAGCATCGGCTACGACAAACTCATCATGTCTCCAGGCATCGATTTCATGTTCAACACCATCGAGGGCCTGCAAGCAGCTCACGACTCCGGTCAAGTGTTGCATGCCTGGAAAGCTGGCCCCGAAACAGCCAGCCTGCGCAAACAACTTGAGCAAATGCGCGATGGTGGTGTCTACGCCATCTCCATTCCGCAAGCCCCCTACCGCTGCCCTCCCGGCCCCTACGAGCGTGCCAGCCAGGTGGCTCACTACCTCAAACAGCACAAGCCCAAGTCCAAAGTCCTGATTCTGGATGCCAACGAAGACGTGACTTCCAAAGGCAAACTGTTCAAGGCCTACTGGGCTGCCAATTACAAAGGCATGCTCGAGTACATGCCCTCGCACAAAGCCACGGCTGTAGACGCCAAGACGAGCACACTCAAGTTTGATGTACAAAGCGATGTCAAAGCCGATGTGCTCAACGTCATTCCCGCGCAGACTGCCGGCAAGATTGCCGTCTCCACCAAACTCAACAACGTCAATGGCCGCTGGTGCGGCGTCAATTACCTGAACTTTGAATCCACTCAGGCAAAGGATGTCCACATCATTGGTGACTCGATCATGCTGGCTCCCGGCATGCCCAAGTCCGGACACATGGCGAACTCCCAAGCCAAAGTGTGCGCCGCAGCCATCGTGGCACAACTGGCCGGTCTGGAGATCAACCCCGCGCCGCTGTTGAGCAACACCTGCTACAGCTTCCTGAACGACAAGGACGTTGTCCACGTGGCCTCTGTTCACCAATACAACGTTGCCCAGAAAACCTACCTTACCGTCCCAGGCTCTGGCGGACTCTCACCCGCCCCCAACCAGCTCGAAGGCATTTATGCCTGGAACTGGGCCCAGAACATATGGGCAGACACGCTCCTGTGATCCTTCACGGTCGTTTCCCAAAACCGCCTTCGGGCGGTTTTTTCATGCCCGCAGTTTTCATGCTTTCCATGACAAACAAAATAAAAGCCACCTGACACCGAAGCATCAGATGGCTTGATTTTGAAAGCACCCTTTCGGATGCCTTCAAAAGCAGATCAGTGGAACTGCTCTTCTTCGGTGGAACCGGTCAGGGCTTTCACGCTGGAAGAACCACCCTGGATCACGGTGGTCACGTCGTCGAAGTAACCCGTGCCCACTTCCTGCTGGTGCGACACGAAGGTGTAGCCTTGCTCGCGAGCTGCGAACTCGGGCTCTTGCACCATTTCAACGTAGTGCTTCATGCCTTCGCCGCCAGCGTAGGCCTTGGCGAACTTGAAGGTGTTGTACCAGTTGACGTGGATACCGGCCAGTGTGATGAACTGGTACTTGTAGCCCAGCGCAGACAGCTCTTCCTGGAAAGAAGCGATCTGCGAGTCGTTGAGGTTTTTCTTCCAGTTAAACGATGGCGAGCAGTTGTAGGACAGCAGCTTGCCGGGGTTGGCAGCCAGCACAGCCTGGGCGAATTCGCGGGCGAAGCCAATGTCTGGCACGCCTGTTTCACACCACACCAGGTCAGCATAGGGAGCGTAGGCGACACCGCGGCTGATGGATTGCTCCAGGCCGTTCTTGACACGGAAGAAGCCTTCTTGCGTGCGCTCGCCGGTCAGGAAAGGCTTGTCGTTTTCGTCGTAGTCAGACGTGATCAGGTTGGCGGCTTCCGCGTCGGTACGAGCCAGGATCAGTGTGGGCACGCCCATGACGTCGGCTGCGAAACGCGCCGAGATCAGCTTTTCGCAGGCTTCACGTGTAGGCACCAGCACCTTGCCCCCCATGTGACCGCACTTCTTGGCAGCGGCCAGTTGGTCTTCGAAGTGAACGCCAGCAGCACCGGCAGAGATCATGTTCTTCATCAGTTCGAAGGCGTTCAGAACGCCACCGAAACCGGCCTCAGCGTCAGCAACGATGGGCAGGAAGTAGTCGATGAATTCCTTGTCGCCGGGGTTGATGCCACGGCTCCACTGGATTTCGTCGGCACGCTTGAAGGTGTTGTTGATGCGGCGCACCATGGTCGGCACCGAGTCGTAGGCGTACAGCGACTGGTCGGGGTACATGGTCTCGGAAGTGTTGCCGTCAGCAGCGACTTGCCAGCCCGACAGGTACACAGCTTCGAGGCCAGCCTTGGCCTGTTGCATGGCTTGACCCGCGGTGATGGCGCCGAAAGCATTCACGTAGCCTTTTTTGGCGCCGCCATTGACTTTGTCCCACAGCACTTTGGCGCCGCGCTGGGCCAGGGTGTATTCAGGCTGCAGGGAGCCACGCAGACGCACCACGTCAGCGGCAGAGTAGCCACGCTTGACGCCTTTCCAACGGGGATTGGTGGCCCAGTCTTTTTCCAGGGCTGCGATTTGTTGCTCGCGGGTGAGATTTTGAGACATGTCTAACTCCTTAGGATCAAGTTGAAATCAGTGGGTCAGTGTGACTGACTGTGTGATTCATCTTAACTCTTCTACAAGAGTTATTCCATCTCTTATGTCTTATAGAAGACATTTATTTATTCGTTTAAAATCAATACTTTAAAAAGTTAATTTCTCAATATGGAATTTTGTTTCTCATATTGAGAAATTTTGATGCGCCGCAGCAAGAGGTTTTCTCACAATGAGAAATTTCTTTTGAGCTGATGAAATCAATGCAGTGGTGTAGCGCTGACCAACATGCCGTCCGCATCTGCATAGAGCCACTCCCCGGGTCGAACGTGTACGCCCATCAAGGCAACCATCACATCACGTTGCCCTTGGCCTGCGCGGGCCGTAGGCATGGGCACCAGGGCTCGGGCACGAATACCGACATCAGCAGACGCCAATTCGGCCTTGTCACGAACACAACCATCAACGACCACACCGGCCCAACCATTTTTGGATGCTGCTGCAGCAAGATTGCCGCCCAACAGTGCGCGATGAAGTGACCCTCCACCATCCACAACAAGGACACGCCCCTCACCAGGCGATGAGACAAGGTCTTTGACCAGCGTGTTGTCGTCATAGCAACGCACAGTCACGATGGGGCCACAAAAAACACGTCGTGCGCCGTAGTCATTGAACCCCGGCGGTATGACTCGCAAAGCATCGCTCGTGGCATCACGAAACTGATCACAAAAGTCACAGGTGGAAAATTTGATCGACATTGAAGCTCCTTCACTACGCCCTGGCAGTACACCGCATCGGTCTGACATCAGCCATACGCATGTGCACCGATTTAATGCGTTCACGATGGGAGGAACGGAAATGTCGTAAAAATCACAACAATCCGCCATGAAAAATGCGTTTCCCCTATTGGAAAAGCCTGAGCCCTGCATTAGGATGAACGCGCTAGGTCGTCGTGACCTACACAACAACCTTTTAAGTTCCAAGGAACACGAACATGGCAACTGCAAAAAAACCCGCAGCTAAAAAAGCAGCACCCGCTAAAAAAGCCGCTCCGGCCAAGAAGGCAGCCCCCGCTAAAAAGGCTGCTCCGGCAAAGAAAGCCGCTCCTGCCAAGAAGCGCACTCCCAACGCCGCTTTCATGAAAGCCTTGACGCCCAGCGCCGCTCTGGCAGCTGTGGTGGGTGCGGCTCCCCTGCCCCGCACAGAGGTCATCAGCAAAATGTGGGCTTACATCAAGAAAAATGGTCTGCAAGACAAAGTCAACAAGCGCAACATCAATGCTGACGACAAACTCAAGGCTGTGTTTGGCAAAGCTCAAGTCACCATGTTCGAGATGGCTGGCCTGATTGGCAAGCACCTCTCCTGATCAGGTTGCACCTCGATCAAAGGCCGCCCTCGGGCGGCCTTTTTCATGCGCGAATGAACGTCAAATGCGATGCTTCAAGCGTGGGAGGTGCGCTTGCCCACACCCACTGCGGCCAATACGCTCAGCTGGAGCACTACTGCTGCGCCAGCCAGGGCGGCGGCAGGCATGCCACGATCCATCAGCACACCAAAGATCAGTGGCGAGACCGCAAAGCCTGCATCAAGCCCCGAATAGACCATGCCGTACACACGGCCTGTAGCCCCTTTGGGCGTGGCTTTTTTGATCATCAAATCGCGGCTGGGGCCGCCTACACCAATGGCAAAGCCAGTTGCGGCCAGAACAACCATGCTCAACTGCGCTCCCAGCCACCCACTGGCGCACAAGCCCATGAGCACTGCCGCCACCGACATACAAATGGCCACCACCCGATCGCTCCAGCCCGGCATGCGCGCTGCCACAAAGCCACCCAGCAGCATGCCTGCAGCGCCACACAACATGTAGCCTGTCAAGGTCATGGTGGCCTGCTCAAGGGTGACCTGGTGCATGGCCTGCAGAATTGGCACCGAGAAGTTCTGCACCACTGCCAGCGTCATGGTCGACAGAAAGAAATAAGCGAAGCACCACCAGATGACCGCATGCCTCATGAACGCCAGCGGCGAAACGGATGCAGACACTGCTGGCGCTGTCATCATGTGCGAGGTGCGGGTTTGCAAAGCGCCACGCTGCCAGTACATCAATACGAGAATGACGGTGTACATGAGCGCCGCACTGACATAGCCCATACGCCAATGACCGTCCGAGCTGGTCAAGGCGAAAAATACGGGGGCTGCCGCCCAGCCTAGGTTGCCTGTCAGACCATGCACACTGAAGGCGTACCCCAAACGACTGCTGGACACCCGCTGGTTAAGGATGCTGAAGTCCACCGGATGAAAAGCACAATTACCAAGTCCAGCCAATACGGCGGCCGCCATCATGGCTGGATAGCTGTCTGCCATGGCTGCCGTCAAGCAAGCCAGCACAAACAGCCCTAAAGACAGCAGCAAAACTGGCCGAGCACCCACCTTGTCCACCACAAAGCCCGAACTGGCCTGACCCAGTCCCGAGACCATGAAGAAGACAGAACTGAGCAAGCCCAGCTGCGCATAACTCCAGCCAAACTCACGAACGAAAACCGGGAACATGACCGGAAGCAGCAAATGCGAAAAATGCGAACCCGCGTGGGCCAGCCCCACCAAGGACATCACGCGGACATCATCGCGCAAAGCCACAGGGGCAGCAGATGCACTTGCAGTGGTCATGAAATTGCCTTTAATGAAAAAACGCCGCAGGGCCCATACCCTGCGGCGCTCCATCATAGCGAGACAGCCGTTTTTTCGCTCAGGTCGAAGCCTGGAACTCGAACACCCCCGGCGCACGCACCGGATCCACCTCTACCTGGATGGAAGACTTGGGAGCAAAACGCCCCTCCAGCAGCAATTTGGACAGCGGGTTTTCCAGCTTGCTCTGAATGGCCCGTTTGAGCGGACGCGCACCAAAGACAGGGTCAAAACCCACCTTGGCAAGTTCCGCCAACGCAGCGTCGGAAACCTGCAGCGTCAACTCCATGCGCGCCAGTCGCGCTTGCAAAGCGTGCAGCTGGATCTTGGCAATCGAGGCAATATGCGCTGCATCCAGACCATGGAAGACCACTGTCTCGTCGATCCGGTTGAGAAACTCCGGACGGAAATGCGTTTTGAGCTCATCCCAGACCGCATCCTTCACGTCTTCGTAGGGCTGCCCGACCATGGCCTGAATCATGTGCGAGCCGATGTTGGAGGTCATCACGATCACCGTGTTCTTGAAGTCCACGGTCCGACCCTGGCCATCGGTCAGGCGGCCATCGTCCAGTACCTGCAGGAGCACATTGAACACGTCCGGGTGGGCTTTTTCAACTTCATCGAGCAGCAACACCGAATACGGCTTGCGACGAACCGCTTCGGTCAGGTAGCCGCCTTCTTCGTAGCCCACATACCCCGGAGGCGCGCCAATCAAACGGGCCACGGAGTGCTTCTCCATGAACTCGCTCATGTCGATGCGCACCAGGTGCTCTTCGCTGTCAAAAAGGAAACCTGCAAGCGCTTTGCACAGCTCGGTCTTGCCTACGCCCGTCGGGCCCAGGAACAGGAATGAGCCCGTCGGACGGTTAGGGTCTGACAAGCCCGAGCGCGAGCGGCGAATGGCGTTGGCCACAGCCGAGATGGCTTCATCCTGGCCCACCACACGGTCGTGCAGTTTGTCTTCCATGCGCAGCAATTTTTCGCGCTCGCCCTGCATCATCTTGGACACCGGGATACCCGTGGCGCGACTGACCACCTCTGCAATTTCTTCAGCCCCCACTTGGGTGCGCAGCAGCTTGGGGCTACCCACACCCTCGCCTGCAGCCTCCTTGGCCTGGGCTTCCTTCAGACGCTTGTCGAGTTCGGGTAACTTTCCGTATTGCAACTCGGCCACCTTGTTGAAATCGCCTTTGCGCGTCAGCTCCTCGATTTGCAGTTTGAGCTTGTCGATCTCTTCACGCACCTGCTGGCTGCCTTGGGCCTGCGCCTTTTCGGCGCGCCAGATTTCTTCCAGATCAGCCAGTTCTTTTTGCACGCGGGCAATCTCTTCCTCGATCAGACCCAGGCGCTTTTGCGAAGCCTCATCGGTTTCCTTTTTCATGGCTTCGCGCTCGATCTGCAGCTGGATCAAACGACGGTCCAGCTTGTCCATGACTTCAGGCTTGGAGTCGATCTCGATCTTGATCTTGGCCGCAGCCTCGTCGATCAAGTCAATCGCCTTGTCGGGCAGGAAGCGGTCGGTGATGTAGCGGTGGCTGAGTTCGGCCGCAGCCACAATCGCCGGGTCGGTGATGTCCACGCCGTGGTGCAGTTCGTACTTTTCCTGCAAGCCGCGCAGGATGGCAATGGTCTGCTCGACCGTGGGCTCGCCCACCAGCACCTTCTGGAAGCGGCGTTCCAGCGCGGCGTCCTTTTCAATGTATTTGCGGTACTCATCCAAGGTAGTTGCGCCAATGCAATGCAGCTCGCCACGCGAAAGCGCGGGCTTGAGCATATTGCCTGCGTCCATGGCCCCTTCGGCCTTGCCGGCACCCACCATGGTGTGAATCTCGTCAATGAACAGGATGATGCGGCCTTCGTCCTGCGCCACTTCCTTGAGCACAGACTTCAGGCGCTCTTCGAATTCACCCCGGAACTTGGCACCCGCCAGCAAGCCCGCCATGTCCAGCACCAGCACCTTCTTGTCGCGCAAGCTCTCGGGCACTTCACCGTTGACGATGCGCTGCGCCAAGCCTTCCACAATGGCAGTTTTGCCCACACCGGGCTCACCAATGAGCACCGGGTTGTTCTTGGAGCGGCGTTGCAACACCTGGATGGCGCGGCGGATTTCGTCGTCGCGGCCAATGACCGGATCGAGCTTGCCCATGCGTGCGCGCTCGGTCAGGTCCAGGGTGTATTTCTTGAGCGCTTCGCGCTGGCCTTCGGCTTCGGCGCTGTTGACGTTTTGACCGCCGCGCACTGCATCAATGGCCGACTCCAGGGCCTTGCGACTCAGGCCGCTTTCCTTGGCCAGACGCCCTGCCTCGTTCTTGCTGTCTGCCAACGCCAGTAGGAACAATTCGCTGGCCACAAAGCTGTCGCCGCGTTTGATGGATTCCTTCTCGGCAGCCTGCAGCAATTTGACAAGTTCGGGGCCCACTTGCACCTGGTCCTGGCCAGCGACTTGGGGCAAGCGTTTGATGCCAGCCTCTGCAGCTTCGCTCAGGCTCTGCACCTGAACGCCTGCACGTTGCAGCACGGCCTTGGGGCCGTCTTGCTGACGCAGCATGGCGGCGAGCACGTGCACAGGCTCAATGTAGGCGTGATCGTTGCCCAAGGCCAGGCTTTGCGCGTCGGCCAGGGCTTCCTGAAATTTGGTGGTGAGTTTGTCGATTCGCATGAATATTCTCCAATTGAGACGCACTTGGGGGCCACTCAGGCCATTTCAAGAGATTCGAAAACACTTGAGTTTGCCTAAAATCAAACCATGGGTATTCATCAACTCTCTGTGGTTTACGACGAAGTGCAGGACCGTCTGCTGTGGCGCATCAACACCCACGAGGCGCAGGAATACCGTTTCTGGATGACCCGAAGATTGATGCTGCGCCTCATGCCCCACCTGAAAAACCACTGGGTTCAAGCCGAGTCCCGTCAAGCCGGTCTGAGCACCCAGACCCCGGCAACCCAACATTTGATGGCCGACTTCCAGCGCCAGGCCTTTCTGGAAAAGGCAGACTTCAAACAGCCGTTTGCCCCAGCGCAAGCCCCAAGCGCCCTGCCCTTGGGAGAAGCCCCGATGCTGGTGACCGAGGTTCAGATCACACCAAAGGTCGGGCAGCAGGTTCAGATGATGCTGCACCACAAATTGCCTGGTGCCACACAGGTTCAGTCAGCCCAGCTGATGCTGGGCAGTGAGTTGCTGCAAGGTTTGCTGCATTTATCGGAGGCCGCGATGCGCCAGGGTGAATGGTTGGCGCCAGAAGCAGCACTCAGCGACGGGGGTGTTGACCTGCACAGCGCGCCGGCGCCTTCAGGCCTCTCACATTGAGGTCAAGTCCAAGGCTGCAAGCCTTCAGGCATTGGGCATGTCCAGGCCCCAGCGGGCCAGCGCCTGGTCATCGCTGACGCGGGCATCCACCCAATGTGCGCCTGCAGGCGTGTGCTCTTTTTTCCAGAAAGGTGCCTGGGTTTTGAGGTAGTCCATCAAGAACTCGCAGGCCTTGTAGCTCTCGCCGCGGTGGGCCGAACTCACAGCCACAAGCACAATCTGGTCAGCGGGCAACAAACGACCGACACGGTGAACAATCACAGCGTCAAAAAAGTCAAAACGCTGATGCGCTTGCGCCACCATCTTGGCAATGCTGGCTTCGGTCATGCCGGGGTAATGCTCCAGTTCCATGGCCTGTACTTCGTCTTCGGGCTTGCGGGTCAAGGCATGCATGTCCCGCACCGTGCCCACAAACGCACACACAGCGCCCACGCGCAGATCACCCTCGCGCAAACGCGCAACCTCGGTGCTCAGGTCAAAGTCTTCGGTCTGAATGCGGATGCTGCTGGCCATGGTGCTTGGCCTCAACCGCCGGTGACCGGCGGAAAGAATGCGATCTCGTCGCCATCCTTGAGGGCGTGATCGTCACCCACCATGGTCTGGTTGACGGCCACTCGCACTGGGCGGTGAGGGCCCAGAGCCTGCGCATGCGCCTCGCTCTGCGCCATCAAGGCCTGACGCAATTCATTCACCGTAACAGCCTCGGTTTGCATGGCCACCTGCCCGCCCAGCGCCTCACGCAAGCTGGCGAAAAAAAGAATGCGCACGCTCTTCATGCCAACCACCCAGCAAAAGGAAGGTAGTCCACCAAGTCACCCGCAGCCACCGTCTGACCCGCCGGAATGTCGACCACACCATCACCCCAGACCACCGAGGTCAACACCCCGGAGCTTTGGTTGGGGAACAGGTCCAGGCCGCCCTGCGCGTTGCACCGCACACGCACAAACTCGCGGCGGCGGTCAGCTTTGACAATGCTGAAATGCGCCGGCATGCGCACAGGCTGCAAGGACTGCTGCGGCTGACCCGTCAGCTGACGCAAGAAGGGCAAAACCAGCAATACAAAGGTCATGAAACTCGAGACCGGGTTACCCGGCAGGCCGATGAAATGCGCCACGTGCGCGCCTTCGCTGCGGCGCACATGGCCATAGGCAAAGGGCTTGCCAGGTTTCATGGAGATTTGCCAAAGGTCCAGGGCACCCAAGGCTTGCACCGAGGGCTTGACGTGATCCTCTTCACCCACCGAGACGCCGCCGCTGGTCAGGATCAGGTCATGATGGTCGGCAGCCGACTTGAGCGCTGCCATGGTGGCTTCGCGCTTGTCGGGGACGATGCCGAGGTCACTGACCTCGCAACCCATGCGATGCAGCAAGGCACGCAGGAAAAAGCGGTTGGAGTTGTAGATGGCACCGGGGCGCATTTGATCGGGCGCAACCTCGCCGGGCATGACCAATTCGTCGCCAGTAGAAAACAAGGCCACACGTGGCTTGCGCAGAACGCTCACATGCGCAACGCCCAGGCTGGCCGCAAGCCCTAACTCTGCAGGGGTCAGCCGTGTGCCCGCAGGCAAGGCCACAGCGCCTTTTTTCACGTCTTCGCCACTCAGACGCACCCATTCGCCTGGCGTCGGCACGCGCAAGATCTGCACTGCATCCGTAGCGCCATCCACTGGCTGTGTGTCTTCCTGCATGACCACTGTGTCAGCGCCGGGGGGCAAAGGTGCTCCCGTAAAAATTCGTGCGGCTTGACCTGGCTCCAGAGTGGTACCTGTTTGGCCCGCTGCGATGCGTTGCGTGACTTTGAGCACCGTTGGCCCTTGCCGCACATCGGCCCAGCGCACGGCATAGCCGTCCATCGACGAGTTGTCGAACGCCGGCACTTGCAAGGCAGACACGAGATCCTGCGCCAGCACGCGGCCATCCGCCTCCAGGGTGGACAGCGTCTCGACATCGTTCAAGGCCTGGACCTGACCCAGCAATTGTTGCAAGGCATCGTCCAGAGGCATCAGGGGCTTGCGGGGCGCGTTCATGGGCAAGTCCTCAGTGGCAGTGCTCAGCAATGTAGCGCTTGATGCCTTCAGCATCAGCCGGCATGACCTTCACGCGTTTAGGCAAAGCCTCAATGCCTTCAAACTTGGCCGGACGCTCAGGCTCGCGGCCCAGAGCTTCGACAATGGTGCCTGCAAATTTGATGGGCAAGGCGGTTTCGAGCACCAGCATGGGCACACCGGCCGGCAAGTGTTCCCGCGCCACCTTCACGCCATCGGCGGTGTGGGTATCGATCATCACACCGTACTGCTCAAACACCTGGCGGATGGTGGCCAGGCGGTTGGCATGCGTGCTCTTGCCGCTGACAAAACCGTAACGGGCACTCGCGTCGGCAAAGCGTGCATCGCCAGACAGGTCAAAACGGCCTTGCGTATTGAGTGCGTCGCCAAACAGGGATTTGGTCAGCGCGCCATCGCGACCCAGCAAGTCGAACACAAAGCGCTCGAAGTTGCTGGCCTTGGAAATGTCCATCGAGGGGCTTGAGGTTTCGTGCGTATCGGCCGTGCCGCGCACACGGTAGATGCCGGTGCGGAAGAACTCGTCGAGCACATCGTTTTCGTTGGTCGCCACCACCAGCTGCGCCACGGGCAGGCCCATCATGCGGGCCACGTGGCCGGCGCAGACATTGCCGAAGTTGCCGCTGGGCACAGTGAAGCTGACCTGCTGGCTGTTGGCCGTCGTGGCCTGGAAGTAACCGGCAAAGTAGTACACCACCTGGGCCAGCAGACGCGCCCAGTTGATCGAGTTGACGGTGCCGATCTTGTACTTGCGCTTGAAGTCGAGGTCGTTGGACACCGCCTTGACGATGTCCTGACAGTCGTCGAACACGCCTTCAATGGCGATGTTGTGGATGTTTTGGTCCAGCAAGCTGAACATCTGTGCTTGCTGGAAGGGGCTCATGCGCCCATGCGGGCTGGTCATGAACACACGCACGCCCTTTTTGCCGCGCATGGCATATTCGGCAGCGCTGCCGGTGTCACCGGAGGTGGCGCCCAGAATGTTCAGTTCTTCGCCACGGCGGCCCAATTCGTACTCAAACAGATTGCCCAGCAGCTGCATGGCCATGTCCTTGAAGGCCAGCGTGGGGCCGTTGGACAGAGCCACCAAATACAGCTCAGGCGCGGCGCTGCCCTTGGCCTGCAAGGGCTTGAGCGGCACGATGGCTTCGGTGCCATACACAGCAGCGGTGTAGGTCTTGTCGCACAGGGCTTTGAGGTCAGCGGCTGGAATGTCGTCGATGTACAGGGACAAAATTTCAAACGCCAATGCCGCGTAGCCCTGCTGCTGCCAGACCTGGCGCAGGCGCGTCAGATCGGCATCACCCAGTTGGGGGTAGCTTTCGGGCAAGTACAGCCCGCCATCGGGTGCCAGGCCTTCGAGCAGGATTTCACAGAAGTGTTTACGGTCTGCGTGGCCGCGCGTAGACAGGTACAGCATCAGGCCAGCTCCTCTTTGCGGATGCGAACAATGGGCGCCAGCACCGTGGGCAAACCTTGCATCTGCTTGAGCACCACGTTCATATTGCCCTCGCGCGTGTCGTGGGTGAGGATGATCACATCGGTTTGGTTTGCACCGCTGACCTGGTCGGCCTCGCGCTGCAAGATGGCATCGATGCTGATATTCGCATCGGCCAACAAGCCCGTCAGCTTGGCCAGCACACCGGCCTGGTCGGCAACACGAAGACGCAGGTAGTAGCTGGTCACGACTTCTTCCATCGGCAGCACCGGTAAATTGCTCAAGGCATCAGGCTGGAAGGCCAGGTGCGGCACACGGTTTTGAGGATCAGCCGTGTGCAGGCGTGTGATGTCCACCAGGTCTGCGACCACTGCGCTGGCAGTAGGCTCGGCGCCGGCACCTTTACCGTAGTACAAGGTGGTGCCTACGGCATCGCCTTGCACCATGACTGCATTCATCGCGCCTTCGACATTCGCAATCAGGCGTTGCGCAGGTACCAGGCTGGGGTGCACCCGAAGCTCTACCCCTTTGTCAGTGCGTTTGGTGATGCCCAATAGCTTGATGCGATAGCCCAGTTGCTCGGCATATTTGATGTCGGCGGCGCCCAGCTTCGTGATGCCTTCCACATAGGCTTTGTCGAACTGCACCGGAATACCAAAGGCAATCGCGCTCATGATGGTGGCTTTGTGGGCCGCATCCACGCCTTCAATGTCAAAGGTGGGATCGGCTTCGGCATAGCCCAAACGCTGCGCTTCTTTGAGCACCACGTCAAAGTCCAGCCCCTTGTCACGCATTTCGGACAGGATGAAGTTGGTGGTGCCGTTGATGATGCCCGCTACCCACTGGATCTGGTTGGCGGTCAGCCCCTCACGCAGCGCCTTGATGATGGGAATGCCACCAGCCACAGCCGCTTCAAAAGCCACCATCACACCTTTGTTGTGCGCGGCCTGGAAGATTTCAGTGCCGTGCACCGCCAACAAGGCCTTGTTGGCCGTGACCACATGTTTGCCGGCAGCAATCGCTTCGAGCACCAGCTCGCGCGCCAGGGTGTAACCGCCAATGAGCTCGACCACGATATCAATGTCGGGATTGCGAATGATGTCACGGGGATCGGCCACCACTTTAGCGTCTTCACCCACCATGGCGCGGGCCTTGGCCTGGTCACGACGGCTGACCATGGTCACTTCAATGCCGCGACCCGCACGACGTTTGATTTCTTCCTGGTTGCGGCGCAGGACTTCAAAAACGCCGCCGCCGACGGTACCGATGCCGATGAGGCCAACTTGAATGGGTTTCATTGTGTAGATCAACTTAAATAAGACGGGCACTCCTGGGAGCACCCGCAGAAAACTCAGGACACCAGTGCGTCCGTACCAAAGCGTTTGCGTGCGCCTTCCAGGAATTTGGCGACACGTCCAATGGCTTCGCGCAGATCATCTTCGTGCGGCAGGAACACGATGCGGAAATGGTCCGGCTCAGGCCAGTTAAAGCCCGTGCCCTGCACCAGCATGACCTTGGTTTCTTCCAGCATGTCCAGGAAAAAGCGTTGGTCATCCGCGATGGGATAAACCTTCGGATCCAGGCGGGGGAACATGTACAGCGCCGCTTGAGGCCGCACACAGCTGACTCCCGGGATCGAGGTGATCAGCTCATAAGCCAGGTCACGCTGCTTGCGCAAACGACCGCCCTCGCCCACCAGCTCTTTGATGCTCTGGTAACCGCCGAGCGCCGTTTGTACAGCCCACTGACCTGGCACATTGGCGCACAAGCGCATGTTCGAGAGCATGTTCAGGCCCTCAATAAAGTCGGTAGCCGGGCGCTTGTCGCCCGAAAGTACCATCCAACCAGCGCGGTAACCGCAGGAACGGTAGCTCTTGGACAAGGAGTTGAAGGTCAGCGTCAGCACATCGGTGGATAAGCTGGCGATCGGGGTGTGCACCACATCGTCGTACAGCACCTTGTCGTACACCTCATCGGCATAAATGACCAAGCCGTGCTCACGAGCCAGACCCACAATCTGCAGCAACAATTCCTTGCTGTACAGCGCGCCTGTAGGGTTATTGGGGTTGATGACCACAATCCCTTTGGTCTTGGGCGTGATCTTGGCTCGGATGTCGTTGATGTCCGGCATCCAGCCATTGCTCTCGTCGCACATGTAGTGCACCGGCGTGCCACCCGACAGGCTGGCAGCAGCCGTCCACAGGGGGTAGTCAGGTGCAGGCAATAGCAATTCATCACCATCATCGAGCAAGGCATTGGTCGCCATGACGATGAGCTCACTGGCGCCATTGCCCAGATAAATATCGTCCAGCGTCACACCCAAAATGCCCTGTCGCTGGGTTTCGTGCATCACGGCTTTGCGCGCCGCAAAAATGCCTTTGCTGTCCGAGTAACCTGCCGAGTTGGGCAGGTTGCGGATCATGTCTTGCTGAATCTCTTCAGGCGCGTCAAAACCGAAAACCGCCAGGTTGCCAATATTGAGTTTGATGATCTTGTGGCCGTCCTCTTCCATTTGGCGAGCACGGTCCATGATGGGGCCACGGATGTCGTAGCACACATTGGCCAGTTTGGCGGATTTGACGATGGGCTTCACAGTCCCTCCCGGACGGATAAAGTCAAGAGCGAAAACCTATAATTTGACCACATTTAGAGTCGTTTTCACGACTGATTCCAACGCATTTCAACCCTCCCAATTCCATGAAACTTCAGCCCGACAAATCCAATGCACCCATGATCTCCGCCATGGGGCCGGGCTGGATCACCGTACAAGGCCAACGCATCGAGCACGCTGTCTGCATCCGAAGCCACGGCAGCCCCGCTTGGGAGACCTGGAGCGTTGAACGCTGGGAGCAGCTGCAACCTGAGCACCTGCAAGCCCTGGCAAGTCAAGACACGGAATTGATCATCATGGGCTGCGGGGCGAATCAGCAATTCATGCCCTCAGCCTGGCTGCAACCCCTCATGTCGCGACGCATTGGCCTGGAAACCATGGACACAGCCGCCGCCTGCCGAACTTACAACATCCTGGCCAGCGAGGGCCGAAAAGTCATGGCGGTGCTCATGATGGCGCCCAAGGCGAATACCTTATGACTACTGACTTTTCGGTTAAAATAATCGTTTGTCGAAATTTGTAAGTTCCCTACACAAGGCTTGCAAAACACCCCCGAAAAGAGTGTCTACATGGCGATCGTTCTCAACAAGCCCCTGCCCGAATTTGAAGCGAACGCAACTGGCGGTATCAAGGTTTCAAACACAACCCACGTGGGTCAGACCATGATCCTGTATTTCTATCCGAAAGACAACACCCCTGGTTGCACCACCGAAGCCATGCAGTTTCGCGACAAATACAAGGACTTTGTCAAAGCCGGCGCTGTGGTTTTTGGCGTCTCGCGTGACAACATGAAGTCACACGACGACTTCAAAACCAAGCTGGAACTGCCCTTTGAACTGATTGCTGATACTGAAGAGAAAATGTGTCACATGTTCGGCGTGGTCAAAAACAAGATCATGTACGGCAAAAAGGTCAAAGGTATTGAGCGCGGCACTTTCCTGGTTGGCGCCGACGGTCTACTCAAACAAGAATGGCGTGGCCTGAAAGTCCCTGGCCATGTGGACGAAGTCCTCAAAGCCGTCAAGGCTCTCAAGAAGGCCGGTTAAAAGCTCCCAAAGGTGTCACAGAGCTCGTGCATAATGGGCTCATGCAGATTGCAGTCGACACCCGCATTACACAAAAAGCCGCCCGGCATGCCTGGCGGCTTTTTTGCTTTCGGGTCCTTCATGTTTCCGTAAACAAGGTTACGCCCCATGCCCCTGCCTCCGCCGCCCAAACAACGTGCCACACTGCTGACCCAGAAATCCCTGGCCGAGGCTCCTGCAGCGAAAACACCACGCGCAACACGTAGCAACACTCGCCCCCTTAAGGATGAGCAAATCGACATGCCCATTCCTGAGATTGTGGCGAGCACTGCCCCCGCCCCCGTCAAAACCAGCGTCAGAACAGCGTCTCCCGTGAAATCCATCAAGACAAGCACTCGAAGTGCCAAAGCACGCAAAAGTGACGGTACCCGCAAACTGTTTGTGCTCGACACCAACGTGCTGATGCACGACCCGATGAGCTTGTTCCGCTTTGAAGAGCATGATGTCTTTTTGCCCATGATCGTGCTCGAGGAGCTCGACAGCAACAAAAAAGGCACCTCCGAAGTCGCTCGAAATGCCCGTCAGGCCAGCCGCTACCTCGACACACTGGCCGCGTCCAGCCCCGATATGGCAGCAGGTCAGCGTTTGTCAGCGCTTGGGCACAACGAAGCTCAAGGACACTTGTTTTTCCAGACTGAACCTCTCGACCTCAGCCTGCCCCTGGCCCTGCCGCAAGGCAAGGCCGACAACCAGATTTTGGGGGTGGTTCGCGCCTTGTGTGAGAAACACAGCCAGCGCGAGGTGGTGCTGGTGTCCAAGGACATCAACATGCGCGTCAAGGCACGCGCGATGGGATTGCAAGCTGAAGATTATCAAAACGACAAGGCCCTGGAAGATGGCGACATGCTCTACACAGGAGCGATGGCGTTGCCAACAGACTTCTGGGCAAAGCACGCCAAAACCGTCGAAAGCTGGCAACAGGGCAGCCACACCTTCTATCGCATTTCCGGCTCCATCGTGCCCAGCCTGTTCATCAACCAGTTTGTGTACTTTGAAGCTGCTGGCGAGCCCAGCCTGTACGCCCGAGTGACGGAAGTAAGAGGCAAAACTGCTGTGCTACGCACCCTCAAGGACTTTGCACACCAGAAGAATGCAGTCTGGGGCGTCACCGCCCGCAACCGTGAACAAAACTTTGCCCTGAACCTGCTGACCGACCCTGAGGTGGACTTCGTCACGTTGGCCGGCACAGCTGGCACGGGCAAGACGCTGATGGCGCTGGCTGCAGGCCTGACGCAAGTGCTGGACGACCGCCGCTACACCGAGATCATCATGACCCGCGCCACCGTCAGCGTGGGCGAAGACATCGGCTTCCTGCCCGGCACTGAAGAAGAAAAAATGGGCCCCTGGATGGGCGCCCTGGACGACAACCTGGAGTTCCTGGCCAAGGGCGAAGGCGGGGGTGCGGGCGAGTGGGGGCGCGCCGCGACCAACGAACTGATCAAGAGCCGCATCAAGATCAAGAGCATGAACTTCATGCGCGGGCGCACCTTCATGAACAAGTACGTCATCATCGACGAGGCGCAGAACCTGACGCCCAAGCAGATGAAGACACTGATCACCCGCGCCGGCCCCGGCACCAAGATCATCTGCATGGGCAACCTGGCCCAGATCGACACGCCCTACCTGACCGAAGGCTCATCAGGCCTGACGTACGCAGTGGACCGCTTCAAGGGCTGGGCCCACAACGGACACATCACCCTTGCACGTGGCGAGCGTTCACGCCTGGCTGACTTTGCCAGCGAGGCGCTTTAAAAGTCGTCGCCGCCCATGCCACCGCCGGCCAGGCTTTCAAAGCGGGTCAGCGGTTTGAGGAAGGCCAGGCGGCAGGTGCCCGTCGGACCGTTACGCTGCTTGCCGATGATGATTTCTGCAACACCCGGATCCTTCGAATCCTTGTTGTAGTAATCATCGCGGTAGATGAACATGATGATGTCCGCGTCCTGCTCGATGGCGCCGGATTCACGCAGATCACTCATCATCGGGCGCTTGTCTGTACGCTGCTCTACACCACGGTTGAGCTGCGAGAGCGCAATCACCGGGCATTGGAGCTCTTTGGCGAGCATCTTCAGACCCCGCGAGATTTCGCCCAGTTCGGTCGCGCGGTTATCGCCGTCCGAGCCACTGGAGCCACTCATCAACTGCAAGTAGTCCACCACGATCAGGCCGAGCTTGCCACACTGGCGAGCCAGACGACGCGAGTTGGCGCGCAGCTCACTCGGGGTCAGGCCAGGTGTTTCATCAATGTGCAGCGACACGGTGCGCAAACGCTCAATGGCCTCGGTCAGGCGCGGCCACTCGTCGTCGGTCAACTTGCCCGTCCGTAAATGACCCTGGTCCACACGACCAATCGAGCCGACAATACGTACCGCCAGCTGGGATGCACCCATTTCCATGGAAAACACAGCCACGGGCAACCCTTCGTTGAGCGCCACGTGTTCGGCAATGTTGATGGCAAAAGCCGTTTTACCCATGGAAGGACGCGCCGCCAGCACCACCAGGTCGCCCGGCTGCAGGCCAGAGGTCATGCGGTCCAGATCGTAAAAGCCGGTGGGCACACCCGTGATGTCGTTGGGGTTATCGGCCATCTCGGAAACGCGGTCCAGCAGGTCCACCACCAAGGTGTCCATGGACTGGAAGCCCTGCTTCATGCGAGAGCCTTCTTCACCGATGTTGAAGATCTTTTGCTCGGCCTCGTCCAGAATCTTGTCAACCGCCCTGCCCTGGGTGTTGAAGGCTGCGGTGGCGATGTCATCACTGGCAGCCACCAGCTTGCGCAGGATGGAGCGCTCTCGCACGATTTCAGCGTAGCGCCGGATATTGCTGGCGCTTGGCACATATTGCGCCAGCGCATTCAGGTAGGACAACCCACCCACCTCTTGCGACTTGCCCAAGGCCTGCAACTGTTCGTGCACAGTGATCACGTCAGCCGGCTTGGAGGCATTGATCAGGGCGCCAATGGCGGCATACACCAAACGGTGTTCGTGACGGTAAAAGTCGGAGTCCACCAAAAGATCACCCACCCGATCCCAGGCGCCGTTGTCCAGCAACAACCCACCCAGCACACTGGATTCGGCTTCAATGGAGTGCGGCGGCACGCGCAGCTGCGCAATCTGTGGGTCCAGGGTGGCCACAGCCATGGCTTCATCAAAAGAAGGAGGGAAAACGGCAGAACTCATGAATTCGCAACAGTCAAAACAGCATCTTAGCCCGGAGCTCGCCACGCGTCATTGCATAACCCTGTGGATAAGCGGTGCACCACAGGTGCATGAAACGGGTATGGCGAGTGGATAAATGAAGAGCCTGAAAATGAAAAAGCCGCCTGCTTTCGCCGGCGGCTTATCGCTGAGCGAGCAGGATCAGGCGGTTTCGCCGTACACGCTCACATTGACTTCCACCACCACGTCGGTGTGCAGCGCCACGGACACAGCGGAGTCGCTCACGGTCTTGATCGGACCGTTGGGCATACGCACCTGAGCTTTGACCACAGCGAAGCCCTGCTTGGTCAGTTCTTCAGCGATGTCGTGGTTGGTCACAGAACCAAACAGGCGACCATCCACGCCGGCCTTTTGGGTCAGCTTGACGGTCAGACCAGAGAGCTTTTCGCCCAGGGCCTGAGCTTCAGCCAGCTTGGCTGCAGCAGCTTTTTCGAGCTCGACACGACGAGCTTCGAATTCAGCCTTGTTGGCTTCGGTGGCGCGACGGGCGCGGCCAGAGGGGATCAGGAAGTTACGTGCGTAACCGTCCTTGACCTTGACGATGTCACCCAGATTGCCCAGGTTGAGCACTTTTTCGAGCAGGATCACTTGCATGTTGTTTCTCCTCAGACCTTGTGCTGATCGGTGTAGGGCAACAGAGCCAGGAAGCGGGCACGCTTGATGGCAGTGTTGAGCTGGCGCTGGTAAATGGCGCGGGTGCCGGTCAGGCGGGCGGGAATGATCTTGCCGTTTTCGGCGATGAAGTCACGCAGGGTGTCCACATCTTTGTAGTCGATCTCTTCAACGCCAGTCACGGTGAAGCGGCAAAAGCGCTTGCGCTTGAACAGCAGGGACTGGGTGTTGCGCTTGGGGCGCTTGTTCTTGTCAAATTTTTTGAACGTGGCCATGGGGCCTCCTGAAATTAATCTTGCTGAAACTCTTGGATATGCAAAATCACACGTTGACCTTGACGGATATTGGCCAAAAAGCCAGTGAACCTGAAGGCGGTGCCAAGTGGCGCCTTTTGGAGCTGCTCGGCCATCACACCGATGGCCTGCGCCCGAAGGCTCAACTTGACTTGCCTGGTGCCTTGTTCTTGCTGCACATGAGACTCATGCTCGAGCAGCAAATCCAGGGCAGGCAACCCGGCTGGGGTGTAGCGCAGAGCGTCTCGCTCAACGATACGGGCACCTAATCGGGTCTGGTTCACTCCGCGCGGGGTCAGGGCAATCAGGCTGCGAAATCAGCCTGTTGAGCCTTGCGTGCTTCTTCGCGCTCGACGCTCTTCATCATGGCAGAAGCGCCGGTGTCGGCTTTCTTCTTCTGCACAGTCAAATGACGCAGAACGGCGTCATTGAATTTGAAGGCGTGCTCGAGCTCGCCCATCACAGCCTGGTCGGCTTCGATGTTCAGGCACAGGTAGTGTGCTTTGGCCAGCTTGTTGATCTGGTAAGCCAGTTGACGACGGCCCCAGTCTTCGACGCGATGGATCTGACCGCCACCTTGGGTGATCATGCCCTTGTAGCGCTCCAGCATGGCGGGCACTTGCTCGCTCTGATCCGGATGGATCAGCAAAATGATTTCGTAATGACGCATCAAAACTCCTTGTGGATGAACCAAAAGATTGGAAAAACCGCCCCCGGCGTCAGTCAAGGGTGCGGCAAGGTGAGCCTTGGATTATAGCCCGGATTCAGGGCCTTTGCCCACCTTCCTTGCCCTGGCTGCAGGCCAGAGGGAAAGTGCAAGCATGACCAGGCAAGCTGCAGGTACGCCAAAAACACCTGCGCTCACGGGCTGAATACCCCACCAGAGACCCGCATCGGGAGCCCACCCCCAGGCGGCGCGGACCACCGCTGCATTGAAGAACATGTAGCCCGCGGTCACCCCAAAGCCGGTGAGCATGCCTGCAACTGCAGCGCGACGATGCAGTCGCTGCCAATGCAAGCCCATGACCATGGCAGGAAAGAACGCTGATGCAGCCAGTGAAAAGGATGCTGACACGAGCGAAAGGATTTCAGCCGGTTTGAGTGCAGCCACAAACGCTGCCAGCATGGCAACGGCCAACAGGGCAAATTTCGATGCGATCACCTGCCCTTCGGCATTGAGCGGCATCCGGCGAAGCCCCCACCCCAAGTCATGTACCAGGGCGTTGCCAATGGTCAGCAGCAATCCATCTGCTGTCGACAAGGCTGCAGCCAGACCGCCCGCGGCCACCAGCCCTGCGATGACAAAAGGCATGCTGCCCAGCTCTGGCATGGCCAGCATGACCATGTCGGCCCCCATGCGTAATTCGCCAAACTGCAGGCGACGGTCGCCATTGATGTCAGCCACCTCCACCAGGCCAGGATCCACCCGCGCCCACTGTGCAAGCCACGAGGGCAAATCCTCGAAACTGCTGCCGACGAGGTTATTCATGACCTCAAACTTCACCAGGATGGCTAAAGCCGGCACGCTCAGATACAGCAACACAATAAAGAACAAGGACCAGGCCACCGAACTACGGGTCTGCGCAACGCTGGAGGTGGTGTAAAACCGGGTCAGCAGATGGGGCATGCCCGCGGTACCCAACATCAGACAGAAAGTCAGTGCCAGGAAATTCCACCGGGAAGTTTCGAAAGCCTCACGTTCGGATGGAGTGCCTTGCGGATCGCCCTGGAAAGCCTGGGTTTGGCGAGGCATGCCGGCCAAAGGCATCGATCGCTCATGCGCATCCTGCATGGCACGTGTCCACAACTCTTGCGCCACGCCTACATCCTTGGGCAGTGCAACCAGTTCACGCCGAGCCTGGGCAATTTGCGTGAAGTCTGCCCCATTGATTTTTAATTCACGCACTTTTAACTCAAGGCGCTCGCGCTCGTGTTTCAAGGCGTTGGGTACATCCTGCAATTTACGGGCATAGTCCTGCGCACGTCGCGCGTACTCCTGACGAACATCGATTTCGGCCGGATCCTCGACCAATTGCTGTTCAAGCTGTCCGATTCGCGCCAGCTGACTGCCGTAAGCCACCATGGCCACCGGTGTGCCAAGCTGCCGGTAGGCGAGCCAGGACACGGGTATCAAGAAAGCAAGCAACACAATGATGTACTGCGCTACTTGTGTCCATGTGATGGCACGCATGCCGCCTAAAAAGGAGCACAACAGCACCCCACCCAAACCCAGCAAAATCCCGATTTCAAATTGCACCCCCGTCAAGCGCGAAGCAATCAGGCCAATGCCGTAAATCTGTGCCACCACATAGGTAAATGAGGTCAGAACCGCCGCCCAGGCCGCCAGAATCCGTGGCCACCGTCCCCCAAAACGACGCTGAAAAAAATCGGGCACGGTGTAGAGATTCATGCCCCGCAAAGCCGGAGCAATCCACCAGGCCACCAGACAAAAACCACCCGTCCACCCCAGGATGTAAGCCAAACCACCTGGCTGCTGCCCGGCCCCTGAAAACCCCTGCAGGTACAAAGCCCCGGCCAGACTGATGAAAGAGGCCGCACTGATCCAGTCCGCAGCAGTAGCCATGCCGTTGTACATGGCCGGAATACGGCGCCCTGCGACGTAGTACTCCGCTTCGTCAGAAGTACGCCCCGAAATGCCAATCAGGGCATAGATCATGACGGTCGCGAACAGAAAGATCGGACCGATCAGGTTGCGCGAAAGGCCCCTGCTTTCAGCCCAAGCCAGCAAGCCGATGAGACTGAGCAAAAGCACCGTGTAGATGAGCACATTGCGATGAAGTCGCCAGCGGTAGCCTGCTGGCGAGACCGATGTGTGCTCATCAGTGCCCATAGACAAGGGCGCTTAAGCCGCTTGGCCCAGCGTGGTCCAGGTCTCCACCACAGTGTCGGGATTGAGCGAAATCGAACTGATGCCCTGCGCCATCAGCCACTGGGCAAAGTCCGGGTGATCACTGGGGCCCTGCCCGCAAATACCGATGTACTTGCCCTGCGCCAGACAAGCCTTGATGGCCTGCTCGATCAGTGTGGTCACCGCCGGGTCGCGCTCGTCAAAATCGGCTGCCAGCAATTCCATGCCGGAGTCGCGGTCCAGACCCAGCGTGAGCTGTGTCAGGTCGTTGGAGCCGATCGAGAAGCCATCGAAGAACTGCAGGAAGCGGTCAGCCAGGATGGCGTTGGTGGGCACCTCGCACATCATGATCAGCTTGAGCTCGTTCTCGCCACGCACCAGACCATGGTTGGCCAGGAGTTGCGTCACACGTTCGGCCTGCTTGAGGGTGCGCACAAAGGGCACCATCACCTGCACATTGGTCAGACCCATCTCGCCGCGCACGCGCTTGAGGGCTTCGCACTCCATGGCAAAAGCCTCGCCGAAGTCTTCGCTGATGTAGCGGGTCGCGCCACGGAAGCCCAGCATCGGGTTTTCTTCTTCGGGTTCGTAGCGGCTGCCGCCGATCAGCTTGCGGTACTCGTTGCTCTTGAAGTCCGACAGGCGCACGATGACTGGCTTGGGCCAGAAGGCCGCCGCGATCGAGGCCACACCTTCGGCCACCTTGTCGACGTAGAAAGCACGTGGCGAAGCGTGGCCACGGGCCACGGACTCCACCGCCTTTTTCAGGTCAGCATCGATGGCCGGGTAGTCCAGGATGGCCTTGGGATGTACGCCGATGTTGTTGTTGATGATGAACTCCAGCCGGGCCAGACCCACGCCCGCGTTGGGCAGCTGGGCAAAGTCAAAAGCCAGCTGGGGGTTGCCCACGTTCATCATGATCTTTGTGGGAATCTCGGGCATGGTGCCGCGCTTGACTTCGGTCACCTCGGTCTCCAGCAGACCATCGTAGATGCGACCCGTATCGCCCTCGGCGCAGCTCACCGTCACCAGCGTGCCGTCCTTGAGTTGCTCGGTGGCGTGGCCGCAGCCCACCACGGCCGGGATGCCCAGCTCGCGCGCGATGATGGCCGCGTGGCAGGTGCGCCCACCGCGGTTGGTCACGATGGCACTGGCGCGTTTCATCACCGGCTCCCAGTTCGGGTCGGTCATGTCAGTCACCAGCACGTCGCCGGGCTGGACCTTGTCCATCTCGCTGATGTTGTGCACCAGACGTACCGGGCCAGTGCCGATCTTCTGGCCAATGGCACGACCCTCGGCCAGCACAGTGGAATGGCCCTTGAGCTTGTAGCGCAACTCGGCCGTGCCCTTGGCCTGGCTTTTCACCGTCTCGGGACGGGCCTGCAGGATGTAAAGCTGGCCGTCGTTGCCGTCCTTGCCCCACTCGATGTCCATCGGGCGGCCGTAGTGCTTTTCGATCACCAGCGCGTAGTGCGCCAGTTGCTCGACGTCAGCGTCGGTCAGGCTGTAGCGGTTGCGCAGCTCGGTGGGCACATCCACCGTCTTGACCAATTTGCCGCTGGCGGCTTTTTCTTCGGGGGTGGAAAACACCATCTGGATCAGCTTGGAGCCCAGGTTGCGGCGGATCACCGCGCGCTTGCCTGCGGCCAGCATGGGTTTGTGGACGTAAAACTCGTCGGGGTTCACAGCGCCCTGCACCACCGTCTCGCCCAGACCGTAGCTGGAGGTAATGAACACGACATCTTCAAAGCCGGACTCGGTGTCGATGGTGAACATCACGCCCGCAGCACCCAGGTCGGAGCGCACCATGCGCTGCACGCCGGCCGAAAGGGCCACGTCGGCGTGGGCAAAGCCCTTGTGCACGCGGTAGCTGATCGCGCGGTCGTTGTACAAGGATGCAAACACCTCTTTCATCTTGTGCAAGACGTCGTCAATGCCCACCACGTTGAGGAAGGTTTCCTGCTGCCCAGCAAAGGAGGCGTCAGGCAGGTCTTCGGCCGTGGCCGAGGAGCGCACGGCAAAGGAGGCCTCTGCGTGGCCATCTTGCAAAGTGATGAAGGCTTCTCGAATGGCTTTTTCCAGATCGGCAGGGAAAGGCTGAGCCTCGACCATGGCGCGGATCTCGGCGCCCACGGCGGCCAGGGCCCGCACGTCTTCGGTGTCCAGCGCATCGAGCTTGGCGTTGATGCGGTCAGACAGACCGTCGAATTTCAGGAATTCACGGAAAGCGTGGGCTGTAGTGGCAAAGCCGGTGGGTACTTTGACCCCGGCAGGCAGCTGGGAAATCATCTCCCCCAGGCTGGCGTTTTTGCCGCCGACGATTTCGACGTCGGCCATGCGCAGTTTTTCGAAAGGAACGACCAAAGCGGTCGCTTCAAACAGGTTGGACATAAGAGACTCCAAAGTTAAAAACCGGGCTCCTGGCCAAAGACACACCGCTGTCATTGTTCTGGTGTGGGATGCGTCGAGCCATGGATAATGGGTTCATTTTAGGGGGCCGCCCTGCCCCATGACCTGAATTTTTCTCAAAATGAGCCTGCGCACTGTTTTTTTTGTGTCTGACGGCACCGGCATCACCGCCGAAACCTTTGGCAACGCCATCCTGGCGCAATTCGAAATGAAGACTCGCCATGTCCGCCTGCCCTTTGTGGACAGCGTGGACAAGGCCCACCAGGCCGTGCGTCAGATCAACCACACCTGCGACCTTGAAGGGGCAAAGGCCCTGGTCTTCACCACTTTGGTGAACATGGAAGTCCTGCAGGTCATCAAGGACAACTGCAAGGGCATGCTGATGGACATGTTCGGCACTTTTGTGCATCCCATCGAGCAGGAGCTGGGCATCAAGTCCCACCACCGGGTGGGCCGCTTTTCGGACGTGAGCAAAAGCAAGGAATACCACGACCGCATCGAGGCCATCAACTTCTCGCTGGACCACGACGACGGCCAATCCCACCGGGATCTGGAAGGGGCCGACGTGATTTTGATCGGCGTCAGTCGCAGCGGAAAAACCCCCACCAGCCTCTACCTGGCCATGCAGCATGGACTCAAAGCAGCCAATTACCCACTCATTCCCGAAGACTTTGATCGCAACCAGTTGCCCCCGGCACTGGTTCCTTACCGGAAAAAAATCTTCGGCCTGACCATTCAGCCCGAGCGACTGTCAGAAATCCGCACCGAACGACGCCCCAACTCGCGCTATGCCAGCCTGCAAAATTGTCGCCACGAGGTGGCCGAGGCCGAAGCCATGATGCGCCGCTCAGGCATTCGCTGGCTGTCGACCACGACCAAATCCATTGAAGAGATCGCCACGACCATCCTGCAGGAAGTCAAGCCCGACCGACTGATTTACTGACGCAGCCTCAAGCCTTCAAGGTTGCGGCAATGCGCTCGGCGCAGGCATGGGCTTTGGCCGCATCGCGGGCTTCGACCATGACGCGAACAAGGGGTTCCGTACCACTGGCGCGAATCAACACCCGGCCGTTCTGGCCGAGTTCAGCCTCTACTTCACGGGTTGACTGCTGCAGGGGGGCATGGCTCTTCCAGTCAAAACCAGGCTGCAGGCGCACATTGATCAGGGTCTGCGGGAACAAGGTCACGCCATCCAGCAGTTGCGCCATGGTCTTGCCGCTGGCCACACAGGCACTGAGCACCTGCAAGGCGCTGACCAAGCCATCGCCTGTGGTGTGCTTGTCCAGCACCAACAGGTGGCCCGAGCCCTCGCCGCCCAGCAACCAGCCACGCTCGGCCAGCACCTCCAGCACATAGCGGTCGCCGACCTTGGCGCGTTCAAAGGCCACACCCAGTCCAAGCAGGGCCACTTCCACGGCCATGTTGGTCATGAGCGTGCCCACGGCGCCAGGCACCTGCTCGCCGCGGCTCAGGCGCTCACGAACCATCAGGTACAGCAACTCGTCGCCGTTGTAGAGGCGCCCCTGTGAATCGACCAGTTGCAGGCGGTCAGCGTCACCATCGAGCGCCACGCCCAGATCAGCCCCATGAGCCTTGACCGCCTCAACCAGCGCTTGCGGGTGGGTGGCCCCCACCCCCTTGTTGATGTTCAGACCATCGGGCGAACAACCAATAGCCACCACCTCAGCACCCAACTCATGGAATACTTTGGGAGCGATGTGATAAGCCGCACCATGGGCGGCATCCACCACGATTTTCAAACCATGCAAAGACAGCTGCGTCGGGAAAGTGCTTTTGCAAAATTCGATGTAACGGCCTGCAGCATCGTCCAGACGTTTGGCTTTACCCAACTCAGAAGCCTGCACCCATACCGGCGCTTCATCCAATGCAGCTTCCACATCCAGCTCCCAGTCATCAGGCAATTTGGTACCCTGGGCGCTGAAGAATTTGATGCCGTTGTCTTCGTAAGGGTTATGGCTGGCACTGATCACCACCCCCAATGATGCACGCTGTGCACGGGTCAGGTACGCCACAGCAGGCGTAGGCACCGGGCCCAGCAACACCACATCCACACCTGCAGAATTGAATCCGGATTCGAGTGCACTTTCAAGCATGTAACCCGAAATTCGGGTGTCCTTGCCAATCAATACCGTAGGGTGTTTTTCGTGACGCTTGAGGACGCGACCCACGGCGTGTGCCAGACGGAGCACAAAATCGGGCGTGATCGGGCTCTGGCCCACGGTTCCGCGAATGCCATCGGTGCCAAAGTAACGACGCGCCATCTTGATTCCTCTTGTTGATCTTGTTCTGATTTTAATGATCTTGCATGGCGCCCCACAGGGCCAAAGCCTGTACCGTGGGCGCCACATCGTGCACACGCACAATGCGCGCGCCCCGCTCCACGCTAAGCAAAGCCGCCGCCACACTGGCCTGCACACGTTGTGCGGGCTCGGGCACCTGCCCGTGCATGACCCGCTCGGCCAGCACCACACCCAAGGTGGACTTGCGCGACCACCCCACCAGTGTGGGACAACCCAAGGCATGAAAGCGACCGTGCTCGCGCAGCAAGGTCAAGTTTTGCTGCACTGTCTTGCCAAAACCAATGCCTGGATCCAGCGCCACACGCTGGCGGGATACCCCGTGTTGCTGCGCCTGCAACAAGGCCTGTGAAAAAAATGCCTGCACCTGCTCAAGCACATCTCCTTGCATGGGCTGCGCCTGCATGGAGCTCGGCTCACGGTGCATGTGCATCAGGCACACACCAATGCGTGAATCGGCGCTCACCACCTCCCATGCACCTGGCTGCCGCAAAGCCCAGACATCATTGATCACATCTACCCCCCAGGCCAGCACCGCCTGCATCACTTCGGGCTTGTAGGTGTCAATCGATACTGGCACATTCCAGCGGACGAGCTCCTTGACGACGGGCTCCAGGCGCGCAAGCTCCTCTTGCAAAGGTACGGCCGGGGCTCCCGGGCGAGTGGATTCTGCGCCGATATCGAGCATGTCTGCGCCTTCGCACAGGAGTTGTTCAGCGTGAGCAAGGGCCTGATCAGGCGCGTTGTACACCCCTCCATCAGAAAAGGAGTCCGGCGTGAGGTTGACGATGCCCATGACTTTGGGCTGCAGCAGGTCAATATCAAAGCGGCGTGTGGTCCAGACGTTCATGTTCAAGCCAACAAAAACGGGGCCGAAGCCCCGTGGTCATGGTTCAAGTCCATCAGGCCGCAGTAGGCGCGGCGTCAGGACGCACCGCAGGGGAGCCTCCCTGGCCTCCGCCTCCGGAAGATGGCGTACGTGGCGTCCAATCCTTGGGCGGGCGAGGCTCGCGGCCAGCCATGATGTCGTCCAGCTGCTCGGTGTCAATGGTTTCCCAGTCCAGCAAGGCCTTGGCCATGGCGTGCATCTTGTCGCTGTGCTCCTCGATCAGGCGGCGGGCGAGCCCGTATTGCTCGTCGATGATGCGGCGCACCTCGGCATCGACCTTCTGCATGGTCTGCTCACTCATGTGGGTGGTCTTGGTGACCGAGCGGCCCAGGAACACTTCACCCTCGTTTTCAGCGTAGACCATGGGGCCCAGCGCATCGGTCATGCCATAACGCATGACCATATCGCGGGCAATCGACGTGGCGCGCTCAAAGTCATTGGAAGCGCCGGTGGTCATCTGCTTCATGAACACCTCTTCAGCAATACGGCCCCCGAACAGCATGCTGATCTGGTTGAGCATGTATTCGCTGTCGTAGCTGTAGCGGTCTTTTTCGGGCAGGCTCATCGTCACGCCCAGGGCACGGCCACGCGGGATGATGGTGACCTTGTGCACCGGATCACACTTGGGCAACAGCTTGCCGATCAGGGCGTGGCCTGCCTCGTGGTAAGCGGTGTTGCGGCGCTCTTCCTCGGGCATGACCATGCTCTTGCGCTCGGGGCCCATGAGGATCTTGTCTTTGGCCTTTTCAAAGTCCTGCATTTCCACCACGCGGGCGTTGCGGCGAGCCGCCATCAGCGCTGCTTCATTGCAGAGGTTGGCCAGATCAGCGCCGCTCATACCGGGCGTGCCACGGGCAATGATTTCGGCACTCACGTCTGTCCCGATCGGGATCTTGCGCATGTGCACGTTCAGGATCTGCTCGCGGCCACGGATGTCAGGCAGGGTCACATACACCTGACGGTCAAAGCGGCCCGGGCGCAACAAAGCGGCATCCAGAATGTCCGGGCGGTTGGTGGCAGCCACCACGATCACACCCAGATTGGTTTCAAAACCGTCCATCTCAACCAGCATCTGGTTAAGGGTTTGCTCACGTTCGTCGTTCCCACCGCCCAGGCCAGCGCCACGCTGGCGACCCACCGCATCAATCTCGTCAATAAAGATGATGCAGGGTGCGTTTTTCTTGGCGTTTTCGAACATGTCGCGCACGCGGGCAGCACCCACACCCACAAACATTTCGACAAAGTCAGAGCCCGAAATGCTGAAGAAAGGCACTTTGGCTTCACCGGCAATGGACTTGGCAAGCAGGGTTTTACCGGTACCGGGAGGGCCCACCAGCAGCAAACCGCGAGGAATACGTCCACCGAGCTTCTGGAATTTTTGCGGGTCTTTCAGGAAATCAACCACTTCCTTGACTTCTTCCTTGGCTTCGTCGCAACCGGCCACGTCAGCAAAGGTGACCTGGTTGTTGTTCTCGTCAAGCATGCGCGCCTTGGATTTGCCGAAGCTGAACGCGCCGCCCTTGCCGCCGCCTTGCATCTGGCGCATGAAGTACACCCACACACCAATGAGCAGCAGCATGGGGCCCCAGCTGACCAGCAGGGTCATGAGCAAGGAACCTTCTTCGCGCGGCTTAACGTCAAATTTGACATCGTTGTTGATCAGGTCACCGATCAGGCCGCGGTCCATGTAGGTGGCCGTTGTGCGGATACGGCGGTCGTCGGTCGTGGTGGCCACAATCTCGGTGCCAGAGGGACCTTCCTGGATGGTGGCCGATTTGATGCGGTTGGAGCGGACCTCATCCAGGAAATCGGAATAAGGCACCGAGCCTGCACCCGCCGCACTGCGGCTGTCGAACTGCTTGAACACAGTGAACAGCACCATGGCGATCACCATCCACACCGCAATTTTCGAGAACCATTGGTTATTCAAGACGTAGCTCCAATCCAGCAATATGCTTTTGTGACATTGTAGGCACCAGTTTCACCAGCAGTGCTGACAAAACCCCGCTTCACCTTATGTTTTGGGGGTTTTCAGTTGCATGCCGACCAAAAAAGTCTCGGACGAACGGTCCCGAGAGGCTTTGGGCTTGATCGCCTTGACCACCTTGAAGGTGTCCTTGAACAGCTGCACCAGCTGGCTATATCCCGACCCATGGAACACTTTGGTGACCAACGCGCCCTCGGGTTTGAGGTGTTGCCGGGCAAAATCGATCGCCAATTCAATCAGGTGGCTGATACGCGCCGCATCCACCGACTCCACGCCCGAGAGGTTCGGCGCCATGTCCGAGACCACCACGTCCAGCTTGCGCCCACCGACCAAGGCTTCCAACTGTTCCATCACCTCGTCCTCACGAAAGTCGCCCTGCAGGAACTGCACACCTTCAATGGGCTCCATGGGGAGCAAATCGATGGCGATGATGGTGCCATTGAGCTCGCCCACCGCCGCCCCTTGCGGCGAAAGCTTGCGGCGCACATACTGGCTCCAGGCGCCAGGAGCCGAGCCCAAGTCGACCACTTGGTGGCCAGGGCGAATCAGGCCCAGACTCTCGTCGATCTCCTTGAGCTTGTAGGCCGCACGGGCACGGTAACCCTCTTTGTGGGCTTGCTTGACGTAAGGGTCATTCACGTGGTCGTTGAGCCACGCCTTGTTGACCTTTTTGCTTTTTGTATTGATTTTCATTGTGTGGTGTCCAAGCTGGGATAATACCGGTATGCCTCATATTCAACTCACTCCCGCCGAACGCAAGGTGCATCGCGCCGAAGCGCACCACCTCGACCCTGTGGTCATGATCGGCAACGATGGCCTGACAGCCGCCATCATCAAGGAAGCCAACGCGGCTCTCAACGCCCATGGCCTGATCAAGATTCGCGCCCTGGGCGACGACCGCGCCGCCCGCGAAGACATGTTCATGCAGCTGGCAGACCAGCTCAACGCTGCGCCCATTCAGCACATCGGGAAACTGCTGGTGCTGTGGCGTCCGCAGCCCAAAAAAGAAAAGGCGGTTGACGAAGACCGTATGCCCGGCCCGCGCGAGTACAAGGTGCTCAAGTTCAGCAAACGTGGGGGCCAAAAGCCGGAAGTCAAGCACGTCAAAGTGCTGGGCAACCAGCGCCTGACGGCGGGCGGGCAGATCAAGCGCGCCAAGCCCAAGCAGAAATCGGTCAAGAAACGCGCTGTATAAGCCTGGAGCGGAAAGCCACGCATGGACAGCAACACGCCTTCGCGCTACGTCATCTGCATGAAATGGGGCACCAAGTACGGCCCCGAATACGTCAATCGACTCTATGCCATGGTCAAGCGCCATCTGAGTCTTGACTTCCAGATGGTGTGCCTGACAGATGACGACAAGGGCATTCGCCCCGAAGTGCATTGCCTGCCCATTCCACCGCTGGATTTACCTCCGGGCATCCCTGAGCGCGGCTGGACCAAACTGGTCACGTTTGCACAGGATCTTCACGGCCTGCGCGGCACAGCCCTGTTTCTCGATATCGATGTCGTGGTGGTTGGTTCTCTGGATGACTTCTTCGCCCAACCCGGTGAATTTCTCATCATCCACGACTACAAACGCCCCTGGCGCGTTACTGGCAATTCATCGGTATACCGTTTTGAGTTGGGCGCGCACCCCGAAGTGCTGAGCTATTTCCGGGAAAACTTTGAAAGCATTCGCAAGCAGTTCCGCAACGAGCAAGCCTATTTGTCCGACGTGCTGCACAAGCAAGGCAAGTTGCAATACTGGCCTGAGAGCTGGTGCCCTAGCTTCAAGTACCACAGCATTCCTCGCTGGCCGACCAACTACTGGACCGAACCATCGATTCCAAAAGATGCACGCATTGTGATTTTCCACGGCGAGTGCAACCCACCCGATGCTCTGTCCGGCAAGCGCAACCGGCGCTTTCGCTTCATCAAACCCACCAGCTGGGTGGGTCAGCACTGGCGGGAATAAACCCCGCCAGGTGTGCATCAGAGGTAGTGCACCGCCACAATTTCGTAGCGACGCTCACCCCCCGGCGCCTGCACCACCGCCACATCGCCCTCTTCCTTGCCGATCAAGGCACGGGCAATCGGGCTGCTGATGTTGATCAGGCCCAACTTGAGGTCGGCTTCATCTTCGCCCACGATCTGGTATTTGACAGTGTCACCCGAGTCTTCGTCTTCGAGCTCCACCGTCGCGCCAAACACCACACGGCCGCCGGCATCGAGGGAAGATGGGTCGATCACCTGTGCCACTGACAGCTTGCCTTCCACCTCCTGAATACGGCCTTCAATAAAGCCCTGGCGGTCTTTGGCGGCTTCGTATTCGGCGTTTTCGCTCAGGTCACCCTGAGCACGTGCTTCGGCAATCGCCTGAATCACGGCAGGACGGTCAACGGTTTTGAGGCGGTGCAGCTCATCCTTGAGCTTTTCTGCACCGCGTTTGGTGATCGGGATGGTGGCCATGGTGTTGTGGTCTCTTACGCAGCGAGCTGGGCATGCATTTCCTGCACGGAAATGACGTCCAGGCTGTTCATGCTCTTCATGCCTTCCACGGCCGCTTCAGCACCGGCAATGGTGGTGAAGGTGGTCACGCGGTTGAGCAAAGCGGTGGTACGGATATGGCGCGAATCAGCAATCGCGTTGCGACGCTCTTCCACGGTGTTGATGACCATCACCACTTCATTGTTCTTGAGCATGTCCACAATGTGTGGGCGGCCCTCGGTCACCTTGTTCACCGGTTCGCAGGCAATACCTGCGGCAGTGATGGCTGCCGCCGTACCTTTGGTGGCGATCAGGGAGAAGCCCTGCTGGGACAGCTCACGTGCCACATTGACGGCGCGCGTCTTGTCGCTGGGCTTGACCGAGATGAACACTTTGCCCGATGGTGTACCGTCTGCATTGAAGGGGCGCGGCAGCTTGGTGCCCGCACCCAGCTGGCTCTTGACGAAGGCTTCGCCAAAGGTCTTGCCCACGCCCATCACCTCGCCGGTGGACTTCATCTCGGGGCCGAGGATGGTGTCCACACCCGGGAACTTGACGAAGGGGAACACGGCTTCCTTGACGCTGAAGTAAGGCGGTGTGACTTCTTTGCCGATGCCTTGCGAAGCCAGGGTCTGCCCGGCCATGCAGCGTGCAGCAACCTTGGCCAGCTGGATACCGGTGGCCTTGGACACATAAGGCACGGTGCGCGAGGCGCGCGGATTGACTTCGAGCACGTAAATGACGTCTTTGCCATCCACGTTCTGAATGGCGAACTGCACGTTCATCAAGCCCACCACGTTCAGCGCGCCGGCCATGGCTGCAGACTGACGCTTGAGCTCGGCCACGGTCTCTGCAGACAGCGAGTAAGGCGGCAGCGAACAGGCAGAGTCACCGCTGTGTACGCCAGCTTGCTCGATATGTTCCATCACACCACCGATGAAGGTCTTGCCTTCGGGGTCACGCAGACAGTCCACATCGCACTCGATGGCGTCGTTCAGGAAGCGGTCCAGCAGCACGGGGGAATCGTTAGACACCTTGACGGCTTCGCGCATGTAGCGCTCCAGGTCGCGCTGCTCGTGCACGATTTCCATGGCACGGCCACCCAGCACGTAGCTGGGGCGCACCACCAAGGGGTAGCCCAGCGCAGCCGCCTTTTCCAGCGCTTCGCTTTCGGTACGTGCGGTGGCGTTGGGCGGCTGACGCAGGCCCAGCTCATGCAGCAATTTCTGGAAACGCTCGCGGTCTTCGGCGGCGTCGATCATGTCGGGGCTGGTGCCGATGATCGGCACACCAGCAGCTTCCAGGCCCAAAGCCAACTTCAAAGGCGTTTGACCGCCATACTGCACGATCACGCCGGTGGGCTTTTCCTTCTCGACGATTTCGAGCACGTCTTCAAGCGTCAGCGGCTCAAAATACAGACGGTCCGAGGTGTCGTAGTCGGTCGACACGGTCTCAGGGTTGCAGTTGACCATGATGGTTTCGTAGCCGTCTTCGCGCATGGCGAGCGCGGCGTGCACGCAGCAGTAGTCAAACTCGATACCCTGGCCAATGCGGTTCGGGCCACCGCCCAGCACCATGATCTTCTTCTTGTTGGTGGGCTCGGCTTCGCACTCTTCGTCGTAGCTGGAGTACATGTAAGCCGTGTCTGTCGAGAACTCGGCCGCACAGGTGTCCACGCGCTTGTACACGGGACGGATGTTCAGCGCATGGCGGCGGGCGCGAACCTCGCCTTCGGTGCTCTTGAGCAGCTTGGCCAGACGGCGGTCCGAGAAACCCTTCTTCTTGAGGGTACGCAGCTCTTCAGCCGACAGGTCCGCCAGGGTGTGCTTTTCAAGTTCGAGCTCAATGCGCACGATCTCTTCAATCTGAACCAGGAACCACAGGTCGATCTTGGTCAGCGCATGCACTTCTTCCAGCGTCCAGCCTGCGGCAAAGGCATCGCCCACGTACCAGATACGCTCGGGACCGGGCTCACCCAATTCGCGCTCCAGGATTTCGCGGTCCTGGGTTTTTTCGTTCATGCCATCAGCGCCCACTTCCAGGCCGCGCAGGGCTTTCTGGAAGGACTCCTGGAAGGTACGGCCCATGGCCATCACCTCGCCTACCGACTTCATCTGGGTGGTGAGGCGGTTGTCGGCCGTGGGGAATTTTTCGAAGGCGAAACGCGGGATCTTGGTGACCACGTAGTCGATCGAAGGCTCGAAAGACGCAGGCGTCGCACCGCCGGTGATGTCGTTGCGCAGTTCATCGAGCGTGTAGCCCACGGCCAGCTTCGCTGCAACCTTCGCGATCGGGAAACCCGTGGCCTTGGAAGCCAAAGCAGACGAACGCGACACGCGGGGGTTCATCTCGATCACCACCATGCGGCCATCAGCCGGATTGATGGAAAACTGCACGTTGGAGCCGCCCGTGTCCACACCAATCTCGCGCAGCACCGCCAAAGAGGCGTTACGCATGATCTGGTATTCCTTGTCGGTCAGCGTCTGGGCCGGAGCCACGGTGATGGAGTCACCGGTGTGCACGCCCATCGGATCCAGGTTTTCGATCGAGCAGATGATGATGCAGTTGTCCGCCTTGTCGCGGACCACTTCCATCTCGTACTCTTTCCAGCCCACGAGCGATTCTTCAATCAAGAGCTCGTTGGTGGGCGAAGCTTCCAGACCGCGCTTGCAAATCGTCTCGAATTCTTCGGCGTTGTAGGCGATGCCGCCACCGGTACCGCCCAGCGTGAAGCTGGGGCGGATCACGGTCGGAAAACCGACGCGCTTTTGAACGCCCCAGGCTTCGTCCATGCTGTGTGCAATGCCCGAGCGTGCAGAGCCCAGACCGATCTTGGTCATGGCGTCCTTGAACTTGAGGCGGTCTTCAGCCTTGTCGATGGCTTCTGGCGTGGCGCCGATCAGCTCGACCTTGTACTTGCCCAGCACGCCGTTGTGCCACAGGTCCAGCGCGCAGTTCAGCGCGGTCTGGCCGCCCATGGTGGGCAGGATGGCATCGGGACGTTCCTTGGCAATGATCTTCTCGACCGTCTGCCAGGTGATGGGCTCGATGTAGGTCACGTCGGCCGTGGCCGGGTCGGTCATGATCGTGGCGGGATTGCTGTTGATCAGGATGACTTTGTAGCCCTCTTCGCGCAGGGCCTTGCAGGCCTGCACGCCGGAGTAGTCGAACTCGCAGGCCTGACCGATGATGATCGGGCCGGCGCCGATGATGAGGATGCTTTTGATGTCTGTGCGCTTTGGCATGATTACTTGCCCTCCATCAGCTTGATGAAGCGGTCAAAAAGGTAGGCAATGTCGTGCGGACCGGGCGATGCTTCGGGGTGGCCCTGGAAGCAGAACGCGGGCTTGTCGGTGCGGGCCAGGCCCTGCAGCGTGCCGTCAAACAGCGACACGTGGGTGGCGCGCAGGTTGGCAGGCAAGGATTTTTCGTCCACCGCGAAGCCGTGGTTCTGGCTCGTGATGCTCACGCGACCGGTGTCCAGGTCTTTGACCGGGTGGTTGGCACCGTGGTGGCCGAACTTCATCTTGAAGGTCTTGGCACCCGAGGCCAGGGCCATGATCTGGTGACCCAGGCAAATACCGAAGGTGGGCGTGCCGGTTTCGATCAGTTCGCGTGCAGCGCTGATGGCGTAATCGCAAGGCTCCGGGTCGCCGGGGCCGTTGGACAGGAAGATGCCATCAGGCTTGTGCTTGAGCACTTCGGCAGCGGGCGTCTTGGCAGGCACCACGGTGACCTTGCAGCCGCGCTCGGCCAGCATGCGCAGGATGTTTTTCTTGACGCCAAAGTCATAAGCCACCACATGGAATTTGGGAGCCGTTTGCTCGCCATAGCCCGAGCCAAGTTTCCACTCGGTCTGCGTCCAGTCGTAGCCTTGTGCCACAGTGACTTTTTGGGCCAGGTCCAAGCCGGCCATGGAGGGCGCAGCTTTTGCAGCAGCGATGGCTTGATCGATGATGACTTGGGTCACTTCCTGACCCGCAGCCAGACCGACAATAGCGCCGTTTTGCGCACCCTTGGTGCGCAAAACACGGGTCAGCTTGCGGGTATCGATGTTGGCGATGGCCACCGTGCCGTTGTCCTTGAGGTAGTCCGACAGGGACTGGGTGCTGCGGAAGTTGGACGCCAGCAAAGGCAGGTCTTTGATGATGAGGCCTGCAGCATGGACCTTGTCGGCCTCGACATCTTCAGGGTTCACGCCATAGTTGCCGATGTGCGGATACGTCAGCGTGACGATCTGCTGGCAATAGCTGGGGTCTGTGAGGATTTCCTGATAACCGACGAGGGAGGTGTTGAACACCACCTCACCGACGGTGGAGCCAGTGGCTCCGATGGAGTTGCCGATAAAGACCGTGCCGTCTGCAAGCGCCAGGATGGCGGATGGGAAGGTTCCCTGAAGAGACAAAAGCACTGGGTTCTCCGGTATGGTTCGGGTACGCCTCAGCACTGGACAGGACAAACCTGCGGCTGCTTGTTCGAGGAAGGGGCCGGTGTTGCGAGCTGGGGCGTACGGGTTGATGCGGGAAAGCCCTTAATTATAGCGCAGACCTTACAGCGGTTTACCGCCTGAAAACCCTGTTTTGGCTCAGGATTGCCCGGCCGTGGCACTTGCATGCAGACAAATGGCAGCAGCTGTGGCCACATTAAGGGACTCTTCGCCGCCAGGTTGGGCTATGCGGACTTTCTGCCCGGCCAAAGCGGCCAATTCGGGACTCACGCCCTGCCCTTCGTGGCCCATGATCCATGCGCAGGCCGCGAGCAGTTGTTGATGGCCAATGAGCTCATGCAGATACGGTCCTTCGTGCACATCGGTCGTCAAAATGGGCAGCTGCAGCGACTGCACAGCAGCCAGGTCGACCCCCTCCACCAAGCGCAAACCGAAATGCGCGCCCATGCCGGCGCGCAGCACCTTGGGTGACCACAGGGCCACCGTGCCCTTGATGGCCAGCACTTGCTTGAAACCAAAGGCCGAAGCACTGCGCAAAATCGCACCCACATTACCAGGATCCTGCAGGCGGTCTAGCACCACGGTAGGCGTGTGCACATCGGCTTGGAGCAGCCCGGGCCAGGACAGCAAAAAGCCATAGTCAGCGGGCGATTCAAGCGTGCTCAGTTCATCAAACAAGGCGTCTTCCACCACCAGGCATTTGCGGGCCATGTCTGCGCCTGGCGGTGTCTGGCGGCTCCAAGCACTGCGTTTGACCACCAGCGCCTCGGGCACACTGCCGCGTAGCAAGGCTGCTGAGCACAAGTGCTCACCTTCCACCCAGACCTGGCCAGACTTGCGGTAGCCCGCAGGATCCTGGATTTGCTTGCGGATTTGCTTGAGCAAAGGGTTGTCGCGGGAGGTGATCTCAATCATGGGTGGGCGTGTGTGAAATCAGGCTGGCGCGCACCGGCGCGAACGTCATGCGGTGCCAGGGCGTCGGCCCCAGGCGTTGCAAGGCTTGCAGGTGCACTGCGGTGCCATAGCCTTTGTGCTGATCAAAGCCGTAATCCGGATAACTTTCGTGCCAGGCCTGGCACAAGCGGTCGCGGTGTACCTTGGCCAAAATCGAGGCTGCAGAAATGGCGGGGACCTTGGCGTCGCCTTGAACAATGGCCTCTGCGCGCACATCGATCACGGGCAAGCGGTTGCCATCGACCAGCACTTTGGTGGGCTTGAGCCGCAGGCCCTGCACCGCGCGCTGCATGGCCAGCAGGGTGGCTTGCAGGATGTTGAGGGTATCGATTTCCTGGACGCTGGCTTCGGCAATGCAAAAACACAAAGCTTTGGCACGGATCTCATCAAACAGCTGTTCTCGTTTGCGCGCAGTGAGTTTTTTGGAGTCGTTGAGACCGGCAACAGGGCGCTGATCGTCCAGCACCACAGCCGCGGCGACCACAGGACCAGCCAAAGGCCCCCTGCCCGCTTCATCAACACCTGCAATCAAGCCTGGCCCGTCAAAGTTGAAGGGCTGCTGGTCAACAAGAGGGCTTTTAACGGCCAAGGACTTTTTCGATCGCATGGGTGGCCAGTTGCGCCGTGGGGCGAATCAGGGTCTGGTGCATGGTTTCAAATTGCTGCTGCACTTGCGCCACGCGTTGTGGGTCGCCCAACCATTGGAGGGTTTCCTGCGCTAGTCGCTCTGGCGTGCACTCGTCTTGAAGCAATTCAGGCACCACAAAGTCCTGGGCCAGGATGTTGGGCAAACCCACCCAGGGCTGGAGTTTTTTGCGGCGCATGATGGCCCAGCTCAGGGCGTTCATGTGGTAACCAATCACCATGGGGCGTTTGAACAAGGCCGCTTCGAGTGTGGCCGTACCACTGGCGATCAGTGTCACATCACAAGCCGTCAAAGCAGCGTGCGATTGGCCTTTGAGCAAAACCAGATTCTTGAGCCCACCGGCCTGCTGCACGGCGGCCTGCACATGCGCATGCAAAGCCGGCACAGCGGGCAACACAAACTGAAGCTCCGGTTTTTGCTCCAACATACGCTGCGCAGCCTGCACAAACCGGCCTGCAAGTTGGTCAATCTCGGAGCGGCGACTGCCCGGCAGCAAAGCCACCACGGGCCTGTCCGCATCCAACCCCAGCTGCTGTCGCGCAGCGGCTCGATCCGGATGCATGGGAATGACGGGCGCCAGCGGGTGGCCCACATAGGTGGCGTCAACGCCCTGCCCGCGCAACAGGGCTTCTTCAAACGGGAAAATGCACAGCATGTGGTCCACACTGCGGCGAATCTTCTCGATGCGCTCTGGCCGCCAGGCCCAGATGGACGGGCACACAAAGTGCACCGTGGGAATACCCTTCTCGCGCAAAGCGGCTTCCAGGTCCAGGTTGAAATCGGGTGCATCCACGCCAATGAACACATCCGGCGGCTGTGCGATCAATTGCTCACGCAACTGTTTGCGGATGCTCACAATCTCGCGGTAATGGCGCAGGACTTCAAAGTAACCGCGCACCGCCAATTTTTCGTAAGGCCATTGCGCGACAAAACCACGGGCCTGCATGGCGGGACCACCAATACCCTTACCTTGCGCCTGGGGCCAGCGTTGCTGCAAGCCCTCGATCAGCAAAGCGGCCAGCAAGTCGCCAGAGACTTCACCGGCGACCATGGCAAACGACAAAGCCCCCTCGGGGGCTTGCGTCGTGAGCGTGTCAGAAACCATCACCGTACGATCCCTCGCTCTGGCGAACCTGCAGCGAGGAAGTTCACCATCATGTCCACATCGGCTTGCGCGTCGGGAATGGACTGCGCCAGCTGCGCAATTTCGGCCTTGGCCTGGTCCAGCGTCAGAGACTGACGGTAGAGCAGTTTGTGCATGGCTTTGACCGCGCGAATACGCTCAGCCGAGAAGCCGCGGCGGCGCAAACCTTCAAAGTTCATGGCCCGTGCTTGGGCAGGTTGACCTTGCGCCATCACAAACGGAGGCAGGTCGCCGAACAGCAGACTGTTCATGGCGGTAAAGGCATGGGCCCCAATGCGGCAGAACTGGTGCACCACCGTGAAGCCGCCCAGAATGACCCAGTCATCCACATGCACATGGCCCGCCAATTGCGTGTTGTTGGCAAAAATCGTGTGGTTGCCGACCACGCAATCGTGCGCCAGGTGCACATAGGCCATGACCCAGTTGTCGTTGCCCAAGGCGGTGTAACCCAGGTCGCCGGGCGAGCCAATGTTGAAGGTACAGAACTCACGAATCGTGTTGCGATCGCCAATGCGCAACTCGCACGGCTCGCCCTTGTACTTCTTGTCCTGCGGAATCGCCCCCAGCGAATTGAACTGGAAAATGCGGTTGTCCTGGCCGATGGTGGTGTGCCCCTCAATCACACAATGGGCGCCCACCGTGGTGCCGGCGCCAATTGTGACGTGCGGCCCAATGACGGTATAAGGTCCAATCTCGACACTGCTGTCGAGCTCAGCTGCCGGGTCCACCAAAGCCGTGGCGTGAATGCGCGTCATGTCCCGACCTGTCAGGCGATGGTTCGCATGGTGCACATGAGTTCAGCTTCGACAGCCACCTCATCACCCACCCAGGCTTTGGCACCAAACTTGAAGATGCCTGCTTTCATGCGCAGCAACGTAACATCCAGCGTCAGCTGATCACCTGGCTCCACCGGACGCTTGAAGCGAGCGCCATCGATGCCGGCAAAGTAGTAAACCGTTTTGTCATCAGGCGTGGTGCCCAGTGTGTCAAAGGCCAGCAGGGCCGCGGCTTGCGCCAAAGCCTCCAGCATCAACACGCCCGGCATGACGGGGCGATGCGGAAAGTGCCCGGTAAAAAACGGCTCATTGATCGTCACATTCTTGAGCGCCTTGATGCGCACGCCTTTTTCCACTTCCAGCACACGATCGACCAGCAAAATCGGGTAACGGTGCGGGAGCTGTTTGAGAATTTGATGAATGTCCATCATGGTCAGGGTTCCTGTTGCGGATGTTGTTGTTCGATGCGCTTGATGCGCTCACGCAGTTGATGCAATTGTTTGAGTGAAGCCGCGTTCTTTTCCCACTTGGCATTGTCGTCGAGCGGGAACATGCCCGTGTATTGACCTGGCTTGAGGATCGAACGCGTCACCACACTGGCGGCTGAAATATGCACGTGATCGGCCAACGTCAGGTGCCCCAGCACCACGGCGCCGCCGCCTACGGTGCAATGCGCACCAATGCGCGCACTGCCCGCCACGCCCACACAACCCGCCATCGCCGTGTGCGCACCAATGTGCACGTTGTGGCCAATCTGGATCAGGTTGTCGAGTTTGACGCCATCTTCAATGACGGTGTCATCCAAAGCACCCCGGTCAATGCAGGTGTTGGCACCAATTTCAACGTCGTTGCCAATGCGCACAGCGCCCAGCTGCTCGATCTTTTCCCACGTGCCTTGCACCGGCGCAAAACCAAAGCCATCAGCCCCGATCACTACCCCCGCATGCACGAGGCACCGCTCGCCAATCTGGCAATCGTAGCCAACGGTCACTCGGGAACGCAAAACCGTACCTGCACCAATCACAGCCCCCTCTTCGACGACGCACAAAGGGCCAATGCTGGCGTCGGGGGCAATACGTGCGGTGGGATGAACCACTGCACTGGGGTGCACCCCTGTAGGGTCTGCCGGGCGATGCGCCTGTTTCCACAAACGGGTCAGTCGCGCGAAATACAGATAGGGATCAGCCGTGACAATGGCCGAGGCACCAGCCGGCACACTGGACAGAAACTCGGACTTGAGTATGACGCAAGCCGCCTGCGTTTGGGCCAGCTGGGCAATGTATTTGGGGTGGCTCAGAAAAGCGAGCTGGGCAGGGCCTGCGCTTTGCAGCGGCGCCAGGCCTTCAATCACGCGGTCGGTCGGACCCGACAGCTCCCCACCCAGAGCCTTGACGATGTGTTCAAGCGTCAGTGACACAGAGAAGCCAGGCAGCCGATTACTTGGCTGCAGCGTTGAGGGCTTTGAGCACCTTGTCAGTGATGTCGTGCTTGGGATTCACGTACACGGCGTCCTGAAAGATCACATCGTATTTTTCCGATTCAGCCACTTGCTTGACCGCACGGTTGGCCCGCTCGATGACAAGCTGCTGCTCTTCGTTCTTGCGGGAGTTCAGGTCTTCCTGGAATTCGCGGCGCTTGCGCTGGAACTCGCGGTCTTGCTCCACCAGCTGCTTTTGGCGGTTCACGCGCTGGGACTCGGACAGCGTAGGTGCTTCGCGTTCGAGTTTCTCAGAGGCCGCCTTGATGGTGTTACCCGCATCCACCAGCTCTTTTTCACGCTTGGAAAACTCCTGCTCCAGCTTGCCTTGGGCTTGTTTGGCCGCTTCGGCTTCACGGAAGATGCGCTCGGTGTTGACAAAACCCATTTTGAAATCTTGCGCGTGGGCCACGGCTGCTGCCGACAACACCACAACCGAAAGGAAACGGGCGATAGAGAGGTTACGCATAGTCATTAGAAGGCAGTGCCAATCTGGAATTGAAGTTTCTGGATTTTATCCGTGGCTTCCTTACGCAAAGGAACGCCATAGGAAAAACGCAAGGGGCCGACCGGAGAGATCCAGCTCAGGCCGATACCTGCAGAGCCGCGCAATTGATTGATGGCCATGTTTTCGTTTTCGCCAAAGACATTGCCGAAGTCGGTGAAAGCGAACAAGCGCAGGGTCTTGTCAGCGCCCGCACCCGGGAACGGGGTCTGGAATTCGGCGTTGAAAATCAGCTTTTTGGCACCACCCACATAAACAGTGTTTGTTTGACCCGCGACAGTTGACTGTTGCCCCAAACTGTTTTGTTCGAAGCCACGAACGCTACCCAAGCCTCCGGCATAGAAATTCTTGAAGATCGGGTAGTCCTGGCCGCTCAAGCCTTTACCCCAGCCCAGTTCGGTGTTGAACGCCAAGGTGTATTTTTTGGTGACCGGGAAATACTGCTGGAACTGATAACTCGTGCGAATGTATCGCGAGTCGCCCGCCACGCTCCAGTCAGCGTTGACCCGCTGATAGGTTCCCTTTGAGGGCACGAGTGCGCTGTCACGACCATCACGAGCCCAGCCCAGGGTCAGGGGCACTGCTGTTCTGGATCCCAAGTAGGGCAAATAGGCATCAGGCAGATAAGTACCGCTATTGACCTCGTTACGCTCCAGATTCGCACCGACGAACACCGTATCTTTTTCAGTGACCGGCAAGCCAAACTTCAGACCCACGCCCTGGTTCACCATGCTGTAGGTGCTGTTATCCACTGTGGTCAGGTAGGGGCGCGTGGTGCGGTGGAATACATCGACCGTGCGCGAAATACCCGAATCGGTGAAATACGGATTGGTATTGCTGACCACTGCGGTACGGTTGTACTTGCTGGTATTGAGGTTGATGGCCAGGTATTGACCTGTACCAAAAGCGTTTTCCTGTGCAATGCCAAAGGTCAGCGCCAGCTTTTCGGTGGACGAGAAGCCTGCCCCCAGCGAAATGCTGCCCGTGGGCTTTTCTGTCACATTGAACACCAGGTCCACCTGGTCGGGCGAGCCGGGCACTTCCTGCGTTTCCACTTCGACCCCGGTAAAGAAGCCCAGGCGGTCCACGCGGTCACGCGACAGGCGAATCTTGTCGCCGTCGTACCAGGACGCCTCCATCTGGCGGAACTCGCGGCGAATCACTTCGTCGCGTGTGCGGTTGTTGCCCGTGACGTTGATGCGGCGCACATAAGCGCGGCGCGAGGGGTCGCCCACCAGCACAAACTCCACCCGGTTGTTGCTGCGATCAATCTCGGGACGCGCTTCCACACGCGCAAAGGCGTAACCAAAGTTACCGTAGTAGTCGGTAAAGGCCTTGGTGGTCTGCGCCACAGTTTCCGCGTTGTAGGGTTGACCAGGCTTGATGTTGACCAGCGCCTTGAACTCGTCTTCCTTGCCAAGGAAGTTGCCTTGCAACTTCACGCCGGACACGACAAAACGCTCACCTTCCGTCACGTTGATGGTGATGAACATCTGCTGCTTGTCTTCGGACATCTCCACTTGCGTGGAGTCGATGCGGAACTCCAGATAACCACGGCCCAAATAGTACGAACGCAGCGCTTCGAGGTCGGCATTGAGCTTGGTGCGGGAATAGCGGTCAGCCTTGGTGTACCAGCTCATCCAGCCACCGGTGTCCAGCGAGAACTGGTCACGCAAGGTCGATTCCGTGAACGCTTTGTTACCCACAATGCTGATTTGCGCAATCTTTGCGGGGCCACCTTCGGTGATGGTGAAGGTCAGGTTCACGCGGTTGCGGTCAATCGGCGTGGTGGTGGTGACCACTTGCGCACCGTACAAGCTGCGCGAAATGTATTGGCGCTTGAGCTCCTGCTCCGCCTTGTCCGCCAACGCTTTGTCAAAAGGACGCCCCTCGGCCAAGCCCACGTCCTTGAGGGACTTGGTCAGCATGTCCTTGTCAAATTCCTTGAGACCCACAAACTCGACAGCAGCCACGGTCGGACGCTCCTGCACCACCACGACCAGCACATCGGCCTGGGTTTCCAAGCGAACGTCCTTGAACAGCCCCAGGGAAAACAGCGAACGAATCGCCGCGGCGCCAGCTTCGTCCGTGAAGGTATCACCCACACGGAACGGCAGGGAAGCAAACACCGTTCCGGACTCCACGCGTTGCAAGCCCTCCACGCGGATGTCCTTGAGTTTGAAAGGCTCCACTGCCCAGGCTGGCAGCACCGAACCCAGCCAGCCAGCAGCGGCCAAGGCCAGAGCGACAGCGTGTTGACGTCGGGAAAAAATTCGCATGCTGTTCCTCGTTATGAAGCTTTGTTTTGATGATAACCGAGCGGCATCATTGTCCGAACTTTTGTATGACGGTTTGGGCCTGTTCGCGCCCCTTGCGGTCCAGCTCCAGCAGGTCCTGCAAATTGGAGGGTTCCCGAACGGCCACATCGGCCAGCGTCTGGGCATTGACCTGGTAGATCTGATCAAAGCGGATGCGCCGATCCAAAAAGGCTTGAACCGCCATTTCGTTGGCCGCGTTCAAGATGGCGCAGCTGCCCGGGGTGCTTTCCAGGGTTTGCCAGGCCAGCTTGATGCCTGCAAAACGCTCAGGGTGATCATGGTCATCCATGGCCTCAAAAGTCATGGCGGCCATGCGGTGAAAATCCAGCGCCGTCGCACCCGAGGTGATGCGCTCGGGCCAGCTCAGCCCGTAGGCAATCGGTACCCGCATGTCGGGCGTGCCCAGTTGGGCCACCACCGAAGTGTCCTTGTACTGCACCATGGAGTGGATCACGCTTTGCGGGTGAATCACCACCTCGATCTGCCGGGGCTGCATGCCGAACAAATAACGCGCCTCAATCACTTCCAGCGCCTTGTTCATCATGGTGGCCGAGTCCACCGAAATCTTGCGTCCCATGACCCAGTTGGGGTGGGCGCAGGCTTGCTCAGGCGTCACGTCCTTGAGCGTGGCCACGTCGCGCTGCCGGAAAGGACCGCCCGAGGCCGTCAGGATGATTTTCTCCACCCGCTCCTGCCAGGTCGAAGGGTCTTCGGGCAAGGACTGGAAAATGGCAGAGTGTTCGCTGTCGATAGGCAACAAAGTCGCCCCGCCCTCGCGCACGGCACTCAAAAACACATCCCCGCCCACCACCAGCGCTTCCTTGTTGGCCAGCAGCAGGCGCTTGCCTGCACGCGCCGCGCTCAGGCACGGCGACAAACCGGCAGCGCCCACAATCGCGGCCATGACCACATCGACCTGCGGGTCGCAGGACACATCGTCCAGTGCATCTACGCCCCAACTCACCTGGGTACGCAGCCCTTCAGCCGCAAGACGCGACTGCAATTCACGCCCTGCTGCTTCGTCGGCCATCACGGCCCACACGGGCATAAAAGCAGCGCAGTGGCGCACCATGGCATCCACTTGCGTGGCTGCTGTGAGGGCAAACACCTCGAATTGATCGCGGTGGCGCGACAGCACATCGAGCGTGTTGCCGCCAATGGAGCCCGTGGCACCTAAAACGGTGATGCGTTGTTTTGCGGCTGCTGTACTCATGCGCCCCCCAAAGTCACCAGCATCATGCTCAAGGGCAAAGTGGGCAACAAGGCATCCACACGGTCCAGCACGCCACCGTGGCCGGGCAGCAATTGCGAGCTGTCTTTCATGCCAGCGCTACGCTTGACCAGCGACTCCACCAAATCCCCCACCACGCTCATGGCGGTCAAAAAGACCAAAGCGAGCACGGCCCACGCCGATCCACGCTGAAACAGCAAGGTGTAAAGACTCGGGCCATCGACCGCGAAAGTGCTCTCCAGACGTTGCCAGCCCCAGGCCAACACGCACACCCCCAAAAAGCCGCCCAACGCACCTTCCCAGCTTTTGCCTGGGCTGATGGTGGCCGCGAGCTTGCGGCGAATGATGCGCCCGCCCAAAGCGCGGCCAAAAAAGTAAGCGGCAATGTCAGCCACCCAAACCAGTGCCATGGACGAGAGCAAAAAGTTGACGCCCAACACCCGGGCTTGCGACAAGGCCAGCCAGGCCGCTGCAATCAACAACAAACCCATGGGCCAGCGCGCAGCCAAAGGCCACTGCGCCCAGCCTGGCACACCGCGCCGCAGCATCCAGACGGCAAGCAAAACCCACAGCACACCCACTACCTGCCACAGCCAGGGCGTGGGTTGCTGCACCCAACCGGAAAGGTAGGCGTCTGCACACAAGCCCAAGACCAGCAACGACCCCACCACACTGGCGCCAAAGTTCATGCCCTGCAAACGCCCCCACTCCCAGGCACCTGCGGCAATAAAGACCAGCGTCAAAGCCATCCAGGGCCAGGCCACTGGCGCAAACAGGGCCGGCAGCAGCAGCGCCAGCAAAACCACGGCCGTGATCACGCGTTGCATCAGCATGGTTGCGATCCAGTAAAAAGGCCGCACGAGGCGGCCTGAAAATTGTGGGTGTGCATCAGGGCAAACGTGGCCATCAGACGGCCATGATGTCTTGCTCTTTGGAGGCGACCAGCTGGTCGATCTCGGCAATGCGCTTGTCGGTCATTTTCTGGACATCGGCCTCGGTACGCTTTTGATCGTCCTCGGTTGCTTCCTTGTCCTTGACCAGTTTTTTGACCGCTTCGTTGGCGTCTCGGCGCAGGTTGCGCACGGCCACCTTGGCGTGCTCGCCTTCGGCCTTGGCCAGCTTGGTCATTTCCTTGCGGCGCTCTTCGCTCATGGGGGGCATGGGCACGCGGATCAGGTCGCCCATGGACGCGGGGTTCAGGCCCAGATCGCTCTCGCGGATGGCTTTCTCAATCTTTGGGCCCAAGCCCTTTTCCCAAGGTTGAACGCTGATCGTGCGGGAATCGATCAAGGCCACGTTAGCCACCTGGGACAGGGGCACCATCGAGCCGTAGTACTCCACCTGCACGACGTCCAGCAGCCCGGGATTGGCCCGGCCTGTACGGATCTTGCTCAGGTTGTTCTTGAACGCGGCGATGGACTGCTCCATCTTGGTTTCGGTGTTCTTCTTGATGTCTGCAATGCTCATGAAACTCTCCTGCGAATCGATCAGACGTGCACCAAAGTGCCCTCGTCCTCACCCATCACCACGCGCTTGAGGGCGCCGTTCTTGAAAATGGAAAACACCTTGATTGGCAGTTTCTGGTCACGACACAGTGCAAAAGCAGTCGCGTCCATGATGCCCAGATTGCTGGAAATGGCTTCATCAAAACTGATGGTGCTGTAACGCGTGGCCGAAGGGTCTTTCTTGGGGTCTGCCGTGTAGACACCGTCGACCTTGGTCGCCTTGAGCACCAGCTCAGCGCCAATTTCCGCACCGCGCAGCGCAGCAGCCGTGTCGGTTGTGAAGAAGGGGTTACCGGTACCTGCGGCAAACACCACCACCTTGCCCTCTTCCAGGTACTGCAAGGCTTTGGGGCGCACATAAGGCTCCACCACCTGGTCGATGCCGATGGCCGACATGACGCGGGCCGTGAGGCCCACCTTGTTCATGGCATCAGCCAGGGCCAGGGAGTTCATGACCGTGGCCAGCATGCCCATGTAGTCGGCTGTGGCGCGGTCCATGCCGGCGGCGCCGCCAGCCACACCACGGAAAATATTGCCCCCGCCAATGACCACGGCCACCTCGACGCCCAAGCGGGTCACCTCGGCCACCTCTTGAACCATGCGTTCAATGGTGGCCCGGTTGATACCGAATTGATCATCGCCCATGAGGGCCTCACCGGACAGCTTCAGCAAAATGCGCTTGTGGGCCGGTTTGGCAACGGTCATGGGCAAATCTCCAGGCGTAAAGGTTTGGTCAGTAGTTTAACGGGGGAAAGAAGAAAAAGATCAGGCCTGGCCCTGAGCAGCAGCCACTTGGGCAGCCACTTCAGCAGCGAAGTCGTCCACTTTCTTCTCGATGCCTTCGCCCACCACGTACAGCGTGAAGGCGGAGACATTGGTGTTGGCAGCCTTGAGCATTTGCTCGACGGTCTGCTTGTCGTTCTTGACGAAAGGCTGGTTGAACAGCGAGACCTCTTTGAGGTACTTCTGCACAGAACCTTCGATCATCTTGGCAGCGATGTCAGCGGGCTTGCCGGACTCAGCGGCTTTGCCTTCGGCGACAGCGCGCTCTTTGGCGATCAGCTCGGCGGGCACGTCGGCACTGGTCAGGGCGACGGGCTTCATGGCTGCCACGTGCATGGCGACGTCTTTGGCAGCAGTTTCATCACCAGCAAACTGGACCATCACGCCAATGCGGGTGCCGTGCAGATAAGTCGCCACTTGGGTGCCTTCCACGCGCTTGAAGCGACGGAAGCTCATGTTCTCGCCGATCTTGCCGATCAGGCCTTTGCGCACTTCTTCCAGCGTGGGGCCGAAGCTGTCCTGGCTGTAAGCCAGAGCGCCCAGGGCTTCCAGGTCGGCGGGGTTGTGCTTAGCCACCAGTTCGGCAGCAGCATTGGCCAGGGCCAGGAAGCTGTCGTTCTTGGTCACGAAGTCGGTTTCGCAGTTCACTTCGATCATGGCACCCACGTTGCCTTGCACGCAGCTGGCAACCACGCCTTCGGCGGTCACGCGGGAAGCGGCCTTGCCGGCTTTGGTGCCCAGCTTGACGCGCAGGATCTCTTCGGCCTTGGCCATATCGCCATCGGCTTCAGTCAGGGCTTTTTTGCACTCCATCATGGGCGCATCGGTTTTGCCACGCAGTTCAGCAACCATGCTTGCGGTGATAGCAGCCATTGTGTTCTCCGGTAATCAGTGTTCAGGTCAGGTTAAAAAAAAGGGGCCTCAGAGCCCCTTTTGATGGGTGATCAGCGATCAGGCCTCGACTTCGACGAACTCGTCGGAGCCTTCGGCGGCCACAGCCTGGGCCACTTCGGCCACGGCGTTGGCACGGCCTTCCAGAATCGCGTCAGCGATACCGCGGGCGTACAGAGCGACAGCCTTGGCGGAGTCGTCGTTGCCGGGGATCACGTAGTCGATGCCTTCGGGCGAGTGGTTGGAGTCCACCACGCCGATCAGGGGGATGCCCAGTTTTTTGGCTTCGGCGATGGCGATCTTGTGGTAACCCACGTCCACCACGAAGATGGCGTCCGGCAGGGTGTTCATGTCCTGGATGCCGCCGATGTCTTTTTCCAGCTTCTCGATTTCGCGCTTGAACATGAGCTGTTCTTTTTTGCTCATGGCATCCAGACCGGCTTCTTGCTGGGCCTTCATGTCCTTCAGGCGCTTGATGGAGGTCTTGACGGTTTTGAAGTTGGTCAGCATGCCGCCCAGCCAACGCTGGTCAACAAAAGGCATACCGGCGCGCTGGGCTTCAGCAGCCACCAGCTCGCGTGATTGGCGCTTGGTGCCGACCATCAGGATGGTGCCACGGTTGGCGGCCAGTTGCTTGGCAAACTTGGCTGCGTCCTGGAACATCGGCAGCGACTTTTCCAGGTTGATGATGTGGATCTTGTTGCGATGGCCAAAAATGAAGGGGGCCATCTTGGGGTTCCAGAAGCGGGTTTGGTGACCGAAGTGGACACCGGCTTCCAGCATTTCACGCATGGTGACGGACATTTTGAATGCTCCAAAGGTTAAGTCTTAAATCCTGCCCGACAATCACTGCATGCAGCGACACCTTGTGAGGACAGGTTTGCGATTTCTTTGCGTGCTTTGACGCCCCCAATGGGCGCCCCAGTTCGCAAAGACTTGAGATTATAGCACCCGGGAATACCCTGAACCTATGAACACCACACGCCTGCCCCTTGCCCAACACCCGGCTCCGGTCTGGAAAACAGCGCACTTGCGCCAGCTGGAAAGCCGCTGGCAACAGGCCAGCCCCCAGCCACTCATGGACAAAGCTGGCCTCGCCTTGGCCCAGCTTGCCCTGGCGTTGGCCCCACATGCACGCCAGATCTGCGTCTTTGCGGGTCCAGGCAACAACGGTGGCGACGGCCTCGAGGCTGCCATGCACCTGCACCGCTGGGGCCGCCCCGTGCAGGTCCGCCTGCTGGCCGAGCCAGACAAACTGCATGCGGACGCCCGCCGTGCCTATGGGCGGGCCGTAGAAGCTGGCGTGGTTTTGACGTCCATGGCCGAACCTTTGGCTCTGGGCGCGCAAGACCTGTGCATCGACGCCCTGCTGGGCCTGGGCAGCACGCGCGAGCCACAAGGCGCGCTGCTGGCAGCGATCGAACAAATCAACCAATGCACAGCCACCGTGCTGGCAGTGGACATTCCAACCGGGCTCGACCCGGACTGCGGCCAAGCCTTTGGCGCTGCCGTGGTGAAAGCCGACCATACCCTCAGCTTGCTCGCGGCCAAGCCCGGCCTGTTCATGGGCATCGGGCGCGATGTATGCGGCCAGCTTTGGGTCAATGATCTGGATTTACCGCAAACGCTGCTTGAAGCTACACCGCCCGATGCATTTCTCAACCACCCCACCCTACCATCGCCGGCCCTGCATGCCAGTCACAAAGGCACACGTGGCGATGTGGCCGTGGTGGGTGGACAAAGCGCATCAGACGGCGCCACCGGCATGACCGGCGCGGCGGTTTTGGCGGCCACAGCAGCGCTGCACACAGGCGCTGGGCGCGTGTTGCTGAGTTTGCTCGGCCCGGCTCCAGTCGGTGCTTCGTGGCCTGCTGACCTGATGCTGAGCCGCCCCGAAGACCTGAACCTGAAAGGTATGACCGTGGTCGCTGGTTGCGGCGGCGGACAAGCCATGGCCGAACACATGGGTCGCCTGCTGCAACACAGCGCGCGCCTGGTGCTGGACGCTGATGCGCTCAATGTGCTGTCGCGCGACCCGTGGTTGCAAGATCTGCTCAAAAAGCGCCGCCCCCACACGACCGCCATCACCCCCCACCCTTTGGAGGCCGCGCGGCTTTTGCAAACTACAACAGCGCACATACAGTCCGACCGCCTGAATGCTGCCCAAACCCTGGCTGACCGCTATGCTTGCTGCGTGGCCCTGAAGGGCTCGGGCACCGTGCTGGCTTGCCTTGGTGAAGTGCCGCGCATCAACACCACCGGCAATGGCCGTCTGGCCACTGGCGGCACCGGCGATGTGCTGGCAGGCATGGTCGGTGCACGGCTGGCGCAAAGCCATGATGCCTGGCTGGCCGTGCAACAAGCCGTCTGGCAGCACGGCCAGTTGGCCGACAACTGGCCGCAAGACCGGGCGCTGACAGCCAGCGCCCTCGCTCAAAACCTTTGCTGAATCACCAGCGGGTTTTGCGCGACGCCTTGCTTTTTTCCTTGCCCTTTTTCCGGCCTGTTGCCTTCTTCACGGAAGCCTTGATCGCCTGAATCGGTGACCGTGCCAGCTCGCCCGGTTGCGGCTTGGCAGCAACGCGGCCTTTGTCCTTGCGATCTTTGCTGCGCGAGCCCGCATCGGGCGACTGTCCGGCCTTGTCGCGCATGGCACGTGGCAGCAAATCGTCACCGGGCTTGACCAGACGGAAATCGATCTTGCGACCATCCAGATCCACCCGGCTCACCTGCACCTGCACTTTGGTGCCGATGGCATAGCGAATACCTGTTCGCTCACCACGCAACTCCTGGCGCGCCTCGTCAAACCGGAAGTATTCGCCCCCCAGCTCGGTGATGTGCACCAAGCCTTCGACGTAGAGTGCATCGAGTGTGACGAACAAACCAAAACCGGTTGCCGCCGTGACCACGCCGCTGTACTCCTCGCCCAGGTGTTCACGCATGAACTTGCACTTGAGCCAGGCCTCCACATCGCGGCTAGCCTCGTCGGCGCGACGCTCATTGGCGCTGCAATGCAGGCCAGCAGCTTCCCAAGCCTGCTGCTCGCCCGTGTTCATTTGCACGCGCGGGGCGCCGCCCATGCCTTGAGAACCGGCTTTGTTTTTTTGCAGGCGGCGTGCCAGCTGGGCATGCGCATCGCCCGGCAAAGGCAAGGCGGGCAAGGTGTATTTGCGCTTTTCAAGAATGGCCTTGATGACGCGGTGCACCAGCAAATCCGGGTAGCGGCGGATCGGGCTGGTGAAGTGGGTGTAGGCCTCGTACGACAAACCGAAGTGGCCACTGTTGATGGGCGTGTAAATGGCTTGCTGCATGGAGCGCAGCAGCATGGTGTGAATCTGCTGGGCGTCAGGACGCTCCTTGACCATCTCGGCAATTTTCTGGAAGTCCGAGGGGTGAGGATCGTCACCCAAATTGATCGCTACGCCCATGGCCCGCAGGTAGCTGCGCAGGATTTCACGCTTTTCGGGGGTGGGGCCTTCGTGCACCCGGAACAGCCCTGGGTGATGGTTGTGCGCAATGAAATCGGCACTGCAGACGTTGGCCGCCAGCATGGCTTCTTCGATCACGCGGTGCGCATCGTTGCGCACGCGGGGAATGATCTTCTCGATGCGACCACTGTCGTCACACACGATCTGGGTTTCAGTGGTGTCAAAGTCCACCGCACCACGACGCTCACGCGCGCCCAGCAAAGCGCGGTACACATCGTGCAGGTTGATCAGGTCGTCAATGCGCTCCTTGCGGCGCATGGCTTCCGGCCCACGGGTGTTGGCCAAAATGGCTGCCACCTCGGTATAGGTAAAGCGCGCGTGGCTGTGCATCACCGCCGGGTAAAACTGGTAGGCATGCACATGGCCAGAGGCCGTGACCAGCATGTCGCACACCATGCACAAGCGATCCACATCAGGGTTGAGCGAGCACAGGCCGTTGGAGAGCTTTTCCGGCAGCATCGGAATCACCCGGCGCGGGAAATACACGCTGGTGGCGCGGTCATACGCATCCACATCAATCGCGCTGCCCGTCTGCACGTAATGCGACACATCGGCAATGGCCACCAGCAAACGCCAACCGTTGCCCTTGCCCACCTTGGCGGGTTCGCAATAGACAGCGTCGTCAAAATCGCGGGCGTCCTCACCGTCAATCGTGCACAGCGGCACATCGCGCAAGTCAATGCGGTCTTTGCGATCTTTGGCGGCCACCTTGTCGGGCAAGCCTCGCGACTGCGCAATACAGGCCTCGGAAAACTCATGCGGCACGCTGTACTTGCGCACCGCAATTTCAATTTCCATGCCGGGGTCATCCACCTCGCCCAGCACTTCGCGCACACAGCCCACCGGCTGGCCGTACAGCGCCGGCGGTTCGGTCAGTTCGGTGACCACCACCTGCCCTGCCTTGGCTTGACCCAGAGCGCCTTTGGGAATCAATACATCCTGGCCATAACGCTTGTCTTCGGGCGCCACCAACCACAGGCCACCTTCATGCAGCAAACGACCAATGATGGGCTGGTCCGGACGTTTGACAATTTCAACCACCCGGCCCTCCGGGCGCCCGCGTCGATCCATGCGCACGGCACGCACACGCACCCTGTCCTTGTGCAGAACGGCGCGCATTTCGTTGGGGGGCAAGTAAATATCGGATTCGCCATCGTCGCGAACCACAAAGCCGTGTCCATCACGGTGACCTTGCACCGTGCCTTCGATTTCGTCCAGCAAACCGCTGGGGGGAGCTGCTTTTTTGATATACAATCCTTGGATTCCTGAGATGCCCAGGTGGCGGAATTGGTAGACGCACTAGTTTCAGGTACTAGCGCTGCGAGGCGTGGAGGTTCGAGTCCTCTCCTGGGCACCAATATTACCGACAAATCACACCAAAAAGCCGATGCGATTCACCCATCGGCTTTTTTGTTTTTGGGACTGCAAAAACTCCCGCAGATTCACCGGAATGCCGCGGTTTGTGTGTACAATGCGAGCTTCCTGAGATGCCCAGGTGGCGGAATTGGTAGACGCACTAGTTTCAGGTACTAGCGCTGCGAGGCGTGGAGGTTCGAGTCCTCTCCTGGGCACCACAAAACAAAACCGCTCTGCTTTTGCATAGCGGTTTTTTTGTGCCCGCCTGAAACCAAGGCTCAGAAACCGAATTCGCGCACCAGCACCGACACCACCTGGCGCACATAGCGGCCAGCTGGACTGCTCCACTGCGCATGCACCACCAGCTGCCCTCGCCAGCTTTGCAACTGCAGATCCTCAGGCACATCAGAAGCATCCAAGGCCACGCGGTACACCGCACGCTCGGGCACCAACACACCATTCTTCTCCCGTGTCAGGATGTGTCCCCCCAGAACGCTGGCCAGTTCACGCCGGTGCAGCACAGGGCTGGCATCGCTGTCGATGCTGCTCACCTTGAGCTTCAACACACCACTCACCCCACTGTCCGGGTAAAACATGGCGGTCTGCCCGACTTGCACAGTTGCAATGGCATCCTCATCGAGCCAGGTCTCCACCCGCCAGCCACCGCCGTGCTTGACCAAAGTGCCCAGCATTTCCTTTTTGGACACCCACGTCCCAGCAACAAGATCAGGGTCAGCCATCACAAACCGGCCGTCATAAGGCGCCACGGGCGAAAACTGCTTTTGCTCGGTTTGCACACCCTGCAATTCGGCTTGGGTGGCGTAAAACGATTGTTCGGCCACCTTCCAGCGCTTGCGCATGTCGTCGTTGAAAGCCGAAGCCTCGGCCTGCCAGCGTTCCTGCTCCAGCCGGGCTTGCAGGGTCCGTTGTCGAGTATTCAGATCGGGCACATACAACACCGCCAAAGCTTGTCCGGCCTTGACCATCTCCCCTTGCTTGAAAGGGAGCGCCTGCACAAAAGCGCCCGAAGGCGCAAACACAGGCCACGACTCCTGGGGCTTGAGCACAGCACTCGCCGTGATCCGTCCTGGCCAGGGCAACAACACCACAGCCAGCACACCCACAGCCCACAAAGCGGTTTTCCGTCCCCTCGCCTTCTCGCGAATTTGGGGCCACAACTTGCGCCACACCGCCAGCTCAGCGGCAACGGGCTTGGCCACAAACCACACAATCTCGACCACAAAGAGAAAGATGCCCACCAGCTTGATGAAGAAGTGATACACCAGCACCGCAATACCCAGAAACAAGACCAGCCGGTACAACCAGGTGGCCCAGGCAAACGCGATCAGGGCCACCTGTTTCGAAGGCTTGAAGTGTTCGGGGGCTTCCTCGCCCAAGCCAAACAACCACTCGCGCAACTTCCAGCGTGCCAACGCAAAACTGCGACCATGCAGGTTGGGCATGTCCAAAGCGTCCATGACGATGAAGTAGCCATCAAAGCGCATGAACGGGCTGGCGTTGATGGCCAAAGTCGCCACCCAACTGGTGGTGGCCAGCACAAAGGCCGCAGACTGCAGGCCCCCTTCAGGCAACAGCCCCCAAGCGAGCGTCGCCCAAACGGCAATCACCAGCTCCGTCACGATGCCGGCACTCGCCACACGCAATCGCTGAAACCGGTTGGTCAGGCGCCAGGTTTCGTTGGTGTCGGTGTAGGCCACGGGCCACATCACCAAAAACGCCACGCCCATGGTCGGCACCCTGCAGCCATAGTGTTTGGCCGTAAAGGCATGACCGAGCTCATGCAGCAGCTTCACAAATAACAGCGCGACACCGTATGACAACAAACCTTCGAGGTTGAAGGTATCCACGAGCGAAGCCGTAAACACATCCCACCGACGAAACACCTGAGCCAGGCCCAACACCAAAGCCAGAGCGGTGATGCCCATGAAAGAACGTGTACCGAACCATCGCGCCACCGGCAACCAACGGGTCAGCCAGGCATCAGGCCTGAGCAACGGAATCCGGAAAAACAGGTAGTGGTGCAACAACCACTGCAGGGGCGAGCCTTGAATGCGACGCCACTGATCGGCCATCTTGCGGGGGGCATCTGTCGCAGCAGCTTGGACCAGCTGGTGTTGCACCAAAAATTGGGCGACCTGCACCACATCTTCGGCAGTCAACGCCAAGGTGGTGTGCGCTGAAACGTCAGCAGCAATTTGCTCGGGGTCGTCCATATCCCAGCGCTGCAAAATTTCGAGCGTGGGCCAATCGATCCGGAAAAACTGGTTGCGCACCGGGTCGTGCAGCGTCCAGGTGGGCTGGCCATCGGGCTGGCTGGGACCCGGCAACAGGTCCAGCTCTTCGCGCAAACGGGGCAAAGGCATGGCTTACCAACCCAGGTAGGCGCGCACCGTGGCCCAAGGCCTGCGCAACGCCCAATACGCCAGGGGCACCCAGCCGCCATGCACGCGTGCCGTGCCTTTCAAACCCACACGGTGGCTGGTTTTGTCGTCCAGCGCGGCGCGTACGCGGTAGGCAAAACTGCCGTCCGGGCGCTGCACCGCGTCGTGAGCCATGTAACGCAAGGTGGCAGACACGGGCGACAGCGGGCTGGCGCTAAGGTACAAGGTGACCGCATCGCCCGGCTCCAGCGCAATCGCGTCTGCCAGCGGCAACCAGGCCTCCACCTCCATATCGTCCAGCGTGGCAATGCGCAAGATGCGCTCACCCGTGGCCACGGGTTTGCCAATCCACTCTGACGGGTCGTCCATCAACACGACACCTGCTTGCGGTGCCAGCACTCTTGCGCGGGCCAATTGCTCTTGCAGGTAGTCAAACTCGGCGCGGCGCTCTTCCACCTTGCCCGCCAGCAAACCCAACTGCGATTTGGAGCGCACATCGCTCAGGGCCATCTGGCTGGTCTGGCGGTAGTCCGTCTCTGCGGTGGCCAGGGTTTGCTGGGCCACCTCCAAACGCGCCTGAATCACCATCTCGTCAAAACTGAACAAGGGCTGCTGCGCTTTGACCTCCTGGTTGGGCTGAACGTGGAACACATCGATCACGCCATCGAGCGGCGCACGCACCATCACCGGGTGCGCCGGCACCAGCTCACCAGGGGCCAGCACCGTCAGTCGAACCGGCCACAACAACACCGCCACCAATGCGCCCAAAATTTGGAGGCGCCGCTGCTTGAACCAGGGCTTGTCTGGCGACCACGCCAATGCGTTTTTGAGCTTGTCTTTCCAGCCGCGCAAGCGCAGTGCCTTGGGTTTGTGCAGGGCAGAAAATGCGTGCCACCAGACATCTGCCCAGTCTTGCAGGGTGGCGATTTCGTCAGCCTGCCAAGGCTCTTCGCGCAGCAAGAGTCCCGCACCCTGAACCTGCGGATTGTTCGAGCCCAACCACAAAGCATGCGCTGGCCACCACTGGGCCCATTGGCTGGCCAGGTCGGCAGGCAAGTCTGCAGCGGTAAAGGTACGCGTGGCACCCTGCCCGGCTTCCAGGGTCTGAATGTGGTGAGCCACTGCATCCAGCCATTGGGCATGGGGCACATTGGCGTCCACCTGAACCACGCCAGACAAAGACCACACCCCATCGCCTGCCAGCCACAAGGCGGCCTGGCGGTAAGGCGCCAAGGCCATGCTGTCGTTGACCAGGATGAAGCCCAGCTCGCGGTCAGACTCGGCCTGACGCGCCCTGCGGGCCAAATCCCAAAGGGTCTGCGTCATCCAGCGCGAACCTTCTGCACATTGTGCGCACCCTCAGCCACGCGCACCAGCGTGACTGGACGCTTGCCTGCCATGCGCAGCTTTTCTGTAAAGCTGGTACGGCTTTGCGGCTTGGTGGTGTTCTGGTCCTGCTCACCCACAAACATCTGGAAGATGGCCACGGCCTCGCGCCCATCGTCATCGCGGGCGATGACCTTCAAGTCCAGCTTGCCCTTGAAGTCCTTGGGCGGTTTGACGGTAAAGGTGCCTGCGGCCGGGTCAAACTCCACCCAGTTGGGCAACGGCGAATCGTCAGCCTGCTTGGCCTGCAGCTTGATGACCGCCTCCTTGTTGGAGTGGATGAAAGCGTCGTAAGGCAGGCTGATCTTGGTGGCAGCGTCTGTGGTCTGGATGAACTGATCCGTCACCCCGGCAAACAAGGTCAGGCCCGGAGGCGCAGACTCGCTGGCCACAAACTGCGGCCCGCCTGCGCTGGTCAATGTGGCTGCCAGCGGCTGCGGAGGCTCAATCGGTTTGAGTGCAGGCGCGATAGGTGCCAACTCGGAATTGAAAGCCACGGCTGGTTTGGCGGGTGGCAAGGGCTGTCCAGGATCGAGTGGGACGACGGGCCCCGCAGCTGGTGGTGGAGTTTGGGGCGGTAGCGCAGGCTTGGGACGGTCGTCGTCTTTAGTCACACTTGGGTCGTTGGCCCCAGTTTCGTTGGTCGTCTGCGGTGTGATGTTGCGCGTGACGGTGCCCGTACCATCGTCAAAGATGGACGAATAACCAGAAGCCGACTGGCCACCGGAAGTCACAACCAGCTTGAGTTGCTCTTCGCCTTCGTAAACGTCGTCACGCTCGTTAGTGATATCGACCGCCACCAGCACTGGCACGTTACCCGCAGTGATGGGACTGGTGTACAGCTGCCAGGTGGCGCCGCCGTCCAGAGAGTAATAAATGTCTGCCGTATTCAGCGAATCGTTGGGCTTGCCTTCGTTGTCGCCTGTGGGGGCTTTACCCGACTCTGCAGCGTTTTGGACATCAAGCGTCAACACCTGGCCGGAGTTGGCGTTAACCGTGAACACCGCGCGGGGCGAATTTTCGTTGTAGTTGCCACCGGTGACGGTGATTGCGCCGGATTGGTCGTTATCCAGGTTGGTGGTACTGGTTGTCGGCGAGCCGTTGGTAAAGGTTCCAGGATACTTAACGCCAGTGCCATCATCAATAATGGTGGCCACACCTGTTGCAGCGGTGCTGGTACCCGTCAGAGTTGCATTCAGCTTGAACGTTTCAGCGCCTTCGTAAGGCGAGTCTTGCTCGGCGATGATGTCGACACGCACGAAAATCTTGCCGTTGCCGTCAAACGTCGGCAGGTTGTTGGCGTCGTAATTGACCCAAGCAACTCCATCCCAAATTTTGAGGGTCTGGTTTTCAAGGATGTTGGCTTTGCCCGATACGGTGCCGTTGCTGCTTTCGTCTTGCAATTGCAGGCTGACGGTCTGGCCCGAGTTGCCGGTAAGCGTGAAGACCACATAGTCAGACGCCTCGTTCACCAACGGGCTGTTGATGGTAAGGGTACGGTCATCGTCAAAACCGGCACCTGGCCCTGAGGTGATCGTTGGTGTACCGTCATTGGTGTTGTCGAAAGCGTAAATCTTGCCGGTGCCATCGTCATAAATGCTGGCGCTGCCATATACGGTGGTGTTGGAGCTCTGTTTGGTCACACCAAGGTTGAAAACGTGCTGGCCCTCGAACAAAGTGTCCTGATGCACCGCCGTGCGTACCAACAAGGTAGTGCCCGTCATGGTCACAGATGTACCGTTGTAAGCTGTCCAGGCAGAGCCGTTCCAGTATTGCAAATCAGGACTGTAGTCTTCAGTGCCATCAGCGGGGTTACCGTCACCCACCGTGGCCGTACCATTGGACAGCGCCAAACTGAGCACCTGGTTGGCGTAACCAGTGATGGTGAACATGGCCCAGGGAGAAGCTTCGTTCACGACGATGTTGTCGACAGTGATGGGACGGTCATCGTCGAGGTAGGTTGGGTAACCTGGCGTCGGTGACCCATTCGTCTGTGACGGAGTCGGGGTAGATGTGTTGTTGCCCACAAGGTAAACATCGCCTGTCCCATCATCAATGATGGTGGAATTACCACTGGTCCCCGTACCAGAGTGCCACTGACTCTGGTTGTAGGCCGTGAGCTTGAGCGTCTCCGCACCTTCGTAAGGACGATCTTGCAAGACGGGCGTACGCACCAACAGGGTTGTTGAGCCCGATGGAATTTGTACAAATCCACCGGCGTAATCTACCCAGCTGGTACCGTTGAAATACTGCAGGTTGGGCAGGAAATCCACCCCCATCGTGGCATGACCGCTGCCGCTTCCAGTGGTCCCCAAGGCCAAACTGACCCACTGCTCGGAAGCTCCTCCAACCTGAAATTGGACATAGGGGCTAGCCTCATTGACTGTCGTGCCAGTCACGGTCAAAGCACGGTTGTCTGGGCTGACATCGATGGTGGAGTAAGCTACATTTGAATTCAAATTGCCATCGTTGACCTGAATCGAAATCATGCGGTCGTCAACACTGGTACCGGAAGACGCGAACGTGATGGCCTCGATAGCAGCTTCGTAATCCGCCTTGGTCATCGTGTTCGCAGTGGTTGACGTCAAAGTCACCGTAATTTTTCCAGCGTCCGATGTATCAATACTGGCGGTAATACCAGCGGGCAAAGTGCCAACGTTCAATGCATCACCCGCCTGTTTGTTGATCAAGGTGATCACAGCAGACTCGATGTAGGTGTCATCGACATCGGTGACGGCTGAATCGGTATCGGCGATTGAAACACCTGCAGAGCCGTTTGTGTAGGTCCGGGTGAAGTTATAGCCAGCACCACTACCGTCAAGATCAACGACTGGGGCGTCATTGATACTGCTGACAGTGAATGTAAAGGTATTGGGGCTTTGGTCCAGATCTACACCACTGTTGCTTGTCCCGCCATCATCTTGGACCTGGAACGTGAAGGAAGGGCTGCCTGCAGAGTTTGCTACTGGGGTAAAAACCAGCAAATTCAAGTTTGCAACTGAAATCACTTGACCCGCAGTGACTGCTGTTCCGTTGTATGTCAAGGTACCTGAGCCAGGCAATGTCGTTATCTTCACATTGGAAAACAGGTTCGCCGGACTGTCATTAGGGTCTGAAAATCCAAAATCAAAGGCACCAAACTGATAGGTTTGTTGGTCTGATAGTGCTACTGATTTATCAGTGCCTGCAGGCGCATCGTTGACTGGATCAACAATGATGTTCAAAGTGGCTTTTGATCCATCGGACAGTGTGTAGCTGATGATTGGTATCGGACCGTTGTAATTAGCGTTCGGCGTGAAGCTGTAACTACCATTTGAGTTCAAGGTCAAAGAGCCGCCGTTGACCGTGTTGGCACTGCCCAAGGCACCAGTCGTGATTGTTCCATTAGTGTCAGTAATGGTGAACGATGCAATAGTTATCGAGTTGTTACTCGCATCTTTCAGTGTTCCTGACAATGAAGAATCTTCGTTGACATGCACTGTGGTATCAAGCAAGTTGGTGGTGCCGACAATCGTAATGTCCAATGTGGCTGTAGAGGTGCAACTGCCATCAGTGACAGTGTAATCAAATCTGTCGTGATAGGTACCAGCACCGGGATTGGTAGTCAGTGAATACGTGTACGAACCCGTAGAACTTAGCTGCAATGTGCCGTAGGTTCCCGTGATGGTGGTAGTACTGCTTACAGAACTGGAGGCTGTATTTGTTGCAGCACCCAGCTCTACGTAACCGTTCTTATTAGAAGCGATGTAAAGATATAGATAATACGATTGACCCGATCCCAGCGGGTGACTATCCTTGTAAGCCTCGAAGGCATCAAGACTACCCAGCGTAAACGTCATTGAATTACCGGTACCGTTGATGGTGACAGTCGTTCCAGTCAGCAGCGTGGTTGTCAAGCTTGATGCATTACTGACGTTTCCGCTCGTAGCGCGAACAATGTACACATTGCCCGCAGAAACAACCGTACCATTTTCCGACCCTAAACTGTTTGTGTAGTCACCTACGCTATACGTACTGGATACCGTACTTATATTGTTAACATTCAACGTATCGTCATCAACATCAACGTCATTGGTGATGACGTTACCTGAAGTTGTATCGTATGGGCTTGATGCCCCAACAACTTGCACATATCCCTTGTCATCCACTGCTGTAGGCGCATTGTTTGCTCCATGAATGACGATACGCAAGGTGCTGCTTGCCGTCAGGTTTGTTTGATCCTTCATCGTGTAAGAGAAGGTCTCGCTCAACTGTTCGGTGGAATCCAACGCTTTGACGTCCGTGTTGGTTTCGTCGATGTTGTAACTGTATGAACCATCAGCGTTAATAGTCAATGTGCCATAACGACCGACAAGCGTACCAACAGTAGACACCCAGGTTGCAGCAGTTCCCAATTCGTTAGTGGCAGAAGTGACTGTATGGGTGGTTCCCGCCGACATCGTTACATCGGCATCCGTGTCATTGGTCAGCACATTACCGGTTTGTGCCGTTTCGCCGACCATGCTGCCGGACGAACAGTAAGGTGCTTGTGCATACAAAGAACCATCTGCGTTATCAGGATTCGCCACAGGCGCGTTGTTTACATTGGTCAGTGCAATCGTCAGTGTTGAACTGGCAGTACCACCATTGCCATCACTGATGGTGTAGTTGAAGACAGGTACGGTACCCGAGTAATTGGACGCCGGTGTGAACGAATAAGTGCCGTTGGCGTTGAGGGTCAAAGTACCCACAGTCACGCCATTCAATGTGATGGTGTTGGACGACCCTATCGTTCCCGCCACGGTACTCGTACCGTTGGAATAGGTGAACCCCGTGACCGTCAAGCTGTCACCATCCGGATCTGTGTCATTAGCGATCACCGTGCCACTGGCAACGGTATTCTCACTAATGGTTTTGGTGTCTGGGCTGGCTGTGGGCGTATCATTAACAGGCGTGACGGTGATCGACAAGACCGCCGTCGTCGTTCCGCCATTGCCATCGCTGACCGTGTAGGTGATCGGCGGCACAGAGCCTGAGTAATTTGCTACCGGGGTGAAGGTGTAACCCCCATCCGCGTTGATGCGAATATTACCCACACCAGAAATAGTGATCGTCGAGCCTACCGTTTGAGTTCCGTTAACGCCGGCAATCGTATAACCCGTAATGGTCAGACTGTCGTTGTTAGCGTCTGAATCATTAGAAAGCAGTCCATTGGCAGCGCTCACTGTTGTAGTGCCACTGTCTTCAGCCACGGTTAGCGTATCGTTGGCGGCAACCGGCGGGGAGTTGGGCGGCATCACGCTGTTCAACGCTGCATCCACCCGATCCGAAGAGGACCCCACACTCGCAATGGTCAACGTACTGCCGTTTGTCACGTAACTGTTGATGACATCCTTGGAAGTGGATGTGAATGTCTTGGTGAAATCCGTATCAGCGATTTGTTGGTTAAACCAGGTTTGATCCACAACCAACACAAAACCACGGTTATCTGCAACAGAGCTGTCTCCATCCTGGTTGCCGTCCGCCTGCGCAAGAGCCAGGGATGTAAAACTCGTATCCGTCCAGAAGTAAAAACCACGAACAATGCCGTTGGACTTGATGGGTCGGCTGATCCAGCCATAGTAGGTTTGCCCACCAACCGTCAGAGCAACGGCAGAGACATCGTTACCGCTGAAGTTTGTTCCGTTTGATCCATCAGAAATACTGATAGAGCCAAGCCCAGCCGTGTTGAAGTAATGCAAATTCTGTTCTTTGCTCGCCCAACGCTCAGTCGTATCTTCGCTGTTGTTTTGCGTGTCCCAGTCGTACACCATGTGGTACGCGTTCACAAAATTCAATGACGCAAATTCAACGTCGTACGACACGCCATTGACCACCACTTGACCATGGTCGTTTTGCGTCAGCAAGGCTGTGCTTTGCTCCGGACTGATGGAGCCATCAACCACTGTGTCTGCAAAAGATTCGCCCTCGTCCCCTGCCGAATCGGCATTGGAGTTCAAGTAAGCGTCAAAGGCGTGTCCCAGTTCTTCCACCAAGGCACGACTGGTGTCGGGCACATCGAGCATGCCAAACCAGTACTTATTGATGAAAATGGTCGGCTCGCCGTTCGGGCCGTTCTCAGTAAAAGCCGCCAAAGCGGTGAACTGGCTGGCACTGTCCATGGCCACCACGTTCACAGCGAACGAGCCGTTGGCTAGCGCTTCGCGCAGGCTGCTCAGGCGCTCTGTCCATTGGCTGTCTGGGGTCGATTTACCGCCGTTGAACAGTTCGAACAATTGCGCATCGGTGGCGCGCGTCAGGTAGTCGCGCACCTGTTGCTGTGCCAGCTGGGCAGCGCTGGCCAAACCGCTGGTCGAGGCATCAAACCGGAACACATCGCCAGACACAAGCTGAACAGTGTCCAGCACCGTTGCATCCACAAGCTGGTCGTGGGCTGTGTCGATGGCCGCCCCATCAAACATGAAGCGCTGCTCCAGCGCCATCAGGCCGCTGGTGCGACGGGTCAGTCCGGTGTGTTTTTTGTTTGACATGTCACTGTCCTTCGTTTGGCTTGATCAGCACTTTGCCGCTCATGCCTGCAATCAATTCAGGAAATTTGCCGTTGATGGCTGCAGCCACCTTGACGGACTGGCTCACGGGGTCCACCCGGGCACCGATGCGTGTGAATTTGGCGGGGTAGTTTTTGCGGGTCTCGTCGATCTGCACTTCAAAACCACCGCCCACCTTCAGCCAACGCAGCCAGACCGAGGGCACCAGAAATTCCAGCTCCAGCACGCTGTCGTCCAGAATGTCCAACAGGGCCTGGCCGGGCTGCACATACTGCTGTTCGCGCACTTTTTGCTCGGCCACTCGGCCTGCAAAGGGCGCAGGCACCTGGCACTTGGCCAGCACAGCCTTGTTGCCGCCCACCTCAGCCTTGGCTTTGTTGGCCGCCGACTTGGACAGGTCCAATTCCAGCTGGCCGACCGCATTGAGCTGCTCCAACCGCAAGTTGGACTTGAGGGTTTGCTCCGCACCTTCGAGCTCGGCCTGGGCTTTGTCCAACTGGGCTTTTTGCAAGGAACAGTCAAAGCTGACCAATACCTGCCCTGCCCTGAAGGCGCCGCCTTCGGGCACCGGTATGGACGAGACCTTGGCCCCGATTTCTGCCGCAATGGTGGTGTAGCGGCGCGGCATGAGTTGGGCACGAATGTCGTGCCGCTCCAGTGCCGGGCGCGGCGCCACGCCGGGCGCCTGCACCACACCAGGTGCTTGAACAGGTTGGGCGGTTTGCGCAAAAGCCAAAGGCGTCGCGTACAACAGCGCCCACACCAGACGCGTCTTCACCGTCATGCGCGGTTTCACCACTTCGACACAGCAGGTTGAATTTTGACCACGCTCTCGGTCTGACCGGGCTGGGCCAGCAGCTTCCAGGGCGACTGGGCTTTAGTCACTTGCGCCGTCAGGTCCTTGAGTGAGGTTTCGCTCACGCTGCCAATTTCGGGGTCCATGCCCAAGGTGGCCAACAAGCGGTTTTCAGACACTTGCACTTGGGCCAAGGCCTGGTAGCGGCGCAGCAGGCTCAGGATTTCCGAAGCCTGAGTGCTGACCAAGTCAAGCTTGCTTTGCGCCTGCACCGACTGGCGAGCACGCATCACATCAGAGATTTTTTTGTCGGTCACGTAGATGGAATCAGCGCGCTCAAACTGGCTGCGGCTGTTGATTACGCCCAAACGCGCCAAGTGCAGCTGGGTCAGCACCGTCATTTGCATGGCCATGCGGCGCTGGTCCGCCAGGGCCACGCCGGCTTCGGCCAGCTTCATTTGCGTGCCGCCAGTGAACAGGTTCATCAGGTTGAAAGACAACTGCAGGCCGGCTTCGTTCCAGTTGCGGTTAAGCAGGTAGTTGTCGGTGTCGTACTTGACGCCGTAGTTGAACACCAGGTTGGGGAACATGCGCACCAGCGTGCGGCGGGTTTCTTCCTGGGCCACGCGGCTGTTGTAGTGCTGCTCGCGCAGGTCGGCGTTGCCTTGGAGGGCAACGGCCTCCAGGCGGTCAATGCCAATCGCGTCCAGCTCTTTGCTGATATTTTGCAAACCGGCGTCGGCAATTTTGATGGGCTGACCCAGCGGCGCGTTGATCAGCGAGGCCAGCTCCACCTGCGCAGACGACAGTTCCTGGTTGATGTTTTCCAGCAGGCGCAGGTTTTCCAGCAACTGGCGCTGGTAACGCAGGGGCTCCAGCGGGTTCTTCACGCGCTCGTTGGCAGCTTTTTGGGAGTCTGCCAAGGCTTCCTCTGCAAGGGCGATGGTCTTTTTGACATCGTCTTTGAGCAGCTGGGCGCTGGCGGCACGCCAGTAGGCGTTGCGCACGTCCTGCATCAGCAGGTGCATGGCTTTGCGGCGTTTTTCGGCGGCAATTTGCAGGCGGGCTTCGTTTTGCTTGCCGGCGTAGTAGCCCATGCCAAAGTCCAGCAGGCTCCAGGTCATGCCCAGCTCGGCGGTGTAATGCGTGGGCTCGGCAGAAGTAGATGTATCTGATGATGAAAAGCCGGAAGGGACTCCTGATGCAGCCCAACGGTCATAAGTAGTTGACCCGGTAAAGCGTGGCTTGTCACGGTAGCTGTAGCCCGCCTGCGCCATGACCTTGGGCAGCATGTCGAACTTGCCCACTTCGAGCTGCCCCAGGGCCAGGGCCTCTTCCATCATTTTGGAGCGGCGGTCCAGGTTGTACTTGAGCGCGCGGGCCAGGGCCTCTTCCATCGTCAAGGGGCCACTGATCGGCTCCACATCCTTGCGCATGGCCTCAGCGTCTTTTTGATTCGTGGCCTGGATGTCTTGAGGTTTGATCGCCACAGGGCCTACACTCGAACACCCGGCCATCACCACACAGGCCAGGGCCACTGCAGACATTTGCACCATTTTGCTCAAGCGTTTTTGTTTCATAACCATTCCAAACCATTGAAAAGAATAAAAGAAGCATTCTTAAGACCTCACCTTTAGACACCAAAATGGTGCGTCTTAAGTTACTCCTCAGAGCATAACGATTTGAAACCGCCAATTCCAAAAACAACCAAAGTTTCACAAATATTATGAAATTGATATTTCTACTGTTTGGCCTTTGGCTGCAATGGGCCAGCCCCTCGGTCAGCGCCCAGGACTTGGTCACACAACGCGCCTGGCTGGAGGACAGTACAGGCCAACTGCAATGGCCCCAGGTCCAGAGCATGGAAACCACGCCATACCAGGGCGTGTTGAGCAAAGGCTTTGGCTCTTCTGTGTTGTGGATCCGCCTGCGGGTTGCAGGCGTCACGCCCAACCCCGGCGCCATACAAGACAACCTTGTCTTGAACATTCGACCGGTGTATCTGGACGATATTCAGGTCTTTGACACGGCAGCTCCCCAGGGCTTTGTGGGCGCCACGGGCGACACCCATCACCCCCGGGCATCGGCTTTGAAAGGCATGACCTTCCTGATGCCCTTGGTTGCCACCAAGCAAAGCAGAGACGTCTGGCTTCGCGTGACCTCTACCAGCACGCGACAGATTTCAGCCACCGTGGTCCGCGAAAGCAATTTGCTCAACACCGCGCAAACAGACCACTTGCTGTTTGCGCTTTACATCGGCTTGGTATCCATTTTTTCCTTATGGGGCGTCACCTACTGGGCGTTCACCAAAGAAAAACTGGCGGGCTTGTTTGGCATTCAGCAGCTGGCGGCTCTGGTGTACGCCTTGTGCGTGCTGGGCTATTTGCGCATGTTCTGGCCGCAGGCGTGGTCTGCGCAAGTACTTGATGCGCTGGCGTCTGTCTTCGGGATGCTGGCAACGAGCGCAGGAATCTATTTCAATATGGCCTTCCTGAGCGAGTTCAAAATTCGCGCCTGGTCGCTGTGGACACTGCGCCTCTTGGCCGGCATGGTGTTGGTGAATTTGGCCGTGTTTTTTATCCTTGACCTGCCACGGCTGGCTTTGCAAATGAATTTGTCGTTGGTGCTGGTCACACCCTTTGTGCTGCTGGTCAGCGCGCTGTTCGCGCAAGCATGGAAACAGCCCAACCTCCAGCGCCAGCCCGCTTTGCCCCGGCCTGTGGTGATCGGTTTCTACAGCCTGCTCTTGCTGCTTCTGGCTGCAGCGTCTTTGCCAGGCCTGGGCCTGACCAAGGGCGACGAAATTGGCATCTATCTGGTGCAGGCTTACGGTCTGGCCAGCGGCTTTCTGGTTCTGCTGATGCTGCAATACCGCTCTTACGTGATGCACAAGCAACAGCGACAGGTACAGCAAAACATCGAAAGACTGAACTTACAGGCCGAGCAAGACCGAAGAACCCGTCAGGAGCAAGAACAGCTGCTGACGATGCTGACCCACGAGCTGAAAACACCGTTGGCCACCATGCACATGCGCCTGGACCCGAACAGCAAGGGTGCGCCCGACATCAAGCGCGCCATCCGTGAAATGAATGCCGTGATCGAGCGCTGTCTGCAAACCACCCAGCTGGGAGACCAGGGGCTGCAGATTCACCCTGCCCAGTGCGATGTCGTGGTGTTACTGAACGATGTTGTGGCCGCCTGCCCTGCGCCACAGCGCGTAAAGCTGCTGCTTCCCCCGCAATGGCTGATCCACTCCGATCCACAGCTGCTGTTCATCGTGCTGAGCAACCTGCTGGAAAACGCCTGCAAGTATGCGCTGCCAGACACGCCCATCGTCGTTGAAGCGGGGCCACAGTCACAATTGATCATCAGCAATGTGGTGGGCAAATCCGGCTGGCCAGACAAGGACAAATTGTTTTCCAAGTACTACCGCACCCCCGGCGCGCAGCGACAGGCGGGCACGGGCTTGGGTTTGTATCTGGTTCGCAACCTGATGATCAAATTGAAAGGCCGTGTGGACTATGAGCCCCAAGGCGAACAGCTGCGCTTTGTGTTGACCCTGCCTGACCACATTTGAGCCTGCCATTTGGTTTGATTTGGTCCGTCCACCTGCGCATTGCATACATTTACGCAAACACTTTTTCACACTGACCCAAGCACATGCAATCGCCCCAGTCCCTGCACATCCTGATCGTGGAAGACAACGATGGCTTGCGCGAAGCCACCGCAGCCTTTCTGCAAGACCTGGGGCATCGCGTGACCAGTCTGGACTGCGCCGAAGACATTGACAACACGCCAACCCACGGCCTGCCAGACCTGTACATCATCGACGTCAACCTGCCGGGCGAAAACGGCTTCAGCCTGGCTGAGCGCATTCGCAAAAGCCACCCCACCACGGGTATCGTGTTGATGACGGCGCGCGGCCAGCTGCAAGACCGGCTGGAGGGCTATGCCTGTGGTGCGGACAACTACCTGATCAAGCCGGTTGAGCAAGCGGAGCTTCTGGCCTGTGTCAACAGTCTGGCCCGCCGCGTCAGAGCCAGCGCCCCCACAGCAGAGAACCCGACACTGGAGCTCAACAGCCAGACCTGGTGGTTGACGGGCCCCAAAGAGCAGGTGCTTCTGACCCAGGGCGAGGGCCTGTTGCTGGCCGCGATGAGCCGGGCTGCTGGCCAGCAGCTCGAACGCTGGCAAGCCATGCAGCTGATCGACACCAAAGACAAAGGCCTGCTGCCAGCCAACCTGGAAATGCGCATCAGCGCGCTGCGCAAAAAGCTCAGCGCCTGCGGCGCCCCGGAAGACACCATACGCACCCTGCGCGGTTATGGCTATGCGCTGGGCTACCCGCTCAAGGTGGTGTAAGCCGACGGCTTAGACGGGCTGCGCCACCAGGTCGTGCCCGTCCACGCTGACGATGCGGGCGCGGGTGAACTCCCCAACCTTCAAGGTCTTGCTGATTTTTTCGGGTGGCAGCAAACGTACGGTGCCATCGATCTCTGGTGCATCCGCATAGCTGCGCCCCAGGCCACCTTTGCGGCCCATGGCCGGTGCCGAGTCCACCAGCACCTGCATGTTCGATCCCACGCGGCGCTGCAAACGCTCGATCGAAACCTCTTCGGCCACCGCCATGAAGCGCGAACGGCGCTCTTCTCGCACGTCATCAGGCACTTGTCCGGGCAAAGCATTGGCTGTTGCGCCATCTACCGGGCTGTAGGCGAAGCAACCCGCGCGGTCGATTTGCGCTTCGCGTACAAAGTCCAGCAGGTGCACAAACTCTTCTTCGGTTTCACCCGGAAAGCCTGCAATGAAGGTGCTGCGAATCACCAGCTCGGGGCACAGCTCGCGCCAGCGCTGGATGCGCTCCAGGTTTTTCTCGCCACTGGCCGGACGCTTCATGCGCTTGAGCACATCGGGGTGGCTGTGCTGGAACGGCACGTCCAGATACGGCAACACCAGGCCTTCGGCCATCAGCGGAATGATCTCGTCCACGCTCGGGTACGGGTACACATAGTGAAGGCGCACCCAGGCACCATGCGCACGGGCCAGCTCGCCCAGTGCCTGCACCAGCTCCAGTGTGCGGGTCTTGACGGGCTTGCCCTCCCAGAAACCGGTACGGTATTTGACATCCACGCCATAGGCCGAGGTGTCCTGGCTGACCACCAGCAATTCCTTGACACCACCTTCGAACAGCGCCTTGGCTTCCTTGAGCACATCGCCAATCGGGCGCGACACCAGGTCGCCGCGCATGGACGGGATGATGCAAAACGTGCAGCTGTGGTTACAGCCTTCGCTGATTTTCAAATAGGCGTAGTGGCGCGGTGTGAGCTTGAGGCCCGCCTCGCCAAAGCCCCCGGGCACCAGGTCCAAAAACGGGTCGTGCGGTTTGGGCAGATGGGTGTGGACCGCGTCCATGACTTCCTGCGTCGCATGCGGCCCCGTCACGGCCAGGACGCTGGGGTGCTTGTCCAGCACGAAGTTGCCGCCCTCTTCGCCCGTGCGCGCACCCAGGCAGCCGGTCACGATCACCTTGCCGTTTTCGGCCAAGGCCTCGGCAATGGTGTCCAGGCTTTCCTTGACGGCATCGTCAATGAACCCGCAGGTGTTGACGATGACCAGGTCGGCCCCATCAAAGGTTTTGGAGGTTTGGTAACCCTCGGCGCTGAGCTGCGTGAGGATCAATTCGGAATCGGTCAGGGCCTTGGGGCAACCCAGGCTGACAAAGCCCACTTTGGGGGCGTCCTGTTTGGCGTTTGGTGTGGAAACTTCTGCGTTCATCCCCCGATTGTCCCTGCAAAACGGGCCGGGCGCTGCGACCTCAGAGCTTCAGGCCAAAGGCACCCCACATTTGCTCGGTCTGTTTTTTCATCTGCTCCATCAGCGGGGCAGACTGCTCGCCCAGACGGGTTTGCCACTGCGCCAGGGCGTTGAGCTGGCTGTCGAGCATGCTGCCCATGTAGGACTGCGAGGCGTGACCGTAGAAGCGAATGATGTTGGCCAGTGCCTGCTCGCTGAACAGGGGCACGCCAGCGGCCTCTTCTTCCAGAATGATTTGCAGCAGGATGGAGCGGGTCAGGTCCTCGCCGGTTTTGGCGTCGCGCACGGCAAAGGGCTGGGCCTTGAGCACGAGTTGCTTGACTTCGGCGAGCGTGACATAGCTGGAGCTTTGCGTGTCATACAGGCGGCGGTTGGGGTATTTCTTGATGATGTGCAAGCCCTCTTCAGCCGAGGCTTGGGGCTTGACTTTGGACGAAACGGACACTTGTAGCTCCAGAAAAAGCAGCGCCCTGGCGGCGCTTGCTGCAACGCAACATATTCTAGGCACCGTTTCTGACAAGCCCTGCCCATGGCTTACCCTAGGTTGGCCGCAGGCTTTTTGCCACCCTGGCCGGGAAACAGGCTCAGTTCCTGCGAAAATACACACATGTTCACCGGAATCATCACCGGCGTGGGGCGAATCGTCGCCATCCACGACCTGGGTAGCTCTTTACACCATGGCAAGCGCCTGACCATCGAGGCGCCGGCCGGCTACCTCGACGACGTGGGCCTGGGCGACAGCATCGCCCTCAACGGCGCCTGCATGACCGTCACCACCTTCACCCCCGCCACGCGGCAGTTCACGATCGACATTTCTGCCGAATCGCTGGACAAGACGTGCGGACTGGACAAGGAAGGCCCCGTCAACCTCGAAAAAGCCTTGCGCGCCAGCGACCGCCTGGGCGGGCACATTGTGTCCGGCCATGTGGATGGTGTGGGCAGCATCAGCCGCTTCGAGCAAATTGGCGAGAGCTGGGAGTTGTGTGTGGTCGCACCCCCTGCCCTGGCCAAATACCTGGCCTACAAGGGCTCGATCACCATCAACGGCGTGAGCCTGACGGTGAACAAGGTGCAAGACCTGGCCGAGGGCTGCGAGGTCAGCATCAACCTGATTCCGCACACCGTGCAAAACACCGCGCTGGGCAGCCTGAAGGCTGGCAGCCGCGTGAACCTCGAAATCGACACCGTGGCCCGCTATGTGGAGCGCATGCTCAGCGCGGGCCTGAACCTGAAAGACCAGGCATGAACTCTGCCCTGAAACCCGTGGCCATCTCGCCCGTTGACGAGATCGTGGCCGAAATGAAGGCTGGCCGCATGGTCATCCTCGTGGACGAGGAAGACCGCGAAAACGAAGGTGACCTGGTGCTGGCGTCTGACCACGTCACACCTGAAGCCATCAACTTCATGGCCCGCTTTGGCCGGGGCCTGATCTGCCTGACGCTCACCCGCGAGCGCTGCGAATTCCTCAAGCTGCCGCCCATGGCTGCGCGCAACGGTACCGTCTACAGCACGGCCTTCACCGTTTCGATCGAAGCCGCCGAAGGCGTGACCACCGGCATCTCGGCTGCCGACCGCGCCCGCACCGTGCAGGTGGCTGTGGCCAAAAATACCCAGCCCACCGACCTGGTGCAGCCCGGTCACATCTTCCCGCTGCAGGCGGTGGACGGCGGCGTGCTCATGCGCGCGGGCCACACCGAAGCCGGCTGCGACCTGGCGGCCATGGCCGGGTGCTCGCCCTCTTCGGTGATCTGCGAGATCATGAAGGACGACGGCACCATGGCCCGTCTGCCCGACCTGCAGCTGTTTGCCGCCGAGCACGGCCTGAAGATCGGCACCATTGCCGACCTGATCGAGTACCGCAGCCGCAACGAATCGCTGGTCGAGCGCATCGGCAGCCGCGACATTCGCACCGCCCATGGCGACTTTACGGTACACGCCTTCCGCGACAAGCCCAGCCAGTCGGTCCACCTGGCCCTGGTCAAGGGCCAGTGGGGTGCAGACGCCGAGGTGCCGGTGCGGGTGCACGAGCCGCTGTCGGTGCTGGACGCGCTGGAACTGAACCGCTCCATGCACTCCTGGAGCCTGGACACGAGCCTGCACTACCTGAACCAACAAGGTCAGGGCGTGGCCGTGCTGCTCAACTGCGGCGAATCGGCTGCGCAGCTGCTGGCCCAGTTTGAGGGCAGCGCCCGCCCCGCCCAAGCGCCCGAGCGCGGCCGCATGGACCTGCGCACCTACGGCATCGGCGCGCAAATTCTGCGCCTGTGCGGCGTGCACAAAATGAAACTCATGGGCAACCCGCGCCGCATGCCCAGCATGACCGGCTACGACCTCGAAATCACGGGCTACATCCCCAAGGAATAAGAACATGCAAGACGCCAACAAAGGCCAGGCCGCCGAACTGGACGGCCAATATCTGCACATCGGCATCGTGCAGGCCCGCTTCAACGAAGACATCACCAACGCGCTGGCCCAGGCCTGCATTGCCGAGCTCGAAGCTTTGGGTGTCGAGCAAATTGACCACGTGTCTGTGCCTGGCGCCCTCGAAGTGCCCCTGGCCCTGCAAGCCATGGCAGAGCGCGCCGAGTACGATGCATTGATCGCGCTGGGCTGCATCATCCGCGGCGAAACCTACCACTTTGAGCTGGTTGCCAACGAGTCCGGTGCCGGCGTGACCCGCGTGGGCCTGGACTACCACCTGCCCATTGCCAACGCCATCCTCACCGTTGAGAACATGGACCAGGCCATCGCCCGCCAACATGAAAAAGGGCGCGACGCAGCCCGCGTGGCGGTTGAAATGGCCACCGTGCTCGAAGACCTGTCGGCCGACCTGGCCGAGCTGGTGGACGACGAGGAGCAAGCATGAGCGAAGCACCTTTGAAAGCTGCAGGCACACGCAAGTCTGCCTCCAAGCCCGCACGCAGCCGCTCGCGCGAATTTGCGCTGCAGGCACTTTACCAATTCCTGGTCGGCGGCAACGAAGCGTCCGATATTGACGTCTTCACCCGCGACCTGTCGGGTTTCCACAAAGCCGACATTGCCCACTACGACGCCCTGCTCTACGGTTGCGTCGAGCAAGCGGCCGCACTGGACGCCTTGATTGCACCCAAGCTCGACCGTCCAATGAGCGAGATTTCGCCCATCGAACACGCCTGCATGTGGATTGGCCTGTACGAATTTCAGAACTGTCTGGATGTACCCTGGCGCGTGGTGCTCAACGAGTGCATTGAGCTGGCCAAGGACTTTGGTGGCACCGATGGACACAAGTATGTGAACGCTGTGCTCAGCGGCCTGGCGCCGCAACTGCGCACCGCCGAGGTCGAAGCCGACCGCGCCGCAGGCCGCGCCCGCGACTGAAACTCACCATGCGCATTTCGCAGCGCGCTGAGCGCATTGAACCCTTTTATGTGATGGAAGTGGCCAAGGCTGCACAAGCCCTGGCCCGCGAGGTGGCGCACACCGATCGCCCGATGATTTTCCTGAACATTGGCGAGCCGGACTTCACTGCACCGCCATTGGTGCAGCAAGCGGCGCAGCGATGCATTGCGGCTGGCCAAACCCAGTACACACAGGCCTTGGGCGTCGCACCGCTGCGCGAGGCCATCAGCGCTTGGTACAGCCAGCGCTTTGGCGTGCAGGTGCCGGTCAGTCGCATTGTGGTGACGGCCGGTGCGTCTGCGGCATTGCAGCTGGCTTGCCTGACCCTGATCGATGCGGGCGATGAAATCCTGATGCCCGACCCCAGCTACCCCTGCAACCGCCACTTTGTGAGTGCTGCAGATGGCAACGCTGTCCTGGTGCCGACCACCGCTGAAGAACGCTTTCAGCTGAGCGCTGCCAAGGTTGAAGCGGCCTGGGGCCCGAAAACGCGCGGCGTGTTGCTGGCCTCGCCCTCTAACCCGACCGGCACCTCGATTGACCCGGCCGAGCTGCGTCGTATCCACGAAGTCGTCAGTGCACGTGGCGGCATCACGTTGATTGACGAGATCTACCTGGGCCTGTCCCACGACGAGGCCTATGCGCAAACCGCGCTGGCCATCAGCGACGACATCATCAGCATCAACAGCTTCAGCAAGTACTTCAACATGACCGGCTGGCGCCTGGGCTGGCTGGTAGCACCCGAAGCGCTGCTGCCCGCCATCGAACGGCTGGCGCAAAACCTGTTCATTTGCGCCAGCACCGTGTCGCAACAAGCCGCACTGGCCTGTTTTGAGGCCGACAGCCTGGCCCTTTACGAGCAGCGCCGCGCCGAGTTCAAGGCACGACGCGACTACTTCATTCCTGCATTGAATGCCCTGGGCCTGAAAGTGCCCGTCATGCCCGATGGCGCGTTCTACGCCTGGGGCGACTGCACCGAGGCCTGCCAAAAGCTGGGCCTCAAAGACAGTTGGGACTTTGCCTTTGCGGCCATGAAGCACGCGCATGTCGCCATCACGCCCGGGCGCGACTTTGGCCAGGCCGACACTGCCCGGTTTGTGCGCTTTTCGACCGCGAACTCCATGGCCGAATTGCGCACCGCCATCGAACGACTGAAAGCCTGGTTGCAGCCATGACACAAGTCCTCACCCCTTTCGGTTTTCCGCTGCGCGTGTACTGGGAAGACACCGATGCCGGCGGCATCGTGTTCTACGCCAACTACCTCAAGTTCATGGAGCGTGGCCGTACCGAGTGGTTGCGTTCATTGGGCTACGGTCAGCAAGCCCTCAAGGAGCAGGCTGGCGGCATGTTTGTGGTCAGCGAAACGGCTGTCAAATACCACCAGCCCGCACGCTTGGACGACGCGCTGTGGGTCACTGCCCGCGTGGCCGAAGCTGGCCGCGTGAGTCTGACGATTGCCCAGCAAGTGTTGCTGCGCCGCGAAGGCCTGGCAGATGTGCTGCTGGCCGAAGGTACCATTCGCATCGGCTGGGTCGATGCATCCACCCTCAAACCGGGACGCATTCCCGCCCCCATTCTGGAAGCTTTGAAATGAACAACGACATGTCCATCATCTCGCTGGTGCTGCACGCCAGCTTTGTGGTCCAGATCGTCATGGCGATTTTGCTGACCATCTCGGTCGCCAGCTGGGCGGCGATTTTTCGCAAGCTCACTGCCATCAAACGCATCCAGAACCTCAACGAAGATTTTGAGCGCGTGTTCTGGTCGGGCACCAGCCTGAACGAACTGTTCAGCGCAGCCAGCCAGAACGCCAAACAGGCCGGCCCGATGGAGCGCATTTTTGCCAGCGGCATGCGCGAATACCAAAAACTGCGCGAGCGCCGCATCACCGACGCAGGCACCTTGCTGGATGGCGCCCGCCGCGCCATGCGTGCCAGCTTTCAGCGCGAGATGGACGCGGCCGAATCGCAACTGTCCTTCCTGGCCTCGGTCGGCTCGGTCTCGCCTTATGTGGGCTTGTTTGGCACCGTGTGGGGCATCATGCACGCCTTCACTGGCCTGGCCAACTTGCAGCAAGTGACGCTGGCCACCGTGGCCCCCGGCATTGCCGAAGCGCTGGTCGCCACCGCCATTGGCCTGTTCGCCGCTATCCCTGCCGTGGTCGCCTACAACCGCTTTGCACGCGACATTGACCGCGTGGCCATCAAGCTGGAAACCTTCATCGAAGAGTTCTCCAACATCCTTCAGCGCAGCCTGGGCGCCAGCGCCGCCACTGCTTCGGGCCACTGAGCAAGGAGTCACCCATGCCAGGAGTCGCACATCGTGGGCGCGGTCGCCGCGCCGTCAACGAAATCAACATGGTGCCCTTCATCGACGTGATGCTGGTGCTGCTGATCATCTTCATGGTCACCGCGCCCATGATCACACCCAGCCTGATCGACCTGCCCAGCATTGGCAAAGCCAACAAGCAGCCAGACAAGGTCTTGCAAGTCGTGATCCAGAAGGACGAAACGCTGGAGCTGGTGGCCGATGGCAAAACCAGCAAGCTGATGATCGGTGGCGTGGCCGAGGCGGTGAAAAACGCCCAAGGCGCTGACACCAACACCGCTGTGGTGATCAGCGCCGACCGCAACGTCAAATACGAAAACGTGGTCAAGGTCATGGACACCTTGCAACGCGCGGGCATTGCCCGCGTGGGCCTGTCTGTTCAACTGGCGCCTTGATTCGGCAGCGTTAAAGGACTTTGGGTTTGCAGCCGCACAACACCACTTACCAGGCCGAGTTTGCCCCACCGCCCGAACCGGCGCGCGGGCGCAGCTACGGCATGGCTGCAGCCGCGCACCTGTTGCTGTTTGTGGCCTTGGGCCTGGCCACGCGCTGGAGCACACAACCCACCGTGGTCACGGCAGAGGCAGAACTGTGGTCGGCCATCCCGCAGCAAGCAGCACCCAAACTGGTCGAGCCAGAGCCAGAACCTGAGCCGGAACCTTTGAAGCCCGAACCGCTCAAGCCTGCACCCCGCCCGGCACCCGAGCCCGATGTGCAAAAGCGCGACGCCGAAATTGCGCTGAAAAAGCAAAAAGAAGAAGACAAGAAAAAGGCCCTCGAAAAGGAGAAGGCCGAGAAGATGCGCAAGGCCAAGCTGGAAAAAGAAAAGGCCGAGAAAGAAAAAGCCGAAAAAGAGAAGAAGCTCAAGGAAGAAAAAGAGCGGGACAAGAAAAAGGCTGAGGACAAAAAGAAAGCCGAGGCGCAGGCCAAGGCCGAAGCCGCTCGTGCGGAAGCGATTCGCAAGGAAAACCTCAAGCGCATGGCGGGCCTGGCGGGTGCTACCGGTGGTGAAAACAGCACTGGCACCGCACTCAAGTCATCCGGGCCGTCAGCCACCTATGCAGGTCGCCTGGTGGGCAGCATCAGGCCCAACATCACTTTCCCCGGCGATGTGCCTGGCAATCCGCGCGCGGAAGTGGAAGTACGCGCGTCCAACAACGGCACCATCCTGAGCCGCCGCCTGTTGCAATCCAGCGGTAATGCAGCCTGGGACGACGCCGTGCTCAAAGCCATCGACAAAACCCGCGTGCTGCCCCTGGACACTGACGGGCGCGTGCCCTCGGTCATCGTTCTGGGCTTCAGACCCCTGGACTGATCAATCGTAGACGATCTGCGCTTGCCCGCCTTCGGCCTGCGCCATCCAGCTGGCCAAGGCCGCGTCAGAGGGGAAGAACCTGACTTGTTCGCCCAAGGCGAGTTCAGCACGCGCAGACACCTCGGCACTGTGCCTCTCCAATTGCAGACGCACACCCAGGCCTTTGACCAGCTCGCCGTGCTCTGTCACTTCGCGTTCGACCGGAAATTCCCTCAACAGGCGCGCAATGTCTGGCGCCTGCCCATTGACCTTGACGCGCAGGAATTTCCCGAACCGGCAACGGGCGGCGCCCAAGTCCCAAATCTGCTCGATCTTCAGGCGAAAACCGCCCGAGAATCGGTCCATTTGCATTTTGGCCATGACGATGATGAGCTCATCGTCCTTGAGCGCATGGCGGGCCGCATTGATCAGGCTTTCATCTGCAGTGGCCTCCATGACGCCAGACTTGTCGTCAAGCTTGAAGATGGCCACCTTGCCGCGCATCCCGTTGATGATGCGCAGGTCACTCACGATGCCGGCAATGAGCTGCGGCTCGCGGCTGTCGATCAGGTCATCGATCTTGCGGCGCACAAACTGGCGCACCTCGCGTTCGACCGCGTCAAACAGGTGGCCCGACAAATAGAAACCCACGGCTGTTTTTTCAAACGTGAGCCTTTCCTTGATGCCCCAAGGCAACACGTCTTCCAGGTCCGGCTCTTGTGAGCTCGAGCCATGTGAATCGTCACCCAGCATGTCAAACAAGCCGCCCTGGTTGGCGTTGGCGGCGGTGGCGTTGGCAAAGTCAAAAGCCTTATCGATGCTGGCCGCCAGGGCTGCCCTGTTCATCTGCAAGGAATCAAAAGCACCAGCTTTGATCAGGGCTTCCACCGTCCGTTTGTTCAGGCGGCTGCGGTCGACACGGTTGCAAAAGTCAAACAGGCTGGTGAAAGCGCCACCCTCTTCCCGTGCAGCCACGATCGCCTCAATCGCTTGCTGGCCAGTCCCCTTGATGGCACCCAAGCCGTAGCGAATCACCTTGTCCGTCACCGGTTCAAACCTGTAGTTGCCGCGGTTGACGTCTGGCGGATCGAAGGTGATGCCGAACTTGAGCGCGTCCTCGTACAAGACTTTGAGCTTGTCGGTGTCGTCCATCTCCACCGTCATGTTGGCGCAGAAGAACTCGGCGGTGTAGTGCACTTTCAGCCAGCCGGTGTGGTAGGCCAGCAGCGAGTAAGCGGCGGCGTGTGACTTGTTGAAGCCGTAGCCCGCGAACTTCTCCATCAAATCAAAGATTTCGTCGGCTTTGTCTTGCGGAATGTTGTGTGTGGCCAGGGCACCTGCGCGGAACTTCTCGCGGTGCTCGGCCATTTCTTCGGCTTTTTTCTTGCCCATGGCGCGGCGCAACAAGTCGGCGCCGCCGAGCGAATAGCCGCCCAGAATCTGCGCCGTCTGCATCACCTGCTCCTGATACACCATGATGCCGTAGGTCTCGGACAGCATCTCGGCCACTGCCGGGTGCGGATAGACCACCTCTTCGCGCCCGTGCTTGCGCGCCACGAAGCTGGGAATCAGGTCCATAGGGCCTGGACGGTACAGCGCGTTCAGGGCAATCAGGTCTTCCAGGCGTGTCGGGCGGGCGTCGCGCAGCATGCCCTGCATGCCCCGGCTTTCAAACTGGAACACCGCTTCGGTCTTGCCGTCCTGGAACAGTTTGTAGGTGGGCGCATCGTCCAGCGGAATGTTCTCGAACGCAAAGTTTTCCTGCCCCTTGTGGCGGGCCATGATGAACTCGCGGGCAATTTCCAGAATGGTGAGCGTGGCCAGGCCCAAGAAGTCGAACTTGACCAGGCCGGCGGCCTCCACATCGTCCTTGTCGTACTGGCTCACCGCCGACTCGCTGCCCGGCTGCTGGTACAGCGGACAGAAGTCGGTCAGCTTGCCTGGCGCGATCAGCACGCCCCCGGCGTGCATGCCCACGTTGCGGGTCATGCCCTCCAGGCTTTGCGCCATTTCGATCAGGTTCCTGACGTCTTCTTCGCGCTCAATGCGCTCGGCCAGCATGGGCTCGGCGGCAATCGCATACTTGTCCTTGTCGTCCGGCTTGAGGTCGGCGGGCGGGTACTGGATGGTGACGGGCTTGCCCGGCTTGTTGGGAATAAGCTTGCTGATGCCATCGCAAAAGGTGTAGCTCATGTCCATGACACGGCCCACGTCACGGATGGCCGCACGCGCGGCCATGGTGCCGAAGGTGGCAATCTGGCCGACCGCATCGCGGCCATATTTTTCCTTGACGTATTCGATCACCCGATCGCGGTTGGCCTGGCAAAAGTCGATGTCGAAGTCGGGCATGGACACCCGCTCCGGGTTCAGGAAACGTTCGAACAGCAGGTTGTATTGCAGCGGGTCCAGGTCGGTGATCTTGAGCGCATACGCCACCAAGGAGCCCGCACCGGAACCCCGGCCGGGTCCCACGGGACAACCATTGTTTTTGGCCCACTGGATGAAGTCACCCACGATCAGGAAGTAGCCGGGGAACCCCATCTTGAGGATGGTGTTGAGCTCAAACTCCAGCCGGTCCACATAACGCTGGCGCTCGGCCTCACGTTTGCTCTCGTCGGGGTACAGGTGAATCAGGCGTTCTTTGAGGCCCTCGTGCGATACATGGCGGAAATAATCTTCCACCGACAACACTTCGCCATTGACCGGCGGGATCGGGAAATTGGGCAACTGCGGCTTGCCCAACACCAGCGTCAGGCTGCAGCGCTTGGCGATTTCCAGCGTGTTGGCAATGGCACTGGGCACATCGGCAAACAGCGCCTGCATTTCGGCCGCCGACTTGAAATACTGCTCACGAGTGAAGCGACGCACCCGGCGCGGGTTGGCCAGAATTTCGCCTTCAGAAATACACACACGCGCTTCGTGCGGCTCGTAATCTTCGGCGCTCAGAAACTGCACCGGGTGTGTCGCCACCACTGGCAAACCAAGGCGCGCAGCCAGTTGCACGGTGGCAGCGACATGCTGCTCGTCGTCAGGACGACCTGCGCGTTGCAATTCCAGGTAAAAACGGTGCGGGAACAGCGAAGCCAGCTGCAAGGCCACATCAGACGCTTTGGCGGTGTCGCCTTGTACCAGGGCTTGCCCGACCGGGCCGGCCTGCGCGCCTGACAGCAAAATCAGGCCCTCGCCCAATTCCTGCAGCCACTCCAGCTTGAGCACCGATTGGGCCTTGACCACATTGCGTGTCCAGCCACGCGCGAGCAGCTCGCACAGGTTCAGGTAACCCTGCTTGCCTTGCGCCAGCAAAATCACACGCGATGTTTGCGCCGCATCGGCGCCCAGGCCTTCGATCTGGACTTCGCTGCCCAAAATCGGCTTGACGCCTTTGCCCCGACCTTCCTTGTAGAACTTGACGCCACCAAACAGGTTGTTCAGGTCGGTGATGGCCAGCGCAGGCTGGCCGTCTTTGGCTGCGCTTTTGACGACCTCGTCTATGCGGACGGTGCCATCAACAATGGAAAACTCGGAGTGGATGCGCAGGTGGACAAACATGCCCCCATTGTAGGGCTAGGCCCCCATCAAAACTTCAGTCGCGCAGTACGTCCAGCACCTCTGAGCGGAACTCGCGGCCGTACAAAATCAGCACCACCAACGCCCCTGCCAGCACCAGCGCAAGTGGCGAGAAAAACCAGGCCATCAAGGCAAACGAAAAGTAATAAGCCCGTAGACCATCGTTGAAAGTTTCGGCCGCTGAGCCGACCAGCACACCTGCGCGGTGAGCATGCTCGACCTGGTTGTGCTTTCCAGCCAAAAAGGCTTCGGCGGCAGGCATGGAGCCGATCACCAGCGCCACAAAAGTGTACTGACGCATCGACCAGGTAAAGCGGAAAAAGGCATAGACAAAAATGCCGATGAGCACCAGCAGCTTGAACTCGAACACCAGCAGCGGCGTTTGCTGTGCAAATGGAATTTCGCGCACCAGTTCGGCCGCCTTGTCTGTGCTGCCCATGACGGCAAACAAGCCGCCGATGATGATGATGGTGGTCGAAGAAAAGAACGAAGGTGTGTGCGACAGGTTCTGCGTGATGATGCCGTCGAGCATGCGCGGATCGCGCAAGGTGGCCTGCATCATCCACTGCTGACGCAGGGCGTTGGTGGTGGCGAGCAAGGTGCGTTCGCGCATGCCGCGCACCTTGACCAGGCTGGCGTAGCCCACCCACAACGCAAAAAACACGAACAGGGCCAACCAGTCGGCCCAGGGCATCAAGGTCAATATTTTCATATCGGCCATGGTACCCGAGCCGCGGTCTTGCGTCAGATCAGCCGCGAGCCTTGGTCGCCACTGCGGCCACGCGCTCGCCAAACTTGACAGCTGTGTCCACGTCGCCTTGCGGGATCTTGTCGGCACCCGCGTCCGAAGGCGCTTGCACCAGCAGGCCGACCGAGCCGCCCATGTTGTTGATGTCATTGCGGGTCGAAGCGCTGGCGTTGGCAGGCGCCATGCCCAGACTGATCCACAGACCGCCGTGCTGGGCCGCCAGGGTGTTCAGGTAAGCCAGGGTCATGCCCTTGTCGCCGTTCAGGCTGGCGCTGACGGAGAAGCCGGCGAAGAACTTGTCTTGCCAGGCGCGGGTGAACCAGCGCTTGGAGGATGCATCGGCAAACTTCTTGAATTGCCAGCTCACATTGCCCATGTAGGTGGGCGAGCCCATGACGATGGCGTCAGCGGCGTCGAGCACAGCCCAGTCGGACTCGCTCACATTGCCATCAGCGTCAATCGCCACCAATTGGGCGTTGGCGCCTTTGGCCACAGCCTGGGCGATGAATTGGGTGTGGCCGTAGCCAGAGTGGAAAACAACAGCAGTCTTTGCCATGAGAAAACTCCTTGGATTGGCAGGGGGTGAAAACGAAAAATCAGGGGGCCAGGTCAAACACCAGAACTTCCGCGTCCTGGGCTTGGTCCAGCGTCAGGCTGGATTCTGCTTGCAGCATTGCCGCGTCACCGGCGTTCAGCTTCTGGCCGTTGGCCTGAAGGCTGCCGCGCACCACAAACACATAAGCTTTGCGCTGCGCATCCAGCGCCAGGGTGGCCTGTTCTGCACCATCCAGCAAACCCGCATACATACGCGCATCGGCGTGGATTTTGACGGTGTGCTCAGTGGCTTCAGGCGCGGCCACGAGCGCCAGCTGGCCGCGCTTGGCCGATTCGGGAATGGTTTTTTGTTCATAGCTGGGCTCAATACCGTGCACATTGGGCTCGATCCAGATCTGTAAAAAGTGGGTTTGCTCGCCCTTGGCGTGGTTGAACTCGCTGTGGCGCACGCCACTGCCCGCGCTCATGCGCTGCACATCGCCGGGCGGAATGCCCTTGATGTTGCCCATGCTGTCCTGGTGCGCCAAATTACCCGACAACACGTAGCTGATGATTTCCATGTCGCGGTGGCCGTGGGTGCCAAAGCCGGTGCCGGGGGCGATGCGGTCTTCGTTGATCACGCGAAGGTTGCCCCAGCCCATGTGCTGCGGGTCAAAGTAATTGGCAAACGAAAAGCTGTGAAAGCTCTTGAGCCAGCCATGGTCGGCGTAGCCCCGGTCGGTGGATTTGCGAATCGTCAGCATGGTTGTGCCTTTCAAAAAGGTGTGCAATAAATGTAGGCGCTACCCCGCCACTTATCATGCTTTTAATTTGATGGCATCATTCAATTTATTTGCACTCAAACCATGACCGCCCCACGCGACTGGCTCACCCCCGACACCTTGCTCATGCTGCAGGCCATTGGCCGCGAAGGCAGCTTTGCCGCCGCCGCCCGCGCCTTGGGCGTGGTGCCCAGCGCCCTGACCTATCGCGTGCGCCAGCTCGAAGACGCGCTCGATGTGCTGCTGTTTGATCGCAGCTCGCGCCAGGCCCAGCCCACAGCCGCCGGACAGGAACTGCTGCGCGAGGCTGACCGGCTGCTGGGCGACCTAGACGCCGTGGCCAACCGCATCCGGCGCGTGGCCACCGGCTGGGAAGCCGCCCTCACCGTGGCGGTCGACAGCATCATCGCCCGTGATGTGGTGCTCGACCTGAGTGAAGCGTTTCTGGCCCTGGGCAGCCCGACCCGGCTGCGCATTCGCCACGAAACCCTGTCGGGCACGCTGGCGGCTCTCACCAACGGGCTGGCCGACCTGGCCATTGGCGCGGTGCTGGAGCCGGGCCTGGCCTCCGACATTCAGCACATCCTTTTGGGCGAAGTGGATTTTGTGTTTGCCGTCGCCCCACAACACCCGCTGGCCAAAGCGCCCGAACCTTTGAGCGATGCTCTGCTCCAGCAACATCGCGCTGTGGCGGTGGCCGACAGCGTGCACCGTGGCCAGGGCCTGACCATTGGCCTGCTGGGCGGACAGGAGGTCTTTACCGTGCCCGACATGGCCACCAAGCTGCAGGCGCAGCTGCGTGGCCTGGGCGCCGGTTTTCTGCCAAAGCCCTTGGCACAACCGCACATTGATGCAGGACGCCTCGTGGCCCGCCAGACCACCAAGGTCCGCAGCAACACGGCCCACCTGGCCTGGCGCGCCAGTCGGCAAAAGCCCGCCGGACCGGCTTTGCGCTGGTGGCTCGATCAACTCGGCAATGAAAAGACGCGTCTTGCATTGCTGCAACAGTCGCTTCGCGTGTAAAGTCAATGCCATGAGCACACCACACATAGCCATCATTGGCGTCGGCATGGCCGGCATCGCATGCGCCCGCACCCTGCGTCAGGCCGGACACCACGTCACGCTGTTTGAAAAAAGCAGAGGCCCCGGCGGTCGCATGGCTACGCGCCGCAGCCCCTTTGGCAGCTTTGACCACGGCGCGCAGTACTTCACGGTGCGCGATGCGCGTTTCGAGCTGGCCCTGGGCACCGTACCAGGCCTGTGCCGCCCCTGGAGCGCAAACGCAGTGCGAGTGCTCGACCCCATCGGTCGCGTCATCGAAGCGGCCTTGCCCGGCGGCGAGCGGCACTGGGTGGCCACCCCCGGCATGAACGCCCTGGTCAAAGCCTGGGCAGAGCCCTTGGTGGAAGACGGCAATGTGCAGATCGAAACCCGCGCCACCCGCATTTCGCGCGATCCGCTCATGAAAAACGGGTGGCAAGTCCACACCGAAGGCACGGACAGCAGCCAACACGTCTTCGCCGGATTTGACCAGGTCATTCTCGCCATTCCTGCTGCGCAAGCCCAGACCCTGCTGCAAGCTTCCGGGCTCAGCGAGCTGGCAACCCCACTGCACAACGTCAAAGTTGACCCTTGTTGGACCCTCATGGCCGCCTGGCCCCAGGCCATGCAACCCGGCCTGATCACCATCGGCCCGCAGTGGAGCGCTGCGCGCAGCACCCACCACCGCATTGCCTGGATGGCGCGAGAGTCCTCCAAGCCTGGCCGTGAAGCCATCGAACGCTGGACCATTCAGGCCAGCGCCAGCTGGTCGGCCGAGCACATCAACGACAGCGCAGAGCGCATCACTGCCAAGCTGCTCAAGGCCTTTGGCGAAATCAGCGGCATCCGCGCTACCCCCACCCACACCGAAGCGCACCGCTGGCTGTACGCCAAAACCGCACAGCCCCTGGGCCAGAGCCACCTGTGGTTCAAGTCCGAAGGCATCGGCCTGTGCGGCGACTGGTGCCTGGGCCACCGGGTTGAAGACGCATTTGTCTCGGGCCTGGAGCTGGCGCTGGCGGTGCTGCGCAAGCGCTGAGGCATGACGGGCTACGTCGGCCGTTTTGCGCCCTCGCCCACCGGGCTGCTGCATGCGGGCTCGCTGGTGGCTGCGCTGGCCAGCTGGCTCGATGCACGCGCCCACCAGGGTCGCTGGCTGGTGCGCATTGAAGACGTCGATACCCCGCGCTGCATCCCTGGCGCTGGCGAGCAAATTCTGAACCAACTGGCCCGCTGCGGCCTGGTGCCCGATGGCCCCGTGCTCTGGCAAAGCCAACGTGGCGAGATTTACCAGCAAGCGCTTGACCAGCTGATTGCACAAGGCCTGGCCTACCCCTGTGGCTGCTCGCGCAAAGACATTGAGGCCGCACAAACCAGCCCCACCGAACGACACCATGCACAGGTCTACCCCGGCACCTGCCGTGCCGGATTGAACGGCAAACCCGCACGCGCCTGGCGCCTGAACGTCCAGGCCGTGCGCAAGGCACGCGGCCTGCCCGCCGTGACCCGCTGGACTGACCGTCGCTTGGGCGAGCAAGCCGAAGACGTCGAAAAGGAAGTGGGCGATTTTGTGCTGCGCCGCGCCGACGGCCTCTGGGCCTACCAGCTGGCCGTGGTGGTAGACGATGCGGCGCAAGGCGTCACCGATGTGGTGCGTGGCGAAGACCTGGCCGACAACACCGCCCGACAGATCGTGCTGCAACAAGCCCTGGGCCTGCCTACACCACGTTACATGCACACGCCCCTGGTGTTGGGTGCCAACGGAGAAAAACTCAGCAAACAAAACGGCGCACAGGCGCTGGATTTGACAGATCCTTTGCAGACCTTGAACCAGGCCGCTCTGGCCTTGGGTCTACCCCTCAGCTCTGAAAAAAGCCCAGAACAGGCACTCCAAAGATGGATTGCATACAACTTCTGAATCACACATAATATGTGTAAAGTGGAGGCGCAAACATGAACATTACCCTTTCCGTGGACGAACGCGTGGCAGAAGCCGCTCGCGATGCAGCACGCAAAATGGGCAAAAGCCTGAACCAGGCCGTGCGCGACTACCTCGAACAGTTGGCAGGACAAGAACGCATCGAGAGCGAGTGGAGTGCCTGGGAACAGCGCTGTCTGAAGGGCGGCGGGCGCTTGCAAGGATGGAAATTCGACCGGGATGCCGTGCATGATCGCGGCTGAACCCTCGCCCCAGTGGGCTACAACGCTGGTCTTGCCACACGAACGATGCTTTATCGACACCAACGTGCTCGTCTACGCCGACAGTACGGACGAGCCCGTAAAGCAACGCATCGCCATCAACCTGCTGATGCACTTGCGCAAACAACGGCTGGGAGCCCTGTCCACACAGGTGCTCAACGAATACATCCATGTTGGTCTGCGCAAGTTGGGCTTGTCGCATGGCCACCTGCGCGAACAACTGCGTTGTTACCGCCAACTGGATACAGCCACAGTAACAGCAGACACCATCGAGCTTGCTCTGGACCTGCACCAGAGCCACGCCCTGAGTTACTGGGATGCCCTGATTGTGGCCAGCGCACACATCAGCGGCTGCGCCATTTTGTTGACTGAAGACATGGGGACAGGCGAAGTGCTGGCTGGCGTCAAGCTGATCAATCCCTTCAAAATCGTTTAGCACCCTCACTGACCACGATAATTGCAGGTTTTGCGACACCCTTCTGCTACCCCATGACCACGCCCGACAACACACCCAAAAACCAGGCCGATGCCCCCTTCATGCGCACCATCAAAAGCTATGTGCTGCGCGCCGGTCGCATGGGCACAGGGCAGATGCGGGCGTTTGACTTGTATGGTCCGAAGTTTCTCGTGCCCTACCAGACCCAGCGCCTGAACACGCAAGCCGCCTTTGGTCGGGCTGCGCCGCTGATTCTGGAAATCGGCTTTGGCATGGGCGACGCCACCGCCAAAATCGCGCATGTGCGCCCGCAAGACAACTTCCTGTGCTGCGAGGTGCACGAACCCGGGGTGGGTGCTCTGCTCAAGCGCTGCGGTGAAGAGGCCATTGGCAACATCCGCATCGTGCAGCACGACGCGGTCGAGGTCATGGACCAGATGCTGGGCGAAGACAGCCTGGACGGCGTGCACATCTTCTTTCCGGACCCCTGGCACAAGAGCCGCCACCACAAGCGCCGCCTGATTCAAGGGCCGTTTGTGCAGCGCCTGGCTAAACACATCAAACCCGGCGGCTACCTGCACCTGGCCACCGACTGGCAGCCCTATGCCGAGCAAATGCTCCAGGTCTTGTCTGTCGAACCGCTGCTGGTCAACACCGCTGACAACAGCCAAGGTGGCTATGCCGTTAAACCCGACTACCGCCCGCTGACCAAGTTCGAAAACCGTGGCCTCAAGCTGGGCCACGGCGTGTGGGACCTGGTGTTCAAACGCGTTTAACGCTCTGGTGCCGCCATGGCGCACGTTCCCAAAAACCCGAACATTGCCATGCGCGCTGGCGTCTCGCCCAGCTGCGTGGCGCTGCCCCGGGTGCGGCAAAGCCCTTGGCCCCTACTGATTGACCATCTGGCCGAGCGCCTGCCGCGCATCAGCCGCAGCGAATGGGTGCAGCGCATGCAAGCCGGTGCCGTGCTCGGCGAAGACGGCAAGCTCCTGCCTGTGGATGCGCCCTACATGGGCGGCACCCGCGTGTACTACTGGCGCGAATTATTTGACGAGGCCCCGATTCCGTTTGAAGCCACTGTGCTGTTCGAAGACGAGTACCTGGTCGTGGCCGACAAGCCGCACTTTTTACCGGTCACGCCGGGCGGGCGCTATGTGCACGAAACCCTGCTGGTGCGCCTGAAGGCCCAGCTGGGCCACGCCGACCTCAGCCCCCTGCACCGCATTGACCGCGAAACCGCCGGCCTGGTGCTGCTGAGCAAACGCCCGCAAGACCGCGATGCCTACCAAAGCCTGTTTCGAGACCGCCGGGTAGAGAAGGTGTATGAAGCCATCGCGCCTTGGCAAGCTGATAGGGCCTTCCCGCTCATCCGCAAAAGCCACATGCTGGAAGACGAGCAGGCGTTTTACCGCATGCGGGAAGCTACGGCTCAAGAAGGCCTGAGTCCCAACAGCGAAACGCACATTGAGTTGTTGCAGCCTTTGGGCGAGCACGCGCTGTACCGCTTGCACCCCATCAGCGGCAAACGTCACCAGCTGCGGGTGCACATGAATGGCCTGGGCCTGCCCATCGTGGGCGACCAGTTCTACCCCACCGTCAAACGCGGACCGCAAGAAGCCGAAGACTTTGCCCAACCCTTGCAACTGCTGGCACGCAGCATTGCGTTTACAGATCCGGTCACGGGTCAGGCCAGGCGCTTTGAAAGCGCCCGGATCTTGACCCTGCAGGAAATCAAGCAGTGACTTCCTGCGCGGTGATCATGTACTTGAACTCGGCGGGGGTGTAGCTGTCCACGCGCCCTTCGGCGGTTTCAGCCACCGGGTACATCAGGAAATTCAGCACGCCGGTTTTCGCGCCAGGCATCTTCAGGTCGTGCGCCGTATTCCAGCCTACCCAGTTGCCTTCCCAACCGCCAAACAAACCGTCATACACCGGCTTGACCAGCGGGTGATCCACCGTCTTGATCCAATCGGGTGCTTCGTGGCGCATGACCTTGGTCACATCAGCCGGGTCCATCGCCACCCAGCCATGTTGCTGCAGGTACACCTCGGCGCGGCAGTGCTGCGCCCCCGACAAGTTGGCGGGGTTGCCCGACAACTGCTTGTAACCAAAGGCCGAAGGCACCAGGCGCAGACCGTACACATCGCGCGCAGGCACGCCCGCTGCGCGGCACAAACCCACAAACAGGGCGTTGATGTCGGCGCACTTGCCGCCCAGGTTGCCGGTTTCCAGCATGACTCGAATGTTGCCTTCGCCACAGCCGCGCACCTTGGGCTCACGCCAGGCATTGGTCACCACCCAGTTGTAAATGGCGCGCACTTTTTGCACATCGGTCTGTGCGCCTTTTGTGGCCTTCCGTGCGGTCTCGCGCACGATGCCATCGGTGGGCAACAACTCGGTGGGACGGGTGTAGTAATGCAAGGCTGCGGCGTCTTCGCGCGCAAAACCCTTGCCCGGGCGGCTCAGGTCTGCATGGCGGTTGCGGGTGCGCACGCGACTGGTCACCTCTACCACGGGCTGGGTGCCTGCAGCAAATTGGGCAGATACAAAACGTGTGCCTTCCACGCCGTCGGCCATCAGGCTGGCTTTACCATTGCTCTGAAAGCTGTGGCCCACGGTTTGTTGCCAATCGGTTTCGATGCTGGGCACAGGCAGCCAGACACGGCTTTCGCCTTGGGGATGCTCCAGCATCACACGGGTGGTCACATCGAAAGTGCGCCAATCACCTGGCTGGGGTGCAAAGCGGGAAGTAGAAGGATTGGCAAGTACCAGCGAGGGCGCGGCCATCAGCGCGCCCATAGCGGCACCGCCCTGCAAGAGGGTACGGCGAACGGTGTTCATAACAAGAGCTCCGGAATCAAACGAAAGACCTGTCGGCACACACGAGGCGGAAAACACCGCCAATGCCCCGAAGGCAGGTCACCTGCTGCGAATGCAGCAGACCCAGCGATTATCCCTGCTGTTTTTAACGCGAGCTCAAGCCTTTGATCCAGCCTTCTGCCTCGGGGCCAGACCAATCCACCTCACCCAGCACACGCCAGCGGGCCTGGCCTTTGGCATCAATGAGGATGGTGGTAGGGAACGCCTCAACGCCCCACTGTTTGGCCAACTGAGCGCGCGGATCCAGCACGACAGGAAAGTTCAGGCCCGCCGACTGCATGTAGCGCTGCACGCGTGAGCCTTGTTCTTGCACGTTGATGCCGATCACGACGGGTTGCCCGTCAGAAATGTTGTGCAGCATTTGCAACGAGGGCAGCTCGGCCTTGCACGGCGGGCACCAGGTGGCCCAGAAGTTGAGCACCACGGTGTGGCCTTTGAGGCTTTGCGCGGTCCAGAGCTTGCCTTGCATGTCCACCCAGTCCATGGCGGGCATGGGGCCTGTCCAGGGCCGCTTGTCAAACTGGGCGTGGGCCAGCAGGGGCAGGCACAACAAAAGCAGCCCATGTAGGAGCGGCCTCAGGCCGCGATACAGTGATTGATCGCGGCCTGAGGCTGCTCCTACCGGAATCTGGTTCACGCGCGCTCGGCCACCCAGGCCTGCACGCTGGCCAGTGCCTTGGGCAGGGCTGCGGCGTCGGTGCCACCGGCCATGGCCATGTCGGGCTTGCCGCCACCTTTGCCGCCCACTTGTTGGGCCACAAAGTTGACCAGCTCGCCGGCCTTGACTTTGCCGATGCTGTCCGCCGTGACACCCGCGGCGATCTGCACCTTGTCGCCATCGACAGCGGCCAGCACGATGGCGGCGGTCTTGAGCTTGTCCTTGAGCTTGTCCATGGTGTCGCGCAAGGTCTTGGCGTCGGCGCCTTCGAGCTTGGCGGCCAGCACTTTCAAGCCTTTCACATCCACGGCTTGAGTGAGCAGTTCGTCGCCCTGGGCGGAAGCCAGCTTGCCTTTGGCGGCGGCCAGTTCTTTTTCCAGCGACTTGACTTGCTCCAGCACCTGCGCAATGCGGTTGTTCAGCTCGGCAGGCTGCGCCTTGAGCGTGCCCGAGGCCTGGGCCACGGTGTCTTCGAGCGACTGCAAGTAAGCCAATGCGTTCTCGCCGGTCACGGCTTCGATGCGGCGCACGCCCGCGGCCACGCCGCTCTCGGCCACGATCTTGAACAGGCCGATGTCACCCGTCGCCTTGACGTGGGTGCCGCCACACAGTTCGCGGCTGGAGCCGATGTCGAGCACGCGCACGGTCTCACCGTACTTCTCACCAAACAGCATCATGGCGCCGGTTTTCTGTGCGCTTTCGATGTCCATCACGCGGGCCTGCGCGGCGGCGTTGGCCAGGATTTCGGCGTTGACCTTGGCTTCGATCTCGCGGATCTCGGCGTCGGTGACCGGCGCGTTGTGGGCAAAGTCGAAACGGGTGCGCTCGGCATTCACCAGACTGCCTTTTTGCTGCACATGGCCGCCCAGCACCTCGCGCAGGGCCTTGTGCATCAGGTGGGTGGCGCTGTGGTTGCGCACGGTGGCGGCGCGCACATCGGTGTCCACATGGGCCTGCACGGCGTCGCCCACTTTCAGGCTGCCGCTTTGCAGCTCACCATGGTGGCCGAATACATCGGCCTTGATCTTCTGCGTGTCCAGCACATGGAACTGGGCGCCACCGTTGTGGATCAGGCCTTCATCACCCACCTGGCCACCGGACTCGGCGTAGAACGGGGTGGTGTCGAGCACGACCACGCCCTGCTGACCGGCCTGCAGCGCCTGCACGGGGGTACCGTCCACGTAGAGGGCCAGCACCTTGGCGTTGGCCACCAGCGATTCGTAGCCTACAAAGTCGTTGCCCGCGCCACTGTAGTCCAACGCCTTGTCCATCTTGAATTTGCCGGCAGCTCGGGCTTGTGATTTCTGCTTTTCCATGGCGGCAGCAAAGCCGGCTTCGTCCACCGACAGGCCGCGCTCGCGGCACACATCGGCTGACAGGTCCAGAGGAAAACCGTAGGTGTCGTGCAGCTTGAAAGCCACTTCACCGGGCAACACCTTCACGTCGCCGCCCAGCGCCGAGTCCAGGATCTGCATGCCGGTTTCCAGCGTCTCGAAGAAACGCTCTTCTTCGGCCTTGAGCACCTCCATCACGCGGTCGGCGTTCTCGGCCAGGTTCGGGTAGGCCGCACCCATCAGCTTGACGAGGTCAGGCACCAGCTTGTGGAAGAACGGGGTCTTTTTGCCGAGCTTGTAGCCGTGGCGGATCGCGCGGCGCACGATGCGGCGCTGCACGTAGCCGCGGCCTTCGTTGCTCGGGATCACACCGTCCGACACCAGGAAAGACGTGGCGCGCAGGTGGTCAGCGATCACGCGCAGACTGGGGTTGTTCAGATCAGTGCAGCCGGTCTCGCGCGACGCGGCCTTGATCAGCGCGTCAAACAGGTCAATTTCGTAATTGCTGTGCACATGCTGCAGGATGGCGGCCAGGCGCTCCAGGCCCATGCCGGTGTCCACGCAGGGCGCGGGCAGCTTGGTCACGGAGCCGTCTTCATGCATCTCGAACTGCATGAACACGTTGTTCCAGATCTCGATGAAGCGGTCGCCGTCTTCCTCCGGGCTGCCCGGGGGGCCGCCGGGAATGTGGTCGCCGTGGTCGTAGAAAATTTCAGAGCAAGGGCCGCAAGGGCCGGTGTCGGCCATCATCCAGAAGTTGTCGGATTTGTAGCGGCCACCCTTGTTGTCGCCAATGCGGATCACGCGCTCGGGCGGCAGGCCGATTTCTTTCGTCCAGATGTCATAGGCTTCGTCGTCTTCCATGTAGACGGTAGCCAGCAGGCGTTCCTTGGGCAGCTTGTAGACCTCGGTCAGCAGCTCCCACGCCCAAGTCAGCGACTCGCGCTTGAAGTAGTCGCCAAATGACCAGTTGCCCAGCATCTCGAAGAAGGTGTGGTGGCGGGCGGTGTAGCCCACGTTTTCCAGGTCGTTGTGCTTGCCGCCGGCGCGCAAACAGGCCTGAACGGACGCCGCGCGCACATAGCTGCGCTTGTCGGTGCCCAGAAACACGTCTTTGAACTGCACCATGCCGGAGTTGGTGAACATCAGCGTCGGGTCATTGCCCGGCACCAGCGGGCTGGACGCCACCACGGTGTGGCCCTTGGACTCGAAAAAGTCGAGGAAGGTTTTTCGGATGTCGGCAACAGAAAAAACGGCTTGGCTCATGGTGTCATGCGGCAAATAAAAGCAACCGGTCATTATAGGTTTGGCCCCAAGGCGACAGCAGCTTTGGCGCCGGGCATTTATGCTTCGCGCCAAACGTGGCACAATTTATTTAACTAGTTAAATATTTTTGTGGGGCAGATCTTCAGGTCTGTCCCAACTGACTTCAAAAGGAGACCCCATGGACATGAAGACCTCGCCCCTGGCCCTGCTCAAGGACCCTTCCCTGCTCAAGACCGATGCCCTGATCAACGGGCAATGGGTAGCGGGCGGCGGCCGTTTTGAAGTGAGCGACCCTGCCACTGGGCACAAGTTAGCCGATGTGGCCAACCTGGGCGCCCAGGACGCCGAAGCCGCGATTGCCGCCGCCAACGACGCCTGGCCGGCCTGGAAAAGCAAAACCGCCAAAGAACGCAGCATCTTGCTGCGCAAATGGTTTGACCTGCTGATCGCCAACACCGAAGACCTGGCCCGCCTGATGACCGCCGAAAACGGTAAGCCCATGGCCGAATCGCGCGGCGAAGTGGCCTACGGCGCCAGCTTTGTCGAGTGGTTTGCCGAAGAAGCCAAGCGCGTCAATGGCGAGACCTTGCCCCAGTTTGACAACAACCGCCGCCTGATGGTGATTCGCCAGCCCATTGGCGTGTGCGCGGCCATCACGCCCTGGAACTTTCCGCTGGCCATGATCACCCGCAAGGTGGCCCCGGCCATTGCAGCGGGTTGCCCCGTGATCATCAAGCCGGCCGAGCAAACACCGCTAACCGCCCTGGCCGCAGCCGAACTGGCGCTGCGCGCCGGTATTCCGGCCGGTGTCATCAACATCGTCACCGCAGATGCCAACAACTCGATTGCGATTGGCAAGGTGCTCTGTGCCAGCGATGTGGTGCGCCACATCAGCTTTACCGGTTCGACAGAAGTGGGCCGTATTTTGATGGCGCAGTCCTCGCCCACGGTCAAGAAAATGTCACTGGAGCTGGGCGGCAACGCGCCCTTCATCGTGTTTGACGATGCCGACATCGACAGCGCTGTCGAAGGTGCTTTTGCCAGCAAGTACCGCAACGCGGGACAGACTTGCGTGTGCTCTAACCGCATTTATGTGCAGGAAGGCGTGTACGAGCAGTTCGCGCAAAAATTCGCCGCCAAAGTGGCCACGGCCAAGGTGGGCAACGGCTTTGAAGACGGCGTGAACCAGGGCCCGTTGATTGAGCCCTCGGCCATTGAAAAGGTCGAGCGCCATGTGCAGGACGCCATCGCCAAGGGCGCACGCGTGCTCACCGGAGGCAAACGCCTGAGCGGCCAGTTCTTTGAACCCACGGTGGTGGCCGACGCCACCGCCGACATGGTGTGCGCCACCGAAGAAACCTTTGGCCCTTTTGCGCCCATCTTCAAGTTCAAGACGGAACAAGAAGCCATTGATGCGGCCAACAACACCATTTTTGGTTTGGCCAGCTACTTCTACAGCCGCGATGTGGGCCGCATTTTCCGGGTGAGCGAGGCGCTGGAATACGGCATGGTGGGCATCAACGTGGGCATTCTGGCCACCGAGCATGTGCCCTTTGGCGGCGTCAAGCAGTCGGGCCTGGGCCGCGAAGGCTCGCACCACGGCATTGACGATTACGTGGAAATCAAATACCTGTGTTTGGGGGACATCCTCAAATAAGCGCGGGGCCCACCTGACGATCAAGCCCACCTTGCGTGGGCTCTTTTGTCTCCCAACCCAGGTCCAGACGAACCCCGTTTTTTTATAAACATCCCAGCAACCATACGGGTTAGCGAGCATCTTTCCTCAGAGCAGACACCGGATTCCAGGCCTAGAATTCATTCCCTGGAATATTTATTTTAGCCATGTACGCCAGACTGGAACAACTCGGATTAACGGCGCTTGCAGCTGCGGCTTACTACCTTACCTTCAAGCTCAACCAATATTTGGACACGTGGTTTTTATACGGGCAAGGCATTTCACTTTTGTTTTTACCTGCTGGTGTCAAACACGTCAGCATCCTTCTGGCGGGCCGATGGGGAGCGCTGGGAAGCTTCCTGGGTTTGCTGTTCATGGTGCCTTCTTTTTGGCCAGAACTGCACTTGGGCCTGGCGGTGCCCTATGTGGCTATCAGCACCTTGGCCACTTGGGGCGGCATTGCGCTGAGCATGCACCTGCTGCATATTCGCGCAGACATGACCAACCTGAAGCTGCTGCATCTGCCCACCCTGGATCTGATCACGACGTTGCTGCACGCAGTTTTGACCAATAGCTTCTTTGTGCTGGCCGGCCTGAAACAAGTTGATGACTGGGATACGAACACATTGGCCATGATGGTGGGCGACTACCTGGGCAGCCTGTGTTTGATGGTGATCCTGTTCCTGGCTTTGCAATGGTTACCACGCAAAGCCATCCGCATCCCTTGAGGCGCTACAATCTGCCTGCTACGCGGGTGTCGTTCAATGGCAGGACTCTTGCTTCCCAAGCAAATAACGTGGGTTCGATTCCCATCACCCGCTCCATCGCTTCTAAGTTTTTGAATTAAAAGGACTTTTTCAAAAGCCGTGGAGATCCAACCCACAACTTTGACCCACAAGTGCGCAAAAAACAGGCTTCGGAGCCTGCCCAATGCGCACCATGCCTCGTCTGGTCAAAGACACAAAATCTGCCCTGTGGTTCTTTCGCTGGTCCCTGCCCAAGCGACTTCACGAACCCATGGGCTGCAAGACCCTTTATCTCTCACTCAAAACCCGTGAAGCACGGCTGGCAAAATGCTTGGCAGCCGTATTGAACTTGAAAGTGGAGATGATGAAGAAGTTGCCCAATCTTGATCCCGACAAGTTGCGAAAACTCCTTGAGATTGACATTGACAGAGGAGTCTTTCGCGCCGACACACCCGAGGAACTGGCGCAAGGTCTTCACATCGTTGAAACCATCGGGCGCATTCGCGCAAATGCCCCTGCCCCCACACCAAGTGGACCTGCCATTCAAAAGAAACCCTACATGCAACCGACCAGCCCACTTTTCCGGAAAGTGGCTGACGAGTTGCTCAAAGAACTGCGCCTGACCCTCAAAGACGCCAGCGTCTACAAATACAAAACCACCTTTGACGCCTACATCGCAGCCAAGAGCAACCGGTTTTTGGAGGACATCACGCGAGAGGACATCAAGCGCTTCAAGGAAGACTTGCTGGCAGAAGGCAAGGTACCACACACCGTCAATGGTCACATTGGCAGGCTTCAAGCACTCTTTGAGTTTGCCCTGAAAAATAAATACATCAAGGGCGAAAACCCAGCCGAGGGGCTGCACATCCCCCACTCCAAAAAAGTCATCGCCTCACGCGACAAGTTCTACGATGAGGACCTCAAAACCATCTACAAGTGGGACAACTACGCCAAACTGGCAATCACCCCCGATTACTTTTGGGGACCCTTGGTGTGTCTGTTCTCGGGTATGCGCATTGAGGAATGTACCTCTCTGGATGTGAACAACATCAAGACAGACGATGGCGTGCTCATCATGCACATCAAAGACGCCAAAACCCCCACAGGCGTCCGCTTTGTGCCCATCCACCCTGCTTTGCTGAAACTGGGTTTTATGGAGTATGTCCAAACGGTCAAGGACATGGGCAAAGAGCAACTGTTTTGGTATCTGTCCGAAGGCGCAACCGGCAAACTGGTCAACCACAACGGCACCAAAAAGAACCTCTCGCGCAGGTTTTCCACCTATCTGGAAAAAATCGGCGTCAAGCAAGACGACAACTGTTTTCACTCACTGCGCCACACAGCCATCACCCGCTTGGTGGCACGCAATGTCAACAACAGCACCATCTACAAGCTGTGTGGGCACAAGAGCGACAACAGCACCCACTACGACTACCTGCACGAACTGCCCACCACAACCCTCAAGGGGGCTGTGGACGCGATTGACTTTGACCAGTTGCTTGACCTGTCCAAATTTGATTGGAAGCCAGCCCTGACCAAGCTGATTGCCCGTGAGGAAAAGCGCGCTGTACAAGCCAAGCGCATTGGAGCCGAAAGCTCGCGACTGAAAGTGCTCAATAAAAAATGACCAACCCTGCGAGAATGGTGGTTATTGAAAAAATTTGGAACCCACTGGCCGCAAGTCGTACAACACAGGTTAAACGCCCATGACTACCCTTGAATTTTTTTTATTAGCACTGATTTTTGCTTTTATTTATCAAGCCTACAGGCAGAACAAAAAAATTCGAGCGTTGCGATATTGCTTGATTTCAATGAGTGATTTTTCCATTCGTAGCATCAAGGAAAATTTAGAAGATACAGAGCAAGCAGTGAACGCCGCCTACATAACCTCTCCCGGCGATGACACATCTCTGGAACGCACCAACATGTTCATTTACAACACGTCAATGGAGTCTCCTAACGAATGGGATCGTTTAATTGAAAAGCACAGAAAGATACTGATTGAGAGCGGAATGAGGCCCTTAGAAAAATCAGACTACGATTTCCTGATAAGCAAAGACTACTAATTTTATAAAATCATGAACTCAACAATCTGGCGTTGCGCCCTTAAGACAGACGACCTATTTGAGAAAAAATGTCCTCTTCAATGGGAGTCCTTGAAAGAAACCGAAAATTCGAAAGTAAGGCAATGCGGTATCTGCAATCGCGATGTCCACCAATGCGAAACACCAGACGAGTTCATCCAGTCCACAAAAGACGGGCTGTGTATCTCAATACCTAGTGACATGGATATAGAGGGAAAAGTCTTCGGCGGCCTGGGTGAACCTCGGCCATGGAGCTACGAACTTGAAGACCACGCTAGACAGTGGTGGGCAGCCATCAATGAAAAGGCAAGCCGTGAAGTTGACAACCAAATCCACAAGGATTTGAAGATGAAAGCTAGACGCCGGTACATTGAGCCGCTTCCCAAAGACTGAGAATGATTTTTCACAAAAGGTTCTTGTGACTTTTGCGCGGTGGACGACAAACTTTCACATGTACTTGACAAATTGAAATTTTTTTAGTTTATTGAGTAGTGGCAGTGTTATGCGTCAACTGATGCGATATGGCGACCTTCTACGGACTTGACCCCACATATCGTGCTTTTCCCGATTCGCGCTGCCTACGGTGTTCCCCTGAAGACCTTTGATGGTGCAGAAAGAATGGCTCAAACAAACTTGAACTGAAGACTTGAAAGAGTAGCCAACCATCATCGCTAGGGGTAAGAAAACCAGCCAATTCGTAAGAATGGGCACCAGGCACAACGAAAGCGAGAGACTTATTGTTCGGACCGCGCCTGGGAGTGGACAAGCACTTGAACCGAACTTGGTCAACACTTGAATAGGTTGACCCCGGCAGATGTGGGACCAACTGGCCCTCACGAAACGGAAAAGTCACCAACTGGCAAAACCTGACCGGTAAGGGTGAGACTTTCCCGACTTCGTGTGGGGCAAGTCCTGTCGCATGACGGGATACAGCAAGACAAAGCAGACGGATTCATGCGTAGCAAGGATGTACACCAAGGCGAAGCCATGAACCTGCTTTGCAGGTACAGATACAAGAGATAAATCCTACCCAAAGAGATAAGAAAGAAAAAAGGACGGCGGCGCGTTTTTGTGTGCGTGCTGTTTTTTTCGTCCCTGTTTTCTCGGTCCTTGACTTCCGATTTTTTTCTGCTTACATGAGATAAGGAACCCCAAGCAAGGTTACCCCATCAGGGTCCTGAAATGGACTGATGGTTTCTTGCTGGTGTTCCCCCAGACCCCGGTTGCTGACGCTTGGTACGCTGCGACCCGAAGAAGAAGAAAAAGAAGAAAGGAGCGGTCTATGAGCACGCGCAGGAAAATCAAAGCAGGTCAAACAGGCAGTTGGGACACTCACCCATTTCTGCGAAGTGAAAAGGTGGTGCTCAGGGTCAGTCCAGATGAACTGGCGCAGATGGAGCGCAATCGCGTCACCCATCGCTTTGACAACATGGCGCAGTACCTCAGGGCGCAAGGTCTCAAACCCACACCAACTGCCAACGAGCGAAAGCAGTTGACGGCATTGCTAGGAGCCACATTCCAGCTCAACAAGATTGGGGTGAACATCAACCAGATTGCCAGACGACTGAACCAAGGCGAAAACCTTGACGATGAAGTCGCTGTCACCTTAAAGCAAATCAGGATGGCCGCGCAGGCAATGCTAGACCAAGCCAGAAATGGTGGCCACAAATGATTGTCAGGTTCTTCAAAACGGGCGCATCCAACGGCGAGTCTGCTGTGCGATACCTCATGCGCGCCACAGACCACGCAGGCAATACCAGACCCGAAACGCCAGAGATTCTGGAGGGCTCGCCTGAAGAGACTCTGGCCATCATCAATAGCATTGGGCGCAAGCATAAGTTTGCGAGTGGCTGTCTGGCATTCCGCCCAGAAGAAAAACCCACCAAAGCCCAGTTGTTCAACATACTGGACCAGTTCAAAGCAGTAGTTGCCCCTGGACTTGAGCCAGAACAGTTCAATGCCCTCTTTGTGTTGCACCACGAGACACCAGACCCAAAGACTGGTCAGTCAGGTTTTCATGTCCATTTTCTGTTGCCAATGACTTTGCTCGGCGGCGTCAATGCCAAAGGCAAGCTATTGGCTGGCAAGCGATGGAATCCACATCCACCGGGCAGGCAGACCATTGAGGTGATGAGCCTGTTCACCCAAATCACCAACCACGAACAAGGCTGGAAGCCCGTTCAAGAAAAACCCACGCTAGTGGGCATGGACTCACTGTGGAGAAAAGCCACCCACCTAGACCAAAAGCGCAAGATTGAAATTTTGCATGCAGAGGTGCTCAAAGCCATCAAGAGCGAGCGAGTCCACAACCGTCAGGAACTGATGACCTTTATGGAGGATGAACTGGGTTTGACGGTGACACGCGCCAGTGAGAAAACCGTTTCAGTGAAATTCCCCGGCACTCACAAAGCTGTCAGGCTCAGGGGCGCGGCATACGAATACAGCGCCGACTACAAACAAATCACCAGCCAGAGCAAAGCGGATGGTGAACAACCCAACATTGACCAAGCCAAGGAGCGCTTGGCACAACTGCTGCGCCAAAGGGCTCAGCACATCACAGATACACCCAAGACAACAAAAAGAAAGGAGCAAGTGTATGGAAAACAATCAAACAACAGGAGGTCCACAACCGGACCAGAGAAAGCTAATGCACGAGGTGGTCTTCCTCCACACGGAGCGTCTCAACACCCTAACGGGACACATCAACACCCTCATGTCACAGGTCGCTTGGAGCGAAACCTGCTTCAAACGAGTGGAGGACAGTGGCGTGATTCACATGGCTGGAGTCATCCGAAAAATGGCAAAAGACTTGGAGATGCTGCAGATCAACCACAACAAGTTGACCAACTTCGTCAAGACGCACGTGAAAGTGGAGCAAGAGCAGGAAGGCAGTGGTGGGGACGACCACTCACCGCTTTCAACCCACTTGCAGAAATCGATGAGCAAATTAGGGCGCTGAGCATTGAACTCAACGACTGTCCTATCGGCTCATTAGATGCCAAAACGATTGATGAACAACTCAACCGTTTACGTGGAGCAAGGGAGCAAGCAGCGCACGAACAGCCTCAGCGCTTGAAATCAAAGCCGAGACGCTAGTATTATTGGGTTGAAAGTTTACCCACAAATCCAACCCACACTTTTTTGCCTGTTTTTTAAGCAGTCATTTTGTTAAGTCATTGATTTGATTGGATTTTCGGGTATGGGGATTTTTTTCCCATCACCCGCTCCATCAAACACTCCCCCACCGAGTAGGCTCCACTCGAGCGGTTCCCATCATGATGGGTTTGACCAAGATCTTGTAAGTATCCAGGTCAAATGTTTGTTGGGAATGTTCACTG